>ERZ791843.67-NODE-67-length-93037-cov-14.2381_pt1 | contig 93037 bp, 68 predicted proteins | sample MGYA00510290_ERZ791843 | MGnify/ENA primary metagenome ERZ791843 (study PRJEB30046, sample SAMN00715254) | human gut metagenome | study: EMG produced TPA metagenomics assembly of the A metagenome-wide association study of gut microbiota in type 2... | reverse complement strand
CAGAATTAGCATAAAATGCTAATTTGAAACAGGCTTCTAATTTGCGTGGATTATAGTAGTATAGGAGGAAAAGCAGATGAGAAAGGCGTGGAAGAAAGCAGTCAGTGTCCTGCTGATATTGGTACTGCTATTCGGTGTCCTGCCGGGGATGAACGTGTCGGCAGAGAATGAAGGAGGACAAGGAAGCAGATCAATTGAGTTGAATTTTGCAGGTACTGTGAATGGCAGCACTGTCACGTATGACGTAGAGGGCACAGATGTTGCGTTAACGGTGGAAGGTGCAGAATTAAATGATTCTAAAGTTTCTATATCAGAGGGGAATTTAGGGAGTGTAAAATTTAAACTCGAGAACTTTGATCCAGATAAGATGCAGATTCGTGTGTATTCAAACGATGGATTTCAAACATATCTTACGGTAAATCAGAATGAAACTTCACTGGCAGAACGGGAGGGTGAAGGAGGATTCCCAGATTCTATTACACTGGTCGTAGAAAAAAAGGGTTCGCAAGGACAGCCGGGGCAGTCAACAGATAACAGGATTCGCTTACAATTGGAGGGGGATGCCTGTAACGGCTTTGCAGACATGGTTTCTAAAGATATACAGATATATGTAAGCAAGGATGGTGGCAGCAGTTTCAGTCAATTGACAGGTTTAGATACCAACAGTACAAAAGAATATGTGTTTGAAGCTGACATAACATCTGTAAAATTTTACGTTTCCTGTGATGAAACAAAATACAGTCTGCAGTTTCCGGGGAAGTCGGGAGATGCGGGAAAATCTGAGCAGACAGCGATAGCGTTAAATGCAGCGGGAACACAGCATATCCAGATCGATCATTCTGTGAGGACCATTACATGGGCATATGACAGACAGACCTATGGAGAAGATGCCTATTTAGAGCATGGAAAAGCGCAGGTGGTTGCGGTAGAAGGTGTAGATGATTTATATAGTATACCGTTTGCAAGTAATCCGGGGGACGAGAAAGGCGGACATATTGCAGTAGAAGCTGGAAAACAAGTTACGGTAAGATTAACCCCGGATTATGGCTATCAGTTGACAGGTGTAACACTTAATGGAGGAGTTACGTTGGCACCGCAGGCGGAGGTATCCACCTTCACTTTCACAATGCCGGATACCAACGTGCATTTTAAAGGAATCTTCACACAGACATCGGATGAAATCAAGAAATCAGGATCAAAAGTTTCTTACGCTTCTGTTGAAAATGGAGCAAATGCGGCTCCAAGTGGAAATCTGCGTCTTACCGTGGAAGATTCGGATGCAAATACAACAAATGCACTTGCACAGGTAGAAAATGCAGTAAGTGCAGAAGCAGTAAACCTGACTTTAGACCAGATTGTCAGCAAGGGAGATGGAACTAACTGGGAGAATCCAGTCACGCAGTTTGACCAGCCTGTAAAAATGAAACTACAAGTGGCTGATTATGACACGGCGGCAGGATATGAGGTTGTAAGGGAGCATAACGGAAACCTCACAAAACTTACAACGTCTGTGTCGGAAAATGGTACGCTGACTTTTGAGACAAATCAGTTCTCAACTTATTTTATTGTGAAAACAGCAAAGAAAGCGGATAATGGTAATGCAAAAACGGAAAAAAGTTTCAATACATCTTCCACAACTGCCTCTTCGGCTGCGGGATCTACAGATAATGCGATAACTGCACAGTCAGTAAGCGGAGAGGGAGTCCCTGCAATCAATATCGCAAGTGCAGCAGATCAGCTTCTGAATCTTGCAAAATTAAGTGAAGACGAGAACAAGGCAGTAAAAGCCGGAAACAAGACGCAGTTTGTTTTGAGCGCATCCGGCATGACACCAACAAAAGAAGAGATTGCACTCATTCAGAGTGTTCTTGGAAACAATGTGATTGGACAATACTTAAATCTTAATTTAACATTGAAGATATTAGGAAGAGCGGATCGCCAGATTACGGATTTATCCGCACCAATGTATATAGCAATCACAATTCCGCAGAACCTTGTGAACCATGACAGTAGTATTGAACGCACTTACAGGATCGTCAGAATCCATGATGGTGTAGCAACACTGATCGATGGAAATTACGATGCAGCCACGAATCAGTTTACATTTGCAACGGATGGTTTCTCAACCTATGCATTGGTATATGAGGATGTGAATACCACTCTGACAGGCAGATCGCCAAAAACAGGAGACAACTCCCTGTGGATGGTATGGACGCTCATTCTCTGTGCAGGATGCAGTATTCTGTTTGCAGCAGGAAAGAGATACAAAAAAAGGGAATGCTAATCATGAAAAATAGGATCATGTAAAAAATCTGAAAGAGGTAAAAAGGGCGTGTGAAAAAACGAGAGTTTTTTCACACGCCCTTTTTATCTTATGCGAAACGACGTTAAAAAACATATTATCGCTGCATCAGGCGTCTGCAATAAGTTCCACCGGACAATGGTCAGAGCCGTACACTTCCGTATGGATTCCGGCAGACTGCAGCTTTGCATCCAGACATCTGGAAGTGATAAAATAGTCAATACGCCATCCAGCGTTCTTCTCACGTGCCTTGAACCGGTAAGACCACCAGGAGTAGATGCCCTCTTTATCCGGATAAAAATAGCGGAAAGTATCTGTGAATCCGGAGTTTAACAGAGTGGTCATCTTTGCACGTTCCTCATCGGAAAAACCGGCATTTTTGCGGTTGGTTTTTGGATTCTTCAAATCAATCTCTTCATGTGCAACATTCAGATCTCCACAGACAATGACAGGTTTTACCTCGTCGAGCTTTTTCAGAAAGGCAAGAAAATCTTCTTCCCACTGCATGCGGTAAGGAAGTCTTGCCAGTTCGTTCTGGGAATTCGGAGTGTAACAGGTAACCAGATAAAAAGCATCGTATTCCAATGTGATGACACGCCCCTCATGGTCATGCTCCGGGATGCCGATGCCATAAGAGACAGAGAGTGGTTCGTGTTTTGTAAAAATAGCAGTGCCCGAATAGCCTTTTTTTTCGGCATAATTCCAGAACTGATGGTAGCCGGGGAGATCAAGGGCAATCTGCCCCTCCTGTAATTTTGTCTCCTGGACACAGAAAAAATCTGCGTCCACTTCATTGAAAAAATCTAAAAATCCCTTTTGCATGCAGGCACGAAGTCCGTTTACATTCCAGGAAATAAATTTCATAGTTTTATCCATCCTTTTCCTGCGGCAGTGACCATGGAGACATCTGCCGCTGATTTTTTACTATATACTCTGACGCAGTGTGGGTTATCCTGTTGTATTGTGGTAATAAGTGTTTAGGCAACCAGAAGTTATTTGCTCAGATGAGCAAATTCTTCCTCCGTGTCCATTGTAGTCCATTTGCCGAATGCTTGAGAATCCAGACTTGGAACATAGCCAAGATTCTTATATCCTAATTTCTTAAGCAATTCAATACTAGCTATATTTTCACATTCTGTAAAACTAATAAACTCCCATTCCGGAGCCATCTTGTGAAGATGTTCAGTCAAAACAGTTAAGGCTTCAAAAGCATATCCTTGTCGATGATATTTATAAGAAAAGGTATATCCGAGAGAAAATGTATGATCCTTTGGCATAACAACTATTTCACCAATCATTTCATTTGTATCCTTTAGTGCTACTGCTATCATACAAGGAAAATCAATTGATATCTCATCATTTCTTCGGCGTTCAATCAAACTTACAATTCCTTCATAGTCTTTTACCTGTCCTCTCTGATATCGAGCACATATTTCATTATTTCTATAATCAAATATTACATCCACATCATTTTGCAATACATTCCGAAGATGGAGTCTTTTGGTATCAATGGAAATCATCTATTTGTTCTCCTCTGTAATTTCAATCATTCACCTGTTCATGTAAATATGATTTGTCAAACTCATTAACACCATGATTCTACCATAATTACATTTGAAAATCTATTTTATTCTATGAAAATTCATTTGAAGAAGTTGTACTTAAATTATGACGGGAATACAGATTGATTTCTGCCGTTACCCAATAGGCACTCCTCCCATAACCGTGAGTTCCATAACGTAAATTGCAGATTCTGTGGTGCGATTCATAACGTTGACCGGGCATGTATAAGCGTCCTCTCACAAGGCATTCACAGTGTAAATCGAAAGAAAAATCGTACAAACAAATATTATTTTCTTCGTGAGCTATGGAGATGGGATTCTAACAATCATGGAAGCCTTTGCTGAACATGATTGTTGTTCAGAAGCCCATCGTAATGCCCGGCGAACAGAAACATAATATTTCGTTTATACCATTTTTCTTTTTCATTACATATAAATTTGCCTTGTGAGAGTGCGCTTATATCTGCCCCTCACAACCCATAAAAGCACTGCAGAATCTGCGACACTACGCTGGCTAAACTCCGGTATATTTCGATTTATTTTGCCAGCAGCATCATGATTTTATTGCTGCGCTCCACGAATTTTGTCATCTCATCTACAGATAACGGATGGTTGGAGAGCACAGCCAGATCGTATAACTGCTCGCAGAACATCGGAACGTTCTCGGAATCTTTGTGCTCGAAAATGTATTTTACAAGTTCGTTGTTAGCATTTAAAGTAAGTGTCTGGTCAGCAGCAAACATATTCATGTCCATGCCGCCCATACCATTCATGGCATACATCTTCATCATATCCTGCATACGTCTTCCTTCTTCGGAAAGTGTGATGATAGAAGAGATGTTCTCATTTTTCAGCTTCTCCACTTTCACAGTGAGTTTATCGTTGTTCAGAGCTTTTTTGAATACTTCTGTCAAAGCATCTGTCTCTGCTTTCAGATCTTCTGCAGAAGTCTCATCCTTTAAGGATTCTGTCACATCCGCATCAATACGCATGAATTTGTATTTTTCATTGCGCTGCTCTAACTGTGTGATGAAAGAGGTATCAATGTTGTGATCTAAGATCACTGCCTGCATGTTCTGTTCTTTGAAGAGCTTAATGTACTGACCCTGCTGGACTTTATCGGTAACATAGTAGATAACTTTACGTTCATCCTTTTCACTGTCAGCAGAAGTGTCGCTGCCATCAGCAGTATTATCAGATGCAGCAGCATCGCCAGTGTTTGTAATTGGATTACCATCTTTGTCTAATACCTCCGCATCGTCTTTCTTTTCTTCTTCCTTCACTAATAATTCCGGAAGGGTCAGATACTTGTCATCTAAGTTTTTGAACAGAATGTAGTCGTTCATCTTGTCACAGAACTTTGTATCCTTTAAGCAGCCAAATTTGATAAATGGGCTGATGTCATCCCAGTATTTCTCATAGCTTTCCTTTTCGGTCTTGCACATGCCGATGAGTTTGTCCGCAACTTTCTTGGTGATATATTCGGAGATCTTCTTTACGAAGCCATCGTTCTGTAAAGCGGAACGGGATACGTTCAGTGGAAGATCCGGGCAGTCGATCACACCTTTTAATAACATTAAGAATTCAGGAATGACTTCTTTGATGTTATCTGCGATGAACACCTGATTGTTATATAACTTAATGGTTCCCTCAATAGAATCGTATTCTGTATTGATCTTCGGGAAGTATAAAATTCCTTTTAAGTTGAACGGATAGTCCATGTTCAGGTGGATCCAGAACAGAGGCTCTTTGTAGTCTAAGAATACTTTGCGGTAAAATTCCTTGTATTCTTCGTCTGTGCAGTCTTTTGGATTCTTTGCCCACAATGGGTTGGTATCGTTCAATGGAACCGGACGTTTTACAATTTTTAATTTTTCTTTTGCAGGGGAAACTTCAACGACTTCTTTTTCACCGTTTTCATTTTCTTTTTCCTCTGTTTTTGCTTCCTCGTGGATTTCTTCCACAACGGTATCAGTATCTAACTTATCTGCTGCATCGATGGTTTCATATTCTGTCTCAGCATTTGCCTTAGATAAGAAAATTGGGGTTGGCATGAAAGAGCAGTACTTCTCGATGACTTCTCTTGCACGGTATTCGTTTGCAAATTCGAGACAGTCTTCATTCAGGTATAAAGTGATCTCAGTACCGACACCTTCTTTTGTGCCGTCTGTCATATCGAATTCTGTGCCTCCGTCACATGCCCAGTGGACAGGTGTGGCATTTTTTTTATAAGATAAAGTATCGATCGTCACCTGATCCGCTACCATGAATGCAGAGTAGAAACCAAGTCCGAAATGACCGATGATCTGATCGTCGTTTGCCTTGTCTTTGTATTTTTCGATGAAATCAGTAGCACCGGAAAATGCAATCTGGTTGATATATTCCTCTACTTCATCAGCTGTCATACCAAGACCGTTATCAATGAATTTTAACGTTTTTTCGTCCGGGTTTACAATAACCTGAATCTGTGGTTTGTAATCAGCAGGTAATTCGTACTCGCCCATCATATCCAGTTTTTTTAATTTTGTGATGGCATCGCAGCCATTACTGATCAATTCACGATAGAAGATATCGTGATCGGAATATAACCATTTCTTGATGATCGGGAAAAGGTTATCACTGTTGATTGAAAGATTTCCATGTTTCTCAGCCATAATATAACACTCCTTTTTCTATCCATAAGTAAAACTAATTATTTTATACTCTGTTATAAAATGCACTTATCAAATATCTGAATCATTGCATTTCAACTTATATCTAGGATTTTATAACCCTTGTCTGCAAAAGTCAATAGAAAATTAGCACTCTTTTTAAATGAGTGCTAACAATGAACGGGCGAAAGCAGAAAAATAAGGTGTTTACAGAATATATAAAAACTTTATAAACTTAATTGAAGTTCATGGTATAATAACCACAAGAGAACGGAGGATAACATGATAGTTTTAAAAGCGGATAAAGAATTGAATTTAACCTTTCAGAAACTGATCAAAATGATGGATGTGCCTGTGGAGTGGAACGGCATGTTTTTTGTGATTGGGGATTATCTGATTCTGCAGGGGAGCGTGCGGTCACTTTTTTTCAACTTTGATACGAAGCTTGTGGTGACGAATATTATTGAACTGAAAGCAGAGGAGCAGATGATCGCTGCCGTGGAGCAGCACCCAAATGTGCGGGATATTTTGAATATGGTGCTTTATGCGTTTGGAAAGTGGGGAAATATCAAGGGACTCCGTGTGGACAAAGATTATGTGCAGCTGAACCGGTTGTTTGCGCAGATCCTTGGGGAATTTCAGGTGGAATCGCAGTATGGACCGGAACATTTCCGCTTCTATAAAAATAAAATCCGTCTGACCTATGAGGACGTAATCGAGGCAGTGCTGTCAGATGAACCCGAGGAGGTTTTACTGCCGGAGGAAGAGGAGCTGCAGGGATTGTGGCATAAGCTGGTCTGGAAAAAGGCGGCGAGCAGTTTTTTGATGCGGGATACCACGCTTGCAGAGCGGAGACGGAACCGGATCGGAAATAACTTTTATCTGGCCGGATATCTGTGCCCGAAGTGTGGAAGCCAGCTTTACATGGCAGTTTACCCGGAAGGCAGGGAATTTCAGATTGAGACAGAAGAGGGGGCAGTCCGCATTGCCCGCGTTTACAGTTGTAAAAAGTGCTGTTGCATGTATACGCCAAGACCAAAGCGTCTGTTGGTGGATGGGGATGTATACAAAATGGACTTTGAACGGGATGAGGCTGCCTATGAGGATTATCAGGAACTTTTGGGACGTACTGCCGGACGGAATGTGAATACAAAATACAATGAGTATGTGGACAAAAAAATGGCAATGGAGATGGAACGTGCAGACGCATCTTCGTTACAGGATGAGGAACAGGAAATTACAGAACTGATCGAGCATCTGCTGGAAGTGTCAGAGCAGGAACTGTTTCACACTCTGCGGAAAATGGAAGAAGGATTTTATTCGGACGAGGGTGTAAGACGTTTGGAGCAAGCAATCCGCGGCGAGGATGAGATGGAAACAGATGCGGATTGCGACGCAGATGATGAGAAGGAAGCAGATACGGAAAGAGCCGCGGAAGATGAGCTGGATACAGAATTGGAACGTAATGCAGAAGAATCAGGCAAAACGAAAAAAAATGTAGACAAATCGGATGGAAACTCTGAGAGAACATTTGGAAAGCCGGGAAGAGATTCGGAGAAACCGAGGGAAAACGCACCTGTAACTGCGGGAAAATCAAGTGGAATATCTCATGCAAATCTGGAAGAAGCAAAAGAAAATGCCACAACAACTGTGGAAAAACTAAGAGAAGATTCCTCTGCAATTACAGGAAAAGCAAGAGAAAAAACGCAGGAAAATAAGGGCGCAGTGTGGGAAAACAACCAAAACAGTAAGGAAAATCCACGGCAGAGCACAGAAAAGGTTATAGACAAAACACAGAAAAAAACGGTAGAGAAAACCAACGGTACGTCAGTAGAGGAAACGCAATCTGCAAAAGAAAAAACAGGGCGTGCAAGAAATGCAGAGCAGACATTTGAGAGGAGCCCGCAAAAGAAGACAGAATCGGTTGAAAATACAAAATCATCAGAAAATGCGTCAACAACAGGAAGAAAGAATCCATCCGGAAATATAACACCGGCAGACAGCAGAATTCCATCAAAATACGGCTCATCAGTAGACAGTGGAAACGCATCAAAGTATGCCGCATCAACAGGCAGTGCAGACACATCAACAAATGCTGAGAGAGACAGACAGACCCGCCAGGAGGAATTGAAGCGTCTGACGCAGGTGCAGCGGCTTGTCAACCAGCCGGGAAGAAAAACAAGAGAGGAACTGGTTTCTCTGCTGGATGACATAAAAAAAGAAAGCATCAGTCCGGATATTGTCAGACCGTACACGGAACAAGTGGAGAACAGGATTCGTGCTATGGATGAGAAAAAAATAAAGGAAATCTGCGGAGATGTCGGCAGGATGGATTTTGAGGATGCCAGCGAAGCAGCAAAGCAGTTAGAGGATGGCGATTTCCTTCCTCAGTTGAAATTTGATGCATTAAAAGAACTGGAGCAGCGCATGTCCAAGATTAAAACGGATGAGTGCGAGCTTTTAGTCAGCAAATTGCTGAATGCATTTGACGAAGCCGGTGTGACAGAGTCGAAACGGTGTCATTTTTATCCGGCAAAAAGAGTGTGGCAGAAGCAGGCGGAACCGGAGGAGACAGCTGTCTTTGAGGGAGCAGTGGATAATTTTGCAAACGGAATCGGAAAGTTTGAGTATCCGGTGCTTCTGGTAGACAAATCAAAGGATGAGTCAGGAAAAGAAGGGGTTCTTCTGACACCGGAGAACCTTTACTACAGCGCATGGATGACTTCCTATTACATTCCGGTGATGGATATTGAGTCTATCCAGGCTGTTACAGGACTATTAAACCGGGGCATTTATGTGTATCAGAAGAATGGAAGTAAGACAAAACTTCCGCTGGCAGTGGAGCATGGAGAGATGGAAAAATTTGCAAAGGTGCTAGAAGATTTTGTGCGCTATCTGCAGGAAAAACCATTTTCCAGAAAAGAATCTTATCTTGCAAAGGAAAAACACGATACGATTTGCTGTTACCGTTGCGGTTACATCTATAAGGGCGTTGGTGTGTGTCCTCGCTGTGGTTATAAACAAAATGAATAGGACAACGTCTGGCTTCGTATACATAAAAAGAGAAGATATGCGGAGCAGAAAATGAAAGCATTCTTATTAAAATACCGTTCCAGCCTGCTGCTTTTTGCAGTGATGTTTTTATTCGGCTGGGGAAGCGCAGCCGTCGTGGCAAAGTGGCAGTCTGACAGGGAAACAGAGGAGACGATGCACATCGAGGCGGCAGTCGATAACTGGGGACTTGGCTTTGGCGAGTCTGGAAAGGAACTGCAGCCGACCGGAAATGCCACGGCGGATGAGTTAAAGCAGTATGATACCTATTATATAGGAAGTAAAGAGGAAAAGGTGATCTATCTCACATTTGACTGCGGCTATGAGAATGGCAATACAGGAGCAATTCTGGATGCACTCAAAAAACACAATGCACCGGGAACTTTTTTTGTCGTGGGACATTTTTTGGAGAGTGCGCCGGAATTGGTCAAACGGATGGTTACAGAGGGACACACGGTGGGAAATCACACCTATCATCATCCGGATATGTCGGCAATCTCGGACAAAGAGTCGTTTCAGAAAGAGCTCGATGCAGTCAGCAGTTTGTTTCAGGAAGTGACCGGACAGGAGATGACAAAGTATTACAGACCACCGCAGGGCAAATACAGTACAGAGAATCTTGCGATGGCAAAAGAATTGGGGTATAAGACCTTTTTCTGGAGCCTCGCCTATGTGGACTGGAATGCGGATGCACAGCCGACAGAGGAGGAGGCTTATGGAAAACTGATCGGACGCATCCATCCGGGCGCAATTGTATTGTTACATAATACATCATCCACCAATGGTAAAATTTTAGATGAGCTGCTCACAAGATGGGAGGACATGGGATATACCTTCCAGCCGCTGTCGCATTTATGGAGTGATGAGAAAACAAACTGACGAAAAATTTCTGAAAATGCCCGAATTTGTTTGCTTTTGGCAGAAAGAGTATTATAATAAAAATAGATTGTTACATTTCGAGAAGATGTCAGAAAAACCAAAGAGGAGATTTGATATGAAAACAAAGAAAAAGCGGATTGCGCAGGAAATCCAGAGCCGTATTCTTACCATTGTGATTGCGATTTTTATGGTGGTTGCGGTTGTGGTCGCAGTTATGGTTGGAAATGTCAGCTTAAGTGCACAGAAGAATGATCTGGAGATGCAGTCGAAGGCAGCATCTTACCAGCTTGAAATCTTTTTTCAGGAGTATATGACCATTGTGGAGCAGATGGCGCTTGACAAAGATGTGCGGACACTGCTTACTGAGACAAAAGCAGGAGATAAGATCACAGAGTCGGCAGACTATCAGACGGTATTTCACGAGATGGAGAAAATTGCAGCAGCAGACAGTGATAACATTCAGGCAGTCTGGCTTGGAGATATTGATGCTAATGTGGCGACACAGTCAGACGGGTTTACAAGTGACAGCAGCTTTGAAATCACAGAGCGTACCTGGTATCGTGCAGTGGAGACGAACAGTACGATCCTGACAAGTGCTTATGTGGAGGCGAGTACCGGAAATCTGATCTTAAGTGCAGCAGCTCCGGTTTATGATGAAAATGGCAAGAATATCATTGGTGTTGCAGGAGCGGATATCGCACTTGAGCATATTGATGAACTGCTTTCGGCTTATAAGATTGGAAACAATGGATTTGTTATTTTAGTAACATCGGATGGAACCATTATTTATCATCCTAATTCAGATAACCAGTTGAAAAATCTTTCCGAGCTGAACGTTTCGGATTCCGTGATGAAAGCAATTCAGAGTCAGAACGGAACATCTGTGAAGTATAAAGCAGATGGAAGCAGCAAGTATGGATATGTCGGAAGAATCGGAACGACCGATTATTATACGTTAAGCTGTATGCCTTCCAGCGAATATTTAGCAAGCCTGATCCAGTGTATCATTATTGTACTGCTGCTTGTAATTGTTGGAGTTGTCATTATCATTATGGCAATCAGACGTCTGGCAGGCAATATCACAAAACCGATCGTTGCATTAAATGAGGTGGCACAGGAACTGGCAGAGGGTAATCTGGATGTATCGCTCGACGTTTCTTCAGAGAACGAGATTGGAGAACTTGCAGATTCCATCCAGAAGACCGTAAACCGGTTAAAAGAATACATTAATTATATTGATGAGATTGCGTATGTCCTGAACCGTTTATCCGATGGAAAACTGAAATTTACATTAAAATACGATTATGCAGGTGATTTTGCAAAAGTAAAAGATGGAATGATGCATATCTCAGAATCATTACAGGGAATGATCGAGAATATCATCAACAGTTCCGCACAGGTTTCGGCTGGTGCAGATGATCTTTCGAGAGCAGCCCAGAATATTGCTGAGGGTGCAAGCACACAGGCAGCTTCTGTGGAAGAACTTGTCGCAACTTCAGTTTCTGTATCTGAGCAGGTAAAAGAGAATACAGACGATGCATTAAAATCAGCAGATGAGACTGCTCGTGTCACAAAGATGATGCAGGACAGCAGAACACAGATGGATCAGATGACAGAGGCAATGAACAAGATCACAGAGACTTCCAATGAAGTTGTCAGCATCATCAAGACAATTGAAGATATTGCAGACCAGACGAATCTGTTGGCACTGAATGCTTCGATTGAAGCGGCAAGGGCCGGGGAAGCAGGAAAAGGATTTGCAGTTGTTGCTTCTGAGATTGGATCACTTGCAGAGGGAAGTTCCAAGGCAGCAAATAATACAAAAGATTTGATTGGAATTTCCATTCAGGAAATCGAACGGGGAACAGAACTTGCAGCGAATGTTGTTGCTTCCATGCAGGAAGTATTGGATGCAATTGAAAATGTCAATGGTATGATCGGGAAGAGTGCAGAGAATAACCAGACGCAGAATCAAAACATTGAGCAGATCAAACTTGGTATCGAAGAAATCTCCAAGGCAGTGGAAGATAATTCTGCATCTGCAGAAGAGACTTCTGCAACATCAGAGGAGCTGGCTGCACAGGCTGCAACACTCGAAGCGCTTGTCAAACATTTTGACCTCGAAGATGATGGCAGCAACGATACAACAAGATAGAAAAATCCCACCGGCAGATATGATTTCCTTCGTGAGCGAAGCGAACAGGAACATCCTATCTGCCGGTGGGATTTTGCTGTCGCCCAATACCTTTTGGCGGGCTCATCAATCTTTTTGCATACGAAACCTAGACACTGCAAATGTGAATTGTTATAATAAGAGATACGGAAAAAAGAAGGTAGTGAAGAACACTGCCAAAATGCAGGATTCATAAAGATGGAGCAGACATGAACAGGATAGCAATTGTGGAAGACGATCAGGGTTATCGTGACACACTTTTTATTTATATAAAACAATATGAACAGGAACGTGATACAGCATTTGAGGCGACACCTTTTGAGAAAGCGGATGATTTTCTGGCAGTTTATAACGGAGATTATGATATTATCCTGATGGACATTGAGATGCCGGGAACAAACGGCATGGATGCGGCAGAGCAGATCCGTAAAAGGGATGCCCAGGTAGTCATCATGTTCATTACGAACATGGCGCACTATGCAATCAAAGGATATGAAGTGGGCGCACTGGACTTTGTCTTAAAGCCGATCCAGTACCTGAATTTTGCCAATAAGATGGATCGTGCCATGCAGCTGGTGGAGAACCGCGGAAGCAAACCGGTGATGATCCAGACGGGAACCGGCGTCAAAAAGATTGATTCCAGAGACATTTTTTATGTGGAGATCCAGAATCATGTGTTGCGCTATCACACAAAACAGGGCAATTTTGAGGTGCGCGGAAGCTTGAAAAATGTGGAAGAGGAGCTTCCAAAGGGGCTGTTTGCAAAATGTAGCAACTGGTGTCTGGTAGGTCTGACACATGTTGCAGAGATTAAGGATGACACGGTGATCGTAGAAGGAGAGGAACTGCAGATCAGCCGCCGCAGTAAGAAAAACTTTATGACGGCACTCATCCGCAGTGTAGGGAGAAGTTAAGAATGGTTCGTGATTTTGGTATCATGATTTTTCAGGATTTTTTATTGCTGGTATGTGTGTATCTGTTTCTCATGCCATTGCATGTCATGGAAAAGAAAAAAATAAAAAACGGTCTGATACTTTGTGGGGCTTGGTGTGTCATGCTTGCAGCAAGACTGCTCATTCCGGCAATCGGGGAACATCTGATCGCAGAGTTTTTCATGCGTTTTGTGATCACGATGATTGCTGTTGGACTGATCAGCAAAAAAATAAGCTGGGAAATGATTTATTGTACGGTCTGGCCGCTCATTGTATATCATTGTATCAATATTATCTGGAACAGTCTACATCGCGTTTCTGCCATTGAGCAGCAGCCGCGGGTGCTGCAATATCTCTTTTCACTTCTGTTTTTTGCAGCGGTATATCTGCTATTGTCCATCACGCTGTTCCGCTGGCTTCCGAGAAATGGATTTTACCAGGCAGGACCAAGAAGAACACTCTCAGCAGCAGCAGTGCTTTTCTTATCCTTGTTTTCTTACTACAATTTTTACCAGAACCGTGGAGAATCAAATCTTGCGGTTCTGGTTCAGTTATATTGCGTGACTTTTTTGTATCTGCAGGCAGAGCTTTTCAAAAAAAGCGAAGTAAAGCAGGAGTATGCGCTGATGGAGCGCATGTGGTACCAGCAGAAGAAGCAGTACGAGATCGCGAAAGACCAGATGCAGGTGATCGACCGCAAATGTCACGATCTGAAGTATCAGGTGGCTGCAATGCGGCATATTGAAAACCCGACAGAACGGGAGAAAAATTTAAAAGAACTGGAACAGTCAATCCGCATTTACGACTCTATCGTAAAAACAGGAAATGAGATTCTGGATACATTGCTCTCAGAGAAGAGCCTGATCTGTGAGGCAAGAGATATTACCATGCACTGTGTGATCGATGGAAAGAAGCTTTTCTTTATGGATTCCATTGATATTTATGCACTGTTTGGAAATGCTATTGACAATGCGATCGAGTGTGTGGAAAAGTTTTCAGAGAAAGAGATGCGGTTTATCGATATCTGTGTCGCAGAAAAGCAGCATTTTTTATATATCCGTTTTTCGAATCCAATCGAGCGGGCACCGGAGTATGAGAATGATCTGCCAAAGACCACGAAGAAAAACAAGCAGTATCACGGGATTGGGTTAAAGAGTATCCGGCACATTGCAGAGAAATACGGGGGGGATATCTCAGTATCCACAGAGATGAACTGTTTCAATCTGGAAGTGCTGCTCCCGGTGAAGTAAAAGAACAACCGTCTGTCTGAATTATACATATAGTTTGGATAGACGGTTTCGTATTTACAAAGGAACACCACTTACGTCACAAAAAGCACCGACTAAGTCAGGTTCGTTGAAAAATTAACGAATTTTATTTATTATTTATGTATTGAAATTGGAACAATATATAAAAATAGCCTGAAACGATACAAAGTGACAGGCACCATAAATAATAAAAAGGATGTGTTATATGCGACGAATTCAAAATCTGATGGAGCAGTGGCTTTTCATTGGACCTGACAACAGACAAGAGCAGGTGAACTTGCCACATACATGGAATGCAAAAGACGGACAGGATGGAGGAAATGATTACTACAGAGGAACCTGCCACTATGAGAAAACATTTGAAAAACCGGAATTTGATCCGGAGGCAGAGGAAGTATATCTGGAGTTTCTTGGTGTAAATGCAAGCAGTGATGTGACTGTGAACGGAAAAGAACTTGCACATCATGATGGCGGATATTCCGCATTCCGCATCAATATCACAGAGGTTTTAGAAGACCGGAATAAACTGGAAGTGACCGTGGACAACTCCGTCAATGGAAAAGTATATCCGCAGAAAGCCGATTTTACGTTCTATGGCGGAATTTACCGCGATGTCCGTTTCCTGATCGTGTCAAAAGAGCATTTTGACTTAGATTACCTCGGAAGTAACGGAATTAAGATCACACCGGAAGTAAAAGAGAACGAAGCGAATGTTCATATCGAAACATTTACCAATACAGAGGAAGCACAGGTAAACGTTCAGATCAAAGATCAGGACGGAAAAGTAGTTGCAGAAGGGAACGGATGTGACGTAAATCTTAATATCCAGAATCCAATCCGCTGGCATGGAAGAAAAAATCCATACCTTTATACGGCAGTTGCAACGCTGACCGTAAATGGGGAAGTGAAGGATGAGATCACGAACCGTTTTGGTATCCGTACTTTTTCGGTAGATCCAAAGAAGGGATTTTTCTTAAACGGAGAGCATTATCCACTTCACGGAGTTTCCAGACATCAGGATTTTAAAGCATTAGGAAATGCGATTTCAACAAAAAACCATGATGAAGATATGGATATGATCTGCGAACTTGGGGCAAATACGATTCGTCTCGCACACTATCAGCATGACCAGTATTTTTATGATCTCTGTGATGAGAGAGGTATGGTCGTATGGGCAGAGATTCCATACATTTCGGAACATATGCCGGGCGGAAGAGAGAACACCATCAGCCAGATGAGAGAGCTGATCGTTCAGAATTACAATCATCCGTCAATTGTAGTATGGGGCGTATCCAATGAGATTACCATCAGTACAAAGGACAAAAAAGATATGTTGGACAATCATCATGTGTTAAATGATCTTTGCCACAAGATGGACCCGACAAGACTGACAACGTTAGCATGTTATGCAATGTGCGGACCATTTAACCGTTCTGCACACATCACAGATCTGGTTGGATGGAATTTATATCTGGGATGGTATGTACCGGGATTTTTCTTAAATGATCTGTTCTTAAGATTTTTCCACCTTGTATTCCCGAACCGCCCGATCGGTTATTCCGAGTATGGCGCGGAAGGTATGCCAAACCTTCACAGCAGAAGACCGAGACGTGGAGACCATACTGAGGAATATCAGGCAAAATATCATGAGTATATGATCAAATGTTTCGAGCGTCATCCATTTATGTGGAGCACTTATGTGTGGAATATGTTTGATTTTGCGGCAGATGCTAGAAATCAGGGCGGCGAGCCGGGCATGAACCATAAGGGACTTGTGACATTTGACCGCAAGACAAAGAAAGACAGTTTCTTCTTATATAAAGCATATTGGAGTGACGAACCATTTGTACATCTGTGTGGATCACGCCGCAGTGACCGTTCTGAGGATACAACGACCATTAAAGTTTACACAAACCAGCCGGTCGTATCCTTATACAATAACGGAGAGCTGATCGAGCAGAAGAGCGGAAATCATATTTTTACCTTCCAGCTTCCTATGGAAAAAGAGAATAAGATCGAAGCTGTAGCCGGAAGTGTGAAGGATGCGATGGTACTTCATCACACAGAAAAAGAGAATCCGGATTATAAGCTGAAAAAAGAAGCGAAAAAGAGTGAAAACTGGGTATAGATTTTAGCAGGATATTCCAAAGGAGAAGAAATAATGAGTAATCAAAAAGAAAAAACCACTGCACAGGCAGCCGGAATGAACCGGGCAAAACCGTATCAGCTTGTGCTGTTCCCGATGAACAATGGTGCGACAAATGTTTATTATATTCTTACCATGAATTTTATCGCATATTATGCAAACGGAGTGTTAGGACTTGCGCTTATGTTTGCAACGACAATGGTAACCGTTATGCGTCTTTTTGATGCCGTGACGGATCCAATCATCGGAGCTTTGATCGACCGGACAAATTCAAAATTCGGTAAATTCCGTCCATACATGGTAATCGGAAATGTGATCATGATCGTTTCTTCCATTTTACTGTATTTTGGAACGAGGATCATCGCACCGGACATGCAGTGGCTGCGCTATGCATGTTTTGTGTTATTTTATGCATTATATGTTATCGGATACACATTCCAGACAGCCTGTACCCGTTCCGGACAGACTTGTCTGACAAACGATCCGAAACAGCGCCCGATGTTTACTATTTTTAATACGATCGCCAGCCTGATCGGTATGGGACTTGTACAGTTTCTGGCACCGATCTTAGGTGACCGTCTTGGCGGCTATAACAGCGCAAACTTTTTTGATTTTATGATCCCGCTTGCCATCGTGGTATCTGCAGTGCTGACACTTCTTGCAGTGATCGGTATCTGGGAGAAAGACAGACCGGAATTTTTCGGTGTTGGCAATAAACAGGAAAAAGTAAAATTAAAAGAATATGTTGCTATTTTAAAAGCAAACAAAGAGCTGCAGCGTCTTATGGTCGCAGGAGCGGGATGCAAGCTCGCTTTCTCCATTGCAACGAATATGACAGTACTCTGTATGCTTTACGGAGCAATGATGGGAGACTACGGCGGACTGTATCTTCCGATGATGATCGTCGGATATATTTTCTCTGTTCCGTTCTTCCTTTTGACAGTAAAAACATCACAGAAGCATGGACAGAAAGCTTCACTGGTGCGCTATACAATGCTTGCGCTGGTCATGTACATTGGAGTTTTAGTATTGTTACTGTTATGGAAGCAGGGGGTTCCGGCATTTAACTTAAGCCTGAGATCCATCAATGTATACACGGTGTTATTTGTGTTATTCTTTGGTATCGGTTATGGTGCATATTATGCAACAGCAGATATGCCGATTCCGATGGTTGCAGACTGTTCCGATTATGAGACATACCGTTCCGGACAGTATGTGCCAGGTATTATGGGAACATTGTTCTCACTTGTAGATAAATTAGTAAGTTCTCTTGGATCTACCATCGTTGGTGCAGCAGTTGCAATGATCGGTATCCAGACATTACCGGACAGCAAGACACCATATTCTTCTGGAATGCATGGAGTTGTTCTGATTCTGTTCTGTATTGTTCCGATGATCGCATGGCTTGCAACACTCTGGGCAATGAAAGGCTACACTTTAACAGGAGCCAGAATGAAAGAGATCCAGGCTGTCAATGCTGTGAGAAAACACGCGGTAAGTGAGGGAACGTCACTGGAAGAAGCCATGGAAAAATGGAAAACTTATGAGGATGTGCCGGAAGAATTCCGGCAGGAATAAAGTAAGAGAATTGTTTTTTTAGTAGGAATCCGTTATACTATGTAAATAGTATAGCGGATTTTTTTTGGAGGCTTCCATGAATGATACATTAAAATTACCGGTTGGAATAGATGATTTTAAAAAAATACGTGAAGCGGGTTTTTATTATGTGGATAAGACAAAATTGATTGAGCAGCTTTTACAAAGCTGGGGTGAAGTGACTCTTTTTACCAGACCGCGCCGTTTCGGCAAAACACTCAATATGAGTATGCTAAAGAGCTTTTTTGAAATTGGTGCAGAGAAATCGCTTTTTCAGGGCTTGTATATTTCGGAAAAAGAAAAACTGTGTGTGGAATACATGGGAAAGTATCCTGTTATTTTTTTATCGCTTAAGGGAGTAGAGGGACTTCATTTTGCAGATGCACAGAAAATGCTTATGACCATTATTAATAACGAGGTCCGGAGACATTATTATCTGAAAACAAGTGATAAGCTGACGGTTGAAGATCGAAAACAATTTGAAAAAATGCTTTTGAATGAGGACGTTAATCTTGTTGACAGTTTAAGACTGCTTTCACAGTTGCTTTATCTGCACTACGATCAGAAAGTGGTAATCCTTATTGATGAGTATGATGTTCCGTTGGATAAGGCTTTTAAGAATGGGTATTATCAGGAGATGGTTTCGCTCATCAGGGGACTTTTCGGGCAGGCGCTAAAGACAAATGAATTTTTGCAGTTTGCGGTACTCACAGGGTGTTTACGTGTTTCTAAGGAGAGCATTTTTACCGGACTTAATAATTTTGAGATTAATTCGATCGTTGATATAGAGCATGAGGAAGGTTTTGGATTCACAGATGCAGAAGTGATGCAGATGCTAAAATATTATCATTGTACAAATCGTTATTCGGATATAAAAGAGTGGTACGATGGATATCATTTTGGCAACGCCGATATATACTGTCCGTGGGATGTCATTAATTTTGTGAAAAAATTATTGACAGATTCTAATGCAAAACCAAGTGCATTCTGGATCAATAGCAGTGGAAATGATCTGGTAAAACTTTTCGTGGATAAGGCAGATCAATCAACGAAGGATGAAATAGAGCGGCTTGTTGCCGGAGAATCGGTAACAAAAAGGATTCGTCTGGATTTAACCTACGATGAAATTGAGAACAGCATAGATAATGTATGGAGTGTTTTATTTACAACAGGGTATCTTACGAATATAGGAAATCCAGAGAGTGGTGTCTACGAGCTGGTTATTCCGAATAGGGAAGTTCATGAGGTATTTGTTCTGCAAATACAGGAATGGTTTCAGCGTTCTGTTGCAAAAGAAGAATCAATGCCAGAGTTTTCAAAGGCAATTTTGGAAGCGGATGCAGAAGGATTGCAGAAACAGTTGAATGTTATCATGAGCAGGATGATCAGTGTGCTGGATACAAAAGCGCGTGAGGAACAGAAAGAAAACTTTTATCATGGACTGTTATTAGGTTTGCTGCGGGGAAGTAACCCGGACTGGCTGATAAAATCGAACAGAGAGTCGGGAGACGGGTATAGTGATATTCTCATAGAACCGGAGAATCCGGATGCAGGCATTATCATTGAGGTAAAGCATGCGGCATCTATTAGCGGTCTTGACAAAGCATGTGAAAATGCAATGGCGCAGATTAAAAATCGCAGATACGATGAAGCACTCAGGGAGAATGGCAGATGTGAAATTTTAGCGTATGGCATTGCATTCCATAAAAAACGGTGCAGGGTGGTATGCGAGAGGCTATGAAACAAGGAGGTATAAAACAATGATTTTACCAATGTTAAATTGATCAATAAATTACAGGAGATAGATGATGTTAAAAAAAATGATGAATACAAGACAGGCGGTGAAGTCTGTCGAAGGATATAACACGCTTTCAAGACGTGAACAGGATAAGATTGCAGGGGAATCTGGCTTGCTGATATGTTGGATATTCGGTCCAATACTGCTGTTAATTCCATTGTATTTCCTGCTTCCAGAGATATGGTTTGAGAACTGTCTGTGGTCCGCTGTAGTCCTCTCTATTGCAGGACTATTTGTTGGGCTGTATCAGGTAGAGAAAAACTGCCAGATTCAGGATGAGGGTAGTGCAATCGGAGCCGCATTAGTATTCTTTTTTGTAGTATTTGGATTTGGAGGTCTCTGGCAGGTACATTTCCTTCTTGCAATCGCATTTGCGGCTGCATTGATCTGGTATGCAAAGGTGTATATAACCGAAGCAGATAAATACAACAAGTACACAAGAGAGGTAAAAGGGAAGTTTATCGGGTACTACTGCCGGTTTCCGAAAACCAAGTATCCTGAAATTGTCGCACTGTTTAAGATTCATGGGATAAAACGCATGGATGTCTGTATTTATAAAGAACCTATGCTGACCGATCTTCCGTATCGGAATGAATACGAACGCTTAACGAAACAGATGGAAGCAGAACAGGGTGCATATGCCGAGAAGCTATTTGAACCGGCTGTAAAACATTTTCTGGATGTCACGGGTTTGGAGATTGGAGAAGTCTACACGTTAAAGCAGCATCCAGTTATCCGTTCCAAGATTTCGTATCTTGCGACACTCACAGATAACTTGAGCAGCGAAAACGGATTCGTAACGACAGAAGAAGGGCTTTCCTTTTTTGCAGAGGAAGAAAGGAAACGGAAGGAAGAAGCGGACAGAATCTTTCAGGAAGCAGAGAAGAAGCGACAGGAAGATGCTACAAGAAAACATATGAATTAATGTGAGATATATTTTATAAATATTTTGAAATCGGATGTAAGAAGAAGGGAATATGTTTGAAATATGGTCACTCTCTTGTCAAGTAGACGAGCAAAATATTTAAAATGTTTTTCTAAATGTATCCGCCATATCCGATTTGATATGGCGGATATTTAGTTTGTGTGCCTTGCGGCGCACTCTAATGGGTCAAGTATCGAAAGTCATATCAAAAAAGTCTTATTTTAATTTTCCCCCAAACATTAACAATTCTAAAACAAAACATAAGCAATAACGAAACAATCGGACGCTAGAATCAGTCCATAAAGTAAAGCAATCAAAACCAACAGAAAAACGGAGGAATACATTATGGCTGAATATCAGTTAAAAACAGGAAAAGTAGGAAAGAAAGTAGTGGAGGAAAACAAACATGAAAAAAAGTAATTTTGCAGCATTAATACTTGGAACAATCGGAATGGTATTTTTCGCACTTGGAATGTGCATGGCACTGATCGAAGAATGGGGAATGTTTCGGCAGGGAGTTATCGCAGGTGTGATCGGACTTGTAATTCTTCTTATCACGTTGATCGTATGGAGAAGAATGGAAGGAAAAGAGCCAATCCATTTAAGTGGAAAAACAGTCGGTACAATCATTTTATCTATCTTTGGAGCACTTTTATTTGGAATTGGAATGTGTTTATGCATGGTATTTGGAAAAATGGTACTTGGTGTTGTGATCGGACTTGTCGGCATTATCGCACTGTTAATGTTAATTCCATTGACCAAAGGATTAAAATAAAAATTATAGAAAACATAATTTATGCAAAAGATACAGCTTATAGGATGAAAGTCTTATAGGCTGTATTTTTTTATGCCACTTACGTCACAAAATGAACCGACTAAGTCCACTTTGTTGATTTTTTAACAAAATTTTAATAAAATAAGGACACATCATAAATAAATTCCGTCAAAATGACGAAGTTTGAAAAAAGAAATGGAGAAAATTTATGGGAGAGAACAAAAAAGAAGTGAAAGCCCGTAAGAAGGCTTTCCGTAAAGCAAAACACAGAGCGATCCGTCCATGGAAAGGATTATCAATTGTATGTGCAATTCTGGCAGTGATCTTTGTGCCACTGTACAGTTTATTAAATGTTTTTGATAATTCACTGGCTATTTTCGTCGGAGGAACATTCTGGAAATTAAAGAATGAGGATCAAAGCGCACAGTACTTTACCTCTGACTTTGAGTCTGCAGAAGATATGGTTGACTATGGATTACAGCTTGTTCAGCAGGTGGAGGCAGAAGGTGCAGCGCTTCTTATGAATGAGAACAATGCACTTCCTTTGGCAGAGGGTGCCAATGTCAGTCTGTTTTCCAATTCATCTGTAAACCTTGTTTATGGTGGTACAGGATCCGGTAACATTGATGCTTCCACAGCAGACACCTTAAAAACTGCAATGGAAAAAACAGGTTTCAACGTAAATGAAACACTCTGGAACTTCTATGAATCAGAAGAGATGGGAATGTACAAACGTGGAAGTGGTGGTACGATCGCAACTGCAAGTGCCGTTGTAACTGAAGTTCCATGGAATGAGTACACAGACGAAGTGAAAGATTCTGTAAGCTCTTATGGAGATGCGGCGATCGTCACATTATCCCGTGTAGGCGGTGAGGGGGCTGACCTGGCATACGGTGATGTCAATTACCTTGCATTAGATGACAATGAAAAAGAAATGCTTTCCAATGTGGCAGCAATGAAAGCAGACGGAACAGTGAGCAAGATCATTGTGCTGATCAACTCTGCAAATGCATTACAGGTAGATTTCTTAAAAGACAATACTTATAATGTAGATGCCTGTCTGTGGATCGGCGATGTCGGAATTACAGGTATCAATGCAGTGGCGGATATCCTTGCAGGTAACGTCAATCCATCCGGAAGCCTTGTAGATACTTATTGCTACGATAATATGTCTTCCCCGGCTATGGCAAACTTTACCCCTGTTACTTATGAAGGCTATACAGAAGAACTGGTTCCTGAAAAAGCAAAAAGCTACATGGTATATCAGGAAGGTATCTACGTTGGATACAAATATTATGAAACACGTTATGAAGACACGGTTATGGGAACCGGAAATGCAGGAAGCTATGTATACAGCGATGATGTGGCATTCCCATTCGGTTATGGATTAAGCTATACAGATTTCGAGTACAGTGACATGACGGGCGTTTATGATGCTGCAACAGATTCCTATAACTTTAATGTGACAGTTACCAATACAGGCGATACTTATTCTGGAAAAGAGACCGTTCAGATTTACGCACAGTCTCCATATACAGAGTATGACAAAGAGAATTCTGTAGAGAAATCTGCAGTACAGTTATGCGGATTCGGCAAAACAGATATTTTAGCTCCGGGTGAGTCACAGACTTTAACAATCAATGTAGACAGAGCAGATATCGCATCTTATGATGCATATGGTGCAGGTACTTACATTTTAGATGCAGGCGATTATTATTTTACAGCAGCAACAGATGCACACAATGCTGTAAACAACATTCTTGCAGCAAAAGGATTTACAACTGAGAATGGAATGGATGCAGAAGGTAATGCAGAACTTACATTCCAGTGGACAAATGATACATTAGACACCACTACTTATGCAGTATCTAAGAGCGGTGCAGAGGTGACAAACCAGTTATCTGATTCCGATATGAACCTTTACGAAGGTGCCGGAGATAACTCCGTAACTTACCTTTCACGTAATGACTGGGAGGGAACATTCCCAGCAGAATCTCCGGTATTTGCATTAACAGATACTATGATCGATGACCTGCAGGTAGTTCAGTATGATGCAGCAGATTATGATACGGTAGAGATGCCGACATTAGGTGCAAAAAATGGTCTTACTTTATACGATATGATCGGTAAAGATTACGACGATGCTGACTGGGATACTTTATTAGACCAGCTTACCTATGATGAGATGGTAACTTTAATCGGCGACTCCTTCCACTGGACTATGCCGATCAAATCAATCCAGGCTCCGGGTTCCCGTGATGAGAACGGACCACAGGGACTGACTGCTTCCTTATTCGGCAATACGGATAAAGAAAAACTGACAGCAACTGCATTTACATCTGAGGATGTGATGGCAGCAACTTTCAATACGGATATTATGACAGAAATTGGTAAAGTGATCGGTAATAACTGTCTGTCTGCAGGCGTTGCGATTCTTTACGGACCGGGTAACAATATCCACAGAACTCCTTATGGTGGACGTAACTTCGAGTACTACAGTGAAGACGGATTCCTTTCCGGAAAAATGAGTGCTTACGAAGTGGCAGCTATCCAGGAAAAAGGTGTTCATGTTGTAATGAAACACTTTGCATTAAACGACTGCGAGCAGGATCGTATCGGTCTTGGCGTATGGCTCACTGAGCAGGCAGCACGTGAAGTATATTTAAAAGCATTCCAGGATGTATTTGAAGAGGGAAATGCAAACGGAACCATGGTTGCTTACACACGTTGGGGATGCATATGGTCCGGAGGTAACAAAGGATTGATGACCGGAATCATGAGAAATGAGTGGGGCAGCAATGGACTTACCATCACAGATAACGTTCTTAACCCATATGTCAATGGTCCGGACGGAGTGATGGCAGGTGGTGTTACAACCTATGATGCCATGATGCCGTATGTGACCAAAGAATTGCCGGCATATAAAAATGATCCGGTTATGGTAACAGCAATGCGTGAGGCATGCCACCATGACCTGTATGTATTAGCAAACTCTGTTGCCATGAACGGTGTTGGCGAAAATACAACCATTAAATTTGTACAGCCAAAATTACTTGTGATCTTAAAGACAATTGCGACCATCGGTGTAGTAGGATTCATCCTATCACTTGTGATGTTCATTCTGAAAAAACGTAAGTTCAAAAAGAGTGAAGAGTACACAAGCTATATGGCATGGAAAAAAGAATTGAAACAGAATAAAAAACAGGCATAAATAAAATGCGAAAGAAGTCATCACACAATCAAAGTGTGGTGGCTTCTTTTTTGCATACATCTGAAATTACGGTTGGAAATAAGAAAAATTTTGTGCAACCATACAAAAGAAAATAATCTGGAAAAAATTATAAAAAAGTTATTGACAACTAACTATCGTTAGATTATACTAACCAACGTAGAAACGAAAAAGATTATCAATAGTCTTTTGGAAGATGAGGAAGAGGGAAAGATGATGCCTTTAACAATGGTGAAAACAGGTGAAGAAAATACAATCAAAAAAGTTGGTGGAAAAGAAGAAACCAGAAGATTTTTAGAAAACCTCGGATTCGTAGTCGGAGGAACTGTTACTGTGGTATCAGAGATTGGCGGTAATATGATCGTGAATATCAAAGATTCCAGAGTTGCAATCGGAAAAGACATGGCAAACAAGATTATGGTATAAAGTGCCAGTCTGTGACAAAAGTAAGCAATGGCAGGGCGTTCCTGTCTGCTGATAGATGATTTTTAAAAAGAAAAAAGGAGCCGTTAGAAAATGACATTGAAAGAAGCCGCTGTTGGTCAGACAGTAAAAGTCAAAAAATTAACTGGCGAGGGCCCGGTTAAGAGAAGAATCATGGACATGGGTATCACAAAAGGTGTGGATATTTTTGTCAGAAAGGTAGCACCGCTTGGAGATCCGGTTGAAGTTACGGTACGCGGATATGAATTATCCCTTCGTAAAGCGGATGCAGAGATGATCGAGGTAGAATAATTTTTTTGTTTATGTGTTACATAAGACTAACTAAAAAGACAAAAAGGTTATGAAAATGAGTAGTGCATGCATACTTCTGGGACAGAAAACATGCAGATCCAGCAATGGAAAAGTGAGATAGAAGCAAAGAAGGAGAGTTGATCATGGCAGTTAAAATTGCACTCGCAGGAAACCCAAACTGCGGTAAAACAACATTATTTAACGCACTGACAGGTTCCAACCAGTTCGTTGGTAACTGGCCAGGTGTTACAGTCGAGAAAAAAGAAGGAAAACTAAAAGGACATAAAGATGTCGTTATCATGGATTTACCTGGTATCTATTCTTTATCTCCATATACACTTGAGGAGGTCGTTGCGAGAAATTACCTGATCGCAGAGAGACCGGATGCAATCTTAAATATCGTTGATGGTACAAATATTGAGCGTAACTTATATCTTTCCACACAGTTGATGGAGCTTGGAATTCCAGTGATCATGGCAGTAAACATGATGGACGTTGTGGAAAAGAGCGGTGAGAAGATCCACACAGACAAGTTAAGCCAGAAGTTAGGATGCGAAGTTGTTCAAATCTCCGCATTGAAAGGAACTGGTATCAAAGAAGCAGCAGAGAAAGCTGTAAAACTTGCTGAGAGCAGAAAAGCAGCTGTTGTTGCACATGAGTTCTCTAAAGATGCAGAAGACATCATTTCAGCAGTAGAAGCAAAGATTACTGGTATGCCAGAAGAACAGAAGAGATTCTTCGCAATCAAATTACTGGAGAAAGATGATAAGATCCAGGAAATGATGAGCACAGTTCCGGATGTATCTGCACAGATCAAAGAGATGGAAGACAAATTTGATGATGATACCGAGAGTGTTATCACAAATGAGAGATACGTATACATTTCTTCTATCATTGGCGAATGTGTGACAAAGAACACCAAAGAAAAACTGACAACTTCTGATAAGATTGACCGCATCGTGACAAACAGATGGGCAGCGTTACCAATTTTTGCAGTAGTGATGACCATTGTATATTTAGTATCTGTTACAACTGTTGGTGCATTCGTAACAGACTGGACGAATGATGTATTGTTTGGTGAGATCATTCCACCTGCAATTGAGAGCGGATTAAATGCAATCGGCTGTGCAGACTGGTTACAGGGACTGATCCTTGACGGTATCGTAGCCGGTGTCGGAGCAGTTTTAGGATTCGTACCACAGATGTTAGTATTATTTATTTTCCTTGCTTTCTTAGAGAGCTGCGGATATATGGCACGTGTCGCATTCATCATGGACCGTATCTTCCGCAAATTTGGTCTTTCCGGAAAATCCTTCATTCCAATGTTAATTGGTAGTGGATGTGGTGTTCCTGGTGTTATGGCATCAAGAACAATCGAGAACGACCGTGACCGTAAAATGACCATTATGACAACAACCTTCATTCCTTGTGGAGCAAAACTTCCGATCATTGCCATGATCGCAGGTGCATTCTTCAATAACTCCGGATGGGTTGCAACAAGTGCTTATTTCGTTGGTATCGCAGCAATCATCTGCTCCGGTATCATCTTAAAGAAAACAAAAATGTTTGCTGGTGATCCTGCACCATTCGTTATGGAGCTTCCGGCATACCACTGGCCAACTGTTTCTAATGTATTAAGAAGTATGTGGGAAAGAGGCTGGTCCTTCATCAAAAAAGCTGGTACAATCATTCTTTTATCAACAATCGTATTATGGTTCTTAATGAGCTTTGGATGGGAGAGCGGAAGCTTTGGTATGGTAGAAGAATTAAATAATTCTATCCTTGCTTCTATCGGCAGCGCAATCGCATGGATCTTCGCACCACTTGGCTGGACACAGGCTGGTGAAGGCTGGAAGATGGCAGTTGCAGCCGTTACAGGTTTAATTGCAAAAGAGAACGTTGTAGCAACCTTCGGTATGTTATATGGTTTCGCAGAAGTAGCAGAAGATGGTGCTGAAATCTGGGGCAACCTGGCAGCAGCCATGACACCAATCGCAGCTTACGGATTCTTGGTATTCAACTTACTTTGTGCACCATGCTTCGCAGCAATGGGAGCTATCAAACGTGAGATGAACAATGCAAAATGGTTCTGGTTCGCAATTGGATACCAGTGTGGTCTTGCTTATGTTGTATCACTTTGCATTTACCAGATCGGAACACTGATCACAACAGGAGCATTCGGAATCGGTACTGTAGTAGCATTCTTACTTGTGATCGGATTCTTATACTTACTGTTCCGTCCGTACAAAGAGAGCAATTCTTTAAACGTGAACACAAAGAAAGTAGTAAGCGCAAAATAACAGATATTTACAGGATGAGGCCTCTCATACAGAGGCTTCTCCTTAAAAAAGATTTATCAGAAAGGCGGTAGAACATATGGGAACATTCGTTGTATTAGCAGTATTAATAGCAGTAGTAGCCCTGATTGTCAGAGGAATTGTCCGCGACAAGAAAAGTGGAAAATCTTCCTGCGGCGGTGACTGTTCACATTGCAGAGGCTGCCATTAATAAAGAAAACAAAGACAGTGACAGAAGCTGCCTTTAATGATAACCACAAATTTCAGGTGATAAGAAGGGCATGGTTTTAAATGAATCAGCATACGTCAGTACAGCAGAAACAACAGGAAAATCAGCAGAAGTATGAGAGAACCCAGATGCAGCGTGAAATTGTGATTCAGCGGCTGAAAGAGCAGGGATGCAGGATTACAAAGCAGAGAATGGTGTTACTCGATATTATATTGAATGAAAATTGCTCAAGCTGTAAAGAAATCTATTATAAAGCATCCAAAATTGATTCTAAGATCGGCACAGCAACCGTATATCGCATGATCAATACCTTAGAAGAGATTGGTGCGATCAGCAGAAGAAATATGTATAAAATAGACTGCGATAAAGACGACAGTGAACGAACTTACATGATCGAATTTGATGATCATACCATACAGCAGATGTCAGGTGCAAATCTGAATTCTGTTTTACAGGCTGGTTTAAAAGCCTGCGGCTACATCAATGACCAGCATGTAAAAAGCCTTAATATGCAGCCTTCCGTCTGCTGAAATAAAAAGAAAACCTTATAATTAAATAAAAATCATTATCGAAAGAGGCGGCATCGGGATTTCCGATGCCGCCTCTTCTGGAACGGATCTATTTGCAGGAGATCGGTCTTTTTTATGTAAAAAATGAAAAATGGTCATGTCCTGACACGGTGGGATTTGCGGAACTGCTGCGGTGATTCGTGAAAATTTTTCTGGAAGGACTGCGAAAAATAACTGGTAGAGGAAAACCCGATACATCCGGCAATCTCTTCGATACTGTGATTGGTTGTGAGCAGCAGGTCACGCGCAGACGCCAGCCGCACTTCATTCAGGTACGCGATCGGAGATTTTCCATAAAGCTCTGCAAAACGGTGTGAAAGGTAATATTTTGAGAGACTGCAGTTTTCAGCCAGTGAATCCAGAGAGATCATGCTCTGGTAATTGTGTTCGATAAAGCGTTTTACCTTGTGGCATTCGTGGCTGCTGTTCTGCGCATCCACCACTTCATAGGATACATGGTCTTTCCGGCAGAAATATAAAATTAAAATATCCAGATAATGCTGGCAGATCTCTGCGTAGCGGTCCTGTTTATTATGCATTTCGCGCAGAATATTTTCAAAACACTGGCGGATAAAAGGCGAGTTTGCAGAAGCAGGGACGTGAATGTATTCCGGTTCTTTGTCGGTATTCAGTTTTAATCCTTCCACCCCGAGCACATAATAATCCAGCGGATTTTTCGGATCAGAAAACTCTGTGTGTGTTACCTGCGCACCAATCACGACAAGGCTGTTTGAGGAGACCGGGACAGATTCATTTTCTATCTGCATATGACCGGTTCCTTCTTTAATAAAGAAGATTTCCGTAAAATGATGGCTGTGGGGAAAAGAAGTCCAGTCATTTTCAAATTTGGATGCTGAGATGGAAAGCAGGCGGAAATGGATTTCCGGCTGTACCTCATTATCTAGATTAAATTTGCGGTTACTCATGGAAAATACAGTCCTTTCATGTTATAATTGCAATGATTTCCTGTTTAAAATAGGAACGATGTTGTACTTAGTATACAATGAAAAAAGCAAAATAACAAGATTTTTAAAATAAAGCAAGAATTATAAAATATAGAGCAATATATGGATAGGAAAAAGAAAAAATATACGCTATAATAACAATTGCAAGAAGGAAAACACAAGAGATTATAGTAAAAATTAACAAAAATGGGAGGTTACTATGAAGAAAAAAATTTTGTGTACAATGATGAGCATGGTAATGGCAGCATCTTTATTTGCGGGGTGCGGCACAGAAACAGGAACGGAGACTTCTGTATCAGATAACAGCAAAACAGAAGAAACAGGAACAGAGGCAGCAGAGCAGCCAACATCTGATAATCCATACGCAGCCTATGCGGGAACAACAATCAGTGTAGCCGCAATTGAGACAGGTTATGGTTCGCAAATGTGGCAGGAAGTGACAGATGCATTTACAGAAGAAACCGGAATTCAGGTAGAACTTACAACAGATAAAAAATTGGAGGATGTAATAGGACCATCCATGCAGGGAGGCGAATACCCGGATGTTATTCATCTGGCCACGGGACGTGAAGCTGCGTTAACGGAACAGTTTATTAAGGGAAATATGATTACTGACATTACAGATGTCTTATCTATGAAAGTTCCGGGAGAAGATAAACTTGTTTCAGAGAAGATTGCAGGAGGATTTACAGATACATCATTGACGAATCCTTATGGTGATGGAAAGACATATCTTGCACCAATGTTTTATTCCCCATGTGGTCTGTTTTATAATGCAGGTCTTTTAGAAGAAAAAGGATGGGATGTTCCAACAACCTGGGATGAAATGTGGGAACTTGGAGATAAAGCAAAAGAAGAGGGAATTTATTTATTTACATATCCGACAACAGGATATTTTGATGCATTTTTCTATGCATTAATGTATGCCGCAGGCGGATCTGAATTCTTTGATAAGGCTACAAATTATGAAGAAGGTATCTGGGAAACACCAGAAGCACAGACATGTTTTGATATTGTTGCAAAGTTAGCTGAGTACACAAATCCTATTACACCGGCACAGGCAAATGATCAGGATTTTACACAGAACCAGCAGTTAGTACTTGATAATAAGGCAATTTTCATGCCAAATGGAACCTGGATTGTCGGTGAAATGGCAGATGCTCCTCGTGCAGATGGATTTAAGTGGGGTATGACAGCTCTTCCGGCGGTAAAAGCGGGAGGAGACAGTTATAGTTATACATGGTTTGAACAGGCATGGATTCCTTCTGGTGCAGAACATCAGGATGCAGCAAAATTATTTATCTCATATTTATACAGTGATAAAGCATGTGAAATTTTTGCAAAAGCAGGAGCTATTCAGCCGGTATTAGGAATTGCAGATAAATTAGAAGGTGATAATGTCATGTTTTATTCTATCTATGATAATGGAGCAAAGGCAGCCATGGGCAATTTTGCATCATTTGAAGCAATTCCGGGTATTGAAGTACGTACTGTATTCTTTGACCCTGTAAACTCTTTGGTATCAGGAGATATGACAGAGCAGGAGTGGATTGATGGAATTATTTCGGCAAGTGACCAGATGCGGGCAAATTTGAAATAAGAGTTTTTAGTTTTCCTTAATGCTATAGTGGTAAAAATGAGTCGGCGGACAGGATTTTTGTCCGCCGAATTTTAAATAGTACGGTTTGTTTGAAAGGAACGTGAAAGTATGAAAAAAGCCAGAGGACGAAGCGGTTTTTTGGCGGTATGCATAGCACCCGCAGTAATTTTATTTTTTGTGTTTATGATATTGCCTACCTTAAATGTATTCCGAATGTCGTTATTTGAAAAGGGTGCATATTCACCGAATGAAGCATTTGTTGGTCTGAAAAATTTTAAAACATTAATATCGGATACTAATTTTATAAGGTCCATGCAAAACATGATTTTACTTATTGTTGTTGTTACAATAGTTACCTTTGCATTTGCACTTGTTTTTGCGGGTATTCTGTCAAGAGAAAAAATCAGGGGACAGAATTTTTTCCGTATTATTTTTTATATTCCCAATATTTTATCGGTTGTAGTAATTGCAGGTATTTTTTCTGCAATTTATAAGCCGGAGAACGGAATGTTAAATAGTATTATAAGCTTATTCCATAAAATGGAAAATCCAATTTTATGGAAAGGAGAGTCTCTTGTTATGGTAAGCCTTATTATTGCCATGGTATGGCAGGCGATTGGTTATTATATGGTAATGTATATGGCATCTATGGCAAGCGTACCGGAAAGCCTTTATGAAAGTGCCGGATTAGATGGGGCTGGAAGAATGGTTCAGTTTTTTCAGATTACAATTCCTCTGATTTGGACAAATATTCGCACAACACTGACATTCTTTATTATTTCGACGATTAATATGGCATTTTTATTTGTAAAAGCAATGACTTCTGGCGGACCAAATGGGGCTTCTGAAGTGGCATTGAGTTATATGTATGGACAAAAAGATGCGGGTTTATATGGATATAGTATGTCAATAGGTGTTGTGATATTCATTTTCTCATTTGCATTATCTGCACTTGTAAATAAAGTTACAGAGCGGGAACCACTGGAATTTTAAGGAGAAAAAACATGAAAGAGAAGAAACATTCGAATTCTACCGAGCATTTGTATAAAATTTTTATTTATGTAGTTTTAATATTGCTTGCAGTCATCATTATTGTTCCGGTAGCATGGGTATTTATGGCATCTATCAAACAGAATAAAGAATTTTATGGAAATCCGTGGACTTTGCCGGAGGGTTTTTATTTTCAGAACTTTATTGATGCCTGGAATACAGCAAAAATGGGAGATTACATGTTAAACTCCGCATTTGTTACAGCTTTGGCACTTGTAATTCTTTTAATTGTTGCACTGCCAGCAGCTTATTGTTTGTCACGTTTTAAATTTAAAGGAAGCAAATTTTTAAATGCGGCTTTTATGGGTGGTCTTTTTATTAACGTGAATTATATTGTTGTTCCAATTTTTCTGATGCTGCGAGATGGAGACAATTGGCTGAAATCAGTAATTGGGAAAAGTTTTCTTTTAAATAATCTGGTCATACTTGCAATCGTATATGCTGCAACGGCACTTCCGTTTACAATTTATCTGTTGTCAGGGTATTTTTCAACATTGGCACATGATTATGAAGAAGCGGCATATATTGATGGAGCAGGTTATAGTACAACGATGTGGAAAATTATTTTCCCAATGGCAAAACCATCTATTATTACAGTAATCTTGTTTAATTTTCTTTCTTTTTGGAATGAATATATCATTTCCATGACACTGATGAGTTCGGCAAATGGACCGAAAACGTTACCGGTAGGATTATTAAATCTGATGCAGGCACAGCAGTCAGCAGCACAGTATGGAATTATGTATGCAGGACTTGTAATAGTAATGCTTCCTACATTAATTTTATATATATGTGTTCAGAATAAACTGACACAGGGAATGACTGTTGGTGGTTTAAAGGGTTGATGAGAAGGGAGATTAAAATGGAATTTTGGAAAAAGCACACAAAATGCAGAATAATTTTAATGGCAGCTCTTTTTATTGCCGGAATAAGCCTGTCTGTTTTTGGATGGGGTATGACAGGAAAAATGACAGGTTTAGGAATTATGCTTATTGGAATTATCTGTTTATTAATGGCATTGTGGATTTATAATTGCCCTTTTGCAGAAAAGAAGAAAAGAAAGTAATTATATGGATGAAATAGAGTGAGGAAGAAAAATGAGTGAGAAAAATACAGGACGTGTCACAATTCCTACAAATCTGGATGTGGTTCCGGAGACAATTGAGTTAATGAAACGCTGGGGAGCGGATGCGATCCGTGACTGTGACGGTACAGAGTTCCCGGAGGAACTGACCAAAACCGGCGCAAAAATATATGCAACTTATTATACCACAAGAAAAGATAATGCGTGGGCAAAAGCAAATCCGGATGAAGTGCAGCAGAGTTATATCATGACTAATTTTTACACTGCAACCGGTAACGAACTCCAGATTCCTTTAATGAAAGGAATTTCGGATGAACTGATGCAGGTCAATACAAGAGATGACAGAAAACGCTGGTGGGAAGTCATCGACCGCTCCACAGGGGAAGTGGTATCCACAGATAAATGGGAATACAATGAGGAGACCGGCTGTGTCTGCATCCACGATACAGAACCGTTCCATGAATATACAGTCAGCTTTTTAGCTTACATCATCTGGGATCCGGTCCATATGTACAATGCTGTGACAAATGGCTGGAAGGATTTTGAACATCAGATCACATTTGATGTAAGACAGCCGAAAACACATAAGTATTCCATGGAGCGTCTGCGCAAATACTGTGCAGAGCATCCGTATGTGAACGTGATCCGTTATACAACGTTCTTCCATCAGTTCACACTCGTATTTGATGAGCTTAAGAGAGAGAAGTTTGTTGACTGGTACGGTTATTCTTCCTCTGTAAGTCCATATATTTTAGAGCAGTTTGAGAAAGAGGTCGGTTATAAATTCCGTCCGGAATTTATCATTGATCAGGGTTATCATAATAACCAGTATCGTGTACCAAGCAAAGAATACAAGGATTTCCAGGCATTCCAGCGCAGGGAAGTTGCAAAGCTTGCAAAAGAGATGGTTGACATCACACATGAATGCGGCAAAGAGGCAATGATGTTTTTGGGGGATCACTGGATCGGAACAGAACCATTCATGGAAGAGTTTGCAACGATCGGTCTTGATGCAGTGGTGGGAAGTGTCGGAAACGGAAGTACACTCCGCCTGATCTCTGATATTGAAGGTGTAAAATATACAGAGGGAAGATTCCTTCCATACTTTTTCCCGGATACCTTCCATGAGGGCGGAGATCCTGTCAAGGAAGCAAAGGAAAACTGGGTGACAGCACGCCGTGCCATCTTAAGAAAACCGATCGACCGTATCGGATATGGCGGATACTTAAAACTCGCACTGGAATTCCCGGAATTTTTAGACTATGTGGAGAGTGTGTGCAATGAATTCCGTGAACTATATGAGAATGCAAAAGGAACAACACCGTACTGTGTGAAGAAGGTTGCTGTTTTAAACAGCTGGGGCAAAATCCGCAGCTGGGGCTGCCATATGGTACACCATGCCTTATATCAGAAACAGAATTACAGTTATGCGGGAATTATCGAGGCGTTAAGCGGCGCACCGTTTGATGTGAAATTTATTTCATTTGATGATATTTTAAAGGATAAGGATATATTAAAGGATATTGATGTCATTATCAATGTCGGGGACGGGGATACGGCACACACCGGCGGGGCAGTCTGGGAGAATGCAGTTATTTCCGCAGCCATTCGTGAATTTGTCTACCGGGGCGGTGGATTTATCGGTGTCGGGGAACCGGCAGGACACCAGTATCAGGGACATTATCTGCAGCTTGCTGATTTAATTGGTGTGGAAAAAGAAACCGGATTTACCTTAAACTACGATAAGTATAACTGGGAAGAACACAAAAATCACTTTATTCTTGCAGATACAACAAAGCCTGTTGATTTCGGAGAGGGCAAGAAGAATATGTTTGCGTATGAGGGAACAGAAATTCTGGTACAGAGGGACAAAGAAGTTCAGATGGCTGTGCATGAATTTGGTGAGGGCCGTTCGGTCTATATCAGTGGACTGCCATATAGCTTTGAGAACAGCAGAATTCTTTATCGAAGCATTTTGTGGAGTACACATGGCGAAAACTTATTACATCAGTGGTTTAGTACAAATTTCAATGTGGAAGTACATGCATATGTAAAAAATGGCAAATTCTGTGTTGTAAATAATACCTACGAGCCACAGAATACGGTTATCTATCGCGGAGATGGAAGCAGTTTTGCGTTGAAAATAGAGGCAAATGAGATTAAATGGTACGCTGTTTAATCAGGAGGTATAAAGAATATGAAGAAACCTGTACTTGTAATTATGGCAGCCGGAATGGGAAGCCGTTACGGTGGAATGAAACAGATTGATCCAGTAGATGAATATGGACATATTATTGTTGATTTTTCTATTTATGATGCTTATCTTGCAGGATTTGAAGAGGTTATTTTTGTAATAAAAAGAGAGAATGCGGAAGATTTTCATAATGTCATAGGGAATCGTATAGAAAAGATTATGAAAGTAAGATATGCATTTCAGGAGCTGGAAAATCTGCCGGAGGGATTTGAAGTTCCGGCCGGAAGAGTAAAGCCATGGGGAACTGCGCATGCAATTTTAAGCTGTAAAGATATGATTGACGGACCATTTGCAGTGATTAATGCAGACGACTATTATGGAAGAGAAGCATTTAAGCAGATTTATGATTATCTGAGTGTGCATGAAGATAATGAAAAGTATCAGTATGCAATGGTAGGATATCAGTTGAAAAATACTTTGACGGAGAATGGAAGTGTGGCAAGAGGTGTCTGTGATATTGATGGTGATGGAAAACTTGTCAGTGTAACAGAACATACAACGATTGTAAAACGTGGAGAGAATGCTGCATATACGGAAGATGATGGAAAAAGTTATACGGATTTGGCAGGAGATACGATTGTTTCCATGAATTTATGGGGATTTAGCAAGGGATTTTTGTCAGAGATTGCGTATGGATTTCGTGATTTTCTGCAGGAGGGTCTGCAACATAATCCACTGAAATGTGAATATTATCTTCCGTCGGTCGTCAGCAGACTGTTAGATAGCAATAAAGCAGAAGTAAAAGTTCTTCTTACAACAGAAAAGTGGTATGGAGTTACCTACAGGGAAGATAAACCAATGGTTATGGCAGCAGTGAAAAAGCTGGAAGAGAATGATTTTTATCCAAAACAGCTCTGTGGAAAATTAGAAGCGGCTGCAAACTTCTGTTTTGAAGGTGTATATAAAGAAGAAATTCCATGGGGAAATGGACATATTAATGATACTTACCGTGTTACATTTGAAAACGAACAGGGAGTAAAAAAGCATTATATTTTACAGCAGATGAACAAGAGTATCTTTAAAAACCCGGTTGAATTAATGGAAAATATCGTTGGAGTCACTGAATTTTTAAAAAGAAAAATTTCAGCTAACGGTGGAAATCCAGAGAGGGAGACATTAAATGTCATTCCTGCAAAAGACGGGAAACCCTATTACGTGGACTCGGAAGGTGAGTATTGGAGAGCTTATGTATTCATTGAAAATACTGTAAGCTATGATTTGATAGATAATCCTGAAATACTTTATGAGGGCGGTCTGGCATTTGGCAGATTTCAAAGTATGTTAGCGGATTATCCGGCGAAAACACTTCATGAGACAATTCCGGGATTTCATGATACCAGAGAAAGATTTGAGACATTCAAAAAGGCAGTGGAAGAGGATGTGTGCAGCAGAGTGGATTTGGTCCGGGAGGAAATTCAGTTTGTATTGGACAGGGAAGAAATTGTGGACTGCTTTCAGGATTTGCTTAGAAGTGGGAAAATCAGTTGTCGTGTGACTCATAATGACACAAAAATTAATAATGTCCTCATGGATAAGGATACCAAAAAAGGAATATGTGTGATTGACCTGGACACTGTAATGCCTGGGGTAGCCATGAATGATTTTGGAGATGCGGTGCGGATTGGAGCAAGTACAGCATTAGAGGATGAACAAAATCTGGATAAAGTGTGGTGCGATTTAGAGCTTTTTGAAGCATGTGCGAAGGGCTTTATAGAGGGATGTGGTGGAAAACTTTCACAGGAAGAGATAAAGCTGCTTCCGATGGGCGCTAGGCTTATGACCTATGAATGTGGAATGAGGTTTCTTATGGATTATATTCAGGGAGACATTTATTTTAAAATTCACAGACCGGGGCAGAATTTGGACCGGGCAAGGACACAGTTTAAACTTGTCTCTGATATGGAACATAAGTGGAAAGTAATGGAGAATATTGTGAAGAAGTATATGTAAGACAAAACAGTGGCATTGACAATTTCCAATGCTTAAAAGGCGTCAGTTCCGGAAATACCGGACTGACGCCTTGATTGCATTAAACGTTTATATTTGATTCTTCGCCCCAGAAGTCTACAGGTTCATAATCCTGCAGTTTGGCCAGAAAACCTTTTTCTGCGAGTTCATTTTGAATGTCATCTAAAATCTCTTCGGATTCAGCTTCAATCGTATGGTAATGATAACCACCGGTCACATTCTTAAGAAGGCTGGAACTTCCGGTAGAGAGTCCTTCTAAAAATTTCTTGACATCGCGTCTTGTGCGGATGTTCATATCAGCCCGGACAACACCATAAACCTTATGGTAAACAAAAACATCTTTGACAACACCGCCATTATCAACGATCAGAGAGAGTTCTTCTCCAACCTGATCATCTGCATGGATCACTTTAAATACCCGCTGGCAGACGGATTGTTTTGGAATCATATAACCTTTGTTTGTGGAAAGGATCGTCAGGCCATTTGCACGAAGAAGAGCAATGTCCGAAACGATGATCTGCCTGCTTACATCCAGGTCTTTTGCCAGAGTAACTCCAGGGACAGGCACAGCGCTGGATTTCAAAATATTTTCTATTTTTGCTCTCCTGATCTCTCCGTTCATCTGTCAAAGTCCTTTCTAAACTGCATGTAAATTTTTAAGTGAAATATCCAAAATTGGAGCTGAGTGAGTCAGAGCTCCACTTGATACATAGTTTACACCAAAGTTCTTAATTCTTTCAATGTTTTCTTTTGTAACATTTCCGGAAATTTCGATTTCAGCTCTGCCGGCAATATAATCGATGGATTGTTTTAAAAGATCATTATCCATGTTGTCTAACATGATAATATCAGCACCTGATTCCACGGCATCCTGTACCATTTCAAAAGTCTCAACTTCAACTTCGATTTTTCTTACAAAAGGTGCATATGCCTTAGCCATTTTGACAGCTTCTTTTACACCACCTGCGGCACCGATATGGTTATCCTTGAGAAGTACTCCATCAGAAAGGTTGTATCTGTGGTTATTTCCGCCACCGACTCTCACGGCATATTTTTCAAAAATACGGTTGTTCGGTGTAGTCTTTCTTGTGTCTAAAAGCTTGATCCCGGTTCCTTCAAGGAGCTTTGCCACCTGGCTTGTATAGGTTGCGATTCCGCTCATTCTCTGAAGGTAATTAAGAGCAGTTCTCTCTCCGCAGAGAAGCACACGGATATCACCATGAACCTTGCCCATAAGTTCACCGGCTTTTACATGGTCACCGTCTTTTACAAAAAATTCTACGGTTGTATTGGAATCGAGCAGAGTAAAGGTTCTTTCAAAAACCTGAAGACCGCAGATAATGCCATCTTCTTTGCAGATCAAGTCTACCTCGCCCTGCTGTGGATGTGGCATAACACTGTTTGTGGATACGTCCTCACTTGTGATATCTTCTTTTAAAGCACTTAATATAAATGGGTCTACATTTAACCCTAATGTTACCTGATCGTACATATTATCTCCTTTCGCCAGCAATTTCTTTTGCTGCTCTTTTTGCAAATACAAGACTCTCTAAAAGGGAGTTGCTTGCAAGTCTGTTTTTACCATGAACCCCATTGCATGCGGTTTCACCGACTGCGTAGAGATGATCCATAGAAGTTTTACTGTTATGGTTTACCTTGATTCCGCCCATAAAATAATGCTGAGCCGGAACGATGGGAATACATTCATGGAACACATCATAACCGGCCTGGCTGCAATGTTCAATAATATTTGGAAAATGACTTATTAATTCGTCACGCGGGATGGTTCTTAAATCTTCCCACACAAAATCGGTGCCGTCTTTCTCCATCTGTTTGTAGATTTCCTGTGTAAGCAGATCTCTTGGCAGCAGTTCATCTACAAAACGGTTCATATTCTTATCATAAAGCCTGGCACCTTCACCTCTTACAGATTCAGAAATAAGAAAGCTTCTTTCTTCTTTATTATCAGAGTAAAGAGTAGTAGGATGAATCTGGACATAATCAAGATTTTTCAGTTCAATATTATGACGTCTGGCAATCTCCACGCCGTCACCGGTCAGGTGTTTGAAATTAGTGGAATGCTTGTATGTTCCACCAATACCGCCGGTTGCAAGTATTACATAGTCAGCTTCAACCTGTTCTTCCCTGCCATCCGGCCACCTGATAATTCCACCACAACACTTGCTGCCATCGCAAAGGATATCTAAGAGAGTCGTATATTCATACATTCTTACATTCTTTAATTTTTTGACGGCATTTAAAAGGTGGCTTGTGATCTCTTTTCCAGTGATATCTTCATGGAAAAGTATTCTGTGATGAGCATGTGCACCTTCTCTTGTATAGACAAAATCACCATTTTCGTCCCGGGTAAAAGAGACACCGTATTTTACCAAATCTTTCACTACATCAGGGGAAGACTTGATCATGATCTCGACAGACTTCTGGTCATTCTCATAATGTCCGGCTTTTAATGTGTCCTCAAAAAAGCTGTCATAATCAGACGGATCTTTTAACGTACACATGCCTCCCTGAGCCAAAAAGGAATCACTGCTTTCAAAATCAGACTTCGTGATCAGCATAATATCTAATTCATCAGGAAGATTTAAGACTGCATATAATCCGGAACAGCCACTTCCAACTATAAGTATATCTGTTTTCATATTCTTTTCCTATTCTTTTATGTTAATAAAATAGTGTTTTTTTACAGATTGCTCCAAGTATAACACTTAATTTTACAACTGACAAGACACCTGTAAATTTTTTGTGTTGACAGTGTATATTTCAAATCGTATACTTTTACTAAAGTGAGCAAAAGGCAGTGAGATCCGGTATTGATACTGTCGTTTGGAAAACAAATTAAAAATGAGATCACATTAAGACAGAACGAATACCGGAAGAAGAAAGCCTTTCTGTGATAAAAGAGGGAAAGATGACGACAAGAGAAATTCAGGACGAGATCCTTAGATTAAAAAAAGAAAAAGAAGTATGTATTCTGGCACATGCCTATCAAAACCATGAGATATTAGAAGTTGCGGATTATATGGGAGATTCCTTTGCATTGAGCCAGCAGGCTGCCAAAACACAGGAACAGACGATCCTTATGTGCGGAGTCCGTTTTATGGCAGAAACCGTGAAGGTTCTCTCACCAGACAAGAAAGTACTTCTTTCCAGCGGTGAAGCAGAATGTCCTATGGCAGAACAGCTTTCTGTGGAAGAATTGAAAGAATTAAAAAAACAGTATCCGGATTATACAGTAGTAGCTTATATTAATACAACTTCTGAATTGAAGACATTGTGTGACGTATGTGTTACATCTGCATCAGCAGTATCTATTGTTAAGAAGCTGGAGAACGACAAGATTCTTTTTATTCCGGACTGTAACCTCGGAGCATGGGTAGCAGAACAGATTCCTGAGAAAACTTTTAAATTTATCAAGGGTGGTTGCCCAACTCATCTTAGAATGGGCAAAGCAGATGTGGCAAAAGCAAAGAAAGCACATCCAAATGCGAAGCTTCTTGTCCATCCGGAATGTGCCGCTGCAGTAACCAAGAATGCAGACTACATAGGAAGCACAACTGGAATTATGTCCTATGCGAAGAAGAGTACAGATAAGGAATTTATCATTGGAACAGAAAACAGCATAGTTTCCCATTTACAGTATGAGTGTCCGGATAAGCTGTTTTATCCACTTTCCAAGGATTGTGTATGCCACAATATGAAACTTACAACTTTAGTAGATGTATATAATTGTCTGAAAGGCCTTGCAGGTGAAGAAATTATTTTACCTGAGGAAGTAAGTAAGGGAGCAAAACGCTGTATTGACAGAATGCTCGAATTAAATTAACACAGGCGGTCGTAGAGGTAGATTCTACGACCTGTGCTGTGAAATTTATTCTATAGACTGTGAGAATAGCGTCTATACAATCTCAGTTGGTACAGAAGGTAGAAGTATTTTCTTGCTTCTGCTTCTGCTTTTGTGCTATAATCAAACAAAGCATATTTTACAAAATCTTCATGACAATTTTGTCATCTATATTCTAAGAACTACAGATTAGTTTCCCAAATAATCTGTGTGTTTCATTCGTATCTATGCTTTTTGTTACCCATCAACAATTGAAAAGCAGGAGACGAACGAATTTAGAGATAGTATCTGTTACTCTCCTGTTAGGACAGTGTTTATTATGAACTGTCCCACCAAAATCAGGAGGAAACGATTTATGGCAAAATGCAAAAGAAACCGGAACAGGACAAAAAGGAGTTTTACAGTCAAAGAACCAAAGGCAAACCGAAATTATAAAGACACTGTCTTTCGGATGCTGTTTTCTGACAGGAAAAATCTGTTATCGCTTTATAACGCAGTGAATCAGACGGATTATAGAAATCCGGAAGAGTTGGAAATTGTTACATTAGAGAATGCCATATATATGGGTATGAAAAATGATCTGGCATTTATCATGGATACCAATTTATATCTTTATGAGCATCAGTCAACTTATAATCCTAATATGCCACTTCGAGATTTGTTTTATATTTGCAGTGAATATCAGAAACTCGTGGATAAGAAATCACTGTTCTCTTCCACCTTACAGAAAATTCCTGCCCCCAATTTTATTGAATTTTATAATGGTTCGATGGGAATTGCTGATTGCACAGAACTTCGGCTTTCCTCGGCATTTGAGCATTTGTCAGGCGAGCCAAAACTTGAATTGGTTGTTACGGTTTTCAATGTCAATGAAGGACACAATGCAGAGTTGATGCAGCATTGCAGTATGTTAAAAGAATATGCACAGTATGTTGCCAAAGTACGTCACTATGCGGCATACATGCAATTGAACCAGGCAGTGGAACGTGCTGTAAACGAATGTATCCGGGAAGGAATCCTGACAGAATTCCTTATCCGAAACCGGAGTGAGGTTATTAATATGAGCATTTTTGAGTATGATAAAGAATTGGAAGAGAAGAAGTTGAGAAAGGCAGAGTTTGAGGCTGGTCGTGAGATTGGACATGAAGCTGGACTGGCAGAAGGCAAAAATCAGGCAGCTTTTGAAACAGCAAAGCGTATGCTTGCTTTAAAGGAATTCACATCTGAAAAGATTGCAGCTATTTCAGGACTTTCGTTAGATGAAGTGAAAAAGCTGCAGGAGTAGACGGTCAGAAAAAGTAAAGCAGATGAATGAATTTACAAATATGATATCAATTACAGGAGAAAACAAATGAAATACCATACTGACAATGAATTACAAAACTTCAGATTTGAGGGCGCATACATTGCAGAAACCTGCGCAGTCAATGGGATCTTTGAAATGATATTGGACAATGTGACGATTTTACCACAAAATTCGTGCAATCGTGATATCCGCGAAATGCGTGCAAATGAACTGAAACTGAAAATCCGTGAGCCGGAGATTACGGCATTTGTCGAGGAAGGCTATAAAGTTTATGACGCAGATGGTAATCTGAAAGAAAAGAAAGAGGATATACTGATCGCGGCAGAAGATCAGGCAGCAAAATTAAAGGAACTGGAAGGATGTGAAATCTATTCCATTGAGCAGGAGAAAGGTGTCTATACGGTATCCATTGATACGGAAGACCATACTTTCATGATTAAAGTAAGCGGAAGCGCAGATGCCGAAGAGTGGGACCGGTTTCTGAGTAAAGATTAAAGGAGCAGGGATTACGATGGAAACAAATGAAAAAAGCCGTGTGCTGGATATGACAAGGGGAAATCCGTTCCGGCTTGTATTAAAATTTGCGCTGCCACTGTTTTTTGGAAATCTGCTACAGCAGTTTTATAATCTGGCGGATACTGCAATTGCCGGACATGTTCTGGGAGATCACGCACTCGCACAGATTGGAGCAGTTTCGGCGCTATATGGACTTATCACGAATTTTGCATTTGGAATGAACAATGGACTGGCGTTGTCTTTAAGCCGCAGCTTTGGAGCAGGGGATGAGCAAAAAATGAAGCATGTCTCCTGCTGGATGGTAACAATTTCCATGTCGGTATCCATTGTATTAATGTCCATTTTTCTGTTGTGTAAAGAACCGTTGCTGATTCTTTTGCAGGTTCCGGAAGAGACGATGGCAGGTGCGATGGAATATCTTACGATCATACTGATCGGAATACCATTTACGATGGCGTATAATATGGAAGCAGCTATGCTTCAGGCGGTTGGAAACAGTATGACACCCCTTTTGTTTTTGCTGTTCAGCAGCGTTTTGAATATTTCATTGGATTATGCGTTTATGGCACCACTGGCGATGGGAATCGGAGGTGCAGCGTTTGCAACGGTTTTATCACAGGGGGTAAGTGCATTTCTGGCATTCATACTTATCTGGCGCAATTATCCACTGCTTCATTTTAAAGGAAAAGATTATCAGGTGGAGAAAAAATTTGTGCTTGAAATGGTTGTCGCAGGGTTTAGCATGGCTTTGATGAGTGCAATTTATAATATTGGAAGTGTTATTTTACAGGGAAGTATTAACGCACTCGGAAACCTGTATATTACGGCGCAGGTAGGCGCAAGAAGGCTGGCGGAACTTTTTCATACGCCGGGACTTGCGCTTGGAACGAGTGTTGCAACTTATACGAGCCAGAACATGGGTGGAGGAAATCGAAACAGAATCAAAAAAGGAGTATGGTCTGCATTCTTTCTTTTTGCGGTCTGGTGGATTTTTTCCATGGTTTTTGTGACTTTCTTCGTGGAAGATGCCGTCAGACTGGTAACAGGAAGCAGTAATGCGGATGTTATTTATAATACTGCATTATATCTCAGGATCAGTTTCCCGTTGATTCCTACGATGGCAGTGATTATTATTTTGAGAAATATGCTGCAGGGAATGAATCATTTGATGATGCCGCTTGTGTGCAGCAGTCTGGAATTGATAGGAAAGGTAATTTTTGCTATCTGGGTCGTGCCGGCATATGGGTATTTTGCAGTGTGCCTTTGTGAACCGGTCACATGGGTGGTCTGCTGTATTTTTGTTTTGATCTGCGCATTTTTGTGCAGGAAGGAATTGAGATAGAAGCTTAACGAGAAAACGTTTCAATAACAGTGTTGACACGTTTTCTTTTTTTGTGTAATATATGCCTATGAGTTAGACAAAGCTAACCGAAAAGCAAAGGAGAGCAAAGTGAGTCAGGAAGTATATGAGATGATCATAAGATTAGACAGAGAAAGAATTGAGACGCATCTGGTCGTACAGTGTGCACCGATGATCTCCGGCATGAAGGTTTCTAATTTACTGAATGTGGAGAAAAAACTTGCACCACAGATGAAACAGGTGTTGGAACGTTCCGGTATTTCCTATTATCTGCTGTTGGAAAGCGAAGATAAAGCAACCTTTTTAGTGTACCGCGAGGATGGGTTGAAAGCGTACCTGATGCAGGATAGAGTCTGTCAGTCGATGAAGAGTTTTGGATACGAAAGCCTGGATTTAAGCGATGTTTTAAGCTGTTTTCAGAAACGCTATGCAGACTGTATGGAGCAGATTGCAGAATTTCCGCATGAGATGGGATTATTGCTCGGTTATCCTGTGGAAGATGTGGAGGGCTTCATTGAGAACAAAGGTCACAATTATCTGTATGCCGGCTACTGGAAAGTGTACGGACATGTAGAGGAGAAGAAAGCTTTGTTTAACCGATATGAAGAGGCAAGAAAAGTTTTGATACAGCTGCTTGCAAGTGGACGCAGTGTGAGCGAGATGGCTTCCTGTTATGCTTAATTTTTACTTATAGGTTAGCGTGTCCTAACTACATAAACTGATAAAGAATAGAAAATGCAGGAATGTGAAAAAATAAAAAACATAAAACTGCAAGTGGTATGGAGGAAAGAATCATGGATAAAGTAATAATCGTATTCTGGTCACAGTCAGGAAACACAGAGAGTATGGCAAATGCAGTCGCAGAGGGTGCAACGGCAGCAGGAAAAGAAGCAGTGGTGGTTGATGTCGCAAGTGCATCCTTAGATGATTTAAAAGCTGCAAAAGGTTTCGCAATGGGCTGTCCTGCAATGGGAGCAGAAGTGCTCGAAGAAGGCGAGATGGAACCATTTGTATGCGATGTGGAAGGATTTGCAGCAGGTAAGACAATCGCTTTGTTTGGCTCTTATGGATGGGGCGATGGACAGTGGATGCGTGACTGGGTAGACCGTATGACAGCAGCCGGAGCAACCGTTGTGAACGGAGAGGGCGTGATCTGCCAGGAAGCACCGGACGATGCGGCCTTAGATGCATGCAAAGACCTCGGAAAACAGATCGCAGCATTATAATAAGGTAAGCATTATAACGAAAGGATAATTTATGAGCGTAGTCATTATTGGAGGACATGACCGTATGGTGTGTCAGTATAAAAAGATTTGTAAAGAGCATAAATGTAAGGCAAAAGTATTTACCCAGATGCCGGCAAAGTTAAGCAGCCAGATTGGGTCACCGGATCTGATTATCCTGTTTACCAATACAGTTTCCCACAAGATGGTAAAATGTGCGGTAGCGGAGGCGGAGCGCAGCAAAGCCGAAGTGGTAAGAAGTCATTCCAGCAGTGGCAATGCCTTAAATGAAATCCTGGAAAAAGTTTGTTAATGGAAAGAAAAAATTTACATCAGGTGCAATAGCGGAACGTGCGGTCTGTCAGTATTCTTGCAAAAATCAGACCAAGCGGAAGCGCAATGATGATCATGATCGCAGCAGCAAACCAGGAGACAGCTTCTGTCAGTGACATGATCCCGAAATTATAAATTGCACGATAAAGGTAAAGTCCTGGAACCATAATAACAATGGATGGAACGGTTAGTGAAATACGTGGATAACCGTTCCATTTTTTTATGATGGAAGCCAGAAGTCCGGCGGTTAATGCGCCTATAAAAGCGGCGACAGCGGCAGGTGTAGCCGTAAAGTTGACCAGTTCCAGACGCAATGTATTTGCGATGGCACCGATAAAGGCAGCCGTGGCTGCCATCGGGATCGAACTGTTGAACATAATAGAGAATCCGAATACACCGCAAAAACTTGTGATCAACCGCAGTAACAGATGAAGGACAGGATCGATGGATAAGGAGGAAAAATCCTGTGGCTGCAATTTTAAGAGCAATGCCATGATCCATGCAAACATGGTAGCGACCAGCACGATGATCACGGAATAAGTGAGGCGTTCCAGTCCGGATCTCAAATCAAGCTTGGCAAGGTCGATTCCACTTGTGATGAATGGAAATCCTGGTATGATAAACAGCATGGAACAGATATATCCTGCCTCGTGGAAGGACGGAATATGGAATAACATTTCTGCCAGATGCAGACATACGGTATAAGTCAGACAGGCGGCAGAGATTGATACTGCAATATTTAAAAATAACGTATAATGGTGTTTGATCAGTTTGGTGCGGATCACATTTCCAATACCGGCTGCGATAAAGGCGAGAACCATTTCAATCGGACCACCACCCAGCAGGAACGTGAAAGCACAACATGCGAGTGCAGCGGCGAGACCAAGTTTGGCAGGGGAGTAGAGTGTGTGAATAGACTCGATTTCATCCAGACGTCTGTGAATCTCTTCACCTGTCAGATGGGCTTCCTGTTTTGGAAAATTGTCAACAAACTGTTCCATACGGTAAAGCTTTGAGGTATTGACACCTGTATTGGCAATGCTTAAGGATTGTGAGACACATTCTTTTCCGTCAAAACAGTTAAATTCGATGGACATAAGTCCGACATCCACGGTGCAGGTGACACCAAGTTCCTTTGCAAGACGGTTCATGGAAGTGCGGACACGCCATGCTCCGGTTCCACAGGAGAGCATGATCAATCCGACTCTTCCGATAACAGAAGCCTTCTCAATCAGCCCTGCTTTATTGATCAGAACATTGCTGTCGTTTTCCGTGTAATCGTGCCAGGGGATTTCCATATGATTTTTTTCCATGATATCCATATAATTATTCTTCTGCATAAATGATCGCCTCTGCTTTTTTTACATGTCGTTCCAGATTCTTCAAAAACAGCGAATCCGGTAGAAAAATACCAATCTCATCATAGCGGGTGTTTTCCTCTACCAGAGAATCCTGCCCATAGAAAATGTACGCCATAGGAAGACTTTTCTCCAGTTTGATCATAAGATCCCAGACAGCAGAATAAGCTTCTGCCTCTGTCTCTTTCAGCTTGACAGTGTCGGGCAGCTCGCGGATGATCAGTACACCGGTATTTTTTTCCAGAATCTGCTGTTCCATATCCATTTTTTCAGAAGCATAGGCATGACGGTAACGGTAGGCCTGTGCAAAATAAATATTTTTCTTATTGTCAAGATCACAGTAGACATCATAAAAATGCTGGTAATCTTTTTCACGTACGGTTGTTTTATATCCGGGCAGTAAATTGCCCGATTCGTCAGTCATGATAATCGGATTCGTTCTGCCGTCTGCGTTAAAACGGTACGGAATCAGAAATGAATTCCGGAGCAGATCGAATAATGTATTTTGACAGATTGCCATAAGAAAAGCTGACAGATCTCTGTTGTGATAAGCATTAAAAAGTGCCTGGGAAAATTCAGCGGGAGATAATGGAAAATTGTTATCCTCATTGCAAAACAGGGAATTGCAGAAAGTCCCCTGGAGTTTTTCACATGCCCATGGATCATTTAATATTTTGTTGAATAAAACATCTGCTTTTTCTTCACGTGGAAAAATTGTTTTTTCTGCCATAAATGAATCGCTTCCTTTTCTTTTTTTCGCTAAAATTATACTATTGAAATAGAAATATGTGAAAGCTATAATTGATATAGCAGAAATAATAATTTGATATGATTGAGGGCGAGCTATGGATGTGAATTTTGAGTATTATAAAATTTTTTATTACGTTGCGAAATATAATAATTTTACGAGGGCTGCAAGGGTGTTGGGAAACAGCCAGCCGAATGTGACAAGGGCAATGAACTGTCTGGAACAGCAGCTTCATTGTACGCTTCTGGTGCGGACGAACCGTGGAGTTTTTCTGACTACGGAAGGGGAAAAGCTGTATACACATGTAGCAGCGGCCATGGAACAGCTTTTTACGGCAGAGGAGGAACTGGCAGAATGTGTGGGACTGTCCCATGGGAGTATTGCAATCGGAGCCAGTGAGACCGCGTTAAATTTGTTCCTTCTGGATAAGTTAAAAGAGTTTCACAATACATACCCGGGAATCCGGCTGAAGATCTACAATCATTCCACACCGCAGGCGGTGGAAGCGGTGAGAAGGGGAACGGTTGATTTTGCAGTCGTTTCCACACCTGTAAAAGCGGATGCACCGCTCCACATGACAATGCTTCATCCATATCAGGAAATACTGATCGGTGGAACAGAGTTTGGGCATCTGGCAGGAAAGCAAACAACATTTGAGGAGATTATGCAATATCCGCTCATCTGTCTTGGAAAGGAGACGGTGACCTTTCAGTTTTACAGGCAGTTATTTGCTTCTTATGGTCTGGACTTTGAGCCGGATACAGAGACTGCAACGGCGGATCAGATCCTTCCACTGGTAAGAAGCGGACTGGGGCTGGCTTTTATACCAAAACCGATGGCAAAGGATGCGATTGACAGAGGAGAGGTGTCAGAGATACCCCTGTGTGAGAAGATACCGTCCCGGAATATCTGTCTGATCTATGACAGCAAACACCCATTTAAGGAGGCTGCCACACAATTGAAAAAGATGATCGCTGCGAATAGTTTTGCCAGTGTTGAATAGGTTTTTGGAAAACGATTGATATTTTTAAAAGCATATGTTATAGTTCAAACGAACTTGATAATGAAACAAACAGGTGTCAGATAGGCAGGGTGACCTCACTCTGCCGGATCTGGTGAAAAGGGAAACAGGTGCGAATCCTGTACGAACTCGTCACTGTATTTAGGGAGTGCATGCCAAAAACTCACTGGGCAGCCGGGAAGAGGGCAATGCATGATGATCTGTAAGTCAGGAGACCTGCCTGATTGTTGTACGGGAAACAAAAATGTTTCCACGCCACGAGTAACTGGCTGTACGGATGAGAAAATTTGACCTGTTTTTAGATCATTTTTGTAAGATAGGACAGGAAAAATTTTATATTGTGATTTGAGTGCAGCGTTTCTTTTGTGAAAAAGAGACGCTTTTTTCATATTCAGGCAGAAGGACTCCATAGAACATCATCTGGAACAGACCGTCGAACAGGAAAGAGAGAAAAACAGAATGCAAAGCAACGGAAACGGAACCGAAGTATGGGAAAAAGGAATACAGGTTGATCTCCCGGATGGAGAGTATGAGATTGAAGTGCAGCTGACAGGGGGAAGCGGCAGGGCGTCTGTCACATCACCGGCAATTCTGCAAGTGCAGGATGAGAAGGCCGTCATCGAGATCGAGTGGAGCAGCCCTAATTATGACTATATGACGATGGACGGAGAGACTTATCTTCCGGTCAATACAGAGGGCAATTCTGTTTTCGAACTGCCTGTGACTGCTTTTGACAAAGAAGTGCCGGTAACGGCAGATACGACAGCCATGAGCGTGCCGCATGAGATTGAATATACGATTCTGCTCGACAGTGCTTCCATTGCAAACGCCGGGAAAAAACCGATGGAAGTGATCGCAGTTGTCTACGTCGCAGCCGTGATTGCAGTAAGTATCACAGCGTGGCAGATACATCGGAAGAGAAAAGGAAAAAAAGAATGAAGCAGATAAAAAAAATCGGTCTGTGGTGTATATTGCTTTTTGCCTGCATCCAGATATCGGGCTGTGGAGACGGCCAGACCTCCTGGAAGAGTGAGGATCATGAGATCAGCAGTGAGCTGACTTATGAAAAGAGCATGGATTTAGATTATGCCACAGAGTTTGCAGTGGATTATTATGAGAATGGTTTTACACTTATTTCCATATCGGATGGAAGCAGATTTTTACTGAATACCGAAGGGGAACAGGTACCGGAGGATTTAGAGAAGGGTATCACAGTCTTAAATGCCCCGGTGTCCAATATTTATCTGGTTGCCTCTGCGGCTATGGATATGTTTTGCAGTATCGGTGCACTGGATCACATCTGCCTGTCCGGACTGCCTGAGGAAAAATGGGAGATCCCGGAGGCAAAGGCGGCAATGGAGAGCGGACAGATCGTATATGCCGGAAAGTATAATGCACCTGATTATGAACTGATCTGTTCGAAAGAGTGCGGGCTTGCCATTGAGTCAACGATGATCGGACATTCACCGGAGGTAAAGGAGAATCTGGAATCGTTTGGCATTCCGGTTTTAGTCGATCATTCCAGCTATGAGTCTGATCCGCTCGGCAGGACCGAGTGGGTAAAGCTTTATGGAGTGCTGACCGGAAATGAGGATGCGGCGGTGAGCGCATTTGAGGAACAGAAACAGTATGTACAGGAACTTTCCGATGTGGAAACGACCGGAAAGACAGTCGCATTTTTTTATGTTACAACAGCAGGAACGGTCAGTGTGCGAAAGAGCAATGACTATGTTCCGAAAATGATAGACATTGCCGGTGGGGAGTATGTGTTCCGGAATTTAAAGGGGGAAGATAACGCAGCTTCCAGTGTCAATATGCAGATGGAAGAATTTTATGCGCAGGCAAAAGATGCGGACTATCTTGTCTATAACAGCACGATCGACGGCAATCTTGCTTCCATTGATGATCTGCTGGCGAAAAACAGTCTTTTTGCAGATTTTAAAGCAGTCCAGAATGGAAATGTATGGTGTATCGGGAAAAATCTTTATCAGGATACCATGGATACCGGAAGCATTATCCATGATTTTCATGAGATGCTGAACTCGGAGGATACGGATGAACTTACCTACATGTATAAGCTCAAATAGAAAAATAAGATATATGGTCTGCTTTGTGGTGCTTGTGGCACTGCTTGTGATTTTTTTCACAATCAGTGTGTGTGCCGGAAGTGTGCAGATTTCAATCTCGGACATCTTGAGACAGTTCCGAGGGGAGCAGGATGAACTTTATGCAGCTATTCTGTTCCAGATCCGCATTCCGAGAACATTTGCTGCAATCCTGCTCGGCGGTGCGCTGGCGTTGTCCGGGTATCTGCTGCAGACTTTTTTTCACAATCCGATCGCGGGACCGTTTGTCCTTGGTATTTCTTCCGGGGCAAAATTATTTGTGGCGGTCGTGATGATCGTGTTCTTAAGATATTCCAGAACATTATCTTCTGTGGATCTGATCGTGGCGGCGTTCGCAGGATCTATGCTGTCAATGTTTTGTGTGCTTCTGATGTCACCGAGAGTTCAGAATATGTCATTTTTAGTGCTGATCGGAGTGATGATCGGCTATATCTGTTCGGCAGTCACAGATTTTCTTGTGACATTTGCAGAGGATTCTGACATTGTGAATCTTCATAACTGGTCGATGGGAAGCTTTTCCGGCATCACATGGGAGAATGTGAAAACGATCGTGTTTGTTGTAGCCGTTACCGGCATTTTGACATTCTTTTTGTCAAAACCGATGGAAGCGTACCAGTTAGGAGAGACTTACGCAAAAAATATGGGTGTCAATATCAAAATGTTCCGCATACTGCTCGTGATCTTATCGAGCATCTTATCCGCAGTGGTAACAGCGTTTGCGGGACCTGTGTCGTTTGTCGGGATCGCAGTGCCGCAGATGGTAAAGCGGTTATTCCGGACGGCAAAACCGATCATCATGATACCGGCATGTTTTTTAGGTGGGGCAGTATTCTGCATGTTCTGTGATCTTCTGGCGCGGATGGTGTTTGCACCGACGGAGATGAGTATCAGTACCGTGACGGCGATTTTTGGCGCACCGGTAATGATCGCAGTCATGTTGAAGCAGCGACAGGAGCGGTATTAAGGAAGAAAAATTGAAATTGTGAGAAGCATGCATCCAGGCATTCGGTAGGTAATGAAATATCTTGACAATGGAAAATGAGGAACGGAATGGAAGAACGGGAACTTTTACACACGGACGGACTGTCCGTTGGATATCACGGAAAAGAACTGATAAAGGAGATAGGGATTTCTCTGAAAAGGGGAGAGATCGTGACATTGATCGGACCAAACGGGGCAGGAAAATCCACTATTTTAAAGACTATCGCAAAGCAGTTGCAGGAGATCTGCGGCAGTGTTTATGTGGAAAACACCAGGCTGTGTGAACTGCCGGAAAAAGAACTGGCGAAGAAAATGTCCATTGTTTTCACAGAGCGCATCACACCGGAGCTGATGACAGTGGCAGACGTTGTGGCGATGGGGAGATATCCGTATACCGGAGGACTTGGCATCCTGACACCAAAAGATGAGGCGGTGGTGGCGCAGTGCATGGAACAGATCCGCATCTCACCGTTAAAAGAACGCAATTTTATGAGTCTGAGTGATGGGCAGAAACAGCGTGTACTGCTTGCAAAGGCGCTGTGTCAGGAGCCGGAGATTCTGATCCTTGATGAGCCGACATCTTATCTGGATGTAAAGTATAAACTCGAATTTTTATCCATGCTGCAGGAGATGACACGGAAGAAAAAAATTGGTGTTCTCATGTCGCTGCATGAACTTGATCTTGCAGAGCGTGTGTCGGACAAAATTGTATGCGTCAAAGGGGAAAACATTGAGCATTACGGCACGCCGGAGGAAGTCTTTACCGATGGATTTGTCGATCAGCTTTATGAGATCACGGACGGAACGTTTCAGGAGAAAAGCGGTTGCGTGGAACTGAAAAAATGCGGGGGCATACCGGAGGTATTTGTGATCGCCGGAAATGGTACGGGAAGTTTCCTGTTCCGGCAGCTTCAGAGAAATGGGATTCCATTTGCAGTGGGGATCTTAGGAAAAAATGATATTGATTATCCGGCGGCAGAAGCGCTTGCGGTGCAGGTGATCGCTGCGGAGGCGTATCAGGACTTTGAGAGGCAACATTATGAGGCGGCAAAACAGGTGATGTGCGCATGCAGAAAGGTGATCTGCTGCCAGACGGTATTTGGATCACAGAACGTGCTTAACAGACAGCTTTTTCGGGAGGCAGAAGACTGTGGAATGGAGATAGAATTATGGCAAAAGTGATCATGGTGCAGGGCACGATGTCAAACGCAGGAAAGAGCCTGATCGTGGCAGGACTCTGCAGGATTTTCAGACAGGACGGATACCGGGTGGCACCGTTTAAATCCCAGAATATGGCACTGAATTCTTTTATCACAAAGGAAGGGCTTGAGATGGGACGCGCACAGGTGATGCAGGCGGAGGCAGCAGGGGTGGAGCCGGTAGCTGCAATGAATCCAATCCTGTTAAAACCGACCACACATGTCGGTTCACAGGTGATCGTGAATGGTGAAGTGCTTGGGAATATGAGTGCAAGAGATTATTTTGCGTATAAAAAACAGTTGATCCCGGAAATCAAAAAGGCATTCCGGGAGTTAGAAAAAGACAACGATATTATCGTGATCGAAGGCGCAGGAAGTCCGGCAGAGATCAATCTGAGAGAGAATGATATTGTCAATATGGGATTGGCAGAGCTTCTGGATGCACCGGTGCTTCTTGTGGGAGACATTGACCGGGGCGGCGTGTTTGCACAGCTTCTCGGAACGCTGATGCTGCTTGAGGAACCGGAAAAGGAACGTGTAAAAGGGCTCATCATCAATAAATTCCGCGGGGATAAAACCATATTAGATCCGGGCGTTGTGATGCTGGAGGAGCGGGGACATGTGCCGGTCGTGGGCGTTGTGCCTTATATGGAGCTATCCATTGATGACGAGGACAGCTTAAGCAGCAGATTTGACCGCAGGGAGGAAGGATTGATCGATATTGTAGTCATCCGTTATCCAAGAATTTCCAATTTTACGGATCTGTCTGTCTTAGAGCAGATCGGGCAGGTTTCCGTGCGCTATGTGGACAGTGTGAGAGACTTACACCACCCGGACATGATCGTGCTTCCGGGCAGCAAAAATACAATGGCCGATCTGAAATGGATGCGGGAAAATGGTCTGGAGGCGCTGATCAAAAAGAAAGCGCAGGATACCATTGTTTTTGGAATCTGTGGCGGATACCAGATGCTGGGTGAGACGATCAGCGATCCATATCAGGTGGAAAACGGTGGAAGCATGAAGGGCATGGGACTGCTTCCGGCTGCGACGGAGCTGAAACAGGAAAAAACAAGAACACAGGTAACGGGAACTTTTGGAGAAATTTCCGGAGCACTCTCCGGACTTTCCGGAAAGAGCGTGCGCGGATACGAGATCCACATGGGCAGTACCGTAGACAGTGGAAGTAATGTGGACAATAGAAGCACCGTAGACGGTGGAAGCATCGTAGACAGTGAGCGTGTCATAAATCCGGAAAGCAGAGGTAATGAGAAGCGTTACATGTGCAGAATACAAAACGAAGCAGATGGCAGTGTAAAATACGACGGAATCTTTTCCGGCAATGTATATGGAACATATGTTCATGGCATTTTTGACGAGGGAACGCTGGCAGAGACACTGGTTGGTATCCTGGCTGAACGGAAGGGTGTGGTGCTGGATACCGGGCAGATGATAAGTTACGGGCAGTTTAAGCAGATGCAGTATGATAAACTTGCAGACGGTCTGCGGGAGTCCATGGATATGGAAGCAGTGTATGCAATGCTGCGGGAAGCTGCGATTTAAAACAGAACTGTTGTTACTGGAACGAGGTACGAGTGAACAGTAACGAAAATGTGCAGTGCATAAAGAGGAAAAATAATGGAATTTAAAATAGAGGAACCGGATAAAAAAATCAGGCAGGAAATCAAAGCAAACTGGGATCGTGTGGCAAAACCGCTGGATGGTCTGGGGGAGTTTGAGGGACTTCTCGCAAGAATCGGTGCAATCCTTGGGTCGCCAGAGATTGATATTGCGAAAAAAGCAGTGATCGTCATGTGCGCAGATAATGGCGTTGTGGCGGAAGGCATCAGCCAGTCCGGGCAGGAGATCACGGCAGCGGTGACAGAGAATCTCGGAAAAAGAAATACTTCGGTCTGCAAAATGGCGCAAACAGTTGGCGCAGAGGTTTTTCCGGTGGATATCGGTGTGAACACCGATCAGATTTTTCCGGGAGTCATCAGCAGAAAAGTAAAAAAAGGTACAAATGATTTTCTGCTAAAACCTGCGATGTCAGAGAGAGAAGCCATGCAGGCGGTCCGGGTTGGGATGGAACTTGTAAAAGAGTGCAAAGAAGCTGGATATACGCTGCTTGGTACCGGAGAGATGGGAATTGGCAATACGACGACAAGTGCAGCGATGGCAGCAGCTCTGCTTTCCGTTCCGCCGGAGATCGTGGCAGGGCGGGGCGCCGGATTAAGTGATGAAGGGCTTGTCAGAAAAAGACAAGTGATCTCAGAGGCACTGGAAAAATATCAGTTGAGAGAGACTGAGCCGATGCGTATTTTATGCTCGGTCGGCGGGCTGGATATCGCAGGGCTTTGCGGTGTGTTTTTAGGTGGTGCAAAATACCATATGCCGATCGTGGCAGACGGTGTCATCAGTGCGGTGGCAGCGCTTACAGCAGAGCGGCTTTGTCCGGGAACAAAAGAATTTATCATTCCCTCCCACAAAGGAAAGGAACCGGCTTCGGAACTTTTGATGCGGGAGCTGGGGCTTTCTCCGGTTCTGGATGCAGGACTTGCATTAGGAGAGGGAACGGGGGCAGTCATGATGTTTTCCCTGTTAGATATTGCCATGAGTTTATATGAGACAGGGGCTACTTTTGGCGATTTTAAAATTGAGGAGTATCACAGGTTTTGATAAAGTCAGTGTGAACATATTTTTTACATGTGACAGAAAGGTGCAGTTATCAGGATGATCACATTGGTGACAGGGGGAAGCGGCAGCGGAAAATCTGCATATGCAGAAAGCCTGCTGTATTCCTGCGAAGGAATCAGATATTATATTGCAACCATGCAGATTTATGATGCAGAAGGCGAAAAAAAAGTAGAGCGGCATCGGAAACTGCGGGCAGGAAAAGGGTTTCTTACGATTGAAAGCCCGATGAATGTAGGAAAAATCCGGTTTGCATGTGCTGGAGAATCAGGGCAGGCGCAATACCGGCAGGAAGCAGAGAGGAAAGGGCAGTGCAGCTCAGAAAAGAAATCGGCACTGCTTGAGTGTATGTCAAATCTCACAGCAAACGAAATGTTCACGAAAGACGGCATGAAATCCGAGGAGGAAGTAGTTGAAAAAATTGTATCTGAGATACAGACTCTTTCACAGAAACTCGACAACCTTGTGATCGTCACGAACAATGTATTTGAGGATGGTGTAATCTATGATGCCGGAACGATGGAGTATTTGAGAGCACTTGGCAGGATCAATGCAGCACTTGCGCGTCTGGCAGACCGGGTGGCAGAGGTCGTGGTCGGAATTCCGGTGGAGTTGAAAGGATGAAGTTATGAAATTATTAAAAGCGATGGCGATCGCATTTTCCATTTATTCTAAAATACCCATGCCGCAGTTCGAGTGGAAGGAAGAGGACATGGAGTATATGATGTGCTTTTTTCCGTGGATCGGCGGGGCAATCGGACTGTTTTTTTTCGGATGGGCAGTGTTATGTGAGAAATTTGCGGTAGGAAATGTCTGTTATGCACTGATCGGTGCGGCAATTCCGTTAATGATCTCCGGTGGATTTCATGTGGATGGGTACATGGACACGATGGACGCATTTCATTCGTACCAGAGCCGGGAAAAAAAGCTGGAGATTTTAAAAGATTCCCATATCGGTGCATTTGCGGCGATCATGCTGGCTCTTTATTATATGATCGATATCGCAGCAATTTCAGAAATACATACCCAAAAGGCAGTGTCTGCACTGGCAGCCGTATTTTTTCTGGCGAGATGCTTTAGTGGGATTGCAGTTATGACATTGCAGCCGGCAAAAAAAGAGGGGCTTTTGTATACTTTTGCATCCAGTGCACAGAAAGTCAGGGTAAAAGCAGCCTTATATTTTCAGGCAGCGCTTTGTGTGGCAATCATGCTGCTCGTATCCGGATGGTATGGAGCCGCGGCAATCGGGGCGGCGCTGCTCAGTTTCTTTTATTTTAAAAAGAAAAGTTACAAAGAGCTTGGTGGTATCACAGGTGACACTGCCGGATTTTTTGTGACAGTCTGTGAGGCGGCTGCGGCAGCTGCGGTTGCGGTGGCCGGATATTTCCTGTAACTTTTAAAATAGTATTTGGCAGAAGGGGAGAAAAAGCATGCAATTATATATCGGAGGATATGCGCAGGGCAAGCTTGCCTATGTGCAGGAAAAGCTGAAAGGACAGGAGGTACCGGTTGTAAATGATCTGCATCTCTGGGTGAAACAGCTTTTACAGGAGGAAAAACCGGCGGAAGAGATCGTGCTGCAATATTATAAGGAGCACCCGGATTGTATCTTTATCTGCGATGAGATCGGCAACGGCATTGTACCGATGGAGAAGCAGGAGCGGGAATACAGGGAACGTGTCGGCAGATTATTGATCCGGCTTGCAGAGGAAGCGGAGACAGTGGAGCGCATCATATGTGGAATGGGACAGAAGATAAAATAAAAGTAAAAATCACATGGATCAGACATGGCATGACACAGGCGAACGGAGAACACCGTTATCTTGGAAAAACAGATGAACCGTTGTCTGAAACAGGAATCCGTCTTTTGCAGGAAAAAAAGAAGGAATATTTTTCCAGTCCACCGGAATTTTTGTATACATCTCCGATGAAACGCTGCGTTCAGACAGCGGAACTGCTTTTTGAGAGGAATCCAATCCTGATCCCGGAATGGAAGGAGATGGATTTCGGGCAGTTTGAGGGGAAAAATTATGAGGAATTAAAGGACGATCCCTGTTATCAGAAGTGGATCGACAGCAATGGAACACTGCCATTTCCCGGCGGAGAGTCAAGAGAGCAGTTTATCCTGCGTTCCATGGAAGGTTTTGACCGGATGATGTCTGATATTTTAAAAAGATCAGAAAAGAACACCGGAATACAAAACGACACAGATCCGCAATATCTGAAAAGCAATTGTGGAACAGAAATCCCGGTTGTGGCCGTAGTGCATGGCGGTACAATCATGGCGGTGTTAAGCAGTCTTACCGGAGGGGAATATTTTGATTTTCAGGTGAAAAACGGGGAAGGATATGAAACTGTGCTGGAATGGATCCAGGGCAGATGGAAGATGACAAGTCTGACTAAGATAGGATGTGAGGACTCAAAAAGTGAACATTTACAATAGATAAGAAAGGAAATTAAATCATGATTTATCATATTGCTGCTATGCTGGCGGGATTTCTCATGGATCTGCTGCTTGGAGATCCTTACTGGCTGCCGCATCCAATCCGTCTGATCGGAAACTGGATCAGTTTTCTGGAAAAGAGACTTCTCGGCAGCAAAACGGAAGAAAAACATACCACACCGGAGCAGGAAAAAAGAAGAGGAATGCTGCTTGTACTTGCAGTTTTGAGCAGTACGGTGTTTGTGACAGCTGTGCTTTTACTTGGCGCATATAGACTGCATCCTTATCTTGGTGCTGTGATCGAGAGCATTATGACCTACCAGATCCTTGCCACGAAATGCCTGAAGGTGGAGAGTATGAAAGTCTATCAGGAACTGAAAAAAGGGGATATTGCGGCGTCACGGAAAGCGGTATCCATGATCGTTGGCAGAGACACGGAATGTCTGGATAAGACAGGCGTTGCAAAGGCTGCGATCGAGACTGTGGCAGAGAATACTTCGGATGGCGTGATCGCACCGATGATCTTCACAGCGATCGGCGGTCCAATCCTTGGATTTTTCTACAAAGCTGTCAATACCATGGATTCCATGGTAGGATATAAGAATGACAGATATCTGTATTTTGGCAGAACTGCGGCAAAACTGGATGATATCGTAAACTACATCCCGGCAAGGATCAGCGCACTGCTCATGGTGGTTTCCTGTTTTTTATGTGGAAAAGAGTTTGACGGAAAGCGGGCATGGTATATTTTTAAGAGAGACCGCTACAGACATGCGAGCCCCAATTCGGCACAGACGGAAGCGGTGTGTGCAGGTGCCCTTGGAATTAGGCTTGCGGGAAATGCAAGCTATTTTGGCAAAATCGTGGAAAAGCCTTATATCGGGGATGCAGAAAGAGCAGTGGAGACAGAGGATATTAAGCGTGCAGACCGTCTGCTCTATACGACGGCTGTCCTGTGTGAAGCAATCTGTCTGTCGGTACTTTGGATCATCCTGCTTATTTCTTAGACCAGAGAGGAGGAGAGAAAATGCGTCCGGTCATACACGGAGGAGACATCTATCAAAATGAAATAGAACTGGATTTTTCGGTCAATATCAATCCTTTTGGAATACCGGAAAAAGTGAAGGAGGCAATGCAGGAATCTTTAGAACTCTGTGAGCATTACCCCGACATTCACCATGCAAAACTGATCGAAAAAATCGGAGCGCACTATCACATCCCGGAGGAACATATTTTGTGTGGGAACGGAGCATCTGAGTTATTTGTGGCAGTCGTCCATGCAATCAAACCGGGAAAAATTGTGATACCGGTGCCGTCCTTTTATGGTTATGAGAAAGCTGCAAACGTGACAGAGGCAGAGGTTTCCTATTATGAGATGAAAGAGAGGGATGGGTTCTGCCTGACCGAAGTGTTTCTGCAGGAATTGCAGGAGGATGTGGATTTATTATTTCTGGCGAACCCGAATAATCCGGTTGGCAATACAATAGAAGACATGCTGCTGGAAAAAATATGTGACAGATGCCGGGAAAGAAAGATAACCGTTGTGATAGATGAATGTTTTCTGGAATTTACAAGGAAAAAGGGATTTTTTGAAACACATTCCATGCAGGAATATCCAAATGTCATTATTGTGAAGGCTTTCACAAAATTATATGCGATCCCGGGTGTGCGTCTGGGCTTCTTATTCTGTGGCAGCCAGAACAAGGCAAGGCAGATTTTCAATCAATTGCCGGAGTGGAACATCTCAATCATTGCGGAGACAGCCGGACTTGCGGCATTAGATGAGACGGAATACTGTAACAAGACCATTTCATACATTGGAAAAGAGTGTGCATATCTAAGGGCAGAACTGGAAAAGCTGGGGATCAAAGTCTACCCCGGGGAAGCAGATTTCCTGCTCATAAAGACAGAGCATCAGCTCTATAATGATTTGCTGAAGAAAAAAATTTTAATTCGTGACTGCAGCAATTACCGGGGACTACGTACAGGATACTATCGTATTGCAGTGAAGACACATGAAGAGAATGAAAAATTGATTGCGCAATTAAAGGATACAATTATGGATAAATGCGAAACTCTTCAAAGTGTAAATTAAATTGTGAAAAATCAACAAAAGACATGAAAGACATTGGGGAACCGCCGGTTCTTAGAAGGCAGGTGCGACTGCAAGTCGTGACTGGCTTCTTAGTACCGCTGCGAGTGACACATAGCGAGAGCGTGTCTTGAATGTTTTTGTTGATTTTTCACAATTCGAGATAGATTATAAAGCGTTTCGCAATCACCCATATCAACACTGCAGGAAAGTAAGGAGCATCAGTATGGAAAACATAGAATACGTCAGACCACAGGATATCGAAAAACGAAGCTTTGCCATAATCTCAAAAGAGCTGGAGGAAAAAGGAATCGTTCTTCCAAAAGAGCAGGAGCTTGTGACGAAGAGAGCCATCCATACCAGCGCAGATTTTGATTATGCAAAGACCATGACTTATTCCGCCCATGCGGTCGGGATTGCAAAAAAACTGATACAAAATGGTGCAGACATTGTCACCGATACAAACATGGCACTTGCCGGCGTGAATAAAAAAGAACTGGCAAAATACGGAGGAAAGGCACACTGTTTTATGGCTGAGGAAGAGGTGGCAAAGATTGCAAAAGAGCGCGGTGTCACAAGGGCAGCTGTGAGCATGGAAAAAGCAGCACAGATAGAAAAGCCGGTGATCTTTGCCATAGGCAATGCGCCGACAGCATTGATCGAATTATATGAAATGATAAAGAGTGGAAAATACCGCCCGGCATTTATTATCGGGGTTCCGGTTGGCTTTGTGAATGTGGAGGCTGCAAAGGATCTGATTTTAAAAACGGATGTACCGTATATTATCAACCGGGGAAGAAAAGGTGGCAGTAACATTGCAGCGGCAATCTGCAATGCACTTTTATATGAACTTCGAGATGGAAATTAAATGTAAATTTAAGTAATGGATTCACTGGCCTGCTGAGTTGCCGTGCAGACCATAAGAAAATCATGCAAGAGTGGATGAATGATGCGATATGGATTTACAACAGGAAGCTGTGCGGCGGCTTCCTCGAAAGCAGCAGCATATATGCTGCTGACAGGAAAGTTAAAACAAAATATAACAATACAGACACCAAAAGGGATTCTGTTTCAAGCAGAGATACTTGAAATTACAAGAAGTGAAACAGAAGTTACCTGCGCAGTACGAAAAGATGGTGGAGATGATCCCGATATTACATCCGGGACACTCATTTTTTCCACGGTGCGTTTTGCAGACGGGGAGAAAAAAATACCGGGACAGAATAACAGACAACTTTCAGGCATTCATGTGGAAGCGATGCAGGAGAAACGGGCAGTCATTTGCATTGACGGTGGCGAGGGTGTTGGCAGAGTGACAAAGCCCGGATTAGATCAGCCGGTCGGAAATGCAGCCATTAATCATGTGCCGCGGGAAATGATCGAAAAAGAAGTGCAGGAGGTATGCGCATTGGCAGATTTCTCCGGAGAACTTCATATCACAATCTCGGTGCCCGACGGAGAACGTTTGGCGGAGCAGACCTTCAATCCGAGGCTTGGGATCGTCGGGGGAATTTCTATTTTGGGAACTTCCGGGATCGTAGAACCGATGAGCAGTCAGGCACTTCTTGATACGATTAAAGTGGAATTGAACCAGAAAAAGGCAGAGGGTTATGGGATTGCTGCTGTTTCGCCCGGTAATTACGGGCTAGATTACATGAAAAAAACATATGGTTACGACCTTGACCGGAGCGTAAAGTGCAGTAATTTTATCGGAGACACCATTGATATGGCGATCACCACTGGATTTGAAAAAATGCTGCTCACAGGACATATCGGCAAGCTTGTGAAAGTGGCAGGAGGAATCATGAACACACATTCCAGAGAGGGAGACTGCCGTATGGAAGTGCTTGCCGCAGCTTCTGTGAGAAATCAGGTGCCTTATCCGGTTTTAGAGGAAATCCTGCAATGTGTCACCACGGAAGAAGCAGTCAGGAAACTGGATGCCTGTGGAAAAAAAGATGCTGTGATGCAGGAGCTGCTGTCAAAAATCATGTTTTATCTGAACAAACGGGCGGCAGGAAAAATGCAGATCGAGGTTATCCTTTACTCCAATGAATTTGGAGAGCTGGCAAAGTCCGCTGGAGCAGAGAAGTTTTTACAGGAATTAATGTGATTTATTAGACAATTGCGAAACTCTTAAAAACCTAAATTAAATTGTGAAAAATTAACAAAAGACATGAAAGACATTGGGGAACCGCCGGTTCTTAGAAGGCAGGTACAACTGTAAGTTGTAACTGGCTTCTTAGTACCGTTGCGAGTGACACATAGCGAGAGCGTGTCTTGAATGTTTTTGTTGATTTTGAACAATTGAAAGAAGAGTAGGATGAGTTTCGCAAACGCCTATTGAATTTATATAGGAAAGGAAACAAAACAATGGTTTATTTTGTGGGGGCAGGACCTGGAGCGGCAGATCTTATCACGGTACGTGGAATGCGTCTGTTAGAACAGGCGGATGTGGTGATTTACGCGGGTTCGCTTGTGAATCCGGAACTTTTATCTTATTGCAAAAAAGAGTGTGAGATACATAACAGTGCATACATGACCTTAGAAGAGGTACTCGCTGTCATGGAAGAGGCAGAAAAACAAAAGCTTACGACCGTGCGGCTTCACACTGGGGAACCGAGCATTTACGGAGCAGTGCGGGAACAGATGGATCTGCTGGATGAAAAAGGTATTTTGTATGAAAGCTGTCCGGGAGTAAGCGCCTGTTTTGGAGCGGCAGCTTTGTTAAATCTGGAATATACTTTACCGGAAGTGTCCCAGTCATTGATCATTACCCGCATGGAAGGCAGAACCAAAGTACCGGAGAGAGAGAGCATTGAGAGTTTTGCAGCACATCATGCTTCCATGGCAATCTATTTAAGTACAGGAATGATTGGAGAACTGGGCAGACGGCTGATCGCAGGCGGGTATGGGAAAGACACACCGGCAGCGATTGTATACAAGGCGACCTGGCCGGAGGAAGAAGCTTATCTGTGTACGGTGGAACAGTTAGAAGAGACGGCAAAAGCGCATGACATTACCAAAACAGCGCTGATCATCGTGGGAGATATTGTGGCACATCAGAATTATGGGAAATCCAGACTGTATGCGCCGGATTTTGAGACGGAATTTCGTAAGATAAAAAAATCAAGGGAAAAAGAATGAATATCAGTATCATTACGTTTACAGAGAACGGAACAAAACTTGCAGAAAAAATCAGACAGGCTTTTGTGGGCACGAAAACGGAAGAAGCAAAAAAACTTGGATTATCGCTATCTGACTGGACAAGACAGCAGTTTGCAGAGAAAAATGCCATTGTTGTAATTGGAGCCTGTGGCATTGCAGTGCGCATGATCGCACCATTTGTGTCGGATAAGCTGAGTGACAGTCCGGTGGTTGTGGCAGACGAGGCAGGGACTTTTGTGATCCCACTGCTTTCCGGGCATATGGGAGGTGCAAATGAGCTCGCAGAACAGATTGCAGGGCAGATTGGCGGGATTCCGGTCATCACAACGGCAACCGATGTGAATCATACGTTTTCTGTGGATCTGTTTGCAAAAAAATGTGGTCTTTCCATTTATAACCGGGAGGGGATCGCAAAAGTCTCAGCCAAAATACTGGATGGAAAAACGCCGGATATTGTGATCTCATCAGAGAAAACAGACTTAGAGCAGGGAGTACTCGGATTGCAGCCGAGAGAATATATTTTAGGAATCGGCTGCCGCAGGGGAAAAAGCTTTGAAGAACTGGATGCATTTATACAAAAGTGGCTGGATCATGCAGGCATTGAAAAAAGACTTGTGCGCGCAGCAGCTTCCATTGATCTGAAAAAAGAGGAGGAAGGCCTGCTGAGGTGGTGCATGGCAAACCGGATTCCGTTTTTAACCTATTCCGCGGAGGAGTTAAAACAGGTAAAGGGAGACTTTCAGGAGTCCTCCTTTGTGAAAGAAAAGACAGGCGTGGACAATGTCTGCGAGCGGGCTGCAATGAAAGCGGCAAACGAAGAAGGAACTTTCATTTTGCGGAAGCAGGCAGAAAATGGTATGACGATCGCAATTGTAAAATACGACTGGAAATTGGAAAGAGAACTGGCAAAGGAGTACAGGATCGATGAGCAGTAAAATTTATATCGTGGGAATGGGACCTGGAACCGGGGACATGATGACTCCACAGGCAGATCATGCATTGTGCGGCAGCGATGTGATCGTCGGATATCCGGTGTATTTAAAATTATTAGGCGGTAAATATCGGGAAAAAGAATTTTTATCCACACCGATGAAACAGGAAGTCAGACGCTGTGAGATGTGTTTTGAGGAAGCAGAAAAAGGAAAAACGGTTGCGATGGTATGCAGTGGGGATGCAGGCGTGTATGGAATGGCATCCCTGCTCTATGAGATGTCGGAAGCGCATCCGGGATGTGAACTTGAGGTGATCCCCGGGATCACAGCGGCAAACAGTGGGGCAGCGGCGCTTGGAGCACCACTAAACCACGATTACTGCGTCATCAGCTTAAGTGATCTTATGACACCGTGGGAGATTATTGAAAAAAGGCTTGCGGCAGCGGCAGTGGGCGATTTTTGCATGGCGATTTATAATCCATCCAGCCACCACAGGGCAGATTATCTCAAGAAGGCCTGTGACATTTTACAAAAAAACGGAGTGGAGCCGGAGAGAGCCTGCGGATATGTGGAAAATATCGGAAGAGAAAACACAGCCTGTGAAGTCTGCACACTCGCAGAATTGCGGGAGCGTCAGGTAAATATGTTTACAACGGTATTTATTGGAAATTCCAGAACAAAAATCATAGGTGGGAAACTTGTCACACCGAGAGGATATGTGCTGCCGGATCCGGCGGTTTAAAGTATGCCGTATTTTAATTTGCATGTGACAATCGTGTAAACAGGAGAAAGAAATTCATGAATAGAATTGTAATTTTTTCAGGAACAACAGAAGGACGCATGTTAGCACAGACATTGTCTGAAAATGAAATCCACTGTATTGTTTCCGTGGCAACAGAATATGGTGAGAGCGTCATGCCGGAGATGGATGGAGTTACGGTTCATAAAGGCAGGATGGATCTGGAGGAAATGCAGAAGTTCATCACACAGAGCGAGGTAGCAGCGGTGGTGGATGCAACGCATCCGTTTGCAACGGCAGTTTCGGAAAACATCAGGGAAAGCCTGAAAAATACGGAGATTCCGTATATCAGGCTGCAGAGGGAGACTTCGGATATTGCATTAAATAAGGACACAATACAGGAAAATCGCTCAGATGTGATACTGTGCAGTGACGCCACAGAATGTGCAGACTTCTTAAGCTCCACAGATGGGAACATCCTGCTCACGACCGGGAGCAAAGATCTTGCCACATACAGTCGGAAGGAAGCGTTAAAAGACCGCCTGTTTGTCCGTGTATTGCCGGGATTGGAGAGCCTCTCGCTGTGTGAAAAGAACGGTATCTGTGGAAAACAGATCATTGCGATGCAGGGTCCTTTTTCATTGGAGATGAACCGCGCACTGATTAGACAGTTTGATATAAAGTATCTGGTCACAAAGGAGAGTGGCAGAACCGGGGGATTTCTGGAAAAAATAAAAGCAGCCGAGGCGGAAGGAATCACTGCTTGTGTGATCGGCAATCCGGAAAAACAAAACAGTGGGGATTCTTTTGCACAGGTGTGCAGAAAAATTTCAGAAATCACGGGAAAAACAATAAAAAACCAGATCGCCCTCATCGGAACCGGTATGGGAAATGAGCAGACGCTCACGATGGAAGCAACAGAAAAAATCCGGGAAGCAGATTACATTTTTGGAGCAGAACGGCTGCTAAGGATAATAAAAAATGAGCAGGCAGTCCGTTATCCCTACTATCTTGCAGCGGATATCGTCCCGGAGCTGGACCGGTTATCCGGCTGCGGGGTAAAAGTGGTCATTCTTTTTTCCGGTGATACCGGTTTTTACAGCGGATGCGGGAAACTATATGAAACACTGAAGGGCAGAAGTGACAGCAGTGTGCGTATCTATCCCGGAATTTCATCGGTATCCTATTTTGCGGCATTGACCGGGTACAGTTATCAGGATGCGGCTGTTTTAAGTATCCATGGACACGGAGTGGAGACAGAGTGGATCGGAAATCTGACAGAAACCATTCGTTTTTCTAAAAAAACATTTTTGCTGATGTCCGGAAAAGAGGATGTGCAAAAACTCGGCAGACTGTTACAGAAATATCATTTACAGAACTGTAAGGTACTTGCAGGTTTCCAGCTGTCCTATCCGCAGGAGAAAGTTTTGGCATTAACGCCGGAAGCATGTGAACATGTGGAAGAAACCGGATTATATATATGTCTCATCTTAAATCCGGATGCAGAAAAAAAGGCAGTTACCTGTGGGATGCGGGATGAGGAATTTTTGCGGGATAAAGTTCCGATGACAAAAGAAGAGATAAGAGCGTTGTCTATCTGCAAATTGCATTTACAAGAGGATTCCGTCTGCTATGATATCGGAAGCGGAACAGGATCGATTGCAATAGAAATTGCAAAGAGAAGCGGACAGATCCAGGTTTATGCGATAGAAAAAAAGCCTCTTGCACTGGAACTGATCCAGAAAAATATCGAGAAATTCGCTCTGCCGAACATTCAGGTAATCGCCGGTGAGGCACCGGACTGTCTTAAGACAGAAGAACGGAGTGAGCATCCGACACATGCGTTCATCGGTGGAAGCAGTGGCAGATTAAAAGAAATCTTAGATGTTTTATATAAAAAAAATCATGAAATGAGGATCGTGATCAACTGCATCAGTTTAGAGACGATCCGTGAACTGACATTGCTGGAAACAGACAGCCATATCACGGATCTCGAGATCATTCAGGTGCAGGTATCCCGTGCAAAAACAGTCGGCGGTTATCATCTGATGCAGGGAGAAAATCCAATTTACATCTGCTCTTTTGATTTTACCGGGGAGGTATCTTAAATGGGATTGAAAATACCGAAAGTTATGATCGCTGCGGTAAAAAGCGGCAGTGGAAAGACAACCATCACATGTGCTTTTTTAAAACAGTTATTATGCAGGAAAAAACATCCGGTGTCCTTTAAGTGTGGACCGGATTATATTGATCCGATGTTTCATGAACAGGTGTTAAAAATTCCATCCAAAAATTTGGATACATTTTTTTCGGATGCATTACAAATACAGGCATTGTATGAGATGGAACTACCGGGGCATGATATCGCAGTGTTAGAAGGTGTTATGGGACTTTACGATGGACTTGGCGGAATCAGGGAGGAGGGATCTTCCTACCATCTGGCCAAGACGCTGGATGTCCCGGTTATTCTGGTCGTGGATGCGCATGGCATGGGAAAATCTGTGATCCCGCTCATTGCAGGATTCTTACAGTATGACGAGAAGAAGCTGATCAAAGGGGTTATTTTAAACCGGACAAGTAAAATGTTTTTTGATACCATTGCGCCGCTGATCGAAGAAGAACTTGCGATAAAAGCACTGGGATGCATTCCGAATGAAAAAGAACTGACAATTGGCTCCAGACATCTGGGTCTGATCCTGCCGGAAGAAATGGAAGAACTGAATTTTCAGTTGGAAAAAGCCGGACAATTGCTGGAAAAATATGTGGATGTCGATGCGATGATCGGGATTGCGGAAAGTGCTTTTTGGGAAAAAGAAGAAACTGTAACAGAAGAAGGAAAGCCGGAAGAAAAAGAAGATTTAGAAGAAAAAGCGTATTCTGGGAAAGTTACAATTTTTTCTCAGGCAATTTTCAGTGGAAAAAATAAATTATATGACAGAGAGAACTCCGGTACAAATACAATACCGCCCCGCATCGCAGTGGCGAAAGACGAAGCATTCTGTTTTTATTACCGTGACAACTTAAGAATGCTGGAACACTATGGAGCAGAGCTGGTATTTTTTTCACCGCTGCATGATGAGAAGCTTCCGGAAAACATTCATGGCTTACTGTTAGGCGGCGGTTATCCGGAATTATACGCTAAGCAGCTTGAAGAAAATGAGAGCATGCGGAAATCCATCAAAGAAGCGCTGGAACAGCAGTTACCTTCCCTGGCAGAATGTGGGGGATTTATGTATCTGCATGACACGCTCACAGACAGGGAGGGAACAACTTATCAAATGGCAGGTGTGATCCCGGCGGAGTGTCAGTACACGGGAAAACTGGTACGTTTTGGTTATGTGGAAGTACAACTGCCGCAAGGGCTTACGGAGAAGGGAACAGCAGAAATGCCGGAGCCGGAAAAAATAAAGGCGCATGAGTTCCACTATTTTGACAGCACAGCGAATGGAGAGGATTGCATTGCCACAAAACCGGTGACAGGAAGAAGCTGGAAGTGCATTCATGCATCGGACGACCATTTCTGGGGATTTCCACATCTGTATTATCCGTCAGATCCAAAGTTTGTGAAATGGTTTTTGGAAAGAGCAGAAAAACACATTTGAGATTGCAAAAAAAACATGGGTGTGCTAACATGGATAAGGCTTTAGACCGCTATATCATTCATGCGGTGTGGAAGCGTAAAAAAATGACAGTTTCATAGAGAAGACAGTTGGTGCCAGCCGGTTTTGTTAAGACCAGACTGGTTAAAAGGGAAACAGGTGTGATTCCTGTACGATCTCGTCACTGTGATAAGGGAGTGCAGATTCTTTTTCCGCATGGAAAGCCACTGGTGCATGGCACTGGGAAGGCAGAATCTGTATGAGGATCTTTCAGCCAGGAAACCTGCCAATCGTCTGGTACAGGGAAATGAATTCCCAGATCACGAGTAATTGGTCGTACTGTTTAGAGGGCTTTCTGACAAAAGCCTGATTTTCATTGACTTTTTACTCCGTTCAGGACATCTGACCGGAGATTTTTTTTGCCGTATTATAAAAGATAGGGCATAATATTTTTTCTTTGTGTACAGATCTCTATGAAGCAGAAGTAAATCACAAAGAGGAGAAAAAAATGAAGAAAAAAACACTTGCACTTGTTCTTGCGTTTACAATGACAGCAGCCCTTTTTACAGGATGCGGAAGCAAGAAAGAGACAGAGACAACACAGCCACAGACAGAAACAGCTGCTGAGACAGAGAGTGAAGAGGTCGATGATCAGGCCGCAGCGGACGAAGTCGCAGCACTCATCGATGCCATCTATGTTCAGACAAGAAATGAGAACACAGATGAGCAGTGTGCAGCAGCAAAAGCGGCATGGGACAAGCTGACAGATGCACAGAAGGAACTTGTAGAGGGAGAAAATGCTGATCCGGATTATTTCGGAAGAGATACAGGAGATGCATCCAAGGATGATCCTTTGAATGAGGACGGAATCGGAGAGAACGAGCTTTTAGTGGTAAGTTTTGGTACATCCTTCAACGACAGCAGGGCAGAGGATATCGGTGGTGTGGAAAAAGCACTGCAGGAAGCAAATCCGGACTGGTCTGTAAGAAGAGCTTTCACAGCACAGATCATCATCAACCATGTACAGGCAAGAGATGGTGAAAAAATTGACAATGTAGAACAGGCACTCGACAGAGCAGTAGAAAATGGTGTAAAAAATCTCGTAGTACAGCCAACTCATTTGATGCATGGTGCAGAGTATGATGAACTCGTAGATGCATTAGATGGATACAAAGATAAATTTGAGACAGTTACGATCGCTGAACCGTTACTTGGCGAAGTTGGAAGTGATGCAACTGTTGTCAATGAAGATAAAGCAGCCGTTGCAGAAGCTATCACAGCAGAGGCAGTAAAGACAGCAGGTTTTGATTCCTTAAAGGCAGCAAAAGAAGATGGTACAGCATTTGTGTTCATGGGACATGGTACTTCCCACACTGCAAAAGTAAGCTACAGCCAGATGGCTGCCCAGATGGAAAAATTAGGTTATGACAACGTATTCATCGGAACAGTGGAAGGTGAGCCGGAAGAGACAGCATGTGAGAACGTGATCGCAGCAGTAAAAGAAGCCGGTTACACAAAAGTGATCCTTCGTCCTTTAATGGTCGTAGCCGGAGATCACGCCAACAACGATATGGCTGGCGATGATGATGATTCCTGGAAGAGCCAGTTTGTTGCAAGCGGTAACTTTGAAAGCGTTGACTGCCAGATCGCAGGACTTGGCGGGATCAATGCTATCCAGCAGATTTATGCAGCCCATACAAAAGCAGCCATCGAATCCCTCGGTTCTGCTATGCTTTCTTCCGCAAGCAAGAGTGAAGCTCTTGCAGACGGAACATATTCTGCAAAATTCGACACTGACAGCGGCATGTTTCATGTGAACGAAGTGTATGACGGACGTGGAACACTTACGGTAAAGGATGGCAAAATGACACTTCACATCGTGATGCCATCCCAGAACATTGTAAATCTTTTCTTAGGAACTGCAGAAGATGCACAGAAGGATGGAGCAAAACTGATCCAGCCAACAACAGAAGAAGTTACATACTCTGATGGTTCCAAAGAGGAAGTTTATGCTTTTGACGTTCCGGTAGAAGCATTAGATCAGGAGTTTGATCTTGCACTGATCGGCACAAAAGGAAAATGGTATGATCATAAGGTCAGTGTTTCGGATGCACAGGTCAAGTAAGCTGGTGTAAAAACAAAATAATATATCTGTAAATGAATGCATGAGATATGGATAACATATGGAAAGCAGCGTTTGCAGATCAGAAAAGAGACGCACAGATTGTTTCGATGAGAGACAGTCTGTGCGTTTTTACTTTATGAGAATCGGAGAAACAAAGAGTAAAGCTGAACAAAGTGGAAAACACAGAGGGCTAAATTGAGGTCGAAACTGATTGACTATGTGAGATAAGGAAGGTACAATTTATTTTGAGGTCGCAAATTGCGACCTCAAAATAAAAAAAGGAGGTAAAAATTATGTTAGAGAGAATAAAAAGATATTTAAAAGAAGCTATTGAATTTTATGTGAGTTTAAATTCGGGAAATTACTATCACAATTAATCTGGAGTGTACAAATGAAAAAAGGAAATGATGTTAGATAGGCTGTCACATTCTTTTCTGGAATGTGGCAGCCTGTCTTCTTATATGATATTTTCTGAATGCTGTATTTTTTTTCTGTACTGCATGGGTGTAATGCCATATTTCTTTTTAAAGACATTTTGAAAATAAGATTGCGAAGAAAAACATAGGTAGTTTGAAATATCAGATAAACTTTTGGTGCTGTATGTTAAAAGGCTTTTAGCCTCTTCAAGTTTACAGCGGGAGATATATCCCCCCATATTGATGCCTAATTCTTCTTTAAAACGTTTCATGATATATGAGCTGCTGCGATGAACATGATCTGCTACATCCTGAATCGTAAGTGGTTCGTTAGTATGGCTTCGTATATAATTCATACATTTATATACTTCAGAAGAAATCCCAGCTGGAATCTGGGTATCTCCTGCGCGATGGCAAAAATCTTGAATCATTGAGTATTGTAAAGATTTAACAGTCTCAATTGTCTGCAAGCGTTCACATTCCTGAATGTATAAATCTACTAATTGATAAGCTTTTTCTATGTCCAACCCACCGGGAATCGCACCAAGCATGACAACTTTTGCAATTGTGATGATAAACAAATTTTTAGCATGACGAAGGGGCGTATTTGCCAATTTCCCTTCGTCGGGCTGAAATCTGCACTCAGATAGGAATCTGTTTAATTTTTCTACACTTCCTTCTTTAATGCATTGGTAAAGTTCCTGCTCGAAATAGTAAGAATTGTGCAGATGCTTGTTTTCGAAGTTATTTATAATTTCAGATACATTCTGTTCTTCACGATGCCTTAAGTTCCTTGTATCCTGATGATAAAAATTTTCGGGTATCACATCTTTTTGATTCAGACTCATGTGAACTAAAGCCAGGTGTCTTGAAAACTGTTGGTGCGTAATACGAGGAACAGAACAAAGAAATTCCGTAATAGCCTCTTGATACTTCAACGAAATTCCATTTTCAAGCATATAAGATTTCACAATTTCTTTTGTGATCGGAACACTGAATACAGGTCCTAAAATCACAAAATAATCTGTACCTTCAATTAAAACTCCACCGTATTCGATATCTGGCGAGTAACGATAAAAATTAGGGTTTTGCTCTACCGGGGCCATTTTCCAATGCCGCGCTGTCTGTTCTATGGAACAGTAGCTTCCAATGGTAGAATATACTGCCTCATCTTTTTTTAGGAGACTGACAGGGATATTTGTAACATTAAAGTAGTTTTTGCAGAAATCAATATAGTTCATTGAACAAAATCTCCTCTACTATTTATTATATTTAGTATAGGAGATTTAAAAAGAATTGCAATACAAAAATTTACAATTTTAAAATTTATTTTACAATACAAATAAGGGAAGCCTTGTTAGAATCTATATAAAATAAAAAACGCAATGTGGTTAAAAGGAGAAAGGAAACATGGAAAAATCAAAACGTGATCTCGGAGTAGATCGAAATGGAGTACCCAAAATGATGCGCAAGCGGGATTATCTTGCTGACATGTCGGGACAGATTGGTATGAATTTGGTCGCAAATGTTATCGGTCAGCTCACTTATTTTTACACAGATAAGGTTGGACTTGCTGTTGGCGGTGTTGGAGTTGTCATGCTCATTTCAAAAATCGTAGATGCACTTACGGATTTATGGTTTGGAAATGTGATCGATCATTCCAAAGGTGGGAACAGAAAATACTATCGCTGGCTTCTTAGGCTGATGATTCCTTATGTAATTGTAGTTGTTATGCTGTTTTGTGTTCCGATACAGGCGGGACAAATCCCGGCATTAATTTATGCATGTATAACAAACATTCTTTTGTCTGCAGTTTGTGGAACACTTATCGGTACACCGATGTCCGCAGTTATGGTTGTAAGGACAAATAGTCAGAGTGAACGAGAAAGTATGGGTGTATTTCGTGCAGTGGGAAGCTATGGAGCCGGTATGTTTACAGCAATCGTAACAATCCCATTGACGAATATTTTAGGCGGTACACAAATCGCATGGATTAAATATGGATTTATTATTGCATTAATCGTATTACTTATGCTTTCTATCTGTTATATAAATGGAAGAAACGCAAAACTTGTTGAAGAAGTGAAAGATGAGACAGAGGAAGGTGCAGAAGATGCGGTTCCTTTAAAAGATGCACTGGGCATGCTGTTTAAAAATAAATACTGGATTATTCTGGTTTTGTTTAACGTGATCACACAGATAACAAACTCCATAACAGCTACATCTGGTACATATTACTGTAAATGGATTTTTGGAAATGATAATCTGGTGGCTTTGGCAGGATCTTTTGGATTTTTTGCAACAATTATCGGATTTATTATATCCAAGCCGGTCATTTCTAAATTAGGTGTGAATAGAACAATAAATCTGGGTGTATTAGGAGCTGCGGCAACAGCAGCACTTAGATGTCTTATTCCAACAAACCTTCCTGTATATATTGTTGCCGGGCTTCTTGGAAGTTTTGTCCAGATACCATTAATGTGTTTATATGGTGTGCTGCTGGCAATGGTAGTAGATTACAACGAGTATACTTACAATAACAAACTGGTGGGAGTATCTTCCGGTGCTATTGGTATTGGAACTAAAATTGGAGCAGGTGTTGGTTCTGTTATACTGACAGCTTGTCTGGCGCTTGGTTCCTATGATGCAACGCTGGAAGTTGCAACTACCTCGATGAGGTACGCAATTTACGCTTTTTCTAATTATCTTCCACTGATCATTAACTTAGCGTTGTTCTTTTTGTTCCGGCATTTTGACCTGGAAGAAAAAATGCCTGCTATCCATAAAGAACTTGCAAGAAGGCGTGAAGAAAACTGAATAAGCAATAATAGTAAAATAAACGGAGAACTTTGAAATGGTTAAATTTTATGCAACAACAGATCCAGAAGTCAGTGAACGTGAAAAGAAAAATCAAACCCTCAGCCGCAAGATTGCGGCTGAGGGAATGGTGCTTTTAGAAAACAATGGAATTCTTCCCATGCATCTGAAAGGTAAAAAAATTGCTTTATTTGGGAGCGGGGCAAGACATACGATCCAGGGAGGAACCGGTTCCGGGGAAGTGAATACCAGAACGGTCAGTACTGTTGAACATGGATTGGAAAATGCAGGAGCCCAAGTTGTGACAAAGGCATGGCTGGACCGATATGACAGCATTGTACTGCAGGAAAAAGAAAAACATATAAATGGACTGAAGGAGCGGTATTCTGATGCGCCTGAGATGGCATTTTGGGCGATGTTTTCTTACCGGAATCCCTTAACCATTCCGTTAGAAGCTCAGGATATGGCTGCCTCTGATGAAAGTATTGCGATTTATGTATTATCGAGAAATTCAGGAGAGGGATCAGATCGAAGAAACGTACCCGGAGATTATCAGATCCATGAAGAGGAAAAAAACCTTCTGCGTACATTATGCGGTTACTATAAGCATGTGATTGTCGTACTAAATGTCGGAGGAGTAATGGATACCTCTTTTTTACGTACCCAATCTGGTATTGATGCTGTTTTGCTGATGGGGCAGGCAGGCAACTCTGGTGGAGATGCATTGGCAGATGTACTGAGTGGAAAAGTAGCGCCAAGCGGACACTTGACTACTACATGGGCAGAACAATATGAAGACTATCCCAGTGCAGAAACATTTGGATATATGAATGGAAATAGGGATGATGAATATTATACTGAAAATATATACATAGGATATCGATGGTTTGACTCATTTGGTAAAACGCCTGCATATCCCTTTGGATACGGAAAGACTTATACGAAGTTCGCAGTTGATGTAATGGAAACAGATGTAAAAGATCACAGGGTTTGTATCACAGTCCGGGTAACGAATGTTGGTGACAGATATTCTGGTCGTGAAGTCGTACAGGCATATATATCTGCTCCGGATGGAAGACTAGAAAAACCGTATCAGGAATTGATGTCCTATACAAAGACAAGAGAGCTTCAACCTCAAGAAAGTGAAATTTTAACTCTGGAATTTCCGGTAAAACGTATGGCATCTTATGATGAAAGACATGCGGCGTGGATCTTGGAAAAAGGAGACTATATTCTTCGTGTGGGAACCCATTCCAGGGCAACAAAAATAGCTGCCATTATACAGATGGAAAAAGAATGTATATGCGAGCAGCTGACAAATGTACTTCCATTGGATTGTAAAATGGAATGTGTTCATGCGGATAGAAACTTGTTCTATTCTTATCCGGAAGAAAAAGCGGAGATCAGAGCTGCAAAAAAAATACATATTGAAGAAATAAAGGAACAAAGCAGTTGCGTAGAAGCAGAGCCTTTATCTGTGATGAAAACAGAAAAACAAGAATCATTTTTAACTATGTTAGATGTGCAGGAGGGCAGATGTAAGGTAAGTGATCTGGTCAGACAACTGACAGTGGAAGAAATGACCCTGTTATGTGTAGGAACAGCCAGAGGAGGACAGGAAGAATCCTCTACCATTGGCGCAGCCAGTACAGCATGTCCCGGGGCAGCGGGGGATACGACATCCGAACTGCTTGAAACAAGAGGGGTACGTAATATAATTTTGGCAGACGGGCCTGCAGGGTTAAGACTGTCTCCAAGATTTATCGTGGATCATGAACAAAAAGTAATAAAGCAGGATGCTGCTTTAGGCAGTGGTTTTATGGATGCTGTATTTAAGCCGGAAGAAAAGAAGATTCCGGCGGATGCAGTGACGCATTATCAATATTGTACAGGAATTCCAACAGAGACACTGCTGGCGCAGACATGGGACATAGAAGCTCTTTATATAGCCGGAGATATTATCGGGTCTGAAATGGAAGAATTTGGAATTACATTATGGCTTGCACCGGGAATGAATATACATAGAAACCCATTGTGTGGAAGGAACTTTGAATACTATTCAGAAGATCCGATTGTTTCCGGATTCTGTGCAGCAGCCGAAACACAAGGGGTGCAAGCACATTCTGGAGTCGGGACTACAATTAAACATTTTGCCTGCAACAACCTGGAAGATAACAGGGCATACAATATCAGCCATGTAACGGAGAGAGCATTGCGTGAGATTTATCTCAGAGGATTTGAAATTGCCGTGAAAGCATCCCAGCCCATGTCTATTATGTCATCTTATAATTTCATCAATGGGGTTCATGCAGCAAATTCCAGAGACCTTCTGACAAAAGTAGCTCGTGAAGAATGGGGCTTTGCAGGAATTGTTATGACTGACTGGGGAACAACTGCAGAAGCTAAGCCGGATTTAGAAGGAAGACTTCCAGTATATGGATGTTCTAATGCAGCCGGCTGTATAAAAGCCGGAAATGATTTGATCATGCCGGGGAGCCAGGAAGATATAGATGAAATACTTAGGTCTGTTGGGGCAGAAAAGGGCAGTGTAAAATATCCTCTTACAGTAGAGGAACTACGCGTATGTGCGGAGCGAATGCTCACCATCATTGCAAAAAGTAACGCATATGGAGAGAATAAGAGCTATACAGAATCGTTGTCATGTATTTCACTTGAACAAGTATAAAAAAGAACGGGGAGTTGTATTCATAAATGCAAGCAATCGAATTAAAAACAGAATATTAAAAAAATCCGATTGCCATAGACATTGAACGGCCAAGATTATCGTGGAAAGTTGAAGGAGAAACTTTTCAGAGTGCTTATCAGATTATGGCATACACCAATGGGAAAGAGAGTTATAACACGGGTAAAGTAGAAAGCTCTTCTACCTATCATAAATACTCCGGTACTTTGGTGAGTCGAGATCGGATTACATGGAAAGTACGTTTGTGGGATGAAACAGGTGTTTGTGGCCCTTGGAGTGAAGAAGCACATTTTGAAATGGGATTTCTGCAAGAAAGTGACTGGAAGGCAAAATGGATAAATCCTGAACCGGGGAATATGAAAGAAGACAGACAGCCTGCCAGTTATCTGAAAAAAGAGTTTGTAGCTGAAAAATCCGAAAATGCCAGGCTTTATATAACTGCACATGGTGTTTATGATGCATATATTAACGGGATAAGAGTTGGAGAGTTTGTTCTTGCTCCAGGTACCAGTCAATATAATAGGAGACTGCAGTATCAGGTTTATGATGTCAGCAATTTATTAAAACGGGGACTGAATGAAATTGTCATATCGGTTGGAGATGGCTGGTGGCGGGGCGACACAGGCTATGGAGGAGAACGCAACTGTTTTGGAACCGATCTTGCAGTTCTGTGCCAGCTGGAAATAGAACAAGAAGCAGTTTTGATTAGTGATGACAGCTGGTATGCTTCGCAAAATGGAGCAATTGGGCGAAATGATTTGATGCAGGGGGAGCAGTATGATGCAAGAAAGGAAAAAATACAGGATTGGCATCCGGTTACAGAAGAAAATTTCGGATATGAAACATTAGTCTGCTCAAACAGCTTTGATGTAGTAGAGAGAGAACGATTCACAGGTAAATGGGTCAAAACTTCTAAAAAAGAATCTGTCATTGACTTTGGTCAAAATATAGCCGGTTATGTAGAATTCGGTTTCTATGCACATGAAGGACAGGGTATCACAATCTGCCATGGTGAATGTCTGGATCAGAATGGTAATTTTACCAGAGAAAACTTCCAGGCGCCAAATCATCGTATCGAACAGAGAATAGACTATATCTGCAAAGAAGGCTGGAACACTTATAAACCACATAAAGCAATATTTGGCTTCCGGTATATTCAGATTATTACGGATATAGAGGTAACAGAAAAAGACTTTGTTGCAATTGCGGTATATTCGGATATGCGGCAGACTGGAAAATTTGAATGTGGACATTCTGGAATAAACCGGCTGTTTTCCAACGCATTATGGAGCATGAAGGGAAATTTTCTTGAAATACCAACCGATTGTCCCACCAGAGAGAGAACAGGATTTACCGGGGATGCACAGGTCTTTGTTAATACCGGGATGTATTTAATGGATTGCTATCCCGTATATCGGAAATTCTTATCAGAGCTAAGGGCGGTTGAATTAGAAGGCGGGTGTATAAGCCAGACGGCACCGGCTGCGAAAGGACATTTATTTGACGGAGCAACGGGCTGGAGTGATGCTATTGATCTGATTCCATGGCGTATGTATCTGCGTTATGATAATCCGAAAATTTTAGAAGAAAATTATAAGAAAATTAAAGAATGGATAGAATTTTCACTATCCAGGGCAAAAAAAGATAATCCCGGAAGGGTAAAAGAACGTGAAGAACAGTATAGCGCACATTTATTAGATACAGGATGGCATTGGGGAGAATGGATTGAACCGGATTGGAATGGGTTTATTAAAACGGAAGATCCCGGAGGGGCATATTTACAAGATATTTATAACCATGGAGCGCCGGAAGTGTGTACGGCACATTTATCTTATGGCTGCTATATTGCATCTCAAATCGCAGATATTCTGGGGAAAAAGGCTGAGGCAGAATACTTTTACGAAATGCGTCGTCTGACAAAATTGGCATATCGGGAAACATGTGTGGAAAATGGCCGTATGAAAAATAAAAGACAATGTGATTATGTTCACGCAATCATGTTTGATATGTTATCGGAGAAGGAAAAAAAGAATGCATGTGATGAACTAAACCAGATGATCATTGAAAATGATTACCATTTGAATACGGGATTTTTAAGCACTTATGAACTTTTACGTGTCTTGACCGATTATGGACATGCAGATACAGCATGGAATTTAATGCTTCAAGATACATGTCCCGGGTGGCTGTATCAGCTGCAATTTGATGCAACAACAATCTGGGAAGACTGGAAAGGTATGGAGAAGGGGAAAGCGCCTAAAGATTCTATGAATCATTATTCCTTCGGAACCTTTGCAGGATGGCTGATGGATCGTGCGGCCGGAATCATCATTGACAGAAGAAAAATACAGATCCATCCATATCCGGATAAACGTATAGGATATGTAAAGGCATCATATGACTCACCATATGGAGAAATTTATTCTTCCTGGGAGTTTGTTAATGAATCGCTTAAGATGGAGGTAAGGATACCACCAAATACGGAAGCCGAAGTGTTTGTTCCGGATGGACGGTGTTTTTCTGTGGGATCGGGCCGGTATACATATGAAGCAAAGATATAGGAAGTCTTTTTAACAATATGGCAGAAGGGATTAGAAAATGAGTGAAAAATATTTAGATACAACATTAAAGCCGGAGCTGCGGGCACAGGCACTTCTGGAAGAATTAAGTTTGGAAGAAAAAATGGCACAAATCAATGGTGTATTTCCATTTGATGAAGATTATAACGATTTTGAGTCAATTTCTGACAGAGTACCGCATGGGATCGGAGAAGTAAGTACTCTGGAAATGCGCCGTATGGAAACATTGGAAGAAGTGGCCGCATGGCAGAAAAAAGTACAGGAAATTGTAATGAAAAATAGCGAACATCATATACCGGCTATTTTTCATATGGAGGGACTTTGCGGACCATTTATCCAGGATTCTATCAGTTTTCCGGCAGGAATTGGGCGTGGTGCGGGATTTCATCCGGAACTCGAAGAAAAAATTGCGGAAATTGTCAGCAGACAGGAGGCAGCCTGTGGGATTACACATATACTGGCGCCTGTTTTAGATATTTCCCGGGATTCACGTATGGGACGCCAGGGAGAAACATATGGAGAAGACCCGACTCTTGCGTCTGCTCTGGGGGCAGCCTATACCAGAGGAATCCAAAAGAACGAAACAGCAGGGCGAAAAACGGAGAGCGTTGCCAAGCATTTTTTAGCCTTCCATAATTCTAACGGAGGAATTCATGGAGCAGTCAGCGATACACCGCCGAGACTTCTGGAAGAAATATATGGGAAGCCATTTCAGGCATGCATCCGTGAGTCTAATTTACTGGGGATTATGCCATGCTATTGTACGATCAATGGAGAACCGGCATCTGCTTCTCATAAAATTTTGACAGAGCTTCTTCGAAAAGAGATGGGATTTACAGGGCTTTGTTTTAGTGATTATGGAGCAGTGGGAAATACCCATGGTTCGCAGCATGTGGGGGAAACTCCTCAAGAAGCGGGGCTGATGTGTCTAAAGGCCGGCATGGATATAGAATTGCCAAAACCAGAAGGATTTGGAGAAAAATTACAAGAATTATTTCGTGAAGGAAAAGCAGACATTCATGTACTTGATCAGGCGGTACTGCGTGTATTGACTGCAAAGTTTCGTATGGGATTGTTTGAGAACCCGTATTCTCTTCAGGGAGAGGAATTAAAGCGTGTATTTATGAATCCTGCTGATAGGGAAGTGTCTTTACAGTCTGCGAAGGAATCTTTGGTTCTATTGAAAAATAATGGTGTTCTTCCGATAAAAGACAGCATTAAAAAAATTGCGGTCATTGGGCCTCATGCAGATTATGCCAGAAAATTTTTTGGTGGATATACACATATGTGCATGATGGAATCTACTTATGCGATAGCAAACTCTATTGCAGGAGTCAGCGGCATGAGAAATATTGATCCAAAAGATATCGTAACGGTTCCGGGAACCAACATACAGTCCGATGAAACAGAAGAATTTGACGCTATTTTAAGAAGGCAAAAACCTCAATGCAGAAGCCTTTTAGAAGAACTGAGAGCAAAGCTGCCGGGAAAGGAAATTCACTATTCCTATGGGTATTACATTGCAGGAGAGGATCAAACTTATTTTGATGAAGCTATAAAATTAGTAGAAGAGGCAGACTTAGTCATTCTGACATTAGGTGGAAAACACGGAACCTGCTCAATGGCATCTATGGGAGAAGGAGTTGACGCGAGCAATATAAATCTGCCAAAAGGACAGGATTTATTCATTCAAAAGGCTGCGGAATTAGGAAAGCCTATGGTTGGCGTGCATATTGACGGAAGACCGATCTCCAGTGATGTGGCAGATCAGTACTTAGACGCGATTCTTGAAGCATGGAGTCCGTCAGAAACAGGTGCAGAAGCTATTGTGAGTGCTCTTATTGGAGAATACAATCCTGGCGGAAAAATGCCGGTTACTACAGCATATCATTCAGGGCAGATCCCTATTTATTACAATCATCAATATAATTCCTGCTGGCATCAAGTCGGTAGCATTGGATTTGTAAATTATGTAGATTTGCCACATACACCAAGATACTGTTTCGGGCATGGTTTGTCTTACACAGAATTTAAGTATTCAAACTTAAAAATTTCAAAAAAAGAGGTAGCTCCATTTGAAACACTTCAGATACAGATGGACATAGAAAATACGGGAATGCAGAAAGGCGATGAAGTAATTCAGTTGTATATAGGCGATGTATATGCAAGTCTGGCAAGACCTGTAAAAGAGCTTGCTGGGTTCAAACGGGTTACTTTAGAACCTAAAGAGAAGAAAACAGTTATATTTGAAATCAAAGCAAGTCAAATGGCATTTTTAGATTCAGATATGCGGTGGAAAGTAGAAAAAGGAGTTTTCAAAGTAGAAGTGGGAAGTTCTTCAGAGGATATATGTTTAGAGGACGAATACCGGGTAACAGAAGATGGATGGATTGATGGAAAAGAAAGAGGATTTTATGGAAAAGTATCTGTAAAATAAGACGGATAGCAATAGACGGTTTGCAAAGCATGCCGTCTATTGTTCTATTCTTGGGAAATAATTGGAAACAAAAAATTACAATACAAAAGAATATATTGCAATACTTCTGACATTCACTGTGATAGTATGCAATAAATAAAAAATTATAGAGTGGAAGAAAACAGGAGGAAAAATAGATGAAGCAAAATATCCGGATACATAAAGCAGAAGTAAATCAGGGAATATTGAATTATTCCCACCTTCTGGATGCTCCGGCAGGAAAGCATGGATTTGTAGAAACGAAACAGGGTCATTTATATTTTGAAGATGGATTAAGAGCCAGATTTTTGGGATTTAACGTTGCTGCCAGATCAAACACTCCAGACCACGAAACGGCCGATAAAATGGCAGAACGATTTGAGAGTATGGGAGTGAACCTGATTCGGCTTCATGCTGCAGATGCGCCTGTTGGCGAGGGGCCGGGGAGCTGGAGCAGCTGTAAAGAGGCACCTCTTTTGGATTATGCCAGTGGTACGAGCAGGAAATTTAATCCGGAAGGTTTAGACCGGTTTGATTATTTTGTGGCAAAGTTAAAGGAAAAAGGGATTTATCTTCACATAGATCTTATTGTAGCCAGAGCATTTCTGCCGGGAGATGATATGGAATACCCAGGCGGTGCACCATCTTGTCTGAAGCGCCATACCATGTATAATGCGCGAATGATACAGCTTCAAAAAGAATATGCAAAAGAACTTCTTTGCCATGTAAACCCGTACACTGGACTAGCATTGATTGATGATCCAACTGTAGTGACGATACAGATAAATAATGAAGATTCCGCAATAAAATGGGTGATGGAAGCAGATGCAGGTGAACAGATGAAACCGTATCGGGATGAAGTTCAGCGTCGGTTTAATGATTTTCTTTTAATGAAATATCATACCCGAGAACAATTGAAAGAAGCCTGGTCCTATGAGGGCTGTTCTTCTTTAGGTGAAGATGAGGACCCGCACAAGGGAACTGTACGTGGAATAAAGGGAGACTTTTATCAGGCAGTTAATGACCCAAACGGACAATGGGATGCAGAAGAAGGCCCGGCACGATATGCAGATTTTATGGAGTTTGGTATTTTGATGAACCGGAAATTTTATCAGGATATGAAAGACTATCTTTACTCTCTAGGAGCAAAAGTGCCTGTTGTCACAAGCAATCTTGTTGCCGGGGCTGCTGATGTATATGGACATGCAGATGGTGATTTGATGGAAAACAACAGTTATTTTAATCACCCGTTACTTCTGCCTGATATGGGAAAAGTTTATATGGTAAATGGACCGGAAGAATATATATCTACAAATCCCCTGACGAGACAAAAGGGAATAGGATCTATGGGCACAACACTTTTAAGTTTGGCTTCGGTGGCAATTGTGAAAGGAAAACCATTTATGCTCAGTGAATGGAACGAATACGGTGAGCACCCATTTCATTCCACTGCATTTGTCCATACGGTTGCATATGCCTGTTTAAATGATTGGGATGGTCTGATACTTTATAACCATCATACATCGGAGCATTGGGACGATCAGCCTGCAGATGAGATCCTTAACGTCTTTGATGCTTATAATGATCCGGCTGTGATATGTCAGTGGGGATTTATGGCAGCAATATTTTTAAAAGGGTTAGTTTCAAAGGCAAAAAATAGTATTGATATCGTGTATACGAAAAATGACTTGAAAACTTTACCCAATTTTCATGCTATGCCAACAACCATTTTCCCTTATATAACTTCTATGAGAAATGTATTTCTGGATGGAGGAGAAAAGTATCAGGGAAATGCAGATGTTGCTGTTAATGCAGGGTTCTTTAATGGGGCGCAGCTTTCTGATGCAAAACATGCCGTTTATTATGCATGGTCTGAGTATCGGGATGCCTTTAGAAAATATAAAGATGTGAACCGGTTAAAAAAAGCAGCTCGCGGAACAAGGGAGCTTGCTTCAGGGGTACATTTAGGCAGTCAGGCACTGGTATTTGATGATATTGCGAAAATTGCGGGAGATGGAGATTATAAAACATTTTGTGAATTTGTAGATCTGGCAATGAAAGAATGGGGAATCTTACCGGATGATGCCGGATATGTAAAGGGAAAACTGATTTCAGATACAAAAGAAATTGTTTTTGACCCGGAGAATGTACAATTTTCTATTCATACTCCCTTCTGTGGATACTTTAGTGGTGCTCCAAGAGGTGAAATTCAACTGTCAGATGAGATAAGTGTTTTTTCAAAGAATGAAAGAATCACGCTGGCATTAATTGCAAAAGAAGAGAAGAAACTCGAGAACGCAGAAGAATATATCTTAACAGCTATGGGAACTACAGGAATGGATGAAACGGAATTTTACCCGGGACAGAAAGTACAGGGAATGCCATTTGAATTTACAGCAGTAGAATTCAAGGGAAAATTATATGCAGAAACATTAGAAGGGGTCTTAACTGTGAGGGTCCAGTCGGCAGAACTTGAGATATTAAATCCCGTGGGAGAAAGGCTGAAAGTCTTATCAGGAGAAAAAGAACATGGCATGATACGGTTCACTCTGGATGGTTCTGTTCCAGGAATACAGTATCATTTGACAATAAAAAGATAGCAGGAGGAATCTGATGAAGGCAGATACAAAGCACATAGAAAAAACAAAGCTGTATGAATTTACAGATGAAGGGAACAGTTGTAAGATTCTTTGCCCGGAAACACCGAGGTACTGGTATAACTATTTATGGAATGAAAATCGCTATTGCGCACAAATTTCTCAAATCGGGCATGGCCGGAGCTATTATCTTAGTGAAAACTCTGACATGTGCATGATAAATCAAAACGATGCACGCTATGTTTATTTAAGAGACGAGGAAAACGGGGTCTGCTGGAATATTGGAAAGGGACCTATGAATACAGAGGTAGATGAGTATAACTGTGTACATAATATAGGATATTCAAAACTACAATCAAAGGCTCAGGACATAAAGGCTGCCTGGAGAATTTTTGTACCCACAGAAGGGCTTCATGAAATTTGGACGGTTACCCTTGAAAATACCAGTAAGCAGAGCCGGAGTCTTAGCATGTTTTCGGCAGTCAGCTTCTCCTTAGAGGGTTTTTCTTATCCACGATATTACGAGATGTATCGTTGCATGCAAACAAAGTTTGAAAGCGAACTTAATGGAATTTATTGTAAGTCCTCGCATCCATTTGCACCACATGAGTACTATCAGGGGTTTCTGGCTTCGACTGAGCCTGTATATGCTTATGATGGAGATCTGAATCAATTCTGCGGTCCAACCTCAACTCTGACACTTCCGGACGCATCTGCATGTGCGCTTTTTCAAAGACCGGATGTGGTAGTGGGAGGAAAAGACTGTACGAACTCAGAGGCAGCACTATTTATATTAGGTGGCGTTTTACAACACAAGATTGTATTAAAGCCGGGGGAAGTGAAGAAAGTCAACCTGATATTTGGAATCAGCAAGAATTGTAAAGAAGCAGAAGGCATTGTAAGAAAATATGGCAGCGAAAAAGTTATAGAACAAGAGTTCCAGAAAGCTTTAGCATATAATTATAAGAAAATTTCATCTTTATCCATAAAAACACCGGATGAAAAAATCAATTGTATTATGAACAATTGGGTAAAAAAGCAGGCAGATTTTTGTATCGTAGGTAAAAAAGGTGTTCGTGACAATCTCCAGATCGCAGTAGGATTATTAAATTTCCGACAGAAAAAGGCGGAAGAAGAAATCATGGAATGCTTAAAACATCAGTTTCAGGATGGGCATGCGGTACTTACCTGGTATCCGTATGATGATACCCGTTATTCAGACCAGCCATTTTGGATTATATGGGCAGTTTGCGAAATGATAAAGGAAACAGGAAATATCGGTCTGCTAGAAGAAAAAGTTCCGTGGCAAGATGGAGGAGAGGCTACTGTCTTAGACCATGTGAAAGCGGCGGTAAACCGTTTGATCAAAGATAAAGGGAAACATGGTCTGATAAAAATATTCTTTGCAGACTGGAATGATGCATTAAATATCACAGACGACCCGGAAGCAGAATCTGTAATGCTTTCACAACAATTTTGCCTGGCACTGAAAGAACTTAAAGCATTGATGGAATATATAGGGGATAAGGAGTATGCACAGTTCGTTGACAGGCAATATGAAGAATTAAGAACATGTATTAATGCTACTGCATGGGATGGAAAGTGGTACGTCCGTGCCCTGAGTGAAAAAGGAAATATCGGTTCCAAAAACAGTGAGGGCAGCAAAATCTATTTAAATGCTCAGACATGGGGGGTACTGGCAGATATTGTAGAAGAAGAAAAACTTCCGGTAGTTCTTTCATCCATAGACGGTATGGAGCAGGATTTTGGTTTCCCCTTAAATATGCCGCCTTATCAGGTATATGATCCGCATGTAGGAAGAATGTCAGGTATGCTTCCGGGACTGTTTGAAAACGGAGGTGTTTATTGCCATGCTACCGGATTTAAAATACTAATGGATTGTAAAGTCGGCAGGGGAACAAAAGCCCTTACTACACTAAAGAAGATAATGCCGGATAGTGAAAAGAATTCTTCCGCTTGTTCAGGTGCAGAACCATATGTATTTACAAATTGCTATTCTACCAACCCTGGCTACTATGGAAAATCATACCAGTCATGGACAACAGGCACCTCCGTCTGGTGCTTAATGGGACTCTATGAAGGAATCATGGGAATTAAGAGAGATTATTATGGATTAAAGATTGAACCATGCATGCCAAAAGAATGGGCACAGGCAGAAATGACAAGACATTTCAGACAGGCGGATTATCATATTGTGATTTATAATCCTGGGCATTTGGAGAAGGGAAAAACAAGTATTTCCGTGGATGGGAAATTATGTGAATCAAAAGTCATACCGGATTTCAGGGATGGAAAAACACATGAGGTTGAGGTAAGGCTGTTCCGAAATTAGAAAAAATATAAATAGAAACGGGAGGCAACAATGAAACCAAAAGATGTTGCGAGAAAACTTGTAGAAGAGTCCATAGTTCTTTTGAAGAATGAAGAAAATCTTTTACCGTTTGATAAGTCAAAAGAAATTGCCATTTTAGGAAGAGCGCAGATAGGAACATTTTATTCTGGAAACGGATCCGGCAGAGCGAATATTACGGGGTGTGCAACAATTTTAGAAGCTTGTGAAGAAAAAGGAATATCCCCGGAGCCATTGCTGAAAGGCTTCTATACATACAAATCTGGAGAAGAAAAGGTGACGGAAGAAGATGAATTCGATTGGACAAAAGTCAATGAGGCAATGAATAGTGGCTTTATGTATGAGATTTTTGGAAAGTACCATGCACCGCTGGAAGAGTACGAAGTTCCGGAATATCTGATTCGCCAGGCATCTGAGAAAACAGACACAGCTATGATCGTTATAGGAAGAAATTCCGGTGGGGAAGAATGTGACCGCCATCTGACAGATGACTATGATCTGACAAAAAAAGAAATCAGATTGCTCAATTTAGCGAATCAGTATTTCGATAATATTGTAATAGCCCTGAATATAAATGGCTTGATCGATTTATCCTGGACTGAAAAATATGAGCATATCAAAGGAATGATTTTTTTGGGAATTCCAGGGGAAGAAGGGGCTTCGGCACTGGCTGGAATTCTTACAGGAGAAATTAATCCGTCGGGTAAAATGGCGGTAACAATTGCTAAAAATTATAAAGATTATCCGTCAGCAGATCATTTTTCATGGAACAAAGATTCTTTGGAGGAGATATTAACTTATAAAAGCTACGGTCTCTCAGAAGAAGAGAATGGAAGCGTTGGATTTCATAAGAGTCCGGTCACGCTATACTGGGAAGATATTTTTGCAGGTTATCGATATTTTGATACATTTGGAAAACAAGTATTGTATCCTTTTGGATATGGTCTTTCCTATACGTCATTTGATTTATGTAAAAACACGGTGGAAAAGAAAAAAGATGGAATTATGGTATGCACACAGGTTATCAATACTGGAGAAAGGGCGGGAAAAGAGGTCGTTCAGCTTTATCTGTCAAAGCAAGAGGAAAAGAATCATTTAGAACGTCCACATCAGGAACTAAAAGGATTCGAAAAAACTTCAGTTCTTGAGCCGGGAAGGGGAGAATGCCTGAAATTTCTGATTCCCTGGCGGGAGTTTGCAGTTTATGATGAAAAAAATGCGATATGGGTCATTGAATCCGGAAACTATATTCTGCGCCTGGGAAGGTCTTCAAGAGACAACATACCGATTGGGATTGTTTGTACAGAAGAGAAAATTGTAATGGAACAATGTTTAAACCGCTTAGAATTAGCCAAGTGCAACCAGGGAAAAATAAAGTTTTTAACAAAGAAAACTTATAAAGCAGATACTAAGAATGTCTCGAAAAAAAATGAGGAAGAAAAGGCAGAAGTACAGTTTAACACTATCTATATTCAGCCAGAGGATATATGTAAAAGAGAAATAGAGGTTATGGAAGAATCCATGGACAATCGACAGTTTTTCTCTGATATGTCAGATAGTGAACTGGCTTGTCTGTGCGTAGGTTATGGACCCGGAATTCCTTTTTCTGCTGTAGGTGACACAACAAAGCCTTGCACGATTTACGATGAAACACAAAAACCGTTGACTTCCAACAGCCATCCAAAGGGATATCCGGGGTACGTTTCACCTGCAATGGAAAGAAAAGGTATAAAATCTATATTTTATAAAGATGGTCCGGCCGGAATCGGCGGCATTGCATGGCCTACAGAAATGCTTATTGCATGTTCATTTAACAAAAAATTGTGGTACATGTTTGGAGAGGCTGTGGGTACAGAGTGTGAGGAACAGCAAGTAGATGTCTGGCTTGGACCGGCAGTAAATTTGCATCGTAATCCCCTGGGAGGGAGAAATTTTGAATATTTTTCAGAAGATCCTTATTTAACCGGGATTTGTGCCTGCGAGATCACTAAGGGTGTGCAGGAAAAACATTCTGTACTGGTATGCGCAAAACATTTTGCAGTCAATGAACAAGAAACTTTTCGCAGGGGAAGTAATAAAAGAAATGTGGATGCAGTAGATTCAATTCTAACAGAAAGAGCAGCCAGGGAATTGTATTTAAAACCATTTGAGATGTTAGTGAGAAATGCAGAAATAGCGTGTATTATGACATCTTTTAATAAAATCAATGGTACTTTTGCCGGTGGAAGTAAAGATTTGTGTACACATATCCTCCGAGAAGAATGGGGATTTGACGGAGCTGTAGTAACAGACTGGGGAGACATGGATGTGGTTGTAGATGGTGCGGATGCTATTGCGGCAGGAAATGATATCATAATGCCGGGCGGACCGCCGGTAATACAGCAAATCCTGGAGGGGCTAAAAGATAATAGAGTAACGAGAGAAGAAATGGAAAAAGCAGTTTCACATTTAATGACTATGCTTAGGCGGGTACAAAGATTTGACAGGTAGTGAGACCGCATCAATAAATAGGCAATGCTAAAGCATTCTTTAATCAAAAAACTTATTCAAGTAACTTTACTGTGAGAAATTTAATAAAAAGGCATCTGAAAGTTTTAATTATATTGGCTCAAAGATTCCAAGAGATTATTGATATAAAGTGGAGGCTTAGATATGTGGAAATATAATTATACAGTGCCGGAAAATAAAAAAATTCGTTTAATCGTACATACAGACTGTAAAAATGAAGCGGACGATCAATATGCATTAGTGCATCATTTAATGACATCGCGATTTGAAATAGAAGGTATTATTGCTGGACATTTTTGCAAGAATCCCGGAGAATATGTTCAGTATGGAACTGCAAAAGCAAGTTATGATGAAATATTAAAGGTACTAAATCTAATGGGGATAAACGGAATGTATCCTGTCTTAATTGGTTCAGACGAAGCCATGAGAGCAGAAAGTGAACCAGTGGATTCAGAAGGAGCAAGATTTATTATCAGGCAGGCTATGAAAAAAGATGACAGACCGCTTTATATTGCATGCCAAGGTGCTGTAACAGATATTGCATCAGCGCTGTTAATGAAACCTGAAATTGCAAAAAAAATAATTGTGATATGGGTAGGAGGGGCAGCTTATCCAAAAGGAGGATTTGAGTTCAACCTTAAAATGGATATTCATGCAGTCAATGCATTATTTGAATCTAGGGCAGAAGTATGGCAGATTCCCATGAATGTATATAAGACATTCGGAGTGTCTCTTGCGGAACTGCAGTTAAAGGTTAAGCCTTGTGGAGAGATTGGTGATTATTTGTTTAACCAGCTTGTAGAGTTTAACTATTTGGTAGCAGAGTATAATATGGCATGGCCACAGGGGGAAATATGGGTATTGGGAGATCAAGCTTCTATAGCAGTTTTCATGGAAGAGCTGGAACAAAAAAATTATGATATCATACCTGCCCTATATGTGACTAAAGATATGGATTATATCCATAATCAAAAAAATAGACCGATTCGGGTATATAGGCAATGTGAAGTGAGGCTTACATTAGAGGATTTTTTTTCAAAGCTAGCAATCAATTATGGTTAATTAGATGATATCTGAATTACAAGTTATTATGCTGTCGGAATACTGTTTGTTTTAGTTGGATATAAAAGCATTGATTTTAATGAATTAAAGGTTTTGAAAGATTATTTATTGAATGTGGAGGAAAGAAAAATGAAAGAGATGTTTTATAGAGTAGTAAAGGACTCCGGAATCATGAATCTTGTTACAGGGAGTTTTGCATTAGCAATTGGAATAGCATCTTTTGTTAGTGGTATAAGATTATTACATTCGTCAACTAAGGTATTATTTTAGCAGAAAGAAGTGATGCAAGATTAATAATGAAATGGAATTTCTTCTACGTATATGGGGAAATAATGAAATAAAACGTGAAATCTCTCTTTTTTGTATGCGTGATAGAGCCAGCGATCATCCAAAATCTGTAGGAAAATTAACATTTGGATTATTGAAAATAAACTCTATAGAAAGAAAAATTTCCATAAAAGATGAACCGATAAACTTAACGTCAAAAGAATTTGATATCCTATTTTTTCTTGCAAGTCATCCTGGACAGGTATTTACCCACCGTCAGATATACGAAACTGTGTGGGGAAAAGAGTATTTTTGTGATGAAGGAAATATTACTGCCCATATTGGTCGTATAAGAAAAAAGATAGAACCAGATCCACGGAATCCCGTTTATATTCAGACGGTGCAAGGAGTAGGATACAAATTTGTAAAGAAATAGGACAGATCACTCTATGTGTGGGAGTGTCTGTCCTATTCTTTATCTGTTCGGCCTAATAAATAATCAGATGTCACATGGAAATAATCAGCTATTACAATTAGTTCATAGTCTGGAACAAATCGTGTTCCTTTTTCAATTCTTAAAATAGTCAATTCTGTAAAATCAATCCCGGAAAGAGAAAGACGAGCTGCCAAAATCTTTTGGGAAATATCCTGTTTTTTCTTAATTCTTTCACGCGAGAGCCGATCACGTTTTTTCGTTCGCCATTCCAATATATTTTCATAATATCCTCATAATATCCTCAATGTTTCTAAAGATGAAGTTACATTATTGATTCTATCTAAATGAAATGGTAATATACTTCTAAAGATGAAGTTTTGAAAAATTATTTTATAAAGCATAAAAAGAAGAATAATATAAAGATATTATTATGTGTTTTGGTGCGGAAATAGGGGAATAATAGAACGAAAAATATGATTCGGTGTACTGAAAGCGGGAAGAATGGACGATAGGATATGGGAAAAAACGGCACAATTTTTAAAGGAACTTCAATGTGAGGATACAGGAAGAATTTCACAGTTAAAATTGCCAGAGTATCAAAAAGCTGTAAAAGAAAAATTTTCATATCAGCCGATTTATAAACAGACAGTTTCTGAAGTTACAGATGAACAGAAATGTGTTATTGAGAAATATATAGGTTTGACAGAACAATGTGCAGAAGAAGAAAATCAGCAAGCCTATCTGCAGGGGATGGTGGATATGCTGCTTTTATTATCAGGAAGGTTTTTCTTGTTATAGCTGATTACCTCGGCATATGCTAACTCTGTGGCGGTCTTGGTCTGCTCCTTGCCGATACTGTCATACTCGGATTGCAAGGGAGAGCCTTATGTTCATCAGATGAGGGGAGCAGATAATCTTATCGGTCCGCCATTTGAGATTCTTTCAGACAAGGCAGTTAAGTATTA
>ERZ791843.20-NODE-20-length-149992-cov-14.499_pt1 | contig 149992 bp, 132 predicted proteins | sample MGYA00510290_ERZ791843 | MGnify/ENA primary metagenome ERZ791843 (study PRJEB30046, sample SAMN00715254) | human gut metagenome | study: EMG produced TPA metagenomics assembly of the A metagenome-wide association study of gut microbiota in type 2... | reverse complement strand
CGTAAATGAAAGAAAAACGGTATAAACAAATATTATTTTCTTTGTGAGCTATGGAGATAGGATTCTAACAATCTTGGGAAGCACTGCTTCTCAAGATTGTTGCTCAGAAGCCTATCGGAATGTCCAGCGAACAGAAACATAATATTTCGTTTATACCGTTTTTCTTTTTCATTACATATAAAATTCTGACTTGTGAGAGGCACTTATATCTGCCCTTCACAACCTATAAAAGCACCACAGAATCTGCGACACTACGTCCGTCAAACTCAGGTTTAATTCTTCTTACCAAGAGTGACAGAGATTGTCTGCTCCTCATACTGTCCATTGGATGATCTTTCAATTACAACATCCACCGTAGTACCTGCTGCATAATACTGCATATTGTAAGAAAGCTTCTCCATGGAAGTGACATCTTTTCCATCAAATTTTGTGATAATATCGCCTTTCTGGATACCAGCCTGCTCTGCGGCAGCTCCTTCCATGACCTGTGCGACATAAACACCGGTTGGCATATTATATGTTTTTGCAACATCGCTTGTGACATCTACACCTGCGATACCGAGATATGCACTGTTGGATTCATCTACTTTTTCGTTTGTGATAAGTTCTTCAATAATTGGTTTTGCTGTATCCATTGGGATTGCATATCCAATACCTTCAACAGAAGTGTCTGAATATTTTACAGAGTTAATTCCGATCACTTCCCCTGCTGTGTTTAATAATGCACCACCACTGTTACCAGGGTTAATTGCTGCATCTGTCTGGATCAGTTCTGCCGTATAATTGGTGCTGCTGGAGGAATCTGAAACAGAAACTTCACGGTTTAATGCACTGATCACACCGGTTGTTACAGACTGTCCGTAACCAAGGGCATTACCGATTGCGATACAGGATTCACCCACTTTTAATGTATCAGAAGAACCAAGTGTTGCAACCTTGATTGCACTCATAGTATCATCTTTAATACTGCTCAGGGCAACTTTTACAACGGCAAGATCTGTAGAAGGATCTGTACCTTTAATCTCTGCACTGACCGTATCATCATTTGCAAAAGTTACAGTAAGGCTGTTTGCTCCCTCGACAACATGATTATTGGTTGCCACATAAAGATACTCCTTATCCTGACTTACAATAATACCTGATCCACAGCTTGTGCTCTCATAAGTCTTGGATTGTCCCCAGAAACTCTGATACTCTGTCTGGCTTACATTTGTAATTGCTACGATAGAAGGCATTACTTCATCGACGATATCTGAAACATCTGTTGCTACATAGGAAGATGAGATTGCTGTCGGCTGTACGGTAGAATCATCTCCGGTAGTCAAGGAAGCCTGTACATTTCCTGCATTGGTTGTTCCAAGAACTTTTCCGGATGCATAATTAACGCCTGTCATGACACCGCCTGCAACCAGTCCGAATACAAGTGCAAGCGCTGCACATTTTGCAAGCTGTTTTCCAAATCCACCCGGTTTTCTTTCTTTCTTTTTCTTCTCTGGTTTTGGATTGCTGCCATATGTTCCATAGTTACCGTTCTGGTTTCCATAGCCATAACTCTGGCTGTTATTCCAGGTACTTCCATAACCGGCACTCTGATTATAATTCTGGGCACTTCCGTAATTAGCACTCTGGCTGTTATTCTGTGTCGTTCCATAACCAGAGCCATGACTGTTGTTCTGACCTCCATAAATAGAACTCTGTGTGGAGCCATATCCGCCTGCCTGGAATGCTGTACTGTCGTTCTGTGTATTGTTCTGATTTCCATGATTCTGCTGATTATTATATGAGTAGAAAGAATCAGAATACTGATTACTGCTATTATTATTGCTATTATTGTTATTATAGTTGCTATTGCTGTTGTTATTGTTACTATTGTTGCTATTATTGTAATAATTGTTATCCATAACAATTTGCCCCTTTCTGTGCAGCTTCTTATTATCTGCTGCCTTTATCTTTATGACCTTAGTCTAGCGTCAAATTGTGTTCGAATTGTGATAAAAATATCAAGAAAAAATGTTTTTTAAAAATAAAAACTTCCTATCTCTCAAATTTTTCTAAAACCGGAAAAACAGGAAGTTTGGATTTTCATTTAAAAATGAATGTTACAGTTTTAATAACATGATGGAATACTGTGACAGAAAATTTATAACCCCCAGAGCTGCAGCTCCTGCAATGAATAAATTTTTCTTTTTCTCACTATCCATGTGCATTACCATCCACAAAATAATAAATAAATACATGAGATCCGTCAGATAATAAACACGGGCACCCGACGCATAAATCGTTGGTGAGAAATGTAACACTGCCTCACTGGCAATTCCCCCAAGAAAAACCATGCTGATAAAAACAGAATGTCCTGTCACTTTCCACAATAAAACCAGAGTAAAAAGAACTGCTGCTATCCACCAGAAAAAGGCAATCCGATTCTGTATGGTCATCGTCTGCCATGTTGGAAGCTCTGTGAGACGCTGCTCGATATCAATATATCCAATACCCATCTCCGAAAAAAATGTAATGCCGGCATAAGGAAGAATCGCTGCCACACTAAAAACGACTGCTAAAATCTGATAAACTTTTGCTTTTTTTGACTTCATCAGTAAAAGGAACCCTGCTGCCCAGATTGCAATAAAAAATGCCTTTCCCTCATTTGCAAAGGAAGACAACATCCATTGAATGGTCATAAATAAATGATTTCCTACAGACAACTCTTTGTACCCAGGCATCCAGGTTGTAATTTCTGATGCTACACGCATCTCATTTCCAGGTGCCATAAAAAGGATCACAAATGCTGCAAATGTTATAACCGTCTGAATCCATATCACCACCGGTATTCTTTTTTTCTGATACAGAATACTTAAAATTGACAGTCCTTCAAATGCAAGTAAAACTGCTCCCATCTGCTCGATCGACATCGCTGCAATGACACTGCATGGAAGCACATAGATCAATTGCCTGTTCGAAAACGCCCCTGTATCAAACACAAGATCCGCAAGAGGCATCATCGCCCAGACCCCTGCTGTGAACGTCCATGTATAAAATATGGAACCATTCACCCAGACCGCAGAATATCCCAATGTCATGACACTCATCAACAGATATCCACTCGCAAGTAAAACCGGATACCGGATGCTTTTCCAGATATTACGCCAACCGGTTATTTCTCTGAGATTGTGCTGCTCTGTGTCAGCTCCCACACCTTCCTGATACTCATTCAGCAAAGCTGTATATCCCGTATAGCCTGCCGTCTTGCATCCCAATCTTAAAATTCCGATTGGAAGCAGCACCATCATAACCGCATCTGCAACTCTCCAAAATCCAAGTCCAAGATTAAATGTAATATATACAATTGCTTCTGCAGCCATTCGTCCTACCCACGTCTGATATCGCCAGGATAAGTACTCGAAAAATCCCATGGTGGTCGAATAATGGTAAAAATAGGTATCATCGCCATCGGAATAACCCATCTGCTTTAAAACCAGAAAAATAGCGATTGCCATGAACGCCCAAAATATCCATACTATTTTTTTTTGATTTGTCTTGCTCTTTTCTTTGTCTGCACTCATATCTATAATATTTATAAATCCCTTAATGTCTTTTTTCTCTTCTAAAAAATCCAGCAAAATTTGTTGAATTACCAAAGTTCATTTTTTACAAATTACGGTCTATGCTTATATCCTTGTCATCTAAAATCACCGACTCAATAATATACTTTGGTCTTTTTTTTGTTTCCAGATATGTTTTACCAATATACTCACCGATGATACCGATCGCAAATATCTGCAGACCGCCAAGCACCCAGATAGATACCATAATACTTGCCCAGCCGGGAACGACGTTTCCGTTAAAATAATCCACAAAAGACTTGATCAGCATTCCCAGACTGATCAGACAGATCAGCAGACCACCTATTGTGATCATTCGAATCGGTTTTACAGAAAGTGAAGTGATTCCTTCAAACGCAAATGTGATCATCTTTCCGAGCGGATACTTACTCTCCCCGGCAAAACGTTCTCCCCTCTCATACTCCACAGTAGTGCTCTGAAAACCGATCATTGGTACGATCCCGCGCAAAAACAGATTCACTTCATCAAAATTCAACAAATTTTCAGTCGCACGCCTGCTGAGCAGTCGATAATCTGCATGGTCATACACAATGTCAGCCCCAAGGAAACTCATCAGCTTATAAAAAAGATGCGCTGTTCCCCGCTTAAAACAGGTATCTTTTTTTCTGGAGGAACGCACTCCATAAACTACATCATTTCCTTCATAATAAGCATCGATCATACGGTCAACCGCATTAATATCATCCTGCAGATCTGCATCCATCGTAACAATCATATCTGCATACTTTACTGCCGTAGCCATACCCGCTAAAAGAGCATTCTGATGCCCCCTGTTTCTCGAAAGATTCACTCCGGCAAACACAGAGTTTTCCTCACATAATCCCTTTATCATACTCCATGTCTGATCTTTCGAACCATCGTTTACAAACATGATACGGCTGTTATCCGCTATTTTATTTTTCAAGACCAGAGACTGCAGCTTTTCTAATAATCTTTTTGATGTCTCCGGCAGAACTTCCTGCTCGTTATAACAAGGTACTACCATATATAATATCTTACTCATGAACATCCTCTCTCATATCCCAGTATCCCGGATTCATCGTATACTTTAAAATCTGTTTCCTGCTGAGTTTCTCATAATGCCTGCCCATCCAGAAACCCGCATACTTTCCAACACACTGCATACCAAAATGAAAAATAAGCCATGGCTTTCTTATTGCAAAAAGATAAGCGATCGTACTCTTCACCAACTTCATACCCTCGGCTTCTGAACTCACCTGTTCAAAGATCTCCGGATGCTGTTTCTGTGAAACTGCGAGATCAAAATTCCTGTGAAACTGCTGCCTCATCGTATAATTGTGCGAATGTACTACCTTTGCTTCTGCTGCATACGCAACGCCATATCCGTGTTCGATGGCATTTGCTGCAAAAAACATATCCTCATTAAAAATAACCGGAGACTCAAATCCCCCCAGTTCTTCAAATAAATCCCTGCGATATGCCGCACAGACATCTGAACAGAAAAACGTTTTGATTCCAAGTGTCGGAATATCTGCCTTTGTCTTAACACGGCTTTGCTCCGGATAATTAAACTGCCTCGTGTACTGCTCGACAATATGGCAGTCATTTTTCGGAAGCTGTCTGGCGTAAGCCACTGCAACCAAACAATCTTTTACTGCACTTTTTTCAGTGCCTGTCACTTCCATTGCATTCTGCTGTACCCGCGCAGACACCTGATTTTCCTTTAAAAGCAATAACTCCACTAATTTTTCTACCAGAAACTCATCCGCCGGAACTGCATCCTGCGTCATAAAAACCATCACATCCGCATCCGAATGTTCTGCTCCAAACTGCCTTGTTCCACCATGGTCAAAATCTTTCTTCGCAATATGAAATACCTCATACTCACACGGAAGTTCTTTCAATACCTGTTCAATCGGATAAGCTGCTGCTGCCTGTTTCCAGAGTTTCTCTTCCGTATTTAAAATAATTACCCTATGAACGACAAAGGTCTGCCCCTGCAATTTGTGCAGGAGCAGACATAATGTTTCATCCGGTTTATAAGTTGGAATGATAATATCTACTGTCATTTATCTGTATCCACTTCCCTCATTCATACCTGTGTCATTGATAATCTTCTTACTGTTTGCAAGAACGGTATCCGATGGTGTGTATTCCTCATCACCGAACAGGAACTGGTGTAATTCGATTACGTTTGATTCCAATGTACAAGGTACAACCACACTTCCTTTGGATCCGAGAGTTGTTGATCCATGGTTAAACGGAAATCCTGATGTCTCGCCAAGTTTGTAATTAAATACCTGTGCTGCTAATGCAACTAAATCTGCATTCGAAAAACTTGTCTGAATATCCCCAAATACTGCATCGATCAGCTTATTAATCGTAACAAGATCAGATTTCTGAGCCTTTGCAACCATTGCCGCAAGAACCGTTCTCTGACGCTCTGCACGCTTATAATCATCGCCTTTGGTATAACGGATTCGTGCATATGCGCATGCCTGTACGCCGTCCAATGTCACGTTTGTTCCACCACCGGAAAGATACTTGGAATTATTCTTGGTAAGTTTATTGATTTCATCCATATATCCCTGCATAAGAACTGCTTCTTCATCTGTGACTTCATCCAGTGTAATACCACCGAGCAGATCCACACACTCAACAACGGCATTAAAATCTACCGTCACATAATCTGTTATGGACAGATCAAGGTTCTTATTCAACATATTAATGGCTGCCTCCGGACCACCTTTTGCATAAGCGGCATTACATTTCTTAAAGCTTCCATCTCCTGTATCCAGATAAGAATCACGGAATACCGAACATAACTTTACTTCTTTAGTATCATTATTGATATTGGCGATCATAATGACATCGCTGCGTCCTTTTGACAAATTACCATTAGAGCGGTTGTCCAGACCAAATAAGGCAATGGTAGTATAACTCTTCATAATCTCCTTGGATTCTTCTGAAATACCTTCGTTCACCTCGATGTTTTCAAGTGGAACTTCCTGACGTTCGATTTTCCCCAATTTACTGATTAAAAACAATGCAATAGCTAAAATTAAAACAACTAATATCTCAACGATCAATAATATGATCTTTCTTTGTCTTTTTTTCCTTCTTATTGCTTCTTTCTGTTTCTTTGTTAAAGCTTTATGATTTTTCTGTCGATTGTGATTTGGTTCACTACTCATTAATTATTTTCTCCTAATACGCATTTTTATTGATAAATCCTTTGAAAACTGTAAGAAATAAAATTTTAATATCCAACCCTAAAGTCCAGTTTTCAATATAATATAAATCATGTTCAATCCTCTTTCGAATGGAAGTATCTCCTCGATATCCATTCACCTGTGCCCAGCCGGTCATTCCCGGACGCACCTGATGTTTGATCATATATCTTGGAATTTCTTCCCGGAACTTCTCCACATACTGCGGCCGCTCCGGTCTTGGTCCTACAAGACTCATATCTCCTTTTAACACATTAAAAAGCTGAGGGAACTCATCCAGGCTTGTTTTACGCAAAAAACCTCCTACTTTTGTTACACGCGGATCATTTTTCTGCGTCCAGCCTTTTTTCTCCTCTTCCTCTGTCTGCACATACATTGTTCGGAACTTATACATCATAAATTTTTCATTATGAAGTCCTACCCTTTCCTGTTTAAATATCAGTGGACCGGAAGATGTTATTTTTACGAGAATCGCAGAAAGCAACATGACTGGTGAAAAAATCACAATACATATTATGGATCCTGCGATATCCATCAGTCTTTTTACCATTGCATTAAACGTATTCGACAACGGAACATATCGTATATTGATAACAGGCAGACCTAACAAATCTTCCGTATATGGTCTCGTCGGTATAATATTGCCATAATCCGGAATAAACTTGGTATGCACTCCTGACTTTTCACACTGTGATACTATTTTCTCTAATTTGTAGTATTCTTCCAACCCAAGCGTGATTGCAATCTCGTCCAATTTATTTTCCGGCAAAATAAAAGTCAGATTCTCAATACTTCCTATTACTTTCACACCTTTATAAACTGTTCCGCGTGCAATATTATCATCCAGAATTCCACGTATATGATAACCCCATTGAGGATTCTGCTTGATCCTGTCTATATACTGTTCTGCTGCCTTAGAATATCCCACAAGCAGGATATGTTTCTGATTATATCCCCTTCTTCTTATGCTACGTAAAAAACCGCGGACTACAAGTCTTTCTACTTCTTCAAGTACAATGTTGAATATATAAAAATATGCAAACATGGAACGCGAGAAGTTCTTTGCCTCTTCTGTATAAGACAATACAAGGAAAAATCCTGCAAACACAATTAAAATTCCAACTGTATTTGCCATAATAATATTGGATAATTCAAGCCGCCTGCCCTGTACTCTCTTCGGCGTATATAAATTAAACGCATAATATATCAGCAAATAAAGTGGAACAATAAAAATCAGAGCTTTCATATAGAATTCAAATGAAAGAACTCCAACATGATCGTTTGTAAAAATCCCTGAAAGTTTTAACCACCAGGCAAGTGCATAAGAAACAATGACAACCAATCCATCCAAAACAACATGCAATCTATTAAAATGCTGCTGATTATCTTTTATCATAATGCCATCCTTTTCTTAGCTATCATAATTTCAATGATACAATAATTTACCCGAAATCACAACTCTATTTTCTTAAAACGAGCGCTCCAAAATCTTAATTATTTCTTTATTTTCATAGACATCTCCTGTTTCAAACCGGGATAATGTCCTTTTACCTATATTATGCGCACTAAATTGCACCACAATTCCAATTGTATTTTAAAATAGTTAGAAAGATTTTTCATACGAAATTTCACTTTCCAACATTTTTTGCAATCGTAAATCCCCTCTAAAATCCCCTTGCAGTAGTCTTCTCCAAATCCCTTTCCGACAAAAAAAAGAGTTTTGATGAACATACCTATAAAAATAAATGGAACATTTAAAGCCAACTGTAAAACAGGCATATTTTTATAAATCACAAAAATAGTATTTCTTGCTGCTAAAAATACCTTTTTCTTATTGTATCGTGTACCCGTTGTCGCACTTCCGACATGGTAAACCTTCGCCTCCGGAATATACCAATTTTCAAATCCTGCAATTCTTGCCCGATAACCTAAATCCACATCCTCCAGATAAGCAAAATGCTTTTCATCCAATCCTCCGATCTTTCGCATTATATCCATGCGATATATTGCTGCTCCGGCACAGCATGAAAACACTCGCTTTGACGTTTCATAATCTTTACATGGTCTGCCTTTTCCTCTGGCAACGGCCCATCCCATGGCAGTATATAAATCCCCTGCATTATCCAATATTTCATGATTTTTATAATCTATCATCTGGGCTCCACATGAAAAAATATGGTCTGACTTTTTTATCCCCCTTAACAACCACTCCACAAAATACTTATCTGTCTCTGTATCGTTATTAAGCAGAATAACATATGGCGTTCCTGTCTTTTGCACTGCCAGATTTACAGCGCCGCAAAAGCCCAGATTTTCATTCAAAGCAATCCATTCCACATCTAAAACATCGGACTTAATATCTGTACTTCCATCCGTGGAACCATTATCAACCACTAATACCTTAAAGTCTTTATACGATTGATGTTCTAATGTCCTGAAACAATTTTCCAGTAAGCTTTTTCCATTATAATTTGGGATTATGATTGTCACTTCCTGCATGATTATTTTCTAATTCCTTTTTATTTTTCCTTTGTTATGTATGTACATCCATGCCGCAGAATATTCCTGACGTTCTTTTTCAGACCAGGATACATATGTGGCAAAGTCTACTTTTGCCAAAGTCATATCCTGCACACCACACTTATAGCATTCTACATTTTTACGCCGCGAAACCATGCGCATCCAGCCACAGTCCGGACATATATATACCCTCATCATAAGCACTTGTCCTCTTTTTCAACTTTAGAATAATTCCATTATATCACAACAAAAAAGAGCTTCCTACTTATTTTGTACGACAAATCCTGACACCATTTGCACATACATATTTTATTATACATATTTTTCATGATTTAAAAATCATTTTTACTTCTGGTTCATACATAATTCTGTATCCCATTTCTTTTGCTTTTTGGCAAACTATATACGAAAATTCCGGAGTTCTGATTTGTTGTTCATAATCCTCAATCTGTTCCAACACTTCTTTTTTTACTAACATACATTTTTCAGAAACCCTGTCACAATCCATTTGTATATTAGCTCTATGCATATAACCTCCATATCCTTCTCGTAAGCCAGAAAATACATTTTCACCACATGCAGCACCTGTCCAATCACCTTTTTCAAAAAATGCAGCCTCATAAATGCGATGATGTCTGTCGTAAATCTTTCCTCCTACAACTCCAATTTTTTTGCGGCTGCAATCTGCATATAAAATCTGCTTCCAGTCTGCATTTAATGGTTTCAAAGATTGATCTGCAAACAAAACGTAATCTTCTGTCTTATTTTCGGTGTTTATCCCATATTCTATTCTGTAAAAGCCAAAATAAGGGGTGACAACCACCTTGCCATTTTCTCCCATCCGCTGTAAATGCGATTCTATCGCACATTTTCCAGCATCAATTGCATAATCCTTGCTTCCAGCACCTGCTGCTGTAGATCGCTCATGTACTCTCCAGTGATATAAAACCTTTGGAATATGAATCACATTATCTGCAAGTTCTGTACATCTTAGGATAAAATCATAGTCCTGAGCCCCATCATACTCTTTGTTTATCCCGCCCACCTGGTCCAGCAGTTCTCTGCTGACCATCAAAAAATGTGTTATATAATTATTTGAATTCAAAAGATCCTGATTAAAATCCGGTTTGAAATGAGGTTCGAAAAAAGCCGTTCTATTCTCATTGACCTTATCCTCATCCGAATAAAACATATTTGCCTCTTTCCCTGTTTTCTTCGCACATTTTGCTGCCAATGCCATCTCATATAATGCATCTGGTGTAATTATATCATCATGGTCTAAAAAGGCAATGTAATCTCCCTCCGCCATTGCTAACGCCTGATTCGTATTTTCTGCTATTCCATAATTTTGAGATAACTTTTTATAGCAAATACGTGATTTTTTTCCTGTTAATTTTTCATCCATTTTCTGGTATTCTTTTACAATATTTTCAATTTGATTTTCCTCTCCATCCTGCGTTGCATCTGCAAAACATAATTGCCAGTTTTCATAGGAAGATTCTAAAACTGACTCGATTAATTCTCTCAAAAAAATCACAGGTGTATGGTACAGAGGTGTCACAATACTGATCTTTTCTTTCTTATTCCAATGACTAACCTCCATCCTCTGTTTCTCTAACTGTTCCAGAGAAGCTTTCGTTTCCAAATAAAAACTCTGATACTCAGAATCCTTTTCTCTCTTTTTTTCTATAATTCTAATTATCAAAGTGCGCAGCCCAAATCTTCTGATATAACGGATTCCATAAACTATTGCAGATGTCTTTATTTTCATAATCTGTATTCCTCACATTTTCTATAAGCGTCAGAACTTTCCCTTACTAATTCATTATAACAAAAAAATCCAAGGAAAACACTATTTATCCTGTGCTTTCCCTGGACTAATTGTATCTGAGAAATTTCTTATTCTACTACAAGATCTCCCCATGCATCATCCGGAACTAATGCAATGTATGTTTTACCAATATTAATCTTAATTTCATTGCCGGATGCATCATAATATTTTGTGTTATCTGTCAATCCGCCTTTTGACCATGTAATCTCTTCTGCTTTACCATTTGTAATATAATAACCTGTTCCCTTATTATTCTCGATTTTATAGTACATGTAACCGTTTGGATCATATACACCGTCACCCCAGCTGTGTAATTCAAATGGTGTACACTGTAAAATCACATTTTTAAAACTCAATTGAGCATTGCCATTCTGTGGATCCACATGCTCTTTCTTGTACTCAAAGTACTTATACACTTTCTCCGACTCGTCATATGTCAAATAAGAGCCATTATGAGGAAATGGAATATCTACTGTAACTGCAGATGTTCCATCCGCAATATCAGTGTCTTCTTTGGCGAATTTAAAGTGATTTTCTGTATAATATTTATTATACTCTTTGCTTGCACCTGTGCTTGCAAATTTTTTGTCCAGATCACCTGAAACAATGTACTCTGTATATTCTCTGGATTTTCCATTATTGACACGGGAAAATCCGCCATTAAAATCATCCACACTTGGAAGTGCAATATATTCGTCAATATAGAATGGTCCACCATCATGACATAATACAGCATTCCATTCTGCTGCCAGAATGCAGTTTGTTACCCTTGCGCTGCGAATACTTCCAAACTGCTCTAATGTCTCCCAATCTTTCACTAAAGCCATGAATCTTGTAATACGGCCATTCTCAGTACTGTTCATCATCTCATAAACAACATCTGCCTGTGTCAGACCATAGTGCGGTAATGCAATTGATTCATTATCTACCATAACAGCAATCGGTCTTTGATTTGCAAGTGACTCATCAATTAATTCTCCTGTCAGCTCATTACGGACTTTACCATCCGGAAGATCTTCTTCCTCCTCATTGTCTACAACATCCCCAACGACTGCCTCTTCGCTGGATTCTTCATAAATCGGTTCTGTGATATTAGCATCTGCCTCTTTCTTACCACATCCTACCGAAGTTACTGCAAGCGTCAGCATCATTCCTAGTAAAAGTGCTCTTTTCTTCAATTGTAAATACCTCTCATATCTTAATATTTTTCATAACTACCCTATATATAGTTAATCTGATAATATTGTAGCACATGATTTATGAATGGAAAAGCTACTTAAGAATATATTAAAAATTATCTTTTTTTAAACGGACAAATTTGTTCGCATTTATAGCATCTTATGCATTTACCAGAATTTACCAGTGGATATAAAAACCCCTTTTCATCCGGGCACATCGAAATTGCACACACCGGACATATCGTGGCACATGCACTACAGCCACAGCAGGTATCCTTTTTTGTGCATAAATCCGGCAGCCTTTTTTCTTCCATATATTACCTCCACCTTCTGAGCCGATTCCAAAATTCTTTCGGTATCATATCCTTTATTTTTCTTTTCAAACTTCTTTTGACAACTGACAAAAACGGTTCTTTATAATGATTTTTTACAAATTTTCCAAATGAAACCTCGTTATATTCTTTCCATACATTTTCTGTATTATCTGGTTTTTTAAATGGTCCTTTAAGTGGTTCCTGCATATACTTTTCTAAAGCGCACTCCTTAAAATCACACCCCTGCAGGGAATCCAAAAACCATTTTTCTCCTTTTTGTGTATTAATAAGAACAAGTGAAACTCCCCTATTATCATCAAATTCCGGGTTAGCAGTCTCTACTCCCCATGCATCAGCTATTGAAATATCAGATATACGCTGCAGATTCTTATATGGGCATACATAGCATGCCTCACGTAAAAAAGTGTGTTCATAAAACATCTTCATATAAACCTGACTGTCATGCTCTTTTCCATTAATTGTAACTGTTTCCCAATGATCAGACCATCCGAAGCGTTCCTTATTACGAAAATCTATTTTTTCTATTTTCCCATGATATTTTCGTTCCACATACGCCTTATAATCATTCCAAACTCTTGGACTCGGAACACCATGACACACGATATCCATACAAATGAGATGTTCCTCACAACCTTTTGGACACAAAGCCTTTATCCCATCCACCTGACATGGAGTTCCTGTAAACAGAACCAACCTGCCGGCTTTCAAATCTTCACAGGCAAGCCGATATGCATTGTGCATGTCACTCTGCACATACTTTGATCCTCTAAGTTCATCTCTCTCTGTCGCATTTACAGCACGTTTGTGTACAACATTAAAATTTTTGTCCATTCCTGCGCCGTAAATCACCCCCCCCTGTGCTAACACCTGGTCAGATATTGCTGCAAAAATGCCACCGGACCTGGATAGCATACGACTATTCAGGTCCTTCTGTTTTACGATATATGATTTCAATTCAATCTCTCCATGAATCTTTCTTTATTCTCAATCGCAGTCGTAGTCGGTCTGCCAAGGTCTGCACGGGAACCAAGTGCACATTTCACCTCGATAAACCGGAGACTCTTTGCTTCTTTCGCTGCTTTTAATTCCTTATCTAAATCAGCGAAATTATCAACACATACAGCATAAGGATATCCACAGCCTTCTGCAATTGTGACAAGATCTATGTTTCCTGCAACAGTCGGCATTCCGCCTACAGTCTCATGTGCTGTATTATTCAACACAATGTGTACCATATTATCCGGTTTTCTGCTTGCCAATACTGCCATAGAACCCATATGCATCAGACATGCACCATCTCCGTCTACGCACCATATTTTTTCATTCTTTTTGCTCATAGCGATACCAAGTGCAATCGAGCTGCTATGTCCCATAGAACCGACCGTAAGAAAATCACATTCATGTCCCTGTCCATTTCTTTCACGGATTTCAAACAATTCCCTGCTTGCTTTTCCTGTTGTACTGACAATCGGGTCATTTTCAGTTACTGCAACGATATGTTCAAGAACTTCCTCTCGTTTCATTTGATATTCGTTGGAATAAACGACTTTATTACCATATTCCAAAGCACCTTTTCTCACTACAAAAGCAACGCTCTTTCCATTTGTAAGAACATTACGGAATTCCTTCATCTTTGCATATAATTCGGCTTCCGTTGTCTCTTTTCCTATTACAAAAGTTGCAATATCCATATCTTCCAAAAGTTTCAGGGTTACTTCACCCTGATAGATATGCTGTGGCTCATCATGAATACCAGGCTCTCCCCGCCAGCCAACCACAAAAATACAAGGGATTGCATAAACCTTATCATTCAATAAAGATGCAACCGGATTAATGATATTTCCAATACCGCTGTTCTGCATATATACAACAGGTACATTTCCCGTTGCAAGATAATGTCCAGCTGCAAGTGCAGTACAATTTCCTTCGTTGGCTGCTATCACATGATGTTCAGAAATTCCGTACTTATCGATCAGAAAATTGCATAATGCCTGTAATTGTGAATCCGGAACTCCCGTATAAAAATCAGAATCTAATATATCAAATAATGTTTCTACTCTCATCTCTTTTATCCTCATCAAAAGTTATTATACCACTACATCAATATTCGTAATCCATTTTTAAATTACAATTCATCTATCAATGTAATAATATCTTTAAATGGCATAAGTTTTGAATCCACTTCCAGAGCCCTATGATTTTTCAAAATTTCTTTTGCTGTATTTTCCATTGCCGGAAATGCACTTCTGGTTAACTGATTTGCATAAATAACAATATTTACACCATGAGCCGCCAGTTCTGCCTCCGTAATATAATTATAAGATGTTGGAACAACAACAATCGGTATATCAGAATATTTTGCCCGAAACTTGTCACAAAATTCGATTATCTCATCAGCTGTTTTCTTTCTGCTGTGGATCATAATGCCATCAGCACCTGCTTCCACATATGCAAAAGCTCTGGTTAACGCATCCTCCATGCCACGCTCTAAAATCAAGCTTTCAATTCTGGCTATGATCATAAATTCTTCTGTACGAAGAACATTTTTACCAGCTCTGATTTTTGCGCAGAAATTTTCGATAGAATCCTGTGTCTGTTCTACTTCCGTGCCAAACAGAGAATTCTTTTTCAAGCCTGTTTTGTCTTCAATAATAACTGCTGAAACACCCATACGTTCTAATGTCCGGACATTATAAACAAAATGTTCGATCAATCCACCTGTATCTCCATCCAAAATGATTGGTTTCGTGGTAACATCTAAAACATCATCGATCGTTCTCAGACGTGAAGACATATCAACAAGCTCAATGTCTGGTTTGCCCTTTGCAGTAGAATCACAAAGGCTGGAAATCCACATTGCATCAAACTGGTCCAATCCTCCGTCATGTTCCACTACCGTCTTTTCTGCAATAAGACCTGTTAATCCGGAGTGAACTTCTATCGTTTTAACAATTGGTACTGTTTTTATCAACTGTCTTAATCTTTTCCTGCGATATTCCGGCATTGCCAGTTTTTCCTTAAACTGATCATCGATTTTCTTTACTTTTTCATTATATGTATATGGAACCTCTATTAACTCTCCACCATATTCTTTCAACAAAGCAATTACATTTTCACGAATCGTCTTTTCCGGTCCATCGCACCAATTATCACCATGAATGACATAATCCGGTTTTAATTCTTTGATGACATTATCATACATAATCCTATCCTGTACAATCACTTCATCAATTTCCGGAATATTTCTCACCATTGCCATACGTTCTTCAAAACTTACTGTCGGAAAACGGTTATAACGGACCATCTCTGCATCACATAATACACCTGCTACGACTTTCCCGTATTCTTTTGCTTTTTTAACTACATTCATATGTCCTTCATGGATCACGTCTGTAGCAAAACACATATATACTGTTTTCATATTGTATCCTTTCACTATCTGTATTGTACCGGCACTTGAATATTATTTTCTATAAGTGCTTCCCTCAACACTTTAAAAAACTCTTCAATGTCTTCCACATCGATGGCTCCTAACGCACACAATCGAAATGTATCAGTAGTCGTCACTTTTCCCGGATAAATCGTAAATCCACGCTCATAGCAATAGTCATGAACTTTTTGGAAGCTCCAATTCGGATCATCAGGATATACTGCCGACGCAACCAGACCAATTTGAATTTCAGGACGTATCAGTTCTTTAAATCCAAGCTCTTTCAGTCCCTCATGAATGGCTTTCATCACTCTGGAATGACGTGCCCACTTTGCCTCTTCTCCCTCAGCAAAATACTCTTTTAATGCCTGTCGGGTAGCATATACCGTCTGTACCGGTGGTGTAAAATGCATCTGACCCGTTTTTTCAAAATATTCATACTGTAGATATAAATTACAATAATAGGAACGTTTTGGATAATCCTTGGATTTCTTTATGATTTCTTCGTTACCAACTACAAAAGATAATCCTGTCATAGACATCAATCCCTTTTGTGCAGATGCCATACAAAAATCGATATTGTCCTTTTCAATATCGATTGGAACCATTGCATATGTCGAAGTCGTATCAACAATAAAAATCGCATCGTGTGCATGCGCAATTGCTCCTATCTCACGAATCGGATTTCCCACACCCGTACCGGTTTCATTATGTGTTGTATATACCACAGCAATATCCGGATTTTCCTTCATCGTTTTTTCAACCACTTTAAGATCCGGTTGTTCATCGATTGGAAACTGCAGATTGATATGATCTAATCCGTAATATTCGCAGATTTCAACTGCTCTGCTGCTATATGCGCCATTATTTACAACAAGAATCTTCTTTCCTTCTGGAAGAAGTGAATTTACACATACATCCAGATTCAATGTGCCGGAACCACAAAACAGAACCGAAGTATACTTCTGAGGATCTCCGTGTACGATCTTCACAAGGTCTTTCCTCATCTGTCTCATCATTTCAGCAAATTCATCTTCCCTTGGGCAGATATCAGGCACAACCTGTGCCATTTTTACCGTGTCCGTCGTTGTTGACGGTCCCGGATTCAATAAAATATTCCTCTTGATATTCATTTGTATTCCTCTCTCTGAATGATACGATTCCTATTTGTCTTCGTTAAATTCCTCAGCCGCTGCTGCTGCTGCATTTCTTTCCTGCTCTGTTGACTCATGCTTCTTAACAGATGTTTTGTCCTTAGAGAAAAGCTTTTTGATTTTTCTCCAGTATACACCAACTGCAACACCACCCGCAATAAAAACACCTGCAATAATCTGAACTACATAAGTTAAGGTTGCCGGATCAACATATGCCCATGCATGCGTTGGCATTGCCAAAATAAGAAAGAAAGTAAAATAAGTCACCCAAAAAATTCTTCCGTTCTTTGTAATCTGTTTCATTAAATTTTTCATCAATCTTTTCTCCTTTATTCTTCTGAATGAATTTGTTTTAAACGTAATTTTATATAATTGGCTCCAACTTTTGCGCTGGTTCCTAAATGATATACATATTGTTTCACAAAAGCATCAATCTTATCGTGGTATAAATCTCTCTGCTCGATCAATCTCGTTGCCTCATCTGCTACACGGTCTAACTGATCCAGATTCAGGCTGCATCCGATGCTGTCTCTCATGAAAATATTAATTGGCACAACCCCAATTTTCTCATATTCTGGATTCATGATCTTCATCGGCGTATTAATATACAATACCGGTCTCAATGTTGTAAACGCATATTCATATGCAATACCACTCCAGTCTGTAATGATCAGATCTGCATTAAATACTGTATCGTTCGAAGAAAAATCTGTCTGAATTTCAATATTCTTATCTTCTGCAAACTTATCTTTTAATAATTGCATCTTCTCTGGCATATGTCTTACATGCTGTGGATGCGGACGCACGATCACCTTATATCCTGTAGCCCGCAATTTCTGTAAAATATCCTCGAGACAGGAATCCACAATATTATCTTCCTGCCATGACGGAGCGATCAGGATAGTTTTCTGTTCATTGATCACTTTTTCTTTTGACTCATAATCTTTTCGCATATCATCGAGCAGGCAGTAACCCCAGTTTAACAATACTTTATGCGGAAGATCATAGGTTTCTTCCATCTTCTCTACCTCATCTTTATGATGTGGACCTACGCAGAAAATAGTGTCAAAATGATCGATACTTCCCTTTCGATACGTCATATTCATACTGTCAATACTATGTGGCACATGAATATACTCCATGTCCTTTCTTACATAGCTTCTCTTGATATGATAAGTTTCAAGATCAGGCATTGTCATAACAACAATATCACAGTCCAGTTTCATCATCAGAGTGATCAGTTTGATCTCTCCGATATAATATGCTTTAAACCTCTCATGCCTGATCTGGAAAACCTGATCTTCCGGATCACTTGTAACATAATGGATCACAATATCCGAGTTTTCCAATAACTCTTCGATCATTCCACGATAATATTTATAAAATCCTGAGGATTCAGAATAAAACATTAACTGTTTATTTTCATTGTCTTTGGCAAAAAACCTCTTATAGTCCTCTTTTTCCTTAGCCTTATAAGGAGCCATCTTTTTCTTATAGGCATCCTCTACCGCTTTCTGTTCTGCCAGCAGACGTTTACTTTCCTCCAACGCCTCGTAATCAATATATTTTTTCGGGTTGTAAACTGCATTTAAAATGTAAATCAACGCTGTGGAGAACAAGTTACTGAAAATCCAATACAAACCAACTCCACCCGGAACCAGGAATGTAAAATATGTTGAGAATGCAACTGTAAAAATTGTTACTCCCCATTGTCCCAAAGCACCCTGCTCTTTCTGCAACACGTTCGCCTGATTCTGGCATGCACAAAGTAAAACAGTAGAAAGACAGCTGAACAGTGGAATAAGAAGGATCCATGCCAATACAGTAATGTGTGGCACTACAGACAGATCCAGACCAAGAAAATGTGTGTTAATCGTAGCTGCCTGTGCTGCGATCGCCTCAATATCAATGCCTGTCCCTGTCAATGCACTCTGGAAAAAGCTTAAGTTATCCGGATTCTGCAATGCTGCCATTGCCTGAAGCTGTGCGCCGCTCCCCAATTGATCTACACCCATCAGAGAACAGGTAGCTGCCACGATCTGATCACAGACAGATGTCTTGATATGCATCAAATGCTGCATTGGATTATAAATGACATTAATCAGACCAAGAACCAATGGAATCTGTAATAACATTGGCACCATACCAAGCATTGGACTATAATGTGCCTTTTTGAATAACTCCATCTGTTCATCCGCAATGCGATCTTTATCGCCTGCATGCTTATATTTAATCTCATTTATCTGTGGCTGGATCTGTATCATTCGAATACTGTTTTTCTGTACCATAATAGATACCGGCAGCATGACGATTTTGCTGACCAATGTAAACAGAATGATTGATAAACCATAGTTTTTCACCAACTGATAGCATCCCCACATGACGTATCCAAGTGGAATACCAAACACCGTGTTAATAAAACTCATCATTTCCTCCTAAAGTGACCGCATCTCAAAATATTAAGACACCTATTTTATTCTTACATACCAAAATAGAATTTTATCAAATAAAAGGAAACTTGTAAACCTGTAAACAATGATTTCATCTTAAGATTTGCTTAAAATCTTACTGGAATCTATTCCGATAGTTTTAAATAAATTCTGTATTTCAACTCCACATCCCGTATCTGCGGAATGATATTATCATACACCTCTTCTTCCTTGAATTTTCTTATCAGATCATCGCTATGTTCATACGCCACACGATCACTGTCAATTGTACTCTCATAATACCGGATCCTGTCTGCCAGTTTATCCATTGTCACAACCTCATGCCCTGATTCTATATCCAAATGGATCTGCTCATCTGTAAGTCCAATAATATTGACAATTGCAATCGCCGGCACATCCCGTCTGATAGCTTCTCCCGCCAACATCTGTATATACTCACAATAACTCTGGTTTCTCTTATCTGGATTGTCCACTTTGTGCTTATGCGTTTCCTGTTTATCTGTGTTTTCTGCATAATACCAGTTTTTTGCGTCTGAGCTTCCGTATAATTCGACATGCTCCGGAAACTTCACTGTCTTGATCACATAGATTGCCTGATCACCAATCACGATATGATCCACATGCATTACTTCATACATCCCTGCATCATGATTAAACGTCTCTGTCTCATAATAACCATTATTTATTGTACAAAACTTCGGAAAGTTTTTGATCAGATACTGTTTTGCCTGCTGTATTGCCGCTTCATGCTCCTGCTCTCTCTCCATTTCTTCTCTGGAGATATGAATGTCTACATTCTCCCAATCAATTTCGCTGCGACGTAATCCTGGTCTTACCATAACTCACATTTTCCTTTCATTTCTTTCAATCTCTTTTAACAGTTTCCCTAATCCCCAAAGCAACCTGTTAAATTAATTAATTTTATTCCCATTCACGCAAAAAGACCATTCGATATCACGTAAATTTAAATTTACGTCACATCGAATGGTCTCTTTGCCTTCTGGAATTTACCATAATCTCAAAATTAACTGGAGGTACAAAACCATGAAAAAGAAAATTTTTGCTATCACATTATGTGCACTTATTGCAGCCACTTCTATTGTTGGAAGCACAGGAGTTGTGGATAACTCGAATGTAGTTGCCTACATTCTTGGACCTATGGTAGGCGGATATTAAATTTCTATTTGATATTCATTTCTACACCAAGTAGTTATATATTCAACAGTATCCATTCTTTTCATTGTTTCAAAAATAGTAACTGCTTGGTGTAAATATTTTTTTGCATTATCAATTTGTCCTAATTCAACAGATGCTATTCCTTGATTTAGTATAAGCCTTGGAAAAGCTACCAGATTTCCATATTTAACGCAAAAATCCACTCCTTGATTTGCTATATCTAATGCTTCCTTATGGCAATGTTCACTGCCAAACCAGCAACTAAGATTATATAAAATCATAGGATACTTTGCAGTTTTCATTCTTCCGTCTACAACTCTATTTTCCATATATTCTTTAAGCCACATATCTAATTGTATTGCTGTTAATAAACTAGTATTTTCTGCATGTCTTACAGCAATACTATTAATAATTGTAATTTCATCAAACGTTAATAAATGGTTTCTTAATGGATTTTTCCCATCAAAATCCGGCAATGTAATTTGTATAGCCTTCATAAGATACTCCATAGCCTTACCATTATTGCCATATTTTTGTGTTGCGAGTTCCCCTTTTGCCCAAAACAAACTCTGTCTTTCCAATTCTGATGTATTCTTCGTCAGCCTGTCCACTATGTCAATCTGCTCTTCAATTCTTTGCAAATCCCCATCTGTTACATTTCTAATCAATGTCTGTATTTCTAAATACAACTCCATCTCTTCTTTGCTCACAAAAGAATTAAACAAATTATTCTCCGTACCCAATCGTTCAAACAGTTTCTCCAAAATAAGTCGTCCCGGTTTTTGTGCTCCATTTTCAATTCTCGACAAAGACGCAGGTGTACAGATTCCGTAGCTGACCTCTTCCTGTGTATACCCTTTTCTCAATCTGGTTTCTCTCAAAAAATCACCAACAACATATACTGCCATATTGTATTTCACCCGTTTCTCTTTTTTGTATTGGATACTTATAATATAGCGAGTTTTCAGTTAAACTTCAACTTTTTATTAATAATTCTTTCAATTTAACAATTTTAAGTATATTTTTTCTCAAAACATAAGACTTTATACATTATATTCTTTAATTCTAAGAATTGTAAATACGAGCTTTTTAAAACAATAATCACGATATTTTCAATCAGCATTTTACATATATTATGATTCTTTCTCATACTTTTCAATCAAACATTGATGTTCTTTGTAATTTTTATCATAACTGATTCCTACAAGCAGAATATCCCCCGTATAATTTTCAATGGCTGTTGGATACTTTTTATTCTTAATCTGCTGTATGGCAGTCTGTGCATTCTGATTCCATTTCAGTTCCACAATTAACGCAGGATAATCCGCTTTATATTCAGGTTTTGGTATATAAACAAAGTCAGCGAATCCACGGCCTGTCGGCAATTCCCGAATTGGTTTGAAATAATATTGCATTGCACTAAGATATGCTATTGTCAATACACTACTTAACGAATTTTCATTATGATACTGAATAACAGAAATATACTCATTATGAATTTTCTCTATCTGAGTTCCAACCATCACACCATCCATATCTAACGTCGCATCCAGAAGTCTTTCTGACTCCTGCTGAAACATCAACATTTCATTCCAAGACCGGCTTTCAACTGCCACTGTAAGTTCCTGCCGAATCTCTTCATTCGGAATAAACGCTGTTTTTGTATACTGATCATAACCAAGATATCCCAGATGAATCATATAAGTAAGCACATCATCCTTGCTGTGAATATTTACAGTATCATTTTTGAAAGTTGCAGTATCAACCTTCACATTTGCACCAGAAAGCATTTCAATAATAGCTGTTTTCAAACCATCATAATTCATATTAATCAAAGGAGTAACTGCTTCATAAGATGCCGTTTCGGACCAATAACTTTTAAATTCTCCTTTTAGCATCACACCTACAACCGCTCTCGGATTATAAATCTGATAATCCTTCAAAAGATAACCATCATACCAGCGTTTGACTTTGTCAAAATCCTGATGATATTCCTTCGAAAGTTTCTCTACTTCATCCTCCGTAAAACCAATATAAGGAGCCAGATTGCTCGCACTCAACATTGTAAACTCATCAAAATTATTCAATGCAGACTGTGTTTTTTCTTTTTTTACAGGAAGAATACCTGTAAGATAAGCAAGCTGAATGTATTTAGTTGGTTCAGTTCCTTTAAACATTCCCCTCAGGAAATTGATATACGCCTCCTGAACCTTTCCATTTGTTGCCGCGTCTCGAATCAGAACATCCCATTCATCAATAATGATAATAAACTTTTGTCCGGTTTTTTCTCTTACAATGGAAAGTGCATCCGGTAAACGTGATACTTCCCATGTAAAAATATCTGGATATATTTCCCGTAATTCGCTCAAAACTGAATCTGTAATAAGCGTTACAACATTATCAACGTCCTCACAATTCGCCAAGAACCACTGGATATCAATATGAATCACATCATACTTATTGAGATGCTCCCTGAAATCTGCTTCCTTACTAATTTGCAATCCAGAAAACATCTTCTCAGAATCCGCACCCTTACTGTAGTATGCTGCCAACATATTCGCTGCATACGACTTTCCGAATCTGCGTGGTCTGCTATTACAAATATAAGCATCTGTCGTATCAAGAACACTGTTCGTGTACTCAATCAAACCAGTCTTATCCACATATATCTTAGAATTCAACGCAACCTGAAATGCACTATTATCCGGGTTTACGAATCTACCCATGTCTTCCTGTCTCCTTTCTGTTTCTTCTAAATAAAGAATAACAGTAATTTTGCTAACTGTAAATGTAAAAGTGGTCGTATAATAATTATTATACGACCACTTTCAACAATGCTATGCAGGAGCAAACATTTTCTTTAAACTTTTTATCTTAATGATACATAATAGTTGTTAACTCACTTTTTCATCTGCTTTACATAAAATACAACACCTATGGTTGCCATTGTTTTTAAGAAAACCATCCCAATGCTTCTCTTCCTAAAATTGGTCCGGACAAGGATATGATAATGCAGCGCTTGACACCGCTACTCCAACCAAAATCTTTCCCGGTGTACCAAGCAGACATTCGGCAGCTGTCAGCAATAACCACGGTGTTGATACAGACTCCACAATCAGATCCGACCAATTTTCCAATGTTGCTGCAGTAATCGTATTATTTGCTGTATAGACAAAGCAGCCAAATATAATCGCAACAATCATAATGCCACTCACTTTTTTGTAAGAGAATTTAAACTCTTCTGCCGCCTGCGGTATGGTATCAAATCCTACATATGCCCAAGGTGCAATGACAAAAGTCGCCAGTACAGCTGATACCGCACCAACTGTTCCACTGTTAGCGAACTTGTCAATCGATGTATAATTTCCATTTGTCCATGCAGCAATGACATCAGACTTATGAAACCCCCACCATGGAGCCATATTTGCCAAAGATGTCTTACTGCTGACTAAGGCTGCTATCGTCAATGTCACAACAGAAATGCCTAGCAATGCTGCGAGAATCGTCTGTACAATCCCCGCCTTCTTCACGCCAAGAATATTCAATATTCCAAATAAAATCAATATTCCCATAGCAAGCAACATTTCTCCGAGCCAGACATCATAGCCGACCACCTGATAATGCAACCCCCATTTTAAAATAACTGCTGATTCATCCAAGCCATCGACAATTAGACCAATTCAGTCGAATTCATTGGAACATTTGTCAAATAAGCCACTACCAGAAACCATCCACAAACATATGCCGTATTTCTGTCAAAGCACATCTTGGTAAAAGTAAATCCGCCGCCTGCATTTGGATACTTTTGCACCAAGTGCCATTGCCCATTCATGTGTAGGACTTAACTGTCTCTGAAGTTGTCCCTGATTATCATTTTTTTATAATTGCTCACATTTGTCGCTTTTATCAACCTGTGACATAACGATTATCAATCGCCTTTAATTCGTTAAATGTATCAATCTCTGTAATATCCTCTGCAATACATTCACGAACATGCACCTGGTAATTTTCCTTTTTATAAACAAGCGGCACCTGCTCCCAATAGCGCTCTTTTCCACCCTGCGATAAATAAACCTCATTTAAGTCATTGGCAAGCTTGATTCCATCTGCTTCACTCCAGTAGGAAATTCCAACCATCTGATGACAGTCGGTACCACCTACTTTTTCTTCTGTGATCACACCATTATGATCGGTTGCAAAACACCAGTCATCCGTGGACTCCACCGGAATACTCAAGAAATTTGTTTCATATTCATACTTACGGATCAGTTTTTTATTACGGAGCAGTAAATCTGCTTCCAAAACATACGCATTCTGCAGAAGATATCTGACACATACAGCGGAGGAAATATTATTTGCTTCATTATAAATCGGATTCTCAACAAATCTGATGTTCGGATATTTATAAAGAAGCTGATCAAACTGTTCTCCCAGATATCCACGCACAATAACAATCTCAGGAATTCCAGCTTCTACCACTGCATCAAGAAGTGTATCAATAATACGCGTTCCATTGACTCTGACAAGCGGCTTAGGCGTATTCAAAGTGATCGGCACCATCCGGCTTCCAAAGCCTGCTGCAACAAATACTGCTCTCTTCACACGATAAGGTTCCAATGCATCCAGACCAGCCTGTGTGATCCGTCCATTTTCGCAATAGTTTTTTTCTGTTAATTCTTTGACTGTCTTATTCACGGCTTCAGCTGAAATTTTTAACCGCTCTGCCATATCTTTCTGAGATACAACCTCTTTTGTCTCTGTCAGAAGTACCAACGTATCAAATTCTCTTTTTGTGATCATACTTTTTCTCCTAAATACATAAATCTTGTTGAAGTATAGTACTAGCATTCATTGTTGTCAATGTTACATATATAATCAGAACACTTTTCAGTAATTTATCTAATTCTCCAGCTTGCATAAATATCCATCTAGTGTATCATTTTTCTATAATTGAATTTTATTTCAATACATTTTCTTTTAAATACTCCGCAATATACTGTGATACTTTTCTGCCACCACTTTCATTCAGATGTGTCCCTGCATCCAGGCTGTCTTCCTCGAAATTCAATCCGATCACATCTGTCACCTTCATGCAATTGATCAATTCCACATCATTTTCATCTGCCCAATCCATTACTGTATTTGTCATCTCAACTGTCCTGTCGTAGCATGGAAATGGGGCCTTCACCAGAACCAGTTCTGCTCCCTTCTCTTTGCATAATTCATAAATTTTATCCAGATATTCAAAGTTTTTCTCATATACTTCTCTTCTCTGCTCCGAAAAAATAGTATCCCATGACGCATATCCGCACGGCTGCGCTCCTGCCCAATGTTTGAATCCTCGTCCCTCTTCTGTAAAATATGAATTCATAAAGCTCTCTTTCCACCCTTCAAAAGACGAATAATCCAATTCCTCCCATCTGTAATGATACTTGACTAAAGGAAACAAATAATCCAACTGCAAATCTTCCGGCACACAATCTCTTATTGCTTCCACTTTTATATCTGAATATCGTAGGTCATTTAATGAGGAATCTCTCACTCCCTCGCTCGTAAACCCAGTATCATCCTCATCATAAAACATTCCAAATATCTCTAACACAACCACATCAATATCACTGTTATCCAGCGCATCCTTGACATAATAATACGTGTAATTCATTGTCTGCTGCTGTCTGCCACGATTATACGTTTTCAAACCATACTCATCAAATATTTCCGGGTCAAAGGTGCAATAGCTCTGACTCGTTCCAAAAAACACTGCATCCCAATGTTCTTCCTTGTAAAAGTCCGGTATTCTTGGAAGCAATGCTATCGTAATTCCACAAATACTTCCAGCCAAAATTCCACAAAAAATAAGTACTTTCATCAAACTAATTAATTTTTTCATTTGTATCCCCACAAACTATTCTTTCACTTTAGTCCTAAATCAAACTATCATTCAAAATAATTTTCTTTTAAATATGCTGCAAGATGCTTTGATACCTTTCCAGCACCACTTTCATTCAGATGAGTTCCGCCATCCAGACTGTCTGTATAAAAATTCAGTTCAAGAACATCCTGTAATCTCATATAATTGATTAATTCTATATCATGTTCTTCCGCCCAGTCTGAAACAGTATTCGTTTCTTCAATCACTCTGTCATAACATGGCAATGGTGCTTTAACTAATATCAATTTTGCTCCTTTTTTCTGACACAGTTCATAGATTTTATCTAAATACTTGATATTCCCTGCATACACATCTCTTCGAATTTCTGAAAAAGCAATACTCCAATAATCATCCACACATACTTCCGATTCTGTCCAACGCTTATATCCCCGATCTGCTTCCTCATAATATGGCTTTAATGCACTGTTATAAAATCCATTCCAGGAAGCATAATCTAATTCCTCCCATCTGAAGTGATATTTATCCAATGGAAAAAAATAACTTATTTGCATTTCTTCTGGAACACACTCTCTGATTGCCTCTATCTTAGTTTCCGACATTCTCATATCATTCAGTGACGAATCTCTTACTCCTTCACTTATAAACCCCGTATCATCTTCCTCATAAAACATCCCAAAAACCTCTAGAACTACAACATCAATATCGCATACATCCAATGCATCTTTGATATAATAATAAGTATAATTCATCGTCTGCTGCTGTCTGCCACGATTATATGTTTTCAAATCATATTCATCAAAAATCAAAGGATCAAAAGAACAATATGACTGGCTTGTTCCAAAAAAAACAGCATCATAATGCTTTTCCCTGTAAAATGATGGTATTTTAGGTGTAAGTACATATGTTATCAAAAGTATTCCACCATTCAAAACCACCAGAAAAATAATGATTTTAATAAAATTATTAATAGTTTTCATTTTTCCTCTTCCAGACGCTTTGTTCCTTCTAATACTACTACAGCTTTAAAACTGAAAATAAATAAAATTAGTCGCAGAATATCCACTTCCCCAGATTCCAAACACTAAAATGCCAAGAATTCCAGTAATAACAACGATCCATCTTACAACGATATTAGAATTTAAAATCATGCTCCGAATCTTAATCCCACGATATTTACATATATCTGCTGTTAATAATATCAATAGTGAAACACCAAGAACTATAAAATTCGGTCTGCTCAGTCCCATATCATAAAGTGCCCCATTCGCCAACAATGCCGGATTATTCATATTAAAAATACTTTGGATCACCGCAAATGCATGCTGCACTGTATCCGCGCGAAAGAAAATCCATGTAAAATCTACCAATACAAAGGTTACCACTATATAAATGATCATCAACGGAAAGAAATTCTTTTTTAGATGTAATTTTTCCCTGATTTTATTTCTGAAAGGTGTAAAAACTGCCCCTATCACCTGATAAATTCCATTCAACCCACCCCAGATAACATAAGACCAATTTGCTCCATGCCAAAGTCCACTTACCAGAAATACAATCATAATATTAATATATTTTCTAACTTTTCCTTTCCGATTTCCACCCAACGGAATATAAAGATAGTCCTTAAACCAGGAAGAAAGTGAAATATGCCATCTTCTCCAAAACTCTGCGACAGACTGTGATAAATATGGGCAATTAAAATTATCCATTAACTGGAATCCCATTACCTCTGCTGCTCCAATTGCAATTGTGGAATATCCAGCAAAATCACAATAAATCTGAATTGCAAAAAGCATACTGGCAATCAAAAGATACTTTCCATCGTACACCCCGACATTGGCATACGCATTATCCACAAAAATAGAAATACGGTCTGCTATGACAAGTTTTAAAAAGTATCCCCAGATCATCAACATTACTCCATCGCACATTCTCTCATAGCTGAATGGTTTCGGATTACGCAACTGTGTCAGTAAATTCTTTGACCGTTCTATTGGCCCTGCTACAAGCTGTGGAAAAAACGACACAAACAATGCATACCGGAAGAAATTGCGTTCTGCCTCGATCTCGCCCCGGTATACGTCCACGGTATATCCAAGTGCCTGAAAAGTATAAAAAGAAATTCCAACCGGAAGCAAAACATCCAAAGATGTGTTTACTGCCGGTAAGCTTGTATGACTTAACACAGCATTAATGCTTTCAATTGTAAAATTGAAGTATTTAAAAAAGAACAGTATTGCAAGATTCAATATAAAACTTCCCGCCACCACCCACTTTTTAGTACTTATTTTATCCGGATGCCTGTCATTCAGCCATTGAATCAAAACGCCACATACATATGTAATTATTGTTGAAGCCAAAAGCAAAAGTGCGTACTTTGCATTCCACCCCATGTAAAAATAGTAGCTTGCCGCCAAAAGCCATAAATAACTTATTCTTTTCGGCAACAAAAAATAAACAATAACAACAATTGGGAAAAACACTATAAAACCATATGAATTAAATAACATCTTCCTCTCCTCTTATGTACTCATGCAAATCACTCCGCATAATCCAATTATAAATATGTTTTCACACACTCTTCCGAGTCTAACATTTCATAATCTGTTCCAAAAACATAATTCAAGGTTCTTCTAAGTGTGTTTATTCCATTTTCTCCTTCTATGTCTATCGTTTCTCCTTTATAATAAACGCAATTCAAAATATTCTGCATATAAAAATTTTCTTCTTGTTCATCATACGCTTCTGCATCAAAATCTTCCACCATCCAATACGGATACCTGGATCCATGATCGGATTGTATAATGACTAACGCATCTGGATCTGATTCTTTTATATTTTGTATTACATTTTCGATAGTTTGACTTATATATTTTAACTGTCCTATATATAACTGCTTGTCCTTCCAGTTATGCCATTGATTTTCCGGCAACGCTGATCCATCTTCTCGAAACATAATTGGATCATGAGGCGACTGTATATAGCCAATCGTTAATGTTGGCTGATTCTTTGCTATATAATCAGGAGAATTTTCCATAAGTTCTAATATATTTCTAGTATAACTTTCATAAGACATACTATCTCCATGACTTCTCTTATACAGTTCTTTCATTACCGACTCAATTTGTTTTAAAGCACTGTTATTAATAAGATAAGTTGAAATCGTATCCCCCTCCAAATCATCATTCAAGACATTGCAACCTGCTGTTTTTAAAAAGCCCAAATGATCAATCATGTTAACTGTATATCCATTATTTTGAAACAATTTTAGTAATGATGCATTTTCAGTTAATGCAATATTATCAATCGAATATCCATCATCACTTGCTACATAAGATAAATTCATAAGATTCGGTACAATCGTTGATGTAAATATCGACTCTGTGTTTCTACTAGAATATGAAACGTTCACTCCTGCAGCCTTTAAATCATCATAGAAAGATCCGTTATCATAATCATAATATCTTTGCAGATTTTCATATCCCCCATACTCATCATAAATAAAATAATATACGTTTGGCTTCGTGTCCTCAAATTTAAATGCTGTTATAGCATCATCACTACCAACTGTTTTTTCCGAAAAATATCTATTTGTGATAGCTGGAATAGCAGACACAAAATTTATTACAATTAAAATTGTAAACACAAGTCCAATTATTTTTAATGCAATCATTCCATCTGCAACTCTTTTTATAAAAATATATAAAAGTACCGCAAAAAAACAACCCAGAACAACCAGAAAATAAATTGTACGCATTTTAGGAATTATTTTTCTAAGTGCGTTTAAAACTGTATTAAAATTCATAAAAGCAATCATTGACAATATTGTATACAAAGCCGCCTTTGAAAATCTTTTTATAATTGCCAGCACCAGGATAAATACAATTCCAGTAACCAATAAAAACTTTCCGACTGCCGGTAAAATCTCTTTAAAATTTCCCTCATCCACATTTTGAAAATACATAAACAAACAAGGATACAGTACTGTAACTAATAGTGCTATTATTGAAACTATTCTATCTTTGGTCTTTTTCATCTCTATCTCCTTTCATTTAAAAATACGAATCCACCATCGGAATTACATCATATATTCCATTATCATATACATACTGGAAGTCATATAGATTGCCTCTATAAGTATACACATGATAAACATTCTGTCCCGCATTTCCTCCATCGTATCTTTTCACTGCCGGATATGCATCATCCTGAGATCTCTCGTATACAGTTCTTTCCCTGACTTCATTTTCTGAGAAATCATAAATAGAGAATCCAAATTCACTATGATCCTCTCCTAATGCATTTACGATTGTTGGAACAAATTCATTCAACGAAATCGGCGCATTACTCTCCTGCACACTGTCATGTTTTTGTCCTTTTTCTTTTATAAAGAAAATTGGCTGCATATTTCTGGCTACTCCATGATCTGTCGTGATAATAATCGTCGAGTTATCATAAGCATTTGCCGCTTTCAGCTGATTTAAATATTCATTCAGCATCAGAAATATCCCTTGAATCGTCTGCGTCCGTGACGCTCCATCTGCGTACTGACAATTTTCATCATTAATAAATTCATGTGTACCATTCAAATGAATAAATTGATAATAGTTACTGCTGTCATCTACTTTAAGACCATTTTCGACTAATGTATTATAAAAATTTGGATTTGACGTTGCAATCACATTGTCCGCATAGGAAACAATTTCTGAATATTCATTCATTCCAACATTAAATCTTGATTTCAAACATTTTGGTGCATATCTGTAAGCTGACATCTTAATCAAAGTCTTATACAGAAGCTTATGATTTACCTGTATTGAGTCACTTTCCTGCGCGATATTGTCCAATTTTCCTGTTGCAAGTGACAATGTCTTTGATCCACATATAATTGGCAGTTCCGGTGTATAAACATTAACTTTGTAGCCATGTTCATGTAACAGATTGTAATAATCATCTGTCTTTTCGTTATTCCAACATTCCGTAATATAGTCATCCACACTTACTGTTGGATTAAGTTCATGTCCTGTAACCAGTCTTACCAATGACGGATATGTACTATACGAATTACAATCAGCATTATTATAATAAGTAAAGTCTACCAATCCATCCGTCAATTCTGGAATCTCCTGCTTTGCTTCTGCAAGCCATTCTGACGAAAAATTATCTAAAATAAAAACTATGATGTTCTCATTGGATGATACAGTAAACTGTTCTTCTCCTGACAGACACAGTTCCCCTTCCGCGTATTGAAATGCTTCCTTGTCTGCTGTAAAAAACAAAGAAATATATCCACTCATTTGAATCGCAATTAAGAACAGAGAACCAAATACTGCTATTTTAACACGATACTTTTTCAATACAAATGACAATGCCAATGCTATAACAATAATCATCATCCAGATTACGCCATTCTGAATCATCTCAGTCTTTCCTGCATGATATCCCTCAGCGGTAGCTCCAAGCATGTCCAACCCTTTATTTAAAAACATCCCCTGAATATAACACGCTACTCCAACACCAAACCCTATACTTAAAATTATTATTCTAAGCACTTCTGGGAACAAAGCGATAATGGCAGCTATTACAATTGAGCCAATGATTCCGCCAATCAAAAATGTCCATCCAAACTCACTGTAAATCACTCCAAAATCTTTATAATTTCCCATAAAAATTTCAGCAGGTCCAAAAATAATTGTCATAAATACATTTAAAAACACAATACAATAGCTTATCCCGAATGTAACTAATTTTTTTTTCATTTTCTTTCCTCTTTCTACTCACTTATTCTTCTGTGCCTCATCATCATTGGTGCAACAGATTACATAATGTGGTCTCTTTTTTACTTCCATATAAGTTTTTGACAAATATTGCCCCATAATTCCCATGCAAAACAACTGAATCCCACCTACAAAAGTAATAATGCATGCCAAAGACGGCCATCCACTTACGGGATCCCCAAAAATCATCTTTCGGACTATAATAAATACAATTGCAAGGAAAGATACGAACGTCATAACAATCCCAAGATATGATGATATCATCAATGGAACATTTGAAAAATTCACGATACCATCTATCGAATATTTCAGCAGCTTCCAGAAACTCCATTTGGTCTCTCCATCAACTCTTTTAACATTTTCATACTCAATCCACTTTGTGCGATACCCTACCCATGCAAATATTCCTTTTGAGAATCTATTGTATTCTGACAACGATAGTACACTTTGTACCATCGCCCTTGTCATCAAACGATAATCTCTTGCCCCATCTACAATTTCTGCATCTGAAATTCGATTGATCAGTTTATAAAAAATACGGGCAAATGCAGATCTCACTAGCGGTTCTCCTGTTCTTGACACTCTTCTTGTTGCAACGCTGTCGTATGGTTCCGTCTCTAGTATTTCTAACATCTTTGGCAGCAATTCTGGTGGATCCTGCATATCAGCATCCATTGTAACAACATAGTCACCCTTTGCATTACATAATCCTGCATAAATTGCCGCTTCTTTGCCAAAATTCCTTGAAAAAGAATAATACTTTATCCTTGTATTTTTTTCTGCCAGTTTCTGCATTTTTTCTAATGTATCATCTGATGAGCCATCATTAACAAGTAATAGTTCATACTCCATATCATCCACTTGTTCCATAGTTTTTTGTATAGCTTCACATATAATATTTATCGTCTTTTCCTCATTGTAACATGGAATAACTATACTGATTAATTTTCCCATTCTGCCTCCATCAAAATACAAACTGTATATATTATACTCACTATAAATCCCAATCGCAAGAACTATACCATCGAATTTCTATCCTTTTTCTTTTCTTAACGGTAATCTTATGCTATAATTCTCCTCATCAAACATTTATTGAGGAGACAATTCATGAACTTATTAATTGAAACGCTGCAGAAGCGAGATAAATTTTCCAGTGCATTACTCTATCCTGTTTATTTTTTATTAGGTCTTTACTATCCTCTTTTTAGTTTTATGAGAAAGACATTTCCAGCTTATATGGGACAACTTGTTGTATTTTATCATATTCTGCTTTTTATGCTGCTAATAAAAAATATTTTACAAAAAAATTCTATTCTCGATTGGATTTTCCTGATGCTCCTATTCTATCTCTGCTGCAAAAGCTATCAATATAATTTTGATTTCTATAATATTTTCGGAACCATGATGTTACTGTTTTGTGCCAAAAATATAGAAATTCGAAAAATCGTAAAATTAGATTTGTATATTCGCATTGTAAGATGTATTCTGTTTTTTACTTTACCATTTATGGGACTGATGATAAATGAGATCAACATCTGGATTGGTGGAAGAACACGTACTTTCTTTGGATGGACTCATCCTAACATGATGGGATTAGATTTTTTACTTCTCGCTATGGATATTATGTATCTTCGAAAAGAAAAGAAAAAATGGTATGATATCATTCTTTATATTGGATTCATTCTACTTCTTGAAAAAACTGCAAATAGCAGAACGGCAGAGGTAATTATTTTAATGTTAATTATCATACATCTTTTATCAATTATGGTAAACGATGCTATTTTCCACAAATTAATGGTATTATTTACATCTGGAGCATTTCTCCTGTGTCTTGGAATACCTTTGATTGGCTGTTATTTATACCTCCACCATCCTGAATATTTTGCGTCTTATAATGGCACAATGCTTTCCAGAATCCAATTATCGTGCTCTTTCTATAGTAAAAATTCTGGTTTTGGTTTTTATGGATTTCCAATTTATGACAATGATTGTCTGGATATGTTCTTTCCATACGTTTCACTTCACTGGGGAACTGCTGCCACAATCATCCTCACCTTTGCAATTATATATGCGATTATAATGGCAGCAATCAAACACAATACCTCTATGTTGTTACTTTTGTTCTTCTTTTTAATTTATGGTTGTTCAGAAACAGCACATATTTACCCTGTATATTCCTATTTTTCACTTTTGCTTGGTTATTACATTATGAACCGCAAACCATTTTCTTTGCATATAAAGTGAAAAACTGGTCTGCCGGTACGTGCTTTGAAACGTTCGATTGCTTCAATCAGCATCTCTGCTGAAATGCGTTTGCGGATTTGAATTCATCAAAATCCTTGCAATTATTATAGCAGAAAATGGGGTAAAAGTCAGTAAAATCAAGTGTTTTCAATTTGTTCAGCAGACACTATTTAAATATAATATTTTTTATTATTCAAATGTATTCTATCAATTTTTATTAGTTATTCTCGTTTCTCTTTTAATTTTAAACCCGAAAAACCAGCACACAATGCTGCCATCACATATACCATTCCTTCACGATATGTGAATACACTATGCATAAATGAATGATTACTGAAAACTATAAATCTTGCAACCGGAATCATACAGAAAAGTAATAAAATTACCACGGTTGACAGTTTAAAATGAATCTGTAAGTTCTTTCCGATCAACAATGCTATTACACCTGCAACCAGCATAATTACAAACATTTTAAACAAAACTGCATTTTCACCATATATCCATATGAAATTACCTCTAAATAATTCTCGCCATGAGAAAATCCATTCTTCTGTGCCTGTATCTGTTCCAGTTCTAAATAACACCTCGCCAATTGCATCTGCAATAATATTTTCGTCTGTCAATAATGATGCTACCACCCATTTTCCACACCACATTCCAAGATATCCAATAATCCATACAATAGAAGACCGGGCTGCTCTGATGACATCTTTGATAAAATTACTTTCAAACATCAGTAATTGTAGTACAAGCAGCATGCCGAGTGCTGCAATCGGATACGTAAGCAGATCAAAAAATGCTACTAATATACCACTCATTAAAAATATAAGATCATATCTTCCCTTTTTTTCTAAGGAATCTCCCTTATACAAAGCAAAGATATACTCTATCATAATCACATAAAAAACGGTATTATACTGCAAAGATCCTCTCATTACAACAGGATTAAGAAACAGCACACTTGCAGCAAAGGCCAGTGCATATTTACAGCTTCCAAATTTTTTATAAAATCCTATCATGATAATCGATATGAGTGAGCATCCTATTATCGTATTGAGCCATCGTATCTGATAATAATTAAAAATAAATAATAACGGTTTTAGAATCACCAGATATCCATGCCAATATCTACCATATGTAAACGCATCTCCGCCCGGAACATCCTGTAATGCATTTATCAGTTTTCTGGTCTGCGTGCCTTCTGCATAATTCGTTCTCGGATTTAACAGTGCTTTTTCCAACAAACTTTCCTTACCATCATAGACAGCAGTATTGATCATCAGTGAATCAGTAAAATTAGCAGCCATACTTGTAAAATCTTTAAGAATCCATTTATAATCATCTCCCTCATCTGCCATCATCGATATTGTTTCTCTTGCATGCATCTTCATTGGCTCAGTCGGCAATGCATAGGATGCAATCATTAAAACAGTCCCTGTTAATATGGATACAATTAATATTACTATTATCCACACACATTCTTTTATAAATTTATTTTTCATAGTCTGCCTCCAAATCCTTTCTGACATGATCAAGCCTGATCAGCTGCATTTCAAAGTCCTGTCTGTTTTTCTGTACACTATTCTGTAACTGCAATCCTGTAAAAAGTGAAAGGATTGCTGCCAGCATTGTAAAGCCACAAACAATCAATGTTGGGAAGTTTGGCACCAGAGCAGTCTTTAAATAGACTGAAAAAACCGGAATCACAAAAATAACAGAGAGCAGTGCCAATACTGCTGCAATTGTGCCAAAATAAGCTAATGGCTTGTAAGTTCTAAACAGCCGCATAATCGTTTTAAGCACCTTCATTCCATCCGAATAAGTATTTAACTTCGACTCACTTCCTGCTGGTCGATCTCTGTATTCAATCACAACATTTTCAACCTGCATATTCTTATCTACTGCATGGATGCTCATCTCTGTTTCTATTTCAAATCCTCTTGAAAGTACCGGGAAAGATTTGGCAAACTGGAAACTGAACGCTCTGTACCCTGTCATAATGTCCTTTATTTCTGTGTGAAATAAAAAATTAATGGAAGCTCTCACAATAGAATTTCCAAAATTATGAAATGGCCTTTTATTCTCCTGGAAATATGTAGAGGACAGACGATCCCCTACAACCATGTCCGCATTCTTCTGAAGTACACAATTTACCATTTTTCTTCCATATTCCGCCGGATATGTATCATCACCATCCACCATAATATATGCTTTTGCATCTATCTCCCGAAACATTCTTCGGATTACATTGCCTTTTCCCTGCATATACTCATGTCTTACAATTGCTCCTGCTTCTTCTGCTATCACCGCTGTATTGTCTGTCGAATTGTTATCATACACATAGATTACTGCCTCCGGAAGTTCCTTCTTCCAGTCTGTTACTACTTTTCTTATCGTCTGTGCTTCATTATAACATGGAATTAAAACTGCTATATTGTCCATTCTCTCCCCCTCTCAATCTATCTCTTTTCCAGGAAAATCTTTCTGGTCACAAAATTGTAAACCATTACCACCGCTGTAGCTATTATTTTTGCTCCGGTATAAAGCAGATTATATCCTACATTTTCCTGAAGGAATTTGCTATTCCTATAAATCGGTCCTACTGCGATCCAGATCATAAAACTATTAATCATAAGTCCGATCACTGACAGTATCACAAAAACTATAAACTCTGTTCTCCTGTTCAATTCCTGTTTTCTTTCAAAAACAAATTTAAAACTAAGGATATAATTAACAATAACAGAAACAATAAAACCGGCTGCTGATCCTATCATTGAGGCTTTTTCAAACCACGCATCCGTAAACAGTGCCATAAGCACGTTTAAAACAATCAGTCCCGTGATATAATCAATTACAAAGCAAATAACACCTACCAGACCGAATTTTATCATCTGATGAAATAACTTCTTCATATCTATTCCTCATATTTCTAAAAGTTTCTCACAAAACAACTCAATTCTATCTCAAAACCGGTATTTTGGCAAGGATATGTTTCGTAAGCGATGAATAACATACCGTTTCAAATTTAATTGAAGATTTGGGATAATACAGTCAATAAACAGTAAACGACTACTTTATCTATTTTCAGATCTTGATGTGGGCGTATCACTCTTCTTTTCTTAAGCAAAGGTAGCCGGTTACTGTGTTTAACTACTTTAGCTGACAGGAGGAGCAGCTTATGCGTAATAAGAGAAGAACAGACGAAGAATGGCAGTCATCCGTGACAATTTCCAGATGGATCCGTTCTCCAATGCGGTCTTTCTGTTCTGTGGACGCAAAAAGAATACGATGAAAGCCCTCTATTTTGACCGGGATGGATTTGTACTCCTGCAGAAGCGCCTGGACAATGGAAAATTCCAATGGCCGCGCAATGCTTCAGAAGTCAGACCTCTGACAAGGCAGGAATTCCGCTGGCTGATGGAAGGACTTTCCATTGACCAGCCGAAAGCGATACAGCCTGCGAAAGGCAGGGATTTCTGATTTGTGCAATATGTAGACGAAAATGCGGTATCAACAATTCATTAATCATTGATAACCGCACTCACTAAAAACATTCCACGATAAAAGCATATTTTTTTACTAATATCATTTTTAAACCAACTATTCCAATTCTAATAGGAATCGCTTCCGACAATTACACTTCCAAGCACCTCAACCTGACAGCGCCGGCAAAGTTCTACAGCCTCCCTGATCTGATTTCTTTCAGATTTCATCAACTGCTCTACAAAGACTGCACTATCTGCACTCTCTAATTGTTTCAGTACTTCCGTATTATCAGAGACCAGACTATCTGTACTTGTTACATTCATTCCAAGTTCTCTTAATTTCTCCACAAGACTATCTGCCTGTTTCTTCAGATTCTGGTCACTTTCTGAACACGCAACCAAAAGATTTCGCTTGTCCTTCTGTCCTGCAAGCATTGCTACTTCATGACTGATACGTGTTAATAAAAGTTCATTATTCTCACTCTTCTTATCATGCGCAAACCAGGAATCAATCCATCGATCAACAATCTTTCGCTTTCCATTATCATTGCTTCTGAGCACAGTTCCAAATACCGGAAGATTTGTAATAATCTTCACTTCATCCACATCTTTCACTGTCTGTGTCATAATGTAAATAACTGCATACCAGCATACTGCAAGGAACATACCTGCCAGAAGTCCGATCAAAATATACTTCATGCTAATGTACTGTACATTAGCTGTTATTTCCGCCGTTTCATCTGTATTTTCTTTTGACGTGGTCTTATCTTCAATACCTTTTACAAGCAGATTGTAATATGTCATCTGCTTCTCCGAAAGCCCAGAAGAAATATTTTTCAATGCAGTATATACGCCATTTACTGCATTGACCGCATCTGACTTCTGCATATTGAGATTGCTTTCACTGGATATATAATACTGCTCCGAAATAGCATTTACTGTATAATTTCCAAATATCTGCTGCAATTGCTCTGTATATTCCAACACCCGTTTCTTCACAATTTCTGCAACCTGCTCACACTGTTCCTCGCTGCCCGCATAAATCTGAATGCTCAGAATGCCAGAGTTTTTGTCTTTCTGAAGCTTTATAATATCATTATTCTGTCCATTCTCCGTATCTGTGACTGATATCAATTCCCTGACTGACGTATTTGCATATTCTTCTCCAAATACCTGTATGATTGCTGTACAAGTATCTTCATCTAATAATGCATTCTCATACATCGTAAAGATATTAGAAAGTTCTTCATCTGCCTGGTCTTTCTTAAACTGATAGTTCAGCATCACCGTCGGAATCTCATTTGGATTCAGCTGCATCAGCACTGACTTTTCAAGATATTCTTTGCTTTCCTGATATAATTGCGAATTATACTCATACATGGAATATACATGTTCTACCTGTTCCAGCTCATCCGCTGTCAATTCCTCTTTTGCATTTTCAATCTGCTTTTCTATATCCACTTCTTCTTCAGCTGCGCTTACAGCTGCCGCTTCTGACATACTTTTCTTTACTGAATATAGGTTTGCAGCAACTGCCACAATCAGCATCACAACAATAATGCTACGCCACTTACGTAATATATAGTGCAGCAATGTCATTAAATCAATCTGTACTTCTTCCTCGTTCATGATAATCCTCTCATCCTTTGATTTTTGCCATTATGCGCTATTATAGCATAGAACCATGTCTGTGCAAAGCATTAATTTTATCTTGTGATATCAATTTAAATTTGAGTTTAACCGCCACACTGCCAATCTGCCATACCAGCTTATGCAAATTACAATTTTTATATCAAAAAAATGCTTAAGAAACACTTATTTTTATATCAGTACATTTCTCACACAACTCATACGCAGTTGAAAAGTACGGCTTTGAAGCCCATTTATCAGCATCTCCAACAATATACAGATTGTTTTTTGCTCTAGTCACTGCCACATTAAGTATATTTGGTCTGCCGCATGCCCATTCTACTGCTCCATTTTCTTTTTCTCCAGAATCCACTCCAAGACATATGATTACAGTATCTGCTTCCTTTCCCTGAAATGTATGAATTGTGCCAATATTATCTCTTATCCAATCTTTTATATTTTGTTTGCATTCAACATCGTTGCTTTCACAAATATTATGATACAAGAAATCGTTATCCCTATAATAGCTAGCCAGTCCTGCTTTCACATTTCTAAACGGGCTGATAATAAATAAGGAAGGAATTTCTGACTTGCCATTCTTATTCCAGCTGGCAATAAACTCGTTCTTTATTATTGGCAAAATACGTTTCGCCTGCTCCAATACAAAATGTTTATTCTGTGACTGCCCTTTAACATCAATCCACGCACATACAGACTCTTCTCGATCGACTGTATTATATATCATCGTCTCGTTATACGCGATAATATTCGCAATGTCAAATATTCTTTTCTGGCATCTTCCATGTACCAGCAATGGTGATCCCACATAAAAATTAGTTCCATCTAATTCCCGGATTCCTATATAGTTGTTAGCTGCATCTGCAAGACTTTGTACACTTGTTGTTTTACTTGCAATAAACGCCGATTGCTTATAATAATTTTTCAAAAATTCAATTGTCTTATCATGTATTGTAACTACCGGTTCAATTTGCAATGGATCACCAACTGCAATCACTCTCCTGCATCTCCATATCACACCTGCTGCTGCTTGTGGCATTGCTTGTCCAGACTCGTCTGCAAGTACAAGTCCAATATCTTCCCTTCCTACATATCGTAAAAAACTACCTATTGATGCAAATGTGCTTGAAATTACCGGAACAGCTAATGCAAATCCCTGAAATAACGAAGCCGCATATTTATCCAGCTGGGTACTGCTCAAATTTCCTCTCATCATCTTGCTAAATGCATCCAATTGATCTCTCATCTGTGATGAGTTTTCTACGAAGGCTCGCTGCAAATTCATAGCTTCTAAAAATAGAGTTTCCCGTAATTTATTTATTTCTTTTCCATTCCACGGTGCTTTTTCCTGAGCTGTTTTATATTCCTGTGCTTTTTCTGATTCAGTCAATTTCATCAGATAATCATCGTCTGGAACATATTCATCATATTCCTTTTTGAAATTATCAATCTGTTGGTTTTGTAGTTCTATTTTTTGTTTCTGTTCTTCAATTTCTTTCCCATACTGCTTTTCTGTATCCTCTTTCTCCTTAATCAGTTTTATTAAGATACGTATTTTTTCCTGTTTTTCAAACTTTTCATGCAGACATTTATTCTCTTTTTTTTCAATATTTTTATATGCCACTATCATCTCATTTTTAGGACAAATCCAATACCTAATTTTAAAAAATAATACCTGTTGTCTTATTTCATCTTTTTGTTTTTGCATTTGTAATCTCTGCATTTCTAATTCCTGTACACTTTTTTCAGCTTCCCCTTTTTCCATATATAATTTGCTTAGACGTTTTCGTACTGCCCTGAGTTTTCTTTCTTTTTCTGAAATATTTCTCTGCATTCTTCTTATTTTCTTTAATGTACAATAACATTCATCCATTTTCGAATATTCAGTTTGCACCTCTTTTAACACGCTACTAAATCTATCTTTTGCAGCTTTCCAGTTCTCCTTATATTGCATTGCTGTTTTCTGTGTCTGGATAGTCCTCAAATAACGATTAAAATCAAAGAATTCATCTTCTTCTTTCTTTAAAGGCCAAAATACATCAATAAACGCTGAACAATTTTTTCGATTTCCTAACGCTGCAGCACACATTCCCCATGTTTTTCGTTTTAATACCTGGTCTGAAATCTGATTAAAATATGTGTACTTATCCTGATACTCTTTCGAAATACTTTTGATATCTGGAAGTTCCATCGTAATATTTTTTGCTGCTGCATTATTATTTGTCACTACCAGCATAGTATATTTTTTTAATTTATCATCAATCTCTTTTATCGTGTTGTTATATCTGTTATAAGAAATTATACCTATTTCCTTAACAAAAACATCATCCGGCTTCTCATATTCACACAGAGCTATTGCCCTCTCCACTACATTAGCTGCAACAACGTCTCTTAGCAATGTCGTTTTTCCTGTTCCCGGAGGTCCATTAACTGAAAACACCGGCGTATACCCTTCCTTTTGGTTCATCGCAATATTTACAGCTAGCTGCTGCATGCTTCTTAGTGAATAGCCACTTGGCCATTTACCATATGGCATTGTTTTCGGATCAAATATTGCAAAAAGAGCGTCCTTATCATGTTCTACATCTATGCGCTTATCCGAATTATGATTCAAATATTGTTCCAATGCCTGACCATAATTTTGTTTCGATACGTTATTAATTACATTTTCCAGATCTCTCACATAAAAACTATTCAATAAATCATTTGCTTTGATCAGTTCATCAATTTGGCGGTCTTCCTCTTCAACCACCGCTGTATGTTCTTGAGACTGATTATCTTTTTTCTCACCAACAACCCTGTCTATTCGCATCCAGCACCCTGAAAATTCTATATTCCAGGATAATTCACTCTTTATCCTATTTACTATCTGCCTGCATTTTTCATAGTCCACCACTTCATCCCATGCAAACAATTGCATAAATAATCTTGTTTCATATTCATGAAAATCATCATCCCACTGATTAAGTTCTATCTGTTTTTGTTTTACCCTGTTAATTGCCCATGGAAATGACGATATTCTAAAACTTGTTTCATCAAATTTTCCATCTGCCTTTAATCTAAACTTACAAAAACAACTTGTTTCATTACTGTCATCTCGGAACTCTTTTTCTGCATTCATCTGTTTAGCAATCACATCTAATGCACTTTTCACCCTAAAAATTCCCAAATACACTTCATAATACCGTACACAATTATTTTCCTGAATTGTTGGATTTTCCAAGTCTGGATAGTCACATTCCCGTGCTATCTTAAATGATTTTATTTTCTCGTTGTGCTGTTCTTCCAGTATATAAGGATAAAAATTCTCTAATTTATGCCAATATAATAATGTATCGTTATTCATAAAAACTATATATTCCTTTCTTGCAGCTGATTTTGTTCTCATCTGACATAAGCTGTACAACTTAAATTTTATCACATTCTACCAACAATTTGTTTTTTATTCAAAACGTTTAATAGCCACTCCTTGTATCGGACTGGCTATTTAAAATCAACTCTATTAAGTTTTCACTTATTTTCTTTTCCCTCATTTGCCTTCAACTTTTTTATGACTATTCCATTTTAAATACGCTATCTCGAATCTTCTGTCTTACACTCCATAAATACTATTATTCCAACATGTTCAGCAGATTTTTTATCTGCTGACACCATAAGAGCAACACACGATACACCTAAAGCTGCTATAGAACTGTATATTGAAACTACTTCCATTATCATTTCAAATGTGCTTTTTTCATGCTGTTTCCTTGCTGTGACAATATTTTCAAATTTATTGTATACTATTTTTCATTAAATGCCATTCGATATGACGTAATTTATATTATATTTATTCTTCTTTTGTAGTTCGATTATTTATTATTTAAGGGTTTCCTCCTCGGAAGCCCTTAATCTGCCACCTTTCTCCTGTTCTAGTTTCTCCATAGCCTCAGCATCATATAATACGTTATCAAGAACTGTCACTGCAATCTGTTCTTTCTGCAATGCCTGTCTGATGTTCTCACATACAGCGTCTGCTCCCGCTTTTATTTCAAGTTACATCACATCAGGCAGACGTGATCCAGACCGTTCTTCACACATGCAATCTTGACTGCTGCAATTGCAAGTTCCATGGACTGCTCTGTAGTAAACTTACGTTGTTCAAGTTTTCACCAGCTTTTTCTTCACCATGCACCGTTTCTTAAAAAACGAAATGCCGTAACAAAGAATTTGGTCGTAATCATCCTCATACTCTTTTGCATACATCCTGTCATCAATCTGCTGCAAGGCAGCATCGCACTCACTTTCCAGTTTGTCCAGAGACTTCGTATACTTCGCTTCGAAAATAGCCACCCGGCTATTGATGGGATCATACACAACCACATCACTGCGGCCTTCACCATGTTCTTTGTTAGAATCTACCATATATCCTGCCCCTGTAAAAATACCTGCAAGAAACGCATGATAAAAGTCCTCTTTATAATCATGGTAGCTGATAGTCCTTCGTAACAACACATTCATCTCTTTGGTAAGGTTCCCGCTGTCACCATTCCACACTGCATCAAACAGCGTACTCCTGTCACATTTTTTCGTGCTGTCATCGAACCATTTGACAACGGTCGTTTCAAAGATTTCCTTGATTTCAGCGTTCGGAATCATAAGCGCCACTGTACCATCCGCCAGCTTACCATTGTAATCTTCCTCACGTGCTTTTGTCAGATATCCAGTCAGATACAGCATACTCCAAAGATTATTCTCTGAAGAATGCAGATAATCATAAGTCAGGTTCTCATCCACGCGCTGAACGATTGTACCTCCTGCCAGCAAAGTTTCCAGTTTCCCAGTGATGTTGCTTCCAGCATAATCAATGAACGAGCGGATGACTGCATTATCACTCGTGTTCTTCCAATAGCTGACAGGTTTTGCTTTAGGATTGCGCTGTAACTCCAGCAGATAATTCATCACGTCCCACGGACAGTAAACATCAAAATCACCGAAGTGGTATCCGTCATACCACTCCCTGATGCTTTCTGCTTTATCCAAAACGTCCGCATCTTTAAGAATCTGGTCTACCTCACTTTGAACAAATCCAAAATACTCATTCAGCCTGGAATCTGTAATCGTGTCTGAAATAAAATTATTTGTTCCAGTAAAAATGCTTTCCTTTGCAATTTTCAAGCAGCCCGTAATCACTGCAAAGCAGAGTGCCTGATTGTCCTTCAAAGCCTGCATCAGACCCTTCATGACATCTAACATCTCCTCATAGTAGCCATTGCTGTTTGCCTTTGCCACAGGAACATCATATTCGTCAATCAGGAGAATCACAGGTTTGCCATATTGCTGATACATCAATCTCGTAAGCAGCATCAGGCTTCCTTTCGTATCCTTGGTCGAAGCCGTACCCTGTATCAGTTGTTTTACGATTTCTTTATCAAAACTATCTACCTTGTCGCTATCCAACAGATACAAGTGCTTCTTATACAACTCCGAGATGACAAGTGTAAGCATATCGTATGCACTGTTAAAATTCAGACCATCAACCTGCCGGAACGAAACAAACACAGTCGGCCACTGATTCATCCATTCCATACACAGTTCATGCCTCTTTGCAATCTCAAGTTCCTCAAACAGTGCCTTGTTGTCCTTCCTGATATCAAAAAAACTTTCCAGCATACTCATGCCAAGTGTTTTTCCGAACCGCCTGGGGCGAGTGATCAAGGTTACTTTTGTTCCTGTTGTACCGAGAAGTTCGCCTATCAGACCTGATTTATCAACATAATAATAACCATTCCTGCGGATTTCCTCAAAATCAGATACCCCAACTGGAATACTCAACAATTTCATCTCTACCGCTCCTCCTATTTCTTCTAATATAAAGAATAACAGTAATTTTGCTAACTGTAAATGTAAAAGTACGTCGTATAATTATTATTATGCGACGTACTGAGTGTGCCAAATTGCCTTCTACCAGTCAACTATACAAATGCTTTACTTAAAATATATCTCCATTTAAGTCCATATCTTTATAATGGTTCTTAATAGTAAGATATTTGTTACCATCACATTTTTATATTTGTAGTTCAATTGTCTTTTATTTAAGGATTTCCTTACAGAAAGTTAAATCAAGTGCTGTTTTGCTCTCTATAAAATACACGTTGTTAATTCATGTACCTTTTCGACATTCAATTTATACTTCTCCATTACATACCTATACATTTCAACTCGTTCATGCGTAATCCTTTTATTACTTAAACCAAGTATAATCACAAATAGAGCTTCCTTAGGCCAACTAATCACATCTTTGTCACCAAAAATTTTATCAATCGGTGCATAAATTGTACCATTTAAATTTGTCTGCACCGTATGAAGATATATGTACACTAAATAATATCTATAATAATCCCTTTCTTTTGGTATATTTGCTTTTTGTTATATACTAAAGTTTTAGAAAAATCCTCTTAATTTCCAACAATACCAAGCGAAGTACTACTGTAATTGAGCCATATACAATATCCAAATGCCAATACCAACTACGCCCATTGATACAATCCAAAAGATATTATACTTCTTCATCATATCATCTGCCAATTTAATACCCTCGTTATAAATTGTATCTCCACAATAAATATTTCGTATATCTTCTTCACATAATACATCCTGATATAATTGCTTACTGCTTTCATATATCTTCTGAATTTTCTCTTTTTGTTTCTTCATCTCCCAATTACATAATAATAAGTATCCAAAAGAAATTATCATAAATACATAGCTTAATACTGTAATATCTTTTGTAAAAATATTTTCGATTTTTTCTGTTGAAATTGTATTTACGACTAATGTTGTTATAAAAAATGACGCTAACGCTAATAAATTATTTCGCACTCTTGTTGATATGCTTTCTGCCACCAATACTATCTTTTCACTTATATCCGTTATTTTATCAACAACTTCATTTTTTATCTGCAAATAATTATCGACACTGGATTTCAAGTATACCTTATATCCAGAAATAATTGCCGTATAAGCTTCTTGTCCTATTTCAAGCCAGGATTTTCTTATGTATAACGAAAGTATATTTCTTACAATATTGCATTTATCTATCACATTAAAATCATCCACATATACCCATTGAACAATCTTATACAATACCCCTGACGTTTGCGAAACATCTTTCGCATCTCTTATACAATATTCTCCATCAACAAGTTTATATCCACGCATATCATATCTGACCGAATATTCTTTTATTTCTGTATAATTGGATAGACACGCAATACACAGTACCAACTGCAAATGATTTAACACGGAAGTAAACTCATTATTTCCCCTGCTTTCAATTATCTCAAAATCTTCAGGTATTAAAGATATCAGTCGATCATCTTTAACATATACATTTTCTCTTACTTTCTTTACGATTTTATCTCTTTCCTGCGCAGAAATCTTTTCTTTATAATCAACATCCTCCATTTTTGAAGAAACAATCATTGATTTCGTTTCAACATATAATTCCTCTCCCAATGGAACATATAATACCATTTTCCCACATCGTTCTATAAGCTTCCAAATCCAATTTAATAGTTCAAATAAATTCAAATTTTCAATATATTCAAAAAAAGCTTTCCATGAATACACTGTCATAATTTCAGATGTACTTGATTTTTGAATATGCAGCTCAAAACCTGCTGTTTCAGAATCTATCTCATCCAAACATTCAGACACCAAATACCAGTTAAAACCATCCGATAATGAAAACACCTCTACACATTCATCGTATTCATCCATGATTGTTAATTGAGCTTTATCATCACTTCCCAATACTTTCACATATCGCTTTATATCATTCTCACATATGTCTGATTTACATATACCTCTTTCGATCCATAAAAATGTGACAAAATTCTCTTTGATTTCCATCTATCTGTCTATGCTTCCCTTTTTCCGTGGTAAAATGATTTGAATGTATCCTCATCTTCTACTTTAATTTGCAAATATGCTGTTTCATCCTTCACAAAAGATTCAATTAAATCCCGCATATTCTCAGCACCTGATTTCACTTGTACATCTACGCAACTATTTGCCTTAAAAACCTTTTTCACTTTTGCAGTAATTACAGAAGGTACAATATTAAATGTAGTATCATATTTTGACGATTTAACCTTATTATACACAGCCGCCTTCAAACGTGTCATATTCACTACCTGTGGATGTTCCGGAACATATTCCTCAAAAATATATGCCATCATCTCATCATAAACAAACTGTCTTGGCTGTTTAAAATACATGATCAAATAATTTCTTAAGTTATAATAATCTACACGTGATCTAGCCCCTTTATCCGACGAACCAATCGTTTCTCTTTTAATAACAGCATCAATCATCGAAAATATTTTGGTCGTGCTGACATCATCCTTATTTTCCTGTTCTACTTCTAAAAACTGTTTGACCCAATATTCTGAATTCGACTTATCCGATATTAAAATACTTTCTCTTTCTTTTTCAGCATTGTAAATATACAGCGCTGATTTCAATGTTTTATCCTTATAAGGAAGTCCCGTTCTCCTCTTGGTTGTCTCATCATCAAGATAACTATCAATCTCAGATTTTGAAATAATATAGTAATACTTTTCCTCATCTTTCATTAACGCCTCAACCAGATAGCCTCTTTTGATTTCTACTCCCAGTTTCTTCACTAACTCCTGTGCCGTAACTTCTGCCTCTAAATATTTTTCCGCAATATTCGTTTTCGTTTCGTCATCCACTTTTTCATTTTCTATGTACTTCTTGACAACGACATTAATTTCTGTCGTTTCACGTATTGGCTTATAATGTTTGTAATTCTTATTTTCTATGATATCTTTCATTAACAATCTTACATATTCCATAAGATCTTCATTGGCAATGCTGCGTTCCTCTACTGTATGTGTATCCCTGTTGATATTGTGCACCTGTGAAAAAATAATTACTAACCCCATATAATTACGCTCCTCTTAAGTATGCTGCTCGTCTTCATCAATTTCTTAAAAGTTAATTATACTCGGTTATTCAGAATGTGACCATTCGATATGACGTAATTCTACGCATTTTTAATTTCATTTGTAGTTTGATTGTATTTTATTTAAGGTCTTCCTCACAGAAGCCCTCACCATTATCTCTTTCTCACATGTCCTCTCTGTTCCCCATAAATCCACACTCCCTTACCCATATGTGTGAATTATAATTCGCATGTATCATAGCACATATTTTGTATTCTGTATATCAAGTTCTACCATCTTCCATGAGGCTAGCTCCTAAGCCTATTACCAATGGTGGCTTATCATCTACTAAAGTTATACTTATAATTTGATCATAATATTTCAACTAGTATTCTTTACGATCCCCCAAGTCAATGACTTACTATGTAAATATATCTTTAATCTTTACACCATTCTTCATTTGTTCCCTTAAATACAGTTATTAATGTTTTCTTTACTTCTGCATCATCTTTGAAAATATTCATCCAAACAGAAAAAAATCCGCTGCTCTGTGCCAGCATCTTTATCAATCGTAAATACTGTTCTTTTTCTCGTGTTCCTTTTACACGCCTCCATCCTTCTCTGCACTCTAACGCATAATTGCGAGCCTCATTTCTCGTAGCGAAACGACGATCCTTAGTTGTTGGTGTCTTTGGTACATTATCAAGTTTCAATAAATTAAATAGATTTTCCGCTTTCTGTCTCTCGATTTTTCCTTGCTTCTGTAAATACGTTTCATTTAATTGTGGAATATCCATATCATATGAAAAAGCATGAAATGTGTCATCCTCATCCGGCCATAAATATTTATTTTTGTTTCATTAGTGCTGCATATGCTGGATTATCACTATATTCTGCTGAAAGAAAGTCCATTCGCTCCTTAAGTTCCTGCAATTTATCTTTAGATACATTCCCTTTTAACGCATTAAAATATTCTTCTGCTGCTTTGTACATTTTCATTTTCTTTTCACTATACTGCACCATAGGAACTTTCATGATATCCTCTGCAATATCTTCTATACTCTGTCCCGAATATTCTTCGTCTAAAAATGTATCTAATGCTATTAATTCACCTGGTTCTAAGGATTGAATAATAAATGGTGAATGAGTAGCGCATATAAATTGCACCATCGGAAATAACTCTTTTAAGATACGAACAATTCTTCTCTGCCATGTTGGATGCAGACTTAAGTCTAATTCATCTATAACGACTACGCCTGGCGTCTTCTTCAATGTATCTCTTCCAAGATATGGGTTCAAGATGCACATTTTAGTTGCTATATCCGTTACAATTTTTATCACATTACGATAGCCATCACTTAATGCAGAAAAATTAATAACTGTACCATCTGGATTCTTTATTGCAATCTCACCATATCTTGATGAATATATCACCTGCTGTTCTGGTAATAATTCCTCTTCCAAACTATATTTTACAGCATCCATAATCACTTCATACGCAGGTAATGGCATACCATCATTCTCTTCTGTCGCCAAGTTACCTAACAGCTTAATATATTCAAATGAAGACTGATTTCCTCTCTTTGGATCTAAGCATCTCTGATATGCATCTGTTCTTCCTGGAATTTTTTCTATCTCTCCTGTACGATTCTCATTCCAAAGCCTTGCAGAACTCAGATACAATACCAATGGATATACTTGAATTTCATCAGAACAATCTGCCGCTTTTATAGACTCTTCCCATTCTGCGACCAGTTCTCTCATAGGATTTTTACCTATAAATTTTGTTCTTCCCCCTTCCTTTTCCAAACTTCTTGTGCATTTCTTTATTTTTCCGTCCCACATAATCTGACTGCTCACAATACATGGAAATTGTTTCACCGTTGCAGTTAACGCTACACTTTTCACAGGTTTTAACGATTTTCTCAAAACATCATTATCTGAAATATTATGTCCAAATCTACTTGGAACATATTCCTTAAAAGCCGCCAAATATGCACCCAAAATAACAGTAACTGCTTCTAAAACAGCCGTCTTTCCTGATGCATTCTTTCCAATAAAGATGTTCATCCGCGGATTCAACTCGTATGTAGAATTGTCAAATTTTCTAAAATTACTCAACTCTATATTTTTTAAATAAAACTCTTTCATGATATCCTCCACAAATCTTTTCTTTTATATTTGAGGCTTTTATATAGTATATCTATTTTTCTTCATAAAATCAATCGCATCAGAGATTTCTTTTCTTACCCCATCGCATGATTCGCATCCACAAAAAACAATCTGCCACGCATCATATACAGCACTGTATTTTGCACATACACATTCGAAAACATACTACTAAGCTTTGCATTTCCCTTCACTTTCTTCATAAACTTATCTGCACTTGCTTTGTCTTTCAAAATAATAAGCTGCGAATAATAGTACTCCTTCCCCAACTGATCATAATCCCGTTTTATCTCCCTCAAATTTGTCAATGCATGCAAAATACTTGCGTAATCAAATTTTTCAACCAGATGTGCCAGCACTATCCATTCTTCTCCACGATAATCAATTCCATTATAAATTCTGTTATTTCCGAACACTTTCCAATTAGAATCTACTGGCAAAAGTCTGTCAATAATAACCGCAGCTTCCGTATCCATCCACTCACTTACCATTTCTCTGATCACAGCATCATCATCTGATTCTTCCGGTAACTGATTTGAAACTTCATCAACATCTTCCATAACCTTTTCCGGAATCCGGTTCTTCTCATCAATAACTTCGTTTGCAAGATACAAAAAATCTTTCATATTGCACATCCAAAAATTCTTCTGTGTAGTACTCCTAAATTCTTTTAATAATTCGAATCGCGGTTTGCGGTCAAATTTTTTATCAACCCAATCTTCTTTCACATCATTTGTAATCAAAATAACATCTTTTCCACACTCTGATGCATGATTCAAAATTTCCATCCAGACAAACAAATCTCCATACTTTTGCAGACCTGTCTTATCTTCCTGATCCATGTATCCTGGTGGTATTTTTTCTTCATACCTTCTTCTTCCATCTACCGATATTTGTGTCATTTGTTCGTAAGTAAGTTCTTCTCCGATTTTAAATTTTTCGTCGATCTGATCTTGTATTTCATCGCCTTGCGATGATAAATCCAGAATCTTATCATTAATCCTCTGTGTTATATCAATCTGAAAATCTTCCACTTTTGCTGAAAAAGCTTCCATTTGTTCTTTCAATATATCTACTGCCCGGTCTATGGGTTCAAAAATTTCCTGCTCTAAAAATGGATGCTTGTCCTCTCTGATAGTTGTCTCTTTCAAAGTAGTTAATATTCCTTTTAGTTCTTTTGTATCTTTCTCGAATTTTGTAACTGTAGATACCAGCTTCGGCACATACCCCATGTCCCGATTATCCTTGTCTAATAATGCCATATACGTTTTCTCTGGTTTTGCAGCCACTGTATCCTTGTTTTTGAGAAATTCAAAATATACCTGTGCTGGAAGCCACAATCTGTTTTCAAAATACGGAAACACATTCTTAAAAATTCTGTTTCTCGAGTCTTCGGAATAATAGTATAAATCAAGAAGTGCTGATGTATCAAAGACAATGATACCGTCATTTTTCAATATATCCAATATTCTGTCTTTTGTTAAGTAATAGTGTTCAAACAGATTCATTGCCTCGCCTTTCTTTATATGCAATTATTTTATAGCCAAATGCCATTTTCTACACTTTTTCTTTCCGTTTTCATTTTACCTGATAATTTCAAATCTTAAAAATGCCGACATCATTTTGCGGATGCAAAATACTAACATTCTATAAATCCGCCCATTTTACTAATCATCAAACAAACTCAGTTGTGTTTCAATTAATGATTTTACTTTTCTCTCTTTGATTGTATCAAATTCATCAATCTTACCAAACAATAATGGTGACTGAGGATTATGCAATCCAAAATTCCTTGTAACTGTATTTTCGCTATAATTTGCATAACAATATAAGCAACCATTTTTGCATGTATTATAAGCTCCAATGTCAATACTGGCTACACATCCACATTCCGCTCTTTGATTTGTGTCTTTATCTACATTAAGCTTAAATCCACCAATTCGCTCAATTCTTTCTCTGTCGATGCAGTGTGCATGTTCAACACCTAATTCATGAAAATCTGCCAGTTCTGCACATGTATCAATATATAAATCATATTGTCTGGCTATCTCTACAAATCGTTGCAATAATTCCTTTTGCATCTCACGAGTATCTTTCACAATATTAAGTGGCTTAACATTTCTCTCTGTATTTCGATATAAATCCATAAAACTAACAGTACACTTTTCCGTATATCCTGCTAATTTTGATGCTAAGAGTTCAAAATATTTGCAGTGATATTGCATTGAGTATTGTTCGTTAAAAAAGATAGGATCATATCTCCACACAACTTTTTCCTTTCCGATCTCCTTGGATAATTCTTGAAATGTCGGAATAATAATCCTATTCTTCGACGGTAAATTTCGTTCTACATCCGGTCCATATGCAGTCAATGTAAATTGAAAATAATATATATAATCCTTTAATTCATCTAAACGCCCCAACATTGGAGTCGGATTTTTTGTCCAAAAAACTATAGCATCAACCACATTTGGTGATAAATCTATTTTACTTACCTGATGAATATTCATGGGATTTCTTACCAATACGTATTTTTCTTTTAATCTGTTTAGCATCCATTCTGAATAATAAGATGGAATATCTGTACGTCTACTCGCACTAATTATCATCAAATCACCTCTAGTATCAATTGCCCACTCTCACAAAACTTGGCTACACAATAATCCTGAATAAATCTATCTGGTATTTCTCCTTCAAATATATTTTGATTATTTTCATACCTCAAAGATCCCTCATAATAATTTTGCTCTTTAAATCTTCTTCTCGATTCATAAGAAATATTGAGTCCTACTCTTTCGATTTCTTCCACAAACAACGGAAATGCATCCCGTCCAGTATGGATACTGTCCACATCATTAATGATTATCAATAAAGGTGAATTATCCGGTTTATTCTTAACAATTTTTTCTGCAAGACATGAAAACCACTTTCTGATTCCATCTTCTCCTATAGTTTCAAAAAAGAAAGAGATTAAGTACTGAATAATAATAACATTACACTTATGCAGTTCATTTTTTTCAAAATACGTTAATACATCTATGTTCCTCTTAAATTTTACTCCGCCACCCTTAAAATTTTCTTTTATAAAGTTATGTATTTTTCTCCAGTACACATTATTATCAACACCAATATAAGATATACCCTGTTTGTATTTCATATATTCAAATGCCATCAAATCTGGTGCACCTCCACATCCCAATGACAAAATATGAAAATATGGATAGTGAGATAGATTCAGCTGGCTTAATGCATAAATAATTTCCGAACAATATTTATATGAATATCTACAAACATAATAGTCAAGTAGTTTTTCACAGTCATATTCATCTCTGTATTTATGATGATGAAAATGAATATCATCTAAGCATTGCTTACAGTTTTCTCCACACGCACTCTCACAAGTCGTCTTAGCTGTACAGATAAAGCACTCGCTATTCTGATATTCCTCGTCACAAAATGGTAAGCGATGAATAACACACCGCCTACCATATTCCTAAATTCAGTTAAAGCAGTAAACGACTACCGTTTACTTTCACTTCCTCTGCTACCTATGCGGCAGGGGAATTCTTTTTTCCGGAACATTAGATTCCACATCAATTAGTCCTGAACATTGTTCCTTTATAAATTCACTCCATGGCATCAGCTGCTCTATACCTGCGGACGAATTCATGTAATCCGGCATATACAGGAGTACCGTATAGAGGTATTGGAAAATATTCAGATTGTTTGCTTTTGCTGTCTCTACGATGCTGTACATCACCGCACTTGCACCGGCACCGGTCTCTGATGTGTGGAACAGGAAAGCTTTCCGCCCAATCGCATAACTTTTGGCTTTTCGCTCTGCCCGATTGTTCGAAATCTCACATCTGCCATCCAACAGATAATTCATCAGTGTGTCGTGATGGTTTTGGGCATAGTTCACCGCTTTCCCCAGCTTGTTGTAACCCTGGTATCCGTCACACTGTACCAATCCACGAAATCCCTCTATAAAGTTCTGTGCACAGGATCCTTTACGGCTTGGCTGATAATCATAGAGGACGATTGGAGTGAGCGCATCACTGCCGGTTGTATATAACCACATATAGGATGTTTGCTCCGCCGTGCGTCCCTTCTCACGCAAAACCTGACATGTTGTCTCGTCTGCATGCACCAGATCACGCTTTAAAAGTTCTTCATCCCAGCTGGTTCATCAGAAACTCCTGCCGGTAATAAGGCATTGCCAGTCCGATCTTTTCCATTGCAACATATGAGACTATGGATGGAGAGGCCGGGCTGTGCGGGATTAAAGCGGTAGGTGTTTTGGATTCTGCGGATGTTCCATCACCATCTTTTTTGCATTCCGGGCACTGCCATTTTTCCTGGTAATAATGAATTCGTTCCACCTTCGCAGGTGTGATCCGGAGTTCTTCCCGGACAAACGTTTCCGTCACATACTCCATCTTGGAATTACAATAAGGACAATACTTATCTTCTTCCGGCAGGGGGATGACTTCCTTATGGATTGGAAGATTTCCATACTGGTCTTCACGCGTTGCTTTCGCTTTGCGTGTTGTCCGTTTGTGGCTTTTGACGATCGTTGTCACAGTTTCTTCCGTTTCCTTATCCTGTTTTGTCTTCTCACTGCCTGTACCAAAGAGTTTCCGCTGGAATTCATCCAGTGTTTCCCTGAGACCGGCAATTGTTTCTTTCAGGTCATTGATGGTTTCCTTCAGTTCTGTGATGGTCCCGTCTTTTTCATCTAACCGTTCAGAAAGCATCTGGATCATAAGATCCTTCTGCCTGGTCTCACTGTTGAAAAGTATGTCCTGTCCTTTTGGATCCACGGTGAATCCCTCCCTCTTTTTTCGTTACCTTTATTGTACGAAAAGGAAGGCATGGTTGCAAATGCCATCCAAAATCAGACTGGCATTATGCCGAAAGCCAGATAGTTCCTTTTTTCTCTCAAAATCAGCCGGTTTCCGGGATTTTCCGTAAAGTTATGCACATCATGATGATGTCATGCACAACTATCCCCGGACAACGCGCCCCATGATCCCACATCTGTGGATATCTTCCATCAGCCAGCGGAATTCCTGCCTTGTCAGAGGTCTGACTTCTGAAGCATTGCGCGGCCATTGGAATTTTCCATTGTCCAGGCGCTTCTGCAGGAGTACAAATCCATCCCGGTCAAAATAGAGGGCTTTCATCGTATTCTTTTTGCGTCCACAGAACAGAAAGACCGCATTGGAGAACGGATCCATCTGGAAATTGTCACGGATGACTGCCATTCTTCGTCTGTTCTTCTCTTATTACGCATAAGCTGCTCCTCCTGTCAGCTAAAGTAGTTAAACACAGTAACCGGCTACCTTTGCTTAAGAAAAGAAGAGTGATACGCCCACATCAAGATCTGAAAATAGATAAAGTAGTCGTTTACTGTTTATTGACTGTATTATCCCAAATCTTCAATTAAATTTGAAACGGTATGTTATTCATCGCTTACTTTGCTTCATCCCGTTTTCCTTTAATAAATTCTTGTATAGCACCAATGATTGTCTTGTCTATTTTCCCTCCATAAAAAGAAAAGGCCATTAAAAAATGACCTAATTCTCCGCTATCAATTCCTGTACATTGCAATATACATCCAATAAATCTAAAATATACGCTTTAGTGTCAGCATGACTGAATTCACCTCGACACTCTATACAACCTGCAGCATGATACTTTTCCTCAGACCTTGGCATATAAAGATCTTCAACTGTAGTCTGCAACTCTGAATTCACCTCGACACTCTATACAACCTGCAGCATGATACTTTTCCTCAGACCTTGGCATATAAAGATCTTCAACTGTAGTCTGCAACTCCTCAGCAATATCACGTTTTTCATCTTCATCCAAAAAAAGACGACCATCCATAATCTTCCATAAATCATATTTGGAATAACCAAGATGCTCTGCTACCGTCTGTTCACTTAAATTCTTGTCAGAAATGAACAGTTTAACATTATTCCCGAACACCCTATTCTTTTCATTCATATGATTCACTCCATTCATCCATTTTAATTCATCATATATAATATTTACATATACTATACAAACTTCAACCCCAAAAAAATTATTATACGTCAGGCTTTGTTTTATGTCAATAAAGCTACACACCTATAAATATAATAGCATTTAGGCTCTTTTTTGTAAATGCCATTAAAAATCCTATTTTTTCCTATTTACCATCAACTACAACATTACCTAAAACAGCAATCTGGTAACGGCTGCAAAGCTCTGTTTCTTTTTTGATATCCTCTCTAGAAACGCAGATAACCCAGACCATACAGTGACCACAGCTCTTTTCTAATGCTGTCAGATAGTTTATTGCTGCTTTTTCTGCTTGACTGACAGATGGCTATAATATCCCTCTACGCTGCTCTTATTTCGATATTATCTGTCATCATGCCCATGCAAAACATGCTAGTTCGTAAGCGCTCAATATTACAACGCTAGATTTTAATTAACGCTTGCACCTTTTGCTAGATGCAAGCGTTTTACTACATTTTAGTTTTTGCAAACAGTTTGAACTTCTTCACTCCACGGAGTCAAAGCCTCAAGCTGTTCATCTGACACGTCTTCACTTGGACGATGATCTAAAAGATATGTCATCAACGTGTCTTTCCGGTTTTGTGCATACTTCAACGCTGTCTCGAAACGGCTTCCCTTACGTGGTTTCTGTTCGTCGAGCCAGCTCCAGAACGCATCGAGCATCGGTTTCTCTTTTTCGAGGCGGTAGGCTTTTCTCTGCTCAAAAGTATGATTTTTGTTCTGAGATCTGCGCTCATACTCAAAAAGCTTTGAACAGAACTGGACTCCCTGTACTGCCGGATTACTGTAATCGTACTGCTTTCCCTTAGGAACCGCACCGATGAAGTATCTTCTTGTGTGCGCCCAACAGGAACAGCGTTTTATGCCGGGGAGATTATTATAGCCCTTGTAAAGTCCACTCCAAGCTGATGCCAGTCCTGTTCCTGACGGTACAGTGGCATTGCATTTGCAAACTTTATGTTTTCTGCCATTGCATCCGCTGTAGAACATACAGGGCATTTGTATGTCTCACGATAAATGTTTACAACTTCAGTCTCCTGTTCGGCCTCGTCGAAAAGATTTAACTGTCCTTCCACATCTTTCATCTTCTCACTAGATGTGCCGAACAGTTTCTTTGTAAGATAATCAACCTGTGCAAGAAGATTCTGTATCTGCTCACGGTCAGCTTCATGATCCTTCTTTAATGACTGGATCAGTTCCGTCTAGGCTGCAATGGTTGTATTCAGTTGGCTGATAAGATCCTTCTGCTCAAGAAGTTTTGAGTCTTTTGCACTTGCTGCCATGTAAGCTGGCGCACTTCCTGTCTTGAACGCGGCCAGCGGAACCTGCCTTTTACTTCCATACGTTTATACAGAAGCACAAAACCATCAGTTTCCCATAAAAGAGCCTTTACCCTGTCGCAGCGTTTTCCACAGAAAAGGTAAAGAGCACTGCGTCTTGGATCCATGTGAAGCTGGTCTTCAACAATAGCACACAGTCCGTCGATCGACTTTCTCATGTCGGTGTACCCGGTCACGATATAAAGCTCATCGGCAGCTGTGATATCGCCTAGCATGAAAGCTCCGCAAGTATCCGGATTGTTTTGGCAAGAAGCATTGGATCAGTTCCGTTCGGAATGCGAAGCCCCGTGCTTCCTATCACCAGCTCCATTACGGAGGCATCAGTGCTTTTATCAATGGCATTTGAAGCCGAAAGCGAATTCATTTCGATTTTTACAACTTCCTGATCAGCAGGTACATAAGCTGATACCGGATTTTTATCAGGAATATCTACGCTGTTACTTTTACGGAGACGACTTACCCAGTTATAAAAGGTGCCCGGATTTATGTCATTGTTCAGACACCACTGGTGATCAGACAATCCACTTTTACGGCATTCCATGATCAGGCGGTATTGTTCCTCGGCTGGTACTCTTGGTGATCTCATAGTTTTTACCTCATGATAATTAGAGTAAAATGCCAGCAAACAGAAGTATAGTAAAACACTAGCATTTCCTAATGCTTATTATGAGAGCTTCTCGAATTTAGGGCAATCCGTTGAATTATTTTGCGCTTACGACTGTTCTGCCATTTCTGTACCTCCATTATGCTTAAAACAACAAAAACAGCACCATAAGCATACCACCTATGGCACTGTTTCAAGTTCGACCCTGTATATTTTCAATCAATCCACTGTCTGCCATATCCTTTACCTCCACAGGATTCATGGTCTTACTAATTATTCTAATTTTATCATATTGAATCCACATGTCAACCAAAAACTGCGCTGTCTCTACTGTCTTTCTACTGTCTTTCTACTGTTTTTCTTCTTTACCTATAATTCTATTCTCCCGAACTTTCCTTCTTTGATTTTGTTCACAAATAATTTTTACACTTTGCCTGTATTTAGTATTTATGCCATTTTCACAAAGTAACGGATAAAAAATCATTCAAATCAGATAAACCACTATCGTAAATAGAAAATCAAAATCCTTTATCATACCTATGCCACCATAATATACAACTAATGAATTCATTTCATATACTCCAAAAACACCCAATCCCAATAGTGCAAGTACATACAAAACCTTCTTTTGTTTATAATTACCCATATCCTTAATACATTGAACAATACCTGCTATGCCAGCTGGCATTTCCACCGCAAGTAATATCCACATCATATATTCAATATTAAAATCCTTTTTCAAAACATAAAAATGATTATATGTAACATATATGAGGCTCAATATTAATGTTCCTCTAAGTACCACCCAATAAATATTCCCTTTAAAGTCACGTTTTTCTTTTTCCATTTTTTCTATTATTTCCCATATATGTGCATCCTGCATTATTCCTACTGTAACTTCATTATTTTCAACCGGCATCATATTCTTGCCATAGGGATTAATCCGCAGTTTCAATTTTGTTAAAATTGCTGATAATGTTCTATAAGATCTGCAATTTTCCAATTCCTCGGCAATAGTTCTGATTTCTCTTCTCCATTCATTTCTTTCCTTCGAAAAATATTGTGTAAAATTAATTTTTGTATTACTCAAAGCATTAATTACTGCGGCTATAACTGTTGCAATAAAAACTGAGCCAAAAATATCATTCACTTTCACCTACTATCCCCTGTTATATTTCACTTTATCATGCACACTAATCTCTTTTCCGATTTGCACTTCTATTATACTAAGATTTGTTTTTGCAATAATTGTATGTCTGCATCCAACTTTTAGCATAATAACGTCTCCTGTCCTTACCTCCCTTTCGACATCATCTACAATTGCTGTACCATTGCCCGAAATTACAGTCCACACTTCATCACGATGCTCATGACTGTGATAATTCATCTGATGTCCTGCATTTAAAGTTACTTTGATGGTCATATTGCCATCTTCAATATCCAGCACACGGAAATTTCCCCAGGATTTTTCCGCAAACATAATTTGCTGATTAATATCGTCTACAAAAGGCTTAATATAGCTTGACTGATTTTTATCAGAAACAAGAATTCCTTCCGGACTGGCAGATACAACAACATCTTTTAAGCCCATACAAAGTACTGGAACATTTAATTCATTAATCACATGCGTATTCTCGCAGGTTTCATTGAAAATTGCTTTTCCTACTGCATTTCCGTCCATTGCCTCAGTCAAAGTATTCCATGTACCTAAATCTTTCCACTTTCCTGCAAATCGCATTACCTGTATTTTTTCTTCATGCTCTACAACCGCATAATCAAAACTGATTTTCTGTAAGGTATCATACTTTTCAAATAAATCATTATAATCCTTAAAATCAATCAACTCATGTGCACGTTCTAAAACATGTCCCAAACGGAATGCAAATACGCCACCATTCCAAAGCGCACCTTTTTCAATATATTCTTCTGCAATCTGTTCAGTCGGCTTTTCTTTAAACATTGCAACATCACTAATCTCATCTGTTGTTTTTGGAATAATATATCCATATTTTTCACTTGGATAAGTAGGCTCAATTCCCATTAAAACAAGATTAGCATCCGACTTTTCTGCCTGTAAACCAAGTTTTTTGATTGCGACGAAATAATCTTCCTCCACGTATGGATCTACCGGGCAGACCACCACAGACTCATTCTCGCTGATTCCTTTCACATCATGCAGATACGCAACCGCAAGTGCAATAGCCGGAAATGTATCACGTCTGCAAGGTTCCACACTAACTCCGATATTCTCACCAAGCTGGTTATGGATCGCAGAAACCTGTGATTTTGAGGTTGCAATGGTAACAGTTGCATCCTTATCAATATTTAAAATCTGACGGTATACACGTTGAACCATCGACTCATAATTACCATCAGCTCCTCTAAAAATCTTAATAAACTGTTTCGACCGTATATCGTTTGACAATGGCCATAAACGTTTTCCGGATCCACCAGATAATAATACTATATTCATATTTCCTTCCTATCTAGCGTTCTGCACGCATCGGATTATTCAAAAAGTCCTCATATGCAAGACGGATACCATCCTCAAGTTCTGTCTTGTATATCCAACCAAGTTTTGCAGCTTTACTCACATCCAGAAGCTTTCTAGGAGTACCGTTTGGTCTTGTAGTATCCCACTTAATCTCGCCTTCATAACCAATGACCTTTGCAACAAGCTCTGTCAGTTCCTTAATGGTAAGCTCTTTTCCGGTTCCTGCATTGACGGTCTCGTCACCGGAATAATTGTTCATTAAGAATACACATAAGTTAGCAAGATCATCCACATATAAAAACTCACGCAATGGGCTTCCATCTCCCCAGCAGGTTACCTCTTTTAATCCGTTTACTTTTGCTTCATGGAAACGACGGATCAGTGCAGGCAATACATGAGAATGCTCTGGATGATAATTGTCATTTGGGCCATAAAGATTGGTTGGCATAACAGAGATATAATCGGTTCCATACTGCTTATTTAAAAACTCACAATATTTCAAACCGGAAATTTTTGCAAGTGCATATGCTTCGTTTGTCTTCTCTAACGCACTGGTCAAAAGACAGCTCTCCGGCATTGGCTGTGGAGCCATACGGGGATAAATACAGGATGAACCTAAAAATTCAAGCTTTTTACATCCATTTTTCCATGCTGAATGGATTACATTCATCTCAAGGATCATATTGTCATACATAAAATCAGCAAGCGCATTCTGGTTTGCAACAATACCGCCAACCTTAGCTGCTGCCAAAAATACATACTCCGGCTTTTCCTCTGCAAAAAATGCTTCTACTGCATCCTGTCTGCATAAATCCAGTTCTTTATGTGTACGTGTGATAATATTGGTATATCCCTGACGCTCTAACTCACGGACAATTGCAGAACCTACCATTCCTCTGTGTCCTGCTACATATATTTTTGCATCTTTTTCCATCATGATGCCATTCCTCCTAACGTAATGCTTTTTCACGTTTTGCAAGTTCTCTGTCATGCTCTGCCATAATGCGGACGAGTTCCGGATAACTTGTCTTCTGTGGATTCCATCCAAGAACCGTTTTAGCCTTGGTCGGATCTCCCCAAAGGTTATCTACATCTGTAGGGCGGAACCACTGTGGATTGACACATACTAACATTTTACCTGTCTGTGCGTCGTAACCCTTTTCATCTACGCCTGTTCCCTCCCAACGGATCGTAATACCGTTTGCTGCGAATGCCTTTTCTGTGAAATCACGGACTGTGTGCTGTTCTCCGGTTGCAATAACGAAATCTTCCGGTGTTTCATGCTGTAAGATCATCCACATACATTCCACATAATCTTTTGCATATCCCCAGTCACGCAGACTGTCCATATTACCAAGTTCCAGGTGATCCTGGATTCCTTCTGCAATACGTCCTGCTGCCAGTGTGATCTTACGTGTCACGAAATTCTCACCACGTCTCTCTGATTCATGATTGAATAAAATTCCGTTCACTGCAAACATTCCATAAGCTTCACGGTACTCTTTTACGATCCAGAAACCATACTGTTTTGCAACTGCATATGGAGAATATGGATGGAACGGAGTTGTCTCCCTCTGAGGAATTTCCTCAACTTTGCCAAACAACTCAGAGGTAGAAGCCTGATATACTTTTGTTTTCTTAGCCAGACCTAAAATGCGGACTGCTTCCAAGATACGAAGTACACCGATCGCATCGACATCACCGGAATACTCCGGCACATCAAAAGATACCTGTACATGCGACTGTGCTGCAAGATTATAGATCTCATCCGGCTGTACCAGCCCGATAATCCGGATCAAAGAAGAAGAATCAGACAAATCCCCATCATGTAATGTAATTGCGTTCTTTGCAATCAGATGGTCAATACGAGCCGTATTGGAGATAGATGCACGACGTGTAATACCGTGAACCTCATATCCCTTCTCTAATAAAAACTCTGCAAGATAAGAACCATCCTGTCCTGTAATACCTGTGATCAATGCTACTTTACTCATTCAGTAATCTCCTTTTCATACTTGTATATCAATCTTTAATTTTTATTTTTATAGCGTATTAAATTATAACATAAACATTTTATTTTTTTTACTTTTTATTTATATATTCCCTGGCATCCAATAAAAAACTAATCGTAATCATAACAATAACAATTCCGATTGGAAATGCTGCAATAATGCTCACTGATTGCAGATTACTCATCGAACTTTCTGCAAAAAGCAACGCTATCGGAAGTAATATTAACAAGATACACCACATCAACTGTATTATTTTATCAGGTTCCTTTCCATTCTCTAAACTATGATAACTATAGCATGACGCTGTTAATGCAATTGAATCAAACGATGTAGCATAAAATGCAACCATAGTTATTAAAACTGCTACCATCACAATTGGTGCACAAGGCATAGTACTTATCATTGAAACAATTAATTGATATAAATCGCCAGTTTCATTATATATTGCTATAAAATCTGTCACACCCGACATCTGTAATCCCATGGAATAGTTTCCCAGAATAATAAAGCTTGTCAAAGTCGAGCCTACTCCAAATCCATACCCACCTAAAATCACTTGACGAACTGTTCTTCCTCTTGAAATATTTCCAATAAAAAATGGGGCTGCCACACACCAAACCATCCAATATGCCCAATAATATATTGTCCAATTTTGTGGAAATTCTGTCGTTCTCAGAGGGTCTGTATAAGTTGATAATTCAAAAAAATTTTGGATCATTTTTCCTAATGAAGATATTCCAGTCTCAATTATATACCTTGTCTCTCCGCCAAAAAGTAATACAAAAAACAGTAACCCAAAAAATAGATATATACATACCTTTGCTAAAATGCTTATTCCTTTAAATCCATGTAATAGTGAATAAGTATAAACAAAACATGTTACAAGTAAAATAACTATATTAATTAATGTCCTGCTAACATGTATATGAAATAGTGTTCCTATAATTTCTGCCATTAATGGTGTTGCAACACTAAATGTTGTTGCCGTACCTGCCAGTAATGCAAAAACAGCCAAGAGATCAATAATTCTTCCCGGCAATTTATCTGTATATTTTCCAAGAATTGGACGACAAGCTTCACTATACTTCTGTTTTGTTCTGTTTCGCACATGAAGCATAAATCCGAATGCAACTGCAAGTACAAGATAAAATCCCCAAGGAATAAAACTCCAATGAAAAAGGGGAAATACACCTGCCCAATCTTGCATTGTCCCCAATTCAGTAATATGTGGATCTGTTGCGTACAAAATCCATTCCGAAAACGAATAAAATAAAATATCTGCCGCCAATCCACATGTGAACATCATAGCTCCCCATGTAAAAAAATTATACTTAGGTTTTTCATCCTGCTCCCCCAGCACTATATCTCCATACTTTGATATTGCCATAAAAATAGATATCAAAAAAATACCTAATCCTATAACCAAATAATAGCTTCCCAATGTATCCCCTAAGAAATAACGTATTTTCCCTAAAATAATATTTGATTGCTCAGGCAACAAGAAAAAAAGAATGCATAGTATAACAATACTTATAAGCGGAACTATTGTAATCATCCAATCAATTTTTTTATCTGCCGAACCACCATCCTGTATTCTCCTATTCATTTTACATTTCCTCCAAATATTTTTCGTAACTATTATCTACAGCAATTAATTCTGCCATATTATCTATTTCAATAATATCTGTTCTATTCATCGGCCAAATACCTAATTCATATTCCTCAAAATGACAAAACATCGGTATATCATCCCAATATATTTGCCGGTTCATTTTAATTTCAAATTCTATTTCCAAATGCTTTTTTAATTTTTTTCCGTCTTCTGCTGTCCACCTTGATATACTATAAAGCTGCCATCCACGTTTTCCTCCGTTTCTACTGCACGCCCTTACAATTCCATTTTCAACAGTTTGTAACCACTCTTTCGTTTCTTCCTCAATCCACACACTATTGTATCCAGACTTTTCAAATTCCGGACATAAGATGTTACTATTATAAATTATCTGATCTCCATCCAAAATAATTACATCTTCTAAATAGTTCCTTGCAACATAAAGCGAAGCAATATTATTGCAGACATTGTAGTATGGATTTTCTATCAACTTAAGTCCCGGATATTGTATCTCAAGGCTTTTGAATTGTTCCTTTAGATATCCAACTACAACATATATTTCATATATTTCATTTTCATGTAATGCCTCTATTACCGTGTCAATTATCCGTACACCATTAACTACTACTAATGGTTTTGGAGTCTTTAATGTCACAGGTTTCATTCGATTTCCCAATCCTGCTGCCATAATAATAGCTCTTTTTATCCTATACATTTTTTATTGTCTCCTCTTTTCATTGTCCAACTCTTCTAGTTCCATTTGTACAATTCTGTAATATTCCTTTGCATATCGGTATTGTTTTAACGAATATTCTCCAAACTCAACCCCCAATTTGCTTTTATATTCGCACCAATTACTCCATAACAATCCACAAACTGCAATATAACAATATATCTTTATTCTTACTTCTTTGCAGCATCCTTCAACAAAATATGCATCTATTAATTGATCCATTTGCTCTTTATTATATAAAGAATAAATCCCGAACATAGCTATATCAACATGTGGGTCCTGCATACCGGCATATTCCCAATCAATGAGCCTAATTTGTTCTTTTCCATCTATTTTAACAAACAAAAAATTATCAGAAACGGCATCAATATGTGTAAGTACCTTTTCTTCAACATGCTGATCTATATAAGACTTTAACGAAAGGACATTTTCCTTTGTCTGTTTATAATCGCTATATACAGAAGGATTTCCTTCCCATAGGTCTTCATAAAACTCTAATTTAGAGAACAAATCAAATTCATGCTCAACCTTTATTTTCATTTCATGAAATTCTCTTAAATATTTCATACATAATTTTACATCTTTTATATCTACTGGATTGCACACTCTTACTCCTTCCAAAAATTCTGTTATCTTGTAACCATTTTGAGGATTAATGTACACAATATTATCACATATATTTTTTTTGTCTATCGCCTTATATACGCATGCTTCCTGCTTTCGATTAATCAATTCGTCCGTTCCTTCACCCGGAATACGCATAATATATTTTTTTTCTTTACAACTAAATAAAAATGAACGATTTGTCATTCCTTTTTTCAAAACCGTTATATCCTTAATGTCTTTAGGTGTAACTTTCAATGCATTGCAAATAACATCTATGGCTTCAACTTTCAATTGATTAGAATTTTCATCTAGTTCTCTTAATTGTTCATATGTATTGATTTCCACTACTCGATCATTCTGAATCACTCTCGCAGCAACAATCATTTTTTTCTTTTTATATAGTGCTTTCTCCCAAAACTCATTATCATTACTCTTATCTTCACAAAGAAGCTCCAGCGTCTGACAAACAATTTTTGCTGTATCCTCTGTTAAATAAGCAATTCCTACCATTGAATTTCCTGCAATTTCTTTTGGTATCATTATTAATTCCATATTTCTACTTACTTTTACACTACTACTGTCATCCATTCGATTCGTAACCATATACCATGAATACAATTCATATTTGTTAAAAGGATTAAATTTGCACCATATATCACATGGGATAATATATGTATTAGCTAAATGCTGTTGTACTAATTTTAATGAAAACATATTATTTTTTTTAGCATATTCAGGATTTACCACTAATTCCACTCCATATTTATCAATTAAATATTCATATTTTTCTTTCATAAATCCCACAACTATATATATCTCTTGTATTCCACTTTCATGAAGTTGATTTATAATACGCTCAATTAGTGTTTCACCTCCCACCTCAATAAGCCCTTTGGGAACTTCCATATTAATTGGAACCATCCTCATTCCAAATCCAGCAGCAAGAATAATGGCATTTTGGGTTTTATGCCTTTCAAAATACTCTTTAGCTTTTAAAGTCGGATGCATCTCCTCATTTATAAATCCCTCTTTCAACAATTGTGATATAGAGCGATTTACGATTCCAAGAGAATGTCCTGTCATCTCAGATAAAACTCTCTGGTTCACATATGGTTCCATAAACAATTTGTTCAAAATATCCTTTTCCTTGTTGTTCATGTACATCGTTCCTTTCGTTTTTATGAACATCGTGCGTAATAAATACCCGGATATACAAAACCGGGTACATATACTATATTACTTCTTTTATTCCTTTTTGTAAACCTTAAAAAAATGATGACCTACACGATCCTTTTCTGGTGGCAATTGCATATAATCCCCATATTCATGACGTAACACCTCATCGTAATACTTTGGAACTCTAAATTCATATTTATCAAATGGCATTAATATCGTTTCATCAAACCACTTCCGTGGAAAAATATCCTTTTCTCCCCATGATAACCAAATGACACAACCTACATATTCGCTACTATCATATTCTTTTACTCTTGCAAGTTTATCCAATTTATTTTGAAAATACTCTTTGCCACGCAATTTTGCATAAATAAATACAGGAAACTTTACAATTTTCCTTATAATAGAAGTTGTTGTTTCCATTGCAAAATGATCACGTGTTGCCTGATAACAAAAAGACGATAAACGATCACCTTTTAGACCATATTTCACAGCTTCTTCTTTCGTATTACCAAGACCATCATACGGATATATATCAATGAATACTCCCATACCAAAAGGCTTTTCGTTTTCCATTTTTATAATATATCTCTCATCACTAATTCGTGTAATCATATACGGATACTCTGAACATTCTTCTCTATTGAATACACGAAGATTGGGATACTCCTGAATATGTAGTTTAAGGTATCCCAATAAACGGTCATAATCCGGCCGTGGCATCATAATATCTACATCATCATCCCACGGGATATACCCATGATGACGAACAGCACCAATTAATGTTCCATATATTAATGCATATCTAAAATGTTGTTCCTCACAAATATTAGCAATTGTATGTAAAATTTCAAGTGATATTTCCTGTATTTCCCTAATTGATAATTCCATTTGCTTCGTTTGTTGCATTTCTGTTTTCCTCAATATAATTCAATTTCAAACATGATTTTTGTTAATAATTATATCATAATATGTGCCTTGTATTTCCATATCCTCTTTTTGAAATTTATAACTCAGTTTATGAAAAGGGGTCTGTTCCTTTACACTAATCCAAATATCTTCATTATACTGCTCAAATAATCTTAATAAGATAATATGTGGTGCAGCATTATCAAACGGTATAATTTCACTCCATTCCTGTGAATAAAATTCTAAAACTATAGATAGAAAATTGTGTAATAAAAAATAATCTATCAACTCATTATTTTTTTCCCAATATTTATAACATAAATATTTTGTTGCGCACAATATTTTATTATTAGATTTTGCATTTATGAACCAACTGGAAATGTATGTGCTTTGACCATCTCTTCCAGGTTTTAGCTGTTGAAACAAAAACAAATCTGATTCAAAAAAATATGAAGGTATTTCTTCTTCTTTTCTTGTACATAATACAGTCGCATCAATCCATGTTCCTCCATACTTTGTCAAAAGTTCTAATCTAAGTAAATCTGTCATGTGCGTATGTGTTATTTTCCCACATTTCCATTTTTCTAATATATATTCAGGAAATTGTACATAATCATCCATATTTTTTTCTGTAATAACTATTAAATTCTTTTGAGTCAAGTTTGTTTTTAATGTCTCGTAACATCTTTGAACCAGCTCTGGAGCGTTATCCAATCCCTGAAACCAGCAAAACCATATTTTATCACTTAATTTATGTTCATCTTCAATATAATCTTTATCAAACTTTATTAAATCATTCTCATATTCTTTTTTTAATTTTTGTTTTATCTTTAGCTGGGCAGATAAACGTAATATCTCTAATGCTGTTCTGCTTTTTCCCAAAAGGATTACTTGTCCTATCGCTGTAAAAAATGCTCCTCCCTTCCAATAACTATGTATTAAATTTATTCCACCTTGTTTTTTCAAAATTTCTTTTAATTCCACTTTGCAGCCACCTCAAAGTCAATACCTTGTTCCTTGATACTTTTTCATATATTTTCAACTTCCCATTATGCATCTCTATTTTGTATAAAACGCAAAAAATTTTAATAAAAAGTTCTTTTCATATATTTCTTATCCTTGTTGTAATAACTAGACCTAATTAGATATAATCTTAGGTAGAAATGCTTCTATGGCAACATTTAGTACAAATTAAAATGAAGAATTCCCTTTAACCACAAGCACCTAGTTTCGGAGGGGATTTTCTAAAAACTAAGGCTCCTATGACTAGGATTCATGTATGCTAACATTTTTCATATTTTCACATGAAATTATCTTTCTGTACTTTGAAATAAATACTATATGATATTGGCATTTCTATTTTTTGTGTAGTAAGCTTTTATTGTCCATATGGAGCACTTCATGTGTTTAAATCTGGCTTACTCCCCATTCTTAATATGGCACAAGAGTTTTTTATTAACATCCTCACCGTTTCCAACCATTCCATTGTCCCCTGTATAGCAAGGGAATCAGAGTTTTCATTAAATACTTCTCACAAAAAATTTACAGTCTATCTCCATCAAATATCGCTAATAGGATTCTTTTCATATTCCACTATACTCATTAACTGCAAGTCTCGTTCTGAATGAATTGCGTCTTTTTCTTCTATCGGCCACTCTATGCCTATTTCTGGATCATTAAACAGTACCCCTGTATCTGTTTCCTTATCATACGCTCCCTCACACTGATAAAGCATAATCGTTTCATCCTCTAAAGACACAAATCCATGTGCAAATCCCTTGGGAACATATAAAGCTCTATGGTTCTCAATACTAAGTTCCGCACTAATCCATTTTTTATAAGTTGGACTCTGAACACGCAAATCCACAATTACATCCCACACTTTTCCTCTAACGACACTAACCAACTTAGCTTGTGGATTATTCGTCTGGAAATGTAATCCTCTAATAACATTTTTAGCAGAAATAGACGCAAATGTTTCGTTTACAGAAAATCTAATTCCAGCATTTCCGTAAATGTCCTTCTCAAAGTACTTTGTAAATCCGCCTCTGTTATCTCCCACATAGAAATTATCAATAAGATAGGCTCCCTCTAACGGTAATTTACTAAATTTAAACTGTGACATCATCCCATCTCCTTAATCCATTCCAGTGTGTTTTTAATTCCTTGTGCAAATGTTACCTCAGGAATGTACCCTGTATCTTTCTTAACCGCATTTATATCAAATTCCTTATACGATAATGAAACACCATTAAATGGTATTTCTCCTAAACCAATTTCTATCTTAGGATCAACTTGATCTCTCATTTCACATAAAAATTCTTTTAATGGTCTAGGCTCCTGACTTCCAATATAATATGTTCTATTTGCGATTCCATGTTTTCCTATCTCAATAAACATTTTGGCGGCATCTGTAATATATACGAAATCATACAATTGATTTCCTGCTGAGAAAGCACAATGTTCTTTATTTAACATTTTTCTCAAACTAGTATTAACAAGTCTCGGACTAGTTTCTCCAGGTCCATAAATGTTTGAAATAACCGCCCTGATATAATCAATTCCATATGAACCTGACAAAGTTCTCGCCATATAGTCTGCTGCCACCTTAGCGCTTGAATACAGTGTATTTATAGATGGCATAGTATCTGTTACCATAGTTGCCTGGATTTCATATTCCATTATGCTTGAAGCAAATATAAACCTTTTGCAGTTCATATCTAAACATGCCTTGACTGTGTCGCAGGTATATTGAATATTTCTTATTTGAACATCACTATCACCTCTCAAAGCTCCTGCGCTACCTACCCATGCAAGATGATATAGTGCATCTATATCTCTATCTTCAACATATTTAGACAGGTTTCGAAAATCTGAAAGATCACAGTATGTTATTTTGAGTCTTGGAATATCTTTTATTTTTGTTATATTTTCCTCTTTGTCGCGTACAATAGCAATAACATTGATACCTTCATCTGACAGTTTCTTGCATAAAGCAGTTCCTATAAATCCATTAGCACCTGTTACAATCACTTTTTTCATCAGGTTCTCCTTATCTGCTTACCGCTTCCTTAATTATTTTCGCCATATAATCAATCATTGTATCTGTCATCCCTGGATAAACTCCCACCCAGAATGTATTATTTACTACATAATCACTATTTTCAAGGTTTCCTATTACTCTATATGCATCGGTTCCACGAATTTCATCAAAGCAACTCTGCCGGATAATATTTCCAGAAAATAATAAACGTGTCTGAATATTATGCTCTTCAACATATTTTGTTACACTATTTCTATCTAATCCTGTTTCAGGTTTTACAGAAATCAAGAAACCAAACCAAGAAGGATCACTATTTTCTGCTGGAACTGGAAGAATAATTTTATCCTGAACAGTTTCAAGTGCAGAACGTAATCTAGCCCAGTTATGTTTTCTTCTTTCAATAAAACTAGGGAATTTCTTTAACTGTTCTACTCCAACTGCTGCTTGCAAATCAGTAACTTTCAGGTTATATCCAAAATGAGAATATGTGTACTTATGGTCATACCCCTTTGGCAATAGCCCAAATTGTCCATCCCATCTATGTCCACACATATTATCCTGTCCTGAAACACAAATGCAATCTCGTCCCCAATCTCTGTATGAAAGTATCAATCTGTTAAGTAATGGATTATCTGTATAAACACATCCACCCTCTCCCATAGTCATATGATGTGGTGGATAAAATGAACTTGTTCCTATATCTCCCCACGTTCCCGTATATTTAGTTACTCCATCAATTGTATATTTAGTACCCAATGCATCGCAATTGTCTTCAATAAGCCATAAATTATGTTTATCACAAAAAGCTTTTACTGTCTTTAAGTCAAACGGGTTTCCTAATGTGTGAGCAATCATAACCGCCTTAGTCTTGCTTGATAAAGCAGCCTCTAATTGGGTAGTATCAATGTTATACTGTGGTATCGTCACATCAATAAAAACAGGAACTGCTCCATATTGTAAAATGGGGGTTATCGTTGTAGGAAATCCACACGCTACAGTGATTACTTCATCTCCCCTCTTAATTTGCCTCTCACCCAGTTCGGGTGCTGTCAAAACTGAAAACGCTATAAGATTTGCAGATGAACCACTATTAACAAGATGCGCAAATTTAACTCCTATCCACTCTGCAAAGTTCTTTTCAAACTCCTTCGAAAATCTGCCTGTTGTAAGCCAAAAGTCAAGCATTGCATCTGTTAAACTCTGCATTTCCTTTTCATCGTATACACGTGATGCATAGCTCACTCTATCGCCAGGTTTAAAGTTTTCCTTACTTTCCATTGGTTCCTTAAAATCATGATAGTACTCTGCAACAAGAGTTTTTATTTGTTCTCTCGCCTCTGCTTCATTGGTCCAATTAGCCATAATAATACCTCCATATTATCATTTTAAGTTATATTCTCTCATTAGTTTAATAGTTCGTTAAAAATTCCTTTATTTCCTTATCCATTTCATCCGGTATATTTCCGCCCGATATCCATATTTTGCTAAAACGACATACCATATCCATACATTCATTCATATGCCACCGGGGTTGCCATCCAAATGTAGCCTTAAGTTTACTACAATCTAGCTTTAAAAAATTAGCTTCATGTGGTGCATTGCTTTCCGCCTGATTTTCCCATTTGGCGTTCTCACCCCAATACTCACAAAACAAATCTACCAATTCTCCTGTTGTCACACAATCACAGTCATCAGGTCCTACATTATAACAACCTTGATATTTTTTATTTTCATATTGTTTTGCAGCAATCATCAAATATGCAGTCAGCGGCTCAAGTACATGCTGATATGGTCTGGTCGAATATGGATTTCTTACACCAATAGTCTTTCCATTCTTCATTGCTCTAACACAGTCAGGTATAATTCGATCATTAGCAAAATCCCCGCCTCCTATAACATTGCCGGCCCGAGCTGTTGATATTGCTATATTTTTCCCTTCAAAAAAGCAATCCCTATATGAATGTGTTACGAGTTCTGAGCATGATTTCGAATTTGAATAGGGATCATATCCGTCAAGTGGTTCATCTTCTCGATATCCCCAAAACCATTCGTTATTATGATAGACTTTATCTGTTGTCACATTTAGTACTGATTTTACAGATGATGATTGTCTTATGCACTCTAGCAGATTAACTGTTCCCATTACATTTGTTTCATATGTATATCGGGGATCCTTATAACTATCTCTTACGATTGGCTGTGCCGCTAAATGAAATACAATTTCTGGCTGATCTTCTAGGAAAACTTCATTCAGTTTTTGAAAGTCTCTAATATCTCCAATTACACTATGTATTCTATTTTCCAAATCTGCCAACTCAAATAAATTCGGGTTAGTTGGTGGTTCAAGAGAATATCCAGTAACAATTGCACCAGCATTTACAAGCATTCTGCACATCCATGTTCCCTTAAATCCTGTATGCCCCGTAACTAAAACTTTTTTCCCTTTATAGAAACTAATATCAAATGTCATTTTAGTCCTCCCAAAGTTTCCATGGTGCCTGGTTTGAATTCCATAACTTTTCAATTTGCTGTTTTTCTCTTAAAGTATCCATGCACTGCCAATATCCATGATGTACATAGCCAACCAATTCATGGTCTCTAACCAGATTTGATAATGGTTCCTTTTCAAATGGAATTTCATCACCATCAATATAATCAAATATTTCCGGTTTGAGTACCATAAATCCAATATTAATTAAGTCACCATCCGTATCTGATTTTTCTCTAAACGCCTCTATAATACCATCTCTTCCGACTTCAACAACACCTTTATTTTGTCCAAAATTGTACATCGACATTGTCCCAATTTTTCCATGAGAATGATGAAATTCAAGTAATTTTTTGATATTAATATCACCTACCGCATCACCGTATGTGAGCATAAATTCTTCATTACCAATATATTCCTTAATTCGTTTGATTCTTCCACCTGTCTGTGTATTAAGTCCTGTATCAACCACTGTAACTTTCCAAGACTCCGCACGCTTATTATGCACAATAATCTCATTTCCACCTCTTGTATAATCAAAGGTGACATCCGATGTATGTAAAAAATAATCTGCAAACCATTCTTTTATGATATGTTGCTTATATCCAGCGCAAATTACAAACTCATTAAACCCATAATATGAATATGTCTTCATAATGTGCCATAAAATTGGCATCCCACCTATTTCAATCATTGGTTTGGGTTTAAATGCCGACTCTTCAGATATACGCGTTCCAAATCCTCCTGCCAAAATAACCACTTTCATATTTCTATTCCTTTCTGCCACTCACTCTATATTTTTATCCAATCATTCATAATTAAATCTGAACTCATACCATTATACCATTTACTTGGTGATACGACTATCTTTTCCTTATTACAATTAAGTTCCGCCCCCCACCAACTGAAAGAACTGTTTGCGATTATGTTATGTTTGCATAAAGACATCAAATACATGTCTAAATAACTATTTTCTCCTTGATTCCAATCTATTAGTATATAATCCAACTCTGTAAAATTGGCTCGAACCCATTTCGGTTCGTCTGAAAAAATATAAAAAGAACAATTTCCAGCTTTTTCATAAATATACGAAATTGCCTTTTTGTAATATTCCAATGTGCAGATTTCCATCCGTGCTTCAGCATTCTCTGCCCATAGATAGTCTCCCCGTCTCACATGAATTGATACCGAATTTTCCCCCTTTATTTTTTTTGCAATATCTTTGTTGCGATCATCAATATAATCTGTTTTAAATTCAAAAATATCTTTCAAGTTTCCCCTACAATTTTCCCAATAATTGGGATTTTGCCAATACCCTCTTAAATATATCTTTTTTTTTGACATAATTTCATTCATAGCTGTTGGTTCTTTATCTATAAGAACCATACCTCTGTCTTTACCTGTTAACTTATCATGCGCTCTACACATGGTAACTATAAGGTTTTCACAAAATCCATTTCTATGATAATCTATTTTAAATACACGCTCCAGTTCAAAGCCATTGTGCTGATTTCCCGTTACAAGAATTTTTCTATCATCGTATGTAACATAAAAACCTCTTAATTTTAATTCCACGCCTAAAACATATTGAAACATTTGATTACCAAGTCCACCACTAATTTCGATGATTTTTCTATTCATATTTTAAACGTCTTCTCCATATTTGTACTATATGAAAATGACCTCTTTTTACCTTTCTACAAAGTCTATCTAATAAATTTAGTATTCTATAATAATTAACTTGAATTGTCCATGTCAATCCTTGTTTCCTATTATATCGTCTTTGACGCTTCTGCTTATACCTTTTAAGTTCATCTCTACATTCATCCGCCGTATAAAGATTCCCATCTCTTCCTAAATATTTCCATCCTGTATATATATTTTGTTCAGACGCCCAATATCCATCCGAATAATTATATCCGGCCCAAAATTTAGGAGCAATAATTGTTTCCACATTATCACTTGTAAAAATTGGGAAAAAAGCAAATGATGAATTCGAAACAATTAAATATTTTGCCGCGTGAATCGCAGCATAGTCCTCTCCCATGCCCAAATGATATGCCGGAATTTTAGGAAACATAATATTTGCAGCCTCAACATCTTCAGTAATTATTAAAAATTGCATATTGGAATTAATTTTCTTCATATATGCCATTGCTCTTGTCCAGTATTTCTTTTTTAAATACAAATCACTATTTCCTACATATTCACCTCCTCGCATGTTTAAAATGCATAAATTATCATCCGAATATTGAGGTTTAAAATATTCTTTATTTACTTTTAGCCACTCTTTAATTTCATCTTTATGTTTAATAAAGTATTCTTCCGCCTGAAGATTTCCATAAATAAGTGTATTATCCTCAATTTTTTGAAGTAATCTTTTATCACTTCCAGCCACAGATACACCTAATGTCATATTATGTTTACTTGTGGGTGTTATTAGTCTTTCTTCTCTTTCTACTATCTTTGAACATTTTTCTTTATCGATTTTTCTTCCCAAATCAACATTCATAAAATACATTCCTTTATTAGAATGTATATTGTTAGCAAAATTTTCCTGGCTTGCCGTTCCAAACTCTACATTATTATCGATTGCAATGCATCTGGCTGTTACATAACAAAATAGTTGATTTCCCAGTCCCTGTCCTTTTAAAAATTCTGTGCCTATCATCCTTTTTTACATTTTCCACTCTTTAAAATAGTAATTCTAAATTTTAAATAGCTTTTAAAACACTCCCACGTTTTTTTCCATAAATATAATCTATTTGAGAATGTATGTAGCCATTCATATTTTTTGTACTGGCGATTAGTCTCTTCTAATATTAATAAAGGATTTTGACTATAATAATCCGTCAGTTGTTCACCGTCATGACCTATTGAAATAAGTGGTTCATAGATATACCCCAGTTTCTTTCCTTTTAAAAGTCTAAGATAAAAATCCACATCCAATAGCCATGTATAAGTTATATCTAATCTACATTCACATGGTTTAAAAAGCATTCCGCTAGGTGCCCCTAACAGGTTCGCTCTAAACAACACTCCCTCATCCTTTACAATTTTACCAATTTCATCATAACTACATATTCTTTCTTTTGTATAACTATCATATACTTCCCAGCTTCCCGTAAAGACAATGTCTAATTTCTCTTGTGTTAGCTTTTCAACCATTTTTTTTAAAGCTTCCGTCTCACTAAACCAATCATCTTGGTACATTATTTTAATTAGTTCTGCACCCTTTTCAATAGCCTTATTTATTGCTTTGTTTGTGTTTCCAGCTGCTCCCAATTGACATTCATTATGCCAATACCAAATCTTCAAATTATTAACTTGTCCTATTACCTTTTCAACACTTTTTGTTTCAGAATTATCAGTCACTATAATGAAATAATTATCATAACTCTGGTTTACTATTGAGTCCAACAATCGTTCTAACAACTCTGGTTTTTCATATGTTGGAATACATATTGCTACTTTGGGGTTAAAAAACATAATTGCTCCTTACCTAAGAATCAAATGCGGATATTCTTTATAATGTTCTACTATCCACGACGGATATGTATCATCTATTGTGACCTTTTTAAATCTAGCACCTCTGCCTAAAAGATCTTTTCCCATAAGAATCGATAAATAAATATTAACGGGATTATAGTATCTCCATCGATTAAATTCAGCATGTGAAAAAGCACCTAATTTCTTCTTAATTCTCGTTTGAATACTAGATTTTGTCCCTCCCATATAAGTGAAATGCCATCCTCCATCTGCAACCCGTATTGCGTTTTCGTTATTAGTTATCATTTCTTTATGTCTTAATGCATCAAGTCCATACTCCTTAGCCATCTTATAAGTGCATACTTTCGTTCCCAACCATTTAGGTTCATTTATTCCAGGAAATTCTCCTGTAGATGATAATAATGTTCCATCTATATTTTTATAATTTATAAAGAAATAATACATTTCTTGCGCAAAATGATAAATTTTTTCTGAATCAAAATTATCAATAACTTTTTTTAAAGTTTTAGGATTTGGAATTTCATCAAGATCACTAAATATTACTAAATCAGTGCTATTAGCTTTTGCTAATCCATCTATGCAATGATTTTTTTGATATACTTCTCTACTCCATTGATTTTCAAAAAATATATTTCCCATATCTACAGGATTATATATGATTTTATCCTTAAATTTTTCAAATCTGCTCATATTTTCAGCAAAATACATTTTCTTAGGTTGTCCCATCTGGGTTGTAGTTGCTTCTGTCACTACAAAGAAGTCCACTACTGGATCAAGAATATTCATTCGAATTTCAAGCAAATCTAATTCATCAAAAAACATAAAACAATCATATATCATTTTTTCTTTTTTAACCTCTCCAACTTTCTGACAACACCACAATAAAACTTATTGGGATAATGAGCATTTGTTCCTTTCCATTTGTGAAACGCAAATGGCGTAATCCCTTCTATTTCTGGTATCATCGCTTCATGACTAAAATATTTAGCAACTTCAATCGGTGCTATCTTCATTCCATTTTGTTCAAAAACATGTTTGTTATTCACACATATAAAGCCATCCTCATTATACCAGCCTCCAAACCTCTCCCATTTCATTCCTATTTTGCTTGGCAGTTCCATTAACCTACGGCTTCGTATTGATACGCTATTTCCAACGCGACATATTTCACCATGAATGTCTCTGTAACTTATTAAATCATCCGGAGCCGGCAACGGCCAAGGTGCTCCAATATAATCATACTCCAAAAAGCTACTCTTCCAACATTCAGGATGCACAACAAATCCGTCATCATGAACTATTAAAGCAAATTCTGTCTTAATATATTTATATAATTCGTAGACCATAAAATGGTTAAAGTCATCTATTGATTGAAACTTGTCCATTTGTTCAAAACGAATTTTCTTAGGCATATGCCATGGCTTTATATCAGAAACAAATAAAACATCCCCGCATCTTACCTTTTTCATACTTAATTTTAACGCTCTTATATTTCCTCTAGCCCTTGGACTACTAGACACAGCAACAAGTGTAACATTTTTTAATTCTAACATTTTTATACCTGCATAATTTTTTGATTTTGTATTTTATAAATTTGGTCGCAATTCTTTGTAGTACTTAATCTATGTGCAATAATTAGTAAAGTCTTTTTGCCCTTTAATCCATCTATGGCCTCCATTATTGCTTTTTCCGTTTCATTGTCAAGTGCTGATGTTGCTTCATCCAATATTAAAAATTCCGGATCATTATATAACGCACGGGCTATTCCAAGTCTTTGTCTCTGTCCGCCAGAGCAACGTACGCCTCTATCTCCAAGATTTGTATCAATACCTTCTGGTAATCCCTTTACAAATTCATCTAATTGTGCCTTTTCCAACGCTTTCCATACTTTATCATCTTCTATCTCATCTTCTTTTAACCCAAACGCAATATTATTTCGAATGCTATCATCCATCAAATAAATTGTTTGTGGTATATACCCTATCTGCTTATACCATCCCTTTATATTATCTTCTATATTTTTTCCGTCTACTTCTATAACTCCACTTGTAGGATGTAAAATTCCTAAAATCAAGTCAGCCATAGTTGTCTTCCCTGCACCGGATGGTCCTATAAAAGCAATCGAAGTTCCTCTTTTAATATTTAAATTTACGTTTGATAATATCTCTTTTTCATTATCCTCATAATGAAAACTTACCTGTTTTACACTAAGCATTTGTTTGAATGTAATATCTTCTTTACCTTCTAATTGTTTACTACCTTCTATGCATTTTCCTTCTAATTCCTTTAGTTCTCTGCAGATACCATCTATTGAAGACTTGCAAAAAGTCACTCTACCTATACTTGATGACAAATTTCCCATTACCGGAATTAATCTTATTGCCGCTAATGCAAAAGCAGCCAATACCGATATTAAATTCGCCATATCTCCTCCGGTATACATCTTTATAATTATTGTAACCATAATAGCTACAATACATATGGTCTCCATTATGGCACTCGGCAATGTACTAATTACATTCACTTTGCATTCCGCGATGGATGATTCACCATATGATTTATCTATTTTTTTTAGGAAAAATCGTTCTCTACCAAATAATTTAACTTCCTTAATTCCTCCAAAACTTTGATTAATCCATTGAATTACCTGTTCGCCTTCACGTCTGGATATTGTTCCATATCGATAATTAAGTTTATTCGTTATTTTCAAGAAAGTAAGCATCACAACACCTACCATTCCCATCATTAGAACAGTAGTGACCCAATCTGAAATTAGCAAAAATAATAACAACGCAATAGCGACAAAACCTTGCGTCACAATTGTAAGCATTGCAAACACTGTCTGATAACATTTGCCAACATCACTTGAAACATTTCTTTGCAAATCGGCAATATTTTTTTTTGTAAAATATGAATATGACTGACGAAAATAGCCATTCATTAGTCTATTTGTTAAAGTTCGTTGTCCTACATTTATAAAATAGTTTTGATGGAATCTCATAGCTGTTAAATAAATATTTTTTAATACATAAAATACTATAATTACTATAAATAAAGTTGTTTCAAAGCTTCTCAGATCTTCGAATTCACCAATTCTGTATATTTTAGCTATATAACCATCTCCATTAATGCTTTCTGGCTCAATTAATATGTTTATTACAGGCAAAATTGCTGAAACACCTATTGTTTCAAGCAATGCACCAATTACTATTTCAACTAGCAGAAACGGTAGCTGCCTTTTTTCTTTCTGATTCATTATAAATTTCAATTGCTTTATCATCTACTTGCTCCATCCTTTGCAATGCTAGTTTGATCTAATCTTTCTAATTAAAGTTTCTACCACTTATTTTTTTCAATATTCGTCGTTTCAAACTTTTTTCCGCCTCATCATTCATTCTCGTTATTGTTTTCTCGTGAGATAATCTTTCTTCAAATTCCTTTTCATTATTCATCCAACTATTCACCTCATAATTAGATGAAAAAATTATCGGCAACATTCTCTCTATTTGATGTGCCTCAGATGGAAAATTGGGATTCAAATCATACGTCATAATTTTATTTAAATTGTTATAGAACTCTTTACTGTTTTTAAGTACTTGATCTTTCGAAACTATATAGCACCCACCAGGTGCAAAGACACAGTACTCTGGCTCTATAGGATTCTTATATATAAATTTAAGCAGTCTATTAAAATTATCAAAATATTCATGCGGATGCTCTTTAGACTTCACATACCATGAATTATTCTTTTCTGCATAAATATTTTCTGTTATTAGAAAATTAATTCCTGCTTTCTGTACCACTGTCTTATCTTCATATAAATAGGTAAACCATGTATTATTACACACTCTATCAAAAAATTCTTCTGAACAATGTCTACCGATCATATGCCCCTTTGTAAGTACCATTACCTCTGGCAAATTGTCATAATATTCAACAAAGAATCTAAAATACGTAGATATATTATGTCCCGTTCTAGGTATTTTTGTATATCTTATGGAATTTTCCTCTAATTTTTTTGGAATGCTCTCATCTATGGATGCATCATATAAAATGTAACTATCTCCACAATATTTTAATAATTCGACAGGAACCGTATTAAAATTGTCTATAACAAAAAAATTTTTTGATGTATTCATTATATTTGCCTCTATTACCTTCCAATCAAGCTTTACTACATAATTCATCATCTAATTCTTTAATCCAATAAATCTAGTTTCTAACATCTAAAGCAATTACTTTTTAACACTTTAACAATCTGTTGCTTAATCCATAAAGGTGATAAGATTTTCATTAAACTAAATCCTCTTCTATTAATATAATTACATTGTTTCATAACTTTGTTTGACAATTCTGTAAACTTACTACTATTAATCCATTCTTCATATTCAAGCATTTCTACCACTTCATGTCTTCGATATTTTTTGGCCAAATATTCCGCAATTAAATATTGTTTTGATGCATTCACCGAAGAAATACCCTCTGCATTCAATCGATAATAAAATAAATGTTGTGGAACATTCCCTATCTTATATCCTCCGATAGATGCTCTAATCAAAAAATCATAATCTTCACATGTCTCAATATTTCTATATTGTAAATCAAGGAATAATTCTCTTTTTCCCAACCATGCCGGATGAGCTAATGCACTAGAGTATTTCAAAAATTTCTTACACCCCTTATCGGATGTCGGATATCTTATCTCTTTTCCATCTGTTTTCTCATTATAAAAATAATAACATTGACTACCCACAAGATCTATATCTTTGCCCTCAAGATAGCTAACCTGTTCTGCAAATCTATTAATATCTGATATATCATCTCCATCCATTCTAGCTATATACTTTCCCTTTGCAATGTGAATTGCTTTGTTCAAAGAATTAATCAACCCTTCATTTTTCTTATTATATATCGGAACTATCCTTTTATCTATTCTCGAATACTTTTCTACAATCATGCATGTATTATCATTAGAACAATCTTCAACAATAATAATTTCTATATTGGATAATGTTTGTTTTATTATACTTTGCAATGCCTGATCCAAATATTTTTCTACATTATATACTGGCATTATAACGCTTACCCGAATGTCATTATATTCTTCCACTTTTATATTTTCCTTTCTATTAAGGTGTGAAAATACTAAAAACATTTACAAAAGTCTTCAAACTATTTCAAATATTTATCTACATTTTCATAAAATCACAACCACAAAAAAGACGCTATCTCACTGAATTGTCAACCTCACACAATCTTATTTTTATCATTCATTTTACATCAGTTAGTAAAAGATTCCTCTTTCATTTTCCTCAAACAGCTTTGTTCCTCATTCTCATACTTCAAATTCAAACAATGTTTTCCCAATTCTTCAAAAGCAATTACAAATATTGGTATACACGGTGTTATAACAATGTACATCGCCAGACCATTTGAAAAAATCAGAATAAAAAGACATATTTCCAACCAAATTTTGTTTTTCTTGTTTAATATTACATGCCCAATTTTTATTTGGCAAAAGAAATATATGATAAACCCTATAATTCCATACCCACATAAAGAATTCACATAATCATTGTGTCCATGTGCCAGAACTCCTAATCCCACAAGCATCGCATTCCTTACACCATCAATACCCATACCAAATATTTTTTCATACCATGTTGTATTATTTATGTAGCTATTCAATATAATTCTGGCAATTGTTCCTCTACTATTAGTAATATTTCCCGCCTTCGCAGCTACTAAAGTTTTTTGTATAATAGGATTCGTAAATAAAATATCTGTAAAACATATGATATAACAAAACAATAAAAAAACAACAATTAAAATAAAGTATTTTCTCCTACTCTTCTTCATATAATAGAAATCTACAAACATAAGTATAGCTAAAGACAAAAATGCACTTCTCACACCAGTTAATATAACACACACTGAAAACACAATTTTTATAAGTGCAAACATTATATTCTCCACACCTTTATAATACGACATACAAAAAGCATACATAAGTAATGAAAGATATGCTATATTATGTGGTATATCATATGGTCCATATAAAATTTTAATTCCAACCACTCCAAAATTATAATGCTCTCCTTCTGAATTAGTAAAAGAATATACTATTAATAACAGTATAATAATTGTTATCAATAAGAACTGGGATTTTCTCTGTTTTAAATAATATTTAAAAGAATAATATACTTTATTTTCCGACGTTAAAATTGCAGTTAAACAAAATCCTAAAAAGCAGTAAAAATCCAAATGTAAAATATAAGATATTCCCGAATGCCAAGCATCATAAAAAACGTAAAAACTAATTATGCTTATTAGCAAAATCATTTTTTTTCCATTTCCAATTCCCACTTTTTTTATGTAATAAACAAATGAAATTACAACATATAAAATATAAAATTTATTTGGAAAATAAGGAAAAAAAGTTGCCAAAAACAAAGTAACCACTGGGTAATAAAAAATACTGTCAAAAAATATTTTTTCTAATGAAATTTTTTTATTCATATTTATCTTCTCTTTTATTGCAAATCCTATAAAATGAATGATTTTTCATACCATAACATTATTTATGGCATATTTATTTCATTCTATATTTTCTTTCTATAACGCTGTATATTATTTTCAATTATAATGATAGCATCAAATAACCATTTACCTATTCCAATAGAAATAGAGTATATTTTATCCTTACCGTCAACATTAATCTGCTTTTGCATATCTTTCAATTGATGAAAAATCTGCTTTTCTATTAATTCATTTTTTTTACCAATTTTAGTAGCACAATATACGCTAATACATTGTTCAAATAGTCTAACCGTACATTTTTCTTTTAAATCTGGATATACTTTCATTATATTCGAACACATCTCTTCCATATTGTAAATAGAATCCAGTCGTTCTTCTGTAAATTTCCTTTTAGTTATCGATCCACCCCTGCATAAATATACATACCCAGAATAATCACCATACACCACTCTATCAACTCTAAGAATCGTTTTATATGTTGTCGCTATATCTTCATATAATCTTCCCTTGGGATACCTAATATCTTTAAACAATTCACTTCGATATAGTTTCATGCTAGCTGAAGTATTTATTTCTTTCCCTTGTAATATTTTTTCTATGGCTTCTTTTCTAGAATATTGTATAATTTTCCCTGTATCTTTTGGCTTGTTTATCATTTTGCCTTTTTCATTTACATACTTAAAATTACACACAGAAATATCACATTGATAATCTTTTAAAAGCATATGCAAATATGAAATATATTTTTTTTCTATATAATCATCAGAATCTATAAATAAAACATATTTTCCCTGCATCTGGTCTAATGCAACATTTCTTGCATCTGATAATCCGCCATTTTCTTTATGAATCACAGTAATTCTATGATCTTTCTCGGCATATTTATTACATATTTCTCCCGAAGAATCTGTTGATCCATCATCTATTAACCATATTTCCAAATTGATATAATCTTGATTTATTATACTTTTTATGCATTTATCAAGATATTTTTCAACATTATACACCGGCACAATGACCGATATTAATTCATCTTGCATCATATTTACTTCCACTCTCAAATTAATTATTATTTAAATCAATGATACTATACACTTGTTCGATTAATGAATAAATCTTATTAATTTGTAATACTATTCACTTCAACATTTTTATATCCTATATCACAACACTGTTCTATTAATATCCACCTTTTTTACCAAAATAAGTGTTTATAATATGTATCTACCTTTTTTACCATCAATTATAAATTTGTAGGTAATTTTGTTAAATTGTCTTTGCCCCCTTCCCGAGTTTCACATTACTTCACCATATTACTAGTAAAAATGATATGCCACATTAGATTTTATCCAATATTCATAGTCTACTTCCCACATTACCACTAATCGACTATTATTTATTTTTGTACTAATCACTCAAATTAGCAAAAATTTATATCTGCATACCTATATATTAGTAACCTATCCCTTTTTCGCCTCTTTATAAATCAGTATAATCTTTAGCATATTTTTGTTTTATTAGGAAATTAAATCACAAAAAATTTTGTTAATCGTCCATAAATACTTCCAAATATTTATCGCAAATACTTTCCCAACTATATTCTTTTTTTATTCTATCTTTTGCTTTTTCACCTAATTTTTTTGCTTGTACAGATGTCATTCTATCTGCTGAATCTATTAATTTTGCAAGACAATCCTCGCCTGCGGACCAATACAATGCCGCATCACCAGCAACCTCCCTATTAAAGCCGACATCATATAATAAATTAATATTTGTGCTGCCCAATGCCTCTAATAAAGACGGATTCGTTCCTCCCACAGAATGTCCATGAAAATAAGCATATGCATTTTCCCTAATTTTTTTCAACAATTTTTCATCATATACAGTGCCTACAAATTTAATTCTCAAATCTTGTTTAAAATGAAACTTTTTCTCCAATTCATCCAAAAATCTTTCATTTACTGTAGTAATAATTGCAAAATCCCTCTTCGTAGCAGATTTCATAAATTCACGAATCATTGTTTCAAAATTATTTTCTGGTACAAATCTTCCACAGCTCATATAATACTCATTTGGTTTCAACCCGTGCTTTTCTAGCCAATTTTTAAATTCAGGGGCATTATCATCCAATTCAGATGGTGTTGTCTCAGAACCATACGCAATAAAGGTTGTCTTTGGGTAATATTTTTCGTACTCCTGTTTTATATACTTTTCAATATTTTTACTATCACATACACACAGATCTGTATATTTTACCATCATGCGTTCTGATTCCTTCCAATACATACGTATAGGTGCACTCCATTTTTTTCTCATCCACTCATGCCCGTCCGGATTTAAATATACTTTTCCATCATACGAATGAATTTTCCTTGCAAAATATTTCATAAAAGGTCCAATACGGCATGCCATAATATAGACAATCGGATTTTTCAAGCGTTCCTTCTTTATAAGCTTACAAGCCTCACTAAGAGCTTTCACATCATAGTAGATAGCTTGTGCTGCGCCGATTTGTGGCACATGAAGTAAGAACCCACGTGCATTACAATAAGTAAATTCTGTCTCATTTACTGCTTTCGCTCCCGGAAGTTTACTGATATTCATGTATCCACTTCCATTTGCTTTGCAATATACAAAATAATGCAAGTTTTTTTCATCTTTATGATATTCTAATAATTTATTTATAAAAGATTCATACCCGCCATATTGACCAATGCTTTTTGCACCAACCAATATAATATTCACTTCTTTTTCACTCATCACATACTTCCTTTTCCCATCAACACTACCTGTACCGTCTTAGCAAGAATCCGCAAATCCTTCCCGATACTCCAGTCCTTAATATAAGCCGTATCCAATTTTACCACATCCTCAAACTCCGTGATATCGCTACGTCCAGATACTTGCCATAATCCGGTGATTCCAGGCTTTGCCGACAATCTCGCCTTGTGATGTAACTTATACTTCTCATATTCATCCACTGTCGGAGGTCTTGTCCCAACCAGTGACATATCACCAAGCAGTACATTAAAAAACTGTGGGAACTCATCCAGACTGAGCTTCCGGATCAGATTTCCAATTCCCGGAACATACTTTCCATTTGCATCAAAATGGCTTCCGATGATTCGCGGATCATCTTCCATTTTAAACATCAGTCCATCTGCCACCCGGTTCTGCTCCATAAGTGCTTTCTTCCGTTCCTCTGCATCCAGATACATCGTACGGAACTTGTACATCTTGAACATTTTGCCATTCTTTCCGACACGTTTCTGTGTGAAGAAAATTGGTCCCGGCGACTTGATATAGATCAGCGGTCCCAAAATAATTGTAAGAATTACTGTTATGAGTGATCCTGTGATGCCTCCTGCGATATCCATCATACGCTTGGTCAGATACTGCCGGTTACTGACCAGCTGCATCCCTGATGTCAGTACCAGATATCCACATACTTTCTCTGCGATCTGATGATTGTCCGCATCAGCGAAATCCTGCATGATAGAATAATGTGTCACAATTCCCATCTCCGAGAATGCTTCCATATATTCTTTGCCGAAATGCTGCTCCTGCGGTAATACGATCAATGCCTCATCTACCCAGTTTCTGCATACCCATTCTGTCATCTCTGACTCTGGAATGAGTGGGATTCCCTCATAAGTGTCTGATACTCCTTTTTCTCTGCCGATCAGCACAATTCCTGCTGGAAAATAGGTTTGAAAATTATTGCTGCGCACATTTTCCAACACCTGCTCAAGATACTCTGACGTGGTAACTAATATTAAAGAATTTTCTCCTTCTTTCGACTGCCGGCGCATCACATGCTTCTTCCATAAGATCCGCACCAGATATCCACCTATCAATTCATAGATTCCCAACAAAAACAATACTGTTCGAGAGAAATCATCTCCAGACTTCACTGCAAACAGATAGAATGCAAGCAGCATTTCCAGAAGACATACTTCTTTTACCGCAGATACCAGTTCGATATAATAACCGCGTTTTAGGATATCCCGATATCCATCTATAAAAAAAAGATATACAAATTCAAATACTGCCAATAAAAGCACAACATTCTGATAAACGGAATCTCTATATAATCTGCTAAGCTCTCTATGTCTTCCAAAATATGCCAGTGCCAGACAAATCTGCATACACATTAAATCAAGGGCAGCAAAATCCAGATGTTTCAGCCATCCTTTATTTCTCTTACGATACATAACAATCCCCTTTATGATAAGTTCTTTTATCGACAAATAACCTTATCAATTTTACCACAAATATAAATCGATTACAACGCTAGTTGCCTTTTTTGTATATTTGTAATAGTTTTCTCTTCCAGCCGACATGATATTTGCCAGATATTTACCTATATGCTACAATAATTTCTGTCGGGCTTCAACAGCTCCCATCTAATCTTAAATTATAATTAATAAACGAGGATCATACTATGAAAAAATATTTTAAATGTCTGACTAAGATGCAGCTTATTTCCTTTTTGCTTTTATTCCTGACTGCATTTCTGTTCAATTACTGGACACCATATGCAGCCGATGATTACTCTTATATGTATAACCTCGGCAATGGCGAACGGATTACCTCTGTATTCCAAATCTTTCCATCCCTTGCCGTCCATTATATGCAATATGGCAATGGACGTATTGTATCACACTTTTTTGTAATGCTGTTTCTTATGGCACCAAAAATCATTTTTGATGTGCTGAATGCCTTTCTTTTTGTTTTCTTTATCGCTTTTGTTTTACGTATTACTGCAAGCAAGAAATCATTCAGTATCCTTCTGTTTTTTGCAGTGCCTACCCTGTTTTGGTTATATATGCCTGCATACGGTCAGGTGTTTCTCTGGCTGACCGGCTGCATTAATTATATGTGGAGTTATCTGTTTGCTCTGTTGTTTCTGAATATTTATATCTCGTTACTGCGTGGAAAGTCCCTATTGGATAAGAAGTGGAAGCTTATTTTATTCTGCCTGTTCACATTTCTTTTTGGTAATTATTCTGAGAATGTATCCTTTTCAGTTATATTCACAGGATTTCTTCTTATGTGCGTCACGATGTATCAACATAAGACTATCCGGAAATACCTGTCGTATGTGTTCCCAATCATCTGTGGAGCAGCGGGCTATCTGGTTTTATTACTCAGCCCCTCCGGCAGTGCGAAGTTTTCCGATAACCTTACCTTATCCGTTCTTGCAAAAAATGGAATTGATCTTTTCACCACTTATTATAATATGTGCAAATATCCTTTGATCCTGTTTTTCATTTTACTTTGCATTGCTATTTATCACAAAATGGATAAAAATGAGATTCTGATTGCGTTTGCCTACCTTTTTATCAGCTTCGTTGCAGCGGCAATGCTGATCATTGCAAGCTATTTACCTGAAAGAAGTATTGCAAACAGTGTTGTTTTCCTTCTTATCGGTATTGTTCAGCTGCTTCAGATTCTCCGGCGCAACAGTCATCTGGAATGTCTCACATTGTGTGTATGCGTATATCTTCTCATCAGCAGTGTAATGGCTTACTGGGATGGTTCATACGATATTTACCGTGTGCACAGAGAACAGACTGCCAGAAATGAACGCATCGAGAATTCCATTGTTTCTGGCGAACTGACGATTGGGGTTCCCATCATCACTTCTACAACAAAGTATAGCTGTAAATATGGATTATTAGATCTTAATCCACAGGATTCCAGCGAACCATTTCCAAATGCATATGTAGCAAAATACTATGGATTGAATAAGATTTATGTCACTTATCCAGATGCTTCTGATAAATAAATGCAGTAAACAAATACACCGAAACAATCTGTTCATTAACCCGGATTGTTTCGGTGTATTTGTTTAGATTTTTTTCTGTAACAACCAGTCATAATACTCTCTGAGACCATCTCTGATTGGTATTAATGCATTCTTATGAACGCTCATGATCCGTCCATTATTCAGTATAATCTTTTTTGCATCGACACTTCTGGCTGAAAGATACTCCACTTGTGGTTTTAACCCCATTTCCTGTAACATTTCTATAATGTCTCTCTGTGACGTTCCAACATTGGAGCTGAGATTGAATGTATCAAATTCCCCATTATAAGTAAACAGAACCATTAACATTCTACACACATCATCGATATAAATATAATCTCTGATATTATTTCCATCTCCCCAGATTTCAATTTTTTCTCCCTTAATCGTTTTCTTCAAAGCAGCATCAATAAAACCTACTCCCTTATTGAAATCCTGTCCCGGGCCATAAGGATTTGATATTCTCGCAATCAGAATCTTTGTATGTGCCTGATAATTAAATGTCCGAATGGTATTTTCGATACACAATTTCACATTTCCATAATGATTGATTGGTCGTGGAAGTGCATCCTCGCTGATTGGCTGTATTTCCTGATTTCCATAAACAGTTCCACCTGAAGATAAAAATATCATACGAATTTTCTTATCAATGATCATTTTACAAAGCTTTGTAGTCTGGATGAAATCTCTCTCATATCCCTGCAGATACTTTTCATTAGAATTTCCCGGATTCACTGTACTAAGTGCATGTACGACATAATCAATCCCCTCCAATGCCTCCATCAGGGAATAGTCATCAAAAAAATCTCCACATATATAGCAAACACCTTCTACCTTTTTCGCAGGTACTGACATATCAAAACAGAAAACTTCCATATTACTTTTTATCAAATGTTTCGATAAATTTGTTCCAATAAATCCTGCTCCACCGATAATCAATACTCTCTTGCCCAAAGTATACTCCTTTTTCTTACCTGTCTTTTTCTTCTGCTTCGCTCTGGTTCTTTTTATAATCCAACAATTTCTTCTCGATATAGATTGGTCTGTGCTTCTCCTGTATATACATTCTTGCAAGATATTCTCCAATAATTCCAAGGATCGTAAGTTGTATTCCTCCAAGCAATAATATCAGAACAACAATTGTCGGGTATCCCGGAACCGGATTCCCGATGCATAATTTTTGTATCACAACAACAAATAAATAGATGATTGCACATAAAGAAGTAAATAATCCCAGTCCTGTCGCGATTTTCAATGGAAATGTCGTATATGAGATAAAACCTTCTACTGCATATCTGAATAATTTATTGATGGACCATTTGGTTTCTCCTGCATTACGCTTTTCCGCAGTATATGGAATATAGCAGGTATTGAATCCAACCCAGGAAAAAATCCCCTTAGAAAACCTGTGATACTCCGGCAAACTCAAAACAGCATCCACAACCGGTCTTCGAAATGTCCTGAAATCGGATGCGCCGGGAAAGAATTCTATCTCGCTTGTCCTGTTAATGATTTTATAAAACATATCTTTCAACTTACTGACAAGCTTTCCTTCCTGACGCTTCTCCTGATATGCTGCAACACAGTCAAATTCTTCATTATCCTGAAGAATCTTCACCATTCTGGCAACTGTTTCCGGTCTTTGTTGCAGATCCGCATCAATCACCGTTATAAAATCTCCTGTTGCTTTTTGAAATCCGGCATAAATTGCGGCTTCTTTTCCAAAATTTCTGGAGAAAGTTTCCACGACAACACATGCTTCGTGAAGATTAAATACGCTCTCTAACGCTTCCTGTGTCTTATCCTTACTTCCATCGTTGATGAAAATCATTTCATATTCATATTCTTCTGCATCAAAAACATGCTTTGCTGCATGATAGAAATCCCGGATATTATCCTCTTCATTATAGCATGGTACCACCAAAGATAATTTCATCTTATTCATTCACTTTCCGTTATTTTCCATACACTCTGATTGCCGCATTATAACATCGCTTCGCAAAAGCATGTTTCGGATCATTCTTATTCGGTACAATCTTGCGAACTGCGATTCTCAACATTTTTTTATATGGATTCTCTGCCTGTGCCTGCATTGGGAGCTTTTCTCTGACTTTCATGTGTGTTGCCCCCATCTCTTTCATGATCATCTGCCAATCTGTAACATGAACCTCAAATATTTCCGGTCTTGCCTTATATGCCATAAGAACAAGCTGCTGGTCATCATCCATACAATCCAACATAAGAAGTGCATTCATCGCGTCTTCTACCAAATGCCAGAATGTCGGCACCAGTTCTCTTGATAACCCATACATACATCCCATCACACAGTCATCCTGAAACTGCAGACTCTGCAGACCTATTACTGAATCAGGATCATGCAGACAGGAAATGTGTATCTTATTCTTAAAATCATATTTCCACAGGAAATTATAGTCCTCCGCATCACTGTAAGTAATTCCACCATGGTCGAATCCAAAGTCCATCCATACAACATTTTCAGATAATAATCCTCTTTCATAGGCATCATTCATGAAATAATACTTCATCATCCACAGATAGTCATATTTGGGATTATTGGAAGATGCTTCCGGAAGATATCTGAAGTTCAGGAAATCTTTATTGTGAGATATTTTTTCCAGCTTTGGCAAAAGACCTGGTACAAGTTCAAACAAATTATCAATCTGTATAATAATCGTTTTCTCTCCCAATCCATATTCTGCCCTTATTCCTTTGATGATTTCCGCGCTGTCAGAATCCGTATACACTACCAACGTATTTTGGATTCTTGCCCATCTTTTAAATTCATCAAAATACCGCTGTGCTGTTCTTCGTAAATCCTTATTCTTATCCTGCCCTCTTCCTATGTCAAAAAAGTCTGTTACAAGTGTTATTTCTTCCATTCTTCTTCCTCTAATTCTTTTCTGGTTACTCGAAACGCGTTAATGCATAACATAATTTATTTTTACTGGAATTTCCTAACATAATCACAAGATCGCGTATGAAATATCTTCGCATATTTCTTACTACAATTTTAATCTGCCCATTTTTCAGAAGTCCCCGCATTCTTTGTCTATAAAAAATCTTCTTGGAATCTTTTGTTATGCGGGCATTATAAATCTGAACTGCTTTCTCCGGATTTGTTGCTGAAGTTGTACTTTGCCGATATTTCACCACTACATGATCAAAATGATTAATATGATCTCCCTTTGCCGTTATCTTCAACCAAAAGGGATAATCCTCAATCAATGTATATGCTTCATCAAATCCTTGATATTTTTTTAGAAAACTCATTTTATAAAATGCGGCTGGTGTGCATATCAGATCATTGTGTTTCAATAATTCGGCATATTGCTGCCTTGCACTCATTTTATAAAATGCATCTTCTGCACGTTTATTCTCATTGTGCAGTGCAGGACTTTTTCCATCATCCTGAACCCATTCTGCCTTTCCGATTACCATCTCCCAGTTATGATTCAGACACACCTTGACGCTGTCCGAAATACAATTTGACATTAATATATCATCCGCCGCAATAATTTTTATAAACTTCCCTTTACAATATTTCAGTCCATTATTAATATTACGTACTGTACCGTTATTACGATCAGAGGTTAATAACCGTGTTCGTTCAAACCGCCCACCATTCATTAACAGCCAATGCTTAATTTTCTCTATAGTACGATCTCTTGAATTATCATCTGCTATGATCAGTTCTAATTCAGCGTACTGCTGGTGCAGTATACTTTCTAATAAATCTATAATATAAGCTTCTGCATTGTAAGACATCACTAATACAGATACTAATATTGTATTTTCTCCCCCCATGCATGTCTCCTATTATTCTAATATTGTCAATCCACGGCATATTTTATTACTATTTGAATTTCCCAAGAAAATAACAATATCTCTTATCAAATATCTTCGTATATTTCTACAAATTACAGAAATCTGACGTTCCTTTAACAAACCCTTTAATCGCAAATTGTAAAAATTTCTTTTTGAAGCTTTTGAGATTCGCACATTATATATGGATGTATTTTTTTCCGGATTACGCACAGATGTCTCGCTAATACGGTACTTTGCCACTTTCTTGTCCAAAAACGGAATCTTAACACCCTCTTCTGTTATTCTCAGCCAAAACGGGTAGTCCTCCAATAAATCATACTGTTCATCAAACCAATGGAATCTCTCCATGAAACTTTTTCTGAATATTTCACCTACCGTAATAATAATATCATTATTCAGAAGAAGTTCTCTGTGCTGGTGTTCAGCATCCATCTTGTAAAACGCTTGTTTTTTTTCTATATTTTCATGATGCTCTGCATAGGTCATTCCATCATCCTGAACCCACATTATATCACCGATCAATAAGTCCAGTTTCTTCTTATCACATTCATTTACAAGCATTTCAATGCATTCTGGAAGCAAAATATCATCACCATCAACCAGCTTAATATACTCTCCATTGCTTCTTTTCATTGCCTGATTGTAATTTTTGCATGTGCCTTGATTTTCCTTTGCAAATAAAAGTTCCACCCGGAAAAAACGACCCCGATTTTCTGTCACCCAATCAGATATTATGTTCTGTGTATTATCCGCAGAACAATCATCTGCAATAATCAGTTCAAGATTTTCATAAGTCTGTTTTTTTACACTGTCTAATAAATCTAAAATATATTTTTCAGCATTAAAAGTTGCGATCACTATACTTACCAGTTTATTTTCCATCATAAGTCTACCTCATATAAAAATATAATACATAACGACAGAGATATTCTTATCACTGCCATTATGTATCATAACCTTTTTTTATTTCTTTTCAATAGACTTAAGAAACTCTTCATAATTCCTAATATAATCTTCTTCTTTGTAATAATCCGATGCAAGTACCATCAGCACTGCGTCGGAAGAGAAATCATACATCTCTCTCCAGATATTATTTTTAATGTAAAGTCCCTCATATGGTTTTTCCAGTGGAACGATCTTTTTTTCCTCTCCATTATCTAATAATATCTTGCATGACCCATGAATACAGATCAGTATCTGCTCCAATGATCTATGTGCATGATGCCCTCTGCTCACACCCTCTCCAGTATCATACATATAATATACCCTCTTGATTTCAAATGGGATATCCTTATATTCTTCTAATGCTACTAATTGTCCCCGCTCGTCGCCATGCTGTTGAAATACATATTTAACTATCTGCATCTATATACTCTCCAATTATCTACTTAAATGCGTTCAATGCGTCTATGATATAATTTACTTCTTCATCCGTCATTCCATAATACATTGGAATGCTTAATTCTGTTGCAGAGATATCTTCTGCTATTGGTAACATTCCTCTTGACATGTTCAAGTCTTTATAAGCTTCCTGAAGATGCATTGGAATTGGATAATGTTTATTCGTTCCTATTCCCTTTTCATGGAGGTATTTTTCCAACTCTTCTCTTCTTTCACATCTGATACCATAGATATGATAAACATGCTTTACATCATCCATCTTCTCCGGCAAAATAATCTCCGGATTCTGAATACCCTCATAATATTTTTCCGCTGTAGCTATTCGATTTGCATTCCAATCATCCAGATGCCGTAACTTAATTCGTAAAACCCCTGCCTGAAGTTCGTCCAATCTGGAGTTGTTGCCCTGATAAATATGATGATATTTATAATCTGATCCATAGTTTCCCAGTGCCCGGACCTTATCTGCAAGCTTTTTATCATTCGTAACAAATGCACCTGCATCCCCCAAAGCGCCAAGATTCTTACCTGGATAGAAACTGAATCCTGCTCCATATCCCAGACCTCCGGTTTTTCTTCCCTTATATTCTGCGCCATGTGCCTGAGCAGCATCTTCTATAACAACAAGTCCATACTTTTTAGCAATCGTGTTGATTTCATCCATCTTTGCCGGCTGCCCATACAAATGTACTGCCATAATCGCTTTGGTTCTATCCGTAATTTTATTCTCAATCTCTTTCGGATTAATATTAAAATACTTTTCTTCCGGTTCTACAAAAACCGGTGTTGCCCCAGTATACGATACTGCCAAAGCCGTTGCGATATATGTATTGGAAGGTACGATCACCTCGTCACCTTCTTTGATTCCATATGCCTTCAATGCAAGAAACAATGCATCCAGACCATTTCCACATCCGACACAGTACTTTGTTCCGCAATATGCGGCAAATTCTTCTTCAAATGCAGTCACCTCCGGTCCCTGAATGAACCAGTTTTTCTCATATATCTCCTGCATTTTAGCAAGTACTTCATCTTTTATTTCATTATGCATTTTTTCAAATGATACAAATGGTATATTCATTTTCAACATCTCCGTTCCCTATACAACATAAATAGAATTATACTATACGTCCTATTATTAGTCAATTTTACGGTAAAATTCATCCGGTTTCATACTTAATTTTCCAATATAATTGATATGATCGCTCATACAATAATCATACAAATTCTTTCCCGCATAATCTTCCATATCCGGTGTAAGTCCCATATCAAGTATGTATTCAAACATCGTAGTGTCCCCCGAATTGAGATAGCAGTCTTTTGCATACATCAATAGATTGGTTCCATTATTATTTAATATCTTCTCATTTGCGCCCTCATCAATTAAATATCTTGCCATTTCCATATTATTATTGTACACGGCAACTGTAAGTGCTGACCAGCCATGAGTATCCTGTGCTTTTATCAGTTGTTTTGAACTGCACAATTTTTTTGCCAAAACATTATCATGTTTTCTTATTGCTTCCATCAGGCTTTCAAAATTATCTTTGTAAAGGATTGTATCATAATCAATCGTTGCTATTTTAGTAAACACTTCATTGTCTTCCAATACCGTCCCAGCTTTTTTCTCTGATAATTTATCTAATATAACTGCATCAATATATTCGACATTTTTCCATTTCAACACCTGATACGGTCTAAAATTAAATGCTCTGATCTGATTTTTTACCTGATTCCCCGTCTGTTGTACCTCAAGTTCTAATGTCGAATAATCTATATAATTACGGCTATAATATGTTGATTTTATTTTTTCCTGTGGAGTAGTTGTAAATGTGTTATTAATTAACTTCAACAAGTTATCTCTTACAACTTTTGTACCACTCTCTATCAATATTTTATATAAATCCAGCGAGGTATCATTTGCTCCGATTTCAACCACTTCCTGTGCAATTATTTCGCCTGTATCAATTCCGGACTGGATCTTATGCAATGTAACGCCTGTATATTCCTCATCGTGTAAAATAGGAAGAATCGATGTATAACACCCCTTATATTTTGGAAGCAATGAAAAATGAATATTGTACAATTCTGTTGTTTGAAATCTTTCCGGAATAATAATTTGATCAAACTCAAGCGAAAGAAATATCATGTCTTTTATATTATAAGCATCTTCCAGTTCTATTATTTCGACATCTCTTTTTTCCGCAAACCATTTCAAGGATTTTTGCCATGAATTTATTCCTGTTTCATTTCGATTTAAAATGCATTTAATATAATTTTTTTCATAGTGTTCCAGACAATAAAGTAAAATATTAACAGCTATGTCATTCTTTCCTGCCAGGCAAATAGTTTTCATTTGTACTCATTTCCCCTTTTTCTCATAATCTTATAGTATGCCGTTTTTATCATGCCAGTAAAGTATTTCCATTCTTCGCTTCTTCCAAATATTACAAAGTTAATGCCAAACGGAACAATAAAACTAATGATTAATCCACTGCATATATTGAGCACCGTGTGTGTCGTATATGCTATGTTGAATATAAAAAGGCTCAATCCCCCCATACTAATTGCTAATATAATATACTTGAAAAAATCAAAAAAATATTGATATAACGGCTTTTCAAATAAAAAGCGATAATTAATCCAGGCAACCGTCACTATGGAAACAATTGTACTCACCGATGTTCCAAGGAAAATTCCATAAATTCCCATCTTTGCAAAGTGTGCCAATGCTATGGAAACCACGAGGTTTACTCCACCTTCCAGAAGCGCAATATATTTTACGAATGGTTTTGGACTATATAACCCCGCTGCACTTCTAAATGCTTCAGCCGCCTGCGTACAAAAGCGAAGATAATTATTAAATACCAACACTGCTACTGCTGCCATGGGGAAAACATAATCCTCTCCTAACCATACTTTTCCAATGAATTCGTTCAGTAAAACCAACAATGCAATAGAAGTATAAGATGTTATCAAATAATTCAGGAAATTCAGTTTATTATAAAACTGATATATTTCTTCCTTATTATGACCGATGAGATAATTTCCAATATTAGCAGTAATATAGCCAAACGACCTGTTAAAAAGATTATTAATAATTCCAATGACCAATGTATATCCAGAATAAATTGCAACCGCAGTAAGATCCGCAAATGCAGACAACAGAATATTATCTGTACCAACAACACAATAACTTGCTATTTTAATTACAAATAGTGCCTTCACATTGTATACAATCTTGTCCTTGACTTCTTTTTCAATCTCACCATGCAGATTTTTATCATTCAGGTAAGGGAACATTTTTCCTGCTTTTATATAAAGATACAAGTTATTCAGCACTGTAAAAATGAGTTTCACGATCAAAGATGCAATATAACTTTTCCACACACAGATAATAATGATCTGCAAAATTCCAGTCACAATATAAAGAAATGTATCTGCATTTTTATTAATATAATCCTTCTGTGCAGACACAATAATTGTTCGGCGATATGCCATAAAATAAGACAATACAGCATCTAATAAAAAAATCAGATATACCGCAATTACATAATTCTGATCAATGGTTGTCCTGACAAAAAAAGGTAAAAACGGAATCAGCACCAGTCCAATTACTGCCACCGCTATTCCAATATAACGGTACAGTCTGCTGAAAAGCTGCATAATCGCTTTCACTTCGCCATAATTTTTCTCTTCTAATGGCTTATACAGGCTGTATCCTATAGAACTTGCCACCCCTAGTTCCAATAGACTTAACATGGAAATCACACTGACTACCAGTCCGTTTAATCCCAGTAATTCACTACCAAGGTATACGGTAAATACCTTACGGTTAATGAATCCAATAATCGAATTTGCCACATAATACATAATTGCAGAGAATACATTCATCACTGCCATTTTCTTTCTATTGCTCATAAATTTACTTATCCTTTATCGAATTCTTATTACAGTTCCCTGGTTATTATCTTCTGTTCCACAAATACACTGCCAGATTTTATCATTCAACATATGTTTATTATACTCACCAATTCCCATAGAAAAAACAGCTGCAATGTGACTATTCTCAGCTTTTACCAAATCAATAAATTCTTCCGTAACTGCATCCGTATGATTGCTGTTTTCTCCAAGCATCTCCTCTCTGTTTTCTGCCTGAATATTTTCCTGATATATGGGTTTTTTCAAAAAAAGAATAATTTCTTTTCCTAAATCTGTAATCTTCTGCATTTTTTCCAGGGTATCCTTTGATACAGTACCCTTACTATCATCAACAGCACATAAAATATATTCATTCTCTTCCACCATCTGAATTTCTTTGTTTTGCTGAAAATAATGTGTATATTCCTGTGTTTCTCTATCCACAAAAGCTACATGATTATCTGGATAGTACACGTACTCTCTTCCACCATCTGTCACTTCCGGTATATCCACATCCTCATCATAGTAGGTACTGATATCCGACTGAAATGCCCCACTATAGTATTTATCATACACCGTCTGTGCAATCACATCATAATTTGTCCGATAAACCGCATAGTCCTGGCTGTTACCGATATAAGAGCTGCCCGCACTCATGAGCATTGCCGCAGAGGCATTATTTCCTTTTGGAATTACAATATAATCGATATTAGCCTGACTGATAATTACTTTTCCAAGGAAACCACTCACATCACAATTATTGCTTTCAAGCATATTCCATAAGTATCCGTCATCTCCTTCCATAACTTTCTGGATATTCGCATTATATTCACGTATACCATACATAATCGAATTATCTGCAAGCACCGTAACCGGGCTTTTCTCCTGCCTGTCCTTCTCAATAATATCGCATACATCTACCGTATTCTGTGGCATTTGATAGATATTCTCCGGAAATTGAAAAAATTGTTGCATGCTGATTCCCGATGTCATTGCAAAACATAAAGCACATATGCCTGCCGCAAAAACCTTTCTTTTCCGGCTGTCTATCATTTCGAACAGTTTCATTATGACATACGCACTTATAATTACCATAGGAATCATCCAGAGAAAGCGGTAATAGGTCATACCTTCTCCCAATTTCCGGATAAGATAATAGGTTACTTCATTAAAAGTAAGAAGAAGTACGCCAAGATATACGATCAGATAGTTTGTGTTTTTTTTCTCTCTGACTACCAAAAAAAGAATACCTATCAAAATAATAATAGGGATGATTGACTGACCATTATACTGTTGTACAACTTTCCATACTCTATTTACACCATCCATATAAACTTAATTTTCCTTTTTTTTTCTGAAAATAAAGAGTTTACTGAATACATAATTCAATAAAACAACTACAACACTGACAACTATTTTTGCCATAAATCCCTCCACCCCAAACAAACTCTGTTTCATACCGATATAATAGAGCAATGGCAGTCCGAGAATCTCTATGGCTCCCGTTGCAAGTCTTGCACCTACAAACTTTATAAGTTCCCGGCATACAAATCTCATTTCCATATTTTTACTTTCAAATACAAACACTTTATTTGTAATAAAAGCAAATAATACTGCAACAAGCCAAGCGATACAGTTACTTATATTCATTTCCATTCCACTCTTCGTCAGAAATGCATAACAAAACCAGTTCACCAAAGTTGTAAGCACACCAAATATCAGATACATGATAATTTCTTTGTATTTTTTTATTAATTTTCCTATCATTTTCCTGTTCACATCTTTCTGGCTTTCGTATTAAAAGTTCTGGATATCAGATAAGCCAAAAGCATCGTACCTGCACCTGCTATACTGACCATAGCTGCTGTGGATGATATTGCAGAACATCCCCATATTAATAATCCTATCAACAGTAAATATGACTTTCTCTTCGTCTGCATCAGGCAGATGCACAGATAAACCATGAAATAAATGAGCGCATTTCCTGCATAAGCTTTTCCTTCATATGTTCTGGTCAAAAAAAATGTTGCATTACTATACATTGTACTATCTGCTATAAAGTAAAGAGCCATTGAAACACAGACAAGTATTGCCGACTTTTCTACCGTTTTTTCATTACAGAAAACAGTTGTTCCTATCAATGCAATCGTGAGTGCTGTCAATATGACATTCAGATTTCCTCTGAATATCCTCATGATAATGATTGGATGTACTCCAAATATCCTGCACACAACTGCTGCATTAATTTCAAATGTTACCAGTACACGCCTGAAATAATGAGATGGCATTGCAACACCTGTATAAGCATTATACTGAAACATCGTATCTGTTGTTACAGTTGTATTTACAACACCAATATAATACAGAGAATCATCATTCAATTCCCCATTCAGTGTTGCATACCAGCATACGATAAGGACTGCTATTATAGTTATACCCATAAGCAGTCTGTGTTCTTTTAATATTTTTTTCACAAAACAAAAATCTTCTGGAATCCGTTTCCTTGCTTTCACCACCGCCACAATTACGATGACTGTTATCAATGCAGTCCATACAAATGTTAATTCTGTCAGACTCCGCTTCAACCAAATGAAGGGAATCGCACAAACCTGAAAAATAATCTGGTATACAATAAACCCTATAATTATGTGAAATGCTACATTCCTTTTTATTCTGTTTTTAAATCTCTCTGTGATAGCAGTACCTATTACATAATATATGGCTATATCTAAAAACAGGACTCCTATCGCCTTTATGATCATAATCATTCCGTATATGCTCCATTATCGTTTCACGATTCTACGAAACGCTCTCTTTACCCGATTATACTGATAAAAGATTTTTTCTCTCATCGTCGCAGGATGTTCCAGATGATAAAACCGCATCTCAAGTTCCAACAGATGATCCGGTGCAAAATAATCAAATCTGTCCGGGTTCTTTTCATATACCAACCGCAGATTCTTAAGGTTTCTGCTTCGGTACATTTCCTCATATTCTTGTAAATTTCTTTTTAATACTGTTTCACTGATCACATCTTCTGCCGGTTTCTTCCAATTATGCTTCTCTACATACTGATTTAGCATTTCACTGTATGTAATCAGAAAAGGTCCATTTCCTATCAGAGATGGAAATTCTGCCAGATATGAATCAATATATGTCATATCAAGATTCTTCATCTTATTAATATCCATCTGTGCAACATTTATATTGTGTGTCTTATTCACCAGAATCATATGTTGTTCCGGCTTTGCGAAAAGCATATTATGACCAAGTGTTCCAATAATTCCACACAAAAGTTTTGTATTGCGCACGACTGCAATCTGCTCATCCAGTGTCAACTGTTCCGGAGAGATAATCGTAAATCCATTCTTAGAAAAGAGGTCTAATAAAATATTCTCCCCTATTTCCGTCCCTTTTGCCTTTTTAAACTGCTTTCTGGAATAATAAACTTTCTCATAAGATGGATACTTGCTGCAATCAACGCGCTCTGCCACCTTTTCGAATACATGCAGAAACTGTTTTGAATAATATGCATTAATCATATACCCCTGTTCTGGGATAATCACTTTCTTACATCTGGTAACTTTATGAATGAAAATCAGCCACTCCGCTATTCCCAATAATTCAAAAAAGCGCCTGATCGGAGCTATTGCCTGATAATCTTCATTCTCATTCACAAGAAATGCATACTTATGATTTTCATCCATATGTTCAAGATAATAATACAATCTGGTAGAACAATCGATCAGAAAATGTCCCCAATGATTATTAATATAACCCAGATATATTATTTCTTCGTCCAGATATTCAACTTTATTATCATCAATGGTGTATCCTTCTCCCAGATAAATTTCTTTTTCATCTTGCGCTGTGACCGGAACTGCATATTTTGCATACGCATTCATTTCAGATGCTTTCACATAATTTTTTTCCGCATCAAGCACTCCTCCACAACCAAACAGACGGTTTTTTGCAAATCGATTTGGCAAAAGATACCCCTGTTCCACCTCTGTTGTATTCAATTTCTCCCTGCATGGCAACTTTCGCTCTGCCAGTTTTTGATAACGCTCTGCATTATACGAGTATAAATAGGATGTATCCATTCTCCTGCAACTCCCTAGTTTTCTAACATGATCATTCCCAGAATCTGAATATTATTTGCATCACAAAGCTGCATCTCACTTAAAATTTCAGAATAGTATGATTTTCTTCTTCTCTCAATGAAGATAACGGATCCCACCTCTGCTGCACGAAGGAGTTCTTCTGCATTGTAGTTTATCGCATCTCCAAAGACAACGTGAATATTTTTCTGTTTCAACCCCGCTTCCAACATCGTTAATAAATCTTTGTCTACAGTTTCTAAAATACTGCCTGACAGATATATACTATCTGTCTTTCTATCCCTGCATGCTATATAGATATTGGAAATCAGCATCTGAACCTGCTGTTCATATAAAAGCTTCTTATGTCCAAAGTTCTCTAATTTCCATACAAACTTCTCGATTGGGTGATCTTTTTCCTCTTTTCTGACTGTTCCTAATAGCCTTGTCTGATAAATGCTCTCAACTTCATCCTTCGTACGTATACGTGTGCTAAGAAGGTATGCCAGGAAAATATACACAACTGCAATTGCTGCGCCTGCCACTGCACCGATCATAATCTGTTTCTTATTAATTGATACTTTTACAACCTCTGTACCTGAAACGCTATCTTCTGCTGTTTCTGTCTGTTCCTCTTCGTCATCTCCCCAGATAAAAATGTCTTTCTCCATATCCAGATATACACGAAGCTGATTTGCATTCATATCGGCCTTAATTGATGCAAGTTTATTCTGCTGATCTTCTGTCTCCTGTGCATATGCATCCTGTTTTTCTGCCAGTGCCTCATCTATAATCTGAACCTGTTTTCTACTATCCAGATTGAGAATATGCGTTTGATTATTCTCATTTAATTTTGCAGCATATGTCGTTAATTGATCATTCACGGCATCCGCCAATAACCCAACGCTTTCAGCATCAGAATTCATTACTTTCACTGTAAAGTTTTTCATTGCATCCTCTGTCTGATTTGGAAGAACTTCTATCAATTCTGACAGATAACCCTCTGCTACATGAACTCCCTCTTTATTAATATCAGAAACAATACTTCCACTGTTAATATAATTAACATAACTATTTACAATGTTTTCCGCTTCAGCTCCTTCTACTGAGTACTGTAAAATCACGGCATCCTCTGCATGTGCATTAATGTTCATCAACACTGATTCATTCATATAAAGACTTTTGGAATCTATTGCAGCCTTCAATGAAACAGCAAGGATTACACGCTCATATTGATCTTTGTCCAGATCTGCATATGCATCTTCCAAAGTTGTATTCTTTACTTCCGGTGCTGGTGTATGTGCTGCTGCATAGTCTTTCCGATATCTCATTGCACCGAATATGAGTCCAAAAATAATCGAAAATAAAACGATTATTTTCCATCTACGCAAAAATTCAAGCAGAATATCTTTTAATTCCAGATCTATTTCTTTTTTATTTTCTTTCCTATTGTCACTCATAAACAATTACCTTTCTCTGCATTGCTGTCTTTTCAGTATAGTTTATATCTATATAGAAGTCAATTTAACCTCTTTTTCCATATACCCATTTTACCAGCTTGAGTCCTCCTCTGTTTGTACACATTTTTGCGATCATACTGTCACTTCTGCTGTATTCGCTCTTGATGGCACAATCTGGAAGAGTTCCTTTATAGATTTTCTCGCTAAGACTGATATCTACATGCTTTGCAAGTTCTGCAATATACCGGTCCGATTTTTCTCTCATAGAAACATTATTTCTTACGGTTTTCCGCATACCAGTTGCACTTCTACGATACCAGAAACCAATCATTGGAACATGTACCGGATATACACCTTTACTCATCAATTTCAGATATAACGCCCAGTCCTCATCATAGTGCTTTGCAATCTCAGAAAAGCCACCAACTGCAAGAAACTGTTCCTTACGAAATGCTGCTGCATTGACAAGAATATTATTAAATGTCATTCTACCTGCCGAAAACTTCTTGCACCATACATATTGCTCACTTCCAAAGCCTACCAGATCCATATAGCTCCATCCGGCATTGGGTTCTTCCTGTAAAGCCTTGTAAAGATATTCTATATAAAATGGTTCCACGAGATCATCTGCGTCTAAAAACACAACAATGTCTGTCATCGTCTTCTTCACAGCCTCATTTTTTGCCTTAGACTGACCTCCGTTTTTCTGGTGAAACACATGGATTCTGGTATCTGATTCTCCCAGACGCTCTAACAATTCAATATCCTCTTTTCTGGAGCTTCCATCATCCATAATAATCCACTCAAATTCCCGCATTGTCTGATTTATAACGCATCGATAAGTTTCTTCAAAATTCCGACCCGAATTATAATACGGCGTAACAATAGATACTCTTGGCGTAATCTGTTCCTGTATACATTTTTTTTCTAACGTCTGTCCTGGTTTTTGCTCAAAATTGAAAACCATTGTCTTGTCCTCATTTCAAATTTTCTCGTAAGAACTGTAAGGATGATTCTCTGTACTCTGCCAGTCTCTTATGCACATCCTCGTAATCAATCTCTGTTATCTCGTCAATTTCTTCCGCGCTGGATACGTGTTTTTCTGATATCTGAAGAAATTTCAGTAAATTATCTACCCTGCCATTTTTCTTATATACACTGTAGAATGGTCTTCTATATATAACTGAAAATACAGTTCCGTGAAATGAATTAGTGATGACCATTTCCGCATTCTTTATATAGGCCAGAAAATCTGCTGGTCCAAAATCTGCAAACTGATTCGCTTCACTATTCTCTGGCATATGATAATAATGCAGTTCTATCAACTGCAATCCCAGCTTTCTGGCAACTTTCTTCGCACATTCTTCCACAGCCTTTTCCTCAACTACAAAATATGCGAATACATATTTTTCCTCTGTTGGAAGTTTACCATCTGGAAGTTTCCTCTCTGTTGTCATAATTTTCTCATAATCAGCTGCCTTAAGTAATAATGTCGGATCTACAACCGTTGACACTTCTCTTCCTGTCAATTGTCGTAACTGCTCTGCCAGTTTTTCTTCCCGAACAGAAATTGCGTCTACATTCTTCAACAGTTTCACAAATGCAGCTTCCTCACTCTCTGCTATTTTACCATTTGCAAGGCTTGCCGCATAGGAAATAATTCTTTCCTTTTTCTTAAACTCACCAAAATAGACAGGATCCAATTTTCCCGTCAAAAAACTTGACCAAATCTGATCGCTTCCCAGAATATAAGCATCTTTATGCAGACACTCAAACCCATCTACTCCTATTAACCGCCTGTCATTGTCTAGTAATTCTTCCGTGATAAATTGATCAAATGCTTTCCATTGACGGTTCCATGCCTTCTGTCCATAAATTCCACGAATTGTATCATAGACAAACTGCTTCCAGTTTTTCGGATTCAAAATTTTTTTTGTAAATTTTGGTCTTAATTTTTGGGGATACTGTCCTTCTATTTTCGGATTCCGATAATTGACAATTGTCACATCATGCCCCATCTGCTGTATGCACATTTTTAACGCATATGCCTGTAAAGACGCTCCATAATTGTGCGCATTATGAAATGTTAAAATACCAACTTTCATAGTTATCCATTCCTCTCCTGTATTCTATTCGAATACTTTCAGATAGCTGTTATAAAATCTGCTTCTGGTAAAATCTTTTGCTCGCTTCTCAGATGCTTCACTCATTTTTCTTCGTTCAACCGGATTGTCCATAACCGTTTCAATTGCCATTTTGAGATTCTCTACAATTCCGTTTCTTTCTATCTGCATGGCAACTTCTTTTGGTGCATACTCCACTAATCCGCCAGATTTTGTTACGACTAATGGAAGTCCTGATAGCATTCCCTCAATCGCTACCAGTCCGGCAGCCTCTTCCCACATAGATGGAACGACCTGCATATCTGCACATTGATAATACTGATATAATTCTGCGTTCTCAATATATCCGGTAAATCTGATTCTGTCAGTATCTTGTTGCACCAATTCTTCTACTTCCTTTAAAAAAGGTGTCTTCGTATTTACTGCGAAATCAGCATTTCCAATGATCAATAGCCTGCAATTATGCTCTTTTATCCCTGCAAATGCCCGTAATAATTCCCGGACTCCCTTTACTTCCTGTATTCTTCCACAATATAAAACTACAAAGTCATCCTCCTTCAGACCTAACTGTGCTCTAAGCTTATTTCGCTGCTCAACTGTTATTTTTTTATTAAATTTTGCCTCATTCACACAGTTATAAACAACATGCGCACCCGTTTTTTTCTGTTTTGTAGTACGCAGCCATTCTTTTTTTGCAAATTCACTGACCGCAATAATATTTCCAAAGATTTCATCATATTCAGGATCTGCCATTACATGATGATGAATGTGCAGATAAGTTTTCTCTTTTCCAAATTTCTTTGCGAACTGACGAAATTCATGATAAAGACCACCCTCACAGACGATTGCATCACATTTGATATTCCTCAGAATATGGTAAATTTTGCGATAATATCCGGAATCCAACAAGGTTCCTGGTTTCAGCACACTGGAAGCATATCTTCTGATTCTGTTATTTACCTTATCCAGAATAGTATCGTCTGGAATATAAATAATTCTGGAATACTTATACTTTTTTGCTTCCCTTTCTGCCTTTTTATTCTCTCTTGAGAAAATAATAAATTCTGCTTTCTGCTCTATTTCATTCTGATCAAGCAGCATTGTGATAAGTTCTTCAACAGCTCCCCCCATCACTGCCGGTACAGGCAATGTATTTCCTACAACAAGACATATTTTTTTCATATGCTTCTCCGTTTTCCTTTTACTTCAAAATTTTCCTTGATATATAACTTGCCAGTTTTGGAGTATGAACCAGCATAAATGTTGCTGCTTTTGTTTTCGTATCCAATTTATGTTTCTCCTTAATGGAATGATATAATTTCAGATACATCTCCACATATTTATCATAGGTCTGTCTGACCTCTTTATCTTTTATATCAAGTTTATCATATACATTCATAAGATAACGCGACATCCACCGTAAGAACGCCTGCCCAACTTCTTCCAGTCCATGTTCCATGCAATATTCTATTCTGTTATTCACTGCTTCCACATATGCCAGATTCTTCACGCTGTATTTCTTTGTCATAATACTGTTCTCGCGAATCACATATTTATACAACGGCTCCGAGATTCCCACAATTTTTTCTGCTTTATCATAAAATAAATGTGCAGTAAATTCGTCTTCATGTATTTTTCCGACCGGAAAGCTGATCTCTCTTGCAATCTTTATCTTATATAATCGATTCCAGGCAGTCACCCAATAATGATAATTCGGTCCGCAGAGATTACTGATTGCCTCTTGTGATGAATAGGTTCTGTCCTTAATATCCATTTTCTGGTTCTTCTCGGTAATACTCTGCCCCTGGTCTGTCACAGCTTCATAATTGCATACTGCAATATCAGCATTCTCTTTTTTCAGAGCATATATCATTTTCTCGTAAGTATCCGGCTGAATATAATCATCACTGTCAATATACGCAAGATATTTTCCCGAAGCTGCTCTCATACCTGCATTTCTGGCATCAGAAAGACCTCCGTTTTTCTTGTGAATCACTTTTATTCTTGCATCTTTTTTCGCATACTCATCACATATCTGGGGACATCTGTCATCTCCGCCATCATCTACGAGAATAATTTCCAGATTGGAATATGTCTGCTGCAATAAGGATTCCACGCAGCGTTCTATATATGTTTCCACATGATATACCGGTACAACAACTGATATTAATTCGTCTTCTCTGCTCATTTATTCTTCCTTTTCCGTATAATCAATGTCCATAGATATAAATCTGGTACATATACTTTCAGCACTCCAGATATTTTTCTGTGTCTATCTGATACATTCAATAATGCCTTTTTATATTCTTTGGCATTTTTCTTGCACCATCTGAAATCTTCCTGTATCTTTTTTCGTTCCGCATATGACAACTCTGCTATACGCTCGAACAGCATACTGACCGAACAACCGACAATATTAATATCACCAAAACGTGGCGAGATCTGAATCAGTCTGTCATAGCAGTTTTCTTCTACCTTCACACCATCTATATACTTTTTCTGGTATTCCTGACGGATTGCACTGTCATCCCTGATAAAATAATGGTAATACGGAATATCGATAAACACTACTTTATCGAGCTTACCTTCACAGATAATGTCTGTATTAAACAACAGGTCTTCCGCTATTTTGTATTTCTTTAATCGAATATTATGTAATAAATCTGCTCTATATAATTTACAATATACAGACCATGGTAACAATAGCTGAATTCCTGCTTCCACCTGACCTTCCGCAATGGTAACCTGTCCATCTTTTTTTTCATCCCTGCTCAGAAATTCTGTCTGATGAGACTCCACATATCTGCAGGCACTTACACCTGCCTGATGCTTAAGAATCAGTTCATGCAAACTTTCTATCATTTCAGGTTCTACCCAGTCATCGGCATCTATAAACATGATGTACTCCCCAACTGCAAGATCCAGTCCATGATTTCTCGCAACAGATACACCTGCATTCTCCTGATGGACACACTGTATTCTGCTATCTTTTTTCACCCAGTCATCACAGATTTTTCCGCTTTCATCCGTTGAGCCGTCATCAATTAACAGAATCTGCAGATTCGTGTATGTCTGACATGTTATGCTTTTTAATGCCCGTTCCAGAAAAGATGCTACATTATATACTGGAACGATTACTGTTATTTTCTCCATTGCTCTTCCGTCCTTGCAGTTGTCTCTTTTTCTTCCTAAATACTCTGATTCTGATATTTTCAACAGTCTTTACATTTATATTAAAAATTTTCAACAGTAAATAAATACTAAATGGTAAAATACAAATTCCAATCCCCACAATAATGGAATTAATAGTTCCTCCATCCAAAAGTATCTTCACAAACGGAATTGTCATCAGACAAATTGACAATCCATCCCGTTTTTTTAAAAATAAATTTAAAAAGTACTCTGCCAGCAGAAATGGAATCAACATATTTACAACCGATCCAATAATTCCAAAATTTGCATATCCTTCTGCAATCAAGCCGGGCTGTGCATAAGATGCCTGAATGTACCTTGCTGATATGGCAGGCAGACTAACATATTCAAATCCAAAATACGGTGCCAGAAATTTCACATAGGTAATACCATAGAAGAATCCATTTTTATGGACAAAATCTATAATATTACCGCCTAGTTCTGTCCAGATACCAAAAATTCGATAAAACTGATTAGCACCAAAATCAATGTAACTCTGGAAATTTGTCAATTCATATAATAGATTATAATTTCCATTCCAATAACGATTTAACTTTACAATTTCAGACAGCATACCATAAAGCAGCACTGCAATAATTCCAAGTATCATTAAAGGAACAACTTTCTTTCCTTTTCTTCTATCATCATTCACTGCTACAAACACTAAGAACACTAATATTACTGGCATTGCATACTGAATTACCAGATATCTCTGATCTAAAATCCGATAAATTCCATATATTCCAAGCAACAATCCAATAAAGCAAAATATACTCTGAGATAAACTGAATTTCGAATACATCAGTCTGCCAAAGAAATAACACAAAACCGGTGTCATTAACATAACGCCACTTGTCCCTGTCATTTCCATGACCGGAAGTGCCAACAGAACACTGCCTGCAAGTATAGCAAAATCATCTGTGTCCTTATATTCTATAAAATCATACCTTTTTATCTCATTAGTTGTATGCTTTAAACACAACAAATAAACCAGAATAATAGACATTAATATAAAATACACCTTCATATAAATCATGAAATGATCATTGGGCATATAATAATTATCCCGCTCATCTCTGAGCAAACGGCTGTCCGTGTAATAGCAGGGACATATGGTTCCGTTTATAAAAGCATTGATCATCAGGAATAAATATCCTGTGCTAAATATCTTTCTTTTTGCTTCATATAATCTGGAAATTATTAAAAATAATGTCAAGCTGGCAAATTCCAACATACATCTGAGATAGATATGCTTATCCAATATCATGACACGTCCATCTAACAATAAAGTCAGGCACACACCAATCGTAAGCACAACCATCAATATTCTGGAAATCTGAAACATTTTCTTTGTCATATATTATTTCCTCATATTTATGCCTTTTATATTCTGTATGTCTCACATCATTCCAACATACATTTCTTCTAATCGTTCCGCCTCCACACGGATATCAAATCCATGTTCTGCAAGCTCTTTTCCAAAACTTCGTCTTGCCTTTCCGTTGTCTTTATAGCGTCCTGCCGCTCTTACCGCTGTCTTCGCCCATTCTGCCTTACTTTCCTCCAGCGACAGGAATGGACTGCCCATCACATCCACTTCTCTGGTGATTGTATCAGAAAACACACATGGCAGACCACATGCCTGAGCTTCCACGCCAGTCATAGGCAGCCCCTCAAATAAAGATGGCATGACCATAACATCCATTGCCTGATATAACTCTCTTGTGTTATCCACCATTCCAAAAATTTTCACGGAATTTATCAACCCAAGTTGTTTTATTTTCTCCTCAATCTGTGGTCGAAGTTCGCCATCTCCCACCAGCCATAATACACTGTCTTTGTGAATTTTTTGTATCTCCGAAAAAATATCTACAAGATACATCTGGTTTTTCTGCTGACTGAAACGGCCTACATTTCCAATAACCAGTTTATCTTCTGCCTGATACTGTGTTCTGATCTTGCTTCTTGTCGCCTCGTTATAAGCATATTCTTCACAGCAGATCGCATTTTTCAACACAGTATAATCTTTTTTGCCAAAAAGAAACGCTCCTGCTGCCTGAGAGCATCCGATCCGATCGGTAATGTACTTTTGAGATATGCTCCAAAGCATTCTATTCCGCACCGCTTTTCTTTTACTCTCCGCATATACAGTTGCATGGCTATGTACAATTCGATGACTGATTCCATACTTTGCTGCAACCGGCAGGCATAAAAATGCAATGTAGGGTGCATGCAGATGAACAATATCATATTCACTGTGATGTTCTGAAAAAAACTGTTCAAAATATTTCTTTGTCTGTCTCATCTGTCTGCCGGACAATGCCGGATAAGTATAAACTCTTGAGCCAAGTTTTTTCACTTCTTTATCAAATGTCTCTTCCTGCTCTCCGAAGATCAGATAATCCATCTGGACACGTTCCATATTCATATGTCTCTGATAATTGAGCATCACGGTCCCGACACCTCCTACCGGGCGTTTCCCAATGATCTCCAGCACACGGGCTTCACGCATGATTTTTTCCTCCATTTATGCCTTACCATTTAAGCATTTATAGCATAATTTTCTTTACACAAAAGAATTTTTCTATGAATTTTTTCTTAGTTATTCAGATTTGCGCAAAAATCTCTTATAAGAGTACTCCTTCATCCACCCCGGCATCATGAGTACAACAAAAGTTCCAACCTGCGCCTTTATATATTCAAACGTATTTGTAATTCCCAGCTCGTGCTGCTGTTTTCTAAGCTTTTGAAAATCCTTGTAATAAGCCCATCCACTTCTTCGCTTTACTAATCCCATGCTTGTTCTCGCCCGGACAAGTATATCTTCCATGTTCCGGAACTGATATCCCTGTGACAACATCCTGCTCCATAGAGAGTAGTCCTCCAGAAATGGAAAATGTTTATAATTTCCCGCTTTTAAAATAGAATCTTTCCTATACATAACTGTCATGTGATTTAATGGATTACGCACTTTCACATACTCTAAAATTTCTTCCTGAGTCTTTGGCATATTCTTGACGCGGTCTATGGTTCCTTCATCATTAAATTCCCGGATAGCACCACCTACCACATCCACTTCAGGATGTGCTTCCATATATGCCTCCTCTTTCTCTAATCGATCCGGCATCGCAATATCATCTGTATCCATTCTTGCGATCAGATCATATTGGCATAATTCCACTCCTTTTGCCAGTGCACGACCAAGCTGAACATTCTGTTCCATAGCATGCACGTGGAGATAATCACATTTTTTCTGATACTCCGCCACTACCTGATATAATTCCTGTGTCAGAGGTCCATCTTCGATCAGAAGAATTTCATCTGCGGTCCTCGTCTGAACTAATATACTTTCTAATGACGCTCTTAAATATTCTGGATTTTCTTTTTTATAAACAGACATCAATACGGATATTTTACTCATATTTTAAAACTATTACTCCTTCGCTTTAATTTTAATAATAGTGCCGTTTCCTGCAAAGCTTGGATCTATCACGCATTCTTCTATTTTATCAGTAAGCATTCCCTTATAATAAAAATGATTATCTCCTGTAAAAACTGCCACTACAGGGCTTTCATCTGAAAATGCCATTTTCATGAATTTTCTTGTAACCTCTGTAGTATCTCTTGCTCCCTCACCGATAATCAGTGGCACTCCCCATGTATTAATAGAAGCTTCCTTTAAAGTTTCTATCTGTGATGTGTAAAATGGAACATGTGCCAGCAAAATAATTGGCTTACCCTTTTCTATCTCCTTTTGCATTGCATCCAGTGCCTCAGGTGCTACCTGATATGATTGATTATCTACTGCACATATTGTAAACTCCGGAAATTCCCATGCTTGAAATGCTGTGTTATTCTCTCTGAACAAATGATATATCTCCGCATCTTCTGCAATCGTTTCATTCCACGGTGAATACATCTCATGATTTCCCAACACGTACAAATAAGGAACTTTTAATTTCTGAAGATTGTCAGCTAAAAATTCAACATTTTCCTGCGAATAATAATCTATCATATCGCCACACATTAATACACCTTCCGGCTTCAAGCGGTTGGCATATGCAATCCATTCTGTAAACTGTGTAGACGAAAGTATTCCTTCCTCATTGACAAACGCCTTCATTCTTTCATCTGCATCACCCAGAGAAGCGCCCAGATCTTGTTTCGTTTTAATAGCCATATGCATATCTGTTAAAAACAAAAAAGTGTATTCTTTTCCCACTCCCGGAATGATAACCGTCTCTGTATTACTTACCTTAATATCCGGCAATGGAGCATAGTACGCATTATACGCTAGCACAATAAAAAATATTAGTGTTACAATCACAGCACCTATTCTTTTCATAATGACTCCTTAGATTTTTTTATACTCTCCAGAAAATCCACCACTTCATACTCTCCCACCTCTTCCGGAAATGATAGTTTCCGGTCATAAGTCAGGCTGCCAAAAACCTTTGAGAATATGTTAACTCTTCCGGTAAGCTTACCGATGATCCACTCGAATCCCGGAACGAGCCATATACTTCTTCCATAGCTTTCGGCGATCCGTGCTACCATATCTGATGTATTCACATATTGGCTGTTTTGTGGGCAATAGATACCATCTGCATCTCCTCTGATAATCCGATATAAGAACTCGCACAAATTCTCGATGTATATCATGCTTCTCTCATTGCTCACTCTCGGAAAAACAGGTATCTTGCCCGCCAGCTTCTCCAATGAAGCATAATTTCCGGTACAAGCTTTCCCATAAATCATTGGAGGTCTGATAACTGCTACTTTGAATGTATCACTTCTTTGCTCACATAAGTACCGTTCTGCGGCAAGCTTGCTTTTTCCATAAAAAGTAATCGGTGTACATTCTGTTTCTTCTGTAATCTGTCCCATTGTCATTCCATAAACACTCATCGTACTTAAAAAAACGAACTGACGAGCCCGCTCAGCCTTTGCCTTATCCGCAAGTTCTTCTGTCAATTTTGTATTAACTGCATAATAGAGTGCCTCCATTTCCGGCTGTTCTTTCTGATGTACAATTGCAGCCACATGGAGGATCGTATCATATTTTGAAAAATCCATTTTCTTCCATTCTGAATTTCTCACAGAAACAAATGTAACATGCCATCGGTCTTCCAACGGCATGTTTCCATTTTTTTTCTCTATATACTGTTTGAATGAAGTCCCAACATAACTGTTGGTTCCGGTTATCAAAATCTGTTTTCCCATTATTTTCCCTCGAATAACCCAGCATGTCTTTTTATCCGCTGCTACTAGCTATTTATGCATTTCTCCGGTTCCACCTTCCACAACACCTTTGTGTGACAAGACTGCTGTGATCGTTCCAAAAAAGCACTTCAGATCCATTATGAATCCAAATTTTTTCACATACTCACCATCCAGTTTTGCCTTTACATCTATCTCCAACTCATCACGTCCGTTGATCTGCGCCCATCCGGTCAGTCCCGGCATTACATCATTCGCACCATACTTATCCCGTTCCTCGATCAAATCATACTGATTCCACAAAGCTGGTCTTGGTCCGACAATACTCATCTTTCCCATAAGGATATTGATGATCTGCGGCAATTCATCCAGACTGCTTTTTCTTAAAATTTTCCCTACTCTTGTAATATACTGTTCCGGATCAGCCAGCATATGGGTTGGCATATCCTTTGGCGTATCAATTCTCATAGTTCTGAATTTGTAGATCATAAAGTGTGTCTTATGGATTCCAACCCTTTTCTGTTTAAAAAGGATTGGTCCTCTACTATCAATTTTAATCGCAATGCATAAAATCAAAAACAACCAGGATAACAGAATTAATGCCAGAGCAGATAATAAAATGTCAATTACCCTTTTCACTCCCATATAAATTTTCTGTGAAATTGTAAACTGTTTCATCTTTTTGATTCCTTTCATGTATCTGCAATTTATGCAAGCATCAGACAATAAATAGATATACCTGTGCCTATCAGCATTAAAAACGCTATAAGACTCTGATAATTCTCTAATTTCATGCTGCATCTCACTTTTTGGTTTATAAAAATGAGACTCAGTGGAAAGATCAGCGGCAAATAATATCTTGGTGATACTCCGTTAATTACCATCGACCCTACCGGTGTAAAATCCAGGTATAATGCCGTCCAGACCAGACATGCTGTTCCAAATATTAATACTGCATTCCATATTTTCATCATCAATATTTTTCTTTTCATCTGTGCATCATATGTTTTTTCTGTCATTCCAAAATCGGTCACAAATGTAAACAACATCGTAAGCAGTACTACAAAATATCCTATTCCATCATAGATTCCACGGTATGCAAAATTTGCAAGCACTTTGGAACCAATAAAATAAGATGCAAACGTTGTTCCAAGTGATTTCAACAAAACTCCTGTATACGTCAACGGATATCCCAAAATCATAGATAACTGACTTGTCTGGCTCGTATCTCCTCCACGGTAATCTCCTACCTCTGCTCCGCTTGTAACATTACCTATTAACGGCAGTATAAAGGACGCAAACATTAATATTAATAAGACAAAGATTCCTGCTTTAAACAGATTCTTTTGTCTCCTGCTATAAAACTTGTCCTTCGGCATAAGCCAATATAATGCCAAAAATGGAATATAGACCGCCTTTGAAAAGCATCCCACAACCATAGCAAGAATAGATACCATCGTCCGTTTTGTTTGAATTTTTTCTTCACTCAGGTACTCTGTTACAAACAATGCTATGCCCAACATTAAAAGTGCTATCACAAATGCATCATATGTAAATGACGAAAAAAGAAATACCGTTGTCGGCAGCAACCCAACACACATCAATGTACGTTTTCCATACTTGCTGAAACGAATCGCACACGTAACGACAGCTGTACAAAACAGTAAATTAAAAAACTTTCCTAAAAATACTGTTGCTACATAAGACAATCCCAGTGTTCTTCCTAATCCAAGTCCTAATATCTGTGGAAGATAAGCCCTTTGTCCATATCTGAGAAATCTACCTTTTTGTGATGATAATACAACGGTATCATTTGCCTGATTAAGCCATTCTCCTATCCATTGTTCTTCCTCTAACGTGTCCCCTGTTGGTACGCGCATTTCTACATTTGACATCACAGCATCACTGTACTCCATATAATTCCATACCCAGGAGTCTGTATATGCTATATTATAATGAATCTGTTCATCCCATGAATCAAATGAATGATGTGCTGATAAGATAATCACCGTTCCTAATGCAACTGATACCATTGCGTACATCCATTCGGGTCTTTTTCCAAAAAAAGTACAATGAGAAACAAATAAGTAACTTAGCAACAATACTGAAAATACAAGCAGAAACTTTGCCCAGGAAAATACCGTGTGATTTACAAATATTATTGAATTTAACTTATCCGCATCTTTGTTTTCCACTGTCAATTTCAGACTGTCAACTTTCTGATCTACCCAAACTGCAGATTTTCCAAGCAAAAATGATGCAGTATCTTCCAGTTCCATCACTTCTTTTTGTCCATATCCATCATAGAATGTCACTTCCATTCTGGAACTGATGTCCGTTTTGCTTTGATAAATCAAATAGATAGAGCTCACATATCTTCCATCAAATAAAAAATCATACGTTGTCTCTCCATCTTTATTCTCTGCCTTTTGTACTTCGCTCACCTGAAAAGTCTGCTCATATTTTTCGTTTTTAAACGAATTCCACTGTAATAATACCTGTTCTACAAATAACGATAGGAAAAATATTACAATAATTGCAATAAAATCTCTAAGATATATTTTTTTATTTTTTAGAATTTGTTTTATCTGTTCCATTTTCCTTTTTCCTATCAAGCTGCAAAATAAATCCCATTCCTGCAAGCACAAGAATTAAGATGACTTCCCATATTTTTTCCATATTAGATTCCCTGTTTTCTGGTTCTACCGATTCTGAATAGAGTATGTTGGCACCATCTTCTGCACCCATTCCCGTATATCATCCGGTTCTTCTACCACATGCTCTTTGATTTCTTCTAACTGTTTTAAAAACTTCTCTTCATCCATCTGTATTGGTTTGCCAATATGAATTAATTTATTGGCTGTTTCCTGCATGCCTTCTTCTTTCATGAGCATCTCTTCATACAATTTTTCGCCTGGTCTTAATCCTGTAAATACGATCTGGATGTCCTCGTCAGGTTTATGTCCTGAAAGAAGTATCAGGTTTCTTGCAAGATCTACAATCTTAACCGGTTCTCCCATATCCAGAACAAAGATTTCTCCCCCTTTTGCATAGGCTCCTGCCTGTAACACAAGAGATACTGCTTCCGGTATTGTCATAAAATAACGGATAATATCCGGGTGCGTAACAGTAACCGGTCCCCCTGCTTCAATCTGCTTCTTAAATAAAGGAATCACACTTCCGTTGCTTCCAAGTACATTACCAAATCGAACCGCTACATATTCTGTCTTAGAACGATTATTGTATGTCTGAATAATCATCTCACAGATTCTCTTGGTAGCGCCCATAATATTCGTTGGGTTTACTGCCTTATCTGTAGAAATCATGACAAAACGTTTTACATTGTATTTATCTGCGGCCTGAACCACTTTCCATGTTCCTAAAACATTATTTTTTACTGCTTCATTCGGGCTGTCTTCCATCAACGGTACATGTTTATGCGCTGCCGCATGATATACGATCTCCGGACGATATTTATCAAAAATCAGATCCATGCGCTTTGTATTTCTTACGGAAGCAATCAATACAACCAGATCGAGTTCAGGATAATTTCTCTTTAATTCCTGCTGAATATCGTATGTAGTATTTTCATAAATATCAACGATCACTAACTGTTTTGGATTGTGTGATGCAATCTGGCGGCATAACTCGCTGCCAATCGAACCACCTCCACCTGTAACCATAACTACCTTATCAGAAACATATCCCATAATGGAATCAAGATCAACCGTGATCGGATCACGTCCCAAAAGATCATTTACATCAACATCTTTTAATTTGCTGATACTGACATCCCCATTTACCAACTGATACATACCAGGTAAACGTTTTAATTCACAGCCGGTCTGTTTACAAATATCTAAAATTGCCTTTGTCTCTTTTGCACTCGCTGTCGGAATTGCAATAATGATCTCATCTACAAGATACTCATTTGCAATTTCTATGATATCATTTCTATCTCCAAGGACTTTGACACCATGCATATATTTTCCAATTTTGCTTTTATCATCATCCACAAAACCTACAATATGCATATTCACAAAACGACTGCCGGAAATTTCCTTGATAATTGAATTTCCTGCTTCTCCGGCACCTACTACAAGCACTCTCTTAAGATTCTTCTCATCCACTTTTTTTCCAAAAAAAGTTCTGACTGCCCGATAAGAATAGCGGCTGATAAACATAAACGCCAATAATAATGTTCCATAAATAAAATACCAGCTTCTAGGCAGCGGATACTCCTGATCTCTGTAATTCAGAAGAATCGTCACTGTATTGAGCAGCGTATCTACAATACATGCTGCTGCAAGATACAATAATTCGGTTACCCCTGCATATACCCAAAGGCTGCTATACAAACGAAATACATAAAATACAATAATCGCGATCACTAACGTTGCCGGCAATGAACTCCATACAACACCAATATAATACTTTGGTACAGCCGAAAGACTAAATTCAAATCTTACAATCAATGCCGTGATGCTTGTCAATATTACAATGCAAATATCCATCAGCACCATAAATATTCTCTTGATCCATAATGTTTTATCTAAGTTTTTCATAAGTCCGCCACTTTTCTCTATAAATTATTTTGCATATACTTCATAATGTTCTGTATTATAAATTTTACTAAATCCAATGCTATTAAAAAATTCAATATTGTCATACTCAGAATTAATAACCAGACAATTGCAGCCATAGGAATCTGTTTCCATCTGCAGCTGTTCCAGATTCTCCTGTGTAAAAGATAAACCTTCACCATAAATAACTGCAAATCTGGTATCATATTCACGAAGCTCGCCTGCCACCTGTTCCGGTGCAAGAACTCTTGGTTTTTCTACAAATTCCAACTGTTCAGCGATCTCCATGACTTCATTTGATATTTTATAACTATTCGTGATAAATTCCAAATGCTGCGACGTATAATTTAATCCCATCCCTGCCTGGAGCAGTAAAATATATATCACTATGACAATTATTTTTTCTTTCTTAGTGGGTATGTTTATCAGATAGTCTGTCATTACAACTCCAACAACAGCTACTATATTTAGTATTCCATAGACCATCCAATGATCTGTGTTCTGACCGCTCATATTTAGTATGCCATTTGCAATTCCCGGCGTCATCAGAAAAAGTATACCAAAAATCTCATATATTAACAAATTTCTTTGTCTTTTTTTATTTATAATCAAGAAATAAAATATTGCAACAAAAAGGAAAAAAACATTTGTTCCCATCCCATTGTAAGAAAAATATGCATTTTTAATGTCTTCCCACAACCCGGACATATTTATACCCCTTCCTTACAAACCAGACAAGAATCATCAGCAACATCATCAGGAACACATAAAACCAGCCTTTGTGATGTAACAATTGTGCCGCCGGATATAAAATAATAAATAATACTGCCTGCATCATAACCGGATGTTTTACACAATCGGATACTTTATTTTTTTCTCCTCCATACATGAAATTTAACATACGCATCACTTGTAAAAACGCATATGGAAGAATGCAGCATTCCAACATTACACTACCATTCCAACAGCTTCGAAATATGCCTGTCACCGGAGTTTCTACCGCTGTATATATTGGTACATAATAGATAATTTCTACAATTATTAAAAATACTGCCTGCATTTTTTCCTGCTTAAAAAAGAACTTTCCAATTTCCCAATAACAGCACATAAAAAATGGTAAAATGAATAATGGAAGTATTACCTTTATCAGCAATGCCGGATGTAATCCGGAAACCCATGCAGTGACCGCATATAGCATCTCATAAGGTGAAAATATCTTTTCCATCTGCGTGGCAGGATACTGTTCGCCAGTATATGGCTGATATATATATGCAGAATTGGTATCAATTGATGTCATTACTGTTTGTACTGTCTGCTCCATCTGTGGTTTTACGCAAACTACAGAAAACAATATTGCTATTGCGGTTACTGCCATTGCAATTTTTACAGCTTTATGCCCACTTCCCGATTTTCTTTTATGTTTGAAACATCCAAGTATTGCTTTTTTATTTGCTAAAATGGATACCACACATATCGTAATCGTCGCTAGCAGCCAAACCATACTAAGTTTTTCTAATGTACAGCCACGATATAAAAAAAGTACCGCAACACCCCAAAATATTCCAAGCATAGTAACAAATCCATTTGCATATGTGCTTGATATATTTCTCTTTTTTACACCTGCTGCTGCATCTATCAATGCACCTGCCAACAATGGTACTAAAAAAAACAAATAAATTACCAGCAATATTCCTGCTGCATTTTTCATTCATTTTCTCCTAACACTTTATCGACTTTGCGTTCTAATAAAGTTTTATATACTTTCGTTCCCTTAATATACTCCAGTTCGTTTTCTACTTTGTTCATATGACATTTTAACTCACTAAGTGCACTGAGTATCGGATTATCCTGCAACCCTGCTTCCCTGATTCTAAATGCAATTTTTACCTCTCTTACATTATTTTCCCATTGATTTTCAAATATGATCTGTGGATCTTCCGATGCAAATATAAAATCATGATCTTTTGTTATGATGGCATTGTGCCGATAATGTTCAATTTCATATTCATTGTTATCTTTTGTCACAATTTGCACCTTGAGATTTTGCAAAACACATGAAACATTTAATGGATCCAATCGTATTTCTGATACATACTGTGTGAATTCAATCGGAATATTCAATTTTACATTCTGTCCTATAATATGATTTGTAATTGCCTTGTCTTCAAGATAGTTTGTTCCATCATTTAAGAACACCTGTAAGAATAAGTTTTCCTCCGGAAGCAGTTTTTTCACATCGTATACTTCTTTTTTGTAAGCAATAAGGCTTGCGTTATAGCCATTTTTCCCACCATATACATATTGATTAAATGCTTCATTCATATTTTCAAATATAACAATTTCTTCTTCCGTAATATCAAAGCAATCATAAATTTCATTGATTGTCATGATATCTTTCATAGCACTGCCATTTCTGGTATAAAAAGCAGACACCGCACGGTATATTACAAATTTCACTGGAATTGGAAATGAAAATACCCATTCATAATCAATAATTTTATATTTGCTGTCAGTCTGATCTTTTATGATATTATCAAAGCTCATATCGATATTCATTTCTTTTCCACATTCCATCTCATCTGGGAAAGAAACTTCGCCAAACACCTGTACAAATTGTGCATCCGGCATAAATGTTCTTCTTTCTATATTAACATTGCTTCTTATGATTCCATCATACATTCGAAGCAAAGAAAGAAATCTTACTTCGTCTTTATCCTCAAGAGCCTCCAACATTGTATTGCAAAGACTCTCCCCGGTTAAAAATTCAAAAGCGATCTCGTTTTCTGAAATCAGTTTGGATGGACACAGGATACCTTCATCCTTATTTTTTTCATAATAATCAGACATCTTCCTGATATGTGCTACTCCGTCTTTTGCCAATGCTCTTTTTACAACCAGTCTCTGTTCCCCATCCTTCATTATGTAGGTTTCTATCTGAAACTGTTTTCTTCTCTCTTTTGTAATTTTTGAGTAAATTTTCTTCAAGATATCACCTCACACTATTTTGTAACTTCTATAAAGAACGAATTTGCAAAAAATTCAAATTTTTTTTCTTTTAAAAGATTTGCATAGACTCTGTTTTCGTTAAAAAGCATCATTCTTGTATTATCGAAAGTATCTAAACCTATATTAAGATCATCTTCTCGTGGAAGGTACTCATCAGAAAAAATCTGTACAGGGAATTTATAATCCGGAAACGGATAATAAAATTCTGCTTTCCCATATCCAGCATCTGTAATTATTTTCTTTAACGCCTCTTTACTAAAAGTTCTCACTTTACTATCTGTATCAATATAACCTTCCAAACCATCAAAAAATTTTCCAGTATGGTCTTCTCTGGAGCCTGCCCAATATTTCAATCCAAATTTATTTTCAATAGCAATCAGCAGTTTTCCATCTTCTTTCAAATATCCACTGATTTTTTTTAAAAAGGCTTCAAATGGATGTTCATCATCCGTGTAATAACCGGCATATTCCAATACTCCGATCAATGTAATATAATCATACTTTTCTTTCAAAACAACATCATTGAAATTTCCAACCATAATTGTAAGATTATCGTATTCTTTATTACGATTTGCATTAATCAATGATCTGCGTTTAGAAAGATCTACACTTGTCACATGCTTTGCATTTCTGCAAAGTACTCCACTGATAGCTCCACATCCTGCCCCAATTTCAAGTACAGATGCATCTTTTTTAAAAGGATACCACTCCAATATATTTTGTCTGACAGGTGAAAAATGATATAACACTGGCCACCGGTCATCTTCTGCAAGTATCTTCTCTACGTCTGGTTCTTCCATAATAAGCTGTAACAGATCATTCTCGATGTCCCCGTCACTATATTGATCCTGTCCATTATAAAATGTATAATCTAACGTTACTTTTCCAATCTGCTCTGTCATAGAACCTCTTTTCTATAGTTATCTACAACTATTATTTTTTACCCAAGAATCTCCTTGATATCCTTTATAAAATCAAATACATGCTCATTTTTTACATATAATGGATTCGCTGTCACATGTTCTACCTGCGGTCTGTAAGCTTTACAGATTTCAGTCAGATGTGTTGCAATGTTCATTGGACTGATATTATCCAGTGATACCATGTTATCATTGAAATCCTTAAGATCTTTATTCGCATAAGTATTCGTGATCGTCTTTACATCAAATACCGACATCTCAAGTGGCGGATAACTTGGATGTGGTGAACACATCAGTGAAATTCCTGCGTAAGTTTCCTGCAAAGTCCGCGCATATTCTTCAATTGTAAGCTTTCCAACGGAGACAAGCTCTTTGCCGTTTCCAAGCGGAATTGAACGGTGCATCTCCCCTGCCGAAAGAATCTCCCATTCCTCAATATCCGGCTGCATCATCACCCATTTTTTCAGAGCCGCTACTACAAGGTTAAATGCATTACGCTCCGTACCTGGACGTCCATAAACAAGAATCTGTTTTTTCTTATCAACCTGTGCAGGCATTTGCTCTAACGCTTTTCTTAATCCATCATTTAAGACAGGATCAAATGCAAAGCTATGCGTAAAATGGTAATGATTTTCATTGAAGAATTCTTTCAACAACATACTGTTAAAAATTGCAATTGTTGGATAATCACTTTTGTAGGTAGAATCTGCAAGCAGGTACTTCGTAGACCAGGAGTAAAATCCTGGCTCATAATCCTGAATAAAATAGAGAAAAATATTTGGTTTGATTCCAAATGTATTTTCAAATCCAACATAAGCATCCTGACAACAATACGCTGTCCACCAGCCAGTAAATAAGAAATAGTCATTCTCTGACACTGGAATACTGCGGTTAAAACGATTGCTGTATGGAATAATCTGTTTTGCAACGAGAGAATCATCTTCTGCTTTTACAAATGTATACTCATCGGAATATTTTTTAATGGCTGCTTTGTCTGGCTCTGCGTCTACTAAAATAATACGTGCATCATAGCCTAATGCTTTCACTAAAGTATCGAAAAACTTCAGTGCAGTTGAGATTCCACCAAAGACATGCTCTGCATTGATAGACGGAACCAGAAGGTTCATTCTGCGGTTCGGATATTCTATCTTACGGAAAGTGTATGGTGTAATTTCATATACATTCGTATCCAATTGTGGAAGTCCGGTTTCTCTTTTTCTCTTCAGAAGCATTTTTTCCTCCTGCTCTTTGACAGTCTGCTGCACCGCGGCACAAATTTTGGGCTGACAACAATAATAATCAAGATTTCTATTATAATATGGATCTCCGTTTTTCCGGTAGGTCTTATACATCTGATCCGACAGATCAAAGTCAATCTGTGGGATTTTACTTGCATCCCTGCTCTTAGATTCATAATGATACAGACGAACATTTGGATCGTAGATATTCACGAGTCCATGCTGGTTTGCACGAAGTGCAAGTTCAATATCGCTTCCACATACAATGAATTTCTCATCAAATCCACCGATTTTCTCAATTGTCGCCTTCGAAACTGCAAGACAGGCTCCCGTTACCGCCGAAACATTTCTTGTTACCATCGGTGACACAAATGGCGATCCATAGTGCTGCGGTTTCATTCCCTTGAATACATGATCAGCCCAGCCACCCATTCCAATAACTACCCCTGCATGCTGGATCGTATTATCTTCATATAAAAGCAATCCACCGACAACACCAACATCTTTTCGTATAGCTTTCTCTACCAGTCTTGTAAGCCATTCCGGTTCAATAACTTCTACATCATTATTCAAACATACATAGACATCTCCAGTTGCGAACTTCATTCCATAATTATTAAGCCTTGACCAGTTAAACTCAAACGCCGCATCTTTCACGATGACATTGTCATGTTCTTCTTTCACCTTCTTCAGATAAGTAAAAGTCTCTTCCCTCTCAGAATTGTTATTTAAAATAATAATCTCAAAATTTTTATAAGTTGTCTTCGCATAAATACTGTCAATTGCAGCCTTTAACAAATCTGCATGATCTTTAATCGGAATAATAATGGAAACCTTCGGTTCCTCATTCATGTGATATCTCACATCATAGACAAACAAATTCTCTGTCTCATTTGCAGTCGCTGCTCCTTTGCCATAAACACGGTCTAAATGTTCCTGAATCGCATTAAGTCCTGCTGTCTGTGCATATGGCTTTGACTCCGGGTTGGCTGCTGTGGAGCTCGGAAGATCTCTCCAATGATAAAGTATCTCAGGGACATGTCCAATCTTGTCCGTCATCTCTGTCATTCGAAGTAACAGATCATAATCCTGGCTTCCGTTGAACTCACCGCGAAATCCACCCACTTTTTCAAATAAGGACTTCTTGAATCCAATCAAATGTCCTAAATACATCTGGCTCAGGAAAAGATCTGGAGACCAGTCAGGTTTACATAATGGATCTCTCGTTTTTCCTTTCGCATCAATAATATCCATATCGCTGTATATGATATCAGAACCTTCTTTTTTTATCTTCTGATAAAATTCATGTAATGCAGACGGTGCAAGCTCATCATCATTATCCATAAGAAGGATATACTCTCCGGATGCAAGCGCTGCTGCCGCATTGGTTGCTCCTGAAATCCCCTGATTTTTTTCTAATAATTTAATTTTAATCCGGCTATTTTTCATTGCAGATAAGTGCTCTCTTACCTCCTGCTTTGTAGAACAGTCATCTGCAATGCAAATCTCCCAGTTTTTGTAATTCTGCTTTTCTATAGATTCAATCGCCTTATCAAGCCACTTAATTTCTACATTATATACAGGCATTACAATGGAAAAAAGAATCTCACCACTATAATTTTTTAATTTTTCTTTCTTCACTCTGCCATATCCAAGTTCATAATTTACACTGGCGGATAAACGCTGTTTAAAAATCTCCGGTCCCTGATTTTTTAAAACTTTTAATCCTTTTTTTATTTTCTGAGGATTTCTTACTCCCTCTTTTATAATTGCTGCAAGCTTCTGTGTTCTTCCCATAATGCTCCTTTTTATATACAGCGATTCCTGTCATCGCTGATTTTACTCGCTGTTCACCTTCCCATAGCCTACTCTTCATTACAACTTACTATGGAGTTCAAATCAAAATATCCAACAGTAACTTTTTTAGATAAAACCTGTATACAACATATATCATATAATCTGTGATGAACTTCTAATTCGTCACCATTATATCCTGTACATCCTAACTGTAGCAGATACTGTCCTTTTTGAAATGGCAATTTTTGTCTGAATGATACTGTAAGTATGGTCCCTGCCTCTATCAGCCCAGGCTCTAACCCTTCAATAAGTGAATTGGTTCCGGTAAGATCTGTTCCCTTTAAATCCCGGATTGTAAATGCAAAAATTGGATTTAACACATCCTCATGAAACTGTACCTTTAATTTCAAAACACACTCTTCAAATTTAGAAACAGTATTCGTAATCTTTCCTGTTGCATCGAAAATTCCAAAGTCAATAATCTCTGCCTTTTTATCTCCATATTCCTGCTTATCCGGATTTAAAATCATGGATTCTTTCCATGCAACTCCTTCTATTGCTGCATGACCGTTTTCTTTTTTCGGAATATCTTCCATCTTTGATTCTGCCATTACCCTTTTATAAAGATCGATCATATCCTTTGGTTTACCCTCTGCAAGCTTTACGCCTTTATTCAAAAGGACAACTCTGTCACAGTATTTTCCAATGCTCCCCAGATCATGGCTAACAAAAAGAATGGTCTTTCCCATTTTCTTAAATTCTTCAAATTTGTGATAACATTTCGTCTGAAAAAATACATCTCCAACCGAAAGTGCTTCATCGACAATAAGGATTTCCGGCTCAATATTGATTGCAACTGCAAATGCAAGACGTACAAACATACCGCTGGAATATGTTTTGACCGGCTGATTTACAAAATCACCAATATCCGCAAAATCTAAAATATCCTGCAGCTTTTCATCTATCTCTTCTTTGGTAAAACCGATCATGGTTCCATTCAGATAAATATTTTCAATTCCGGTATATTCCATATTAAATCCGGCGCCAAGTTCCAGCAACGCAGAAATACGCCCATTTACTTTGACTTCCCCATCGGTTGGATTCAAAACTCCAGTGATGATCTTTAAAATTGTAGATTTTCCTGAACCATTTGTTCCAATAATGCCAACTGTCTCTCCCTGACCAACCTGAAAAGATACATCATTCAATGCGTAATGCTCTTTTCCAAGTGGTTTTTTTGAAAATCCTAATGCATCTTTCAAGCGATCCCGGTTTCTGTCATATAATTTATATATTTTTTTTACATGTTCTACTGAAATTGCGATGTTATCCATGCAGTTACCTTTCTATAACACATCTGCAAAATGTGGCTTTAATTTTTTGAATATTTTTGTCCCGATTATGAATAATACAATTGTAAGAATCCAATAATAAATTGTCATGCCTGGTTGTTCCCAAAATCCAGCCTTATTGATCAAAGAATCCCTATATCCTGCCACAATATAATACATTGGATTTAACTTTAAAATTGCAATCAGAATCGGATTCAATTCCATCCCATCAATATTCCACATAATTGGTGTCATCCAGACACCTATCTGCAAAATAATGTTAATGATCTGTCCAAGATCTTTGAAAAATACTACTATTGCAGATGTTGCATATATCAGTCCTAATAAAAGGATCATCATCGCAAAGGTATAATATAACATTTGCAATGTATACAAATCCGGATAATACCCATAACACGCATATAAAATAATTGTAAATGCAATAAAAAACAAATGCACAAACAAAGCTGATATCAATTTAATAATTGGTAAGATATCAATCTGGAATACTACCTTTTTTACCAGATAGCTATACTCCATCAGCGCATTTGTTCCCCCACTGAGCACCTCCTGAAAGAAAAACCACGGTACAAGTCCTGCTATCAGCCACAAAACAAAAGGTGCTGTAATTCCTGATCTGAGATTAATACCGCTTGCATGCATTCCTTTTTCAAATACAAACCAATATACCAATACTGTTACAATCGGCTGGACAAAAGCCCAGATAATTCCCAGATAGGATCCTGCAAATCTGGTTTTAAAATCATTCTTTGACAAGTCCCATATTAATTTTCGATTACTTATTATTTCTTTCAGCATATTGGCTTGTTTTATTTCCGTTGGCATGCTTTTCCTCTAACTTTCATTCTCTTAAGCTATAACTTATTTACGGTTTTTGACATATTCTGAGATTCCACTCCATACTTTATCCTTATCAGATAATGTAAGATCCGCCTCAGTCATTCCTTCCGGCATCGGCCATTCCACACCGATCTCCGGGTCTTTCCACAACAGCCCGCCCTCATCATTTGGATGATAAAAATCTGTTACCTTATAACAGAATTCTGCATAATCGGACAATACGATAAATCCATGCGCAAATCCCTTTGGAATAAAGAACTGTTTCTTATTCTCTGCGGATAAAGTCACACCAAACCATTTACCAAATGTCTCTGATCCCTCGCGCAGATCGACTGCAACGTCAAACACCTCTCCATTTACCACACGCACCAGCTTGTCCTGTGGATAATTAATCTGAAAATGTAATCCTCTTAATACGCCTTTTTTGGATGCAGACTGATTATCCTGTACAAATTCACAGTCAATTCCTGCCTCTTTGAAATCATTGTAATTATAAGTCTCCATGAAATATCCACGGGCATCCCCAAATACGGTCGGCTCAATCACTTTTAATCCTGCAATTCCATTGCAATTGTCTGTTACTTTTATTTTTCCCATTTTTTATACTTCCTTTTCGAATCTTTTTTATCCATAGATGAAAATAAAGACTTTATAATCCCTCTGCAATTTCCATCAGATATTTTCCATAATCTGTCTTCAATAATGGCTGTGCAAGTTTCACAAGCTGCTCTTTGTCAATGAACCCCCGCTTGTAAGCAATTTCCTCGATACAGGAGATATATAATCCCTGACGTTTCTGGAATGCTGACACGAAATCTGCCGCTGCAAGAAGCATGTCATGATTTCCGGTGTCTAACCAGGCAAATCCTCTTCCCAATGTTTCAACATTTAAAGTTCCACGGTTCAGATATTCATTATTTACGCTTGTAATCTCTATCTCACCCCTTGCAGATGGTTTTACATTCTTTGCAATCTCAACTACATCATTGTCATAGAAATAGAGTCCCGGTACTGCATAGTTTGACTTCGGATTTTCCGGTTTTTCCTCGATGGACAATGCTTTTCCATTCTCATCAAATTCTACAACCCCATATTCTCTCGGGTCTCTTACATAATAGCCAAAAATGGTTGCGCCGGCTTCATTTTCTGTACGCTCAGCTGCGCTCCGAAGAACTTTTGAGAAACTCTGTCCGTAAAAAATATTGTCTCCTAATACCAATGCCACTGCATCTTTTCCAATAAATTTTTCGCCGATAATAAATGCATCAGCAAGTCCTCTTGGCTGTTCCTGTACCGCATACTCAAATCTCATCCCAAGCTGTGATCCATCCCCTAATAACTCCTCAAACACCGGCAGATCCCTTGGTGTAGAAATAATCAGTACTTCTCTGATTCCAGCAAGCATTAAAGTTGATAAAGGATAGTAAATCATTGGTTTATCATAAACCGGCATGATCTGCTTTGAAATTGCTTTTGTCAATGGGTATAAACGTGTTCCGGATCCTCCGGCTAAAATAATTCCTTTCATTTTTCATCCTCCTAAAAAATTCATTTTATCACTTTTTGGTAAAACGCAAACAAGCAGTATCATCCGACCTACGGACGGTACTGCTATTTGTGCTATTATTATTTTCCCTGATACATATCTTCATAATATTTCTGATAATCACCACTGGTAACATTGTTCATCCAGTCTTCATGTTCTAAATACCAGGCGATGGTCTTCTTAATTCCATCCTTGAACATCGTCTCCGGTTCCCAGCCTATCTCAGCTTTTATCTTGTCAGGTGCGATCGCATATCTGCGATCGTGTCCCTTGCGATCCTCTACATATGTGATCAAATCTTTGCTTACATTTGCTTTTCTTGGATCAGTATCAGGAAGAATTTCCTGTAGAGTCTCAATGATAATATTGATAATCTCAATATTACGCTTTTCATTATGTCCGCCAATATTGTAAGACTCACCAAGCTTTCCATGTTCCTGAACCATGTCAATTCCCTTTGCATGATCATCTACATATAACCAGTCACGAATATTCAATCCATCTCCGTACACCGGTAATTTCTTTCCGTGCAAAGCATTGTTAATAATTAATGGAATCAACTTCTCCGGGAACTGATATGGTCCATAATTATTGGATGTATTCGTCACATTAGCCGGAAAATGATACGTATCAATATAAGCCTTCACTAACATATCAGAAGACGCTTTACTAGCGGAATATGGACTGTGTGGCTGATATGGAGTTGTCTCATAAAAATAGCTTTTTCCATCATCAGGAAGTGAACCATATACTTCATCTGTCGATACATGAAGGAACTTTTTACCAGTTTTAAAACTGCCATCCGGCAGCTCCCATGCTTTTTTTGCACAATTAAGCATAACTGCTGTTCCGAGAACATTTGTCTTGACAAAAACTTCCGGATTTTTAATACTTCTGTCAACATGACTTTCTGCCGCGAAATGCACAACACGGTCAATATCATTTTCTTCAAAGATCTTCATGATAGCATCCTTGTCCGTGATGTCCGCTTTAATGAAAGTGTAATTATCTCTATTTTCAATATCTTTTAAATTCTCCAGATTACCTGCATATGTCAATGCATCTACATTGATAATTCTGATTTCATTATCATATTTGCGAAACATATAATGAATGTAGTTCGATCCAATAAATCCAGCTCCTCCAGTTACCAAATAAGTTCTCATTCCGAGATCCTCCTATCATCACAATTATTTGTCATTTTACCATATTTTATATACTAAGACAAGTTTTACACATCTTAGGATTTTATTAACTATTTCAGCTCTGCCATATAAACATCCAATGCGTCTTTCCAGTCAGCCATCTGATAACCATCCGCTAATCTCATCATATAATTATCCAGAATAGAATATGCCGGACGGTCAGCCGCTGCCGGATTCATCTGTTTATACTGCTTACTTGTTACATGATTTACCTTTGTGCTTTTTCCTGCTCTTTTGAAAATTTCCTCTGTAAAGTCTGCCCAGTTTGTATCTCCCTCGCAAGTAGCATGATACAGACCATAATTTTCCGTTCCCTCAAAATGATGGATTGCCTTTGCAAGCTCTACTGCACTTGTTGGCGATCCAAGCTGATCGCAGACAACACTCACTTCATCATGAGTCTCCGAAAGGTTTAGCATAGTTTTTACAAAGTTTTTTCCATCTCCATATAACCAGGCTGTACGAAAAATAAAGAAATGGTTTGAAAACTGTTGAACAAACTTCTCTCCTTCGAGCTTTGTTTTACCATAAGCACTCACCGGGTTCGGTGCATCAAATTCAGTATATGGTTTTGTACCATTTCCCTCAAAAACATAATCTGTTGAAACATGAATCATCTTTGCGCCAACTGCCTCTGCTGCAATGCTTAAGTTTCTTGGACCCAAAGCATTGATACGATAGGCTGCATCCCACTGCTTCTCACATGCATCAACATTTGTATGGGCCGCACAGTTAATGATCACTTCTGGCTGTTCTGCACGTACAAGTGATAATACCTGCTCAATTTTTGTAATGTCAAGTGCTGTCACACCTTCCCCTTCCGCTACATCTGTATTAATAAATGTCACATCACTTCCTGCATATTCCTTATTGATTGCACGACCAAGCTGTCCATTACATCCTGTTACCAAAATCTTTTTACTCATTCTCTTCATTCCCTCTTTCTTTTTATAAAATTTTCCATCTTTTATCACACTTCAGTTTTCTTCTTCCTGTCCTTTACGACACAGGATGTTATTATTAAAAATACTATAAATACTACTCCAAACGAAAGGGTACAACTCAGTGCCGCTCCCAACATTCCAAGACTCTTTACGAAACCCGATCCCAGAAATACTGCAAATATAAGTCCGGCTCCATATCCCAGCAATAAAAAAATCTGTTTTCCCGTAACTGTTACCACATAATAGAGACAATATACATAGGCATTCAGTCCTCCGCATATCATAATGATCACCAATTCCATTCGATATGCCCTCAGATCAACTCCATACACAAGAGATAATATTGGTATTCCCAAAAGATAAGCACCCACACATGCTGCAATCGTAAGTGCACCAATTAAAATCATCATTTTTTTCACAATGTCCGTAAACTCTTTTATATTTTCCCCCTCCCAATCTCTGGCAAGATCTGTAAGAAGTGGCCGGAATACAAAAAGGCTTAATAAATTGATCACAAATGCAGGCATAAATAAAATATTATAGCTGTTCTGAACCGTCTCATCATAATATGTGTTAATCGCATATTTGGGTGCATTGTTCAGATAATTCATAATAAAAGATGACACAAACAATGGCCAGCATGCATTATAAATACCTAAAATCCCTCTCCATTCCAGATGCACCGGCGTTGGTTCAAAGTATTTTTTCATATGTAAATCATAAAACAGCATAATAACCAGTGACGTTAATGTAAGTGTCATAGCCGCATATAACAGGTTGTCTGTTAACCATAATATAATTGTGAATGTAATCGTTGAAATTCCGCTCCGCATTAACATCTCTTTTCCGGAAATGTCAATTCGTTCTCTCTGTTGGAATAATCCACTATATACATCTGCCACAGCCTCTACCATTCGATACCCCAGAATCCAAAACACGGTAAGTGCTTCGACTCCAGTATAACCATTCACAACAATATAGCCTATCATGCAGATCAGCATAATAATACAATTTAACATTCTGCTGGTAAAATATTGATCAAATGTAAATTTATTTTTTATATCCGTCGACTGAACTGGTCTGATTTCAAATCCACCGACAGAAAACAAAAGCTGCGCTGTAGAATACGCCAATGCAAAAAATCCACCTCTGCTCTCTCCGCTAATCCGGTTAACGATAATCAACAGAAGCATAGAGGAAAGTGAATTGCAAAGACTTCCAGCCATATTCCACATAAATTTCTTCTTTGCTGTTGTTTCCTTCATTTATTTCTGTTCCCTTTTTTCTTTCTCATCAATTGCAATCTTCTGTACTAATTCTTTTACTTTATTGTCCAGTTTAGAAATGTCCATAGTGAGTTGAAAACATTTGACAAGTAATATAAATATAATCAAAAGAAATATGAAATTAGTTGTGGAATATACGCCTACCAACTCTGACATCCAATCTGCAATCTGTGGAAAAATACTAAACAAAACGAGCATTATCGCAAACAATGTCCAAAAAATAGAATACTCTATCTGTAATTTTTCCTGTTTTACTTTTTTGCACATATAAAGCAATGTAAAAACAGATACGATAATCAATGTAATTCGAAATGCTATCGACATTCTTTTCTCCTTTATCCTGTCTATTTTGTAAAATCCACTTTCTTTTTATTGCGAAAGTTCTGTATTAATAATATAGAGATCAACATTCTGGCCATATATTTTGCAGCATTGACGGCATTAAGATAACTTTGTCCGGCAATTCTTTCATCCATCTTTGCCTGTATTTCTGCCACTTTTGCTCCCATTTTAATCAAATACGATACGGTATCCGGTTCCGGTCCAAAATTTATGTTGTTTGCCAATACTTCTATTAATTTTTTATTATACATACGCATTCCAGATGTCGGATCCATGATTTTTGCACCTGAAGTAAGTCTGATCGCAGTGGTGATCAATCTGCTTCCAATCATCCTTGCTGTAGCCGGTTTCTTTTCTTCAACAAATCTGGATGCGATCACAATATCATTTCCTTCTTCTATTTTCCGGATCATTGCTGCAATATATTCCGGTCTGTGCTGTCCATCTGCATCAAACTGTACTGCGCAATCATATCCCTTTTGATATGCATATTTCATACCAGTCTGAAATCCACCTGCAAGTCCTAAATTTACCGGAAGATCTATAATATTGTAATGATTTGAATGGCATATCTCAGATGTTTTATCCATTGATCCATCATTAATCACCACATAATCATACTCTGGATAATTTTCCGTCAAATGCTTCACCACACGTTCTATATTGTCCTGTTCGTTGTATGCCGGAATGATGATCAATACTTTCATTCTTTCTCTCCATTCATGTCTTTTGCAATCTGCATAACCTTTTCAGCAGTGGCATCCCACGTGAAATATTTTACTAATCTGTCATAACTTTTACATTCTGCCTGTGTTCGGTATGCATCATCTTCTATTACTTTTTCCAAATTTTTCTGAATTGATTCAACAGTATTATCTCTCATAATAATTCCATACTGTTCACCTATGAGCAACTCTTTCGCTCCACCTCGATAAGTTGTTATCACAAAACACTTACATGCCACGGCCTCCAATACGGAAGTAGGAAAGCCTTCCGAATCTGATGGCAGGCAAAATATATCTGACGCATCCAAAATTTTAACAATATGTTCAAAGTCAATTTGTCCCGTCAATATGGTATATTGATCTGACATTTCTAACAATTCCTGATATAACGGGCCATCCCCTGCAATCATTAAATAAACCGGTATCTGTCCGTTTTTTATCCTGCTTATATTTATCTTCTTTACTGCTGATACAAGCTGTTTAATCCCTTTTTCCGGAATTAATCTGCCAGTAAAAGAAATCACTTTTGCTCCACTCGGAATTCCATATTCCTTCCGATAATCAATGTCGGACTCTTTTAGAATTCTCTGAAATTCTTCGATTTCTACTGCATTATATAGTGTTCCCTTTGATTTTATATGGAAATGCCCGCTCCACTCACAACAGGCTTCTGAAACACCATAATAATCATTACAATATTTTTTCAACAAAAATGTAAGGAAATGTTCATACCATCCCCCCACTGTGTCAAACAACTTATTATTTACACTTAGGTGAGATGTTCCATGCTCTATTACAATGGATGGAATCCCCTTACTTTTTGCAAATTTTGCTCCGTATAATGAATGCAAATAGAATCTCGTATTAATAATCACAAGATCATACTGATTCATCCTGATCAACTTTTCTACTTTTTTAAACTCTTTGTTTTTTTTGAACACCGGATATCTTCCACCTAACAAATCGTAACATGGCAGACGATAGATCTGTATTCCTTCTTGTATTTCATCTCCTGATAAATTACCCGTATTTGATGTTACTATAGTAACTTTGTTTCCAGCAGCAATCAATTTTCTGCTCAAATACAAAGTATAACGTTCTACACCACCAACATGTGGATAGTATTGCGCAGAAAAAATACAATAATCTTTTGACATTTTTTCACCTGTTCAATTTTGCTCTAATGTATTTTTGTTTTCATTATGAATAATAAACTTTTTTAATATATAACATTAAGATTCTTGATGTCAATCCAAATCCTAATATACGATATACCCTATGAACCATACGAACTGCCGGATTTATATCATAAGTTAACAGATATGCATATTTTTTCATTATCTCACGATCATTTTTAATTTGCTCATTCTGTTCTATCAAGTATGCCTGTCCCATCCAGACTGCAAACGGATACGCTAAATACGCATAAAAAACTTTCCGATATTCTTGATCCAAATATTTTTCTGCATATTGGGTATATTCTATTATAATATTTTTCAGATCATTCACCATATAATATTTCATCTTCTGACTTGTCTGAGCTGTTTCATGGCCTTTGCGATACACATAAAATGGTTTATCATACCATTCAAACCGTTCTGCGTAAATCAGCATTCTGGCAATCCAGTCTGTATCTTCATTGCGGATTCCCTTTTTAAAATACAGATCATGTTCCCGTATCAAAGAGGTTTTTACAAGTTTTGTCCAAACTGTAACGCTAAGCATTCCAGCTTTTATCAGATTTTCCACTGCCTCTTTTCTTTTCTTTCCCGATACAAGTGTGCGATCAAAAGAAGACGGTTTTACAGTTCTATTTTTATCCTGCCAATACACCATGTTTGCGTGCATCACAACATCCGGTTCTGTCTCACTTATCACTTTTATGATATCACACAACGCATCTGGATCACTCCAATAATCATCATTGTCCATAAATGTGATGTAATCACCACTGGCTTTCTCCAATCCGACGTTTCTTGCATCTGATGTTCCACCGTTCTGTTTGTGAATCGTAACAATTCTATCATCTTTTTTGGCATATTCATCACATATCATCGGACTATCATCCGTAGATCCATCATCTACTAACAAAATTTCGAAATTGTGATACGTCTGCGCCAATATGCTTTCCACACATTGTTTCAAATATAAAGTTGAGTTGTATACCGGTATAATAATGCTTATTTTCATATCTTACTTAATATCTTTTTCTTTTAATTTTTGAAAAAATATCCCTTACTCTCCCAATCCATCCTCAATCGCTTCCACGATCGCTTTTAAAGCCTCTTCCTCGTCTTCGCCCTCGCATATGAGTTCAATCTCATCTCCGGACTTGATACATGCGCCTAACACGCTTAAGACACTTTTTGCGTTTGCGATATTATCGCGGTAGCGGAACGTGATATGTGATTTAAACTGCATTGCATCCTTACATAAAATTCCCGCAGGTCTCAAATGCAGTCCTGTTGGATTTTTTATTACTACTTTCTGACTAACCATGCTGTATTACCCTCCAAATTCCAGTCCCCTGATTTTTTATCCGTATGCCGGTCTGAATCACCATGTTATAATCAGACCAGCATTTTGGTATTCTATAACATAATTTTTGTGATCAATTCCGCCAGTTTCCTTGCTTCTTCATCGATCACTTTCTGATCTTTCCCCTCGATCATGACACGCACCAGCGGCTCTGTTCCGGATGGGCGGATGAGAACCCTTCCCTCGCCCTTGAATTTTTTCTCAACATCTGCCACGGCATCTGCAATTTCCTGATATTCCATGAATTTTTCTTTTTTATGGTTTGGAACTTTTGCGTTGACAAGAGCCTGTGGGAGTACTTCCATAATCTCCGCAAGTTCTGACAATGGCTTTCCGGTATTGACCATAACTTCTAATAAATGCAGGGCACTTAATAATCCGTCACCGGTTGTATTATCGTCTAAGAAGATCACGTGGCCGGACTGTTCTCCTCCGATGTTATAGCCATTTTTTCTCATATTCTCAAGAACATAACGGTCACCGACTTTTGTCTTTTCCACATGGATGCCCTCTTTCTGTCCCATAAGGGTAAATCCAAGGTTTGTCATAACCGTAACTACAATGGTATCTTTCTTCAAAGTTCCTTTGGACTTCATGTAGTTGCCACAGATTGCCATGATCTGATCACCGTCCACAACATTTCCATGCTCATCCACTGCAAGCATACGGTCTGCGTCACCGTCAAATGCAAGACCAACTGCTGCCTTTTCATATACAACACGCGCTTTCAGCTCATCCATATGAGTGGAGCCACAATTGGAATTGATGTTGGTTCCATCCGGATCAGTATGGATTGCGATAAGATCTGCTCCAAGATCTGTCAGTGCTTTGACAGATGTATAATGGGATGCGCCTTCTGCGCAGTCTACAACAATTTTCATACCTTTAAGATCCACCGGAACACATTTTTCCATGAATTTCACGTATTCATCTCTCAGGTCAAAGCGGTAATCAATCTTTCCTACGCCAGAACCGATCGGAAGTACCACGTCTTTCATGTTATTTTTGATCAGAGCCTCAATCTCATCTTCCATCTCATCCGGAAGCTTGTAGCCCTCTCCATTGAAGAACTTGATCCCATTAAATTCCATTGGATTGTGTGATGCGGAGATGACTACTCCGGCATCTACTTTGTGTTTTCTGGTGAGATATGCGATCGCAGGTGTCGGCATCACTCCGACAAATATTGCATTTGCGCCAACCGAACAGATACCTGCCATTAATGCGCTCGCTAACATTCCTCCTGAAATTCTCGTATCACATCCTACAATAATGGTTGCCTGATGCTCCTGCTCTTTTGTGAGCACGTAAGCTCCTGCCTGACCTAACTTTGTTGCCAGTTCAATTGTCAGTTCCGAGCCCGCCACACCACGGACACCGTCTGTTCCAAACATTCTTGCCATGTTACTATTCCTCTCTTTGTTCCTATTTCAAATTTTTTAAATCTGCTAACGTTCACTTGTTTTCCTTACCGTTGAGGTACTCTCCAGTTCCTCATCTGTATTATCAGCAGAAGCTGATGTATCAGATGCGCTTTCAATGGTAACCGCGGCATAGGTATCCGCATAGCTGACCGTATTTGTATCCAATTCAAATGTAATCAGTACATTATGTGCACCCAGCTTTAAATCTGTCAGATCGATACTGCCGGAAATCGTCTTTTCGTCCAGCGCATCGATCACACTGCTTCTTCCTGACACTGTCAAGGCAATGTTGTCTTCCTCATACTGTACTTTTTCATCCGAACTCAGTCCGATCACCTGAAGATTCGTCACCGGGATCTGCAAAGTCTTTGTCTTTACTGCCTCCACCACAACTGTAACATCAATCTTGGAGTCTGAACTGATCACTAATGCAGTGCCTGAAGGAAGATATGTGGAAATGTCCACAGTCTTTTCAATATTTGAAGTTGCATCTGTAATATCTAACACTTCTTCCGGAATCGTGATCTTATTGATGGTATTTAAAATAGCCGCCTCGCCTTTAATACGTACTTTCTGTGGTGTATAGGTGATATTCCCTGCCTGGTATCCATCTGCCGGAGTTCCGGTTGTCAGGAATTCCAGTTCCACATCTTTCGTATTCAGGATTTGTGCACTGATATTGACTGTGCTCACACTCAGCGTAAGCTTTGTCGTATCCACAACCTCTCCCTGTGCATCATAAAATACAGGTGTCACACGGTCTGTGATATCCGTTGACATGCCATCTACATTAATAGTCGCCACAACGGTATCGATCTGATTTACCACAGAAGCCGGACCGGATACTTTCATAACATTCGCATCTGTGATCTCAACATCACCAAGCGCGCATCCCGACGCAACCGTACCGGTTGTGTTTGTCTTGATCGGGAACTGCTTTGAAGCAGAATCCTCCAGTTCAAGATCCAGATACAGATCTTTGCTGGTAATATTAATACTGCTGTTGTTACGGTTACAGGTCACGACAACCGGCACACGGTAAGTCCCTGTTTTCTCATCATATTCAATTTTCTGTGCATCCGCCGTTGCTGTAAAGTTCGCATTGGTAAGTGTATTATGCACAGAGCGTTTTGCATACACGCTGAACGTGATCGTATTCTTTCCATCCAGATAATCTGCCCATTTTCCCATGGAGGTGATATAAGATTTATTTTCCAGTGAGACACTGGTTGTGTAAGGTTTTGAGTTGCTCGGATCATCAATATTCACGACTACGATCCATAAAACAACAGCAAACAAAACAGCAAGGATTTTAAGGCCAAAGTTATTCATTACTCTCTTTCCGAATTTTTGTAACATCTTTCAGCCTCCTTCTCCATGATTTCACTTTCGAAGTGTCCTGCTCACGTTTCTGAATGTAAGCCAGTTTATTTTTTAAGAATTCTGCATCTACATTCCGGTAAAGTTCACCGTCCAGTGCAATGGATACTTTTCCGGTTTCCTCCGATACTACAATTGTGAGTGAATCGCTCACCTCACTGATACCGACTGCCGCACGGTGTCTTGTTCCAAGGTCTTTGCTCAGGCTTAAGGAGTCCGTCAGTGGAAGATAGCAGGTGGCAGAAACAACTCTGTCTCCCCTCACAATGACTGCTCCATCATGCAGCGGTGTGTTTTTTTCAAAAATATTGATCAGAAGCTGGCTGGTCAGGATACCATCTACGGCAATCCCTGTCCTCTCATACTCCGTCAGAACGATTTCATCTTCCACTACGATGAGTGCTCCTGTTTTTACTTTTCCCATCTCATAGCAGGCTTTCACCAGCTCTGTGATAGTCTTGTCGGAAAACTTTCCATTCTCCACTTTGTTGAAATCAAAATTAAAAAGATTTACCAAAATGTTCTTCCGTCCGAGATTTTCCAGTGCCTTGCGCATCTCCGGCTGGAAGATCACGACCACAGCGATCATTGCCACGTTAAACAGTTTGTCGGCGATCCAGACGATCGTATTCATTTCAAACAAAACTGCAAGCAAAACAAAGGCAAGGATCACAAGGATTCCACGGAGAAGCATCCACGCTCTCGTATCTTTGATCCAAACCAGCATATAATAGATCAGAACTGAAATGATAATGATCTCTATAATATCTGTGAGGGACATCTGAAGCGTCAGGTAAGACACCGCTTTTTCCCAAAACGTCCGCAATATTACGCCTAAATTCTGCACCGGATTCACTTCCTTTTAATCTAATAAATTTTCGTCTATGTCCATCTCTTCTGCAAATTTCTTCTTGTTCAAACGTTCCTTCTCGTTTTTGCCGTTAAAACGTTTGATCTGTTTATCCTTCTCTGTCACCAGAGACTTTGGAACTGCTTTTACATAATAATAGTAATCATCATCCTCGAACTGGAGTCGTTCCGTTCTGGAGTAATCCAGATTAAAAAACAGAAACTGGATGATCATGGCGATCACACCGGAGATCACGCTTCCAATGATCACACCGGCAATTTTGTCTGAAATCCCAAGTAAAATGTATCCTGCTGTCAGTCCAATCGCTTCAAATAAAATACCGGATGCCCATGCAACCGTCCATGAATGCTCAATGTCAAGCTTTCTCACCACATAGACAATGAGTGTCGTAATGATAAAAATGCCAAGAACAAGGTACATCTCTTTATTTCCAATCAGCTGGTTCAATGCCACTACTACTTTTGATACCGAAGAATCCGTCTCTTCCGTTGCATCGCTCAATGCGCTTGCATTCTCGCTCACTCCATGGATAAAGAAATAGATCACCGTACCGCAGGCAACAGACACTACAGAATACGCCTCACTCAGCAGACCGGAGCCAACCGGTACCGCATAAGGAATATGCAGCTTAAAGCAGACCGGTGTCAGAACCGCATTGATACCACTCTTTGGGGAAAAACGGAAATAAATAAAATAGATGATCGCAAACATGAGAAGTCCTACCAGACATACCTCAATGGATAATGCGTACAGATCCGCCAAAACGACCAACGCAGCAATTGCGATCAGTCCATTGACCGGAAGCATGGAACACACAAGTGCAAGAATGACTGCAACCGGAGTCTTGCTGACCAGTTTCATATATCCAATACTGTTGTTGATCACAAGGAATGTAAACAATGCAAGTACAAACCGGATCGCCGGTTTCACATATATTTCATTTTTTCCGTAAAAACGGATCAGTTTCTCTTTCAATTCTAATAAGGTTGTCATTTTAGCCTCCCGCCGTTTGTTTTACTCCTGATTTTCCTGCCCCCCGGCAGCGTTCAGTGATTATTCCCAGTCTTTATTCTCAGACATTTTCAGCTTGTCTTCCCTCTCGTATAACTGATTCAGCTTCTTCAGATTGCCATAATACTTCTTTACCTCACGGCGTCCCTTTGTATATCTTCTATTATAAACAAAATACGTGATCGCCATGTAAGCAATCATAAACACAATATACTTTACCAGCACGGATGTCAGCAGTTCCTGAATATCCATTGCATTCAGATTCTCCATTAACTGGTTCATGGAATAAATGCCCCATGTCACAAGGATCAGCGCAAAGCCAATCGTTCCTGACACAAAGCTTCCAAGCATACGCAGCGAAACATAATCTTTTCTTGCATACTGTGTCATCGGCTTACATTCTTTTCCCTGATTGGTGTCAAATATCGCCATTTTTATCATATGATGTAAACGTTCTTCGTTAACCATGCAGATTTCCTTCCTGTCTGTCACACAATGTATCTACTATAAAATAAACCCATCTCATTTTCTGAAAAAGTACATTCTTCACGCAATTATGCATTCTTATTCATCATTATAACACAGTAGGCGGTATTTTCAAACAAAAAAAAGCAGATGCGACCTTTCTACGTTTCTATCTATATAAATAACGTAGCTATGCGCCCTGCTTTTTTATAAATTCTGTCCTTATTTTCAGATATGTGACATTCTGTTCCCGGTTCTATCTCAGGAATCTCATCTTATCCCCTTCATCACGCTCTCCGCCCGATCTCTGCTGCATTGGACGTGGTCTGTTCAAAGCACTCCGCAGATTATTTGCCATAGCAGCTTTACACTTGTCACAGAAGCGTCCGCTTGTGATCGGTCTGCCACAGTGTTCACACAACACACCATCTAAAGAAGCTTCCGAGAGGATCAGTCTCTCCTCTTTCACCCACTGTTTGATCTGTTTCACAGAAACATCCATATCCTCTGCCACCTGACTGATGGATGCCTGTGGATGTTCACCGATATAATCTTTCACGCTGCTAAATTTCTTCTCAAGCTTTGCCCTGCATTCAGGGCAAAGCTGTGCGCCACTCATATAATTAAAGAGTTTTCCACAGCCCTTACAATTTCTTACATCCATAGCATATTCCTCCTAAAATCCCTCGCCGATACTGATACATAGGAAATAAATCTCATCCACCCCTGCCTGCAAAAGTACCTCTGCCACTGCATCGATCGTGCTTCCCGTCGTATAGATATCATCTACAATTAATATTTTCCTATATTTTACTATATTTGGTACTAACTGGAAAGCTTTTTTTAGATTTATCTTCCGTTCGACATCATTTAATTCTTTTTGCGGCGTGGTATTCCGGATTCGTTTTACCATGCGCTTTTCCACCGGAAGATTCATTTTTTCTCCCAGAGTCCGCGCAAATACGGCTGCCTGATTATACCCTCTCCCCTTTTCCTTCAAACGGTACATGGGAACGGGTACAATTGCTTCGATCTGTTTTCTCCGGATCCAGTCTCCATAGATGCGCACTGCTTCTTTCGCATAAAAATCTGCATATTCGCGTTTATTACTATATTTAAAACGGTACATGGACTGGCGGATTTCTCCCTGATAAACAAAAACCGCTTTTCCCTGGGAAAAATAGTGTTTTTTCCTCATGCAGTCTGTGCAGTATTCCCTCCTCTGGTCTTCTAATGGCTTGCCACATTTTTTGCAGGACGGTTCCCCGATACAGATCACTTTCTTCCGGCAGTCTTCACAGGTATCTTTCCCAACATATATCACCTCATCACAGACAGGGCATCTTGGAGGAAATACAATGTTGGATAACCCCTCTTTTATTTTCATAAAATCCTTTCTAAAAATCTCTCCGGTTTCCATCCTAACACTTTTCTGCCCTGCATACTATAAAGGTTTTCTTAAGATTTTAAATCTTTTTCTTATGATCCTCACCGAAAAAATGAGTGTCCTTTACACATTTTTTCTCAAATTCCGGTTGACGAATCCTGTATGAGTGATTATAATTCAATCATTAAAAGTATTAATGCTTTAAAGCATTAAAGGCTATGATCAATGATAAGGAGAATGAATATGAAAAAGATGAACAAAATACTCTCTGTCATGATGGCAGCTGCAATGACAGTTTCCATGACAGCATGCGGCGGCGATACAGCCTCCGACAATACCTCTGCATCTGCTGACAATTCAGCAGCAACAACAGAATCCGCTGCAGCAGGCAGTACCGATGGTCAGAAATATACGATCGGTATTTTACAGCAGTTAGAGCACCCTGCTCTTGACGCTGCTTCCCAGGGCTTTGAGGATGCACTGACAGAGCTGCTCGGTGCAGATAATGTAACATTTGACCTTCAGAACGCACAGGGCGAGCAGGCAAACTGTGCTACCATTGCAAATAATTTTGTTGCCGGCAACTATGACCTGATCCTTGCAAACGCAACCACTGCTTTACAGTGTTCTGCCGCTGCTACAAGCACGATCCCGATCCTTGGAACTTCTGTCACAGATTATGCAACTGCCCTTGAGATCGACGACTGGACAGGTTCTACCGGAAGAAATATCTCCGGAACTTCCGATCTTGCTCCTTTAGATGAACAGGAAGCCATGATCAAAGAATTATTCCCGGATGTAAAAACAGTCGGTATCCTTTACTGTTCCGCAGAGCCAAACTCCAAGTATCAGGCTACCCAGATCGAGGCTGCTTTAGATGCTGACGGCATTGCGTACAAAGAATATACTGCTTCTGATTCCAATGATATCACCTCTGTGGTACAGACAGCAGTTTCAGAAGTAGATGTTATTTATATTCCAACAGACAACACAATGGCAAACAACACGGAAACCATCAATAACATCGCTCTTCCGGCAGGTATTCCGATCATTGCCGGTGAGGAAGGCATCTGTTCCGGATGTGGTGTTGCAACGCTTTCTATCAGCTACTATGATATCGGATACACAGCAGGCCAGATGGCTTATGATATCCTTGTAAACGGTGCTGATATCACAACGATGGATATCAAGACTGCACCACAGGTAACAAAAGAGTACAATGCAGATATTTGTTCCCAGCTTGGAATCACACCTCCTGATGATTATGTTGCAATTGAAACAGAATAATCTTTCATCAATGCAACAAGTTAAAGCTTTAAATCGTTTTAGTATTATGTTATAATATGCCTGCGGTATTTCGTCTCAACAAATACCGCAGGTATTTTATGCTGTGGGTATTTTGTTCTGCAAGCAATTGATTTCATGAATATTATTTTATATTTGTAGATAATTTTTGCACCAAATAGTTCCGCACAGGCATTTTATAAAAAAATAAGGAGAGATTTCTTATGACGATGATGTTAACAACTTATTTAGCTTCCCTGAGCCCGCTGGCATTGCTCCGTTCCCTGCCGGGCGCATGCGCACAGGGACTCATCTGGGGACTCCTTGCACTTGGAGTCTACATTACTTACAAATTGTTGGATTTTGCCGATCTGACCGTTGACGGTTCCATGGCGACCGGAGGTGCAGTCGCCGTTATGCTGATCCGCGCAGGCATGAACCCATGGCTTGCTCTTATCTTTGCTTTTCTTGCAGGAATGGCCGCCGGATTTATCACCGGAATGTTACATACCGCACTTGGGATCCCGGGAATCCTTGCAAGTATCCTGACGCAGATTTCACTTTACTCTATCAACTTAAATATTCTCGGAAGCTCCAATCAGGCAGTCAGCGTTGACAAATACAGCCTTGTTGTGTCACTCCGTTATATTTCGGACTCAACTGCAAGCAAAATCCGTATGTTTACGACCTGTATCCTCTTCTGCGTTGTACTCGTTGCCATTCTCTACTGGTATTTCGGAACAGAGCAGGGACATGCAATCCGTGCAACCGGCTGTAACCGGCAGATGGCAAGAGCGCAGGGAATCAACACTGATTTTCATACCGTACTTGCACTGATGATCTCTAACGGTCTTGTAGGACTTTCCGGTGGACTTTACGCCCAGTATCAGGGAGCAGCGGATGTCAATATGGGACGTGGTGCGATCGTTATCGGACTTGCTGCTGTTATCATTGGCGATGTCCTCTTTGGAAAAATGTGTGCCGGCAAAAAAATTGCATTTGCTTACACACTGCTCTCCGTCATTGCCGGAGCTATCCTGTACTACCTTGTTTTAAGTGTTGTTTTATGGTTGAAATTCCCATCCGACGACCTGAAATTATTCTCTGCAATTGTAGTAGCTATCTTCCTTTCAATCCCGTATCTGAAAGCGAAACATAGCAGGAAAGGAGTGGCAAAATAATGGCTGAAATGTTAAAAATCGATCATATCTGCAAAACATTTAACGCTGGTACGATCAATGAAAAAGTTGCTTTAAACGGAGTTGATCTGACATTAGAAGATGGCGATTTTGTCACTGTTATCGGTGGTAACGGTGCTGGAAAATCCACAACTTTAAACGCTGTCGCAGGTGTCTGGCCAGTGGATTCCGGTAAAATTTTTATTGGCGGTGATGATGTCACAAAATTATCCGAATACAAGCGTGCCAAATATTTAGGCCGTGTCTTTCAGGATCCTATGACCGGAACTGCAACCACCATGTCCATCGAGGAAAATATGGCAATTGCAGCCCGCCGTGGCAGAAAACGTGGGTTAAGCTGGGGAATCACGAAGGCAGAACGTGACACCTACCGGGAAATGTTAAAAACATTGGATTTAGGTCTTGAAGATCGTCTCACCAGCAAAGTCGGACTGCTTTCCGGCGGACAGCGTCAGGCAATCACACTGTTGATGGCTTCCATCCAGAAACCAAAACTTTTACTGTTAGATGAACACACCGCTGCCCTTGATCCTAAAACGGCTGCAAAAGTACTTGAGATTTCTGATAAGATCATCTCCGACAATCATCTGACCGCTATGATGGTAACGCACAATATGAAGGATGCTATTGTGCACGGAAATCGCCTGATCATGATGCACGAAGGAAAAGTTATCTTAAATATTTCCGGGGAAGAAAAGAAGAAACTGACGGTTGAAGATCTGCTGCACCAGTTTGAAAAGGTCAGCGGGCAGGAATTTGCTAACGACAAGGCCTTGTTATCATAACCGGAGGTTAACGGACGTAGTGTCGCAGATTCTGTAGTGCTTTTACAGGTTGTGAAGGGCAGCTATAAGTGTCCTCTCACAAGTCGTTATTTTATAGGTTTATGAAAAGAAAAACGGTACAGACGAAATATGATGTTCCTGTTCGCCGGGCATTCCGCTGGGCTTCTGAACAACAATCATGTTCAGCTGAAGCTTCCATGATTGTTAGAATCCCAGCTCCATGGCTCACAAAGGAAATCATATTTGTCTGTACCGTTTTTCTTTTATTTACGTTATGGATGACTTGTGAGAGGACGCTTATACATGCCCATTTACGCTGTGAATTGCACCACAGAATCTGCAATTTACGTTATGGAACTCACGGTTATGGAGTGTCTATAAAAGAGGTAGGATAAGCTGCTTTGACTTCATGAATATTGTTTCTACAATAATCACAATCACATAAATCTTCATTTCTTATTTGATTGTAATATGATTCGGTTTTCTCAATATCCAAAGTGTTCACCTCCTCAAATTGGGATTTTGCGCGTAGCAATGAGCCATGCGCAGATGAACCGAATTGGCTGACGGGAGCTTGCTCACAGGCAGACATATTCGAGTTCAGATGCATACGGCGAACGCCGCAACAACGAACAAGTGCCAGCTTGTGAGTCTGTCGGCATGGCGAACAAACCTGCTAACTGAAATTTATCTTTTCTTATATGTCACCACAATTCCAACCACCGAAGTCCAAAAAACAATCGGTGCGAGTCTTACAAACAAGAATTCAAACCCATGCAGTATTGTTCCTGCCACTGCCAACTCAGGATCATTGTAATTCCAATCCAAATAAAAACTATTCGTAGATGCAAGTGCGATAAATATTACCACTATAACCGCACACAATGAAATAAGAATCCATCGAATCGTTTTTACCTTTGTTATACTTCTTTTTGCAAGCTGCAAATTAATAACTTCCAATTTTTCAGAAAGAATCTTTAAATCATCGGTAGTCGGTTCTGCTATAGGTTCTCCAAGTAATTCACTTACAGTAGTATCCAGTTCATTCGCCAAAATAATCAGCATACTGGAATCTGGAACTGACAAACCATTCTCCCATTTTGATACTGTCTGTCTTACTACGTTCAGTTTAATTGCCAGTTCTTCTTGCGACAGCCCTTTTGACTTTCTAATTCTTTTGATATTTTCATTTAGCATAATCTCTGCCTCCTTGTTTTTGATAGCTCAATTCTATATTCAATAGAGCCGTTGCCACAAGCAATACATATTAACATCCGCTTATTTATGGGCTTTTCGCAGACAAATTCAAAGTTTACTTCCCTATTTCTATTATTTAGTAAAATTCAATAATTCTTGAACCTTTTCTCGATATTCTTGGTTGTGATCTAACCATATTTCTGTATGTTCACTATCAGTTACCGTCCAAATCATTTTAATTTCTTCATTTTGTATTGAATCATATATTTCTTGTCCCATAAACTGTGGGGTTAATGTATCCGCTTCACTGTTTATTACCAAAACCGGAATTTCAATATCTGCAATTTTGTCACATACATTTGCATCATCATAACTAAATCCCAATTCCATTTTGTTGATAATGTTGCCACAGAATGTCATGTAAGATATAGGCAATCCAATATCCATCTTTCTCATTTCTTCTTCTACCATCCATTTCATATCACTAACCGGACAATCTAGAATCAGAAAATCCACTTTGTTTTCAACATCCTTATCTCCCATTGCTAATCCTGCAGTTGCTCCACCAAACGATGTACCCCATATTCCTATCACTTGCTCCGGTGCATGGCTATAGACATAATCAATGTAATCAATCAAATCATATTTTTCCCAGTATCCAAATGTAGTATATTGAGCTGTATTTTCGTTGCTACTTCTCTGGTCATAAGTCAATACATTATATCCTTTCTGCAAAAACATTTCTGCTAAAGGATAATTGGTATAACGATTTCCACCAAGACCATGCACTAAAATAACTGTTGGATTATTCTTATCTCCTTCTTCACCAAGAGCATATATGTAATCTGCCGGTATCATATGTTCATCAAAAGTTGAAGTGATTTCAACTTTTTCTATAGTATATGTACTGCAGAAAACATCATAATCCATATTATATCTTTCCCAAAAACTATCTTTCACTTTTGAAGTATCTTCACAAGTAACCAATTGAGTAGACCCCATGAAAACTTGCGTCCCTATAAAATAGGACATTCCCACAAACAAAAGTAAAATAACTATAACTATTATCAACAATATTTTTGTCCATTTCTTCATCGTTTTCTCCTAAAAATTCCGATTGACAAAATCATTAATATCATATTCTACCATAATCACATATGCAATTCTATTTTATTCCGTTAAAATTCATTAAAAAAACCTAATTCATTTATTTCAAAAATGCAGATTGAGTTTTGATCCTATAGGCACTCATCCCATACCCCGCGAGTTCCATAACGTAAATCGCAGATTTTGTGGTGCAATCCATAACGTTGACCGGGCATGTATAAGCGTCCTCTCACAAGTCATTCATGTAGAGTAGGCGGATGAAAATTTCATCCGCCCCTCATCAAACCGTGCATGAGGT
>ERZ791843.10-NODE-10-length-165581-cov-56.8176_pt1 | contig 165581 bp, 139 predicted proteins | sample MGYA00510290_ERZ791843 | MGnify/ENA primary metagenome ERZ791843 (study PRJEB30046, sample SAMN00715254) | human gut metagenome | study: EMG produced TPA metagenomics assembly of the A metagenome-wide association study of gut microbiota in type 2... | reverse complement strand
TGAAAGGGGCGAGCAGCCCCTTTCTCGTGGATCCAGCGCGTCGAAATCGCTGGTGCTTTTCTGGTTCTCTTTTGACATCAAAAGAGAACAATTAGCCTTAATGAAAAAGCGCTCTACCCCGCGCACAGGCGCGAGAACCATTTCTGGTTCTCTTTTGGCACGCAAAAGAGAACTTAACCCCGCGTAACCGCGCTCTACCCCCGCGCCACAAGCGCGAAGTCTCTCCCCCTCCCCCTCCCCCAGAGAAAACAAAAGCCCCCGCACTGCAAGCAGTGCGGGGGCCGTTAAGCTTCAGATTGTAGAATCAGCGCTTAGTTCTGCTTCATGCGAGCGAAGCAGTCAGAGCAGTAGACCGGACGGTCCTCACGGGGCTGGAAGGGAACCTTGCAAGCCTTGCCGCAAGCTGCGCAGACAGCGTCGAACATCTGGCGCTCACCGCCGTTGCTGCGTGCGCCGCCGTTCTTGCGGGCATCACGGCAGGGCTTGCAGCGCTGGGGCTGGTTCTCAAAGCCGCGAGATGCGTAGAACTCCTGCTCACCAGCAGTCCAAACAAACTCCTTGCCGCAGTCCTTGCAAACTAAAGTCTTGTCTTCGAACATAGTAGTATCTCCTCTTTGTTTAGTTCTTGCCCACGGAAGGATTGTAACCATACCTTTGGTTTTTAGGGACCATAGCGCTGATCGTAAGCTTACCAGGGGCTTGAATGAGTAAACGTCCTCTAGCTGAGGACTCCCCTATTGTACCGTTCTTTTTTTGATTTGTCAACCAAAAAACAACCCCTCGTCCGCTTTTTTGTGCATTCGGCATAATAAGACGGTCTTTGCTCGTGCAAAACAGCAAAAAGGCCACACCGCCCTTTGGGGGAGCGGTGCGGCCTTGGATGCCTTAAATGCAGAGATTACTTCTCGAGGACTTCCTTGGTGTCGCGGGCGATCATCAGCTCCTCGTCGGTAGCGATGACCAGAGTGCGGACCTTGGCGCCCCAGGCGGTGATGTCGCAGACATCGCCCACGGGATGCTCATTCTTCTCGGTATCGATGCGGATGCCCAGCCAATCCATGTGGTGGCAGACCTTTGCACGGGCGATCTCGTCGTGCTCGCCGATGCCGCCGGTGAAGACGATGGCGTCCACGCCACCCATCGCTGCGATGTAGCTGCCGACGATCTTCTTGATCTGGTAGTTCAGCATGTCAGAAGCCAGCTGAGCGCGCTTGTTGCCGTGGAGAGCAGCCTCCTCGACGTCACGCTTGTCGCTGGAAACACCGGAGATGCCCAGCAGGCCGGACTTCTTGTTCAGGATCTCGTCCAGCTCGTGGCCGGTGATGTTCAGGGTGTACTTCAGGTAGTTGACCACAGAGGGGTCCAGGTCGCCGCAGCGGGTACCCATCATCAGGCCGGCCAGCGGGGTCATGCCCATGGAGGTATCAACGACCTTGCCCTGATCGACAGCGGCGATGGAGGAGCCGTTGCCCAGATGGCAGGTGATGAGCTTCAGGCGCTCAATGGGCTCCTCGAGGTACTCAGCAGCCTTGTGAGCAACGTACTTGTGGCTGGTGCCGTGGAAGCCGTAGCGGCGGACGCCGTACTTCTCATAGTACTCATAGGGGATGGCGTACATATAAGCCTTCGGGGGCATGGTGCTGTGGAAAGCGGTGTCGAAGACAGCGACCATCGGGACGTTGCCGAAGACCTTGCGGGCTGCCTCGATGCCGAGGATGCCTGCGGGGTTGTGCAGAGGAGCCAGGGGGCTCAGCTCGCGGATGGTGTTGATGACCTCGTCGGTGATCAGGCAGCTGGCCTTGAACTTCTCACCGCCGTGGACGACGCGGTGGCCGATGGCGGTGATCTCGCTGACATCGTCGATGCACTTGCCCTCGCCGGTGGTCATCTTCTTCACGACCTCAGCAAAAGCCTCGGTGTGGGTGGGGAAGATCGCGGGAGTGGTAGCCTTGTGGCCGTTGGCGTCATGGGTGATCATGCTGCTCTCCATGCCGATGCGCTCGCACAGGCCCTTGCACAGCACCTTCTCACCGTCCATATCGATGAGCTGATATTTCAGGGAAGAAGAACCACAGTTGATAACCAGAATTTTCATCTTCTTGTTTCCTCCAGATATGTTTTTGTCCGCCCCCGAGAGGGCAGAATTTTACAGATTCCTAGAATTATTATATAATAGGGTCGGCCGGTTTTCAAGCCGCAATGGCGGCAAAGCCTGCCGCGAAGTCCCCGGGCTTTTTTGTACATCCTGCCCAGAATCCTGTCATTCTGCCCCAGTTCTCCATGCAGTATGACAGATATTTCACAAACTTTTGAGGTCACGCCATGAAATTTGCCGGTATCATCGCCGAATACGACCCCTTCCACAACGGCCACGCATGGCAGCTGGCGCAGGCAAAAGCGCTGGGTGCAGAGCGCGTCGCCGTCGCCATGAGCTGTTCGCTGGTGCAGCGAGGGGCGCTGCCCCTCCTGCCTGAAGCTGTCCGCACCCGGTCCGCCCTCACCTGCGGGGCTGACCTTGTGTTTGCTCTGCCTGCTCCCTGTGCCTGCGCGGGGGCAGAGGCCTTCGCCCGGGCGGGCGTGGCGCTGCTTGCCGCCGCTGGATGTGACGGTCTGGTGTTCGGCGCCGAGACGCCCGACGCGGCCCTTCTGATGGAGGCCGCCGAGCTTCTTGACAGCGGCTCCTACCGCGCCGCCCTGAAAGCCCAGCTTGCGGGCGGCGCACGGAGCTTTGCCGCCGCGCGGCAGGCCGCCGTGGCTCAGCTTGCATCTGACGAGCGGGTCGCCGCCCTGCTGGACAAGCCCAACAACAACCTCGCTGTCGAATACTGCCGGGCCATCCGCAGCCTTGCGCCTCGGATGGAGACTTATCCCCTGCCCCGGCAAGGCGCGGACCACGGTGAGGCGCTCCACTCTGCCCACGGGCAGTTCGCCAGCGCCAGCGCACTTCGCAAGCTCTGGGCCGAGGGTGGAGCGGACGCCGTCGCGCCTTACGTTCCCGAGGCGGTCTTCCCGCTTTATCAGGAGGCTTACGCCGCCGGGCAGTACACCGATTTTTCCGCCGCCGGGCGGTGCGAGCTGGCCCTTCTCCGGTCTGCCTGCCGGGGCAAAGCGCCCTTTGCAGACATCCGCGGCGTCTCCGAAGGACTGGAGCACCGTCTGGAAGCCGCCGTCCGTACCAGCACCACCTACGACGAACTGCTGGACGCTCTCACCACCGTCCGCTACCCCCGGGCGCGGATGCGCCGCCTCGCCATGGACGCCGCGCTGGGCTGCACCGCCGACAGTCTCCCCGCCCTTCCGCCCTATCTCCACCTGCTGGGAGGGAAGAAGGATGCTCTTCCTTTCTTAAAAAATTGCACCCTCCCTGTCTCCCACTCGCTGGCCCGTCTGCGGGGATCAGGCGGTGCCTGCACCCAGATGGCCGAGGCGCAGCTTGCCGCCGCCGATTTTGGTACGCTCTGCCGCGTTTCACCGGAGGCCATGGGCGGTCTACTTCGTCAAAAAAATATCTTTTTGACGTAATGCCAGAAAATTTTCTGCAAATTTTGTCATTTCGGCACTTGTATGCCGAGGCAGTTTCGGTGTATTATAGTAAAGATACTTGGATACAACACCGCCTGTTCGACAGGTACAAGGAGGAACCATGGCACTTCACGTTCTGGACGAAGCCAACCGCTGCCTCGGCTGCAAAAAGCCGATGTGCCAGCAGGGCTGCCCCATCCACACCAACATCCCCGAGGTCATCCGCCTGCTCAAGGACAATCACCTCGACGACGCCGGCCGGATGCTGTTTGAAAACAACCCCCTGACCACTGTGTGCAGCCTCGTGTGCAACCACGAGAACCAGTGCGAGGGCCACTGCATCCGCAACCGGATGCCCAGTCACGACCCCGTCCACTTCTCCATCATCGAGGACTACATCTCCACCACCTACGCCAACAAGATGACTTCCGGCCCCGCCCCCAAGAACGGCATGAAGGCCGCTGTCGTCGGCTCGGGGCCTGCGGGCCTGACCGTCGCCGTCCTGCTGGCACGCTGGGGTTACGATGTCACCATCTTCGACGCCCGCGACAAGATCGGCGGCGTCATGCGGTACGGCATCCCCAACTACCGCCTGCCCGACAGCGTGCTGGACGACTTCCAGTACCGCCACCTCGAGCTGAAGGGCATCCACGTCCGCCCCAATACCGCCATCGGCAAGACCATCACCATCGACGACCTCTTCCGGGACGGCTATAAGAGCGTCTTCATCGGTGCCGGTCTGTGGAAGGCCAACGCCATGCACATCAAGGGCGAGACGCTGGGCAACGCGGCCTTCGGCATCGACTATCTGGCCAACTCCAAGGCCTTCCAGCTGGGCGACGACATCGCCGTCATCGGCGTGGGCAACTCCGCCATGGACTGCGCCCGCACTGCCATCCGCAACGGCGCACGCCACGTCACCTGCTACGCCCGCCGCGATGAGGAGTGCATCAGCGCTTCCGAACATGAAGTGCGGTACGCCAAGCTCGAGGGTGTGGGCTTCCGCTTCTGCAAGGCTCCGGTGGAGATCCGTGAGAACGGCATCATCTGCCGCGACACCGTGAAGGGCGAGGACGGCAAGTTCACCCAGGTAGAGGGCAGCGAGACCTTCTACCCCCACACCGGCGTCATCGTCTCGGTGAGCCAGGGTTCTGAGAACTCCCTCGTGAAGACCACCACCGGCATCGAGACCAACCAGCGCGGCCTGCTCACCGTCAACGAGGACGGCAGCACCACCCGCGAGGGCGTGTTCGCCGGCGGTGACGCCGTCATGGGCGCACGCACCGTCGTGGAGGCCGTAGCCATCGCCAAGAAGGTGGCCGAGTCCATGGACGCCTACATGAAGGCCCTGCCCGCCGACAACACTCCCGACCCCTACGCCGGTATTCCGGTGTTCTCCACCCCGACTTCTGACGTTCTGGCAAAGCAGGGCGTCTAAATTCTGATCTTTAAGGCTGCTGTGCAAAAGCGCGGCAGCCTTTTCTTTTTGTAACATTTCTGTTTCTTTGCCAATCTTAGCCACTCTTCTGTTGACGGACTTTTGTCTGTTTTTGTATACTTAATAAGGAAATATCTCTCAATTCCAACGCCCGGCGGCACTGCTTCCGGGCGGGAAAGGCTGGTGGACATCATTATCAGATCATCCCTCCCCAAGCTCCGGGAAAAGCTGCTGGAGGCGCTTCAGGCCGTCCTGCCCATCGCGGCCATCGTGCTGATCCTCTGTTTCAGCATCGCCCCCGTTTCCCCGAGCATCCTGCTCTGCTTTCTGCTGGGCGCAGCCATGATCATCGTCGGCATCATGTTCTTCACTCTGGGTGCCGAGATGAGCATGACCCCCATGGGCGAGCGGGTCGGCTCCATGCTCACCCGGAGCCAGAAACTCTTCCTCATCATCGGCGTAGGCTTCCTGCTGGGCTTCCTGATCACCATCTCAGAGCCGGACTTACAGGTGCTTGCCAATCAGGTACCCTCCATCCCCAACATGACCCTCATCCTCTCGGTGGCTGTGGGCGTGGGCATCTTCCTCGTCATGGCCTTCCTGCGTATGCTGCTGGGCATCCCGCTGCCCCGGCTGCTGGTCATCTTTTACGCTGCCATCTTCCTTCTGGCTGCATTTGTGCCGAAAGAGTTTCTGGCCGTGGCCTTCGACTCCGGCGGCGTCACCACCGGCCCCATGACCGTCCCCTTCATCATGGCGCTGGGCGTCGGTGTGTCGGCCATCCGTTCCGACCGCCATGCAGCGGACGACAGCTTCGGCCTCGTGGCCCTCTGCTCCGTAGGTCCCATCCTCGCCGTCCTCATCCTCGGCATCCTCTTCAATGCCAGCGAGAGCAGCTATGTGCCGCCGGTCATCCCCGAAGTGGGCGACTCGGTGGAGCTGTGGCAGCTGTTCAGCGAGGGCCTGCCCACCTATCTGCACGAGATCGCCACTTCCCTGCTGCCCATCGTCGTGATGTTCGGCATCTTCCAGCTCGCCGCCCTCCACATCGACCGGCGGACGCTGGGCCGCATCGGCGTAGGCCTCGTCTATACTTACATCGGCCTCGTGCTCTTCCTCACCGGCGCGAACATCGGCTTCATGCCCGCCGGCAACTACCTCGGTCAGGTCCTGGGCGGCCAGAGCAGCCGGTGGCTGCTCATCCCCATCGGGATGCTCATCGGCTACTTCATCGTCCGGGCCGAGCCTGCGGTCTATGTCCTCAACAAACAGGTCGAAGAAGTCACCGACGGTGCCATCTCCGCCGGGACGATGGGCGCGGCCCTCTCGGCCGGCGTCGCCCTCTCGGTGGGCCTTGCGATGGTGCGCGTCCTCACCGGCATCTCGATCCTGTGGTTCCTCATCCCGGGCTACCTCTTCGCCATCAGCATCTCCTTTGTGGTGCCGAAGCTCTACACCGCCATCGCCTTTGACGCCGGCGGCGTGGCCTCCGGCCCCATGACGGCCACCTTCCTGCTGCCGCTGGCGCAGGGTGCCTGCATCGCCGTAGGCGGCAACATCGTCACCGACGCCTTCGGCGTGGTGGCCATGGTCGCCATGACGCCCCTCATCACCGTCCAGCTCATGGGCCTTGTGGCCCAGCTCAAGACCCGCAAGGCCCGCAGCGCCCAGCCCCTGCTGGATCCTGCCGCCCTGCTGGCCGAACTGCCGGACGACGCCATCATCGAACTGTAAGGAGGCTTTGCCGTGAATACGCTTTACTGGCTGGTCACCATCACCGACCGCCCCACGACAGACGCCTTTCTGAAGCTGTATAAGAGCTTCGGCGTCGATGTCAGCCTCCGCACTGTGGGCGCCGGCACTGCCGTTCAGGAGACGCTTTCCACCCTCGGGCTGGAAAAGACCGAAAAAGCCGTGCTCTTTGCCATCATCACAGCGGACAGCTGGCCCCGCATCCAGAAAGCCCTGCGCCGCCAGATGCGCATTGATGTGCCGGGTACCGGCATTGCATTCATCGTCCCGGTAAGCAGCATCGGCGGCAAGCGCGCCCTGCTGTTCCTCACCGAACACCAGACCCTTGAGCTGAAGGAGGAAAGCACCTTGAAAGATACCCGTTACGACCTGCTGCTGGTCATCGCCAATCAGGGCTACACCGGCTCTATCATGGACGCGGCCCGGGCCGCAGGAGCCGGCGGCGGCACCGTCATCCACGCCAAAGGCACCGGCATGGAGGGCGCGGCCAGGTTCATGGGCATCGACCTCGTGAACGAAAAAGAGCTGGTGCTCATCGTCAGCCGCACTTCCGAGAAGAACGCCATCATGAAAGCCATCATGGACAACGCCGACAAAAAGGCCGGCTCCATCGTCTTCTCGCTGCCCGTCACCGACACCGCCGGCCTGCGTCTGCTGGACGAAGAGTAAAAGATCAAACTTTCATCTGTCAAATGAACAAAAATCCACGCTCCGGCAGGCCGCCGGGCGTGGATTTTTTTGCCGTTTTCCGGTATGATAGAAGAGATATGGGAGGAAACGCTATGAATCAGAATCCGCACTGGAAGCAGCTGATCCGGAACTGGGCTGCCATCATCTTCGGCAACGCGCTCTACTCGCTGGCCGTTGCCCTGTTCCTCGAGCCGGCGGGCCTCATCACCGGCGGCGCGACCGGCATCGCGCTGGCCATCGGGCGATTGACGGGCCTGTCCGTCTCGGGGCTGCTGCTCTTCATCAACCTCGCCATGCTGGTCTGGGGCTGGGTGGTCCTGGGCCGGGCCTTCGCCCTCAATACGCTGGCCAGCAGTGTTCTCAGCCCCGCCTTCCTCGCCCTGTTCGAGGGGATGGCGAATGGCCGGGTGCTGACGGAGGACATCTTCCTCTGCACCGTCTTCGCGGGCCTCGGCATCGGCGTGGCGCTGGGCATCGTCATCCGCTCCGGCGCATCCACCGGTGGCCTCGACATCCCGCCGCTGGTGCTCAACAAATGGTTCAAGCTGCCGGTGTCGGCCACCATGCTGGCCTTCGACATCATCGTCCTGCTGATGCAGGCTGTGTTCAGCCCGATGCCGCAGGTGCTGTACGGCATTGTGATGGTGCTCATCCACACCGTCGTCATGGATAAGATGCTGATGATGGGTGCCAGCCGCACCGAGGTAAAAATCATCAGCAGCCAGTCCGACGCCATCTGTGCCGCCATCCTCGAGCAGCTGGACCGGGGCGTGACCATCCTCCACGGCGAGGGCGGCTACACCCACGAGTCCAGCGCCGTGCTGCTGAGCATCGTGTCCAACCGGGAACTGCCCCGGCTGGAAAAGCTGGCCCACAGCATCGACCCCACCTGCTTCCTCATCGTGAGCCATGTCACCGAGGTCAGCGGCCGGGGCTTCTCGATGGATAAGGATTATTTGTAAAACAAAGGGGAATGCCGAACGGCATTCCCCTTTGTTTTACAGCAGCGGTGCAATAACTTTCAGTAAAATTCCTGCCAGATGGAGCAGCACGTTGCCCTCCCAGATGCTCTCCCGGGTGGGCTCGACGTCGCGGCAGAATTCCAGCGTCTTCTGGAAATCCTTCTCGATGGCGGGGATGCAGGCGGTATCCTTCATCCAGACCGCATTCTCGAAGTGGTGGTAGAGACTGCGGTAGTCGAGGTTTATGGTACCCACCACGGCCTCGCTGTCGTCCACCACAAAGACCTTCGCGTGGACGAAGCCGGGCAGCCACTCGCTGATCTTCACGCCCGAGTCCAGCAGAGACTTGTAGTGCGTCTTCGCCAGCGCATAGGCGAACTTCTTATCCGGCACATGGGGCAGGATGAGGTGGACGTCCACGCCCCGCTCTGCCGCGAACTTGAGGGCCGTTTCCAGCTCGCCGTCGAGGATGAGGTAGGGCGTCATGATGTGGATGTAGCGCTTCGCGCGGTTGAGCAGGTCGATATAGACCATCTCTCCCACCCGCTCACCGTCCAGCGGGCAGTCGCCGTAAGGGGCCGCGAACCCCTTCGCCGGGACGGAGTGGGGCGGCACGGAGAGGAACTTCTCAAACTCCGGCTCCCGGAGGATGCTCCACATCTCGAGGAAGAGGATGGTCAGCGGCCGGACAGCCTCGCCTTCCAGCATGACGGCGGCGTCCTTCCAGCGGCCATACTTCTCGATGTGGTTGATGTACTCGTCGGCAAGGTTCACGCCGCCGGTAAAGCCCACCTTGCCGTCAATGACGAGAATTTTCCGGTGGTCGCGGTAATTATAATGGGTCGAGACAAAGGGCTGCACCGGCGAGAACACCCGGCACTGGATGCCCAGCTTTTCGAGGCGGCTGGGGTAATCCCGGGGCAGGGTGGCGAACTCACAGGTGCCGTCGTACATCACCCGGACGTCCACGCCCTCAGCGGCCTTGCGGGCCAGCACCTCGAGAATTTTGCCCCACATGAGGCCCTCGTCAATGATGAAGTACTCGAGGAAGATGTACTTCTCCGCCTTTTCCAGTTGGCGCAGCAGCTCTTCGAACTTGGCCTCGCCGCCGGGGAAGTAGGTAACTTCCGTGTTCCGATAGACCGAGAAGCCGCCGCCCTTTCCGTGGAGATACCGCGCCAGCGAGGCCGCGCCGGGGTCGGCTTCGGCCAGCTCCTGGGCCGTGGCCAGCGGCTGGGGCTGTAAGCCCCGGGCCTCCTCAGTGAGGTGGGTCACACGCTTTTTCAGGGCGTTGTGGCCGATGTTGCTCTTGACGTAGAAAAACAGCGGCACGCCCACGACCGGCAGGATGGCGATGGTGACCATCCATGTGATCTTGGCACTGTTGTCCATCTCGCTGTTGAGGATGTAGACCACCATGAAGGCCGACATGGCCACACTGCCGCCGAAGTAATGGGGCAGCAGTCCGCCGAACCATCGGAACACGCTCCACAGTACACCGACCTGCAACAGCATGAGCAGCAGCACCAGCCCGAAGCGGCTGAAAATCGCGTGGACGATGCCTTTCTGACCCTTTTTCAGGAGCCGGAGGCCGCCGTCCTCGAACTGCTGCATCCTGTCTTTCATGTTCTGCTGAAATTCTTCTTTTTTCATACTTCTCCTTTCGGGCGGAGGGTGACGGCGAACAGCCCCTGGGCCGCGTGGCAGTCCTCCACCAGCTGTTTCGGCTGCGGGCAGACGCCGTGGTCATGCCACGGGTCGTTGAACCAGTAGTTTTCGTCATCGTAGCCCACCAGCAGCAGGCAGTGCTCGTTGCACTTCCACGCAAAGTCGGTGCCATCGGCCAGCATCCAGTGGTCGCGCTTTTCCGGCACGGGCTGGAAATCCAGCGTCGCCCAGAACACCACCGGCATCCCGGCGTCGATATAAGCGCAAAGCTCTGCCGCCGTCTTGCCGCTCTCGTCCACGACTTCGAACTTGTCGGCTGCGCCCTCGTGTTCCAGAGCGCTGTTCAGGGCCTTGACGATGCAGGGCGAATAGCAGCCGTAGCCGGTGTGGTCGTGGGGGTCGCCGGGGTAGACCTGCCACGGGTCAGGGCCGTAGAGTTTTCCGTCCTGCTCCCAGTAAGGGGCGTGGGGCAGGTCACGGGCGATGAAGGTATCCGGGTCGATGTCGATGCCCACGGCCTGGAGCAGCATGACGCTGCTGATGCTCTCGCAGCCGTTGACCCAGCGCTCAGTCTGGTCGATGTACGGGGCAGGAACGATTTTTTTCATTAAAATGCCTCCCAGCGGAGATTCGGCCCTGTCAAAACAGAGCGAAGTGTGTTATTATGTAGGATAAGAATATTATACCCTATTCTGGGGATTTTTTCTACAACAATCGGCACGCGGAGGTTTTTGGAACATGAACAATCTGATCATCGGCATCGCAGGCGGCTCCGGCAGCGGCAAGACCACACTGGCCTGTCGGCTCAAGGCGCTTTTCGGGGAGGACGAGGTGCGCCTCATCTCCCACGACAGCTACTACAAGCGCCACGATGAGCTGCCCTTTGAAGAGCGCTGCAAGCTGAACTACGACCACCCGGACGCCTTCGACAACGCCCTGCTCATCTACCACTTACAGGAGCTGAAGGCAGGCCGCGCCATCGACTGCCCGGTGTACGACTACGCCGACCACAACCGCAGCAACGAGGTGCAGCACATCGAACCGGCCCCTGTCCTCATCGTGGAAGGCATCCTTCCCTTCGTAGAGCCGGAGCTGTGCGCCATGTTCGACTACAAGATCTTCGTGGACACCGACGCTGATGAGCGCATCCTGCGCCGTCTGGTGCGGGACGTCAAAGAGCGCGGCCGCTCCCTCGACAGCGTCATCAACCAGTACCTCACCACCGTCAAGCCCATGCATGAGGCTTTCGTTGAGCCCAGCAAGCGGAACGCGGACATCATCGTCCCCAACGGCGGCGAGAACACCACCGCCATCGAGATGCTGGCCCACCACATCCGCAGCCTCATCGAGAAGGCAAATATGCTCTAAAAGCTTCTGATACAGCAAAACCGGAGTCCCTGCGGGGACTCCGGTTTTTTGTTTCAGCTGTTAATCCTTGATGGAAGTGCGCACCAGTGCGCGCTTGAGGCGGGCCTGTGCCATCTCGTACTCGCGGCGGTCGAGGTCTTTGCGGGCCAGGATCTCTTCGGCGCGCTTTTTTGCGGCCTCGGCGCGGGTGTGGTCGATCTGCTCAGCCCACTCCCATGTGGTGGCTACCAGACGCACCTCACCGTCCAGCACGGTGAGCATCCCGCCCATGCAGGCGGCACGGCGGCGGCTGCCCTCGGCATCAACGATGTGGGCCTCGCCCATGCCCAGCGCGGTGCAGTAGTCGCCGTGCTTGGCCAGAATGGCAAGGTCACCGTCGATGGCGCGGCAGACCACACGCTCGGCCTGCCCCTCAAAGGCGCAGCCGTCCGGTGTGACCACCGTCAGATGAAAGGTCGTCATGGTTTACCCCTTCTTCGCCTTAGCGAACACATCGTCGATGGTGCCTGCGAACAGGAAGGCGCTCTCGGGCAGGTCGTCACACTCGCCGTTCAGGATCATGCGGAAGCCGCGCAGCGTCTCTTTCAGCGGGACGTACTGGCCGGGCATACCGGTGAACTGCTCTGCAACGTGGAAGCTCTGGCTCAGGAAGCGCTGCACCTTGCGGGCGCGGCTGACGGTGCGCTTGTCATCCTCGCTCAGCTCGTCCATGCCCATGATGGCGATGATGTCCTGCAGCTCCTTGTAGCGCTGCAGCACCTTCTGGACGGCACGGGCGATCTCATAATGCTCCTGACCCACGACCTCCGGGCTGAGGATACGGCTGGTGGAGTCCAGCGGGTCCACAGCGGGGTAGATGCCCTGAGAGGCGATGTCACGGCTCAGGACCGTGGTAGCGTCCAGATGGGTGAACGTCGTTGCAGGGGCCGGGTCGGTCAGGTCGTCGGCGGGGACGTAGACAGCCTGCACCGAGGTGATGGAGCCCTTGCGGGTGGAGGTGATGCGCTCCTGCAGAGCGCCCATCTCGGTAGCCAGCGTAGGCTGGTAGCCGACGGCGGAGGGCATACGGCCCAGCAGAGCCGACACCTCAGAGCCTGCCTGGGTGAAGCGGAAGATGTTGTCGATGAAGAGCAGCACGTCCTGATTCTTGACGTCGCGGAAATACTCCGCCATGGTCAGGCCGGACAGTGCCACGCGCATACGGGCTCCTGGGGGCTCGTTCATCTGGCCGTAGACCAGCGCCGTCTTGTTGATGACGCCGCTCTCGGTCATTTCGCCGTAAAGGTCGTTGCCCTCACGGGTGCGCTCGCCGACACCGGTGAACACCGAGTAGCCGTTGTGCTCGGTGGCGATGTTGTAGATCAGCTCCTGGATCAGGACGGTCTTGCCGACACCGGCGCCGCCGAACAGGCCGATCTTGCCGCCCTTGGCATAGGGGCAGATGAGGTCAACGACCTTGATGCCGGTCTCCAGAATTTCGGTGGTGGACTGCTGCTCCTCATAGCTGGGAGCGGGGCGGTGGATGGGCCAGTAAGCCTCCGGGGTGGGGGCGGGCTTATTGTCCACCGGCTCACCCAGCAGGTTGAACACGCGGCCCAGGCACTGGTCGCCGACGGGGACCTTGATGGACTCGCCGGTGTCCACGGCCTCGGTGCCGCGCACCAGGCCGTCGGTGCTGCTCATGGCGATGCAGCGGGCGACGTTGTCACCGGTCAGCTGCGCCACCTCGACCACCAGCTTCTGGCCGTGGTTGTCGATTTCGATGGCGTTGAGCAGGTCCGGCAGCTCTCCATCCTTGAACTGGATGTCCAGCACCGGGCCGATGACTTGGATCACCTTGCCGATGTGTTTTTCGGACATAGGCTACAACTCCTTCTCTTAAACCTCTCCGTCATCGCTGCGCGATGCCACCTCCCCTACCGAGGGGAGGCCTTGGCATTCCGCAAAGCTTCATCTCTTCGCCAGAGGCTCCCCTACTAGGGGCAACAACGACGACCGCCGCCAGTGGCGGAAACAGGGAGTCGTTGTTGGGGCAGCGGCCAGCAAGACGTGCGCAATGCGCAGCGGATGCTGGGTGCCGCAACCCGGCCTTGTTGAGCGATAGCGAGACTGAGAGGTTGGTTCATTTTTTAATTTTCCGCACCAGCCACGATCTCGGTGATCTCCTGCGTGATGGCGGCCTGACGGGCGCGGTTGTAATACAGATTCAGATGCTCTATCATCTCGCCGGCATTCTTGGTGGCGGCATCCATGGCGGTGCGGCGGGCGGCCAGCTCACTGGCCACGCTCTCGCACACGGCGCCGTAGAGGACACCCGCCACATACTCGGGGATGATAGCGCCGAACACTTCCTCGCAGCTGGGTTTGTACAGGATCTGGCTCCGACGGGCCTCAGCCTTCTGGGCCTCGGTGGGCTCGATGGTCAGGGGCAGCACCTCGAGGGTGGTGGCCGTCTGGGTCATCATGGAGTCAAAGCGGGTGTAGCAGAGCTTCACCGCGTCGTACTCGCCCTTGAGGAAGCCTTCCGTTATCTGGTGGGACAGGGTGAAGCACTCGCTCACCGACACATCCGCCGCCATCAGCACCTCGGGGGTGAAGAGGCCGGCCCCGTGGTGGGCGAAATACTCTGCGGAGCGCTTGCCGATGGGCAGCACGGTGACGGGGCCTTCGGCGGCGTCGGCCTGCTTGAACACATTGGCGTTATAGCCGCCGGCCAGACCGCGGTCGCCCGCGATGACCACCAGCAGAGTCCGCTTGATGTCGTCCCGGCGCAGATAGGGATTGCGGGCGCGGGGGTCTGCCGCCGCGATCTTGGTCAGCGATTCGTACAGCGTCTCAAAGTAGGGGCGGCTGTGCTCCACCCGCTCCTTGGCACGGCGCATTTTGGAGGAAGCCACCAGCTCCATAGCCTTGGTGATCTGCATGGTACTCTCTACGCTTTTGATGCGCAGCTTGATGTCCTTCATGGAACCTGCCATGCGTTACGCCTCCTTCCTGTCAGTGTGCCTTGATAAAGTTCTCGGTGTAAGCGGACAGCACACCCTTCAGAGCTTCCTCGGCGTCCTTTTCCAGCTTGCCGGTGGTGCGGATGGTCTCCATCACGGAGGCACCGGCTGCGTCGGTATCGAGATACTCGTACAGGCCCTTCTCGTACTCGGCCACGGCAGGCACCTTGATGTTCACGAGGTAGTCGTGGATGGTCGCGTAGAGGATGGCCACCTGCTTTTCGACCGCAACGGGAGCGGAGCGGTTCTGCTTGAGCACCTCAACGATACGCTCGCCCTGTGCCAGACGGGCCTTGGTGTCGGCGTCCAGGTCGGAGCCGAACTGCGCGAAGGACTGCAGCTCACGGTACTGAGAATAGATCAGCTTCAAAGTACCGGCGACCTTCTTCATGGCCTTGATCTGGGCGTTGCCGCCGACACGGGAGACCGAGATGCCGGGGTTGACGGCCGGCATGACGCCCGAGTGGAACAGCTCCGTCTCAAGGAAGATCTGACCGTCGGTGATGGAGATGACGTTCGTGGGGATGTAGGCGGACACATCGCCCGCCTGCGTCTCGATGATGGGCAGTGCCGTCAGGCTGCCGCCGCCCAGCTCGTCGGAGAGCTTGGCCGCACGTTCCAGCAGACGGGAGTGCAGATAGAAGACGTCGCCGGGGTAAGCCTCACGTCCCGGGGGACGGCGAATCAGCAGCGACAGGGCGCGGTAAGCGACAGCGTGCTTGGACAGGTCGTCGTAGATGATCAGGACGTGCTTGCCCTTGTGCATGAAATATTCGCCCATGGCACAGCCGGAATAGGGAGCGATATACTGCAGGGGCGACAGCTCGGATGCCGTTGCCGACACCACGATGGTGTAGCTCATGGCACCGGCCTCGGTGAGGCTCTGCACGAGGTTTGCCACGGTAGAGCGCTTCTGGCCGATGGCGACGTAGATGCAGATAACGTCCTTGCCCTTCTGGTTGATGATGGTATCGGACGCGATGGTGGTCTTGCCGGTCTGGCGGTCGCCGATGATCAGCTCACGCTGGCCGCGGCCGATGGGGATCATGGAGTCGATGGCCTTGATGCCGGTCTGCAGCGGCTCCTTGACGGGCTGGCGTTCGATGATGCCGGGAGCAGGGCTCTCGATGGGGCGGAACTCCGTCGTCTCGATGGGGCCTGCGCCGTCGATGGGCTGGCCCAGTGCGTTGACGACACGGCCGATCAGTGCCTCGCCCACAGGGACGGACACGACCTTGCCGGTGCGCTTGACGATGCTGCCCTCTTTGATCCCGACGTCGGAGCCCAGCAGAACGATGGAGACGGTGTTCTCCTCGAGGTTCTGGGCCATGCCGTATTCGCCGTTCTCAAACTGGAGCAGCTCGCCTGCCATGCACTTTTCCAGACCGCTGGCGCGGGCGATGCCGTCGCCCACCAGAATGACCGTGCCGACCTCGCTCTGCTCGATGACATTTTCGTAATGCTTGATCTGAGCACGGATGATCTTGGAGATCTCTTCAGGTTTCAGTTGCATTGTTGTGTCTTCACCACTCAATTCTTTGTAAACTTTCGGGTGGATAGCCCTCTCAGGCACTTCGGTCCAGCTTTGCCTTCTCGCCTTGCGGCTCTGAGAGCAGCCGGGCTTCGCGTTCACCGGAGGGCTTCGTATGATTTACAGCGTCGCTGCTGCGATGCTGCTGCGCAGGCCGGCGAGGCGGCTGCGGACGGTGCCGTCCAGCTCGGTGCCTTCGATGTCCAGCCGGATGCCGCCCAGCACAGCAGGCTCGACCTTCGTTTTGAGGTCGATGTGTCTGCCGGTGACTTTTTCCAGCTTTTCGTGCAGGCGCCTGGTCTGCTCTGCCGTGAGAGGCACAGCGGAAACAGCGGTCGCTTCCAGAATACCATGGGCCTCATTGTAGCGCAGACGGTAAGCCCGGGCGCAGCCCGGCAGCTCCCGCAGAGCGCCTTTTTCGCACAGCAGCTTCATAAAGTTGAGCACATAGAGGTGGACCTGCCCGCGGAAGGCTTCGTCCAACAGCGCACAGCGCTCTTTCTTGGGGATGCTGGGGATGCTGAGCAGATGCAGATACTCGGCGTCCCCGTTCAGCAGAGCCGTCACGCCATCCAGTTCGCCCAGAATGCGCTCGTCCAGCCCTTCCTCCGCGGCCAGGTCGTACAGGCTTCCGCCGTACATCCTTGCAGTCTCGGTCATGATGCTTCACCCACGTTTTTGATAAATTCGTCGATCAGGTCCTGATGGTCAGCCTCTTTGATCTCGCGCTCGACCACCTTGGAGGCGATCTCCATCGCCATACCGCCGATCTCGTCCTTGACCTCGTTGACCGCCTTCTTGCGCTCCTGCGCAATGTCGGCCTCGGCCTTCTGCTTGAGGGCAGCGGCCTGCGCGCGGGCCTCGCCCAGCAGCTCTTCGCTGCGGGCAGCAGCCGTCTTCTGGGCGGCGGCCACGATCTGGTTGGCCTCGGTGCGGGCATTCTGCAGGTTCTGCTCGTACTCCGCCTTCATGGCCTCAGCCTCGGTGCGCAGCTTTTCGGCGTCCGCAATCTGGCTGTCCGCCTTGGCCTTGCGCTCGGCGATGACTTTTTTGACCGGGTTCAGCAGCAGCTTTTTGAAGATCACCAGCTGGATCATCAGGTTGCAGATCTGGGCCAGAAACGTCCAGCCATCCAGCGTGATCAATGCCTGATAAAGTTGCATAAGCGTCTCCCCTTTCTCTTGAAATCAAGCTCTGAAAGGAGCGCTTACTGCAGGTAGTTCATGAACATGCCGGGTGCGAGGAAGATGAGCAGCAGGCCGGTGACGAAGCCGTAGATACCGGTGGTCTCAGACAGTGCGACGCCGAGGATGAGGGTGCTGGTCACGTCGCTCTTGCACTCGGGCTGACGACCGACAGCCTCACAGGCAGCAGCGGCAGCGTTGCCTTCGCCGATACCAGGGCCGATACCTGCGATCAGTGCGCAGCCTGCGCCGATGCCGCAGCCAGCCAGAGCGATACCACGAGCAAGGAATTGAAAGTCAGTCATAGTTTGTGTCCTCCTGAAAATGTTTGTTTTTGGGGGATGCCGGGGCGGGAGGCTTACTCCTCACCGGCAGCACGTTTGATGAAGATGGTGGTCAGGGTACAGAAGATGAACGCCTGAATGCAGCCGCCAAACCAGTCGAAATAGAGGCCCGTGAAGGCCGGGATGCCGATCTGGAACAGCTGGAGCTGGCTCAGGAAGCCGGGCAGCCAGCCAAAAATGACGTGGCTCAGGCTCGCCAGCGCCCAGTACAGCAGGGTGGAGATAACGGTACCGGACAGGATGTTGCCGAAGTGACGGAAGGCCATGCTGACAGGGGTGGACACCTCCGACAGCACATTGATGGGCGCCATCAGGAAGATGGGGTCCAGCAGGCCCTTCAGATAGGCGAGGATGCCGTTGGTCTTTATCTTGTAGTACATGATGATGATGAACACCACGATGGCCCAGGCCGCCTCGGTGTTCAGGTCTGCCGTGGGGCTCCACAGGCCCACCACACTGATCAGGTTGCAGCCGATGCTGAGTGCGAAGATCGCACCCACCAGCGGGATGAATTGATCGAAGTGCCAGCCCATGTTGTCGTGGACGAACTGGTCCAGCCGTTCCACGATGAACTCGGCGGCGGCCTGCCGTTTGGAGACGTTTTCCAGTTTGAGGTCACGCCCCAGCCAGAAGGCCAGAGCCGAGAGCAGCGCCATGACGATCCATGTGCTCACAAGAGTCTGGGTGATCTTGAAGTCGCCCAGCACAGGGATATTGGTATGGATGGTATACAGGATCTTTGCGCCGTTCAGTTCCATTTGTTACGTTTCACCCCCTTTTTCATCGGGTGCGGACTGCTGCGCGTCGGCAGGTTCGGGGTCGTCCTCCACCGAGACGTCCACCGGCTCTGCCTTCGGCGTGAGCGGTTTGTACTTGCCCGTTATTTGCAGGTAATAAATGGTGACACGGGGGAAAAACAGCGGCAGCACACTGGCAAAGGGCTGGAAGCAGGGGGCCGCGACGGCCACCACCACCCACAGCGCCTGCAGCAGCATCCGGCTGTTGTAGGAAAGCTGTAATGTTGCCTTGCGGCGCTTCTCGTCCGGCTCGTCGATGATCTTCTGGACCACGAAGCAGATGCCCGCAAAGTTGCCGATGGCGACGGCTGCGCCCACGAGGCTGCCGAGGACGACCGTATAGTCGAACTTCACCCAGCCCACCAGATGCAGCGCCGCGAAAAGCACCCACATGATCGCGGTGCAGAATGCCGTGCCGCCCGCGATGCGGAGCAGCTCCTTTTTGGATTCCGGCTGTAATTTCATAGGTGTAACTCTCCCTTATCTCATAAATGCGAGTTAAAGCCTGTCCGGCGGGGCTTGTCCTTTTTGGAGCGGTCGAGCCGCTCTTTGACGAAGACCCAGAAGTTCTGCGCCCCGGCGGCAAGCCCCAGCAGCACAGCGGGCAGATACACCCACATGGGCCAGCCCCAATGGCTGACGGCCCACCAGCAGCCGCCCAGACACATCACCAGCGGCAGCAGCATATTCAGCCCCAGCTGGGTCAGCCAGACCAGGTCTTCCAGTGCCTTGTACCAGCCCTTCACGGTCCGGCTCCCCTCCCTCTGCGTGCGCTCCGGGCCGCTCTGTCTTTTTTGCCCGATCTGCACGTTAAACTTTGAACAAAGGCTCTTTACTCTCCATTATACTCAAAACGGCTGTAAAATTCAATCAATTCTCCACTGCTTTTTAGCAAAATTCTATAAACGCAGAGAAGTTCTTCATTTCTAACCAAAAGTTTTTCGGTTCAACCGCTCATCTTCTCCGTGTCATTTATCATTCTGCCCCGTTTGAGAAAGAAAAAGTATTTCCTTTTGGGACGATTTTGCTGAAAGGCGCAAAAAGCCCCGGCGGGCGCTGTCCTAAAACAGTACCCGCCGGGGGCGTAAATCGTACTTTGGTCTATCTCTTACCAGAGGTTTGCGGTCTCATTGTAGAGGCCCTCATAGCTCTTGGCAGAGACATCCCAGCTGAAGTCGCACTCCATGTCGTACTTGACGAGGTTATGCCAGTCTTCCTTGCTGTAGTAGCGGTCCTGTGCACGGCAGCAGGCATCGTACAGCTCGTGGGCGCTGTAGCCCGCGAAGGTGAAGCCGTTGCCCTCGCCGAGGGTGCAGTCATGGATGGAGTCACGCAGACCGCCGGTCTCGCGGATGATGGGAGGCGTGCCGTAACGGCAGGCGACCATCTGAGCCAGACCGCAGGGCTCGCTCTTGGACGGCATGATGAAGGCATCTGCGCCGGCATAGATCTCCTGCGACAGGGCAGGCTCGAAGCCGATGTAGGTGCCTACGCGGCCCGGATGACGGCCGCACAGGTCGGAGAAGAAGTTCTCGTACTGGCTCTCGCCGCTGCCCAGGATGACCAGCTCGATGCCGCGGTCCACGAGGCCGTCGGCCACGCTCTGCACGAGATCGAAGCCCTTCATGCCGACCATGCGGCTGACCATTGCAAAGACGGGACTGCCGTCCTTGTTGAGGCCGAACCTATCCTGCAGAGCCTCCTTGCACTTTGCCTTGCCCTCTTCGAAGTTGTTGACATCGTAGTTGAAGGCGATGTGGGGGTCGGTGGCAGGGTTGTTGGCCTCCATGTCGATACCGTTCAGGATGCCGCAGAGCTTGTACTGCTTCTCGCGCAGCAGAGCGTCCAGACCGTAGCTGAACCACGGGTCGAGGATCTCCTGTGCGTAGGTGGGGCTGACGGTGGTGATCTTGTCTGCCGTCTCGATGGCACCCTTCATGAAGTTGGCGCAGCCATCGTACTCCACGATATGCTGGTCGCGGCGGCCGATGCCGCAGGTGTCTTCCAGAATATCGGTGCCGTACTTGCCCTGATAGGCGATGTTGTGGATGGTGAAGATGGTCTTGATGCGGTTGAACTTGTCCAGATGACGATAGTACAGGTTCAGGTACACCGGCACCAAAGCGGTCTGCCAGTCGTTGCAGTTGATGATGTCGGGGGTGAAGTCGATGTAGAACAGGGTCTCCAGCACTGCGCGGGAGAAGAAGGCGAAGCGCTCGCCGTCGTCGTAGAAGCCGTAGAGGCCGCGGCGCTTGAAGTAATACTCGTTGTCGAGGAAGTAGTAGGTCACACCATTGACCTCAGCCTTGAACAGGCCGCAGTACTGGCTGCGCCAGCCCACGGGGACCGAGTAGTTGGTAACGTATTCCAGCTTGTCGCGGAACTTCAGGTCGCCATACAGCGGCATGATGACGCGGGCATCCACGCCGTCCTTGACCAGCGCTTTGGGCAGGGAGCCGGCCACATCGGCCAGACCGCCGGATTTTGCAAAGGGGGTTGCTTCCGAAGCAGCATACAGGATCTTCATAAGATTCGCTCCTTCCTGATAAAAGGGATCCATATCTCCTCCCGCTGCGGCAAAAAGAGCGGGCGGGGGTACACACAGTACCCCCGCCCCTCTTTAAGAGGGGCTACCGGGGAGGGAGCCGCCCCTATGGGAGATTCTCAAACGGTTCAGACGATGTGGTTCTTCTGAACGTAAACAGGGAAGCTCTTGGTGCCGCTCAGCTTCTTCTCTGCGGTGATGCGGACGTTCTTGTCCGTCACGACGCAGTCCAGCTCAGCGCCAGGCTCCACCACGGTGTCCTGCATCAGGACGCAGTTCTTGACGACGGCACCCTTCTTGACCTTGACGCCGCGGAACAGCACACAGTTCTCCACGGTACCTTCGATAACGCAGCCATCAGCCAGCAGAGAGTTGCTGACGCTGGAACCGGTGACGTAACGGGTGGGGTTGTCGTCGCGGATCTTGGTGTAAACGGGGTTCTTCTTGGGGAAGAGGGCGTTCAGATTCTTCTCATCAATGAGCTTCAGGTTCTCGTCGAAGTAGCTCTTCATGTCGCAGACATGAGCCACATAGCCGGTGTACTCCAGGGCATGGATGTTCAGGATGTTGACGTTGTGAGCCAGGATGTCGCGCTCGAAGTAGATGAGGCCGCGGGCGGTAGCGTCCTTGACCAGCTTGATGAGGGTCTGGCGCTCCATGACATAGATGTCCAGATCGAGGTTCTGCTTGCCGGGGCGGTAATCGTTGAACAGCAGCTCCGTCACACGGCCATCGGCATCGACGGTCAGGGTGTAGTTGTCGTTCTTGCGGCCCTCGGGGATCTCGGTCTTCTGGTAGGCCACGGTGACGTCTGCGCCGCTGGCCTGATGGGCAGCCAGCAGGGCGTTGAAGTCATAGTTGATGGCGATGTTGGCATCGCTCATGACCACATAGCGCTCCTTCTGGTTCTCGAGGAAGCTCAGGATGGAGCCAAGAGCCTCGACGCGGCCGGAGTAGATGCGCACGCCCTTCTCAGCAAAGGGAGGGACGATGTTCAGGCCGCCGTGACGGCGGGCCATATCCCACTCGCGGCCGGTACCCAGATGGTCCATCAGGGAGTGGTAGTTCTTGCGCACCACGACAGACACGTTGGAGATGCCGCAGTTGGCCATGCTGGACAGGACAAAGTCCACCATGCGGTAACGGCCTGCGAAGGGGATCGAGGCCATTGCGCGCTCGGTCACCAGCTCAGGCACGGTGTTATCATAGCTGTTGGGGAAAATGATGCCCAACGCATTGTTGTTCTGGCTCAGCATACTTCCTCGCCCTCCTTGACGGAATCAAATACTTTGGCGCCCTCTTTGACGGTAGCGCCTGCGCCGATGGTCAAACCGGTGCCGACATGTGCGATGGGGCCGTCGCCGCCGATCTTGGCGCCTGCGCCCACCACGACGTTCTCAGCGAGGATGCAGCGCTTGACCACTGCGCCTGCCTTGACCACGACGCCATCCATCAGGACGGCATCCTCGACCGTTGCGCCCTCTTCCACGACGATGCCTGCGCTCAGCACAGAGTGCTTGACGCAGCCGTAGATCTGGCAGCCCTCAGTGACCAGCGAATCCTGCACCACAGCGCGGGGGCCGATCTTCTGGGCGGGCAGCACGGGGTTGCGGCTGTAGATCTTCCACTTCTCGTCGAAGATGTCGATGCCGGAGTTCTCGGGGTCCAGAACCTCCATGTTGGCTTCCCACAGGCTGTCGATGGTGCCCACATCACGCCAGTAGCCGTTGAAGTGGTAAGCATACATCTTGCGGCCGTCGCGCAGCAGCGCGGGGATGATGTTCATGCCGAAGTCGTTCTTGGAGTTGGGGTCCGCCTCGTCCTCTTCCAGATACTTCTTGAGGATATCCCAGTTGAAGATGTAGATGCCCATGGAAGCCAGATTGGACTTCGGCACAGGGGGCTTCTCCTGGAACTCGGTGATCTTGTCGTCCTCGTCTGCGACCATCAGGCCGAAACGGGAAGCTTCCTTCCAGTCAACTTCCATGACGGCCACAGAGAACTCTGCGCCCTTCTCCTTGTGGAAGCGGAGGAAATCGGCGTAATCCTGCTTGCAGATCTGGTCGCCGGACAGGATGATGACGTACTCCGGGTCATAGCTGTCGATGAAGCTGATGTTCTGGTAGATGGCGTTTGCAGTGCCTTTGTACCAGTCGGTACCCTTTGCCTGCTCATAAGGAGGCAGGGTATGGACGCCGCCATACAGACGGTCCAGGTCCCAGGGCTGGCCGTTGCCGATGTACTCGTTCAGCTTCTGGGGCTGATACTGCGTTGCGATGCCAACGGTATCGATGTTGGAGTTGACGCAGTTGGACAGCGGGAAGTCCACGATACGGTATTTGCCGCCAAAGGACACCGCCGGTTTTGCCGTTTTCTGTGTCAGCGCGTACAAACGCGAGCCACGTCCGCCGGCAAGGATCATTGCCACGATTTCTTTTGCCATAGCTTTATTCTCCCCTTTAACATTTCCTGATATTTGGTGGAAATGGTTCAACAATGTTGGTTCGGCCCGGCCTTATTTTTCGGCCTTGTCCGCCTTCTTGGCGCAGGGCTTGCGGGCGGGCTTTTCAGCCGGCTCCGCTGCCTTTTCTGCTTTGGGCTTACGGCCCCGTTTTGCAGGAGCCTTTTCTTCCGCAGGTGCGGCTTCTGCTTTCGGTTTGCGTCCGCGCTTTGCGGGGGCTTTTTCCTCCGCAGGTGCAGCTTCTGCCTTGGGTTTGCGGCCGCGCTTTGCAGGTGCCTTTTCCTCAGCCTTTTTGGCCTTTGCGGTCTTGGAAGCCTTCTTGGGTGCAGCCTTTTCCGCGGCCTTCTCCTCGGCGGTCTTGCGGGTGCGCTTTGCAGGCACCTCGAAATAAAGCACGCTCATGGGAGGCAGAGTGATGGTGATGCTCTGCTCGAAGCCGTGGAGCGGCTTCTTCTTGGAGCGGACAGCCTTGTTGTGGACAGTGCCGGCACCGCCGAACGCCTCGTCGTCGCTGTTCAGGATCTCCTTGTAGGTGCCGGAGTTCGGTGCGCCCAGGGCGTAGCCCTCGCGCAGGACGGGGTTGAAGTTGCAGACCACGAGGATCTGCTTGCCGTTTGCATCCTTGCGCAGGAAGGCCACGACGCTCTGACGGGAGTCGTCGGGGACGATCCACTGGAAGCCCTCCCAGCTGTAGTCGATCTGCCAGAAGGCGGGATGGTCCTTGTAGAACTTGTTCAGGGTCTTGACGTAGGTCTGCAGCTCGGTGTGCTTGTCGTAGCCCAGCAGCATCCAGTCCAGAGCCTTGGTCTCGTTCCACTCGGTGAACTGGCCGAACTCCTGACCCATGAACAGCAGCTTCTTGCCGGGGTGAGCCATCATGTAGCCAAAGAAGGTGCGCAGGTTTGCAAACTTGGCCTCATAGTCACCGGGCATCTTGTTGATGAGGCTGCCCTTGCCGTGGACGACTTCGTCGTGGCTGATGGGCAGCACGAAGTTCTCGCTGAAGGCGTAGAAGAAGCTGAACGTGACCTTGTTGTGGTTGCCCGAACGGAAGAGCGGGTCGGTCTTCATGTAGCTGAGCATGTCGTTCATCCAGCCCATGTTCCACTTGAAATTGAAGCCCAGGCCGCCGTCGGAAGCGGGTTTCGTGACCATTGGCCAGGCGGTGGACTCCTCTGCGATCATGTACTTGTGGGGGTGGCGGCCCAGAATCGTATCGTTGAGCTTGCGCAGGAATGCCACGGCCTCAAGGTTCTCCTTGCCGCCGTCCTTGTTGGGCTCCCACTCGCCCTGCTTGCGGTTGTAGTCCAGATAGAGCATAGAAGCCACAGCGTCCACGCGCAGGCCGTCGATGTGGTACTGCTCCAGCCAGTAGAGCGCGCTGGAGATGAGGAAGCTCTGCACCTCGCTGCGGCCAAAGTCGAACACCATGGTGCCCCACTCTTTGTGCTCGCCGCGCTTGGGGTTCGGGTCTTCGTAGCAGGCTTCGCCATCGAAGTTGTACAGGCCGAACTGGTCTTTCGGGAAGTGAGCCGGCACCCAGTCCATGATGACGCCGATGCCTGCCTCATGCATCTTGTCCACGAAAGCCATCAGGTCCTTCGGGGTGCCGTAGCGGCTGGTGGGGGCGAAATAGCCCGTCACCTGATAGCCCCAGCTGCCATCGAAGGGATACTCCATGACGGGCAGCAGCTCCACGTGGGTGTAGCCCATCTCGGTGATGTACGGGATGAGCTCGTCGGCCAGCTCGGAGTAATTGTAGGGCAGACCGCCCTCTTTCTGCTTCCAGCTGCCGGCGTGCATCTCGTAGATGTTCATGGGTCCGTTGATGACATCGGCCTTCTTCTGGGCGTTCTGCCACGCCTCGTCGTGCCAGACAAAGCCGTTCAGATCGTAGACCTTGCTGCCGTTCGAGGGGCGGGTCTCTGCGTGGAACGCATAGGGGTCAGCCTTGTAGACAAGGTCGCCCGCCCGGGTGGTCACGCAATATTTGTAAACGTCGTATTCCTTCATGCCCGGGATGAACAGCTCCCACACAGAGTCATTGTCCACCTTGCGCATCGGGTGGCTGCCCGGTTTCCAGCTATTGAAATCGCCTACTACGCTGATGGCCGTCGCGTGCGGTGCCCAGACGCGGAACACCACGCCTGTCTCCCCGGCCCGCTGCTCGATGTGTGCGCCAAAATAGCGGTACGCTTCACAGTTATTGCCCTGCTTGAACAAATACACCGGAAGATCCGATGGATTGCTGCGGGTCTTTTCCTCAGTCGGTTTCATAAACAGCTCCTCCCCGCACAGGCCGCATGGGCAGTCCTGTGCCTTTTACTCTCTTATATTAAAGAATTTCGTCGGATTTTTCAAGAGTTTTCTTGTAGAATATACCATAATCTTTTCGTCGATATTTTTCTTATATATACAACATCCCTAATTTTAGACAAGAAATATCGGCAGACTTAACAGAATAAAGGCAAAAAAGAAACATCCGCCCCGAATTTTGCACATTTGGCAAAAAATCAGAGCGGATGTTTTTCCACTAGTTTACTTCAGTTTTTCAAAGGCGCATCAGCCCACGACATAGACGTTGACGTTGATGGCGCCGTTGATGACAGACTCCGCATAGGTCTCATAGAACAGGTCCACGAGGATTCGGCCATCCTGCACGGCGATGCCGGTGTCGGTGGCTACCGCGTAGCCATAGACGAAGCTGCCGTCGGTGGAGGTGATATACAGCAGGGTGCCGTAGGGGATGACATCGGGGTCAACGGCCACGGTGCCGTAACCCAGACCCAGACCGGAAGAGCCCTTGCCCGACTTGGAATAATAGCCGGTGGCCTTGCCGGTAAGGACCTTGCTGTAGCTGGCGGGGGCGTTGGTGGTGCCGTCCGGGCCGGTCAGCGGCGAGACGGGCGCACCGACACCATAGGTCTTGACCACATGGTCGGTAGGCTCCACGGTGGTGGTCACATCGGTGACGACGCTGTTTTCCAGCTCGCCGTCCACCCAGCGCTCCCGGGTGGTGACGGTCTGCTGGCCCTCAGAGCCATGCTGCAGGGTGGTGGCACGGTTGGTGTTGCGGAAGTAGAGGCTGGTGTAGACGTACTCCGTGTCGTAGGGGACAGCCTGCGTCTCCACCTTGTCCTGATACTCGACGCGGTGGACTTCGATCTTGCTGCCAGCCGTGACCATCGCGCTGAGGGCGGGCTCGGTGTAGTCGTCCCCCTCCAGAGTGATGCCGGCACGTTCCAGAGCATCGGCGACGGTGCCCACCACCATCTTGACGGGGTACTCCTGGCCGTCAGCCTCAATGGTGACACTGAAGGCGCGCTCGATGTTCAGGGATGCCAGACTGCCGGCAAAGGCAGTGTAATAGACTTCGTCTCCCTCCTCGGCCTCGATGCCGGAAAGGCTCATAACGCGGGCAGGGTCGCTCTCGGAAGTGAGGACCACCTGCCGCGCACCGTGGGAGTCTGTGACGTAGGTCAGCCGCAGATTCGCGGCGGTCACAGCCAGCGTGAACACGAGACACGCAGCCATGACGCAGAACGCCAGCACACGGGATGAGGCTGCACGGGTGCAGCCGGGCAATGCTTTCTTAAATTTGACGGAAGCGATACGAGACAACTCCTCTCTTTTCAGATTTTGGAATGGACAGCGGGTCTGTATCTCAAGGCCCGTCAGACTGTGCGTAAATGCCCCGCACAGCGGGTGCCGCAAAAGCGGCTTTTCACTTCACCGTGATGAATTTTATGCGCTGCAACGTGTGTTGAGCGGACGTTATTTTAGCAGACTGAGGCCGTTTTGTCAAATCGGAGGTCAGGCGCTCGTCAATTCCTTCACATAGTTTTTTGTGCATTCTGTACATAGTTTGCTCTCGATTTCATGAAATTCAATGATTTCTCTCCGATTTTTTCGCAAAAATAAAGTCATACTTGTTCATATATTTTTAACATTTGAGTTGGCATTTCCGGGGTGTTTTTTGCAGTATCTCCAGCCCGCTTTGCGGCGTCAAACCGGCCATAACAGGCTTATTTTCGACACAAATCACGGACTGTTTTCGGACTGTTTTCAAGCGAAAATCAGGGGGTCATTTCTCTCCGAAAAAGGCCGTTTGGCAAAATGCCTAACCCGCCAAATTCTCAATAAAAAAGTATGTACTTCCGCCCACTGCCGTTCTGCGCTACAATCGGGCCAGATGCAAACGCAAAACCAAACGAAAGGAGTTTTTACCATGCAGATCAACATCACAGCCCGGGATTTCGGCGGCACGGAATTCCTCGCCCAGCCCCACCGGCTGCATCTGGGCGCACAGAAAGCCGAGGGTGTGGACCGGCTGGAATTCAGCCTGCCGGAGCAGTGGAAGGGGTGTGTCGTCACCCTCCACATCCGGCACACGGACGGCACGCTGGCCGAGCCGCTGGCGCTGGACGAAACAGGCTGCGTCAGCGTGGGCCGGAGTTTTACCGGCTGGGCCAGCGGTGAGTGGATGCTGGCCGCTGCCAACGGCAGTGGCTACACCGCCTACACCCGGCCCGGCCAGTACGACGTCCACGGCATCCTCCCCACCGAGGGCGCGGGCGAAGAGCTGACCCCCTCGGTCTACGAGCAGTTCATCGCCCGGGTGATGGCCAGCGCCAACGCCGCCGCAGAGGCCGCCAAACGCGCCGCCTCCGGCGAGGCGAACGCCAAACAGAGCGCCAGCGAGGCCGCTTCTTCTGCCCAGCAGACCGCCGCCAGCGCCACCCTGGCTTCCGGCTATGCCGAGCAGGCCAAAGCCGCTGCTGACCGTGCCGCCGCCTATGCCCCCTCGGAGGGCGCTGTGCTGAGCGTCAACGGCAAAGGCGGTACCGTCCGGCTGAACGCACTGGACGTCTGGGCATTGCCCCGCCCTGTCTCGCCGAAAGCCGGCCAGCTGGTGCGGGTGGTGAAGGTCGATGCCTCCACCGGCGCACTGACCGTCGACACCATCAGCACCGACAGCCTCAGCGGGCTGGGCAGCGAAGAAAAAGCTCTTCTGCTCAAGCTGCTGAGTTCTGCCAGCTACACCGACAGCAGCGCCAGAGATGACCTCGAAGCCCTCAAAAAACTGTGGGACACCACGCCGCCCACTCCCCTGCCCGACCCGGACATCATCCCGGTGGAGAAGGTGACTCTGAGCCAGCACACGCTGGAGCTGACCCGGGGCAGCACTGCCGACCTCAGCGCCTCCATCGCGCCCCCGGATGCCACCGACCAGACGGTATTGTGGAGCGTTTCGCCGACGGACATCGTCTCGGTGGATGCGGGCCGCGTCACTGCCCTCAAGAAGGGTTCTGCCGTCGTCACTGCCACCTCCGACAGCAAGAGCGACAGCTGCACCGTCACGGTGACGCCCGCCGTCTACCGCATCGAGACGGCCCACACCGACAGCGGCGACATCCCCGCGTGGGACACTTATCCCGCCAAGTACGAGTTCTTTATGCCGCTGACTGCCAAGAAAGCGGGCCTGCTGCTCCGCTCGCTGGAATTTCGCGTCAAGGGCTATGTGCCGGGTACGATGCGCACCGTCCTGCGCAAATACGGCTCCACGACCGCCCTGGCAGACAAGTTCACCGACATTGTCCGCGGCTACAACGACGTGGTGCTGGACATGGGCAGCATCGCGCTGGAAAAGGGCGTCGAATACCAGCTCTATTTCGCCGCCTCCAACAACTTCTACCCGCCCTCTGTCCAGCCCTCCTGGGTCGCAGCAAACGACTGCATCGACATCGCCCACGGCAGCGCCTACTATGGCGACGACACCACCCTCATCTTCTCCGGCACCGTCGTGCTGCAGGAGACCTGAACCACACCGAACACATATCTTGAAACAGAAAGAGAGGTACTGACTATGACCCATCACAAGATTTCCGCATCCACCCTGGCCCGCACCGCTGCGCTGGCGCTGGCCCTGACCAATCAGGTGCTCAGCGCCGTGGGCAAGCCCATGCTGCCCATCGAGAGCGCCCAGCTGGAACAGCTCATTTCCAGCGGCCTGACCGTTGCCGCCGCCCTCGCCAGCTGGTGGAATAACAACAGCTTCACCCCTGAGGCCATCGAGGCCGACGACTTCATGACCCGCCTGAAGCAGCAGAAACGATAAACGCTTAAACGAACACAGCGCCCCGGAGCCAGTTGCTCCGGGGCGCTGTGTTGTGTTTGAAGAAAAGTTTATCTCAGGCGTTCCACTGAACGTCCTCTGCGGCCACATGGCCGTCCTGTACGCTGATGACAGCGGCGTGGGCATCCATGTCGGATGTCTTTTTGAAAAGGTCCGTGTAGATGGTCATGCCAGCCATCAACAGGACAGCCAGTGCAAGGCCGACCAAACGAATCATCATACCGTCAACATTCTCGTTCATGATACCTTCTCCTTTTCCTCTTTGCGGCCCGGCAGACACCTTTCTGCCGCGGTCCACATCCCAGTTTTCTTCGCTGCGGACCCCCTCTATCGGCCCGCAGCGATGCATTTCCCAAGACATTCCAAAGAAAAAAGCCTAGGGTGAACACACCCCAGGCTCCATTGTCTGTCTGACTGATATAATAGTCTCTTTTGCCGTTTTTGTCAAGAGGGGGAGAACGGAGGTTCAAATTTTCTCTCTCCTGCCCCGCTTCGACAAGGTTTGCGTTCCCCTTGCTGCTGTGTTATACTATTATCGCTGCCCTTACCTACTCTGGCATCAGAGAGGAGGTGAGCAACATGAGTTCTCTGTTCAACAGCTTCCTCGTAACTGTCGGAGCAAATGTAGTCTCGTACTACATCTGCAAGTGGCTTGACAGTTACCGCAAGGGCAAGTAAGCCCAAAAGAACCCCCTCGGAGTGGCCTCTCCGAGGGGGTTCGGTTTTTTGTGAGCAATATGAGCTCTCCAGCCAGCTTCCTTTGGCTATCTTTATTATATGCCGATGGGGGGAAAAGTCAAGCTGTCTGGGCAAAAGTTTATGCTTAGGACATAATCGCCCTACTGAAGCGGCATCGTACGGCCAACTTCCCCGGGTTGCGGCTCCCAGCGTCTATTTCGGCCCTTGGGCGGGCCTCATATCCTGCTGGCCGCGGCCCCAACAGCTCCTCCCTGTTTCCGCCGCTGGCGGCGATCGTCGCTGTTGCACTTGCTGAACTGGGGAGCATCGCTGGGGCGGCTCCGCCGCCCACGCGATGCTTGAGCAATTATTCGAAATGCGCATCCGGCTCGCCCCTCCGGGGCAACCGCCGGATATGCGCAGTCGTGCTCCCCAGTCCGCTGGGAAACTTCTGTTAAACAAAAACGGCTCTGCCGAAGCAGAGCCGTAAAAGCCGTAATACGGTAAAATCAGCGCTTGCTGAACTGGGGAGCACGACGTGCAGCCTTCAGACCGTACTTCTTGCGCTCCTTCATACGAGGATCGCGGGTCAGGAAGCCAGCCTTCTTCAGAGCAGTGCGGTTCTCATCGCTCTGCTGCAGCAGGGCGCGGCTCAGGCCGTGGCGGATAGCGCCAGCCTGGCCGGAAACACCGCCGCCGGAAACGCGGACGACGACGTCATACTTGCCCTCGAGGCCCAGCAGGACCAGCGGAGAGCGGACGATCAGCTTCAGGGTCTCCAGACCGAAGTAGTTGTCGATGTCACGGTCGTTGATGGTGACCTTGCCAGTGCCCTGGTAGACGCGCACGCGGGCAACGGAATCCTTACGACGACCAGTGCCGTAGAAATAAGGTTTGGTTTCGTACATGTTCGATTGCCTCCTTCTTAGAACTCGATCTTCTCGGGCTTCTGAGCTGCGTGAGCGTGCTCGGCACCCTGGTAGCAGTGCAGGCGGGTCAGAGCCTTAGCACCGATGGTGTTGGAAGGGATCATGCCCTTGACAGCGTAGGTCATAGCCAGATCGCTGTTCTCAGCCATCAGCTTGCTGTACTGGATCTTCTTCAGGCCGCCGATGAACTTGCTGTGGGTGATGTGGAACTTCTGCTCGGCCTTCTTGCCGGTCAGAACAGCCTTGTCGCAGTTGATGACGACGACGAAATCGCCGCAGTCAACATTGGGGGTATAATCGACCTTCTGCTTGCCGCGCAGCAGAACAGCAGCCTCAGCAGCGACGTGGCCCAGGCTCTTGCCGGCAGCGTCGAGCAGATACCACTTGCGCTCGACTTCAGCGGGCTTGACGAGAGTAGTGCTCATATCTATTTCCTCCTGATAAGTGTTTCAACGGTTCAATGCGCCTTTTGGGGCGCGAGTGTCAGTATACATCACAAGAACGCCCCTGTCAACATCATTTTTCGATTTTTTCAGCTCAGTTTTTTGAATCTCTCGTTTTCTCCTGTTTTCTCTTGAAATCTCGTGTTTTCTCAAATTGCATTTTCGTTTCTGTTTTTGCGGCAGAGCGCTACAATTTCAGCCCCGAGTATGTTATACTAATAAAGATGCAGCCCCACCCCCGGGGCTGAGCCTTACATTCATAAGGAGGACATTCCTTCATGCCGAAAGACATCCACCAGCGCGACACCGCGCAGCAGCGCTCTTCCCGCCTGCTGCTGGCCATGGGCATCATCGTCCTGCTGGGCGCACTGGCCTATTTTGTACTGACCCTCGCGGTCAACCGCCGCACCCCCGCTTCGCCTGACACCCGCTACACCGCCGAGAACGGCATCTCCGTCTACTACGAGTCCGCCGTCTGGCCGGTGTGCGAGATGACCGAGGATGCCACCCTTGGCCGTGCGCTGGAACTGGCCTCTGCCCAGAGCAGTGACGACGCCAACTATCAGGTCGTGCTCTTCCAGAAAGGCACGAAAGACACCTATGAGGACTTCATCGGCCAGTCGGAAAAAGAGCTCAAGCAGGCTTACGGCGTCATCAGCCCCCGAAAAGTCAACCTGAACATCGACGGTGCCGCCGTCACCGCCGTGCGCTGTGATATTCAGGCTTACTACGCCGTGCTGGCCACCATCGAGTACGGCAGCGGCGACGTCATCTATGTCTCCGGCCTGACCAAGCTGGCCTCCATCAGCGACATCGTCAACCTCGTGGAGAGCGTGAGCCTGTCATGAGCGACACGAAAGCGATGCAGCGGCTCTGCGGCCTGATGCGCAAAGCCGTCCAGCAGTACGAGATGCTGGCCCCCGGCGACCGGGTTCTGGTGGGCGTTTCGGGCGGCAAGGACAGCGTAGCTTTGACCATCGGTCTCGCGCGGCTGCGGCAGTACCTCGGCTTTCCGTTCGAAGTCCTGGCCGTCACCCTCGACCCCCAGTTTGGCGGCAAGCCGGTGGATCTCTCCGCGCTGGAAGCGCTGTTCCTGCGGTACGATGTGCCTTATGAGGTGCGCCGCACCCTCATCGGCCCCATCGTCTTCGACTACCGGAACGAGAAGAATCCCTGCTCCCTCTGCGCCAAGATGCGCCGGGGCGCGCTCCACGCCGCTGCCGAAGAGCTGGGCTGCAACAAGGTGGCGCTGGGGCATCATCTGGACGACGCCATCGAGACGTTTTATATGAACCTCTGGCGGGAGGGCCGCATCGGCTGCTTCTCGCCGGTGACAGAGCTGTCCGACCGGGGACTGACCCTCATCCGGCCTCTCCTGCTCGCCACAGAGCAGGAGGTGCGCTGTGCGGTGAAGGAAGAAGGATTTCCCATCGTCAAGAGCCGCTGCACGGCCGACGGCGTGACCACCCGGGAGGACACGAAAAACTTTGTCCGGGAGCGGTGCCGCACCGACCGGGCTTTCCGGCAGAAGACCCTTCACGCTCTGCAGGAGAGCGGCATCGACGGCTGGCGTCCTTTGCACCCGGCCCGTACATCAAAAAAGGAGGACACCGCCCATGCAGATGCCCGCATTTGAAAAACACGTCTGGGCCGAGATAGACCTTGACGCCCTGCGCCACAATTTCCGCGCCGTGAAGGCCCGGGCCGGGGAGATGCCCCTGTGCGCTGTCGTCAAAGCCGACAGCTACGGCCACGGTGCCGTAGAGTGTGCCAAGGTCTTTGCCGAAGAGGGGGCCGCATGGCTGGCTGTGAGCTGTCTGGCGGAAGCCCGTCAGCTGCGCAAAGCCGGGCTGACGCTGCCCATCCTCATTCTGGGCCATGTGGAACCAGGCCGTGTACCCGTCCTCATCCAGGAGGACATCACCGCCGCCTGCTACTCCCTGCCCCAGGCCAAGGCCCTCAGCGAGGCCGCCTGCACTGCCGGCGGAAAAGTCAAAGTCCACCTCAAGGCCGACACCGGCATGGGCCGCATCGGTTTTGCGCTCCGCACCGACTTTGACGCGGCGCTGGCCGAGATGCTGGATGCCTGCCGCCTGCCGGGTCTGGACGTGACCGGCCTGTTCCAGCACTTTGCTGTGGCCGACGAAGGCAGCGCCGACAGCGTGGCTTATACCAGCCAGCAGCACGAGCTCTTCGTCCGGGCCTATAAGGGCCTTGCCGAGGCCGGTTTTGAGCCTGCCGTCGTCCACTGCGACAACTCCGCCGGGGTGATGCTCCATCCCGACTGGCCCGCCGGACTGCCCCGCACCCACTGCATGGCACGCCCCGGCATCATCCTCTACGGCTTCGACCCCAGCGATGAAGTCCGCTTCGGCATCTTCCGCCCGGTGATGAAGCTCAAGACCATCGTAAGCATGGTCAAGGAGATGGAGCCCGGCCAGTCGGCCAGCTACGGACGCCGCTTCACCGCGGAAAAGCCCACCAAAGTCGCCACCCTCTGTGCCGGTTACGCCGACGGCTATCCCCGCCTTTTGAGCTGCGGCAAGGGCATCGTGGAGATAAAGGGTATGCCCTGCCCGGTTCTGGGCCGGGTCTGCATGGACCAGATCATGGTGGATGTCTCCGCCCTGCCCGACGTGCAGGAAGGGGACGAAGCCATTCTGTGGGGCGGCGAAGTGAGCGACAGCGCCGAGACCATCGCCCACAAGACCGATACCATTTCTTATGAGGTGCTCTGCGGCGTTTCCCGCCGGGTACCCCGCGTTTACCTGGAAAACGGCGGCATCAAGGCCGTCGAGGACTGGATCCTATAAATTTCGGAGGAACTACATGGCAAGAGACAACATCCGCAACTTCTGCATCATCGCGCACATCGACCACGGCAAATCCACCCTCTCTGACCGCATCCTCGAGCTGACCAAGAGCGTGGACGAGCGGACGATGGAGGACCAGATCCTCGACAACATGGACATCGAGCGGGAACGCGGCATCACCATCAAGGCCCGCGCCGTCACCATGAACTACACCGCCAAGGACGGCAAGGTGTACGAGTTCAACCTCATCGACACCCCGGGCCACGTGGACTTCGCTTACGAAGTCAGCCGCAGCCTCGCCGCCTGCGAGGGCGCTATCCTCGTGGTGGACGCCACCCAGGGCGTGGAGGCCCAGACCCTCGCCAATACCTATATGGCGCTGGAACACGACCTCGAGCTGGTGCCTATCCTGAATAAGATCGACCTGCCTTCCGCCCATCCGGACGAGGTGGCACAGGAAGTGGAGGACGTCATCGGCCTGCCCTGCCTCGACGCGCCCCGCGTCTCGGCCAAGACCGGCCTGAACATCGACCAGGTGCTGGAGCGTGTGGTCAGCGACATCCCCGCCCCCACCGGCGACCCGGACGCTCCCCTCAAGGCCCTCATCTTCGACAGCATCTACGACAGCTACAAGGGCGTCATCGTCTATATCCGCGTCTTTGAAGGTACGGTCAAGCCCGGCGACACTATCCGCCTGATGGCCACCGGCGCACAGTTCACGCTGGTGGAAGTGGGCCACATGGGCGCTACCAGCCTGACCCCCTGCGACCAGCTGCAGGCCGGTGAGGTCGGCTACCTGACCGCCAGCATCAAGACCGTGCAGGACACCCGCGTCGGCGACACCGTCACCCTGGCGAATAACCCCACCCCCGAGGCTCTGCCCGGCTACCGTCAGGTCAAGCCCATGGTCTTCTGCGGCATCTACCCTGCCGACGGCGCAAAGTACCCCGATTTGAAGGACGCGCTGGAAAAGCTGCAGCTCAACGACGCCTCCCTGACCTTTGAGCTGGAAACCAGTGCTGCGCTGGGCTTCGGCTTCCGCTGCGGCTTCCTCGGTCTGCTCCACATGGAGATCATCACCGAGCGTCTGGAACGCGAGTTCGACCTCGACCTCATCACCACCACGCCCAGCGTCCGCTATCGTCTGACCCTGACCGACGGCACCGTGGAGATGATCGACAACCCGTCCAGCTACCCCGACCCCTCCAACATCGTCAAGCAGGAGGAGCCCTTCGTGGATGTCCACCTCTACACCCCCAACGAATACGTCGGCAGCCTGATGGACCTGTGCCAGAACAAGCGCGGCGTCCTCATCGACATGAAGTATATGGACGACGTGCGTGTGGATCTGCACTACGCCCTGCCTCTGGGCGAGATCGTCTACGACTTCTTCGACGCCATCAAGAGCCGGAGCCGCGGCTACGCCAGCTACGACTACGAGTTCAAGGAGTACCGCGAGAGCGACCTGGTCAAGCTGGACTTCCTGCTCAACGGCGACCCCGTAGACGCTCTGTCCATGATCGTCTTCCGCGACAACGCCTACGCCAAGGGCCGCCGCATCTGCGAGAAGCTGCGGGACAACATCCCGCGCAACCTCTTCGAGATCCCTGTTCAGGCGGCCATCGGCGGCAAGATCATCGCCCGCGAGACGGTCAAGGCCATGCGCAAGGATGTGCTGGCCAAGTGCTACGGCGGCGACATCTCCCGCAAGAAAAAGCTGCTGGAAAAGCAAAAAGAGGGCAAAAAGAAGATGCGCCAGCTCGGCAGCGTCTCCCTGCCCAGCGAGGCGTTCACCGCCGTGCTCAAGCTCGACAGCGACGACGATTGATATTGGTTTTTCCGCTCCCCTCCCCCCGGAGGGGAGTTTTTTCATATCTGGCGGGCGGGCGGCTAAGGATCTTAACTCAAATCTTGACCTTTCTTCCGACATTGCGAGGTCGCATCGATAAAGAGCGAGTGCTTTTTTGCGTGCTTTGCGGCATGGCGCGCGGGCACAGAGCCACGCCCGTTTTTCTTTTCTTCCCGCCCCAAAAAGGACAAAAAAGCCCCCGCCTCCGGGAGTACCGGAGGCGGGGGCTTCGCCGAACTGTGGCTTATGAAGAAGGTTTTCGGAAGGACCGCTTATCAGGCAGGCTGTGCCTTGTTGGCGTTCTTCTTGCCCGTCATGAAGCAGTAAGCCATGATGAGCACGCATCCAGCAATGCCGATAATATCAGACATGGAGCTGGGCAGGATGAAGATGAAGGCCACAACATAGCAGGCGATGCGCTCCCACATCTTCAGGGGACGGAACAGGTAGCCAGCGATGCCGCAGGCCAGCAGATAGGTGGCTGCAATGACGATGCAGTATGCAATGATGATCTCCACCATCGTGCCTTCCAGCAGGATAGCGGGACGATACACGAATGCAAAGGGGACGATGAAAGCGGTGATGGCGAAGGAGAATGCCTTCCAGCCGGTCTTCCATGCGCTTGCACCCGCGATGCCGGCCGCAGTAAAGGATGCCAGACAGACGGGAGGAGTGATCTGAGCCACGACGCCGAAGTAGAAGATGAACATATTGGTGACCAGAGCGGAGATGCCCAGGCCCTGGATAGCCGATGCGAACAGAGTGACAGCGATCAGGTAAGCGGCCACGGTAGGCAGTGCCATGCCCAGCAGCAGGCAGCCCAGAGCGGCGATGAGCAGTGCGATGAACAGGCTGCCCTCACCAGAGGTACCGATGAGCTTTGCAATCTTGACGGCAACGCCGGAGTTGACCACGATGCCGATCATGATGCCGCAGGCAGCGGTGGGGATCGCAATGTTTGCGGCCTGACGGACGCCGTCCATCAGGGTCTGGAGCAGCTTGCGGGGACCCATGCGGGTCTCAGGAGAAATCGCTGCGATGATGATGGAGAAGATGGTGCAGTAGATCGCGGAACGGGGCAGAGAGTAGCCCATGATGATCATGACGACCAGAACGACGATGGGCAGCAGACGGTACACGCGGGGCAGGATGGGCTTGCCTTCGTAATGTACGCCGGAGTCTTTGCCCAGACCCTTCTTCTTTGCGATCATGTGGACGAGGATGAAGACGGCGAGGAAGTAGGCCACAGCGGGCAGGACGGCTGCTGCTGCGATCTGCGCATACTGCACACCGATGATCTCGGCCATGATGAATGCGCCAGCGCCCATGATGGGGGGCATGATCTGGCCGCCGGTGGAAGCAACAGACTCGACTGCTGCTGCCTCTTCGGGGTCATAACCGGTCTTTTTCATCAGGGGGATGGTCAGAACGCCGGTGGTGGAAACATTTGCGATCGCAGAACCGGAAACCATGCCCAGCAGGCCGGAAGAGATGACAGCTGCCTTTGCGGGGCCGCCGACCGTCTTATCGCTGAGCTTCATGCCGCCGTCGATCAGGACACCGCCGCCGCCGCAGTTGGAGAAGAAGGTGCCGAAAACGAGGAAGTAGAACAGGGTGCCCAGAGAAGTGACCAGCGGAGAGCCGAAGATGCCATTCTCGCCGTACATCAGGACTTCCATCAGTTTGGGGAAGCTGATGCCGGAGAAGCGGAACAGGCCGGGGATATACTGGCCGAACCATGCATAAGCAAGGAAGAAGCAGATGACCCAGAACAGGGACATACTGACCACGCGGCGGACAGCCTCCATGACATTGATGACTAGAAGCACCGCCACGATGACCTCGGTGGTGGTCATAACGTCAACATTGAAGATGCGGTAGTTGAGCTGTTCTGCGTGGCTCAGGAAGAACCAGCAGATGAAGCAGCTGGACGCGATGAGGAAGATGTCGTAGATCCACCACAGCTTATTGTGGCTCTTGGATTTCTCGGCCATCGGATTGTACAGCCACACCACGACCAGTGCAAGGCACATATGGAGCGGCAGCTGGAACCACGGGTCAAGGGGCTTGACCAGCTTGATGTAGAGCTGGAACACCGTCCAGATAACGGTAAGAACTGCCAGCGAATAGAAGCGCCATTTCGGCATATTCTTCAGCAGCTTGGCGATTTTGGTATCTTCGTCCTCTTCGTTTGCCAGAGCCTTGGCCTTGGCGTCGAGAGCCGATACCTTGGTTTCTTTTTCGTTGCTCATATTTCCCTCCGTATTATCCCTTGTGAAAGCAGAGGCCGGACACCGCAAAGCGTCCGGCCTCTGCCTACGGTCAAAGGATAGATCTGATGTCGTGCGGAGCGCCTCCGCCGAAAGCTTTCACAGCCGGAACTTACTTCATGTAGCCTGCTTCCTTGTAGTACTTCTCAGCACCGGGATGCAGCGGGCAGCCGCCGCGCTTCATCTCTTCCCAAGCGGTCTCAGGCTCCCACGGAGACAGGGAATTGTACTCGGCCACCAGAGCGTCGCGGTTCTCGCTCAGGCTCTTGGTGATGGCGTAGACGACATCCTCGCTCAGGCTCTCTTTGCAGAAGACACAGTCGGGAGTGCCGGGCAGCGTCAGCTCCTTATCCTGACCCTTGAAGGAGTTGGCCGGGATGGTGATGAGGTCGAAGCCCTTTTCGCTGACGAACCAGCTGCACAGGTCATCGCCCCACTGCAGGAAGGTGACATCCACGCTGGTAGCGATCTGAGCCATGGTGGAAGAAGCAGAAGAGGTGTGGTCGATGTAGAAGTCGATCTGGCCGTCCGAGATGGCGTCTGCGTTGGCATCGCCGCCCTGGTTGGTGATGGAGCCGCCCCAGCTCTTCAGGTCGTCCTCGGTCACGCCGAAGTACTCGAGCAGCAGGTAAGCGCCCTCAGCATCCATGGAGCCCTTTGCGGAGCAGCCGATGCGCAGGGGCAGCTTCTGCTCGAAGATCTCCTCGATGGTGGAGACATTGTACTTCTGCAGGAATGCGTTGGACACGCAGTTGATGTAGCAGACAGCAGTCAGGCCGCCGATGATCGCTGCATAGCCGCTGGTAGCAGGCTTGCCCAGAGTGCCTTCCTCCATTGCCCACTTTGCAGGAGCACCGTTGATGAAGGCCAGATCGGTGTTGCCGGAAGCAAACAGATAAGGAGCGCCCATACCTCCCGGAGAGTCAGGGTTGACGTTGACAGTCTGGAAACCGCCAGCCTTCTCCAGCACCTTGGACATTGCAACGATCATATTGTAAGAGCCAGAACCGACCTTATCGGAGCTGAAGTTCAGAGTCTCTTTGCTCATATCGGGCAGACCGTCCACAGCCTTTGCCTCAACGGAAGGAGCTGCCTCGCTGGAAGCTGCGGTGCTGGTGGAGGAAGAGCCGCCGCAGGCTGCCAGAGCACCAGCCGCTGCCATAGTACCAGAAACCTTCAGAAAGCTGCGACGAGAAATCTTTTTCATAATCTTGTTCTCCTTTTCTCTTGGGGTTCTCGTGTAGCGAACCGGACTGTGTACTTCATGCCTTCTTCTGCGGCGTCGCCGCTTTTCACAGTCTTTGTTCGTTTTTGTTGTCTAAATTATATTCAAAATGGCAGACCCTTACAACGGCTAAACCGCCCTGTTTCCGTTTCATTCTGAAACATTTCCAGGATATTTCATGAATGTTCTATTAAAAACGTAACATTTTAGAACGCTTCACCCGTCTTGCTCAAATTCACACGTTTCAGGATAGAACTTTTCTTTCCGTCCGTTAAGTAAAAAAACGCCCGCCTTTGCAGCAGGAACTGCAAAAGCGGGCGTGCAGGGAGCGATTGGAAGATTTACGCCTCGCGGCCGGTCATCTTGACGGCATACTTGATGGCGTTGACAAGGCTCAGCTCATTGCCGTTGCCCTTGCCTGCATGGTAGAAGTCGGTGCCATGGTCCACGCTGGCGCGGATGATGGGCAGGCCCAGCGTGACATTGACGCCCTCCACAGCCTTCCACTCCTGCTTCTCACGGTCGTAGACGAAGCCGACGGTCTTGAGGGGGATATGGCCCTGATCGTGGTACATGCAGACCACGATGTCGTACCAGCCGCCGATGGCCTGAGAGAAAACGCTGTCCGGCGGGCAGGGACCAACAACGCCGGTGATGCCCTCGGCCTTGGCAGCCTCGATGGCCGGGGTGATCTCCTCGATCTCCTCGCGGCCGAACAGGCCGTTCTCGCCGCAGTGGGGGTTCAGGCCGGCCACGGCGATGCGGGGGTTCTCGATGCCCATATCCTTGCAGGCTTTATTGGCGATCTCGATGACTTCCAGCACACGCTCTTTCTTGACCCGGTCGCAGGCTTCGCGCAGGGAGACGTGGGTGGAGACGTGGACCACGCGCAGGTCGTGGTGGGCCAGCATCATGGTGTACTTCTTGGTGTGGGTGTAGGTGGCGTAAATCTCGGTGTGGCCGTCGAAATGGGTGTAGCCGTCCGACTTCTCGCCGTGATAGTATTCCAGAGCCTTGTTCATGGCTTCCTTGTTCAGGGCGTTGGTGCAGGTAGCGTCCACCTCGCCGGCCATGGCCAGCTCGATGACCTTCTTGACACACTGGAAAGCGGCGTTGCCGCCCTCCACGCTCACCTTTGCCATCTCGAACTTGTTGATGTCCTCGATGAGGTCGAGGTGCAGCACGTCGATGGTCCCGGGGGTGAACAGGGCATCCGACACCTTGTCGCAGCGGTGGATGACGATGTCCTCACGGCCAACGAACTTCCTGGCCTGCTCGAACACCTTCACGTCGCCCACAACGATGGGGCGGCAGTAGGTATACTGCTCCGGATCTGCCAGAGCCTTGATGGTGATCTCCGGGCCGGAGCCGGCGGGATCGCCCATCGTAATGCCAACGATCGGTTTATTCATAGCAGTGCTCTCCTTGCTCTTCTCAGTTCAGGCCCTTGGCAGCGTTCTCGGCCAGAACCTTCTTGATGGCTTCCAGACCCTCTTCGGGGACGTAGTTGAAGGGGGCGCGGCACTTGCCGACGTTATGGCCCTGCAGGGCCACAGCGGTCTTGATGATGGTGTTGGGGTTGCCGTACTTGAAGGTCTGCTGCAGGATGGCGATCGCGTCCTGAGCGGCCTGTGCGCCCTCGAGGTCGCCAGCCTTGAAGCAGTCGTAGATCTTTGCAACAGTGGCAGGCCAGATGTTGGCGCGGCCTGCAATGCCGCCTGCGCCGCCCTCTTTCAGGCAGGTCAGGATCGCGCCGTCGTTGCCGGCGAGGATGGCCACATCCTTGTCCAGCTCACGGGTCAGACGGATGTAAGCTTTCAGGTTCTCGATGTCGCCGCTGGAATCCTTTGCACCCACGATGTTCTCCACATCGCGGCACAGTGCCTGCACGGTCTCGGGCAGCAGCTTGTTGCCAGTGCGGGCCGGGATGTTGTACAGGATGATGGGCAGGTTCACAGCCTTTGCCACGGCGGTGTAGTGGTCGTACAGCTCTTTCTGGGAAGCCAGTGCGAAGCTGGGGGTGATGATGGACAGTGCATCTGCGCCCAGCTCCTCGGCGCGCTTGCTCAGGCGGATGGTCTCGGCGGTGGTGATGCAGCCGGTGCCTGCGTAAACGGGGACGCGGCCCTTTACCTGATCGATGACAGTGGCAAGGATCTCCTCCTTCTCCTGGAAGGACAGAGCATAGGCTTCGCCGTTGGTGCCCATGGGGAAGATGCCATGCACGCCGCCTGCCAGCAGGCGCTCGACCTGCTCGCGCAGAGCCTGATGATTGACCGTCTGCTCAGGGTCATTGTTCATGGGGGTGATTACCGGAGGGATAATACCTTTGATGTCGCTGGTCTTCATAACGTGTTCTCCTTTTCTATTACATGATCTCCTGATACAGTTTGCGGGCGTCGTCAGCGGTGACGGGGCGCATATTGTTCACCAGCAGACGCTGCACCTGCATACCGGACTCGACCAGACCCTCAAGGTCCTCAGCGGGAACGCCGAACTCCTTCAGGCTGGTGGGGATGTCCAGATGCTTGACGATCGCTTCGAGGCGGGCGATCATCCATGCAGCCTTCTCCTCCACGGTGGTGCAGGTCTTGTTCTCGTGGCAGCAGCGGTCATAAGCCACAGCCAGACGCTCTTTGACAGCCGGATGCTCGCTGTTGAAGCGCATGACAGGAGCCAGCAGGATGGCGTTGGAAACACCGTGTGCGATGTGGTACTTGCCGCCCAGAGGATAGCTCAGAGCGTGGACTGCGGTGGTGCCGGAAGCGGTGATGGCCAGACCGCCGTAGTAAGCTGCGATCTGCATCCGGTTCTTCTCGGCCATGGCATCGGGGTCATCGCAGGCTTTCTCAATGTTGTTCAGGATGAGGTCGAGGCCCTCCAGAGCGTACAGGTCGCTGAAGGGGTTGGCCTTGTTGCCGGTGAAGCACTCGATGCAGTGTGCCAGAGCATCAACGCCGGTAGCAGCTGCGATCTTGCGGGGCAGGTTCTTGATCATACGGGCGTCGAGAATGACGTAGTCCGCGATCATGTTCTCGTTGACGATGCCGACCTTCAGCTCCTTCTCGGGGACAGCGACGATGGCGTTGGGGGTCACCTCAGCGCCGGTGCCGGCGGTGGTGGGGATGAGGACGATGGGGACGCACTTCTGAGCCATACCGGGGTTGTCCAGCAGCTCCTTGACGCCGTAGTCATCGGTCACCAGCACGCTTGCCAGCTTGGCTGCGTCCATGACGGAGCCGCCGCCGCAGGCCACGATGAGGTCGGCGCCGGAAGCCTTGAACTCATCCACCAGCTTCTGGACAGCCATGTAGCTGGGTTCGGGAGGCAGCTCGTCCAGAACATAATACTCTGCGCCGGAAGCCTTCACAGCCTCCTCGGGCAGGGCGAACAGGCCGGCGCCCTCAATGCCCTTGTCGGTGAACATTGCCACCTTCTTTGCACCACGGGCCTTGATGATGGCGGTGATGTTGTCCATTGCGTTCTCGCCGCCGTAAACTGCGTGCGGCATCTTCAGATTGTACTGGGTCAGCATAACAAATTTCCTCCTTCAAAAAATCAGCGGGTCTGGGCGGCGGTGGGCAGCAGAGCCTCCGGCGTACCCATCTCTTCGTTTTCGTGGATCATATTCCCAGGTCAGGCCGGGAAGTTTCTGACAGGCCATGGTTTTCTCCGAAACCATCGTCTGTCTCAATTTTATTTGGCTGCAATGCGGTCTGCAAGGTCGAGCAGCAGTTTTTCGTGGCCGAAGCCGCCCGACTTGGTGATAACGTAGCGGGTGCAGCCGCAGTAGGTAAAGCGGGCCAGCACGACGCCCTTTTCCATCTCGCACACCGGCTCAAGCTCCTTGATGCCCACGCAGTTCATGCACTGTAACAGCGTGTCGCCGCCGGTGAGCAGCAGGGTCCCAAGCGCGGGGCTGGTGAACAGTTTGCCCAGCATATGACCGATGCTGCTGGCGATGCCGACCCGCAGGCCCTCGAGGTCGAGGCCCCGGGCGGCGGCGTAATCCGCCGTGGGCTGGTTGCCGCCCTCGTCGTTGGTCTCGATGATGCAGCGGGGGTTCGCGGCCAGCATCTCGTTGATGCCCTGCAGGGCCTCTTTGCCGTTCTCGCTCTCCCAATAGCCGGGGTCGAGCTTCTGGCGGGGGGTCAGGCGCAGGCGGGAGAAGCCGTTCTGTTCGGCCACATCCAGCTGGCGCAGGGTGATGGAGTTGACGCTTCCGCAGACCACCAGCAGGCGGGGGTCCAGCTTCGGCATGGTGACCGTCCTGCGCTCGGTCATCTTCATCAGGTCGGGCAGCAGCGCCGCAAAGCCGGCACAGCCTGCCATCAGGCGGGGCCTGCCATTCCGGAACAGAGCGCGGCCCGTGGAGGCAAGGTCGTCGAGGCTCCCGGCGTCAAAGACCAGGATGCCCTCCTGCTCCGGCGCAGCCTCACCCTCTTTCAGGGTCGGGAAGCTGTGGGCAGGCACATCGGTCTGTTCCCCGATGAGCTCCGTCACCCTGGCGTGGCGCACCGGCTCGAAGGGGTCGATGCCGAAGGGGCTCTCGGTCACAGGCACGCCGCTGATATAATGTACTCCGTCCCGGGTCACACGGTCGATCTGGGGGAAGGCCGGCAGGAACGGCAGCCGGCGCTCCCCGCTGGTTTTGAGCAGGGCCGAAAGCTCTGCGCCGATGTTTCCGCGCAGAGCGGAGTCTGTCTTTTTATAGATGCTGAAAACGCCCGCACTCATCGCATCCCGGGTCAGTTTTGCAATGACGGCATAGGCCTCTGCAGCGGGCAGATGGCGTGTCTCGGTGTCCACCACCAGCACAGCGGCGTCACTGGCTGCAAGATCCACCTGCTCTCCGACCACGACGCGGGTGGGGATGCCGCAGGCGGCGAACTGGACGCCCGTGTCCAGCGCACCTGTAAAGTCATCTGCAAGGATCAGCAGAAGCAGCATAGGTTGCTCCTCCTCTCATGATTTATTCTCGTGATACCATTATGCCTTATTTTGACACAGCGTGCATGGAAACGAGCGGTCTTTTCCGTTTTAATTTGAAACATCAATTAAGTTTTTCGGTTATAAAGTCTCAAATCGTTTCAAATCAGAACGATCTTCGTTTGATTTTCGGGAGTTTGTTTGCTAGAATAGTAGCAAATATGAACGGAGGTGTCTGTTGTGATAGAGACTCACACCCGTATTCTGGGCATCGCCCCCTACGACGGAATGCGCACTGCGATGGAGCAGGCGGCGCAGGCTTATCCCAATGTTGAAATGGACATTTACACCGGCGACCTGGAAGACGGGCAGGCCATCGTGCAGCAGATGCCCCCCAACTCCTACGACTGCATCATCTCCCGCGGCGGCACCGCCGCCCTCATCCGGCAGGTGACCGACCTGCCGGTGGTGGACATCCACATCTCGGTCTACGACGTGCTGCGCACCATGAAGCTGGCCGAGAATTATTCCAGCCTCTACGCCATTGTGGGCTTCCCCTCCATCACCGAGCCGGCTCACACCCTGTGCAGTCTGCTGGACTTCAACCTCGACATCCTCACCGTGAACAACGCCGCTGAGGTGCGCCACACTCTGGAACGCCTGCAGCAGGGCGGCTACCGGATGGTGGTCTGTGACATGGTCACCCATACCATCGCCCGGGAGATGGGCTTTGACGCCTTCCTCATCACCTCCGGCGTCGAAAGCCTCCACGCCGCCATCGACCAGGCCGTGAACATCAGCTCCTGGTTCGGCCAGCTGCGGCAGGAGAACCTGTTCCTCCGCAGCATCACTCAGGGCCAGAATGGCCGCGTCATCGTCATGGAGTCCAACGGCGACCTCTTCTACAGCAGCATCTCCGAAGTCCCGGCGGAGCTGAGCAGCGTCCTTCAGTCCCACATCCGGGAGATCCCGGCCAGCGGCAACCTCCGCTTTTACTACACCGATCGGGACCAGCTCTACAGCATCACCGCCCAGCAGCTGCTGATGAACAACGTCCAGCGGTGTCTGTTCTACTGTGTTCCGGCCCGCATCCCGCTCCATTCCAGCCGTCCCGGTCTGCGCACCCTGAACAAGGGCGAGTGCGAATACCTTTTCGCCAACAGCTTCTACAGCCTCAGCGGCGCGATGGGTACCCAGGCGGCCGAGATACGCTCCCTCGCCCTGCTGCGCCAGCCGGTATTCATCTACGGCGAGCCCGGCACCGGCAAAGAGCAGATCGCACGCTACCTCTATCTGCACAGCTCCCTTGCAAACCACCCCTTCATCGTGGTGAACTGTGCGCTGCTGAATGAGAAGACCTGGGATTTCCTGCTCAACCACTACAACTCCCCTCTCAGCGCCACCGGAAACACCATCTACTTCCAGAATTTCGAGTCCATCCCGCCCCAGGGGAGTTCAGAGCTTCTTGCCGCCATTGAAGAGACCGGTCTTGCCCGCCGGGTGCGGCTCATCTTCTCCTGCTCCATCGTCGAGGGGGAGCCGGTGCCGGAAGTGCTGCGGCATTTCAGTGAGCGGCTTGGCTCACTGGCCCTTCCCCTGCCCTCCCTGCGCAGCCGCTCCGACGAGATCCCGTCTCTGTCCAGCCTCTACCTCAACAGCCTGAACCTCGAGCTGGGCAAGCAGCTCTCGGGCTTCGAGCCCCGGGCCATCGAGATGCTCCGCCAGTACCCCTGGCCCAACAATTACACCCAGTTCAAGAACGTCCTGCGCGCCCTCGCCGCCCTGTCGGACGGCCCCTACATCCGGGCCGGGACGGTGGCCGATATGCTCTCCAAAGAGCGGACCCTGCGGGCCATGCCGCAGCCGGCTTCTGCCCGCAAGCCCAGTGAGCAGACCCTCGAAGAGGTCATCCGCGATGCCGTCCAGCAGACCGTCGCCGCCCACGGCGGCAACCGCGCCGCTGCTGCCCGTCAGCTGGGCATCAGCCGCACGACCCTCTGGCGCTATATGGAAAAGATCGAGCAGAAACAACAGAATGTAGAAAAAGAGTCCTGAAAAGCACAAAAAAGCTCCGGCTTTCGTACGAAAGCCGGAGCTTTTTCTTGTGTTTTTACACGCCCGAATAGGCGGAGAAGCCGCCATCGATGGGCAGGCAGATGCCGGTGATGAAACCGGCAGCGTCATTGTTCAGCAGGAACAGCAGTGCGCCCACAAGGTCCTTTTCGCTGTCGCCGAAGCGGCCCATGGGGGTCGCGGCAAGGATCTTGTTGGTACGGGCCGTCGGGGTGCCGTCCTCATTGTAGAGGAGGCTGGCGTTCTGCTCGCTGGCGAAGAAGCCCGGGGCGATGGCGTTCACCCGGATGCCGACCTTGCTGAAATGGACGGCCAGCCACTGGGTGAAGTTGGTCACAGCGGCCTTGGAGCCGGAGTAGGCCGGTATCTTGGTCAGGGGCAGGTAAGCATTCATGCTGGAGATGTTGAGGATGCTGCAGCCCGGACGGCCCACCATCTGGCGGGCGAAGGCCTGGGTGGGCAGCAGGGTGCCGATGAAGTTCAGGTCGAACACCATCTCTACGCCACTCTCGTCGAGGTCGAAGAAGGTCACGGTATCGTCCTCGAGGTCGGCCATCTCGAAATACTCTTTGTCGGTGTTGGCGCGGGCGTTGTTGCCGCCGGCACCGTTCACCAGAATATCGCAGGGGCCAAGCTCTGCCATCACGTCCTCAGCCACCTGCAGGCAGTTGGCCTTGTTCATGACGTTGCAGGTGTAGCCCCTGGCGATGCCGCCCTCGGCCTCGATCTCGTCGGCCAGAGCCTTGAGCTTCTCCATATTGCGGCCCAGCAGGGCGACTTTTGCGCCTGCCCGGGCCAGAGCCCTGGCGAAAATGGAGCACAGGGTGCCGCTTGCGCCCGTGACGACGGCCACCTTGCCGGTCAGGTCAGTGTTCAGTACATTCTGTTCCATGTTCTTCCTCTTTACAGGCTCAGCTGCGGTACTCGGCGGGCAGCTGGTCCATGCTCTGCCACCTGGTCATGGCCTCTTCCAGCTTCATGCCGCTTGCCACAGCGTCGCGGCGGCAGGCGTTGACCGCCTGGATCTCCTTCATCTTCTCGCCGGTCAGGGTGTAGCCCTTCATGGCGATAAGGGTAGCGGCCCAGGCCACCATCGGGATGATGCAGAACAGCACGATGACCACCCAGTTCATACCGGGGGTGTAGGAGTCGTACTGGGTGGGCAGGCTCTCGAGGCCGATGAAGCTCACAGCGATGCCGACGACGGTAGCGGACAGGCTGGACACCAGCTTGTCCACCAGGCTGAACAGAGTACCCATGATGCCGGGGATGTAGTTGCCGCTGCGGTAAGTCTCGTAGTCGGAGCAGTCGGCGACCATGGGGATGGGCATATCGGCGGTGGCGTAGTATGCGCCGTAGCCGATGCCGAAGAATGCGATGAAGAGGATGGTGTAGAGGTTGATGGACAGGCCGTTGTCACCCATGATGGACAGGGTGAAGGCGTCGCTGCGGCCCCAGAACAGCAGCAGCACCAGCACGCCGATGTAGCAGATGAATGCCACGCTGACGTACTTCATCAGGCTGGCCTTCTGGCCCTCCTTCTGGCTGGTGCGGACGGTGAGCAGGAAGAAGGGCACGCTGAAGACATAGCCCAGCACCATCATGGGCAGGTACAGGCCGTCATAGTTGCCCATCATGCAGCCGTACAGCATACACAGGACGGTGGTGTTGGTGGCGATGGAGAGAGCCAGCTTGCAGCCGGCACCAGCCACCATCAGACGCTGCATGGGGTTATTGTTCTTGATGATCTGGACGTACTCGTGCAGCTTGACCTTCTCGCTGACCTCGCCGCCGATGCCGAAGTACTTGGGCTGGTCCTTCTCCCAGATGCCGATGATGGCCAGAATGGTGAGGAGGATGGAGATGACGATGCCCACAGGAGCCAGGGTGCGGAAGAAGCCGGCAGAGGCGTAGCCGCCCTCATAGTTTTTGGCGAGGATGGGGGCGAAGAACTGCATCGCACCCATGCCCAGCAGAGAGCCGACGGTGTTGAAAATGGTGAACAGGGGGCGCTGCTTGGGGTCGTTGGTCAGAACGGTCTGGCCGGAACGGGTGCAGCTGGTCTGGAAGGTGTAGCCGATGACCCAGACTGCGTACAGAGCCACGAAAGCCGCATAGCGCAGGCCCATCGAGCTGGCGGGGATGAGCGGGGTCAGGCAGTACAGCACGAGGATGCTGGCTGCCATGATGAGGTTGCCGATGACCATGAAGGGCCGGAACTTGCCGAACTTGCCGTTGGTGCGGTCCATCAGGGCGCCGATGATGGGGTCGGTGATGGCGTCGAACAGGCGCATACCGGTGACCATGACCGAAGCGAAGATCATGGACAGGGCCAGCACCTTGCTGCCGAAGGTGGCGATGTAGGAAAGCACCAGCACATAGTACACGTTCGTTGCGCCGTTGTTCAGCGGGAACAGCACCAGCTGGTAGGTCTTGGCGCGGTTCAGGCCCGGCGCCTTTGCGGTTTGTTCACCCATTTGCGGTGTCTCCTTTTTTCTTATAAAAAACGGCAGCCTGCCCGCCGTTCTGGGGGACAGGCTGCCATTTGTTCTTAACAGTTGCGGAAATCTGCGCCGGAATTACTTCTGGTCGGCTGCGGGAGCGGTATCGACCATGCTCTTCTTAGCCTTGAGGGCCTTGCTCAGCTGCCATGCGCACAGGATGGTCAGAACGGCCAGCACTGCGATGAGCGCATAGATGGCGGTCTGCCACCACGGGGTGATGGTCTTCAGGGTATCGGTGGAAGCCCAGCCGTTCATGGCGTTGGAGTTGACCACGGTGTAGAGGATGTGGTGCATCGCATTGCGCATCTGAGTGACGATGTAAGCATCGTTCTCATAGTTTGCAGCCTTGGTGGTGTGGATCTTGGGCATCGGGCTGTCCCAGATGTCGGAGCCGGCGATGAGGCCGTCCACCAGGTCCATGTACTGGCTGGAACCGGAGAAGTCGGTGATGCACATGCCGCGCATCCCCAGCTCGCCGCGCAGGAAGCCGGTCAGCAGGTTGGCGTTCGCGCCGCACCAGGTAGCACCCCAGCGGTTGAAGCCGGTCATGACGCTCCAGGCGCCGCCATCGGTGATGGCCTTGTCAGCGACTTCCAGATAGATCTCACGAGCGGTCTGCTCGTTCAGCCAGGTGTTGACACCGCGGCGGCTGGTCTCGGAGTCGTTCAGGGCGACGTGCTTCAGGTAGACGTAGACGCCCTTGGACTGGATGCCCTGCACCTCAGCAGCGCAGATGGTGCCAGCCACGAACGGGTCCTCAGAGTAGTACTCGAAGTTACGGCCGGAGTAAGCGGTGCGGTGCATATTGATGCCGGGGCCGTACAGGCCGGAGTAACCCATGGCCAGACAGTCCTCGCCGATGCAACGGCCGACCTCGTTGATGAGGTCAACATTGAAGGTAGCAGCCATGACATCCTCGGAGGTGTAGCACATTGCGGATGCACCACCGGTCAGGGCAGCGGTCAGACCCTGAGGGCCGTTCTCGTCCTTGGTAGCAGTCTTGCCGATGGAGGCAGCGGCTGCGGTGTTGTGGAAGCCGAGGGTGATGGTCTGGACCATCTCGCTGTAGGTCAGCTGGTCCAGCAGGGTCTCCCACTCGGGATCATCGAAGTCCTTGCCGATCATGGAAGCGAGGGTCAGGCCGTTCTTGGCGCCCAGAGTGGGCATCTCGACGCTGTTGGCCTCAGAGCCGTCGTACTGGGTGAAGGCGAGGCTTGCAGCCAGAGTCTCGTTGGCGGTCAGCTGTGCGGGAGCGGTGGGGATGGTGCCGGTCCAGTCGGAGCGGCTCATCCAGGTCACATTGCCGGGAGCATTGCTGCTCTTGTTGGGGTCAGACTCGTCAAACAGGTTGGTGATGGCGGTGCCATTTGCGCCGGTGGAGAAGGTGGTGGTGTCGAGGGTGTCGTTGGTCCACTTCCAGACCAGGTCGGTGCTGCCGTCCTCGGTCATGCGGCCATTGGTGTTCTCGACAGTATAGCCCTTGGCAGCCAGGATGTTGTTGACTGCGTTGTGGGAATCGGTGGCAGCGGTGAAGTAGTAGTCACCGGCGTCCACGATGTAGGTCTTGGCGTTGTTCGCGTCGTAGGTGCGCAGCTCGCTCTTCGGGACGGTGATGGTCACGTCCTCAGAAGCGCCGGGAGCCAGCACGTCGGTCTTTGCGAAGCCGCACAGCTCAGCAGCAGCCTTCTCGATGCCGTTTGCCTTGTCGTAAGCGGTGTAGGGAGACTGGAAGTAGATCTGAACGGTCTCCTTGCCGGAGAAGGTCTTGCCGGTGTTGGTGACCTTCAGGGTGACGGTGAAGGCATCGTCAGACTCGGTCACGTTGAAGTTGGAGTATGCGAAGGTGGTGTAGCTGTCGCCGTAACCGAAGGGGTAAGCAACGGTGGTCGCCCAGTTGTAATCGCCAGCCTTGGCGGTACCCATGACGACATCCTCGTAACGGGTCTCGAAGTAACGGTAGCCCAGGTAGATGCCTTCCTGGTAGACACTGTACATACCCTGCACGTCAGCACCCTCGGTCAGCAGGTTGTACTCTGCTGCGTTGGGGTAAGCCTGGGTGTAGAAGTTGTACATAGCGGGGTTTGCCATGTTGTCGTACAGATAGGTATCGACCAGAGAGCCGGAGGGGGTGACAGCGCCGGACAGCAGCTGGCCCACACCGTTGATGCCGGTCTGGCCCACGTCGCCGATCCACATCGCAGCGTCGATGCCGTAGTCCTCACCGCAGATCTCGGGGTTGAGGAAGTCCAGCTCGATGGCGTTGGAGCTGTTGATGAGGACGACGATGTTCTTGAAGGTACCGTTGTCCTTCAGAGCCTTCAGGTTCTGCAGCAGCTCGATCTCTTCAGCGGACAGAGCGAGGTAGTTGCCGTCGCCCTCCTGACCGGAGATCCAGCTGTCGTTGGTGCCGTTGGCACCGCTGGGGAGGTCTGCGCCCTCACCGCCGGAGCGGGAGAGGACCACGATGGCAGCGTCGCCGTACTCAGCAAAGCTGGACTCAGCGCTGGACAGAGCGCTCCAGGGAGCCTCGTTGACAGCGTACTGGGTATTCGCCTCCAGAGTATCGGAGATGGAAGCGGGGGTCAGGCGGCTGTACTTGCTCATCATGGAGTCAGAGCTGTACAGGTCCCACAGGGTCTGGTTGATGGTGATGCCCTGAGCTTCCAGAGCCTGCTTGAGGTTGGGAGCCTTGCTGGTATCGACAGAGCCGGAGCCGGTGCCGCCGTACATCAGGTCCACAGAGCCGTGGCCGAACAGGCTGACCTTAGCGCCGCTGGCCAGAGGCAGGGCATTGTTCTCGTTCTTCAGCAGAGCTGCGCCCTCGGCCTCGACCGTCGCACACAGTTCGGCCTCGTAAGCCTCGCGCTCCTCATCGGAAGCAAAGCCCTTCTTGAAGTATTCGGTGTCGCCGGTATTCTCGCCGTGGATGATCTTATAGGTAGATGCATTCAGAGCGACGTTGAGGGTGGTAGCGTACTGGTTTGCGATGATGTTGCCCACGATGGCAGCGACGGTCAGGATCGCCGTCAGGCCGGTGAGAACAGACCACAGCCGTACTTTCGGTTTGGTGTTTTTCACGGATTCTCCTCCTTTTTTCTATAACAACCGCCGGTCGGCGGAATGTTTCACAAATCAGACCCAGTTTGCACTCTTGGACTTGGTCTTGACCAGCTTGTAGCTGGGGTTCGGGGTGTTCACATGACGGAAGGAAGCGGTGTCGGTGCAGTCACCGGCCACAGCCCTGACTTCGATTTCGCCGGTCAGCGGCACACGGAAGCTGAAGACGTGCTCGCCGGTCTGCTCGCCGGCCTTCTCGCCGTTGACGTAGAGGGCGACGGACTTCTGGTTGGAGTAGACCTTCACTTCCATCTCGCTCTCCGTGCGGTCGGTGAACCGCTTGGAGCAGATGTGGACAAAGTTCTCGTCGCTCCACCATGCCTTGTAGAGGTAGAAGCTGTCCTTCCGGGTCTTCCGGTCGAAGGTGACGAGGCCCTTATGGTTCATGCCCGGCTCACCGCCCTGATCGCGGGCGTCGGCTGCAAAGTCGAACATATTCCAGACGTGGGTCGCCCACATCCACTTATGCCGGTCGAAGCAGCGGAGCATGTACTCGTGATACTTTGCCTGATACTCTTCGGTGTGGTCGCCGCGGCGGGGCTTCGAGCTGTGGAGGTTCGGCATACCCTCGGCACCGTACTCTGAGAAGCCCAGAGGACGGCCCGGGTAGACCAGATGGAAGAAGTCCATCCACAGGTCGTTCAGGAACAGGCCCGGCACATACCAGCCGAGGTAGAGGTTCCAGCTGACGAGGTCGGTGATGTGGGCCACCGGGTTGAAGGGGCCGCACATGGCGTAGCAGGCCAGCGTGGTCAGGCGGGTGGAGTCCATCTTGTGGCACAGGTCGTTCAGCTCGCGGTGATTGTCGAGCATATCGGCCTTGTCCCTGGTGGAGATGGTGATCTCATTGGAGACGCCCCAGCAGACGATGCAGGGGTGGTTGTAGTTCTGGCAGATGAGCTCCTTCATCTGGCTGATGGTGTTGGCGCGGCCATTGGGCAGGTGCTCGGAGATGTAGGGGATCTCAGCCCAGACCACCATGCCGTACCGGTCACAGAGGTCGTAGAAGTACTGGTCGTGCTGGTAGTGGGCCAGCCGGACGGTGTTGGCACCCATTTCCCGGATCAGCGCCATGTCCTCATCGTGCATCTCGCGGGTGATGGCGTTGCCCACGCCCTTGCGGTCCTGATGGCGGGAGACGCCGTGGAGCGGATAGGGACGGCCATTGAGGAAGAAGCCGTTCCTGGAGTCCACCGAGAAGGTGCGCAGACCCACGCGGGTGGAAACTTCGTCCACCACGGTGCCGTCGCTGCTCAGACGGACGACACAGGTGTAGAGATAGGGGTCCTTCACGCCGTCCCAGAGGTGGGGAGCGTCCAGGTGGAGCTGAGCGTCTGCACCCTCAGCCCTGGCCACGATGCTGCCGGCTGCGTCCTGCAGCTCGACGGAGACAGCGCCCTCACCTTCCACGATGGTCTCGACCCGGATGTCAGCCTTGCCGTCCTTGAGGGCGGGGGTGATCTTAACGCCGGTGTCGCCGAAGTGGCCCAGAGCGATGTGGTTCCTGCTGACCACCATCAGGCTGATGTCGCGGTAGATACCGCCGTAGAATGTAAAGTCGGCCTTCTGGGGGTAGACGCGGTCGTTGATGCTGTTGTCCACCTCGACGGTGAGCTGGTTATCCTTTGCCAGCAGGTCGGAGACATGGACACGGAAGGTGGAGTAGCCGCCGTCGTGGGTGCAGATGTTCCTGCCGTTCAGCAGAACTTTGGCGCTGGAATTGACGCCCTCGAACTGCAGCCAGACTTCCTGCGAAGCTGCGTCGAACGCCGGAGCAGCAAAGGTGGTGCTGTAGGTGCAGGTGCCGCGCCAATAATCGTTGCCGCCGTCCTGGCCGTCTTTTGCGTTCCAAGTGTGGGGCAGCTCCACCAGAGTGGTCTTGCCGTCCGGCCCGGTGAACTGCCAGTCCTGCATGAGCTTGGCGATGCTTCGCATTCGTTTTCCTCCCGTGTATCTGTAGCGTTTTCTCTGTTGTGCGGTCGTTTTTCTGTCTTTCGCTATTATTTTATCAAAGACTTTTCCTTTCGCAAGACCGTTGCGATAATTGGTCGAATGGCGTGGATATTCGGTTTTGCTCTCACAAATCAAAGCTGATATATTTGTGCATCTCTCACAAACAGTTGGATACAACGAGCAAATCAAAAAAGAAAAGAGACCATCTCACATTGATTTTGTGAGACGGTCTCAACCTCTCAGTCTGCTTCGCAGACAGCTCCCCTACCGAGGGGAGCCTCTGGCGAAGAGGGCAGGCTTTACGAAATGCCAAGGCCTCTCCTCGATAGGAGCAACAACGACGACCGCCGCCAGTGGCGGAAACAGGGAGTCGCTGTTGGGGCCGCGGCCAGCAAGACGCAAGCAAAGCGCTGCGGATGCTGGGTGCCGCAACCCGGGCAGTGGCAGCGCGTCAGCGCTGACGGAGAGGTTATCCCCTCTGCGGAAAAATGATCTTCACCGCAAAGAACCCGTTCTGGCTCTCTGTGGTCAGGGTACCTTTATACTTCTGAACGATGCGGTTGGTCACTTTGACGGCGTAATGGGCAGCACGGGTGTCGGCAGACTCCGCCGGGCGGTCGGGGCTGATGACGTTCACCACCACGAAGCTCTGCCGGGTGCAGACCAGCAGGTCGATGCAGCGGCGCTCCGGTTCCGGCACCTTCACTGCACTTTCAATGGCGTGGTCCAGCATATTGGCAAAAAGGGCGTAGAGGTCGCTGGCCTCAAAAAAGCTCAGACAGCTGCCGTCCGTCACCGCGTTGAGCTGGATGCGGCGGGACTCGCAGAGCAGGCTCTTTTCCGTGAGCACCACGTCCAGCACCTCATTGCCGGTGTTTCGGCTGGCGTCGTAGAGCTGAGCGGCCTTTTCGGCCTCGTCGATGTGGGCTTTCAGCTCCGGGTCTGCCGGGGCGCTCGACATCTGGCGGAGCGCGGCGATCTGAAGCTTCAGCTCGTGGCAGCGCTTGTTGATAATCTGGACATTCTGCCGCGCCACCTGATACTGCTCCCGCTGGCGCTCATATAAAAGGTTGAGGGTGTCCATCTCCTTCTGCATGGCCGAGAGCTTGAACACCTCGGTCTGGAAGTAGAGCAGGGTCAGGAAGTAAAACTGCCCGACAAACATCGTCATGACGAGACTGCGATCCAGCACCACCACCTGCCCGCCGCTCAGCAGCGCAGCCTGGAACATGAAGAGGATGCCGATGAAAAAGGCGCTGGTCAGCTGGCGCGGGCCGATGTTATACACTCCTTTATAAGACATCTTCCGGGAGAGGGTGGTGCAGATAACAAAATAAAAGAATGCACCAGCGGCCAGCTGTGCCAGCATGACCGGCAGGCTTCTGAGGTCGAGGGGCGTTCCCCGCCACTCGAAGAATACTTCCACCAGATGCCAGCACTCGTAAGCGGTCTGGGAGGCCAGCAGGCTCCATACGGCACAGTAGAGCGCACTCTTTTTGTCTATCTCAACGCAGGCGTAGATCATCATGCCCAGCAGAACAAAAAACGCAACATAGAGCGTCAGCAGAGAGAATTGCAGCTCGTGGAGGCTGGTGCTCTGGGCCGCGGGGTCGAGCACATAGGTCAGCCCCAGCAGCGGCAGCAGCATCCCCAGCGCCCGCAGGCGGGCGTGAGGCCGGTGCTTGAGCGGGATGCAGAACGCCACCGCAGCAGTCCACCGCAGCAATGCCCGGAGGATGACATGGCGTGCAAGAAGATTCACAGCACACCTCCGATGTAGGACGCCACCGCCGTCAGGAAAGCCGCACGCTGGCGGCGGCTGATCTCCAGGTGGTCGGTGTTGACATGGACAAAGTCGTTCTCCACAGCCTTTACATATTTCAGATTGACCAGATAGCACTGGTTGCAGCGGGAGAAATGGTACTGCGCCAGCTGCTTTTCGGCGCTGGCGAGGCTGGCACGGACGGAAAACTCACCCTTGGTGGTGTGATACCAGAGCAGCCGGTCATGAGTCTCGAGATAGTAGATGTCGCCGGTGGAGAGCACCTGCATCCCGCCTCCGGCCAGCTGTAAAACGACCTGTCCGCCCCGGCGGCGCTGCACCCGCTGAACAGCCCGGGAGAGCTTGGTGCAGAACTGGTAGTAGTTCACCGGCTTGAGGACATAGTCCAGTGCGTCCACCTCGTAGCCCTTGATAGCGTACTGCGCCATGTTGGTCACGAACACCAGCACGGCGTCCCCGTCCACAGCCCGTATCTTCTCCGCCGCGCCGAAGCCGTCCAGTCCCGGCATCTCCACATCCATAAAGATGATGTCATACCCCGGCTCGTAGTGCTCCGCAATGACGGCTCCATCCTCGATGGGCAGCACCTCGACCTGCAGGCTGTTCTCGGCGGCGTACTGCCGGATGAACCGGCACAGCTCGTCCCGCACTTCCTGCTGGTCTTCGACGACAGCAATTTTCAGCATCCCGCAGTCTCTCCCTTCTCCGTTCCATTCCATTTGCTGCTTTTTATTGAAACATACTTTGGTGCGAAATGCAACGGAGAAGTTCGAAATCGTTTTCTTCCCATCTGCCAAAACAGCAAAACCGCCCCGGTCTCCGTAACAGGAAGCCGGGGCGGCTCGTCATGCTATTATAAAAGCGCCGGCACTTTCTTTGCCAGCAGATCAGCCAGCTGTGCGTGGCCCTTACGGGTCAGATGCATGAAGTCCACCTGATTGAACTCGCAGTCGGCAGCATTGAGGAAATGGACGTTCTGACGCTCCGCGACGATACGGAACTGCTCAGCCACGCCCTTCGACTTTTCCACGCAGCCCTCGCCCATGACGGCATCATGGAAGCCATCGCCGATGCGGGGCGGGGCCACGACGAGGATGTTGGGAGCCTTGGTCCCCCAGCAGTCCACGCTCTTGGCCTTGAGGATCAGCCGTTCCATCCCCGCGCCGATGCAGGCGGCATTGGCGTTGAACCGCTCTTTGACGTCGTTGGTACCCAGCATGATGATGAGCAGATCGATGACTTCATGGCTCTTGAGGAGCGAATAAGCCACGCTCAGAGCGTCCATCGACTCATGGATGGGGTCTACGAAAACGGTCGTCCGGCCCGAAAGACCCTCTTCCGTCACGAGATAGCCGCTGCCAAGCGCTGTTTGCAGGCGGCAGGTCCAGCGCTCGTCCTCATTGAAGCGGATGCCGTGGTCGGCACAGTCCGCCGGGTCGGCACAGTAGCCGTGGGTGTTGGAGTCGCCCAGACAAAGGATATGTTTTTTCATCGTCTCTTCCCCTTTCAGATCTCGCCCCGCGACTGACGGAAATAGTAAACTGCGCCCACCATGCCGGCGTCGTTGTGGCGCTGGGCGGCACGGATCTCCAGTCCTTCCGCAAAAGCGGGCATCACGGAGGCACGCACTTTCCTGGCGACGGGGTCTATCAGCAGCTCCTGCTGTGCGCTGACGCCGCCGCCGATGAGGATGAGCTGCGGGTTGAAGATATGCACCATGCCCGCCAGGCCCTGGGCGATCTCATCCGTCCAGTCGTCCAGAAGCGCCAGGATGGTGGGGTCTCCTGCATGGGCCGATTCAAAGATAGCGCGGCCATCCTTCCACTTCGGGTTCCGGGGCTGTGCGCCCCGCACCAGAGCGGTGGTTGCGGCGTACCGCTCCCAGCAGCCCGACGCGCCGCAGGTGCAGAGCACGCCATCCAGCGCGTGGGTGCGGAAGTGTCCCAGCTCACCGCCGAGACCTCGCGCACCTTCCAGCAGGCGGCCTCCGGTGAGGATGCCGCCGCCGACGCCGGTCCCCAGCGTGACGCCGATGACGTCCGTGTAACCCTTTGCGCCGCCGACCCAGACTTCACCCAGCGTCATGCAGTTGGCGTCGTTGGCGACAGTGGTCGGCAGACCGAACTTCGCTTCCAGCTCCGCTTTAATGGGGCTTCCGATGTAGTTGGGCAGGCTGCCGCAGGTCCCGGCCACGATGCCCTTTCTGGTGTCGATCTGTCCTGCGGCGGAAACGCCGATGCCCGCAAGGCCCTGCGGTTCAACAGCCTGCTCCTTGAGGAATTGTTCGGCAGCAGACAGCACCGTGGTGAGGATGGGCGTCTCGTAGTTGTCGAAGCAGACGCTCTGCTCCGTTCTGGAGAGCACACGGCCCTCTTCGTCCACGATGCCCAGCTTGACGGCAGTGCCGCCAATATCAATGGCAAGATACTGTTTCATAGTCGTATCTCCGTATTATTTGTGCATGGCGTTGATGGCACCAGTGAAGCGGGCGGTGATCTCCGCCGGGCGGGTGATGGCACCGCCGACGACGAGGGCAAAAGCTCCGGCTTCCAGCGCCTTGACCGCCTGCTCAGGGTAATGGATATGGCCCTCGGCGATGATCTTCGCCGGGCATTCCGCGGCCAGCTTGTGGACAAACTCAAAATCAATATCGTTGATGCCCTGCGTTTCGGGGGTGTAGCCGCGCATGGTGGTGCCCACAAAATCAGCACCGGCCTCGGCGCAGAGCATGGCGTTCTCGAAATTGTCGCAGTCCGCCATGAGCAGCTGGTCGGGATATTTCGCCTTGATGGCGCGGATGAACTGGGCCGAAGTAGAGCCGTCGGGGCGCAGCGCACCCGTACCCTGCACGGCAAGGATGTCCACGCCGCAGGCTACCAGCTCGTCTACCTCTTTCATGGTGACGGTGATGTACATGGGGGTGCCGGGGTAATCCTTTTTGATGATGCCGATGACGGGCAGGTCCACCACCTGTTTGATCTGGGTGATGTCGCGGACGGTGTTGGCGCGGATGCCCACGGCTCCGCTCATGGCGGCGGCTTTCGCCATCAGGGGCATGACGCCGCCCTCTTTGGTGTAAAGAGGCTCCGTCTCAAGTGCCTGACAGGAGACGATGAGGCCGCCTTTGATCTGCTCAAACAGTTTTTCTTTCTCCATATCCATCAATCCTCCATCCTGATCTTGATGACCGCTTTGCGCACATGAGCACAGCCGGGCCGTGCCACGCCGGGCTTGTGCAGCTCGCCGGGGAAAAACAGGACGAACCGCCCCTCGCCCAGTGTGCCGCTGACGGCATCCGGACTGGTCCTGAAACCAATATCTCCCGTAAACACCCCTGCCTCTTCGCCGGGCAGAGTCGTATAGCCCCAGCCCTCGCCGCCGGTCAAATCGATTTGAAGGTCAGCGTACTTTTTGTGGTATTCGAGGCGGGTGCTGTCGGGGCTCAAATCGGCCTCCATCACATTGATGAAGACGTTCTCGCCGTCCACCTCGGTACGGCCCAGCGGCAGATCGTACAAATCGCGGGCCACATGGTAGGCGGTAAGATAGTCGATGGCGGTGTCAAGGTTCTGGTGGAGCCCGCGATAACGGTTCAGGTGCTCCAGTGCGTCGCAGATCATGTTGATTTTCTCCTAACCAAGTGTTTTTTAACAGAAGCACAAAGAGCGCCTGCCCTCTCCCCCTCATTGAGAGACGGAGAGGGGGCGCTTTTTGATCTTTCAGAGTTTTGCGATGGCGGCTTCGATCATGGCCTGTGCTTCGGCGACGATGGGCTCATCTTCCGGGATGAGGCCGGGCATCGGCTCGCGGACGCCGCCCAGCTCAAGGCCGTACATCCGGCGCAGGATCTCCTTCTGCACCGCGTAGAGGTTGCCGTGGGCTTCGCACATCTTATAAATGATGCGGTCGGCGTCGTACTGAATGGCGCGGGCAGCTTCGATCTCGCCCTTGTTGATGTGCTCGTTCATGGCAAGATACAGCTCCGGCATAACGGCATAGGTGCCGCCGATGCCGCCGTCCGCGCCGATGACGCGGCCGGAGACGAACTGCTCATCCGGGCCGTTGAAGACCACGAAATTGCCCTCGCCACGGGCGGCAATGCCGGCATCCTTGAACATCTGGATGTCCTGGGTGGGCATGGAGCTGTTCTTGACGGCAACGACGTTGGGGTTCTTGAGCATCTCGCGCAGCAGACTCATGGTCAGGCCGGTGCCGGCCAGCTGGGGGATGTTGTAGATGACGAACTCGGTGTTGGGAGCTGCCGCCGACATCTCGTTCCAATATTTGGCGATGGCATACTCCGGCAGATGGAAGTAGATGGGCGGGATCGATGCAATGGCATCCACGCCCACGCTCTCGGCGTGGCGGGCCAGCTCGACGCTGTCGGCGGTGTTGTTGCAGCCGACGTGTGCGATGACGGTCAGTTTGCCTTTGGCTTCACTCATGACGGCTTCCAGCACGGCCTTGCGTTCCTCAACGTGCTGATAGATGCACTCACCGGAGGAGCCGCCCACATACACGCCCTTGACGCCCTTTGCGATCAGATGGCGGGTCAGCGCCTTGACGCCCTCGGTGGAGATATTGCCCTCTGCGTCGTAGCAGGCATAGAAGGCCGGGATAACGCCCTGATACTTGGTAATGTCTTTCATAATAGGTCTCCTTTTTAACCTTTTACCGCACCCATTGCGATGCCCTTGGTGAAGTACTTCTGGAAGATAAGGAAGATGATGATGATCGGCACAGCGGCCAGAGCAGCGCCTGCCATGATAAGGCCGAAATCGGTGCTGTTCTCCGCCTGCAGCTTTGCGATGCCCAGCGAGATCGTCAGGTTGCTGGTGCTGGACAGCATGATGAGCTGCATGAAGTAATCGTTCCAGCTGTTGATGAAGGTAAAGATGGCCAGCGCGCCGATGCCCGGCTTGACCATCGGGAGCACGACGCTGACGAAGGTGCGCGCCTCGCTGGCACCGTCGATACGGGCCGCTTCCAGCATCTCGGTGGGGATGCCCTCACTGAACTGCTTCATCAAAAAGACGCCGAAGGGCCAGCCCACGATGGGGAAAATGACGGCCCAGATGGTATTGTAAAGGTTCAGTGCGCTCATCTCACGCAGCAGCGGGATGAGGATGACCTGCTTGGGCAGGGCCATTGCGCAGACGATGAGGGTGAAGAGCAGCTTGCGGCCGACGAAGCGCTTTTTTGCCAGCGCATAGCCTGCCATTGCAGCGGTGATGCAGGTGAGGATCATGGACATGACGGCCATGAACACGGTGTTGATCATCCAGCGCAGCGCGGCCGGAGCAGTTGGGCCGACGGAGAAATAGATCGGCTCTCCATCCGCGCTGAAAGAGTGGCTGAAGGGCACGGCCAGCTGCCACAGGGGTGCGCTCTTGCCTGCGAAAAGTTTCTGGTAGTTGGTCAGCACCCACTGGCTGGGCCACCACTCGGGGGTCGTGGAGTTGATGGCCGCGCCGGTCTTGAAGGAACCGGTGATGATCCAGTACAGCGGGAACGCGAACAGCACGGCCACGATGCTGATAAGGATGAGGGTCAGTATCATGTAAGCGCTCATCTTTTTCAGCTTGCTGGGGTGACGCTTCAACGGTTTCTGTTTTTTTGCAGTTGCAGTCATTGCCCGGCACCTCCTTTAATGATCCTGACTGCCAAACTTGAACTGGACAGCCGACAGGATGGCGATGATAACGGCCAGCACAACGCCCATTGCGTTGCCGTAACCATAGCGGTAGAGCTTGAATGCAGTGTAGTAGATGTAGTACATGATGGTATCGGTGCTGTGGTTGGGGCCGCCGGAGGTCAGCAGCTGGATCAGTGCGAAGCACTGGAAGGAGTTGATGGTCGTGATGACCAGGATGTACAGGGTGGTGGGCATGATGGCGGGCCACTTGATGCGCCAGAAGCACTGGAAATCGGTGGCACCGTCCACTTCAGCGGCTTCCACGATGGACTGGTCTACGTTGCCCAGTGCGGAAACGTACAGCACGATAGGTTGGCCGACAGAAGTAGTGAGCAGGATGAGGATGATGCAGCCCAGAGCGTATTTTTCATCGCCCAGCCAGTTGATGTTCTTGTCGATGAGGCCCACAGCCTTGCCCAGATAGTTGAAGATGCCGTAGTAGTTGTTGTACATCCACTTCCACACGACGGTGACAGCCACCGAGCCGGTGACGACCGGCAGGTAGAACACGCAGCGGAAGAGGCTGGTGGTCCACTCGGGCAGATCGACGATGGCCGAGCTGACCCACAGCGAGAACGCACAGGTCACAGGCACCGAGACGACCACGATGATGAAAGTGTTGCGCAAAGCGCCGATGAAGATGGGGTCTGCGAACAGCTCTGCGTAGTTGGCAAAACCCACAAAGATGTCGGCACGGTTCATGGTCGAGTCAAAAAAGCTCGTGACCACGCAGAGTATCATGGGGTAAATGACGAAGCCGAGAAAAAAGATGAGGCTGGGCAGAAGGAACAGGTAGGAAGCGATGGTCTCCTGCCGAACCAGTGCGCTGCTGCGCTTCGGCTCTTTGATGCTTGCAGTCTTTGCAGCCAAAGAAATCACCAGACCTTTCGTTCGGATTGGGTGCTTGTCTTACACAAAATGCCCCTCCCTCGCCGAGATGTTCGAGGGAGGGGCAGTCATTACTTATTTGCCCTCAGGCGGAAAAGCTCAGGCTTCGGCGGCGGCTGCGTTGGCGTTCTGGACAAAGGTTGCGACGGAAGTGGCAACGTCTTCGCCGGTACCCACACGCTGGAGCATGTTCCACCACTCGGTGCGGGCAGTTGCCCAGCCCGGAGTGATCTGGTAGTAGTCGCCCAGATAGGCCATGAACTTGGTGTACTCGCTCATGATGGCGTTGTCGGCGTAGATGTCGCCCACACTGGCGCGGACCGGGAAGTAGGTGGAAGCCAGAACGCTGTCCTTCACCTGGTCAGGGTCAGCAGCGATGAACTCGATGAAGGTCTTGGCTGCCTTGACCTTGGCCTCATCGCCGTTGTCGAAGACGCCAAAGCCCCAGATGCCGCCGCAGAGCTTCGGGTCGCCGCTTGCAGTCGGGAATGCCATGGGCATGATCTCGTCGCCGTCGTTGGTCAGGCCGGCGTCGTTGTTGTCGCTGTTCAGCTGCTGGGCAATGTTCCAGCAGAAAGCCATCTGCAGGGTGCCGTTGCGGAACAGAGTGATCTCGTCGCCGCCGGCGATGGAAGCGTCGAAGTTGATGCCATCGGTGTCGTACAGGGTCTGAATGGCCTTGATGTTCTCGGCAGAGTCTGCAGTGTACTTGGTGTGAGCGTCGTCGGTGAAGGTGCCGCCGTACATATTATTGATAATCGCACGGGTACCCTGGTCGCCGCCCTGACCGCCGCAGTAGATAGCTGCCACATTCTCGTAGCCGCCCTTGTACAGAGCGTCAACGGTGTTCAGGAAGCCTTCGGTGCTCCAGGTGTGCTTATCGGTGTCGAGATACTTGTCAGCGCCCACTTCCTTGACCTTGGTCATGTTGACGGCCATGCAGTGTGCGGTCATGCACAGGGGGTACTCGTAGTAGTCGCCCTTGTCGTTGTGGCAGGCGGCGTTGACGGACTCGTAAATGTCCTTCTTGGCGTCGTCGGTCCACAAATCGTTCAGCGGAGCCATGACACCCTTTGCGCCCCAGTTGGCCACCAGACGCTCGGGGCCTTCCATGATAAGGTCGGGTGCGCTGCCGCCCTCGATGGCGGTGTTCACCTGGTCATCGCCGTTGGTGTAGTCCAGATACTCAACGGCCACTTTAATGTCAGGATACTTTGCGTTGAAGCTGGCGATGAGCTCCTGCACGGTCTCGTCCTTGCCCCAGCCGCCGATGGGGTATGTCCACAGCTTGATGCTTGCGCCGGATGCAGAGCCGGAAGCGGCAGTGGAAGCAGCAGCAGAAGCTGCCGTGCTGGTAGATGCGGACTTGCCGCCGCAGGCAGCCAGCGCACCCGCTGCGCTCATAATACCAACGGCCTTCAAGAAGGAGCGACGAGAAATGGCATTCTTCATAATAAGTTCTCCTTACCTATCATCATATCGGCGGTCCTTCATCCCTGACCGCTCTTGTTGGCCTTATTATAGAAAACTTCTTTCATTTTGTCCATCGGTCGCATACACAATTTTCAGAAAGTTTTCTTGTGTATTCCGCACAAATATCTGGGATACCAGCCAGATTTTGGCCACTTTCACCAGTTTTGCCGCCAGTTGTAGCCGTTTTGTAATCATTTCTGCGCAGTTTGTCATTTTTAGTTTGAAAATCATTTTCGTTCTTCCTGTCGCAATTTTGAAATTTATTTTCAGTAATAAGTCATACTTTTCCTCGTTTTTTAGATGCTCTGCACAGCTTTTTCTTCCGAATTATGGCGAAAGGCACACTTGTCAATCGGCCAAACTTCTTTTATACTTTTTTATAAAGATGCCCCCTTCCCTGTGCAGCGGAAGGGGCAAAAGAAGGTATAAGGAATAGTGCGGGCATTGCGGCCCGCTCGAAGGAGCTTGACCATGGGTACAAATTTTTGGGAATTGCTGCATCAACGACAGGACCAGCTGACCAGATCCGGCCACGCGGTCGCCGACTACCTGCTGCAGCATGCGGACGAAGCGCAGTATCTCTCCATTTCCTCGCTGGCCCGGGAGTGCAACGTCGCCGAGGCGACCGTGTTCCGGTTCTGCCGGGCTTTGGGGTTCGACGGCTACCATGAGATGCGCATTGCGCTGGCGCAGGCCAACGCCACCGGCACACCCTCCAGCCAGAGGGAGCTGCAGCCCGGTGCCACCACCGCAGAACTTTGCGAGCACGCATACGCCCGCTTTCTCACCGCCATCAGCGGCACCCAGAACGCCCTCTCTACCGAGGCCGTGGACGAGGCCGTACACCTGATGCAGGAGGCCAGGCAGGTGTTCTGCCTCGGACAGGGCGGCAGTATGCTCCTGGCAAACGACATCTGCGCCCGCTTCGCCAGCCTTTCCACCAAGTTCCGCACCGCAGGCGACAGCCATTTACAGCTGCTGACTGCCAGTCTGATGAACGAGGCCGACGTTGTGCTCTTCGTCTCCTACTCCGGCGCGACCCGCGACATGATGGAGACACTGCGCACCGCCAAGGCCGCCGGGGCAAAGATCATCCTCCTGACCCATTACGAGGACTCTCCCGGCGCATTGCTCGCAGATGTCGTCCTTCTCTGCGGCGCACAGGAAAGCCCGCTGGACTCCGGCAGCATCCCCATCAAGGCAGCATTCCTCTATGTAGGCGAAGTTCTGGTGCTGCGGTATATGCTGGATGACCCTGCCCACAGCAACACCGCGCAGGGCCTCACCAGCGAGGCTATGACCGTGAAAATGCTGTAAAAAGTTCTTTTCCATGTACTGCCAAAATTGCCCGGAACGATAGGAGAAGGTCGTTCCGGGCAGTTTTTTGTGTTATGCAATAAAAATGACAGCAGCACGCCCGTTGACTCATCTGATTCAAGGCATTATAATCGAAGTATGGCAAAGTTTGTCGAAGAGCAGGAGCGAAGAAAGTATGGATCATAGTCACCGCGATCGCACCTACAAAAAGAGCCGCTTTCAGCAGGAGCTGGAGCAGAGCGTCTCCCGTAAGCTGATCTCAAGCCTGCTGCTGGGATGTCTTTTGTTCTGCATTGCAATCGCTGCTGTGAATGCTCTCAACCAGAACGCCCGGCGGGAAGACCATCTGGAGAGTGTCGCCTCCACCTTCCATGAGGTGTACAATAACACGTCCGCCTTTCTGCTGGACGCTGGACACACCGAGCTGTTCCTCTCCGAGCTGCGGAAGGATCAGGACAACCTGCGTTATCTTATCAGCCATTACAACGTCTCGGCTCTTGTGGAGATACAGCTCATCCTTACCGACTCCAAGGGAAATGTTCGGTTCACGACCTTTTCGGAGGGAGAGATGAATCTCCACCGGCAGGAATTCAACGGCATCGCCGTGGACAACGCCTGCCATCTTATGCGGGCCGTCTACACCACGGTCTACCACTTCCGAGCCAACAGCTCAGAATACGTTATGATCCATCCGCTCTACCGGGATGGCGAATATCAGGGTGCTGCGGCAGTTTATCTGAATGAGAACGGCTGGACAAAACTGTTCAGCCAGTACCAGTACGATGCTATCCTCACCAAATCCAACGGTGATGTCATCGCCTGTTCAAACTCCTCCTTCCTCTCCCAGAAGAACGCCAACAAGTATCTGCCCGCCGATGCGGCGCAGTATGTGCGGGTGAACGGGAACCGCTATCTGCGCAGCAGCCGCTCGCTGGAAAACGGCACGGTGTTGGCTTACTCCTTCATCTACTCGCCCACGAATTACAGTTATCTCTTGGTGGGTCTGCTCCTGATCGTACTGCTGGGACTGAGTTGGGCAGCCATGTTCGTCCGTATCATGCACGCTATGACTGAGCAGATGGTAAAGTCGGTGGACACCCTCGTGCGGCAGATCCGCATCATCCGCAAGGAGGACCCTGATCACATCATCGAGATCGACACCGGCGATGAGATCGAGGAGATCGCCCGTCAGGTCAACAAGATGGTCCGCAGCATTCAAGAGCTGAGCCAGCGCAACATCGCTCTTGCCGAAGTGAACAACCGGATGGAGATGCAGAATCTTCAGGCGCAGATCAATCCCCACTTTATTTATAACACGCTGGACAATATCCGCTATCTTATCCCGACAGACCCCCAGCGAGCCCAGCAGCTGATCGGGCGGTTTATCGGCATCCTGCGCTACAGCATCAACAACACAAAGCACAATGTCACCGTTAAAGATGATCTGAAATATCTGCAGGATTACCTTGTGATCCAGTCCACCCGCTTCGGTGCGAATTTCTCCTACGAGATCGACATCGACGACGCCTGCATGGCGTTCATCATCCCGAAGCTGCTTTTACAGCCCTTGCTGGAAAACAGCATCAAATATGGATTCCAGAAAAAGCCCTGCATCCATATAAGGGTACGGGGCTGGCTGGGGGAGGATGCGCTCTATTTCACGGTAGAGGACAATGGCGGAGGCGTGGACGAGACAATGCTGGAACAGCTGCGAGACATCCTGCGCTCGGATGAAGTGAACATCGAGCACAATGGTCTGCAGAACATCAACCGTCGCATCTGGCTGGGCTACGGCGGTGACAGCGGACTGACCATCGACAGCACCGAGGGCGAAGGCTTCACGGTGAAACTCAAGCTCCGGCTGGGAGGAATGTAAACCATGTATCGCGTTCTGCTTGTAGAAGATGAAGAGATCATCCGCAAGGGCATTCGCTACTCGGTACCGTGGGAGGAGTGCGGCTGCTCGGTGGTGGGCGAGGCAGAGAACGGGGCAGCAGGTGAAGAAAAGATCGCTGAACTGCAGCCTGACATTGTCATTACCGACATTACCATGCCGGTAAAAAACGGTCTTGAGATGATCGCCGACACCCGGGAGAAATTCAACTATATCGCCATCATCCTGACAGGCTACTCGGAGTTTGAGTACGCCCAGCAGGCTATCCGGAACGGCGTATCGGATTATGTGCTCAAGCCTCTCGACATGGACGAGATGCGTACTGCGCTGGAGAAGGCTGTCCGCCTTGCGGGGGATAACCAGTACCTCCAACAGCGGGAGGACGAGGCAGAGGCCGTCCGCAGCCGGACAGCTCTGCCGCCATTAAGCGAAGATAAGGTCACTGACCCGCTGGTGCTGCGCATCGTAGCCTATCTGAAAGAGAATTACCGGAGCAAGATAACACTTGCTGACCTTCAGGAACAGTTCCACTACTCGGAACGGTACATCAACCAGAAGTTTCAGAAAGAGCTTGGCACAACGGTCATTGACTACCTCAACCGCTGCCGTATTCAGAACGCTCTGGAACTCATCCGGAAAGGAAAGCTGCCCATCTCCCAAATCGGCTGGGAGTGCGGCATTGGTGAGTACAAATATTTTAACCACGTTTTCAAAAAATACATAGGCTGCTCGGTGCGGGAGTACCAGAGCACCTTGAAATAAGTGTCTATGAAAAAATACCGAACAGCCGCTGTTCGGTATTTTTTCCATTTGTTCTGCAATTTGAGTATTATTTTTGTGCTAGAAGCATTAAAATGGGACTATCGAAAGGTTTCAGGTAAAAAATGGAGGTTTTTACTATGAAAAAGATTTCTCGTCGTTCGTTCCTGATGGCTACCGGTGTTATCGCAGCTTCTGCTGCTCTGAGCGCTTGCGGCGGCTCCTCCGCCAGCACCTCTTCTGCCGGTTCTACCGCTGCTTCCACTGCCGCTTCTGGTTCTGCTGCACAGGGCGGCGGCGACCTCGTGATCTACTCGCCCAACTCTGAGGGCCTGCTGAACGCCACCATTCCTCTGTTTGAGGAGAAATACGGCGTCAATGTCGAGCTGATTCAGGCCGGCACCGGCGAACTGGTCAAGCGTATCCAGTCCGAAAAGAACGATCCCTACGCAGATGTCCTGTTCGGCGGCTCCTGGTCGCAGATGTACACCAACGAGGACCTGTGGGAGCCGTATGTTTCCGCCAACGATGCAAACGTCATCGACGCCTACAAGAACAAGTGCGGCTTCATCACCGGCAATGTGCTGGACGGCAGCGTCCTCATCGTCAACACCGACCTCATCGGTGACATCAAGATCGAGGGCTACGAAGATCTGCTGAACCCGGCTCTGAAGGGCAAGATCGCCACTGCCGACCCCGCCAACTCCTCTTCCGCTTTCGCACACCTGACCAATATGCTGCTTGCAATGGGCGGCTACGAGGACGATAAGGCATGGCAGTACGTCCACGACCTGTTTGAGAATGTGGACGGCAAGATCTGCGAAAGCTCCAGCGGCGTTTACAAGGGAGTTGCCGATGGCGAGTATGTGGTGGGTCTGTCCTATGAGGACCCCTGTGCTCAGCTGGTTCTGGACGGCGCACCTGTCAAGATCGTTTACATGAAGGAAGGTACTGTCTTCCTTCCTGCTTCTGCCACCATCATCAAGGGCGCAAAGAACATGGACAATGCCAAGCTGTTCATTGACTTCATCCTGAGCGAGGAAGTACAGAACATCTGGGGCAGCACCCTGACCAACCGTCCTGTTATGAAGGACGCTGCCACCAACGATGCCATGACCCCGATGGCAGACATCAATGTCATCGAAGAGGACATTCCCTACGTCAGCGCCCACAAGTCGGAGCTGGTGGACAAGTACACTGAGATCTTCACCGATCTGCAGAGCAAGTAATTCAAAGGGCAGCAGGAGGCTAGTATGAGCAGAATATCAGTCAAAGACGCAGTAAAGCGCTACGGGAATAATACGGTCATCCCGGACCTGAATCTGGAGATCGGAGATGGTGAGCTGTTCACCCTGCTGGGTCCCTCCGGCTGCGGCAAGACCACTCTTCTCCGTATGATCGCAGGCTTCAACTCCATTGAGGGCGGCGACATCTTCTTCAACGAGAAGCGCATCAACGATATGGACCCCAGCAAGCGCAACATCGGCATGGTGTTCCAGAACTATGCCATCTTCCCGAACCTCTCCGTCCGGGACAATGTGGCATTCGGTCTGAAAAACCGCAAGGTGGACAAGGCCGAGATCAAGAAGCGGACGGATGAGTTTCTGAACCTGATGCAGATCATGCAGTATGCCGACCGTATGCCCAACCAGCTTTCCGGCGGTCAGCAGCAGCGTATCGCACTGGCTCGCGCACTGGTCATCTCGCCGGATGTGCTGCTGATGGACGAGCCTCTTTCCAATCTGGACGCAAAGCTCCGTGTCGAGATGCGCAGCGTCATCCGCCACACCCAGAAGAGCGTTGGCATCACCACCGTGTACGTCACCCACGATCAGGAAGAGGCAATGGCCATCAGCGACCGTATCGCCGTTATGAAGGACGGCGTCATCCAGCACGTTGGCACTCCCCGCGACATCTACCAGCGCCCGAAGAATGTCTTCGTTGCCACCTTTATCGGCCGCACCAACATCGTGAATGCCCACGTCAAGGACGGCATCATCACCTTTGCCGACGGCTACCATGAGCACATCGACGCTCTGGACAAGGCTGCCGAGCAGGATGTGCGCTGTTCCATCCGCCCGGAGGAGTTCATTATCTGCAAGGACGGCACCGATGGCATCCACGGCACCGTGCAGGAGTGCACCTACCTCGGTCTCAACACCCACTACACCATTGACACCGATCAGGGCGACTCAGTGGAGATCGTAGAGGAGTCCTCCATTGGCGAGGGTCTCAAGAAGGGCGAGAAGGTGCTGCTGAAGGTCAAGAAAGAGAAGATCAACGTCTTTACCAAGGACGGTGGTACCAATCTCATCAGGAGCGACGCTTATGAAAAACAATAATAAGTTCCGTCTTGATGTCTGGGGAGCCATTACGCTGGGGACCATCGCACTCTATGCACTGTTCCTGCTTTACCCGATGGCATACCTGATCCGCCAGTCTGTGCTGGACCCCGACACCGGCGGTTTCACGCTGGCTTATTTCACGAAGTTCTTTTCCAAGAGCTACTATTTCGATACCCTGATCAACAGCTTCAAGGTGTCCATCACAGCGACGGTGCTCTCCATCGCCATTGGCACCCCACTGGCATACCTGTTCACGATCTTTAAGATCAAGGGCAAGTCGGTGCTGAATATCCTCATTGTGGTGGCATCTATGTCGGCTCCCTTCATCGGTGCCTACTCATGGATCCTGCTGCTGGGTCGCAGCGGTGTCATCACCGCCTTCTTCAAAAACCTCGGCATCGCCATCCCGGACATCTACGGCTTCGGCGGCATCGTGCTGGTCATGACGCTCCAGCTGTTCCCGCTGGTGTTCCTCTACGCCAAGGGTGCATTGAAGAATATCGACAACTCCCTCATCGAGGCGGCTGAGAACCTCGGATGCTCTGGCATTGTCTGCTTCTTCAAAGTGGTCGTGCCCCTGATCATGCCTACCCTGCTGGCTGCAGCTCTGCTGGTGTTCATGCGATCCTTTGCAGACTTCGGCACCCCGATGCTGATCGGTGAGGGCTACCGTACCTTCCCTGTTGTCCTTTACACTGAGTTCATCAACGAGGTGGGCGGCAGCGACGGCTTTGCAGCCGCTATCGCCGTCATCGCTATCGTCGTCACCACGCTGGTGTTCCTCGTCCAGAAGTACGTTTCCAACAAGAACGCCTTCGCTCTGAACAGTATGCACCCCGTGGAGGAGCGGGAGGCCCGCAAGGGCATCAACGCTCTGGTGCATCTGGTCGTCTACCTTGTAGTGGGCATCGCCATCATGCCGCAGGCCTACGTCATCTACACCTCGTTCAAGAACACGCAGGGTAAGATCTTTGTGGACGGCTACTCGCTGCAGAGCTACCAGACCGCCATCGGCAAGCTGGGTCGCAGCATTCAGAATACCATCATCATCCCCCTGCTGGCACTGGTCGTCATCGTGCTGCTGGCTGTTCTCATCGCTTATCTGGTGGTGCGCCGCCGCAATGCCCTGACCAACGTGGTGGACGTCCTCTCGATGATCCCCTACATCGTGCCCGGCACGGTCCTTGGCATCGCACTGCTCATCGGCTTCAACAAGCCCCCGCTCCTCATCAGCGGCACCATGCTCATCATGGTAGTAGCCCTTATCATCCGGCGTCTGCCCTATACCATCCGCTCGTCGGTGGCTATCCTGCAGCAGATCCCCATGAGCATTGAGGAAGCTGCTATCTCGCTGGGCGCTTCCAAGATGAAGGCATTCTTCCGCATCACGGTTCCCATGATGGCTTCCGGCATCATCTCTGGTGCCATCCTGAGCTGGGTCACCATGATCAGTGAACTGTCTACCGCCATCATCCTGTATACCGGCAAGACCAAGACCCTGACAGTCGCGATCTATACCGAGGTCATCCGCGGCAACTACGGCACTGCAGCCGCATTGTCCACCATCATGACCATCCTGACCGTCATTTCCCTGCTGGCCTTCAGCAAGCTCAATGGCGGAAAGGATATCAGCCTTTAAGTAATCCCCCGTTCTCCTTCGATCACTGAGTTTCCAAACCGGGCTGTTGCTCAGCAATGCAAATAGCCCCCAACGGAAAAATGAGACAGGCTTCCCGAAAGGTGGGTCGCCTGTCTCATTTTTGTTGTAAGTTGGACGCTTGGAGACTTTAGACCTTTGCGATCCCGTCCATTCCTTCGCTTGTAAAGATCTGCGATGCTTTTCAGATCACGCTTTCCGAGTTTTTTGCAAAGGCAGAGGGAAGTGAGTCTGCCCCAGTAGTACTTACGTCCCAGCAGGAAGCCGTTTTGAATTTACTGAATACAATTCCCTGATTCTACATATGATGCACACTCTCCGTGCATCGGTATTAAACACAATTCATCACCCAGATGAACAAACAAGGCCCACTGCCAAAATTGACGGTGGGCCTTGTTTTATACTTGATTTTTAACGGAGAGCCGTTGCAAGATCCTTACGCTCTCGGATTCTTAATCGCAGCCTGAGCGGGTGCCAAAATTGCAGAGCGTTGGGAGCAGCGATGATACGTTATTTGTGAATTTTCAGTGTGTTTTACCCCATCTCCGCAATGATCTTCTCCAAATTTTCTTCCTGCAAATAGAATTCCGGCAGTTTTGCCTTGTCATATAGAACGAATGGGCGGCGTTTGCAAGGAGCAGTCATACACAAAACGCCCCCGGCTTCCTACTATGGAAACCGGGGCGGTTCGTTTACTTTATGGGTGCTTTTTTCAGGCACTCAATACCTACCAACTGGCATTCAGTTTTTGAAGTTTTAGTCATATCTGTATTTAGAGGACTTTCCGTACACTTTTCGGAGCGACTTTTTCAGGCTGACCACCGTTTCTTTGATGATCTTTGCCTCATCGGCAGAGCAATCTGCAAGCTGTTCGCTCATCCAGCTGTCGAACACCGGCTTTGCCTTTTTGATCTCAATGCACAGCAACTCGTCTGCCGAGCAGTCCAGCGCGTTGATGATGTCGATCAGCGTTTTCAGACTGGGCACGGAGTTGCCTGTCTCAATATGGCTGATGTGCGTGACCACCACGCCGACCTCATTGGCCAGCTGCTCCTGCGTCATGCCCTTTGCAAGGCGGCAGGCACGGATGCGTTTTCCGATGTCGGCGTAGTCCACCATAGTACAAGTACCCTCCGTTTTGTGAAGTGATACTTGTATTGTATGTGCAATCGACCAAGATTGTAATAACCTGAAAGTGCAGTGGACTTATAAATACTGATCGTTCAGAAATACTTTAACTTCCTGCTTTCCGTCAATCGTTGTCACAGCAGTAATGGCATCCGGGCGGAAGGAGTCTCCCGGATAATGCATCTCCAATTTCAGATTGACTTTTTTCCCAGCTTCCACTTCCTGTGCCAGTTTATTCTCAAAATTTTTGAATTCGTTCCGATTTAGTCCAGAATCCTGCGGAATGAGATTTTCCAAATCGTTTGCCCCATCAAAGCGATCTGCAATTGCATGACCTCGATCATCGGTACTTTTTTCATATCCTTTTCCAATGTCATGGATGCTGTCTTTAATTTGCAGACGACCATCATGCTCTTTCAGATGCAGGTCTCCTTCGGCTGTAAACAACCTTCCAAGGTGATCGGTAGTATACTCATATCCGTTTCTTTTATACTCTGCATCCGACAAAAGATCCTGCTCCATACGGTACGGCATTCCATCATCGTTATTTTTGTATTCCAGCTCTTTTTCTAGCTCTGCAAATGACTTTTCCGTAGCAGCATCCAGTTTTTCTTCTGGCTTTTCTATCGCGCCTTTCTGTAGACGCTCAAATGACTGTTTGACGACATCATCCAACCCAATGTGCATTTTTGCTTCCATCGGTTCCGCTTCTGAGATTTCTCGCCTCACAGCACACGACCTCCCTGCTGTTCAAAATTCGTCCTTAGATTTTCTACAGCCTTTGCATCCGGGTTCAGGCTCACGCCCATGCTTATCACGCTATTCAGCACCCAGTCTGCGGCAGCAGCTTTCAGGCCGTACTGTCCCTGCAACTGTTCCAGAAATTCTTTACGGGGTGTGAACGATTTTTCGGCTGCGGCACAGTAATCAACGACCGTGCTGATTCCGCCAAAGAAATCAAACACAGCTTTCCGGGTCTTAGCCACATCCAGTTCGCCGCCTGCAAAGACCTGTTCCAGGTAGCGGCCGTCCTCCGGCTTCAACATCATCTCATGGCGTTTCAGCCAGAGCTTCAGCTGCTCCATCTCCGAAACGCCCAGCGGTTCCAGCTCTTTGCCCGCTGCCAGTTGTCCAAATACAAACTCTGCGTTGATTTCATGCGGCATTTTTGAAGGCTTGTGGTAAACAGCATTTTCCGGCATGGGATACGCCTCAATCTTGCAGAGCACCGCTTCCGGCCACTCGTTCTGGTAAACGGCAGCTACACCCAGCGGCAGCTTGGACAATTCATCGATCTGTGCCTCCTTCAGAGCGGCAGACTTACCTACCAGCTTGCGATCCTCTTCGTCCGGCAGGCGCAGGATGATTTTCGTGTTGGTGTTGCGGATGACCGACATATCCAGCAGGCCGGGAGCCTGATCCGCAATGATAAAACCCTCGCCGTAAGTACGCATCTCCGCAATGGCGTTGGCCAGCATCTCCACCGACTTGCCCTGCAAATTTGCACCTTCCTGCGGCTGTTCCGCCGACGTCTTGCGCAGCAGATTGTGCGCCTCTTCCAGCACGGTAACATGGCGCAGTCTGCTGTTCATCTCGCTGCCACACATCCGGTATTCCTGCAGCTTCATGACCAGAATGCCCATCAGCAGCGATTTTGTCTCCATCGACCCCACCCGGCTCAGGTCCACGACCACATTACAGTCAAACAGCTCTGCGTCGCTCAGCGCGTCCTCTGCGCAGAACACACTTCCGTAAATGCCGTTGGTCAGTGACTTCACACGGGTACACAAAGCGCCCACATAATCGCTCTGGGTGTCCTTGGAGTAGTGCGATTCCTCAATGACGCCCGGCAGAATATCCAGCAGGTCGAAGAAGGTCGGGAAAACCCCCTTTTCACTTTCCGAATTGCGCAGATCCCAGCCTACTTTCTGATAGCTGCGCTCAATAGCATCCTTCAGCACCGCTGGCATGGCTGCATACATCGGCCAGCAGGCATTGAAGATTTCCACCAGACGGTCGATATGTTCCAGAATGTGGATGTCCTGCGGGAACGCAAAGGGATTGATGCGCAGCAGCGGAGTTTCTCTGGGGTTGGTGCCGAACACCTTTACATCCGCGCGGCTGCCGAACACATTCTTGTACTCGCCCTTGGCCGGTTCCACCACAAGAAACGACGTCCGTCCATCCTTTGTTATCTCGTCCAGAAGATGGTAGACTGCGTTGGACTTGCCCGTACCCGTAGAGCCGGTGACAAAGGTATGGGAGGCCATTGCCTGCCGGTTCAGGATAAGGTCCGCTTTTTCCTCCCTGCCCATATGGTAGATTTTGCCCAGCTCCATCTTGTCCGCATCCGGCACCGTTTCGTCCGGCACATTGCGGCCGAACTCCGCGTGCTCGATGATTGGCAAGCCGTGCACTGAGCGGGTGGGCAAGCCAAGGTGCATCGGAAGTTCCCGCCCACTAACCAGCGTTGCTGGCGTGTAAAGCAGGCTGTCCGGCGCACCCGCCCACAGCGGACGGGCAAAGACCGGGTGCATGAATCGCTTGAGGTACTCCCGCAGCTGGGCCACCTGTGCCTCATCGTTCTGCCAGACATTCACAGCACCACTTTCCACCGAGGAGCCCTCACCTACCATCAATGCACGGTAAGTATTGGCCGCAAGTATCGCCGTGGACGGGGTAGACGAAAGGAAATAAGCCGCACATTTATAACAGCCGTAATCCTCGCTTTCCTTGGCGCGCTTGAGCTGGTTTTCAATGCGTTCCAGCAATTCTTCCACCGATTTGTTGCACAGCTCGACCTGCTGGGTACGGCCCATGCCGCGGGTGTCTGTTGTGCCGTGGCTCTCCTGCCGGCTGATGGTGTCCGATGTTCCATGCGACGTCCCATCGGAGGTGCTGTGCGAAGTGCCGGTCTGCTCGGTGGCAGAGTGGCTGGTACCCCACGAGTCGTTTACGCCCATGGAGCCGCCGATGTTCCGGGCAATGCTGTTGAAAGCCGTTCTGGATGGTGCCATGCCTCCTATGGCCCTGCCAGCCGTGCCCAGCAGCGGTCCAATAACAGCACCTGCCACCGGAATCGCAACCGAGGCTACTGCGCCGCCCAGACCCAGAATGCCTGCAATGCCGCCAGCCACCGGCGAGACCTTTGTGACCGAGGTGCCGGAGCTGCTGCCGACACCGCCGTTGATGCCGCCGCTGACCCCTTTCGTTTTCTGGGTGCCATCCGTCACCGAGGAGGACTGGCTCGTGCCGTCCGTTGTGGTCGTGCTGACGGTATCGCTGATGGTGTGGGAAGTCCCGCTGCACAGGCTCTCCATCACAGCCGTGCTCTGATTCTCGCTATAGGACCATGTGCTCTTGCGGAAGGGCGAAAGACTGCTGTAGAGGTTTTCGTACCCGCTGCGTATCTCCGCCTGCGTTTCTGCCGAGACAGGCTCTGCCAGAAACAGCGCCGTGTACACCTCGCCGTCCATGGCGTCCATAAAGCGCTCGATGCCCTGCACAAAAGCCTTGTCTTCCGTCTTGGATTTATCCCGCAGTGCCGCCACGCAGGACACCGAGGCCACAGCTTCCTGATACTCACCAAATGCTCCTTCTGCCGGATCATTCAGGAGCTTATCTTCCTCCTTCTGTGAAACCGCGGTCACTTCTGAACCGGGAAAGTTGGAGAGCAAAACCTTTTGCAATGTCTTTCCTGAAATATCCAGTTTTCGATTTTCCATACTTTTCTGAGCAGGATCTTCCCGAACGCCAAGATAGATGTTGGCTCCACTTCCTGCATCCGGCACATCGATCATCACCGCCAGACTGCAGCCCTGCGCCATGCTGGAATAGTACACCGTAGAAAGCTTCTGGAACATATCCTCGCCCTTTTTCAGGGTCAATTTCTGCAGCTGGAACAGCTGGATGCACTGGGCAGGGTCCTGCACGTCCAGCATCTGCTGGGAAAGCTCCACCATGCCATAGTTCTGTAGTTCCGTCAGATATTTTTTATACACCAGATGGTCTGCAAGGGTCAGCTGGTCCGTCAGGTCATTCAGCGACCGCTGCGCAGAAAGCTGCTGTTTTTCAAGCACCTCAAGCTCGTCTGCCATGATTTATTTTCCTTTCTGCTGTTAAATCCTCAAAATCTTCCATATCAGGCCCGTCGCAGCCAGTGCCACACCGCCTGCGACAGCAGCACCCATGCCGCCGCTCTCCATCCCGTCAATGGCTTCCTTTGCGCTTTCATGGCCCTGATCGGCCGCTTTCTTGTACCATTGCATAGCCTGTTCTTTGTCTTTTGTCACGCCGTACCCTTTTTCATAACAGTAGCCAAGGTTGTACTGTGCATTTGCAATTCCCTGTTCTGCCGCTTTCTGGTACCACTCTGCCGCCTTGACAAGATCTTTCGTTACGCCTTTGCCACACTCATAACAAAGTCCTAGATTGCACTGCGCCAATTCATTACCATTATCTGCAGATTTACGATACCACTCGATTGCTTTTCCAAGATTTTTTGCTACCCCTTCTCCCCTTTCATAGTAATAGCCCAGACTATTCTGTGCATCTGCATCACCCTGCTCTGCCGCTTTCCGATACCATTTTACTGCCTCTTCTTTGTTTTGTGCCACGCCATATCCATTGGCATATAATTCTGCAAGAGTATATTGAGCTTCTGCGCATCCCTGCTCTGCAGATTTACGATACCACTCCGCTGCCTTGGCATAGTCTTTTGTCACACCCATACCGTTAGCGTAACAATAACCCAGATTGTGCTGCGCGTCCGCATAGCCTTGTTCTGCGGCTTTCCGGTACCATTTTACTTCTTCTTCTCTGTTTTGCGCCACACCATATCCATGCCCATAGCAAACGCCAAGATTGTACTGCGCCATATCAACGCCTTGTTCTGCAGCTTTCCGGAACCACTCCTCTGCCTTGGCAATGTCTTTTGCCACACCCATGCCGTTAGCGTAACAAGTACCCAGATTGTATTGCGCTACATCATAACCCTGCTCTGCGGCTTTCCGGTACCACTCCACTGCCTTGGCAAGATCTTTTGCTACGCCTTCTCCATACTCATAACAGTAACCAAACATATTCTGTGCATTTGCATCGCCCTGTTCTGCCGCTTTCCGATACCATTTCACGGCTTCACTATAATTCATTTCTGTACCATTTCCATCATAATAGCACTTGCCCAGAGCAAATTGTGCTTTCACATTGCCACTCTCTGCAGCTTTGCGGTACCACTCTGCCGCCCTAGCAAGGTCTTTTGTTACACCTTTTCCATCTTCGTAGCAACAGCCAAGATAGTACTGTGCAACTGCTATTCCCTGTTCTGCAGCTTTTTCGCACCACATCGCAGCCTTTTTCGGGTCTTTTTCTACGCCTTCTCCGTTATTGTAGCAACGGCCAAGATAGTACTGTGCCTCTGCAAGTCCCTGCTCTGCGGCTTTCTCATACCATTCAGCGGCCTGCACAGAGTCTTTCGTTACGCCATTACCCTTCATATAGCAAAGGCCCAGATTGTACTGCGCTTTCACATTGCCCTGTTTTGCCGCCTTGCTGTAGCATTCAAACGCCTGTTCCAAATCTTTTGCGACGCCTATGCCATGAGTATAGCAGTCACCCAGTTTTTTCTGTGCCTCCGCATAGCCCTGCACTGCCGCCTTACGGTACAGTCCTGCGGCTTTTGCCTCGTCCTTGCCGACGCCGTCGCCGGCCTCATAGCACACACCCAGCTCATACTGTGCTTCCGGGCATTCCTGCTCTGCCGCTTTGGTGTACCACTTCACAGCCGGTACATTGTACGAGAGTTCCGCATACAGCCGCCCGGTCATATACTGGGCCGTCACATTTCCCTGAGTCGCCGCCGCTTCGTACCACTTGCGGGCCTCTTTGTCGTCCTTTTCAACGCCCCGAGCCTGATAATAGCACTCGCCCAGCGCGCACTGTGCCTCGGCATCGCACTGCTCTGCGGCCTTTTTGTACCACACGGCCGCATTTTCTTCGTTTTTTTCCACACCCATGCCGTTCTGATAGCACCGTGCCACCTCAAACTGTGCCTCGGGGTGTCCGTAATCTCTGGCCGCGACCATGTACTGCTGGAACGCCATTTCCGCATTGCCTGCCTGCTGATTTTTCTTAGCCTCCTGCAGGTAGTCCTGCACAGTCTTCTTTTTTGTTTCCTGCTGTGCTTCCTCGCCCAGGCAGAAGCGCTCCACGCACTCCATAAACTCCTGCTTTTTGTCCTCCGGGCCGTTGAACAGGAAACTGTACGCGGCATCCTTCTCTCCGCCGAAATCCATTTCCTTTATCTCAGCGCCCAGTCCGCCCCACTTCACGCGGCCCGCAGCCGGTTCAAACCACTCCTCGACGGGCTTTGCCTTCACGGCTTTCGGGATTTCCATCTTCTTTCCGCCCACGCGGACAGACTCCAGCTTGTCCGTAAAACACACTTCCACCTGAATTTCGCTCATATTCTATCGCTCCTTATGGTTTTATAATCTTTAATGTAATCTCCCTGACTTCTCACCCACATATCGATGCCCGTACCAAACACCTCGGCTTCTATCAGCCAGCCCTTTTCTGTTACACGCAAAACCTTTGCAGTGGGCAGTCGGTCAAGTACAGATTCCAGACTTGGCCCGGTATACTCGAACCGAATGGTCTGCAACTCGCCGCCGTACATAAACTGGATGCGCTTGCGCATCTCGCCCTCCTGAAAGCGGTCGGTGTACCGCTGGGCAAAGTGCCGGTCGAGGGTCTTATAGCTTTGGATACGGTCAATGCGGTAAATGGTCGGAGAATTATCCTGCGGGTTCCGGAAGTGTTTATCCTTATCGATGCCTTCGATGAACGCCGCCAGATAGAAATAATACTCGCTGAACAGGATGCCCACCGGCTCAATGGTACGCACACGGGTCTCGCCGTCATGGGTGCGGCAGTAGGTAATTTCCATAACATTGTGATTTTCTACTGCCGTGCCGATCTCCCACAAACTCTCAATAAACTTCCGGCCATGCTGCGGCTCAACGTAATGGAAGCGCTCATTGCTGATGAGGTCTTTCACCTGATTCAGTCTATCCAACGGTGTACAGGCCAAAATGAGCTTATCCAGAATTGGGAACATTTCCTCCTTGACCATGGAGCGGCTCTCCAGCAGGATCTTGCACACTGCCAGAATTTCGCTGCTGGTGAGGAAGCGTGAAAGCGTGTCATCCAGCAGATAGCCGCCCTTTGCGGAGTTGTATAAGATTTCCCGGCGCGGCTCGCTGTCTGCAAAATGATTCCGCAACGTATCGAGGTCGCGCTGGATGGTTTTTTCGCTGACCCCAAAGCGGTCGGCAGTCTGTTGTTTGTTCAGCACACCGCCCTGTACCAGCACCTGTTGGATATAGAGTATACGGTCCAATCTACTATTACGCACGGTTCATTCTCCTTCTCTGCTCATTGTAACACAACACAACTATCCCTGCAATTCTTTGTGTGAACTTTTGTCGTTTTACAGAATTACAAAAAAATTTTGTCTCTTTTGCACAACCCCAGTATACAAAAAAAGATGGACAGACCGCCTGTCCATCTTCTATAGCAGTTTGCGTTTTTAATGCACAAGCAACATCCGCAAACTGCATATCGCAAATATGCCGTTTTGATTGGCGCTATTTTTGAAAATTGCGATAAAAAGTCAAGGCAGCCTATTCTTAAATTGCCAACCTCTTTTGAAGCGATAGGCACTGTTCATCAACTCGTCTGTGATGGTGTAAAGCGCCCGGCGTGGCGAACCATATCCGCCAATCAGCCCAATCACAATCGCAAGATTCAGCACAAATGCAATGCTCAACAGCACCATCAAAAATTTTTTCATACGCTCTTCTCCTATTTGACTTATTTTTCTGCCCCTATTATACAGATTGGGCTGGACGGTATGGTTGTCCATCCTACACAAGCCACAAAAAAAGGAACACGGCATTCTCATTTTGAATGTACAAAGGGTGCGCTCTCACAAGGGATGCCCCGGCACTCATCGTCATGCCAGACATCGTAGGCATACAGACCGTCCGGGACAGTATCTCTCTTGATGCGGATGCTGGTAAACAGCGCAGGCTTTCCGCAAACCGTGATCTCCTCGTAGCGTTCGGTCATTGCATGAAAGATCATAATCTGTCTCCTTATATAAAGAAGCAGGACAATCCACACGGACTGCCCTGCAAAAGTAAAGGGAGAGCATCCGAAGACGCTCTCCCAGTTGTGCATAATAATCCTCCAAGTCACGACCCTGCCGCATAGCCCTCCGTCCCTCTCCCCCGCCCGGGGGAGAGGGGTTCCGGTGCATGGCGCAAAAAACCGCCCCCAGCTTCCTGTCATGGAAACCGGGGGCGCTGCGGTTTTATGGGAAACGCCTCAGGCGCTGCAAAGCCTCAGTGCAGCAGAGAGCTGACCCATGCCCGGGCGGCCGTCTTGGCCTGGAGCTTATTGTACATCTTCAGGGTGGTGTTGTACACCTTCTGGCTCATGGCATTGCTGGCGTTGGTGGCGGCAGCCTGCTTGGCCTCAAGCGTGTCGGCGGCGGCAACGGCGGCCTTCATATCGGCGTAGTCGGCCATGATCTCCTGCTGGAGTGCAGCATAGCTGGCCTTGGCTGCTGCCCGATCCTTTGCGGTGACCTGATTGCCATTGCTGCCGTAGGTCAGCAGGTTGGAGAAGGCGTCACGCACGCCGTAGAAGGAGTCGGTCCAGTCGTCCGGGTAGGTATAGTAGCGGCCCTTGGCATCCTGATACCAGACGCCCTCGGTGGGCTGCTCGTCGGAGCGGGTGACCTTATGGACCGAGACCTTGTAGACATCTGCGGTGTCGGTGGTCAGCATCGGATAGTAAGGGACGAAGGCGTTGTACACGTCGTCGTCAAAAGCGGTCCACTCGGTAATGGCGGTGTTCAGATCGCCGGTGGCGCTCACCTGGAACAGATGAGTCTCCACATTGCCCGTCTTCCCGATGGGCTCGGTCTGAAAGAAGTGGATGGAATCCTCCACCGAGAACTTCTTGGTCAGCTGGATGTTGGAGTAGACCGGGACGATGGCACCGTTCTCGCCGACGTTGCTGATAGCAAAGTCGGTCTCGCTGTAGTTGTCCTTCGTAAAGGTGTCGGTGCCGTACAGGTAGTTCAGGCCGGCTGCCATGCGGTCCGATGCGATGTCGCCGTTGTAGGAGGCATCCAGGTCGATGACATTGGCAGCGGCGTCGCCCACAAAGGTACCGGCCTTCTGGGCCACGGAGATCAGGTTGGCAGAGGCCACCACATGGTCGGTGTCATCCAGATCGATCTTGCCCATAGCGGCGATGTTGGGCTGCATGAAGACCACGCTGGAGGAGAGCTTCAAGGCAAGGTAGGTGTGGCCCGTCAGGTTCTCCACGAACCAGGTCTCGTTCTGGTCGGCAATGAACACGCCGGAGCCGCCGGCTGCACCGGCGTTGTCGTAGATGGAGGTCAGCAGGGCAACACCCTCGCGGGCCGTGGAAGCTTCGCTCAGCAGCACCGTGGTGATCTCGGCTTCCTCAATGCCGTTGTCCACATAGGGGTCTACGCTCAGCACGGCGTCGGTGCCGTAGAGAGACTCGGTGGCAGAGACCATGACGCCCTTCTCGTTGGTGCCAGCCTCCTCATAGGGGGTGTGCTCGTGGGTGCTGTCGCAGTCCGGGCAGACACCCAGACCGTTGTCGTCCCGGCGGGCGGTGTAGCGGTAGCTGTCGTGGGTGAAGGTGTAGGTAAAGCCGTAGCAGCCCTCGTACACCTCGCCCGTGGTGTGCTTCCCGGCGGGGCTGACGTTGAACAGCTTGTTGTAATCGTTGGTGCCCAGATCCTCGATCCGGCCAAACATGGTGGTGCCATCCTCGGTGAGGTCGCTGCCGACATAGAGTGCCGTACAGGCGAAGGCGGAAGGAACCACGGCAAGCGTCATCGCACAGGCGATGAAAGCCGCAGCAATTTTCTTCTTCAAAGACATAATAGTATCGATCCCTCTCTTGTTGATTGTCGGCATTTCGTCGGCAGGTGTTATAATACACTCATTTTAATGAAAATGCAAGTATTTTCCCAAAATTTTAGCATATATTCATTTTTATATTGTATATATTCATACTGTGTTTTTCATCTGCCCCTCCGTGAGCGCAAAAAACCGCCCCGGCTTCCTGTTGCGGAAACCGGGGCGGTTCATATACTTTATTGGTGCTCTCTCAAGCGCTCACGCAATTACTTGCGGGGATTCTTGATAGCAGCCTGGGCGGGTGCCAAAATTACAGGGCATTCGGATTTACGGTGGTACGTTGTTTGCATTTTAAGCAGGCTATAAAACACATGATATTGAACCTAGCAGCAGACGTTGTGTGTCAAGCAGCGGCACATAAGCCTAACACTTAGCACGAAATCACTTCTTCATCCAATGCTTGAGCCAGTATTCATAGACCCCAACATATTCCCGATAGGCCCCTATTTTGTCCGGCGTACAAAACAACTGCCATGCCTGCTGAAGAAATGGCTTTGACCATTCACCTATGGGCTTTTTGGCTTTCAGAAATCTTACCAACTGACTGTAAGCGGTTTCACGATTTTGCGGTAAGTAGGCCGCTTCACTGTTCAGGTTGAGCTTGTCGGAAAGCTCCTTGTTAAGTTCCGTGTCGGTTGATCCTATCTCACCATTTCTTTGGTAGAAGATTGTATCCATCTGAGCTTCATCCAGCGGATTCAAGCGCATTGTCTGCTGATCTTCTTCCAAGATTCCACGGTAGGCATCGCAAGTCTTTTTTGCATTTTCCGTAGAACTCCGATTTCCGGGACACACGCCCAGAAGATTTGAAAAATCTGTAGTTGCCTCATCCGGCAACTGATTTTGCGGGTCAAGGTGTTCAATATTCAGATAGTTGAGTTGGTCCGCCGGATCGAGACTAATGCGGCGCATACAATATGCGCAAAGATAACCTTGGTCGCGTGCCAACTGCTGCCGTGTACCGTCCTTTGGCATATCTTTATAAGTAATTTTTAACGGCGGGGATGCTTTGCGGCAGTTCTTTTTATACTCTCGCAAATCTCGCGGTTCAATCTCTGACTTTTTGATATACCTCATTCCGGCCACTCCATTTGCTCAATTTCCAGACTGTTTCTGGCATCATAGACGGACGGATCATTATATCCCAAAATCTGTTCCAGATTTTCCAGAACCTCTTTGGCCTTTGCATAATCCTCCTTATGGAGAAGCTCCGAGAATTTATCAAACAGCTTTTCAATTTCAATCGGACGATCTCCAACCAGCAAGATACTTCGCAGAACAGTGTTTACATCCTTGCCGTAGGCAGAATCGATTTGTGTTGCACTGCCCTCGTGTTTCAGCAGAATAAGATTTGCATCCTTATAGGAAGTAATCACTTCCGGAGAATGCGTGGATACAATAAACTGAATATTGGGAAAAACCGTTGTCAAATCATTCAGGATTCGCTTTTGCCAGCCGGGATGCAAGTGTAATTCAATCTCATCAATGATGATGATACCAGGTGTTTCCAAAACAGAATCGCCGAGCTGAGGATTCAAAACAGCCATCCGGTGCGCAATATCTGCTACCATATTCAGCACAGACCGGTATCCATCGCTCATCTCAGACATCGGATGAAGCTCATGTTCGCCATTCCGATTAACGTATTCAACAACAATCGCCCGATATCTCTGACGATATTCCACCTTAACATGCTGCGTTTCATCGTGGTCGATCAAATCCGCAAAGCAGCGTTCCAACGCCCGCTGAACCGCACTCACCTGCGGAATAGGTCCTTCCTGACTGACAAGGAGGGTCATGTCACTGAACCACTCCATAAGCTGCTTGTCCGTAGCCTGCTCAGCGATGCAGTCCTGATAACCTTCAAAGCGGGACTTCAGCTTCTGTTTTTCCTTCTGTTTCGCCTGCTTTTGTGCCCACAGGCGGCCCGTACCATAGTAAGCAATGAGCGGAAGTACCGTTTGCGAAGAAGGAAGTGCTGCTTCTTTTTGAAGTTCAGATGCAATTTTTTTCAGATCCGATGCAGCACCATAGGTAGTGTTGGATTTTGGTCCACTCAGAGAGCGAGACCATGTACAAGCATTACCGTTTATAACACCCTGACAGGACACCTCAACCGGATAAACTTCGCGCTGCTGATAAATTTTATTGGTTTCATACGCCACATGGCGAACGTCTTCCGTTTTGATACTGCGAGGAGAAGCATAGTCAATTCCAAGGAAGAAAGTGCTGGCAGCGGTCAATGCCCCCATAAGCAGAGAACTTTTTCCACTGCCATTGTTGCCGATCACAATATTCATTTTAGGATTCAGCGGAATCTCGGCATTTTCAAAGTTCCTGAAATTCTTCAAGGTCAGATTGTCAATACGCATAGCTGCTTCCTTCCAAAATCCAGATTTCATGCAAATTGATAGGCCGAGCACCCGGCGATGGGCATAATCCCCTATCATAAGTTGATTTTATCACATATCTTTTGGTGTTTCAATCGAAATCAGGCTGATCTTCTTTGGCAGGCGGCGAAGTCTGATACGTGTTGGCAAAAACCATATCCTGAATCCACTTACAGAGTGCCGGGTTTTCGTTCACTGCCTTGTACAGTTCAATCGTCGTACTCATGGAATCGAGAATCGCCTGCATCGTTGCACGGTCGCTTTCAACACGAGCATTCTGTGCATCTGAGTTTTTTATAGCATTCTGATAGGCTTCGTCTTTACTGACGATGGCGGGCAGATCAGCAACCTGCTTTTTCACTTTATCTTCGTCTGTCCAGTCAATGCCTCCAAACGCATCATGGAATTCCTTCAGAATCTGCGTCAGAGGATCAAGCTCTGGCACCGAAATACCAACATCCCTGCTGACGGGGATCGGATTCAATTCACCATTTTCATTGTCCAGCTGAATCCGCATGGTATCCTGTGCCACTGCACGATAGCTTTCCAGATCAATATCTTCCAGTAGACCGCTGATATTGTCATCTTCAGCGGGAGACGGAAGTTTGCCGATCAGCAGCTTCAGGAAAATCGACAGCTTTTCCCACTCTACGCTACCGTAGGGCAAAATCGCCGAGAGAAAATTGTATGTCCGAACAAATCCTTTGGCATTGGATTTGAAGAGAATCTGTTCTTCCGGGATTAGCTCTTTGTAGTTTTCTGTACATCTGTCCAAAATCGGATCAAGTTCCTCACGAGGCGCATTATCCAAATATGCCTCGACAAAGGAATCCACATCCTCGTGGGTGTAAACCTGAAGCGATTCCATTTCCGAAATCTGATCGTTCAGTTTATTGACATCTGTTTCGCCAGACAGAATCGTTGTTTTGTAGTATTTATCAAAAGCTGCTTTAATCACACCCGGATCGTTTACAAAATCCAGAATAAACGTATCATTTTTATCTGGTGCACTGCGGTTCAGACGGGAAAGTGTCTGAACTGCTTTAATATCAGAAAGCCCCTTATCCACATACATCGTATGCAGCAAAGGTTCATCAAAACCGGTCTGAAACTTATTCGCAACAATCAGAATCCGGTAAGGGTCTTTCTTAAAGGTACGCTCAATTTTGGAGCTTGTAAAACCATTCAGATCCGCTTCGGTAACTTCCCTGCCCTCATACTTGGTTGTGCCAGAGAAGGCAATGATCGTCTTATAAGGACTTTTACGCTGTTCCAGAAGAGCATTGATTGCTTTATAGTATTCGATGGCGCGCGGGATTCCACTGGTAATCACCATGGCACGGGCTCGACCGCCAATTTTTCCACGACCAATCACTTCTGTGTGGAAATGCTCTACAATGATGCCCGCCTTCTGCTCGATTGCATATTGATTGGATTCCACATAATAGCGGAGCAACCGCTGCGCCTTCTTTTTATCAAAGAGCGGATCATCCTCAACCGTTTTGGAGAGCTTATAAAAGCTCTGGATCGGAGTATAATAGCGTAAGACATCCATGATGAAGTGCTCCTCAATAGCCTGCTTCATCGTGTAGACATAATGCGGAAAAAAACGTTTACTTCCGTCCGGCTGAATTTCTTCCCGGCCAAACACTTCCAGCGTTTTATTTTTGGGCGTGGCAGTAAAAGCAAAATAGCTGGCATTTTTTGCAAGCTTTTTGCCATCGATCAGGGTGTTGATCTTATCTTCCAGAAGATCGTCATTGTCGTACTCGCTTCCGGACAGAACGATGTTCATTTTTGTGGAAAGGTCGCCATTCTGACTGGAATGAGCTTCGTCAATCAAGATTGCAAAGCTCCGGTTGGTGTGGAGCTTGGAGATATCCTCCAGAATGAACTGGAACTTATGTACAATGGTGATGATGATCTTTGTACCTTTTTCCAGCAGTGTTCCAAGTTCCGATGAGTCCTTGGCCCAGCCGACTGTAGAGGAAACCTGCATAAACTGCCGGATCGTATTCCGAATCTGCTTGTCCAGATTAACGCGATCCGTAACAACGATCACAGTATCAAAAATATTGTGGTCGGTTGCGTCTTTCAACGTAACCAGCTGGTGCGCCAGCCATGCAATGGAATTAGACTTTCCAGAGCCCGCACTGTGCTGGATCAGGTATCGCTTTCCAACTCCATCTCGCTTGGCATCCGCCAGCAGAGAAGTGACCAGTTGCAGCTGGTGATAGCGCGGAAATATCTGCTTGTAGCTCTTTTTATGCGTTTCTTCATCCTCATCGCAAATGATCTGCACATAATTTTCAATGATGTTGGAGAAATCATCTTTGCGAAGGATTTCTTTCCAGAGATAATCTGTCTTTATGCCGTCCGGATTCGGTGGATTGCCCGCACCATCGTTGTAACCTTTATTGAACGGCAGGAACCACGACTTTTGCCCTTTAAGCTCGGTGCACATCCGCACTTCATTGTCATCTACAGCAAAGTGAACGATACACCGCTTAAAGCCAAAAAGAACTTCATCCGGAGTGCGTTCATCTTTATACTGCTTTACAGCATCCGCTGCATTCTGCTTCGTAAGCTGATTCTTCAGCTCCATGGTAGCGATGGGCAAGCCATTCAGAAACAGGCATACATCCAGTGCCAGCAGTGGATTCTGGCGGGAATACTGGAGCTGCCGGGTCACACTGAAAATATTCTGTGCGTAGAGTTTGGCGGCAGTTTCATTGCCGGGAGACGGACGCACATAAAACATATCCAATACCAAGTGCTTATAACGGAACCCCTTGCGCAGCAGGTCGATCACGCCATTGGTATGGAGACTTTGATCCAGCCGCTGCAAGAATTTTTCCTTTTCCAGAGGGTCGTTTTCCAGACGCAGCTGCTTCATTTTGTCCGCCTGCGTGGTATTCAGAAAACGAAACAGACGTGTTTCATCCATCGCGATTTCTTTATTGTAATCCGCATTGGAGCCCTGCTCGTAGCCGTTGTGCTGCACAAGCCAGCTCACAATCGACGATTCAAAGCCGTTTTCTTTTACATTAGTCGGCATCCATCTCCACCTCCTGTTCTTCCGGAGCCTCCTCTGCAATATCTTCTTCCGGCGTATACTCCGGCACCTCAACATTGCGCACGTCCATCTGCCCGGTGACCACATCGGAAATCAAACGAGTGCAGTATTCTTTGAGGAGTTCAATCTCTTTTTCCAGAACAGGAACCGCGCGGTCGATTTTAGCGGTTTCCTGTTCAATATAATCTGCAATCTCTTCCTGTTCACTGGTGGGAATCAACGGCAAATCAACTTTTACAAAATTTGAATAGCGCAAATCCTGTCCATCGCGAATAAATTCAGAAGTGCCTTGAAGAGCTTTGATATAACTCTTGGATTTCAGTAACCACTTGAAGTATCTTGGCACCACATATTTCTGCGGCAATAGGACGATATAGTGCCATGTCACACATCCAAAAATTTCACTTCGCTCGATGCCACCTTGAAAGCTACGCAAGCTAATCACAAAATTGTCTGGTTCTACATGCTTCCAGTCATCAAGCCCTTGCGTCGCAATCACAATGCGCTTGTTTTCGCTCTTCATGTAGTCTTCCTGCAAAATAATTCCGTATTTTTGACTTGCAGTTGCGGGTTTATCATCCGGATGCTTGCGCTCCTTACTTTCAAGGAACAGCCGTTTTGACGGAATCATTTTCCAATCGGCAGGAATATCCCCCATCCAGTTTGCCTGAATGCTGTGCATTTGACGACCTTGCCGAACTCCCTTTGTTACCGCTCGGTCAATGACAGTTTGCCGCCGTTCTTCCAACAATTTGATCTGTCGTTGGTAGCCGTGGATCAGCTTGTTGATTTTGGACACCTGCCAGTCCAGATACCGCACAATTTGGTCCTGTTCTTCACGGGGAGGGACGGGAATTACCAATCGCTTAAAATCATAGTAATCAGAGTCCCACTGTCCTACACGAATACCGTAAGATATACGGTTGTAATAAGTTTTAAACACAGGTGAACGAAGAATCCGATTCAAATAGTCCAAATTCTCATCAAAGCGATTATGTGCAACAATATAAGCAGGGCTGACAAATCCGTCATATTTTGAGACTCCAAGAGAGCCCTGCCAAAGTTTCATTTTGTTAACAACGATATCTGAATTTTTGACGACCTTATATTTGGAAGTGTCTTCACTTTCATGATTTTTATTGTCCGTTCTTGAATTCTTGGGTATCACTCCATACTCACGATAAACCGACAGTAGCTGTAAATCCTTCCTATCACCTTTTCGCTCATCTGCTAAGGATAAATATGCCCGTAGCTGCTTTGAATCCCAATGTGCAGGTATTTCAGGAAGCCAATCGTACTCGAATGCCTTATATTTCTCGTATCTCATCTCAGCCTCCAATGATCTCGTCCAGAAGGCCATTGGTTTCCTTCTCAATCGCGCGAATATCCGCTGCGATTTCGTCCAGCGTCCGCAGCTGCACCGGCTTATAGAAATACTTGGTAAAGCTCAGCTCGTAGCCCACTTTTTCACTGCCCGGTTTCACAAACGCATCCGGCGCATAGGGGTGTACTTCGTTCTGAATAAAGGCATCGATCCCGCCCTCGTAGGTAAAAGGAATGATCTCGGTGTCACCGCTGCGCTCCTTGTCAATGACAGGATTGCCCTTTTTGTCCAGCAGGATCTTGCCGTTTTCATCGCGCTTTGGCTGCTGCATTGTCACCTGCCAATAACCGAATTCGTGATTTTCAAAAACCTTACTGTATTCCGGGTCTGCCTTGTCAAATGCAAGATACAGGTCCAGAATCTTTTTGCGCAGTGCAGCATTGACTTCGCCGTTTTTCTCACCAAGGTTCTTGCGCAGAGGAGCTTTCATGGTGGTTGCATCGATCAGTTGCACCTTACCTTTACGCTGAGCACTCTTTTTGTTGGAAAGCACCCAGAGATAGGTACCAATGCCGGTATTGTAGAACATCTTCTCCGGCAGCGCCACGATAGCTTCCAACAGATCCTGCTCGATGATATATTGACGCAGATTGGAAGGCCCCTGCCCTGCCTTGCCGGTAAACAGTGAAGAGCCGTTGTGCACCTCTACAATACGGCTGCCCAAAGGGGTATCCTGCTTCATTTTGCTGATATTGTTTGCAAGAAACAGCATCTGCGGGTCGCCGATGTCCGGCAGGAGTGAAAAATCCTCCCCACGATAGGTGACCTGAAAACGTGGGTCCGTGATATCATCTTTCTTGGTAAGACCCCATGCGGCCAGATCCTTTTTCCATGACGTACCAAACGGCGGGTTTGACAGGCAGAAATCGAAAGTTTCTCCGGGAAAGCCATCATTAGAAATGGTCGAGCCAAAGAAAATATTATTCGCCTGGGAGCCTTCACCCTTAACAAGCATATCGGCGCGCGCAATCGCGTAGGTTTCGTCTGCATTCTCCTGACCATACAGATGGATGGAAACTTTTTTACCGGCCTTTTGGGAAAGCCTCTGAATGCGCTCTTCCGCAACCGTCAGCATACCGCCGGTGCCGCAAGCGCCATCGTAAATGCGGTAAGTCGTGCTCTTGATCTGATCTTCAATCGGCACAAAGGCAAGATCAGCAATCAGTTCCACAATATCACGGGGCGTAAAATGACGTCCGGCATCGGTGATATTCGTTTCCTCATTGAATTTTCGGATAACTTCTTCAAACACGGTCCCCATCGTGTGGTTATCCAATCCCGGCAGTTTTACACTGCCATCCGGGTTGAGCACAGGACGGCTGCTGAGGTTAATGGACGGGTCAACAAACTTGGAAATCAAAAGCCCCAGAATGTCATGCTCGGAAAGCTTATCAATCTGGTTCCGAAACTCAAATTTTGTGATGATATCCTGTACATTTTTGCTGAATCCATCCAGATATAGAATGAAGTCCTGCTTCAACTGCTGCTGATTTGTACGGGATTTCAAATCGGACAGTGTAAAAGGCGAACTATTGCAGAACGCCTCGTGTGCAACGGAACACAATGCAACATCCTGCTCCAGAATGCCTGCGGCATCCAGTTTTTGTTTCATGGCAAGAACGGCCTGTTTTGTCGGTTCCAGAACTGCGTCAAAGCGGCGTAACACGATCATCGGCAGAATAATTTTTCGGTAGTCGCCTACATCGTAAACATCAACCAGACAGTCATTGGCAATGCCGAATACAAACGACACCAGCTGATTGAAATTTGCGTTTTCCATTGGTATAATCTCCTTCTTATGCTGTCACGGATAGAACAGTAACTCTCATTTTACATAACGATTATACATTATTTTCGTCCAGATAGGAATACATTCCAGATAGAGAACTTTCCAAAATTTTTGTGCGATGCTCTTGACAATGCGCAGAAATGGGGTATAATTGTATTAGAAATTAGCGAACACGCTGATTTTGAACAAAAGGAGGAAGCCCTATGCCTACGGAGGAAAAATTCGGGACATTTATCAAGGAGAAACGAATAGCCTGTGGCATTACGCTGCGGGGACTCGCATCTGAAATCGGCATTGCGCCTGCCTATATGAGCGACATTGAGAAGGGACACCGTTACCCACCGGATAAGGACAAACTTTATGCAATTGCTACAACGCTACATTTGTCCGAAGACGATCGGGATAAAATGTTCGATCTTGCTGCGAATGCAAAGGAGAACACGGTTTCTCCGGATCTCCCGGAGTACATCATGGGCAACGAACAGGTCCGTGTTGCACTCAGGATGGCGCGCGATACGGATGCCGGGGATGATCTCTGGCAGAAGATGATCGAGATGATGGAAAAGAAGGAGCGTGGCGAAAGTACCTGATGTTTTACTATCGTTATTCACCGGAACAACTGGAACGCGCAGCAGAACAGCTGCTTCAGAAGTTTGACCCGGAGTTGCTGAAAAAACCGAAAGAATATGATGTGTACCGTGTGATCGAGGAATGCCTTGGCGTTGATTATGACTGGAAGTATATCCGTCCGGATCAGGCTATCCTTGGCTTGACCGCTTTCAACCCAGGATATATCTGGGTTTCTCCAGCACCGCATCTTTATGAAGGGATTCAGCCCGAAAGGATCTACCTTGAAAAGGGCACAATTTTAATTGATGCCACTTTGACCGAGGGAAACAATATTGGGCGTGAACGTTTTACGGTGATGCACGAAGTTTTTCATCAGGTTTTGCACAAAGACTGTTTTCGGCGGGAACCACCTGACTATGTACACCAGACGACCAAGTGCACATTATTCGGGCAGAAGAAAAAACTAGTCACCGCACTGGATCACATCGAGTATCAAGCAAATACCTGTGCAGCAGATTTTCTTATGCCAAGGAAAACGGTTCCAACCGTGTGGCGCTCGATTTCTGGATTTGATCGGCCAGCACATGAAGATTATCGGACGGAAGATTATATTCGGAAAATCGCCCAGGTCTATCAGGTATCCAGACAGGCAATGAGGTATCGGCTGAGGAATCTTCAGCTCATTGTCCCGCCTACAACAGCTTACTTAACCTAATCAAAACTCAGGGAGTTTCGACTCCCTTCATTTTAGAGCAAGGTGTTATGTTTAAGCGAACACGCTTATATAGAAAAGTGAGGAGAACATTATGAATTCAAATGGAGTTGTCTACCGTTGTAATAAAAGTTGTCCGATTGGAAAACGCTGTTTTATCCTTAAAACAGCTGTGACGCTAAAGGAACCGATTACTGTGTGGCATAAGTGTGTTGCCAAAAAAGAAGATATTCCGGTCACAATCGGTGGAAAGCCACCGCCTTAATGCTTTGAGAAAATGATATTACTTGCAAATAAGCCGCAGTGACGTGCTATATTGCAGAACTTCCAGACACTTTTCAGTGTCTGATTCTGCGTGCATGTTGCTGCGGCTCTTTCTTTTTTGGAGTGAAAGCGAAATGTATTTTATCTTAAATCAAGACATTATAGGAGGTATCTGTTATAATGATGGTAAAGCGTAAAGCAAACCTTGATGATGGTTGCAACCCGGAGTTGGTTGCAGGTGCGGTGTTTGACGGAGAACTCGAAATTCCTGTTATTCATGCTCCGGCAGAAATCGTGATTCCATCCGGCATCACGCCATTTTCCAAGCGGGAGAAAGCGATTGGAACCGATGAGGCCGTTGGATTTTTTGAAAAAGACCCTGTATTTTCAAAGGTTCTTATTAATCCCTCGTCTTATGTTGAAGATTTCAGAAGGTTCCGCTTTCTGCTGCCGGTTGATTGTTCTCTCTATCGGGACGCACCACTGGCTGTTCAGGTAGCAAATCTCTACCGTAGCAGAGCGCTTGGCAGCTATTACCAACGCAATGGCTGCAATGTTTATCCGCTGGTTCGCTGGGGTAACGAGCTGACCTATACGACCCGGTACTTTCCAGAACGCATTGCTTTTCTTGGTATTCCGAAGCACAGTGTTGTGTGCCTTGGCACGTATGGCTGTATTAGCAACCGTGAAGACAAGCACGAATACAAAGCTGGACTTGACGCGCTGATGGATGCTTTGAACCCGAAGGTCGTACTTGTGTACGGTGCTATGCCTGATTCTGTATTTGGCGACTACCTTCGCTATGCAAAGTTTGTTTCGTTCCCAGATTGGACGAGTCGTATGCACGGAGGTGATTGCTAATGGGTGGTGGAAAGGGCGGACTGTACATGGGAACATATAATCCCAGTGATACAAAAACGGATTTCTGTACCTTTTCTAGAAATGTAGAGAAAGTTTCCAAAAAATATCCGCTGAATCCAAGTGGATATTTTGGAGAAAAGGGAAAGAACCATCGTGTGATTGTAAGTGACAATCCCATTGAAACCTCTGAGGACTTTTACAAAACTATTAGCTGTGGCGGCAAAGAGTCTCAGCTGTCTAACGGAAAGGGGGTCCAAACTGTTTTTGAAGATGGCACTCGGATTGTCTACCGGGTCATAACTTCTACGCCTGATAGTCCGGCTGTAGATATAACGGTTAACATTGAATCCCCAGTCAAAAAGCAAAAAATCCATTTCATCAGAAAGGACTAACACAATGGTACAGGCCAAATTCACATCTGAAATGATTGACTGCTTGAGGAAACTCATTGGTGAATCCTTCGTCAGTTATGACGGAGCTATTATGAATCAAACGGCTTATGGAAATCTACAGCTTAATACAGAGCATTTTTCTGTAGAACTTCGAAACGAGGTTCATCCCTTTTCTCTTTTTTCAGAAGTTGAAGATGTCTCTTGCTTTTCTTGTATCTTCAAAAGAGCGGGTTCTATATTCGAACCGTTTTGTGAGGAACCGTGGAAAACAGTACCAATTAATGAAAAAATAACAGGAGTCTCCATTGTCAGCGATACTGTCATTGTAAACGATGATGAATACGCTATCACTTTTGATATGGCAGTTATCATTAAAACAGAAAAGCATCAATACTCCTTTTCCAGAAACTGGTTTTTCTCGGAAACAATAAACCTTTCTGTCGATAAAGGCCTTGATGATGTTTATCCAATCAGTCGCGTTATTGCCGACTGGAACGACGATGGCAATCGACGAGTCTCTGTCCAACGCAGTATTGTTTCTCTGTAATGGTCCGTTGGCTAGATACCTTCAGCTTTCTGTTTTTAATCGAACAGACACTTCACATTGCGACGTAATCGAAATCAGGCATGTTGACAGGAGCCTCCTTCTGAGTCTACTGAATAGCAACGAAATTCCTGCTTTCAAGATGGGAAAAATCCGAAAGATTTACAAGCAGAATCTAATTCACTACATGAGCCAATACCAGTAAATTCATCAAAAAAGAACATGACGGTTCCTTTTCAGGATCCGTCATGTTCTTTCCTTGGCAGGCATTACTCCATCGGCCGCATACTTTTTGCCGCTTCCTGTTCCTCCCGAATCTGCCGCTTATACTTATAATAGGTATTGCGAGCCAGCCCTGTAAGCTTCATGCACTCGGCATCGTCCAATGTTCCGCCAAATGCTTTGCAGTGCGTGCTTATCACCCGCTTGGCTTCTCTGGCTTTCTTGGTTTCAAACCCATCACCTTTTCTGTGGCCAACCTGTTTTCCGTTTAGCTTGGCAGTCAACAGTCCTTCACGGGTACGCTGGTGCAGGTCGGCCACCTCCTTTTCGGACTGCTCAAATGCCAGCTTGATCTGCTCCTTTGCCAAAGCCATCAAATATTCATTGATGCCCTTTAAGATGAAGTCCACGTTTGTCCCTGTCATGGCAATGCTGCCGGACAGGGCCTTTTTGTAGGTTTCTGTGTCGATGTGATGCTCTTTCAGAAATACAAGACAGATACCCTTATGGTAGAGGTCTTCGTATAGGGCAAATCCTTCCTCTGCATTTCTGGACATTCGGGACACGGAATCAAAAACTACCATATCCCCCGCCTGCAAAATCCGATACAGCTTGTTCCACTCCGGGCGCATTATCGAAGTCCCGGTATAGGCTTCCTGCACGATATGGGCAGTCGGATATTCCGCTTGGATGTTTCGTATCTGGCGGTCGATGCTTTGTTTTGCAGTCGAAATTCTGCAATAGCCATAAATGCTCATAAAATTCCTCGTCGTCTCAAAGATGACGAACGTCATCTTTAATCGGGCGATTTGACCGTGCAAATCGCCCATGTTGGCCTAAAATTGATACGCAATTATCGCACGGCATTTTTAATACACTCCAAGCAAGCTAAGTGTCGCTCCTCGCCCACCTTTGAATTTGACTTTTCGCGGGACGGTATATGCCGTCCCCCTTTCAGCCAAATTCAAAAGCGTGCTGCGTCGTGACACCGCTTGCTCTTATCTGCGAGTCATGTATGTATTCATAAATTCTGCCACGGTCGTGCAGGGCTTCTGTTTTTTCTCTGCTCCGCCGAATGGATCATAGTTCCAGTCAGTTTCTTCGTCAATATATCGCCGCCCATCGTCCGGCAGTTCCAGCGGTTCAGTCAAGATGATGGTTCCCCACTGGTTGACCATGATAAAAGGTGCGATTTCGCAGGGGATACCACGGCATTCATCATCGTGCCGGACATCATAGGCATACAGCCCTTCGGGTACGGTATCCCTCTTGATGCGGATGCTGGTGAACAGTGCGGGCTTGCCGCAGACAGTGATTTCTTCGTAGTGCTCGGTCATAGCATCGTGGGTCATAGTGTGCGCCCTCCTTAAAGCGCAATTAAAAATGCCCGGTATTTTTCGGTATAGTAAGCAATCTCTTCTGCTGTCAGTGAGGTCATGTTGCCCTCACTGTCTGTTCCGGCGATGAAACCAGAACCAGCCAGATAATCTGCGCCGCCCCAGAGCATCCGGTTCGGCGGCAATTCCAATAGTTTGCCTTCATCATTGCAGACCAACGTGAATTCTGCGCCGAGGTCACACAGAGGCAGGCATTCGATGTTACCGCCCACAAATTTCTGCATAGCTTCAAGGGTATAATCCAATTCAACCACTTTGGGCGGCTCCATTGGCAGGAGCGCAAGGACTTTGATTTTTGCTTCTTTCATCCTGAAATCTCCTTATGCTACGTTAAACCTTGTGGCCTTATAGCAGTCTGCGCACATTCCCTCATGGGTGGCTGCAAACTCTGCGGCCTGCATGATGGTTTCATCTTTCAACTTGACCCGTTTAATAGGCTGATTGCAGCGGGCGCAGATGCAAGGGACTGGCGGCTGTTCCGGTTTGGGAGTAGTTGCAGCTTTCTGTTTGGTTGGCTTCTGGGAATCATCCACAGGCTGCACAACATCATCCGGCAAATCCTCTCCGGCATAGACATACAAACCCAGACCAAACATAGCAAGATTCTTGACCAAGCAACGCATAATGGCCTTGTTTACATCAAACATGGATGCAGCATCTACTGTACGTTCCTCCATGCCGATTTTCTCTCTGCGGCGGGTCTGCGGGTTGTAATCCCACTTTGGCGTAGTATAAGTATACGGAACTGCTTTCATCGCTTTGTTGGAACTGTCCAAAACCGGAAGCCACATTTCGTGCGAAATGCCCTCAATGGTAACGGTAGTGTATACCATGAAGCCTGTGATCGGGTCATAGACATAGGGCAGGCCGTTGAACTTTTTGACCTCGTAACTTGCCGCAGGATAGAGCTTTTTCACTTCCGCCCATGCATAGGCCCAGCTCACATATTTCAACTCTGTGTTGCCGGATTTCTTGACTTCCAGATGATCCTTGAAATCCACGGCAGATAATTTTACAAACGGATTATCGGTTACCATAAAGATACCTCCATGAAAAAAGACGGCAGGAAAATCACTTCCTGCCGCCATAAACCACAAATTTATGCCGCATGAACAATGGTGAACCTGCGGCTGCTCACATTTTTGCTGTACTGGTTGAAGATGTCCGGCTGTTCTTTCCGAAGCCTCTGGGAATCCACCCGCTTACTTTCGGAGGACACCCAAGACACCTTATAACCGGGAGCCGTTCCATACGCTGCATCCTGCATTTCCAGCTTGACCTGCTGCTCAATGGCGGTTTTCTCCTGCTCCAACTGCTCGATCTGACTGGAAAGCTCCTGCCGCTTGTCCAGCAGACCACGCAAAGAGGTCAGGTCTGCATTTTTGTCACGATTGTCAACCTCATACAGTTGGTTGATCTGCTGGGTGTCACCCTCACTGCCGTTCGGTGCAGGCGGAATCTGGGGCACAACATAGCGTGTCCAGAAAAGTTCCTCCTTGTCGATAAGGTCAGCAAGCACCTGCTTATCAGTAACAATTTTGTGGATGATAAGCTCTTTTCCCAGAATCAGAGCTGCCACATACCAGCAGTCGAAGCCACTGACAACGAGATAATGGTCAACCCGTGCCAGATAATGCGCCGGAATCTTGCCGTTGGCCCACTTGTCCGCAGAGAACGGAGAAACCGTTTTACACTCCAAGCCAGCCTTCTGCCCGACGATCAGGCGGTCGAAATCAGCGAGAAGCAACGGATGCTCTTCACTCTGGTAGATGGCATTTGCCCTGCGGGCTTTCAGCCCGGTTTCCTCCGAGAATCGTTGCGCCACATAGTCCTCCAAGTCACGCCCCTGCCGCATGGCCTCATTGTCGATGTCCTCAATGGTATCGCTGATTTTGTCGTGGTAGACCTGAAATGCGGAGCGATAGGGATTCACGCCCAGAATCGCACCGGCATCCGTTCCGGTGATGCCGCATTTGCGGTAGCGAAGCCAATCTTCTTTGCTCAAATTCAGTGTAGATACAAGACGTTTCATGCAATATTCAACCTCTCTTTCATGTGTTCGTCTGCAATGGAGAAATCGTATTCCACCAAGTCTTTCAGAATCGTGGAAAACTCACCTACCAAGGTGCGATTATCGTCCAGCCACAGAGCATACAGAAAATCCAAGATATTCCGCTGCACCCGCAGATGGTTCCAATAGCGTTCGTCCAGCTTGTTTTCGCTGGCAAGGTCGATCAGCGCACTTGCAATGGTGCTCTTGATTGTAATTTCGTAAGCCAGAGAAACCCGCATCTCAGGTGGAACACTTTCGGTTTCTTTCAGGAACTCAGAAAATTCGTAGAAAATGCGGTTGTTTACATCGTTCATAGAAACCTCCTTTATGCTGCGGCCAGCACCATCTTATAGGCGCGGTCAATCATGGGATTTCCCTCTGCGGTACGCAGGAACAGATTCTCGTTGTAGTTCCGGGTCTTACGGATGGGATCTGCATGGGTGGCAAAGTCCGATACGGCATTGACAAACCGCCAACCATTCTTGCCGACCCAGGACAGGTCAGGAGCATTGTAATAGCGGGCCTTCAAATCTTCCTGCAAACGCAGGTTATTCTTCCGCTGGCCATCGGACAAATCCTCTGTAATCGGGAAAAACTCATTGATGAACTCCTGCACCTTGCGGTCAGACAGTTTGATGTTGGTCAGGTCATAGATTCCCTTTCCAAGTTCTGCCATGTAGCTGTTGGCAAGCTGCAAAGTTTCGCGGGCATTCTGCACCCGGAGCAGGACGTTTTCGGTGTGCTTTGCCGTCCAGATACGCTTTGCAGAACCGAGAGCCAAATTCAGGGTGTTCTGGCAGACCACCCGAACAGGGGTCATTGCGACCTTGACACCAGAACTGCCATCATGGCTGTTGAAGAACACAAGATATGGGGTCACTTCGTCTCCGGCAATGATGTACTTTTCAGGCAGCTTTGCCAGCATCCAAACCTTCTTGCCACCCTGCAAGGAGCCTGCGGTTTCGTAGGTAACACCCTCGCCCAGCAGATCGTCGGTGAACTGGAATGCTTCCTCGTTCTGCACGATGCGATAGCGGTCAGACACCACGCCGAGAACGGCATCATCGGTGCTGCGGACATTGGCACGATAGCCGGAGATCACAGCTCCGTTGCCAGAGTAGATGTTACGACTCTCGACCTGCCAATCCAGGCCAGCCAGTTCCAAGGCTTCACGGCTTGCAGGGGCTTCCATAACGATGCGGCCAAGGCCATGCCAAGGGGTCTCACGGACAGAAAACATGGTTTCAACATTTGCAGGCATAATAAGTTCCTCCTGTTTTTGATGGATAATTATTTCTTTTCGAGTTGATGTGCGGTCCAGATGATGAGTGCAGCAGCGGCCTTTCCGATTGCTTTTGCTGCCTCAAAGGATACTTTTGCGATGATCTCAGCCATTGGTATTACCTCCCATTTTTCAGTAAAATAAATGACCTGAGGACAGTGCGAAACTTTTCCTCAGGTCTTTTCAATAAGATAATATATAAATAAAATCCTACGAAATACGCTTTAATTCGTGCCGAGTGTGTCAGTTGCGTCAGAAGTTCATAACAAACTTTTTATATCATCATCATCCATATTTTCCCATTTTTTCTTTACTTTTCTCTTGTTTTTAACAGAAGCGATAGTCTGTATAGAAAGAGAGATAGATAGTCTGATAAAAGTATAATAAAGTTTTCTTGAAAACACTGACACACTCGACACAACCGGCACACTCCCTTACGGATGAATTTTCGAGCGGATTCCTACTACTACGGTGAGATCAGTCCAATCCCTTCTATGGATTTTCTGGTTCCGCGAAGCCTTGAACGCTTTGGCATCTTCAAATGGAATCACGAAGCGAGCCAGCTCCATAAAGCCGTCCATCGTACAAGATGTCATATTGATGCCTTTTACCTCGGACAGTTGGAAATCCAGTACCCACCGAAATTCCTCATTGCTTACAGGCGTGATCTGTGCTACACAGCTGTTAATAAGTTCCCTGCTGACATCCGTTTTGGCCGCTTTCTGCCACTCGTCCAGCTTCTGGGAAATCAGCTTCATATCAATACTCCCACTGCGTTCATCCTCCTGTTCGATGCTCTCATACTGGGATTGTAACTCGGCGATCTGCTCGTCCAGTCCCTTGCGGCGTTCCATCAGCTCCTGCTTCGTGATAACTCCGTCAGCACACAGGTCAATATACCTGTCCAGCCGTTCTTTTTGTTTGGCGATGCTGTTTTCCAGCATTGCCTTTCTGGAAATACGCACAGTCTTTTCCTCTGCCATGCAGCGGTTCAGAATCCGGTATACCTCTTTGACGGTCTTACCTTTATCAAACGTCAGATTCTGGAATACCTTAGATGCCATTAGATCCAGCTTCCATTCACTGATGGCTTTGATTTGGCAGCTGATCCCCAAATCCAGACCATGTTCCTGTAAGTAGCTGATGCTTGGCCTGCGTGTACGGCGGTAGCACTGAAACCCGTGAACAACTGCCCCGTCACGGTTTACTCTCCATTTGAACTGGATAAAGCCCGCTCCACAGCTACACCGCAGCTTTGCTGTCCAGACAGATTTTGGCGTATTACGCATATATTTGTGCTTTTTGCCGTTCTCATCGATGACCCGTGCAGACCGTGCCAGCAGAATCTGTTGGCATCTGTCCCACATCTCTTCTGATACCAACGGCTCAAAATCCCCTTTCACATAGACGTAGCTGCTCTCGTCCAGATTTTTCACACGTTTCTGCGTCAGATAGCCGTCACTGTGGGATTTGTTATAGCAGATGCAGCCTTTGTAGGTTGCATTGTGCAAAACACGGCTCACTTTGGAAGCGTCCCATGATACATGACCGCCTGCATCCAGTCGTCCCAACCGATATAACTCGTTTACGATTTTAGTAAGCCCTTTTTCGCCATCCGAATACATCTGGAAAATCAGCCTCACAGTTTCGGCCTGATCCGGGTCCGGAATGTAGGTTCCGTTCTCCCTGCGGTATCCCAAAATGTTTCCGCTGCCATACAAAACGTGTTTTTCCCGGCTGATTTTCTGCCCAGCCTTTACTCGCTCTGAAATCTTCCGGCTTTCATCCTGCGCCATAGAGGACATGATCGTCAGACGGAGTTCTCCATCGTTGGTTGCCGTATTGATGCCGTCATTGATGAAAAACACATTGACCCCCATTGCCTTCAGTTCACGGGTATAGGACAGAGCATCCACCGTATTTCGTGCAAAACGGCTTACTTCTCTTGTAATAATCAGGTCGAATTTACCTTTTCTGGCATCCTCCATCATACGTAGGAACTCCGGCCTTTTCTGCGCCTGCGTTCCTGTGATGCCCTGATCCACATAGACCTCTGTAATTTCCCAGTCGGAATGGCGTGAAGCTTCGATTTTATACCATTCCAGCTGGTTTTCCAGTGCATTGATCTGTGCCTCGTGTTCTGTTGAAACACGCGCATACACTACAGCTCTCATACATACCTCCGTTGATTTTATGCTTTTTCAGGCAAAAAGAAAGGCTCTGATGGAAAATCCTCCATCAGAGCCTTTCGCTGCGGTTTACGAAGCCTTTGCAGGCGGTTCCTCTTCCTCCTGCTCATGCTTCATCTGAAGGAAGTTCTGATATGTAGGGTTGTTGATATATCCCACTGCAAAGAGAGCCTCAATCAGATAGTAGGCCATTGCCTTGTCGTCAACCTCCAGCATTTGTGACACCTCCTGTTCGTTGTTATGCTTGGATTCGGTGATATAACATATCATCGAAAATTTCAGCATTACGGAAGAAGCCGAATGCCCTTGAATGCTGATACAGGATTCGTGTATATCGTCATACCGCTGTTCGGACACCGCGAACGATGATGCTCCAGACCAAGCTTTTCCAAGGTTTCCCTGAAATCTGATTGGCTGCATGCCCATTCGTCCTTCTCCTTGCAGTAGCCAAGATAAGCATTGTACAAGTCTTCCAGTGATGTGGATACACTCGGATCACACCTTTCACAGCATTCCTCTACAAATGGCTTCACGCTCCTGCTGTAAGCGTCCTTCGTCGAACATTTTGCCCGGTCCACCTGCGGAATTTCAGGAAATCTGTAGTTTAACTCCACCAGTTTCTGAGCATACCGCAGTGCCTTTGTGACAATGGCATTTCGTTCCTTCCAGATTTTTTCCTCAAGATCCGGGTCCTGCTGGTCATCTGGAATGGATGTGTCGAACGGGAGATAAACGATACGTTTGAGCAGAGCATCGTCCTCGCCTTCGATGCAAGGAGGATGGTTGCTGGCAAAGACGAACTTGATTCGCCTCGTAAGCACCACAGAACTAAGGTATTTGCGTTGAACATCGATTGAGTCACCTCCTGTGATCTGTTTAAGGCGGGAAATGGCCTCCGCATTGAGCTTTGTGTTTGGCATATCAAGCTCAAAATTGATAACGGAACTGAGTAAGGGCATCAGCGCAAACGTTCCCTTCATCTCACTGAGCCGCAGGTTACTGACTGACTCCTTAGGATAAAGCCGCTGAATAAAGTTTCCCAAAACACTCTTGCCGCTATCTCTGGCATAGCCCATGAGGATGAAGAATTTTCCACGAGCCGGATAGATAAACAGATAGCCGATTGCCATCCAGAATCGTTCCAGAAGCTGCGGGTTTCCATGTGTGATCTGCCACAGAAAACGGTCAAATACCGGGCATTTTGCCTGTGGATCGTATTTGGCCTTGATGCAGGTAAATGTCAGCTGATCCGGACTATGTGGATACAGTTTTTCCTCTCCAAGGACGAAAATGCCGTTCTTCAGTGGTGCATAAATCGGCTCACCTTTCGGCTCCTCGCGCTGGATTTCCGGATCGGTAGCACAGCACTGATAAAGGTCTTTATGCCCATACAGACTCGATTCGTGGTTAAGGTCGTAGTCCACATACTCGCGGTACAGCATTAACAATCGATCTGTGTCCAGATATTCGTAATAACGCCCATTGAAGAAGTAGAGTGCGCCATGGTAAGAGATGATAGAGACCTTCTTTTGGAGTTCCCTTGTCATTCCCACAAGAGACTGTGTTTTGGGTCCCTTTTTGACAATTGGTTCTTCAGGAGAGGGCGGAGCAGGCTGATTTTGAAGTTTCATCCCGATCTCCAGCAGTTCTTCAAAACTAGGGTTGTTCGGTGCTGCAACAGAGCGTGCATCGTAATCTTCCGTTGGATTCGGGAACGAACTTTTGTCGATGGCGAGTGCCAACTTTTTCTCCGCTCGTTTTTTCTTAAATCTTTCAAGTTTTTCTTGTTTTGCATCAAGATGTGCTTGTGGATTGCACATTCCAAACGCTACCTGCTTCTCAGTCAAAGAAGGGATTTCATCAAAAGGTTGCGCTTTGGACAGCTCTTGAGAAAAATCTTTTCCCTCAGCTGATTCTGCAAGGATTAAACTATCTGTCGGTTGTGCCTGTTTATGGCGCATTGTGTTAAGTCTATTCTCGATTTTAGATTTGCTCATGGCTAGTTTCCTCCATATTGTCTTTCTTGAAGTAGCACTGTTCCATCAGATTCTGGATGGGATTTTCTTGACCCCAACCGCCACTCATAATCAGGTAATCGATCCGTGTCAAACCATTGGGTCGATTGATATTCGTCCAAAGATAGCCAAAATCATTGTTCCATACATGGACCATGATTTTGTACTCGGCATCGGGTCTGATGTCTTTAAAGGAATCTGTAATGACTGGCGATTTCATTGACCCACCCTGAATAAAAACGCTGCCAATGATTTGATCGTTTTCATCATCGGTGTAGGTACTAAACGTAATCGGGCACAGATTTATCCCCTCTTTTTCAGTCCAGTAGCAATCTGCAAGGACTTCTTCGCCAACTAGAACTCTGGCTTGGATTCCTTTGATTACGCTGCTTTCTCCATCACCGCAGATGAACATTCCCTCCTTCGTTCGTGCAAAGGTGATGTATCCTTTTTTGCCTTTTAGGCTCTTATTGTGAAACTTATCGTGGGTGTCCGCCATGTCTTCCTGCACTTCTGTTAATTCCTGCATAGCGTTGATGTTCTTGATTTGTGTCATAATATGACCTCCATATAATTTATATTGCCTTTGGACTTATCACTTGGGCCTGGCTGTATGATATCACGTCACGCATTCACAGCGTTAGGATTTGCGTTCAGAAAATCATCATAGTTTCGTTTGATTTTCGGGATAAAATTATTAAATTTTTATCAACATTCTCACTACCGATGTTGATTGATGTTAAAAATTCTCTTCTAAACAGAAAAATCCACGGAGAAAAGTAAAATCATTTCCTTTCTCCGTGGATTTTGTTATTTAGAAGCTTTTCATTTCCGCCTTAATGCGTGCGTATTCTATTTCTATCTTATTTCCAACATTGTCTATTTGCTTGCTTTCCTCATTCTTCAAAAGTTTTTTCATTTCATCATCTAGCTGCCTAATAGCACTCTCTGCATCATCCAATATCCTTTTCACCAATGAAAAATAAACAACTTTTTCTCGCTCCGTTAGAAAACCTTCCGTTTGCGTAATGCAGAAAGATATATTACTATACACTCTAATCGCTTCCTCTTTTTTTGTTCCAAACAAAATTCCCAACCGTTCTTCAATGATGTCTCCAGTAAGTTGTGTTCCAGGAATTTGAAGTAATGACCGCATTCCCGTCTTAACTTGGTCAATAACGCGCTCATCCAATCTATTTGTTCTTCCACACCTGATATTACCAATAATATCGTAGTCACTCAATATTTCTTCATCCACGATTTCCTCACTCGTTGTTTCCTCTGATTCAAAAAGAAGCAAATCAAAAAAATCTTTAACTGCTCTTGTCAACTGGATTTCTTTATTAATCGACAGAATATCTCGAACTTTTAAAATTCCCTCTTGCAGAGAGATAACTTTCCCAAGCAAAATATCCAATATTCTGTATAACCTCTCTCTAAGGGGTTTTATTGCATCATCCAAAACAACTTCTGCTTCTATATTATAATCTTCTCGCAATTTTTCATCTGATTTTTCTTCCTCAAATGGATCCCAGTCAACTCCTTTTTCTTCCAACCATTTTGAAATCAGATATTGTCTAAGCGATATAAAATACCTTTGCTCCTTCAATTTTTTATAAATGCTATTTCCATGTTTTTTCTGTATCCACACTTCATACTGTTCAAGTACCTTATTCCTGTGCTTCTCATCAATTTCTTGCTTTTCCTTCATATACTGAGACTCAATTTTAGACACTTCTTTTTTATATTCTCTATTAACATCCCTCATTAACCCTTCTACTTCTACTTTTTTAACTTCTATTTTTTCGTTTGCTTCTTTTTCTAACGCTTCAATCACCGCATTAAAATCTGGATCGATAGCCCTTATTCTTGCTATATTGCCCCATTTTTGGTTTTCTTCTTTGCTTGTTTCATGATCTACGACTTTCATCCTACTTAAGTCCTCCTAAAATTTATTTAAGTTTCTAAAACCAAAACCCTCCCCGGCAAAACCATTCAGTTTCACCGGGGAGGGTTTATCATACGTTTATCTTCCCATGTTTTGCACGATTAGTGCATCTTCATGCATCAATCTTACTTTCTGGGATTCTTGATCGCAGCCTGAGCAGCGGCCAGACGTGCGATAGGCACACGGAAGGGAGAGCAGCTGACGTAGTCCAGACCAACATTGTGGCAGAACTCGACGCTGGAAGGATCGCCGCCGTGCTCGCCGCAGATGCCCAGACCCAGGTCGGGACGGGTCTCACGGCCGTCATGTGCAGCCATCTTGACCAGCTTGCCGACGCCGACCTGATCCAGATGCTGGAACGGATCGCTCTCGTAGATCTTGTTCTCGTAGTAAGCGCCCAGGAACTTGGCAGCATCGTCACGGCTGAAGCCGAAGGTCATCTGGGTCAGGTCGTTGGTGCCGAAGCTGAAGAACTCAGCTTCCTTGGCGATCTCGCCGGCAGTCAGAGCTGCACGGGGGATCTCGATCATGGTACCGACCAGATACTTCATGTCAACGCCGGAAGCCTTGATGAGCTCGTCTGCGACCTTGACGACAACGTCCTTGACGAACTTCAGCTCCTTGACCTCGCCGACCAGCGGGATCATGATGTGCGGAGTGATGATATAACCGGTCTCAGCAGAGACGTTCAGAGCGGCCTTGATAACAGCGCGGGTCTGCATTGCTGCGATCTCGGGGTAGGTGACAGCCAGACGGCAGCCACGATGGCCCATCATGGGGTTGAACTCATGCAGAGAAGCAACGACGTTCTTCAGGTCATCGAAGGTCATGCCCATGTCGGCAGCCAGCTCCTTGATGTCCTCGTCCTTGCTGGGCAGGAACTCGTGGAGAGGCGGGTCCAGATAACGGATGGTCATCGGGCGCTCACCCATGATGCGGTACATCGCCTCGAAGTCACCCTGCTGGAACGGCTCGACCTTGGCCAGAGCAGCCTCGCGCTCTTCCACGGTACGTGCGCAGATCATCTCACGGACAGCCTTGATGCGGTCCTCAGCGAAGAACATATGCTCGGTACGGCAGAGGCCGATGCCCTCAGCACCCAGGTCAACTGCCTGCTGTGCGTCGCGCGGGTTATCGGCGTTGGTCATGACCAGCAGCTGACGAGCAGCGTCTGCCCAGCCCATGAAGCGGTTGAAGTTCTTGTTGCCGGTGGCGGCGACGGTAGCGACCTGCTCGCCGTAGATGTTACCAGTGGAGCCGTCGATGGAGATCCAGTCGCCCTCGACGAACTTGTGGCCATTGATCTCGAAGGTCTTAGCCTCTTCGTCGATCTTCACGTCGTTGTCGTTGCCGCAGCCGGAGACACAGCAGGTACCCATACCACGAGCAACAACGGCTGCGTGGCTGGTCATGCCGCCGCGGACGGTCAGGATGCCCTGAGACACCTGCATACCGACGATGTCCTCGGGAGAGGTCTCCAGACGGACCAGAACGACCTTCTTCATCTTGCCGGACTTGACCATCTCCTCAGCCTCTTCGGCGGTGAAGACGATCTGGCCGCAGGCAGAACCGGGAGAAGCTGCCAGGCCCTTGCCGACGACCTCAGCAGCCTTCAGGGCAGCTGCGTCGAACTGGGGATGCAGCAGGGTGTCCAGCTGCTTGGGCTCCACGCGCAGGACAGCCTCCTGCTCGGTGATCATGCCCTCGTCCACCAGGTCACATGCGATCTGCAGAGCAGCCTGAGCGGTACGCTTGCCGTTACGGGTCTGCAGCATATACAGGTGGCCGTCCTCAATGGTGAACTCCATATCCTGCATATCGCGGAAGTAGTTCTCCAGACGGGTAGCGATCTCAACGAACTGGTCGTAGACCTCAGGCATCTGCTCGTGCAGGTGGCTGATGGGAGACGGAGTGCGGACACCAGCAACGACGTCCTCGCCCTGTGCATTGATGAGGTACTCGCCCATCAGCTTCTTAGCGCCGGTGGCGGGGTCACGGGTGAATGCAACGCCGGTGCCGGAGCGGTCGCCGGAGTTACCGAAAGCCATCTGCTGGACGTTGACAGCGGTGCCCCACTCGTAGGGGATCTCGTTCATCTTACGATAGACGTTTGCACGGGGGTTGTCCCAACTGCGGAAGACGGCCTTGACAGCCTCGATGAGCTGGTCCTTGGGGTCCTGGGGGAAGGGTCTGCCCTCGTTGTCCTCATAGATCTTCTTGAAGGTGCCGACCAGTTCCTTCAGGTCGTCAGCAGTCAGGTCAACGTCGTTCTTGACGCCCTTGGCTTCCTTCATCTTATCGATCTCGACCTCGAACAGGCTCTTCGGGACCATCATGACGACGTCGGCGAACATCTGCACGAAGCGGCGGTAGCAGTCATATGCGAAACGGGCGTTGTTGGTCTTCTTGGCCAGACCCTCAACAGCCTCGTCGTTCAGGCCGAGGTTCAGGATGGTGTCCATCATGCCGGGCATGGACTGACGTGCGCCGGAACGGACGGAGACCAGCAGCGGGTTCTCGTTGTCGCCGAAGGTCTTGCCGGTGATCTTCTCGAGGCCCTTGACGTGCTCGAAGATGTCAGCGGTGATCTCGTCGTTGATCTGACGGCCGTCTGCGTAATACTGGGTGCAGGCCTCGGTGGTGATGGTGAAGCCCTGCGGCACCGGCATACCGGCTGCAGTCATCTCAGCCAGACCAGCGCCCTTGCCGCCCAGAATGTTCTTCATGGTGACCTTGTCGCCGCCAAAGGCATCGTTGCCTTCGCTGAAGTAGTACAGATACTTTTTGCTCATGCGTGTTTACCTCCCAAATGATGGCCCCCGGCGCGATGCTCCGGCGGTCTTATCGATGCTCTGTCTTGTCATACGATAAACATTTCTCTGTGAATGCTAAACCATTATACCAGAATTTCACGTCTATTCCATCGGGCAAATCACCGAATTTGTTTGATATTTTTTGTGCAAACTCTTGCATTTTACTTACTTTTTCGGTAATATAAAATGGGAAAGATTTCGAGAGGTTTTTTAAGGTTTTAAGCCATTTTTAGGGTGATGGATACAACTTTCCATCCATCAAACCCTTTACCCTGTTTTTCCAGGGTGATTGCTCCCGAGTTTGTCCTGTCTTGGATACAACAAAACCCTTCTCCGCAGGGGCTCCGCCGCCGCTGCGGAGGCCGTTTTGGGAGGAGGTTTTTTATTTATGCAAAACATTGACACATCCGCACTGGCTGCCGCAAAGGCAAAGCTCGACGCCGCCGAGGCCCAGCGCGAAGAGATGCTGCTGCGCCACATCGCAAACGGCGTGGACATCCGCAGCCGCAATGTGGAGATCGGCTCCGAAGTGGTCATTGCCCCGGGAGCCGTCATCCTCGCAGGCACCATCCTGCGCGGCAAGACCACCATCGGCACAGGCTGCGTCATCGGCCCCAACACCCTCATCGAGGACAGCACCGTGGACGAAGGCACCACCGTCAACGCCAGCCAGGTCTACAGCAGCCACCTCGGCCCCCACAACAACATCGGTCCCTTCACCCATGTGCGCATCAACACCGTCACCGGCTACGGCGTGCATCTGGGCGCTTATGTCGAGACGAAGAACTCCAACTTCGCCCGGGGCAATACCGTCAGCCACCTGACCTACATCGGCGACAGCGACGTGGGTAAATACTGCAACTTCGGCTGCGGCACCGTCACCTGCAACTACGACGGCAAGGACAAGTTCCGCACTCAGATCGGCGACTACTGCTTCATCGGCTGCAACACCAACCTTGTCGCCCCCGTCACCATCGGCGACGGGGCCTACACCGCCGCCGGCAGCACCATCACTAAAGACGTCCCCCCGCAGGCTCTTGGCATCGCCCGGGAGCGTCAGACCAACCTCGACGGCTGGGCTGAGCCGAAAATGGAGGCGTACATTATAAAGAAACAGAAACTGGAACAGGAGCAGGGCTGACCCCCGCTCCCCACGCCGCCGTGCCGCCCGCACGGCGGCTTTTTGTATAATGAAAACCACTCGCCTAGCGGGTGGTTTTACGAATTACAAAAAAGAGGCCGCCCCGGGTGATTCCCCAAGGCGGCCCCTGTAAGGGGTCTGTATTTTTTTAGCGCATCTGGCACTTCAGGCTCTCGGCCTGAGCTGCGCTCAGCCGCCGGCTCCCAAGGCCGTCGTGCTCCAGAGCAAACCAGCTGCCCCCCTCTGTCAGCAGGTCTTCCACCGACAGGGTGGTCGTTTTGAGGGTGGTAACAAACTGGATCTGCTCCACCCCCTGCTCCTGCAGGGTCTCCAGCGCCTGCCGGGTGCCGTGGAGCCGGGCGGACAGATTGTCGGTCGTCACCCGCAGGGTGCTGCCCTGCTGCCGGGTGTTAAAAAGCAGGGGGGCGCCCTTCAGCGTCTCCACATGGAGGTCCAGGCTCTCCCCGTCCGGGATGGGCTTGGGGAGCGCAAACTCCCACCACTCCTTCAGGATGCCGTCCGGTTTGCCGTCCGAGTCCAGGTCCGGGTTGTAGATGATGTGGTGGATGTAGCCGGTGGTCAGGTGGCTGATGTCTGCCTGGATCTCCTTGCCGTCGACAGGTCCATCCGGCGTCTTACTGCCGCCGTTACCGATGGTAGCACCGGTGCCGACACCGGACCAGTCAGGGCCGCTGCCGGTCGCCGTCGCCGTCACCTGAGCGGCTCCGCTCACGGTGACCTTGCTGCCGATGCCATTGACACCGCCGCCGATGCCGGCACCACCGTAGGCACCGGAAGCGTTTACCTTGCCGCCGTTGATGGTGATGTCTTCGCCGTTGCCGTTCTCACCGCCGCCGATGCCAGCACCACCATCGGTGCCGGTAGCGTTCACCGTGCCGCCGTTGATGGTGATGTTTTTGCCGCTGCCGCTCTCACCGCTCCAAAAGCCGACGCTGCCGCCGCCGATGCCAGCAGCATAGTTGCCACCGGTAGCGGTCACCTTGCCGTCGTTGATGGTGATGTTTTCGCCGCTGCCGCCGCTGCCGCCACCGATGCCGGCACCACTGTTGCCACGGTAGCCACCACCGGTAGCGGTCACTGTGCCGCCCTTGATGGTGATGTTGTTGCCGCCGCCGCCCTCAGCACCGCCGCCGATGCCGGCACCACCATTGTCGCCACCGGTAGCCGTCACTGTGCCGCCGGTGATGGTGATGTTGTTGCCGCTGCCGCCGTTACTGCCGCCGATGCCAGCAGCAAATTCGCCACCGGTAGCGGTCACGCTGCCGCCGGTGATGGTGATGTTTTCGCCGTCGCCGCCGTTGCCGCCGCCGATGCCAGCGTTACCGAAGCCACCGGCAGCTGTCACCGTGCCGCCGGTGATGGTGATGTTTTTGCCGACGCCGCCGTTACCGCCGCCGATGCCGGCACCATCGGTGCCGGTAGCGTTCACCGTGCCGCCGGTGATGGCGATGTTTTCGCCGCTGCCAAGGAGACCGCCGCCGATGCCGGCACCATCGTTGCTGGTAGCGTTCACCGTGCCGCCGGTGATGGTGATGTTTTCGCCCTTGCCTTCTCTACCGCCGCCGATGCCGGCGGCAGAGAAGCCACCGGTAGCGGTCACTGTGCCGCCGGTGATGGTGATGTTTTCGCCGTTGCCCTGGAAACCGCCGCCGATGCCGGCAGCATTGTTGCCACCGGTGGCCGTCAGGCTGCCGGCTTCTTTACTATCGTCCTTCAGGGTCAGCGTACCTGTGGAGGTTTTTTCAAGGCCCGCACTCTGAGTGCCGCTTTTCAGCTCGTTATCGCCGTCCAGCTCGATCTCCACATTGCCCTTTCCCTGAACGCTCAGGGCAGCCTTTCCTTTTTGATCCCAATCATATTGATCTCCGGTGTCGCTCACATCGATCTTTACGTCTTTCAGGGTGAGGTTCAGCACCTTATCGGCAAAGTTGTTGATCACCGTAATGGTGTTGCCCCAAAAGCCATCATCCTTTTTGTTCACCGGAGTAGTGTCTGCGGGGGCAGCAGCCGGGGCTGCCTGCTGGTCTGCACTCTCCTGCCGGTCGGCAGCTTTCGGTTCCTCAGTGCTCTCCGGCTGGTCTGCATCTTCCGATTCCTCAGTGCTCTCCGGCTGGGCCGGCTGGTAGTTGTCCTCTACCACAGGGCCAAAGTCGGAATCCTCTGCCGCGGGACCCTCCAGGTCGCTCTCCAGCGTGGTGATAGCCGCACCAGTGGTGGTGATGATGATCTCATCACTGTCATTGTTGCTCGTTCCGTTCTGTTCGACGGTCTGGCTTCCATCCGCATTTTTGGTGACGGTAATATCGCCGTCGTCGATATAGTAGGTCCCTGCAAAGGCCGGAGCCGCCAGAGACACCGTGATGCTCAACGCTGCCATCAGAGCTGCTGCCCGGCGGAATGTGTTGTTCTTCCTCATAGTACTCTCCTTTTTTACGTTTTTTTGTGGTTTTTACACTTTTTTAAAGTTTCTGTACGAAACTCCATCATTACACCTATATCGGTCTTATGGAAATATGCGATTTTCTTCTTCGTATCCACCTAAGCTCTCCACATACAACACTTCTCAGAACACGCAACCGTGTTTCCGCACTCTGAGAGGTGGGTGGAACTGCTTCCTCCGCATTCTGTTTCAGAATCTCATGCTGCATACACAGCAGACTACATCAAAGACGCAATTGTCTTACCGGAAAACGCTTCATCCATAAATGTCTGCATCTCCTTATAGAACTTTCTGACCGGGCATGTCTCCGTTGCATGCCGCGAGCAGTAGCAATCTTCTTCCAAGCAACGGTTGATCCTGGTAGTTCCTTCCACCGCATTGAATATATCAGCCAAACTGATGTCTTCCGGTTTTCGGTTTAAACTAAAGCCTCCGCCAACGCCGCGCTTTGTCGCAATGATCCCCGCATCGCGCAGAGGCTTTGCGATCTGAGCAATCATTTGTTTCGGGATTCCCATCTGCTTGCTGATATCCTCACTCCCCATAGGCGTTCCAAGGATTGCAAGAAATAGTGTCATCCTGATTGCATAGTCAGTTGTTACATTTAACTGCATAAAACCTTCCCGTCATAAATAGATTAGTTAATCGCTCATCTCATCAATTCCGTCAAAAAAATAGTCGCAGCGGGAACAACCGATAATTTCAAAAAGTCAACCTTGTGATCTCCTTTCTTTTTCTACGTTTTCTTGTGCTTTTTGCACTTCTTTGTTGAGGGTATTTCTCATTTTTTATTATACCCCCCCCCCTACAGTCTTGGCAATAGGGAAAAACAGCGAAATTTCGGGCTTAAAATCCTCTATTTTGCGGCAATATGCAATAAAATACGGCAAACTTCCTCCCTGCCCCGGCGGGTGCTTCCCTCGGGCATAAATAAATATCCCCCGGCGGAGCCGGGGGATATTTATTTGCTTTTTGTGTATCTTTTTGCGCGCGCGTATGTTATAATAACATATTGTTCGAAAACAGATCCAACATAAAAAGGGCAGAATATATCATATGAACACCAATGACATCTGGCTCATTGCCGGCCTCGGAAATCCGGAGCCGAAATACGACGGCACCCGTCACAACACAGGCTTTGCCGCGCTGGACTATCTGGCCGGCAAGTGGGGCATCCCCGTCTCCAAGACCAAGTTTCAGGGCCTGTGGGGGCAGGGCGAGGTGGACGGCCACAAGGTCGTGCTCCTGAAGCCCCTGACTTATATGAACCTCTCGGGCGACTCCATCGGCCCGCTGGCGGGCTTCTTCAAGATCCCTGCCGACCACGTCATCGTCCTGTGCGACGACATCACCCAGAACCCCGGCAAGCTGCGCATCCGGCCCTCCGGCTCTGCGGGCGGCCACAACGGCCTCAAGAGCATCATCGCCCGCCTCGGCGGCGAGAACTTCCCCCGCATCCGCATCGGCGTGGGCGCAAAGCCCCGCCCGGACTACGATTTGGCCGACTGGGTGCTGGGCAAGTTCCCGCCCGACGACGCCAAGGCCCTCGCCGACCGCTGCCCCGACATCGCAGCCGCCGCAAAGCTCATCATGGACGGCAAGCTGGGTCTGGCGCAGAGCAAGTATAACGGGTAAGGCTCCGCTTGACGCAACCTCTCAGTCTCGCTTTGCTCGACAGCTCCCCTACCGAGGGGAGCCTCTGGCGAAGAGGGAAAGTTTTCCGGTATGCCAAAGCCTCCCCTCGATAGGGGAGGTGGCACGGCGTCAGCCGTGACGGAGAGGTTTAACCCCATCAGAAAGGAGGTCCACCATGTACGAAGCGCTCCTGAAAAACACCCCTGAATATCAGAAGACAGCGGCCAGCCTCGCCTCCCCCGGCCCGGCGGCGCTGTTCAGTCTGCCTCCGGCAGGCCGGGCACTGCTCTACGCCGCGCTCCAGAAGGACACGGGCCGCATCCTCTGCGTCGTCACGCCCGGCGAGGCCGAGGCCACCCATTTTGCCGACGACCTCAAGACGCTGGGGCTCTCGGCGGCGGTATTCCCGCCCCGGGACTTCATGCTCCGCCCCGTCGAGGGCGCGGGCCGCGAGTACGAGTACCGGCGTCTGTCGGTGCTGGGCGCGCTGGCGGGCGGACGGCTGAACGCCGTCTGCGTCCCCGCCGAGGCCCTGCTCCAATACACTGTGCCGCAGGATGAGTTCCAGAAGAACACCCTCACCCTCAAGCCCGGCATGGTCTACAACCGCGAAGCGCTGGTGGAGCGGCTCTTCGCCGCCGGATACGTGCGGCGAAGTCAGGTGGACGGCCCGGGACAGTTCAGCGTCCGGGGCGACATCGTGGACATCTACGCCCCCGATATGCGCCAGCCCGCCCGTGTGGAGTACTGGGACGACGAGATAGACTCTCTCGCCTCCTTCGACCTGCTGACCCAGCGGCGGGACGGTGCGCTGGAAAAGATCTATCTTTCCCCCGCCCGTGAGGTGCTGTTCGGCAGCACCGCCGACACGGCGGAGGCCCTCCGCGCCGCCCAGAAGAAAGCCCGGGGCAAGCGCCGCACCGCCCTCGAAAAGGCCATGGAGCCCGACCTCGCCCAGCTGGACAGCGGCGTCATGCCCGAGGCCATGGACAAATACTACGGTCTGCGGTACGAGACGCCCGCCACATTGCTGGACCACCTGAGCAGCCCCATCTTCATCCTCGACGAGGTGGGCGGCATCCGGGACGCCCAGAAAGCCACCGAGTTCCGCCGCAGCGAAGAGCTGACCGGTCTGCTCGAGGAGGGCGTCATCTGCCCCGGCCTCGATGTGCTCTACCAGACGATGGACGACCTCGCCATTGCGGCGCAGGACCAGAGCACCCTGCTCTGCGAGAACTTCCTGCGGGGCATGAACGAGTTCAAGCTGAAAGACCTCATCAACGCCGAGGCCTTCGCGGCCCCCAACTGGGGCGGCGACCTCGCTTCCCTGCGGGAAGACCTCGACCCGCTGGTCCAGCAGGGGTACGCCGTGGCCCTTTTCGCCGGTACGCCCAAGGGTGCAGCGGCCCTCACCCGCGATTTGGCTGACAAGGGCTATGCCGTCAGCATGAGCCGGGACGTCCGGCCCGCGAAAGGTCTGGTTCAGGTACTGCCCGGCCACCTCACGGCGGGCTGCACCTTCCCGTTCGCCCGCGTGGCGGTCATCTCGTCCCGGCGTCACGGTCTGGACGACGAAGCCGCCGAGAACAAAAAGCGCAAGAAGAACAAAAACGCCCTGTCCAGCCTCTCGGACATCAAGCCCGGCGACTATGTGGTGCATCAGAGCCACGGCATCGGTATGTATGCGGGCATCCAGCGTCTCGAGGTGCAGGGCGCGATAAAAGATTACCTGAAGATCCAGTACTCCGGCTCCGACGTGCTGTATGTGCCGGTCACTCAGCTCGATCTGCTGAGCCGCTACACCGCCCCCGGCGACGAGGAAAAGGTGAAGCTTGCAAAGCTGGGCGGCACCGAGTGGCAGCGCACCCGCGCCAAGGTCAAAAAGGCCACCGAAGAGATGGCCCAGGAGCTCATCGAGCTCTACGCCCGCCGCCGTCAGGCCACGGGCTACGCCTTCCCCGCCGACGGCGAGTGGCAGAGCGATTTCGAGTCCCGCTTCGAGTACGACGAGACGGACGACCAGCTCACCGCCACCGCCGAGATCAAGAAGGACATGGAGAAGGGCTGGCCCATGGACCGTCTGCTCTGCGGCGACGTGGGCGTCGGCAAAACGGAGGTCGCCTTCCGCGCGGCCTTCAAGTGCGTCATGGGCGGCAAGCAGTGCGCCATTCTGGCCCCCACCACCCTGCTGGCGTGGCAGCACTACAACAGCATCATCTCCCGCATGGAGGCGTTCCCGGTGAAGGTCGGGCTGCTCTCCCGCTTCCGCACCGCCAAGCAGCAGAAAGAGACCCTGCGGGGCCTGCAGGCCGGCAGCGTGGACATCGTCATCGGCACCCACCGCCTCCTCTCCAAGGACGTCCGGTTCCACGACCTGGGCCTTGTCATCATCGACGAGGAGCAGCGTTTCGGCGTCAAGCACAAGGAGAAGCTGAAAGAGAACTTCATCGGCGTGGACATGCTGACCCTCTCGGCCACCCCCATCCCCCGCACCCTGAACATGGCCATGAGCGGCATCCGCGACCTCTCCACCATCGAGCAGCCGCCCATCGAGCGCCAGCCGGTGGAGACATTCGTGTTGGAATACAATGACGTCATCCTCGCCGAAGCCATGAAGAAGGAGCTGGCCCGGGGCGGTCAGGTCTACTACCTGCACAACCGGGTGGACAACATCGAGTCCTGCGCCGCCCACGTCAGCCAGATGGTACCCGGGGCGCGGGTGGGCATCGCCCACGGCAAGATGACCGAGGAAGAGCTGAACCCCGTCTGGCAGCATCTGCTGAACGGCGAGATCGACATCCTCGTCTGCACCACCCTCATCGAGACGGGCATTGATGTGCGTAACTGCAACACCCTCATCATCGAGGACGCCGACCGGATGGGTCTGGCCCAGCTGTACCAGATTCGGGGCCGCGTGGGCCGCTCGGGCCGGAAAGCCTACGCCTACTTCACCTTCCGGCGGGACAAGACCCTCACCGACATCGCCCAGAAGCGGCTTTCCGCCATCCGGGAGTTCACAGCCTTCGGCTCCGGCTTCCGCATCGCCATGCGCGACTTACAAATTCGCGGCGCGGGCAGTCTGCTGGGCCACAGCCAGCACGGCCACATGGAGGCCGTGGGCTATGACCTCTATGTCAAGATGCTGGGTCAGGCCATTGCCCGGGCCAAGGGCGAACCCATCCAGCGGGACAAGAGCGAATGCCTCGTGGACCTGCGGGTGGACGCCTTCATCCCGGAGAAGTATATCGCCGACGGCCCGGGCCGCATCGAGGCCTACAAGCGCATCGCCGCCATCCAGACCCCCGAGGACGCCGCCGATGTGCTGGACGAACTCATCGACCGCTACGGCGACCCGCCGCCCTCTGTCAGCGACCTCGTGAACGTCTCGCTGGTGCGGGTCCAGGCCGCCGCCGTGGGCGTCTACGAAGTCACCCAGAAGAAGGATACCCTGCTGTTACAGGTGGAGACGCTGGACGTGGCCATGATACGCGGCCTGCTCATCGCTTTCAATGGCCGGGTGACGGCAGGAGCCGGCACCAAACCCTACCTCTCGGTGACTCTCCAACCCGACGAAAAGCCGCTGGAACTGCTGCAAAGCATCCTCAAGGCGATGGCCGACATCCTTGCTGCCCCGCCGGAAGAAAACACCGGCAAAAAATAAATTTCACTAGGAGTACACTTATGAAGAAGAAACTCATCGCGCTCATCTGCGCCCTCGCTCTGGCCGTCGGCCTCGTGGGCTGCAGCCTCTCCACCCCGGATTCCGTAGGCACCATCGGTAACGTGGACATCTCTTCCGGCCTCTATCTGCTGGCCCAGTTCGATGCCTACCAGACCGCCGCCGACCTCGCTTCCGACGACCAGGACGCCACCAAGGTGTCCAGCTTCCTCAAGGCCACCATCACCGTCGATGACGCCACCGGCGAGACCGCCGTGGTCAGCGACTATGTGGCCCAGAAGACACTGGAAAACCTCGAGTCCTACGCCGCCATCGAGACCCGTTTCGATGAGCTGGGCGGCGTGCTGACCCCCGACGAGGAGACCCAGGCCGACAGCTACGCCTCCCAGCTGATGGAGCAGAACGGCGACCTCTACAAGGCCAACGGCATCGGCCTCGACACCCTCAAGCGGTTTGAGCGCATCCTCATCAAGAGCAACGACCTGCTCGAGATGTGCTACGGCATCGACGGCGAGACCCCCGTCTCCGACGCAGAGCTGACCAGCCACCTCGAGGACGAGATGGTCTACATCCGCTATGTGGTCGTGCCGCTCTACAACACCAGCACCTTCGCTTTTGCTGATGACGACCAGAGCACCCAGATGCTCGAGCTGGCTCAGACCGCCGCCGAGAGCTGCAACGCTGCCACCCCCGATGGAGCCAGCGCCCAGACCTCCGCTTTCAGCGCCGCCGTCGCCGCTGCCCTGCCCGACATCTACGCGGTGCTGGATGGCGAGCCCTCTTCCGACGCTTCTTCCCTCTCCACTGCCCTGCTGGGTTCTGACAACATCGATTCCACCTTCTCCGAGGAAGGCACCGCCGACGCTGTCCGCGCCCTCAAGCCCGGCGAGGCCGCCGCCGTGCAGTATTCCAGCTATGCGCTGATGATGCTCGTCCGTCTCGACCCGCTGGACGCTGACACGCTGGACAGCCTCCGCGCACAGGCCCTCTCCGACATGAAGAGCGGCGAGCTGCAGGACAGCCTTCAGTCCTATGGCGCCCAGCTGCCCCACGCTCTGGACTCCGCCGCCATGAAGAAGATGCCGGCTTCCAAAATCAAGAACGAGCAGTAATTTTCCTTAAAAATAATACAAAAGCTCCGGGGATCTGTTGATTCCCGGAGCTTTTCTGTACTCATACTGCTTTTCAAATTCTGCTTCCAGCGCCGCGCGGATATGCATCGTGCGGCGTTGCTTTTTGTCGGTTTTTATGGTATCCTCTTAGCAGAAAGGCGCTGTCCAACCAAACGCAGGCGGCTATTGCTCCTCACCGGTCTCGCTGTCTTGCTCTTCGGAGCAAAGCAAGCGCGGGAGGGCAACTTTTTGGAGTTCCGCTCCCGACGCTCACGGCGAAGGGAGGGATGCCTTATGACTACATCGGAAATTCTATTGCTTTTCCAGACGATCATCGCACTGTTGGCACTTCTCGTAAGTGTTGTACATCTGATGGACGACCGGAAAAAGGATGATTCTTATGGCAGCAAAAGGAAAAAGCACAAAAAGAAATGACCGCCCAAGACTCCCAATCCGGTGGCGGTCATTACTTTTGTAATGCTTGACTGGTGAGGAGCTAGCCGTTTGCACGGTCAGCGCCTTTCCTTATCTTTATTATAGGCAGCCGTGCGCGGATTGTCAAGCACAAGCGTACAAAGGAAAAATCACAAAAAGAAATGACCGCCCCTATAGTCTTCCAAACTCCGGCGGTCATGTTTCTCAAAATGTGACACTGAGAGAGGGAGCTGACCACTGTGCAGCCAGCGCCTTTCCTTATCTTTATTATAGACAGCCGTGCGTGCATTGTCAAGCACAAGGATACAAAAGATAAAAACGAACCACCCGCTTCGGCCTTCTCAGGCTGTGGCGGGCGGCCCGACATTTTCTAACGCATTCTGATGCGATCCGACGTTTTTGTCCGTTCTCTCAAAAAACAATGCAGATACATCATTTTTCTTATATTTTGGCGTTATTTTCGCCTTTTAGAGCATCTCAGAATGGGCAGTTTTTGCGTTTTTAAGTTCCCATAATTTTCCAGTCCATACCTCTTCGACTGGTCTGCATCCTGATTATAGATGAATCGCTCTCCAATGTCAATAGCCCAGCGCCTATAAAAAGCCCAAGGGCGAGGTCCCTTGCGGAACCTCGCCCTCAGACTATGTGAGATAAATCACTACATGCGCGAACATATAATGTTTATCATTACAGGCCGTGTGCCTGTAATACCTGTTTTATAGCAATTCAACTTTTTAATGCAGCAGCAGCGTTGAATTGCATATCGCAAATATGCTGTTACCTCGAACATTTTCATATACAAGGACTTCGTGGTCTGCCTCGATGGGTTCAGTATAGTGCATTTTTACAGAATTGTCAATATATGGTATTATTTTTGACATTTTAGCCAATCAGGAGCCGTAAAAAAACAGCAAAATGCTCTGCCTGCACAGGGACAAATGGCCGTAAGCCCGTTCATGCTTTTACTGCCTTTTCAAACTCCGCTTCCAGTGCCTCGTTGACGGCGCGGACGGCGGCGGCATCGGGTTTGATGGCCGTGCGGTCGTAGGTGAACAGGCCGTTCACCTCGTCCTCCACGTCGGTCAGCTGGGTGTACACCAGCGCCGAGAGGCCCTTTTTCAGCTGCGGGAGCACCGTCTTGCGCTGCAGATCGCAGTAGCGCTCGGTCAGCTCTGCCCGGCTTCTGGCCGTGCCGTAGCCGTAGGTCTTCCGGGGCGGCTCATGGCCGGGCATGGGCCATGCAATGCCGCCGTACTCGCTGAGGGCCACCGTGCGCACGTTCGGGCGGATGCGGAGCGGATAGAAGTAGTTGTGGATGGAATGCACATCTCCCCCGCCCCGGTCAAACCAGCCGCTGGCCTCGTCCACCGGACGGGAGGGGTCGAGGGCGCGGAGGGTCTCGGTGGCTTTCCGTGCATCGAACTGCCCCCACCCCTCGTTGAACGGCACCCAGCACCCGATGCAGGGGTGCCGACCCAGCGCGGCTACCGTATCGGCCAGCTCCCGGGCGTACTCCTCCCGGCTGTGGGCGCTGCCCCGGCCCAGAAAGCCCCATAGCAGCTTCCCGTCCGGGGCGCGGCGCATCAGGGGCTGTAAGGCGTTGGTCAGGTAGGTGACGTACCACATCGGGTAGGCCCCGCCGCCGTTGACCATGTCCTGCCAGACGATGATGCCCAGCTTATCGCAGTGGTAGTACCAGCGCTCCGGCTCGATTTTGGCGTGCTTGCGCAGCAGGTTGAAGCCCAGCTCCCGCACGGTGTGCAGTTCGTGCTCCACGGCGTCGTCGGAGGGCGGGGTGTAAAGGCCGTCGGGCCAATAGCCCTGGTCCAGCAGGCCGTTGAGCAGGATGGGCTTGTCATTGAGGAAAAACCGCCGGATGCCCTTTGCATCCTCTTTACACTCCCACTTGCGGAGGGCGAAATAGCTGTGGACGGTGTCGAAGTCCTTTTCTTCGCCCTGTGTCGTGCCGACCGTCAGATCATAGAGGAAGGGGCTGTCGGGGCTCCACGGGAAGAAATGCTCTTCGGCGATGTTCAGGGTCACTTCGCCGTCCCGGTCGGCCTCGTCGCTGCCCCAGTCCTCGGCGATGGTCACGCCGCCGGCCCGCACCACGGCCCAGAGGTTCACCGCGCCGCCGGGCTTCGAGGTATGGACTTTCACGGTCACGGTTCGGGCGTCGTAGTCCGGGGTGACGGTCAGCGTATCAATGTAATTTTCCGGCACCCGCTCCAGCCACACCGTCTGCCAGATGCCGCTCTGGGCCGGGTAGAACATCCCGCCGGGCCTGAGAGTCTGCTTTCCCCTCGCCTGCGTTCCGGTGCCGGTGGGGTCCTGCACGGCCACCCAGAGGGTGTTGCGGCCCTGCGGGCGGAGCAGGTCGGTGATGTCCAGCGTGAAGGGCCAGTAGCCGCCCCGGTGTCCTCCGGCCAGACGGCCATTGACCTCCACCGCGCAGGCGTAGTCCACCGCCCCGAAGTGGAGCAGGACGCGCCCGCCCTCGCCCGCCGGGGGCGTGAAGGTACGGTGGTAGTGGAGCCACTGGCCGGGCTGCAGTGTCCGGCTCACGCCGGAGGCTTTCGCCTCGGGCGAATAGGGTACGAGGATAGCGCCGTCCCACTTTGCTGGGAACTCCGAGCTCTGGGTGATGGCGTAGTCCCACGGGCCGTTCAGGTTGACATAGCTGTCCCGGCGCATACTCGGGCGGGGATATTCGGGGAGCGGATGCATGGAACTACCTCACATTCACTTTTTATAGGCTGCGGCCAGCTTTTCCAGTGCAGGCAGGCTGCGCTTCACCTTCTCGGTGTCGATGCAGTAGGCAAAGCGGACATAGCCCTTGACGCCGAAGGTGTCGCTGGGGACCAGCAGCAGATCGAACTCCCGGGCCTTGAGGCAGAAGGCGTTTGCGTCCTCTTCCAGCGCTTTCGGGAAGATATAAAATGTGCCGCCGGGGCGCTCCACCTCAAAGCCCAGCTCGGTGAGCTTATCGTACAGCAGGTTCATGTTCGTCTCGTAGACGGACAGATCGCTGGTGACGTCGAGGCACTCGGCAGTGGCTTTCTGGATGATGCTGGGCGGGCAGTTGTGGCCGGTGAAGCGGGAGATCTGAGCCATCATGTCCACCAGCACGTCTTCGCCCTCGCAGCCGGGCCGGACGGCCACATAGCCCAGACGTTCGCCGGGCAGGCTCAGGCTCTTGGAGAAGGAGAAGCAGGTCAGGGTGTGGGGGTAGAACGCTGCCGGATACGGCACCTTTTTGCCGTCGAAGGCGATGTCGCGGTAGGGCTCGTCGCTGACGAGGAAGATGTTGTGGCCGAAAGCCTTGCTCTTTTCGGTCAGGATGTCGGCCAGACGGCTCAGGGTCTCGGCGGAGTAGACGACGCCGGTGGGGTTGTTCGGGGTGTTGATGAGGACGCAGGTGACGTTCTCGGTCAGCATCTCTTCAAAGGCGTCGAGATTCGGCTGGAACGCCGGTGCCTGAGGCGGCACGACCTTCAGCACAGCGCCGGTCCCCTCCACATAGGGGCCGTACTCGGGGAAGCAGGGGGCGAAGGTCAGCACCTCGTCGCCGGGCTTGGTCACAGCGCGGACGGCGTGGGCGATAGCGCCCGCCGCACCGGTGGTGGGGAAAATATCCTTCTGCTCATAGGGCAGGCCGAAGGTCTTTGCCAGATGGGCCGCCACGGCGGTGCGGAAGCCCGGGTCGCCCTGACTGGGGCAGTAGCCGTGGAGGGCGACAGGCTCTTCCTCGGCCAGCAGGGTCTGCATGACTTTGGTGAACTTGTCCGGGCAGGGGACGCTGGGGTTGCCCAGCGAGTAGTCGAACACGTTCTCATAGCCGATCTCGGCGGCGCGCTGTTTGCCGTACATGAAAGTCTCGCGGATGACGCTCTTGTGGCCCAGCATGGCGCGGTAAGTCTCGTTCAGCATAATACTTTCCCTCTTTTTCTTATTGATCCTCTTCCGGCAGAGCGGAGGCATAGCTCTGCTCCACCTTCACCATACAGCAGTATCCCGGGTCCTGCTCCTTGACGAAATTGCACATCTCGGCCAGCCGCGCGTCCTTGTCGCCGGTGTAGCCCGCCGGGAACACGAGGTCGAACAGCACATTGGTGTGGCTGTCCCCCGGCACGATGCGCAGGTCATGAATGGACAGACGAGGGTCCATCTGGCGGGCTTTTTCCATCAAACGGCTCCGCAGGACGCCTACGGCGGCGTCCGACGTCACGATGGGGTCGTAGTGGATGGTGACCTGTAAGTGGTCTTTTTTCAGAAAATCCCGCTCGATGTTGTCGATGATGTCGTGGGCTTCCAGCGGGTCGGCCTCGGCGGGGAACTCGATGTGGAGCGAGGCGAACTGATGCCCCGGGCCGTAGTCGTGGACCATCAGATCGTGGACGCCCAGCACCCCCGGGTAGCTCATGACGGTGTGCTCGATGTGCTCCACCAGCTCCGGCGAGGGGCTTTCGCCCAGCAGGGGGCTGAGGGTGTCCATCATAAGCCCCCAACCCGACCAGAGGATGAACGCCGCCACTGCCACGCCCATGAGGCCGTCCAGCACGTCCCAGCCCGTCAGGTGGGAGAGGACGGTGGACAGGAGCACGGCGCCGGTGGTCAGCACGTCGTTCCGGCTGTCGGCGGCGGTGGCCATCAGAGTCTCGGAGTTGATGCGCTGGCCGATGGTCTTGTTGAAGCGGCTCATCCAGAGCTTGACGCCGATGGACGCCGCCAGCACCCCCACACTGAGCCAGCTGAACACCACTGCCGTCGGGTGCAGCACTTTGAGCGCGGATTCTTTCAGCAGGGATAGACCGATGGCGAGGATGGTGACGCAGACCACGAGGCCCGCCAGATACTCGTACCGGGCGTGGCCGTAGGGGTGCTTTTCGTCCGGGCCTTTGGCCGCCAGACGGAAGCCCACGAGGCTCACCACGTTGGACGAGGCGTCCGAAAGGTTGTTCAGGGCGTCGGCCATGATGGCGATGGAGCCGAACAGCGTCCCCGCCGCCAGCTTGCCCAGACAGAGCAGGAGATTGCAGGCCATGCCCACGAGGCTGGCCAGATTGCCGTAGGCCGTGCGGACGGCGGCGTTCTTCGTATCGTCCGGGTGCCGGACGAACAGGCGGATGAGCAGTTGTGTCATAAAATTCCCTCTCAGCAGGTATTTCGATGCTACCAGTATAGCACTGCACTTTATGGTTTTGAAGTATTTCGGTAAAATTTTTCGGGTATGCAAAGCCCCCGGCGGGGAAGTTCCCTGCCGGGGGCGGCGTTTTTGGGGTCAAGCGCTCCTTACTTATCGGAAGGCTTGCTCAAATCGATGCTGCGGATGATTTTGCGCACGGGCAGCACGCTCTTGGCGTTCATGGACAGCTCGTCCACGCCCATCCGCAGGAAGGTCTCGGTGAGGGCAGTGTCTGCGCCCAGCTCGCCGCAGATGCCCACCCAGATGCCGTGGCGGTGGCCCGCGTCGATGGTCATCTTGATGGCCCGGAGCACAGCGGGGTGGTGCGGGTTGAAGAAAGGCTCCAGCTTTGCGTTCTGGCGGTCCAGAGCGCAGGTGTACTGGGTCAGATCGTTGGTGCCGATGGAGAAGAAGTCGCACTCCTCGGCCAGCTCGTCGGCGATGAGGACAGCGGCGGGCGTCTCGATCATGGTACCCACTTCCAGCTTCTCGTCGAACTTCTTGCCCTCAGCCCGCAGTTCCGTGCGGCACTCGTCCAGCACGGCCTTGGCATCCTGCAGCTCCCGCAGGCTGGTGATCATGGGGAACATGATGCTCATGTTGCCGTAAGCGGAAGCGCGGAGCAGAGCGCGCAGCTGGGTCTTGAAGAAGTCCTTCCGGGTCAGGCAGATGCGGATGGCACGGTAGCCCAGCGCGGGGTTTTCCTCGTGGTCGAGCTTCATGTAGTCCACGGTCTTGTCTGCGCCGATGTCGCAGGTGCGGACGACCACCTTGCGGGGTGCAAGGCTCTCGAGCACCTGCTTGTATGCCTCGAACTGGTAGTCCTCCGTCGGGAAATCCTTGCAGTTGAGGTAGACGAACTCGGTGCGGAAGAGGCCGACGCCGCCGGCGTCGTTCTGCTGCACAGCGCCCACGTCGCCCATGCCGCCGATGTTGGCAAAGACGTTGATGGTCTTGCCGTCGAGGGTGGTGTTGGGCTTGCCCTTCAGCTCCTGCAGCAGTGCCTGCTTTTTCTGGTCTTCCTGCTGGCGCTTTTTCAGGCTCTTGAGCAGGTCGGGGGTGGGGTCAACGTAGACACAGGCGTTGTAGCCGTCCACGACCGCCATCTTGCCGTCCCAGTCGTCCTGGATGTCCTTGCACTGGATGAGGGCGGGGATGTTCATGCTGCGGGCGAGGATGGCGGTGTGGCTGTTGGAGCTGCCCTCCCGGGTGATGAAGCCCAGCAGCAGGCTCTTGTCCATGCGGACCGTCTCGGACGGGGCCAGGTCCTCAGCCACGAGGATGCTGGGCTCCGTACCCTGCAAAGTAGCATTGTCCACGCCCTGCAGGATGTCGAGGATGGCCTGTGCAATGTCGATGACGTCGGCGCTGCGGGCCTGCAAATAGGGGTCATCCATGGCGGCAAAAACGGCGGCCTGATTGTCGCCGGCGGTCTTGACGGCGTACTCAGCGCACTTGTGCTGGCCGTTGATGATCTCCTTGATGGCGTCCACGAAGTCGTCGTCATCCAGCATCATGGCGTGGATGTTGAACACCTCGGCGATGTCTTCGCCGGCCTCGGCCAGGGCCTTCTCGTACAGAGCGGTCTGCTGGTCGATGGCCTTGGCGCGGGCGTCCTCAAAACGGGCCTCTTCAGCGGCGGTGTCGGCCACTTCGGCGGCAGAGATGACGGCATCTTTTTTCTTATAGATCTTCAGCTTTCCGATGGCAATGCCATTCAGGATGCTTTTACCGGTACCTACCTGCATTGCAATTTCTCCTTATTCTTGCTGTTTTGTGTTCTGCAACAAAAAGCCCCCGCAGGACATTCCCCGCAAGGGCTTCTCATCACACTGGGCGATCAGACGTTCTCGCTCAGGAATTTCTGGATTGCTTCGGCGCAGACGGCTTCGTCGTCGCCCTCCACCTTGATGGTGACCGTGTCGCCCTGCTTGACGCCCATGCCCATCAGGGCCATCAGCTTGCGCAGGTCGCAGGTCTTGCCGCCCTTCTCGAGGGTGGCGGTGCTGGCAAAGCCCTTGGCCACCTTGACGAGCAGACCGGCGGGACGGGCGTGGATGCCGCAGGCATCCTTAACGGTGTACTGGAATTCCTTCATGATCATTTTCTCCTTACTTCATCCGGTCCTCCTGGGCAGCTCACCCTGCCCCTCGGGACGCAGCACTTGAACCTTCTGGCTGCTGGATGTCTGCTTTTATTATAAACCTTAGTCGTTCTTTTTTCACCCTTTCATATTGCCGATTTTTTATCAAAAATTTTAGTAACATTTAACAGAATCTTTCTGCAAAAATACCACTACTGCACAATTATTCTGTTTCATCGCACTTTTTCGTGCAGAATGACGGTTATTCGACGGGGTAGCCCTCGGCGTCCAGCGGCAGGTCGGTATACTGCACGGGCTGCTCCTGTGCAGCGTCCGGCTCGCCGGAAGTCTGCTGGGCCTGACCCTCTGCGCCCAGCTCGCCGTCGTGGCGCTCTCCCCAGTCGCCGCTGAAATCTTCGCCCGAGGTCTGCTGGGCCTGCCCGTCGGTCAGTTCATCCTCGTGCCGTTCGCCCCAGTCCCCGCTGAAGTCCTCGCCGGACACCTGTTCGGCCTCCTGCAGGGCCATCGCAGTCTGGGCGTCTTTCAGCCCGGTGACGGTGCCGGAGGGCTTTTCCAACAGATACGCACCCACGGCCTTTTTCTTGTAGACCAGCAGCACGCCGTAGCTGCTCACATCGCCCCGGCTGGCCGCCGGGATGAGCGCTGTCCACTTCTCCACCGTCTTGCCCTTGTAGCGGGTCAGGTCCATACCGCTCTGCTGCACCACCCCGTTAAAAGCCGAAAAGCTGTCGTCCCACTTGCGGGGGATCTTCACCTTATCGGCGGTGATGGACGCGCCGTCCACGTCCAGCCCGTAGCCCGTGAACCAAGTCTGGATGTCCTGCGCACTCTCGATTTTATTACCTGCCGCCGCGACAGCCACCGAGCGGGTGCTGATGTACCGCCCCAGCATGGCGCTGAACACCACCAGCGCACAGCACATCGCCCCCACGCCCAGCTTCTTGACGCTTGCCTTACTCAGTGTGACCACAAACATACCCTTGCCTCCCACCCATTCAGATTTGTCCGTACAATATATGCGGGAGGCGGCGGTATCATGCAGAAACGGGACTGCTGGAAAGCAGTCCCGTTTCGTTTTTCTGATTCACTTTCCAGTGGCAGGCGTCTGGCGATAGATGCCCAGGCTGTTGTCCGGCATGGGCATCTCCACCCGGGAGGCGCGGTCGTTCACGGCCACCATCATCGCGGCCATTGCGGCCAGCACCACGGCAATGATGAGCCACTTTACAAAATTCGGCAGTTTTTTCATTTGTTACATCCTCAGTTGGTCTTCGGTCGGCAGAGGGTGCGGGCGCGGGCCAGCAGTTCCGCCGCCTCCGGCCCGGAAAGCTGTTTCACCCACGCCGGGCGCTCTGCTGCGCCCGGGCCGGTGCTGTCAGCTTCCGCAAAGCTGGCAAGGCCGGTATCGGTGCGGTCATTCCATGCGATAAAACCTTCCGGCGCGATGTGGGCGCCGAGACGGCAGTCCAGCACCGCCGTCTTGCCCTCAGGACGCCACGGACGGCCCAGATAGACGCTGCCCGGCGGGCAGTCGGAGACGAAATCGCAGTTCCAGAACACAAAGCCCAGTCCATCGGCTTTGCCCGAAGGAGCTGTGACATAGCTGTGGGGGATGTGGTTGTCCACCGTGCGGATGACGCAGTTTTCGAAGAGGGCGTCGCCGCCGCCGAAGATGAAATCAATGTCGCCCGCGATCTCACAGTCGGTGTAGTACTGGGCGGTCGGTTTGCGGGGCGCAAGACCGCGCGGGCCGAGAAAGCCGTCCTTCTCCCGCTCCTTTTCGGGCAGCGGGGCGCAGAAGAGGGTGTCCTGACTGCCCAGCAGCTTGACCCGGCGGAACACCGCCCGGGTGCTGTCCACATAGGCTGCGACGGCCTGCCCGGCTTTCGCGCCCGGGCCGGCGTCGTTTTCGATCGTCATGTCCTCCACGCAGAGCGTTTCGCCGCTGAAAAAGGCGGTGTAGCTGCGGAAGGTATGGGTGGGCCGCCCGTCCTTGTGAGGCAGCTTGCCGCCGTCGCCCCACACGAGTTTTGTCTTATCTGCACCCGCCCCCCGCAGGGTGATGCAGCGCTTTTCGCAGACCAGCTTTTCCCGGTAAATGCCGGGGCCGACCTGCACCAGCGCTTCTTCCTTATAGGGTACAGCCAGCACCGCCTCCGCGATGGACGCGAAGTCGCCGCTGCCGTCCTGTGCAACTGTAACTGTCAGCATATATGTTTCTCCTATGATCGATCCAGATACTGACAAGTATACCCTCTCGCCGCCCAAAAAGCAACTCAGCTGTTTTCGAGCCGGAGAACAGCGGCGGTAATGTCGTCGGGACGGCCCCGCTGGACGGCCCGGGCGCGGGCGGCTTCCACCAGCTTTTTCGCCAGAACGTCGGGCTGTTCTGCCTTGGCAGCGGAGAGTTCCAGCTGCTGCATCACCCAGCCGGGGCCGTCCACTAAGAGGCCGTCCGACACCAGCACCACATAGTCCCCCGCCGCCAGATGCACCACCCGGCTCTGCCCGCTGACGCCGCCGAGAATCCCCATCGGCAGGCTGGCTTCGCCCACAGCCCGGGCCTTGCCCCCATGCACGAGGAAGCCCGGGGCCGCACCGGCCTTGAAGAGCCGGGCTGTGCCGGTATAGAGGTCTACGCTCACGAGGTCGAGGGTCGCGCCGCTCTCCTCGTCGCTCTTGAGGGCCAGTGCCACGTTCACGAGCCGGGCCGCCAACTCTGCGGTAAAGCCCGCTTTGAGCAGGCGTGCCGTCAGCTCTGCGGCAAGGTTGCCGTCTACTGCCGCCGGACGTCCGGTCCCCATGCCGTCGCAGAGGATCATCTGGGCCGCTGCCGCACTGCAGAACTGCTGGACCGCGTCGCCGGAGATCTCACCCCGCGCCGCCGCGCCCGCCGTCCCAAATACGGCCCGGAGCAGCGGCTTTTCGGCAAAGAGCAGGGTGGTCATCCCCTTGCAGGAGAGCACCTGCGGCGGCTCGAGGCTGCGGCGGCAGATGCGCCCCACCTCCCCGGCCAGAGCGGCCAGCTCTTTTTCATTGAAGCGGGTGCGGGGCAGCGTCACCGCCGCCCGGGTGCGGCCCAGATCGTCCAGCGTCACAGCACATTCCAGCGGCGGCGTCCCCAGCTGAGCGAACAGCGCCGACACCCGGCCAGACTTGTAGGGCTCCGGGCTTCCGGGACGGCCCAGCTGTTCGCTGAGGACGCCCAGTGCATCGGCCACGGCGCTGTACTGCTCCGTGAGGGCCGTCCGCATGGCCTCGGAGTGGACGCGGGCCTCCCGGCGGCTGCGGTAGAGTGCAAACGCCTTGTCCCCCGCCGCGCAGAGCGCCGCCGGGTGGATGCACCGCGCCAGCTGACCGGGCAGAAGCGCCGCTTCCAGATGGCCTTTTTCTTCCAGAATGGGGCGCAGGGCCTCCATTCCTTCCAGCGTGGAGGCGTGCTCCTGCTTCCAGCAGACTTCCCGCCGCCCGCAGTTGGCACAAAGGCCGTCGTGGATGTTGTCGATGACCCAGCGGAAACCCTCGCACCGGCGTGGAAAAGCGTCGTACACCTCGTTCACCGTCTCCGCCAGCGAGGAGAGGCTTTCGGCCACCGCTTCCAGCCGGGTCGCGGCGGCAGAGAGGCGCGGCCGCTCGTCGCCGGGCGGGTCGTCCTCTTTGAGGGCGGGCATCAGCCAGCCCGCAGGCAGCAGGGCGCAGAGCCCCGCACCCACCCCGGCGCTGAGCAGAAAGCTGAACGGCCCCGCCAGCGGCTGGACGCAGAGCACCCCCGCCACACAGCCGCCCGCATAGGCCGCAAGCCCCTCCACCCGTCGCGCCGGGGCAAGCACCGCCGCAGCGGCACACCCACAGGCAAGCCCGGCGGCGGCAGACGCAAGGGCAGGGTCTGACGCGGCCAGAGCCGCACCCGTCACCCCGCTGAAAGCCAATGCCTCCAGCGGCAGGCCCTTGCAGCAGAGGGCCAGCTCTGCCGCCGCACAGGCCATCACCCCGGGCAGGAAGAAGCCAAAGCTCATCCCGCCCAGTGCGGCGGCCACAGCGGCAGACAAGATCAGACTGCCCATGCCCGGTTTTTCGGGCGGGAAGCGCCGCAGGCCGTATCCCGCCGCCGCTGCCAGCAGGGCGTCGCCGCCGCAGAACAGGATGGTCTGAACGCCGTTTTCCTCCCCCGCCGCGAAGCAGACTGCGCTTCCCACCAGAGTGCCGCAGCCCGCTGCCACCGCCGGGACGAATCGGCCGGGCCAGAGCCATCGTGCCGCTACCGCCGCACCCAGTGCGCAGAGCAGGCAGACGCTCTCCACGGTCAGCGTGCCGAAACTCCGGGCCAGCACCCCCAGTGCGGCCCCGGCAGCCCCCACAGCAAAGCAGTCCTCTGCAAAGCCCAGCGTCAGCCCCAGCCCGAAAGGCATCAGCGCACCGTACAGCACGGCCCAGCCTCCGGCCAGCCCCAGCAGGAACGCGCTCCCCTGCCGCAAGGCAGGCCGCACTGCCGCCCGCGCCCGGAGCGCACCGTTCACCCGCTTTTTCCCGTCCGTGAGCTGTATCGTCCGAAAAGACACCTGCATGAAAAAATCCCCGCTTTCCGGCGGGGATCTTTTGCAATATCACGCTGTGCTGTTCTGTTTCCCGCGCCTTCTGCGTATACTGTAGCGCAGGGCGCGCGCAGTTTTTGGCGGGGTGATGGAATAGGATAAAATCTCAGCAGAAGTAGTGCGCTTCGCCAAAAAGCGGCTCAGCCATTCAGCTTCTCGATAGCGGCCTTCACCCGCTCGAGGGTCGTTTCACGGCCCATCATGCAGGCGAGGTCGGTGCCGCCGCCGGGGGTGCGCTGCTTGCCGGAGAGGGCGATGCCCAGCGGGTAGAGCAGCCAGCCATTCTTCTTGCCCAGCTCCTCGGCCTTGGCCTTGCAGGCGTCGAAGACGGTGTCACGGTCATTGAAGTCCAGTGCCTCGTCGCTCAGCACGGGCAGCAGGGCTTCCAGCGCCTCCTTTGCAGACTCAGGGGTGGTCTTCTGCTTCTTGTTGGCGTAGAGGCTCACGTCATACTCGGGCATGGCGTCGAAGAAGTCCAGCTGCTCGGGGATCTCGCCCAGGACCTCGCAGCGGGGCTGCAGGTTTGCACAGAGCAGCTTCTTGTTGATGGGGGTATGGACGGCGCTGTCGATCCAGGGCTCGGCCTTGGCGAGGAACTCCTCGGGGGACAGGCGGCGGATATACTCGGCGTTGATGGCCCGCAGCTTGAGGGGGTCGAAGATGGCGGGAGACTTGGAGATGCCGTCCGGCGTCCAGATCCTGACCAGATCAGCCAGCGAGAAGATCTCCTGCTCGGCGTACTCGCCCTTGGGGCTCCAGCCCAGCAGGCAGATGTAGTTCAGGATCGCCTCGGTCAGGTAGCCCTTTGCAACGAGATCCTGATAGCTGGCGTCACCGTTGCGCTTGGACAGCTTGTTCTGAGCGTCCTTCATGACCGGCGGGCAGTGGATGTAGTTGGGGATGTTCCAGCCGAAAGCCTGGTACAGCAGATTATACTTCGGGGTGGAGGACAGATACTCGCTGCCGCGGATGACGTGGGTGATGCCCATGAGGTGGTCGTCCACGACATTTGCGAAGTTGTAGGTGGGCATACCGTCGGTCTTGATGAGGATCTGGTCGTCCATCTCGCTGTTGTTGACCTCGATGTGGCCGTAGACCATATCGTCGAAGCCGGTCACGCCCTCGCGGGGGATCTTCTGGCGGATGACGTAAGGCTCACCGGCGGCGAGGCGCTTTTCCACCTCTTCCCTGGGCAGGTCGCGGCAGCAGCCATCGTAGTGGGTCATCTCACCGTGGGCGCGCTGCTCGGCGTGGAGGGCTTCCAGACGCTCCTCGGTGCAGAAGCAGTAATAGGCCTTGCCCTCAGCCACCAGCTGCTCGGCATACTGCTTGAACATGCCCATGCGCTCGCTCTGGACGTAGGGGCCGACGGGGCCGCCGATGTCCGGGCCTTCGTCCCACAGCAGGCCGGTCTCCCGCAGGGTGTTGTAGATGACATCCACAGCGCCCTCCACGTAGCGGCCCTGGTCGGTGTCCTCGATGCGGAGGATGAAGGTGCCGTCATCGTGCTTGGCCATCAGGTAGGTGTACAGGGCCGTGCGCAGGTTGCCAACGTGCATATAACCCGTAGGCGAGGGAGCAAAACGGGTGCGGATATTATTGTTCGGCATAATGATTTCTCCTTTTAATCTATCATAGGCAAATGAATTGCAAATATCTCTGCCTAAGTTTACCCTCTCCGGCCCTGTTTGTCAACGGAGACAGCAAAGAGGAGCGGCCTTGGCCGCCACTCTTTGCTTCTTTGAGAAGTTTTTGTCGAATCTGCCCGTTTAGATTGACGAATGACTCAACTTTTTGTATACTGAACAGGAACAAGTTGACAGAATTTTCCTGTTTTTCCTGCACGGGAACATTTTTTGCGTTGTGTCGGCGTAAAAGACGCTCATTCTGCCATCTTTCCGGACACACTGAAAAGGAGAAATGAATATGAAAACAACTGGCATCGTTCGGGGCATCGATTCTCTGGGCCGCATCGTCCTCCCCAAGGAGCTGCGCACCAATATGCACATCGACAAGGACTCGAAGCTCGAGATCTTCGTGGAGGGCGATCAGATCATCCTCAAAAAGCACCGTCCCGCCGGCAGCTGCGATTTCTGCGGTGAGCTGGCGGCTGACATGGCCCAGTATGAGGGTTACTGCATCTGCCCCGCCTGCCGGGCCAAGATCGCTGCCCTGTAAACGGAAAAGGAGAATCCCATGAGTCAGATGATCGACTTCACCCTGCCCTCCTGCGTACCGGGCCGGACGCTCCATGCATTCCGCTGTGTGCCGGAGGGTGAGGTGCGGGCCATTCTGCAGCTCTCCCACGGCATGGTGGAGTTCATCGACCGGTACAAGCCTCTGGCCCAATATCTGGCCGCCCGGGGCATCCTCGTCACCGGCCACGACCATCTGGGCCACGGCGGCTCCATCCGCACCAGGGCGGATTACGGCTATTTCGCCCAGCCCGACGGCAACCGCGCCGTCCTCGACGATCTCCACGCTGTCACTGCGCTGACGAAGCAGCTCTATCCCGGTGTCCCCTATTTTCTGCTGGGCCACAGCATGGGCTCGTTCTACGCCCGGCAGTACCTTTGCGAGTGGGGCGATGAGCTTGACGGCGCCATCATCATGGGTACCGGCTTCCAGCCCAAAGCGCTGGTCGCCACGGCCCGGGCGCTCTGCCGGGTGCTGGCCGTCTTTTTTGGCTGGGAGCACCGCAGCAAGCTGGTGGCGAACCTCTCCTTCCTCGGCTACAACAGGGGCCTCGAGGGCCGCACGCCTCAGGACTGGCTCAACCGTGACCAGGCCGAAGTGGACAAGTACCGCGCCGACGAGCGCTGCATGTTCACCTTCACCCTGAACGCTTACTACAGCATGTTCACAGGCATCCTGCGGCTGTACGACCCCGCCGTTCTGGCCGGGGTGCCAAAGGACCTGCCCCTTCTCTTCCTCGCCGGTGACGCCGACCCTGTGGGCGAGCGCACCGCCGGAGTCCAGCGGGCCATCCAGAGCCTCCGGGACGCCGGTGTCGGGAACATCGAGTCGAAGTTCTACCCCGGCGCCCGCCATGAACTTCTGGTGGAGACGAACAAAGCCGAGGTGTTCGCGGACATCGCCGACTGGCTGGACAAACAGATCTGATAAACATAACGGGGCTGTTGTGCAACAGCCCCGTTTTTTTGTTTTTCTTCTTTACTTTTTGGCTGCCCAGCCGTCCACGACAGCCACAAGGGCCTTGCCCCGGCGGCCCAGGATTTTAGGCAGCAGGATGCGGGCCATGGCCCAGACACCGGAGAAGTTGTACAGGATGATGAGGGCGGTGATGATGCCCGTCCAGAGGCCGTACAGCGGCGTATCGGCCAGCAGCACAAAAGCCTCGAATACCAGCGCGGCGGCGTTGACAAGGACGCGGCCCGGGTGGACGCGCATCCCGATCATGCCGTGGGCGTCGATGGCGCGGAGAGTGAACACCAGCCCGAGGCCGAGGAAGGACGCATAGGTCGCACCCACGGGACCCCACCACTTGATGAAGAAGTAGTTCATGAGGCAGTTGCTGATGGCACCGGCCATCATGGTGACCATGCTGCGCTGGGACTTCTTATTCACGACATAGACGCTGTTCATGAACTGGTTGAAGCAGCTGCAGGTAGACGCCAGCACGAGGAACGGCACGAAGTGCCATGCGTAATAGTAGTTGGACTTCATGACGTGCATGACCGGGCGGCAGAGCCAGATGATGCCCGCTGCACAGCAGAACAGCACGCTGGAATAGGTGCGGAAGATCTGGGTAAAGAACCTGGCTCTCCCCTCTTCCTCGGTGACAGCCGACAGCTGCCATGCATCGTAGAAGATAAGGCCCAGCGTCGTGAGGATGGTGGGCAGGAAGTAGCCGGTGGAGAGCAGGCCGCTCCATGCGTCGCCGCTGTGGCCGTCGAGGCCGTCGCACATCTCACGCACAAAGAACAAATCGGAGGCGTTGATGATCCAGAAGCTTATCTGTGCAGGGATCATGGGCAGCGAGAAGTGGAGCATCTGCTTCCAGAGGGTCTTGTTGATGCCCTTCAGCTCGATGAAATCCCAGAGTTTGCCGGTGAACATCAGGAAGAGCACGCTCACGAGGTCGCCGCTGATGATGGCCAGCAGATAGCCGTTGGCCCCCCACTTGAAACCCACCAGATAGAGCACATAAAACGCCATGGTCGCCACGGTGCAGAGCACACCGTCCACGGCCACCAGCTTGTTCCACTGGCGGCTGCGCACGAACTGGGTGCAGAGGGTGCGCAGGCAACTCATCAGGACGTAAATATAAATGAGCAGGCCGTACTGGGCCATATCGGGCAAAAACTGCGCCGCCGGCCAGCAGAGCACGAGGATGCCGAAGCCGCCGAGGATGGTGAGCAGGCCGTTGGTGAACACCTGCTTTTCGCTGTTGCCCTTGTCGAGGCCGAAGCGGATGATGGCGTTGGACATGCCCATCGACACAAAGGGGATGAGCAGATTGGCGTACTGGCTCAGGATCTTCGACAGGCCGAGGTCGGAGATCTCGGCCATCGCGTAGGTCAGGAACGGCTGGACGATGAGCGTCAGCAGCTTGGACGAAAAGCTGCTGATGGCAAAGATGATGGTATTGCCGGCGAGCTTCGAATATTTATCGCCGCCGGAGGTCTTTTCGCTTTCCAAAAGATTTTCTCCTCTATTTTTTACTGGCTTGCCCTCTCAGTCAGACCCTTTCGGGTCTGCCAGCTCCCCCAAAGGGGGAGCCTTTTTGCCTCTCCCAAAGGGAGAGGTGTCACCGAAGGTGACGGAGAGGGCAAGGCCGTTATCCTTTTAATAAGTCTCTTCGGGCTTTCCAGTCCGGCATCAGCTTCGCCACTTCGGCCCAGAAAGCCGGGCTGTGGTTGGGCTGCAAAAAGTGGCAGTACTCATGCACTACCACATAGATCTGTGCCGCCTCGGGCATATTGTAGAGCTGGAGCGCGAAGGTGATCTGGCGCTTCGCCATGTGGCAGACGCCCCAGCGGCTGGTCATACTGCGCACTTTGATGGTGGGCTTCTGCCCGCCCAGTACCCTGGCAAAGGCCGGGTAGACCTTGTCGCTCATGGCCGTGAAGTGGGCCAGGGCGGCCGCCTTGTCGGGCAGCTCCTCCTGCCGCTTTTCGCGGGCGGCCTGCCGGGCCTGCGCAGCCCGTATCCACTCCGCCTCGGCGATGACGTAGGCGTCGGCGGCTTCCAGCGTCGTGCGCAAGGGGATGCTGAGGGCCACGGTGCCGTCCCGCCGGACGTGGAGGTTGAGCCGCTTGACCCGCCCCCGCGTCAGCTCATAGGGGATGCCCCCGGCCACTCGCAGCATCACGCGCTCTTTTTGCATCCGCGCAGCTCCGCAAAGGGCAGCTGAGACAGCACGACCGCGGCGAAGATGAGTGCGCAGCCTGCGCTCTCCCGCATCGAAAGGTTCTGGCCCAGCAGCAGCCAGCCGCCCAGCGCGCTGAATACGCTTTCCAAACACATGATAAGGCTGGCGATGGCGGGGTTCAGCTCTTTCTGGCCCAGGATCTGAAGCGTATAGCCCGCGCCGCTGGACATGACGCCGCAGTAGACCACGGGCAGAAGGTTTGCGCCGTACTCTGCCAGCGTGGGCGTCTCGAAGATCAGCGCCGCCGCAGAGCTCTCCACAGCCACCACGATGAACTGGATGAGGCTCAGCCGCACACCGTCCACAAGCGGCGAAAAGTGGTCGATGGACATGATCTGGAAGCTGAACAGCACGGCGCAGCTGAGAAGTATCCAGTCGCTGGTCTCAATGCCGCCGAAGCCGTTCTTCATGCAGAGCATATACAGGCCCGCCACGGCGATGACCATGCTGACCCAGAGCTGAACGCTGCCCCTCCGGCCCAGAAAGAGGCCGAACACCGGCACCAGCACAACGTACATGGCCGTCAGGAACGCGGCCTTGGCCGTGGACGGGTTGATGGTGATGCCGATCTGCTGAGCCGCTGAGGCCGCGAACAGGAAGGTGCCGCAGACGAGGCCCGCCGCCAGCAGGGTCTTTCGCTCCGACTTCTCCTTCGGCCAGCCGTAGGGCTGGCCCTGTTTTTTGCGCACAGTGTCGAAAGCGAACACGGTGGGGATCAGCACGAGGACAGCCAGCCAGCTGCGCCCTGCGAGGAAGGAATAGGCCCCCATGCCGGAGCCTGCGCTCTGGGCCACGAAAGCCGTACCCCAGATAAAGGCGCAGAGCATCAGCATGAGCGAATGTCTGGTCTGCGTCTTCATCCTGCGATGCCCTCCACCTTGAGTCCGCCATAGAGGTAGTAGCGGCTGGAATCGTAGGAGATGGTCAGGCGGTAGCTGGCCGCTGGGTCCAGCCCGGAGATGACGCAGCGGTAGTTCTGACCGTCGGTCTTGATATAATAGGTGCTTCCGTTGACGTACTGTGCGCCGCCGGCCACCTTCTGCCAGACGGACACCTTGTACCGCTGGGTACCCTCGGCGGTGCCGTAGCCGGTGATGGTCAGGCTGCCGCCCGGGACGGTGAAGTAATCGGTCTGGCGGCTCCAGATGCCGTTGAACACGAGGTTTAAGCTCCCGTTCACCGCCGCCGAGGCATACTTGGCCGAGGCGTCAGCAATGCCCTCGAGGCTCAGCGGGTCGCTGGTCGGTTCGGCCCAGCGGGTGCTGTCCTCTTCCTGCACCTCATTGTCCGCGCTGTTCTTCATGTCCAGCACCGTCTTGACGCCGGATGCAGCCACAAGCAGCACCAGCACCGCCACGACGAGCAGGGCGATTCGCTTTATCTTTTTCATGATCTTTTATCCTCAAATTTTGTTTTAACACGAGGTTTTACACGATTTATATAGTATACCGCATTTTATGCTCCCATACAAGAGTTCAGGCTGTAGTCAGAGCGGCCAGCGCCGTACGTTCGGCGTCGGCAAGCTCCGGCTGAGCCGACCGGAACAGCGAATCGTACCGGTAGAGCGCCCAGCCGCCTGCACCGAGGCTGTGCAGACGTTCCACCTGCCGGGCAAGAGCGCTGCCCGTACACCACTGGCTCCGGCTGTCCTCGTTGGCACCGCCGTCCCCCTCGCCGATGCGATAGGCCCCCAGCCCGAAGTAGAGGGCCGTGGATGCCGCCCGGGGCATAGCCAGCCACTCCGGCACGATGTTCTCGAAGGCGAAGCGGGTGCTGCCCGACTGGAGGGTATAGCCGCAGCCCCAGTATATCTGCGGGCAGAGGTAGTCCACCACGGCGTTTTCGCCTTCGGCGGCCAGCCATGCTTTCACGTCGCTGTACTGCTGGCCGAGGTCGTTGTCGGGGTTGCCCTACGGGCTGACGCCGAAACGGAGGGTAGCGTCGGCGGCTTTGACGGCGTCGTGGGCCGCTTTCACCAGCGCGGTGACGTTCTGCCGCCGCCATGCGGCCAGATCCCCCGCGCCGCTGGCGGCGAACTGGGCCGCGTCCAGCGCAGCATCTGTCGTGGGGTAAAAATAGTCATCGAAGTGGATGCCGTCCACAGCGTAGTTCTGCACCAGCTCGGCCACGCCCTGCACCACATAGTCTGCGGCTTCCGGGATAGCCGGGTTCAGGTATAGCCCCTCGCCCACGGCGCAGACCCACTCGGGATGTACATTGGCAAGGTTATTTTCCGCCAGTGCGGGCGGCATCTTCGCCGAGGAGCGGAGGCGGTAGGGGTTCACCCACGCTTCCAGCGAAAGGCCCCGGCTGTGTGCTTCGGTGATGAGGACGTCCAGCGGGTCGAAGCCGGGGTCCTGCCCCTGCTCGCCGGTGCAGAGATGGCTCCACGGGAAGAGGGTGCTCCTGTAAAGCGCGTCCCCGAAAGGCCGCACCTGCGCGATGACGGTGTTCAGCCCGATGGACAGACAGTTGTCCATCAGCTCCGCCGCACCGGCACGGAAGGCTTCTTCGGACGAAAAGTCCATCCCGGCCCATTCCAGATAGCTCACCCAGACGGCCCGCCATTCACCCGAGGGCAGGGCGGCGTTGGGCTCTGCTTCGTCCGTCGGCGGCACCGACGACGCCGAGGCCGTCTGGCCCCGGCCCAGCAGCACCGCTGCCCCGGCCAGCGCGGCGCAGCCTGCCCCGGCCAGGAACGCCCGCCGCCCGAACCGGCCCCGCCGGGCGCGGCGTCTTCTCCGCCGCTGGGTCATGCGTCCTCCTGCATCTTATAGAGGCTCAGCGCTGCCCAGCCCCGGGCGCAGGCCAGCAGCACCCAGAGCAGGTTCGTCCAGAAGCCCAGCGCGGCCATGCCGCCGTATTTCGCCATCAGCAGGAAGAACAGGTGGAGCGCTTCGGCGGCACCCACCAGCTGCAGCTGGCGCTGGATGGCCATGCCGCGCTTATACTCGGTGCTCAGCAGCAGCGGCCAGGCCAGCGCAGAGCAGAGGTAGCCCGCCCAGCCGTTGACCATGTAGCTCACCATCAGCAGCACGAACACGCCGGTGAAGTTGCGTTTTTCCCAGCTTGCCGAGCCTTTTTCCGCCGCGAGGAAAAGGGCCGCGATGCCCGCCGCGGCGAATGCGATCTGCTCGATGAGACCGAAGCTGGTGCCGCTCAGGACGGCAAAGCCGTTGAGCATGGAGGCCGCTGCGGAAGCCAGCAGCAGGAAATACCAGGTCTTTCGCGTGAATTTGAGTTTCATATCGTCCCTCCCGCCCGCAGAAAGGGCGCAGGCTCCCCATCAGTTTTTGGAATTTTTCAAATATTATAACACATTTTGGGGCGTGTTGTGTTACAATAAGGAAAACTCGACACAAATTCCATGGGGAGGCGCACATGAACGCTGTTTTTTCCATCCTTCTTCTCGCGGCCATTCTGGGCTTTATCGTATTTCTGCTGTCTAAGAAAGACCAGAACCGCCGCAGCCAGTACGGCCCCAGCGGTCTGTCCGAGTTCCGCACCGACCTGCCGCTGGACGACTGCTTCGACCGGCTGGACCAGCACAGCCCGGACGATGTCTTCGCCTACGAGTGCCGCCGGGAGAACGACGGCGGCTTCACCCTCCACCTGACGCTCCATCAGCCCACCCAGCAGCCGCTGGACACCCTCTACACCCTCCGGTTCGACCCGGGCCGCCAGACCATCGTGACCCTCATCTTTATCCGGGAAGCTTTTGGCTACAAAGAGCCGCTGTTCCAGCCCGCGATGCTGGACGAGTTCATGCTGCGCAAGTTCGACGCCCGCCGCACAAAATAATTCCGGCAAAGGGCTTTGCTTTTTTCTGATTTTTTGGTATACTTATAGTTAGTCCATGTGCGGCAGACCGCCGTCTTCGTGGGCCAGTAGCTCAGTTGGTCAGAGCTGGCGGCTCATAACCGCCAGACCTTACCGTTTTCACCTTTTCCAAACAGCGTTTTTCCGTTGTTTTTTGAAGCTTCGACCTTCAAAAAAGCGGTTTCACCTACTTTTCACCTACGAAGGGTCATTTGAACGTCCCTCACAGGTACGTTCAAATTTCATAAGGGCCATTAGCTTAACGGTTAAAGCCGGCGGCTCATAACCGCTCCAGTGGGGGTTCGAATCCCTCATGGCCCACCAAAAAAGCACGAGATTTTGCGTCTCGTGCTTTTTCTTTTGCCTGATGGAGCAATCTCACTTGTACAGTTCCTTGCTCATCTGCTTCCGAATCTCATCACGCCGCCTGTCGTAGACCTGCGTATAGATTGCAAGGGTCGTGCTGGGTTGCGCGTGTCCTGCTTCGGCGGCGACAGTTGCCACACCAATGTTCGGATTGGACAGCAGAATACTGACGAACGTGTGCCGGAACATATGCGGATGAATCTTCTCGATTCCTGCTTTCCTGCCTACCCTGTTCACCAGTGCGCCGTAGCTATCCGGGTTGATAGGGAAACCATAGTCGTTGCAGATCACAAAGTCATTCCCACGCAAATCCAGAAGCGACTGTGCGTACTTAGCACCTTTCTTTTCCAGATTTTTCTGCCAGCTTGCACCCATCAGCTTTTTTCTGGACTTCCACTGTTCGTAATAGTCCTTCAAAAAGGCCATGAACTCCGGGGCAACATCCACATCACGGATGTTGCTTTCTTTCGTTGTGGTAAGCTGATAGCCATAATTAGGGAAAACCAACAAAGATTTTGACACATGGATTGTTCCATCACGGAAATTTACATCTTTCCATGTAAGACCAGCCAGTTCTCCACGCCGGACACCAGTGTTCAGCAGGCACAAAACGATTGCCTTTTCCAGCATGGAGCACTCTTTCAAAGCTGCTTGTAAGGCTTCTACTTCATCGCTATGTAAGCAATCTACGGATTTTCCTTTTCGGCCAGATGCCTTCATCGTGGACATCTGAAGTGCTGTGCCATAGTTGTCATTGGCATAATTCAATACGGACCGAATGAACAGATTGTACTCTCGCATCGTCTTTTTGGTCATCGGATGCCTTTCAACTTCTACCTCAAACATCTGGTCAGTACTTTTTCCCAGTGCAGCAGCCACCTGTTGTGCGGAATCGAGCGAAACCATTTCACCGCGAAAAATCCGTTCGATGGTTTCTTCCTTAATCGTGCAGTGCTTTGCAATTTTTGGACACGACATCGTTTTGAACTCTTTTGCTTCTGGTTTCAGGACGGCGCGCTTGTAAACTCGTGCATCGCTGTCCTCAAGAAGTCGAATGATCGTGTCACAGTCCTTCCTCGTAATGGAACCAATCGGCTTTTCCGAAAAATCTGGGTAGCGTTGGATTCGCTGGAGATATTTTTCTTTCTTCAAACTGGTGTTCTCTTTGTTGCGGTTTGCGTCATAGTCACCTTTCAGACGAACCGAGGGAGCCATCCGAGAACGGTTTGAAGCTATGTACTCTTGCGCTACAACCGCAAAGGTCTTTCCTGCGTTGCTGGCTTCTTTATCGGCCTTTTCCTGTTCCTGCCGCTCAAATTCAGCGGCGGCAGCATTCGCAGCAGCGTTGCGCGCACGAGCGTTTTTCAGTTCGGTGGGGTCAAAATCGAACCGACCATAGCGACGTTCGATTTTGCCGTTCACCAGAACATTTGCGGTGATTTGGTAATACCGGGGCTTCTTCTTGGGTTCGATCAATTTAACGGATGCCATATATTTACCGTCCTTTCTGTGTGGTGGTTATCTCTGTCACGATGAGTATAGCAGTTCAGGCGGTTAATTTTTAGGATGTCGCAGTTTACGCCCGCATCCTTGACAAGTCAAGAAGTTGTCGTTCCTCCGTTGAAGTAGTCGGCCATCTTTCCAAGATTGATGTACCACTTGATGCCTGACTGGAACGCCATACCCGGCACTTCCCGGCAAAGGCGGCGGATGTAATATTCAGGCAAGCCCATACGCTGACTTGCCTGCTTGATGCTGACGATCTGCGGCAGGACAACTGCTTCGCTCTGGATCTCCGGCGATACCATCACTTTTTCATTCATCGGCATTCCTCCTGTCCCATTCATTGATTTCCAAACTGTTCATCAGGGCTTCTTCGATCCGGCGCATTTCATGCCGTGTAGTCTGCCCTAGGAAGCGCTGTATGCGGCTTTTGTCTATCGTGAATATCTGTTCCAGTTGAACAACAGACGGCTTCTCAAAGGCCGTATTATGGGCTATCAGAACGTGTGTGGGCTGGTATTTCTTTTTCTCGGTGCGGGAAGTCACTGTCGCCACGATAAGGGTAGGCGCATAGCGGTTTCCTACGTCGTTTTGCAGAACCACCACAGGGCGGGTGCCGCCCTGCTCGGAGCCGATGTGCGGCTCCATGTCTGCATAGTAAATGTCCCCTCTGAGGTATTTCCAGTCTTTTGGTATGATAGCGATCAGACCTCCTATCCTTCTATATGTAGCAAAAGCCGCCCGTTTATGGCAGGCGGCTCTTGCTAGAAAAAGGAGTATGCCTAGAAAGGCAAGAATGTTACTGCTTGATGGGAAGATTGAAGCGGCGGCTGGCACCGTTGTAGGTGCGCAGGATCAGCATCATATATTTGTAGCTGACCGTGCCGCTCAGAGATTTCTCGTCGTTTACCAACGTCATGGGATGAACAGTGTGCAGCCGCTTGACCAGACGCTCCGGGTCATACTCGCCCTGATACAGAGCCACAAAGCGAACCATGCCCTGCAGGATGCCGGAGCGGAGGGAATCGGGGTCACCCTCCCAGCCCTTTGCCAGCATGGTCAGGGCTTCTTTGTAGAGGTCTGCGCCGTAGGTCTTGTACTCCTTGAAAGCCGTGCGGATGCAGATGATCTTCCACGGGGCACGGTAGCTGTCCAGACCGAGCTGCAGACCGGTGCTTTCGGTGGCTTTCACGAATGCGAGAGATTCCGGGTCTTTGCCCACCAAAGCGGCGCGCAGTTCTGCACCAGCGGTCAGCGGCGTGGAAACGCCCGTCTGCCGGGAAAACAGCATGGCTTCTTCTTCCTCTGTCAGTCCCTCATACACCTTGCAGATGATCGGAAGATCCTGCCCGCCGTTCATTGCCCGACGGGTCACGATGGTATGCTGACCGTCAAAGACGAAGTAGTGACCGTCCCGGTAGCTGACCTTGGGCGGGTTGGCGATCAGTTCGGTGAACTCCGCCGACATCTTTTCGACATTCGGGATGTTCAGCTTGCGCTGATATTCCGCAGGGATTTCGAGAAAGGCACTGTTGATGACCTTTTCTTCGTAAGGCCGCTGAGCGAAAAGAGCTTCGATGATGGCTTCATCGGTGATTTCGGGCATGATCTCAGGCATGGTGTTGACGCAGTTCATATTCTTCATAGCAGTTCCTCCATCTTATCTTCCAGATTTTTCAGGTAGTCTCTCAATTTCTGAATCGTTCGTCCTACGGATGCACGGTTCTCTGCATCGGACAGAATGTCGGGATATTCCCGGAAAACGCTTTCCCAGCGGCGCATCATACTGTTGGCGGCTCCCGATACTTCGCAAAGCATCGCAGTCCCATCGGCAAGTCGTTTGGGTACATAGCGGCTGTTTGCGATATCAAGAATCTGCTGACGGTCGATTTTCAACGGTTCATTCACTCTTTGTGGAAAAGTCTGCTCCTGCGGAGCCGGAGTGTGAACCAGTTCTTCGTCCGTGGATTCTTCCTCGGATGTACTGGCATTGGGCAGCGGTGCAGCTACGGCTGGGGGAGCTTTCTGCTTTTGTGCAGGCGGTTTTGGGGGCTTCGGCTTGCAAATCTCAGCCACCAATGCCGGACGTTCTTCGGGAGGGGCACGGGCAACAGATGCAATCTCGGCGGCGGTCGGCTTGACCTCGCCGGAAAGCACTTTCTGGCGTGTGCCGGGAACAGCTTCTTCGGCAACATCCACACCTTTTGCAAAATGTTCAGCCCTTCGTACAAAGCTGTCTGTCGTATTCGTTTCACGAGCGATTCGTTCACGAGTCTTTTCGGGTTTTATCAGGTGGTCAAAATGACCACCTGATTTTGCCGCAGGGCTTTTTCGATCACCGCCATTAACGCATTTTTCGGCTTCATACTGTTTCCCGATAAGGTACTTCTTCTGTTCCGGGGTGAGATTGCGCCGCCCCAGCTGATTCTTGCAAATCCAGATGATGGCTTCATAGCGGTTTGCAAACTCCGTTTCGTGAACGGTGAACGGGATTTCCGGGTGCTTCTTGGCGATGATGAAACGGTTGTGTCCGTCCACGATCAGCCCCTCCCACACGATGATGGGATTGATGATGCGTCCATCCCGCAGGATGTTGGCTTCCAGCTGGTTCAGTTCTTCAAAGGTAAGCGGCGGAATCTTGCCCTGAAACTCTGGGTCGATCTTAAGCGCAGATAAGTTCATCATCGAACCGTCCTTTCTTCGTGTAGGTGGATTTCGGGCTGGTGGGCTGGATGTAGTAGTCGTAGCCGAAGCTGGTCTGGCAGTAGGTGCAAGGCTCCTTGGTGAGCTGATAGGGGTCTGCACGGCGGACACGGATGCCACGAGTGTTCCGAAAGGCATTCAGGCAGCGGGGGCAGAGGGTGGTCAGGGTCGATTCATCGGTCTTGTGGGTAAAAGTACGGCTCATAATCATTTCCTCCGTTTCGTATGGGTGAGTGTTCGGTATGGAAAAAGCCCGCCGCCAAGGTTCAAAAGAATCCCCGGTGGTGGGCTTTGAAGTTTTGTTTTAAGTTTTTCCAACCTATTTGTCCTCGACGCCCGTTGGATTTGGAATGCACCTCGGTAAGTGGGGACTTGCACCCACACTCCACATTGGCTTCTTCAGCCACCCCGTCTTCTTTATGACCGGGCCGCGAGTTACGGAAGTTTCATTATTTTGTCCGAGGGAATGATATTCAATTTTCAAGGTACGGCTTCCAGCTTTGGGCTTCTCCCCGTCTGGGGTGTTGCCCTTGCTGTGACCATAGTGTACCTGAAAACTGAACGCATTTTTAGGAAGTAATAGTTCCGCTTTTTTCGCCAAAAACCGGAACTATCACTTCCGGTTTTCCACGAAAATCGACGTAAAATCAAATGTTTTTAATTTACAAGTTCTAAAAAAAAAAATTTTGATATTTTTCAAAGAAAAAAGCCCTTCCAGATGGCGGCTCATACAAGCCGACCATCCAGAAGGGCTATTCTATAAAGATTATAAATCGTCTGCAATCGCATCTAAACTGCGTGCAAGGCGGTGCAATTTAGCGCAGAGCTTTTTCCTCAGCTGTTCTTCTTTTTCTGAGGGTGTCTTTCCCACAATCAAATAGTCAAGTGTCGTATTGAAGGTTTCCATGATTTCAACCAAAAGGTCAATCGATGGAGCTTCTTCCCCTCGTTCAATGTTACGAAGATGGCGGTCGCTGATGTTCAGCTTGATAGCCAATTCTTCTTGCGTCAGTCCCTTGGTTTTACGCAGTTGCTGAATGCGTTTTCCTGCGGAGTAAGAATCAAAGTACATAAGCCAGCCCTCCGACCACAGTGCAACGCAGTCGCAAGCTGCGCCATAAGGTCGGAGTGCAAAGATACAGTCGGCGGCGAACCAAGTTCTGGTTGCCGGGGCTCAGTTGGTACTCAATCAATCTCCTTTTCATAGTTCTTCGTCCTTTCTTTGTCGATGATGGCAAGGCGGGCGGAGCATGAAGAACGCACAGTGCGCTCTCCATGATAGTAAAAGGGATAAATCCCTATTGCTATCCATGATAAAAAGGGAAATACGGCTGTTTACGGCATGGTACTCAGCAAATGAACGACTGCTTCTTTTTGCTCTGGACGCAACGCAGACCATTTTTCAAGCATTTCTGCCTGTTCATGAGTAAGTACAACAGCTTCCCGTTCGCCGGATTCAACCACTGAGAAAAATTCTGTCAATGTGATTCCGAATGCATCACAGATTTTCAGAAGCGTCGGTACAGTAGGGACGATGTTCTTTCTGTACCATGAGGAAATGGTAGTTGGCTTGATTCCGGCGTGAGATGCCAAATCATAATTCGACCAGTGCCGAGCTTCACGGTAAGATGTTATCGTGTCCAAGACATTTTTCACCGAAAAGCCTCCTCTGCCGTAAAACTTGCGCTCATTATACCGTAGAAAAAGAAAAATTATAATCCTTTTAGACGTACATTCGCGACGACTTTCGGGCATACCGAACAAGATTTGCATTGGCAGTTGAAAACGGCTCAGGTTACCTATTGCAATTCTGACTATTTGGAAATATACTTGTAAGTATCAAATTATTTCACTGTATGGGAGGACATTATCATGGCAAGACCCAAGGGAAGCAAGAATAAGACCCGTGCTGTAAAATCCACTGTTGATTATGTAGCCGTCGTTGTAGAAAAGACTGCTGAAAAGGAAAAAATCGAATCTGAGATCGCTGTATTGATTGCCAACATTGACGATCTGAAGGCACAGCTGAAAACGAAAAAAGACGAGCTGAAAGCAGCTACCAAAGACCTGACTAAGGCTGAAGCCAAGAAAGCTGCTATCGAGAAAAAAGCTGCTGAAGAAGCCAAAAAGGGCGAAGCCGAAGATGTGCTGAAAAAGCTGCTTGCCAACGGTATGACCGCCGAAGAAATCCTTGCCAAACTGCAATAATCCAGCATGGGTGCAAGCAACCACGTTTGTCCGAACTGCGGACGCAAAATGAAGCAGCAGTTCATAGGGCTGTTCCATTGTAAGTGCGGAATGAGCTGGAAACGGGATATTGGCTTCTTTGAACGTACTCCAGACATGGTTTTTGCATTAGAGCGCAAGAAGGTTGGCACGAAGATAAAACAGCTTCCAGTAATACGGTATAAATAATAAGAACGCTCATCAGCCTGAAAACTGATGAGCGTTCTTTCATTCCTCGGCTATACCAAGATACTTGTCGATTTCTATGATGCCCTCCCCGCTGACCTCCACCAGATCTTCAAAGGGCACCACGGTGTCTCCCACCTGCAGAGTGCGGAACACCGGGTCGATACGGTCTGCTTTCCCGGTCAGTGTCACATAATTGCCAACTGCCGGAACCTCCGGGTGGGCGGTGTCCTCCTTGAAGTACCGCACCGTGATGCTCATGCCCTTGGTGACCTGCATCAGCCTATCGGACAGAGCGGACATTTCTTCCTCGGTCAGAATGCGCTTGGTTACACGCTCGGTACGCTGCTTTTCTGCGGCAAGCTGCTCATCATAACCACGCAGGGCTGCAAAGGGAGAGAAGATCTTTGCCCGGTTCTGTAAGGTCATGCGGGGATGCTTGCGAAGGGATTCTTCGGTCTGGGGACGTTCCATCTCTATGATGTCCCCGTATTTTTGGGCAGTCTCCAGCCCGATTTTGCTATTTTTGTAGTTTTCCATCTGAGCCTCCTGCCGAACCTCCTGCACTGTGCCCGCCGATTTGCGCATTGCGCTGGCGCATGGTGGCACCTTCTTCGTAGCTGCTGGCTTTCAGCACGGCGTTTTTTCCGTACTTGTTCTTGATGCCCAGCATGGCTTGCTGGAGTTTTTTCTCCTTTTCCAGCTTCTTGGTGTCGGTGAAAAAGTCCACCTGATAGATGCCCTCGTCCGGCGTGACCTTGTTGGCGTTGAGGGTGATACGCCGCACCGTCAGCGCTGGGTTAGTGATGCGCTCAAACATCTTTGCGCTTTCGTTGATGATGGTGCTGCCCAGATTGGTAGGAGCATCAAACCGGACGGTGCCGTGGGCTGCCTTGGGGATAACTCTGCCGTAGCGGTCGGTCTGGGTCAGACCACGGTAGTCGCCCTTGTCCACATTCTCCCGGTCGTAGCCTATCTCCAAGGTGATGGATTCCGTCACCAGCTTCTTTTCCGTGAGCCGGAACATCAGAATCTCTGCCATCTCCCGGACGATGAGTTTTGCCTTATCGTTGGGGTAGGGGCAGGTCAGCACCTGTCCCTCACTGATGCTGTTGGTGCTGGGCTTGTAGCTTTTGATCTGCTCCATGCCGCAGGGTTCGTAACCCCATGCGTGGTCGATGAGGATCTCTGCATCCACGCCAAAAATCTCATACAGACGATCTTCTCCGTGGATGGAAAACCGTGCCAAGTCCCCCATGGTATAGATGCCGTGAGATTCCAGCCGCTTGACGGTGCCGGGACCGGTCATCCAGAAATCTGTCAGCGGGCGATGGTTCCACAGCAGATACCGGTAGGACTGCTCGTCCAGCTCCGCAATGCGGACACCGTCCTTGTCCGCAGGGATGTGCTTTGCCACAATGTCCATCGCCAGCTTTGCAAGGTAGAGGTTGGTGCCGATGCCTGCCGTTGCGGTGATGCCGGTGTTGTACAGCACTTCCCGCACCATGGTCATGGCAAGCTCGTGGGCGCTCATGTGGTAATAGGGCAGGTAGCCTGTCACATCAATAAAAACTTCGTCGATGGAGTATGGGTAGATGTCCGCCGGGGACACATATTTGAGATAGGTCTTGTAAATCTGGGTGGACACATCCAGATACCGCTGCATCCGGGGCGGCGCAACGATGTAGCTCAGCCCTAGCGTCGGGTCTGTGTTCAGGGCATTGGCATCAAAAGAGGTGCTGGCAAAGTGGTATTTTCCATCTTCTCCCCGGACTGCCTTTTTCTGCCGGATGGCAGTTTGCAGCCGCTGAGCGTTGACCTCCCGGACACGCTGAACAGCTTCAAACAGCCGTGCTCTGCCGGGTATCTTGTAGGCTTTCAGGGAGGGCGACACCGCAAGGCAGATGGTCTTTTCGGTGCGGGAGGCGTCTGCCACAACCAGATTGGTGGTCAGAGGGTCCAGATGACGGTCTACGCACTCCACCGAGGCATAGAAACTTTTCAGGTCGATTGCCAGATAGGTGCTTGCCAGATAGGTGCGCGGCGGTGCCATGATTCAGCCCTCCTTTGTGTTATTTGGTTTCCACCTCCACGAACCATCTGCCAAACCGGGATGGAAACCGTGGGTCGGAACGCTCGAAAAACAGGTGCCGCTCCTGTCCCTTTACCATTACAGTATAACAGTCACCGGACATATCGGCAATGGTATTTGCAGGGCGAAAGTCCCGCACCTGCTCGATGGGATATGTCCGGCCATCGCCCCATGTGATCTGCCGGGGCTGCATATAGCCAGTCGCGTCAAAATCAGAGTTCACCTTCACATAGACCTTTTCCGTTTTGCGGCGGCAGTTCCGATTCATTCCTCACAGCTCCTTTGCAAAATTAACCACAACTATTTATCTTATTATAATAAATCTTTACGCTGTTTTCAAGGCGAAATAGCTATTTGTTTGTGATTCGGACAACAAAAAGATTTGTCCTGACTTTTGAATGGCTCAAAAAGACACATTCAATCCTTCTAAAGCATTAAATCTAACGTCTATAATGTTTTCCTTGACAGATTTTTGCATTTCAAGCTGCGCAAAACGCAGAATTAGATATAAAAATATTCTTTTGTATGTAAAAAGCCTTCAAAATCAACTTGAAACGCTTTTGTTGCAATGATACAATAAAAATGTCACTTTATGGGAAAATCGGCGTATGCCCAGTGCGGACAGACCGCGAGCGTCGGAGTTCCTGTGGGGTGTGTAAAAATAGCTAAGGCAACACCGCGCTACTGCACCTGCGTGGTACTGCTTTCTGAAAATGTGAGGAAGATATATTTATATGATGAAAAAAATCTCCCGCCGCTCCTTTTTGCAGGCTTGCGGCATTGCAGCAGCCACAGCAGCGCTGACCGCCTGCGGCGGCAGCAAGGCTGAAGCCGACAAGAGCAGCAGCCAGAACGGCAAAATTCAGATCACCTTTTATCTGTGGGATCGCTCCATGATGAAAGAGCTTACGCCGTGGCTGGAAGAAAAGTTCCCGGAGTATGAGTTCCACTTCATTCAGGGCTTCAACACCATGGACTACTACCGCGATCTGCTGAACCGTGCGGAGCAGCTGCCGGATATCATCACCTGCCGCCGCTTCTCCCTGAACGATGCGGCTCCTCTGGCAGAGCACCTGATGGACCTGAGCACGACTGAGGTTGCAGGCACCTTCTATTCCAGCTACCTGAACAACAATCAGGAGCCGGACGGTGCGATCCGCTGGCTGCCCATGTGCGCCGAGGTGGACGGCACGGCAGCCAATGTTGATCTGTTTGCTCAGCACAACATCCCCCTGCCTACCAACTATGCCGAGTTCGTGGCGGCTATTGATGCCTTTGAAGCTATCGGCATCAAGGGCTATCAGGCAGACTGGCGGTATGACTACACCTGTCTGGAAACCATGCAGGGCAGTGCTATCCCGGAGCTGATGAGTCTGGAGGGCACCACATGGCGCATGAACTACGAGAGCGAGACCGAGGACGGCTCCACCGGTCTGGACGATGTGGTATGGCCGAAGGTCTTTGAAAAATATGAGCAGTTCCTCAAGGATGTGCGGGTGCAGCCCGGTGACGCTCGGTTGGAGTTGAACCCCATTGCCAAGCCTTTCTATGAGCGGCAGACCGCCATGATCCGCACCACCGCAGGCATAGCGGATGTAATGCCTGACCAGTACGGCTTTAACGCATCTATTCTGCCCTATTTCGGCGAGACTGCCAACGATAGCTGGCTGCTGACCTACCCCATGTGTCAGGCGGCAGTTTCCAGCACAGTAGCGCAGGACGAAGCAAAGCTGGCTGCTGTGCTGAAGGTACTTGAGGCTGTGTACAGTGCAGAGGGTCAGAGCAAGATGGCTGGCGGTGCTGCTGTACTGTCTTATAACAAGGAGATCAATATTACCTCCTCCACTTCTCTGGAACATGTTGCGGATATCATCAGCGCAAATCATCTGTATATGCGTCTGGCCTCCACCGAGATCTTCCGCATTTCGGAAGATGTAGGACACAAGATGATGACCGGCGAATACGATGCCAAGGCCGCATACGATGCGTTCAATGAGCAGCTGGTCACCCCCAGAGCGGACCCCGAAGCCGAGGTGCTGTTCACCCAGAATACCGCATACTCCATCGACATGACCAACCACGGCAGCGCTGCGGCTTCCTCGCTGATGAACGCCCTGCGCGCCACCTATGATGCGTCTATTGCAGTCGGCTATTCGCCGCTGGTGTCCACCTCCATCTACTGCGGCGAGTACAGCAAGCAGCAGATCTTGTGGGTGATGGCCGGCAACTACGCTGTCTCACAGGGGGAATATACCGGTGCAGAGCTGCGGCAGATGATGGAGTGGCTGGTAAACGTGAAGGACAACGGCGCAAACCCCATCCGGCACCGGAATTATATGCCCGTGACCAGCGGCATGGAATACAAGGTGACCGAATACGAGCAGGGCAAGTTCCGTCTGGAAGAGCTTACCATCAACGGTGCACCGCTGGACGACACCGCCACCTATACCGTATTTGTGGCGGGCACTGATGTGTGGATAGAAAACGAGGTCTACTGCAACTGCCCCATGCCGGAGAACCTGAAAGCTAAGCGGACGGAATACGCCATTGAAGGGGCAGAAAGCCGCTCCTGCCTGAAGGATTCGCTGGCGGTCAGCAAGCAGTTCCCCGCCCCCTCCGAGTATCTGACCATTGTACAGGGAGAATAAACTCTTGAAAAATGAAACTAAGATGCGGCCTGCGATAAAAAACCGTATCCTCGCAGTTTTGGCAGTGCTGCTGCTCGGCGTCAGTATTTTGACAAGCTACGTTGTCTTTACGGATTTCATGTCGCACACCATCTACGAGGAAAGCACTGCACACCTTACGGAGATCTACCATCAGGCAAACCAGACCCTTTACAATAAGGTATCCCTCAACTGGCGCGTCATGCGGATGTGGACACCTTATCTGGAAAGTGCGCAAAGCGATGCCGATGTCTGCGCTTTCCTTGCACAGGCAAAAGAAGAATACCATTTTACAGATTTTTTCTTCGTCTCACGGGATGGCTCCTATATCACGCTGGACGAAGAACGAGGCTATCTCGATCTGGGACGAATGCTGTCGCAGCTGGTTCTGGAGCAGCAGCCTATCGTGGCAAACTCGGTGGTACCGGACAAGCCGGAGATCATGGTGTTTGCAGTCCCCACGGAAAAAGGCAGCTATCAGGGCTTTGATTACGAGGCCATTGCCGTCACCTACAACAACAAAGATCTGGTGGACTCCCTGAAGATCTCTGCCTTTGAGGGACACGGCAGCACCTTTGCCGTGCTGCCGGATGGCCGTGTGGTACTGGACAGCAGCAGTGAAGATATGCGCGGCGTGCACAACATCCTTGCCATGCTCAAAAATTCGGCTGGCTTTACGGACGAACAGATCACTGCCCTGCAAAAGGCTTTTGCCGCCGGGAAGCCCGGCAACCTTGAGTTTTCCATCAATGGCACCGGCTATTACATGGTTTACGACTCAGCTTCTTTCCAGAACTGGACGATCCTTGGCATAGCGCCTAAAGCTATCGTGAATGCCAACATGAACCGGCTGCAATACACCACCATGGCTGTGATAACCGGCATCGTGGGGATACTGGCCGTTACTATCTTACTGCTGGTGGTACAGAACAACCGGCAGAAGCTGCGGAAAAAGGATCAGCAGCTACTGGCGCGCGAGGAGTTGTTCTCGAATCTTTCTCGCAATGTGGACGATGTGTTCCTGATGATCGACACCGAAACCAGCAAGGTGGAATACGTCAGTCCCAATGTCCAGCGCATTCTGGGCATTTCCCCCGAAGCGGTGCAAGAGGATTTTCACGTCCTATACTCTGCTGGAGACGATAATTGCGCACCGCAGCTGGAAAGCCTGATGCAGATGGAGCAGGGCGTTCAGCAGGAATGGGATCGAGACTTTATCCATCAGGAGACCGGCGAGTCCCGCTATATCCATGTGACCGGCTTTATCAATGATGTGCAGGGCGCAAAAAAGTGCATCGTGGATCTGTCTGACCGCACAGGCGAGCACCAGACCACGCTGGCTGTGGAAGCCGCGCTGGAAGTAGCCGAAAAGGCCAGCAAAGCCAAGACGGACTTCCTTTCCAACATGAGCCACGATATCCGCACCCCCATGAATGCTATCATCGGCATTACCACTCTGATGAAAAACGAGCTGCACGAGCCGGAAAAGCTGGCCGAGCATCTGGGCAAGCTGGAAACATCCGGCCAGCTTCTGCTGGGCATCATCAACGATATTCTGGATATGAGCCGGATTGAGAGCGGCAAGACTACCCTGAATGTGGAAAAGATGAACCTGCCCCAGCAGGTCAGCCAGCTGGACAGCGTTATTCGCCAGCAGGCAAGCCAGCGCCGCCAGACCTTTACGGTAAACACCCTTGTGCAGCACGAAAACGTACTGGCCGACCCCAACCGCCTAAATCAGGTGCTGATGAACATCCTCTCCAATGCGGTCAAGTACACGCCCACCGGTGGGTACATCCGGCTGGATGTAGATGAGCTTACCCATACCGAGCATTACGCCAAATACCGCTTTGTGGTGCAGGATAACGGCATCGGCATGAGCGAGGAGTTCCAAAAGACCCTTTTTGAACCCTTTACCCGCGAGGAAAAATCCGGCACCAACAAGGTGCAGGGCACCGGCCTTGGCATGGCTATCACCAAGAGCATCGTAGACCTGATGGGCGGCTCCATCAGCGTGGAGAGTGCCACCGGCAAGGGCACCCGCTTTGAGGTCGTGCTGGAATTCCCCATTGATGCCGAGGCAGACACGGCACAAAAGGCGCAGGAGCTGCCGGAGGAAACAGAAGACACTTCTCCCCTGTGCGGCATGAAGTTCCTCTGCGCCGAGGATAACGCCCTCAACGCCGAAATTTTGCAGATGCTGCTGGAGACCAAGGGAGCCAGCTGCACCATCTGCTCCAACGGTCAGGAGATCGTGGATGCGTTTGTCCGCGTCAAGCCCGGCGAGTATGACATGATCCTGATGGATGTGCAGATGCCGGTGATGGACGGCCTCGAAGCCGCCCGCCGCATCCGCAGCAGCGAAAACCCGCTGGGCCAGGTCATCCCCATCCTCGCCATGACGGCAAACGCCTTTTTGGAAGATATGCAGAAGAGCAAGGAAGCCGGGATGGACGAGCATCTGTCCAAGCCCGTGGACATCGACGCGCTGGAACAGACCGTCAAGCGCTTCCGCGTTCCCCCCCCCCCCCGAAAATAAATAGTGGAATCGCACGGTTTCGCAGATGACCGACACCCACGACCTAGCAGGGCCGCCCATTTGCGGCCCAGCTCTTTTTTTGTGAGAGAGCAATCATAATGAATCAAAGTATTGGATGGTATTGCGTATGGAACAACAGCCAAATAAAATCCAGCCTATGTTGCTATCGGCACTTGCCCAATTGAGCGCCTGCCTGATCGTCTGGAATTTTCATATTCCAAATCCAAATATCGTGCTTTTTGTTGTTCTTTCTGCTGTGCTCGTGAAATACGGCTATGCAGCAGGAATCGTAAGCGGCCTCATTGCATTCCTATACTCCGCGTTTTTCTTTTCTACCGACCACAGCTTTTTTCTTTACACCTCTTTGAACCTTCATAAGCTCATTGTGATCGGCCTTGGTATTGCTGCGAACATTCTGCTGATCGGTCGCCTGCCAAGGCCGGTCGAGCGCTCTAGCATGGAAAAGGCGCAGGCCGAAGCCGAGGAAAAGCTTCAGGAAACAACAGAGAGCTACCGTGCAAAACTTTACCACGATGTCTTGACTGGCGCATACAACCGCCGCTATTATGAAGATATCGCATCCCGTATCGTCGGCCCTGCAGGCATCGCGCTGATGGATGTGGACGATTTCAAAATCTGCAACGACACCTATGGACATTACGCCGGAGATATGGCACTGGAAACTGCGGCAAATGCCATCCGCTCCTGCATCCGAAACGCCGACCTGCTCATCCGCTACGGCGGGGATGAATTTCTGCTGGTGCTGCCCGGCATTCCGAGCGACATCCTGCAAGCCAAGCTGGAGCAGATCAGAGCCGCCGTGCAGCAGGCTACTGTACCCGGCTATTCGCATTTTCGCCTCTCACTGAGCATCGGCGGAACGATGCAGGCCATCACCGACCCGATGGAGAATGCGGTCCGCCGGGCAGACCGGCTGATGTATCAGGCAAAGGGCAGCAAGCGTTCGGTCGTGGTTGAACTCCCCGAAAACGCACTGACCGCACAGGAAGAACTGGTGGAGGAGAAGCCGCAGATCCTTCTTGTGGACGACTCTGAAATGAACCGCCTCATCCTGACCGAGATTCTGCAAGGCGACTACCGTATTCTGGAAGCAAAAGATGGCCGGGAATGTATGGATGCCTTGCAGGCTGAAGCCGGGAATCTTGTGCTAGTGTTGCTGGACATCAATATGCCGGTCATGGACGGTTTCGAGGTACTCAAGGCTATGAACGCCAACCACACCATCGAGGACATCCCGGTCATCATGATCTCCAGTGATGACTCTGACGCTGCAATTCGGAAGTCCTATGAACTAGGCGCAAGTGATTATGTCAATCGACCTTTCGATGCTCGTATCGTCTACCGCCGCGTGACCAACACCATCAAGCTGTACGCCAAGCAGCGGCGGCTGGTGCAGATGGTGTCAGACCAGATCCGCGCTCGTGAAAATAATACGGATATGCTGGTGGGTGTACTGAGCCATATCGTAGAGTTCCGCAACGGCGAAAGCGGTGCTCATGTGCGGCATATCCGTATCATTACAGAAATGCTGCTCCACCGTCTATTGGAGATCAGCAGCAACTACTCGATTTCTGCAGAACAGCAGGATATGATCCCGCTGGCCTCCGCTCTGCACGATATCGGCAAGATCGGCATTGACGAAAAAATCCTCAACAAACCCGGCAAGCTGACCCCGGCGGAATTTGAGGCCATGAAGACCCACAGTATGCTGGGAGCCGAGATGCTGCATGATCTGGATGAATTTGCCGAGCAGCCGTTGCTGCAAACCGCCTACGAGATTGCCCGCTGGCATCACGAACGCTGGGATGGCCGGGGCTACCCGGATGGACTGAAGGGCGATGAGATCCCCATCAGCGCACAACTGGTCTCGCTGGCCGATGTGTACGATGCACTGACCAGCGAACGCTGCTATAAGAAAGCGTTTTCCCACGAAAAAGCCGTGCAGATGATCCTGAACGGCGAGTGCGGAGCGTTCAACCCGCTGCTAATGCAATGCCTGACAGATATGCAGTCCAAGTTGAAAGAAGAACTGCACCAGCGTCTTGAATGATTTGCAATAAGTAAACAAGGCCACCCGTCATTCCGACAGGTGGCCTTGTTGCGTTTAAACCCGCAAAATGATTTTACTGTGACAGTTCAAATTGCGGACTGAAAGGACGCATAGCTTACGCAAGCAATGTTTTCGTCTATACAAAAACACTTTTTGCGTTGCAAAATGCTTGTTGGGGAGTGCCCCAAACCCCTTTGTTCTGCATTTTCCAATGCAGGCTGCGCGTCCCGGTGGGACGCTTTTACCCGGTGATGCTCTCCGGGTCATCGAGGACTTGCATAAGGTGTGATGCCGCTTCTGCCAAAGAAGCGTACTTCATCTGTTCTGGCACCGGCGCATCCAGAAGCGCAACACCCCAATTCTGCATACATTCCTTAAGATCCTTCTGCGCTAGTTGTGCAGCCTCCCGGCGTACCTCTGGGGATGTGTCCGTGTCCAGAACATAGGCAGCATGAAACCTGCCGTTGCGATCTTCCGTCAATTGCACCATGGAATTGTGGTCAATCCAGAAATGGCAGAACCAGAGTTTGCCCCCGGTGTGCTCCATGTCATGGTGCAGTTCTTCTTCATCGCTCCATTGCGGCACTTCGGAAAGAATGCTCTGCAACTGCTCATACGCCTGCTGCTCGGCAGGGGTTACTTTCTTGCATCGGTATTCCCGCTGAATGGTGCGCTGCCAGTACAACGCCAGCTTGCCCTGCTTTGCGCGCTCGGTTGCATCCTGAATATCCACTAAAATACTGTACCGTGGTTCTCTCATTTCAGCACCTCCAAATCAATTCTTTAGAGTATAACACACTCTATAAGAATGATTATAGCCGAAAGCGATGCAAATGAAAAGCGTACCGGCTAAATCCCAGCCGATACGCTTGCAAGGGTTGCTGATTATTCTTCGTTTGTAAGATACGGGAGATTGGCGATATAGGTGTCCAACAGGTCGAGTGCTGCCTTTTTCTGAATAGGGGTCAAGCCTTCCAGCCGCTTGCAGATCTCGTCATCGGTCACATGGGATGCTGTTCCAACATAATCACGGAGCAGAACGTCAGCCGGAATATCCAGCGCGTTCAGAATGCTGATGAGCGTAGAGAGACTAGGCTCTTTCAGTCCACGCTCAATTGCACCGATAAAATTGGTGGAGAGATTCGCTTTTTCTGCGAGTTGCTCCATTGTCAAGCCCTGATTCTGCCGCTGCTCCCGCAGGCGCTGCCCGAATAATTCTTTCATAGCACGCTCCATTTCAGTAGAGTTGTTTACACTCCATAGAATACCTGTTGTGGTGCGTTCAATACACAATCAATAGACTGTGTTGTTTCCGACAGGATAGCAAAACATAAAAAATACCGGGAGCCGACCACTCTCGGTCAACTCCCGGCAATCTGTTTTTATCGAGTCTGTTCGTTCTCCTGTGCTGGCTTTTCCTCCGCAAAAAAACGTTCCACATTTTTCTGCGCCCGAACCAGTTCCTGCATCTCGTTCCGCGCCTTGCGGTAGTCCGGGTAGGCTGCTTTCTTCTTGGTCAGCAGTTCTGCAAACTCCGCGTCCAACTCCTTGACCTTGGGTAGCTTTTGCAGCCCGGCTTCGTCAAAGGCAGTTTTCGCCGCCTTGTGCAGAGTGATCTCCTCCCGGTGGGTTTCCAGAAATGCCTTACTGTACCCGGCTTTCCGATAAGCGGCGTACACCTCACGGGTCTTGGCATAGTTGATGATATGGGTTTTCAGGACGGCAATTTCCGTCAACCGTGCTTCCGCTGCCTTGATGGAATCCCCCATAGCATGATAGCGTTCCGTTGCCGCCGCTGCACGTTCCCGCAGTTCGTCGGCACTGCCGATTTTCTGCTCCTGTAAAAACAGCAGCGTCTTGGACATCTCTTTCAGGTTGAACTTCGTTGCCCACTTTTTGTAGCCAACGCTTTTGCCCTCTGCCATTTTTCCCTGAATGTCCACCAATAACTGGAACGGCTGTTCTTTGAGCGGCTGCTTCTGATAGGGGTGGTGCTTCGCCTTTCCCTCCAGCACTGCCTTGATCTCGTCCTCGCCATAGCCGATGCCCAGTGTGCGGAAACGGATAAATCGTTTCTGCCGTGCGCCCTTCACCGCCGTGTGTTTGCCACGCTTCACCTCATAGCCCTGCTGTTCCAGCCTTTGCAGAAAGTCCTCGTAGTCCTTGGGCTTTTCAGCCAGAATGCTGTCGATCACGCTGCATAGCCGGTCACGGTTGCTCTCTTTCGGTGGGTAGACGATGCGCTTCTGCCGTTCCCGATAAGGCTTGTACTCGATGGTGGAGAGCTGATGTTCCAAACAAATCAGGTCGCTCAACCGCTGCACCGCAAAGGAGGAAAGCCAGAAATTTTTGAATTTCCGGGTTCCGTCCAAGGCAGTGGAATTATAAATAATGTGGTTGTGGATGTGCGCCCGGTCGGTGTGGGTAGCAACGATAAAAGCGTGCTTGCCCTTCAAAAAACGCTCGGCAAACTCGTAGCCGATGCGGTTGGCTTCCTCCGGCGTGACCTCCCCCGGCTTGAAAGATTGCCGCACCTGATAGGCGATCACATCGCTTTTCTGGCTGCGCCCGGTGGTCTGCTCATACAGCCGTTTCGTCAACAGAAATTCTTCGTCCACGGTCAGCGGGCTGCACTGATAGCTGCTGACCAGTTCGCCCCGCTCGGTCTTGTCCGGGTTCTGGATATAGCTGGTATGGTTATGCAGACAAGCCCCGATGGACTTGCCTTTGTTCTTCCGCATAGGAATCAACCGTGTTGCTGCCAGTGCCATCACCCCCTTACAAAAAGAAAATGCCGCACATCGGCGGCATCGAGATCATTTGGATAATTTTTCGTAATCGGCAGCACCCGCCAGATACATCGCCTTATATCGGGCGCATTCCAATTCGTTGCAGATCTCATCCAAAGCGAGGTATTGCTTCCACGCTTTTTTGCTGATGGTATCCCGCAGGGCTTTTTCAGCCGCTATTTTGGCGTTTTTCAGCCGCTGATAGTTTTCGTCCTCACCCAGCATTTCAAAAAAGAGCGTGCTGCTGTGCTCAGAATAACAAGCCTCCAATTTCTGGTTTTCCATAGCATCCCTCACAATCCGGCAACCCAGCCACTAAAACGCTCTGCTGCATCTGCAATCAAAGTGCCCATAAAAATCAACACAAAGCAGCCAAACTCTGCCACCAGTAAGATCAAAAACTGCATCCACTCCCGACAGTACAGCGTATAAAGACCGCAGCCGAAAATATACAGCATGGGCAGCGCCAGCACAAACGCCGACAGGTTCAGCGTCCATTTCAGCATCAGCGCAAGGAAAGCCGTAAGCAGCCAAAACGGGAAAACGATCATCTTAAAAACGAACCTCATATCCAGCACCTGCCTTTCTTTCGCCCCTATTATAAGGGGGTCAACCACTGCGTTGCAAGGATGTCACCCCTTATGTAGCCCCGCAGTCCTCCAACTGCGGGGAAAATTTTAGAGTTCTGCCAGCCGGGAGAGAATCTGCCGACCAATCTCAATTAACGCATCCAGCCGTTGCCGCAGGTCCTCCATGTCGGCGGCGTAGACCCGACCATTTTCATTGGCGGCTTTGGCGTACTGGTTCAGGTTGTTGCTGCACATCTGCAAAAGATAGGCCATGCGCCGCAGCTGCGGCAGGTCAAGGTTCAGGCAGTAGCCGTCCAGTGCCATTTTACGGATATAGGCACTCAGGCTGCGGATGCCCATGCCCAGCATCTTTTCATAAATGCGGTTCTTCTCGGCTTTTGTGGTTCTCAGGATGATGATCTCGTCCCGCTTTTCCCTCACCGGGCATCACCGTCCTTGTCGTAATAACTGCGGAAGGGCTTCACCGGCTCCGGCTTGTCCGACTTTTCCTCCAGCGCTGCCAGCACCGAGGGGCGGCGAGAGACATTCTCCTGTTCTTCCTCGTCCTGTTCCGGCTCATGGCTCTTTTCGTCCACATCTAACTGAGCGTTCAGCTCTGCAAGCCGTGCGGACTTCTCTGTCAGTTCTTCCTCCTGTGGGAAGGGCTTTTCCACTTCGATTTGCGCCGCTGCCTGCTGCTGATGCAGAGTGGCTAGTTCATTCTCAGCAGAGTTAATGCGCTCCGGGAAGTTGTTCAGCGAATTATCCAGACGGATAATGTTGCCCAGCGGGTCGGTGCCCAAAGGCACCGTGTACTTCCGCTGCCCCTTCAGAATCGCCTGATACTCACTGCGGAAGGTATCGAACCGCAGGGAAAGTTCAAAGCCCCGGTAGCTGCCGATCACCTTTTCTTCGGCGTTTGGCAGTTCAGAACAAGCAAGCACCAGACGCTCACCGGCGGTCTTTTTCTCATCGTAGGTCACGCCCTTGATGGTCATGCCGCAGAAACCCTCTTGCACCTGCGGATGGGCGGCGGCAAGCTGTGCATCTGCTTTCAGCCCGGCAATGTGAGCGTTCGTTTCCTGAATGTCAGCCGGGAACTTGGTCAGCAATTTGTCCTGCAAGCGGAATTCCTGGCTCTGGTGGTCAGCTTTCAGCACCTTCAGCTTTGCCACCTGCACATCCAAGTCCATCTTCTCCTTGATGAGCGGATTTCCGGCGCACAGCGCCTTGATCTCTGCATAGGAAAGCGCCTGCTCGTCCACATCCTCGCAGGAGCGCACCGGGGATTTGCTGGTCATAATCTGCGAGATAAATCGTTGTTTGTTCTCCAAAGTTTGCCAGAGGTAGGCGTCAAATGTCCCTTCCGTGACATAGTTGAACACCTTGACTTCCTTATTCATATTGCCCTGCCGAATGATGCGTCCGTTGCGCTGGGTCATGTCGCTGGGCTTCCAGCCAACATCCAGATGATGCACCGCCACAAGTCGGGATTGGACGTTGGTGCCCGCTCCCATTTTTGCTGTACTTCCGAGCAAAACCCGCACATCACCGGAGCGCACTTTGGAGAACAATGCCGCCTTTTTTGCTTCGGTATCGGCGTTGTGGATGAACTCGATCTCGTTCTCCGGCACACCGGCAGCGATTAGCTTTTTGCGAATATCGTCATAGACGTTAAAATTGCCGTCGTTTTTCGGGGTGGAGAGGTCGCAGAACAAGAGCTGGGTCAGCTTCTGGTCTTTGCCCTCCTCCCAGATCTTCAGCACGTTCTGCACACAGACGTTGAGTTTGCTGTTCGGGTCGTCCGGGAGCATGGGGTTCATCAGGCGAACGTCCAGACCGATTTTTCTGCCGTCGTTGGTGACACACAGCATATTGTCCTCGGAGGCATCCACAGTGCCGGAATGGATGCGGGCAGCACGTTTGCTCAGCTCCTGCACCATCTCCTTTTGAAGGTCGGACGGCTTTGCCACCACGGTCTCAAACTTTGCTTCCGGCACAGGCAGATGGAGCTGGTCGGAAGTTTTAATATCGGCAACTTCCTTGAACATGGACATCAGCTCCGGCAGATTAAAGAACTTGGCAAATCTCGTCCTCGCCCGATACCCTGTACCTTCGGGAGCCAGCTCAATGGCGGTGGTGGTCTCACCAAAGGTGGATGCCCAGCAGTCGAAGTGGGTCAGCTTTTTCTGCTGCAAGGTGCTGTATTGCAGATACCGCATGACCGTGTACAGCTCGGTCATGGAATTGCTCACGGGTGTTCCCGTGGCAAACACTACGCCGCGCCCACCGGTGATCTCGTCCAAGTATCTGCACTTGCCGAACATATCGCTGGATTTCTGTGCTTCGCTGGTGGACAATCCTGCGACATTCCGCATTTTTGTTGTGAGAAAGAGGTTCTTGTAAAAATGCGACTCGTCCACAAAAAGACGGTCAACACCCAGCTGCTCAAAGGTGATAACATCATCCTTTCGGCTGTCGGCGCGCAGCTTGTCCAGCTTGGCTTCCAGAGTCTTGCGGGTGCGCTCCATCTGTTTGATGGTGAAATTCTCTCCGGCATTGGCTTTCAGTTCATTGATAGCCAAGAGTGTTTCCACAATCTGATCCTGAATAATGCGCTCCTGCCGCTCAAAAGAAAGTGGGATTCTTTCAAACTGCGAATGACCGATGATAACGGCATCGTAATCGCCGGTGGCAATGCGGGCGCAGAACTTTTTGCGGTTCGCCGTTTCAAAATCCTTGCGCCGTGCAACAAGCAGTTTTGCGTTAGGGTACAGATGCAGAAACTCCGATGCCCACTGCTCCGTCAGATGATTCGGCACGACAAAAAGTGATTTTTGACATAAGCCCAGCCTTTTCGCCTCCATTGCCGATGCAGCCATTTCAAAAGTCTTGCCGGCACCCACTTCGTGTGCCAACAAAGTATTGCCACCGTACAAAACGTGTGCTATTGCATTACGCTGGTGTTCTCTCAAGCTGATTTCCGGGTTCATGCCCACAAAATGAATATGGCTGCCATCGTATTCACGAGGGCGGGTACTATTGAATAGCTCATTGTACTGCCGGACCAGCGCAATGCGCCGCTGGGGGTCCTGCCAGACCCAGTTGGCGAAAGCATCCTTGATGACCTGTTGCTTCTGCTGTGCCAGCATGGTCTCCCGTTTGTTCAGCACACGCTTGGGTTTGCCCTCGGCATCCTCGATGGTGTCATAGATGCGAACATCTTTCAGGTTCAGCGTTTCTTCCAGAATCTTGTAGGCGTTGGCTCTGCTGGTGCCATAGGTCTCGGAGGAAATAATGTCACTCCGCCCGGTGGCAGTCTTGCCCTCCACACGCCACTCGGCGGTATACTGAGAATATCTCACTTTGACTGCATGGCGCAGATAGTAGGGAATCTGGAAGGTCTCGGTCATAAACTTCTGGATAATACTGGGGTCGAGCCACGTTGCACCCAAGCGCACATCAATTTCAGAGGCTTCCAGTTCTCTGGGCTGTGCCTTGGTCAGCGCCTCCACATTGACGGAAAACTCCGGGTTGGTTTCTGCCGCAAACTGCGCCATCCGCAGCTTTGCCCGGACATCGCCGGACAGATATTCGTCTGCCATCTGCCAGCCCGCTTCCGGGTCGGTGGGGTCGGCGGCAGGGTCTTTGAAGATCACGCCGGAGAGTTCAGTGGTAATGCGCCCATACTCGCCGGGTGTGCCCAGCAGCTCCGCCATATAGGGCAAGTCCACCTTGCCGTGTTCCCCGATGGACACCGCCAACGCTTCGCTGGGGGTGTCCACGCTGGTGACGGTGCGCTCCGGGCGAATCGTCCGTTTCGTGAACATCGCCGCCTTGGATTTAAGCTGCCCCTGCTCGTCCAGATTTTCCAGCGAACAAAGCAGATAGTAGGAGGAATCCTGCTCAAACAGCCGCCCATTTCTGCGGTCGTTCAGCAAGCCATATTTGGCGGTAAAGGCATCGTAGGCGGCGTTCAAACGCTCCTGCGTTGCCTTGATGTCCTCGTCCGGGTAGTCGTTCAACTGTTGGTCAATCAGGTCATTGACGATCTGCCGCAGCTCCACCATGCCGGTGACACGCCCCTTGGCAGTGTCGGAAAGTTCCACCTGCGTCATCACGGAGTTTTCCCGGTAGAACACCTCACCGTCCACCACCGTGTAGGAGAAGTTTTTCACATCCGGGTCAGCCGGGAGAATATGCTTCTCGTTTTCGGCATCCGCAATATCTGGTGTTTCTACCTCAACCTCGGTGTATTGCCCCTCAATATGCTGCACCGCTTCTGCAAGCTGGTCGGCAAGGCTGGTGCCCTCAAGGGGTGCAACGGTCAGTTCCTCCCGTCCGTACTGGGTGCTTTCGGTGGTCAATTCACCCAGAACCATCTCCGGGTGGTCTACGAAATACTGGTTGATGGCAAAGCCGTCCTCAGTCTTGCCAAGCTGCACCCAGTCCGGCTCAATATCCGCAGGGCGGTCACGCTTCTGCAAAAAGATAATGTCCGAAACCACTTCGGTGCCTGCATTCGCCTTGAACGCATTGTTGGGCAGACGGATAGCCCCCAGCAGATCGGCACGCTCCGCCATGTGTTTGCGGGCGGTGCTGTCCTTGCTGTCCATGGTGTAGCGGCTGGTGACGAACGCCACTACGCCACCCGGACGCACTTGGTCGATGGCTTTCGCAAAGAAATAATTGTGGATGCTAAAACCAAGTTTGTTGTACGCCTTGTCGTTGACCTTGTACTGACCGAAAGGCACGTTTCCCACCGCCAAATCGTAGAAATCACGGCGGTCGGTGGTCTCAAAGCCAGCCACCGTAATGTCTGCCTGCGGATACAGCTTTTTCGCAATGCGCCCGGTGATGCTGTCAAGTTCCACGCCGTACAGCCGACTGTCTGCCATGCTGTCCGGCAGCATTCCAAAGAAGTTGCCCACGCCCATGGACGGCTCCAAAATGTTGCCAGACCGGAAACCCATGCGCTCCACGGCATCGTAGATGCCACGGATGACGGCGGGGCTGGTGTAGTGGGCGTTCAGCACGGAGCTGCGGGCGGCGGCGTACTCGTCCTCAGAAAGCAGCCCTTTCAGTTCGGTGTACTCTTTTGCCCATCCGTCCTTGTTGGGGTCAAAGGCATCTGACAAGCCGCCCCAGCCCACATACTGGGAAAGCGCCTGCTGTTCCTCAGCGGTGGCACCCCGGTGCTCCTGTTCCAGCTTGAACAGGGTGCGGATGGCTTGGATATTTCTCGCATATTTCTGTTTT